>SAMEA3387485__coassemble_8298_pt1 | contig 2605 bp, 2 predicted proteins | sample SAMEA3387485__metabat2_high_PE_042 | metagenome-assembled genome bin SAMEA3387485 (sample SAMEA3387485) | Felis catus | biome: Faeces | place: United Kingdom | collected 2012 | reverse complement strand
GGTTGAGCCGCTTGATGAGTTCGCGAATCTCGATGGTGCCGAGCGGATCGAGCCCATTGGTGGGCTCGTCGAGCACGAGCATGCTCGGCTGCCCTAAAAGCGCGATGCCCAGATCGAGGCGCTTGCGCATGCCCAGGGAGAAGCTGCGGGCCCGCTTTCGCCCTGCATCCGCGAGCCCGACCATATCGAGGATGCGCGAAATCTGGCGCTGGTCCAGCCCCCATTCGAGACAGCGTACCTTGAGGTTGTCGGCAGCGCTGAGCAGCGGATAGCTCGCGCTCGAATCCGGGACGTAGCCGATGTTCGACCGCGCGTTCCGCAGGCCCGCTGATCCCCGTTGCCCCATGAGTTCCACGGTGCCACCCGTCGGCTTGCTCAGGCCCATGGCGATGCGAATGAACGTCGATTTCCCCGCGCCGTTCTCGCCGATGAGGCCATAGATGCGCCTCTCTTCGAGCGAGAGGTCAATGGGGCCCAAAACGGTGTTCGAACGGTAACGCTTAGTGATGCCAGCAAGGCGCAGGGCCGTGTGTGACATGGGTGCCTCCAATTGGATGCGTTTGGATTGGGTTGTATCGGGTTGGCGATTATCGAATTTCTGAGAGGGATGGGTTAAGTAGGGCGTTTGGCCTTGGCGTTGGTGCTCCCGGTCGGCATCACGAGCGTTAAAATTGCGCTCCAAATCGTCAAAAGATGACGCGCGTGATGCCGACTTGCGTTCGATGAAGGCGGACGGGGGTAAATCGCCTCGTCTCGGTGCCACCCTCGCCACCTCAATGTAGGGACAGTCCCTACATTGAGGTGGGGGTGCCCCCTATTTCGATGTGAAGCTGATCTGAATGTCGCCGAGGCCGCTGTCGACGTCGATGGCGCGGTCAACGCTGCCGTCGCCGCCGTGCGGGGCGTCGACGTCGCCCAGGTTGCTATGCGCGTCGATGCGATAGGCGCTCTCGTCGCCGAGGTACGACAGGTAGATGTCCCCGTTCACGTCCTCGACGCTGCTCGTGACGACGTCGAGCCGCTGCGCCGAGATGTCGCCGTTCACGCTGTTGCAGGTCAGGGCGCTTTCCAGTGTCATGTCCACCAACATGATGTCGCCGCTCTCATTGACGACCTCCGCCTTGCGCGCCGTGGCGCCTCCCAGCGAGATGTCGCCGTTGAAGTTGGTCGCGAGGACCGCGTCGGCCTCGACGCCGGAGAGCAGGGTGTCGCCGTTCTCGTTGATCGCGTCGAGCTTTGTGGCGGAGACGTTCTTCGCCACGACGTCTCCGTTGCTGTTGGAAGCTCGCAGCCCGGCGAGCCCGTGCACGTTCTCCGCGAAGACCTCTCCCGAATCGGAGTGCACCTCGACCTCACCGGTAAACGAGGCGGGCACGCGCACCACGGTCGAGGTGTCGTCGACGCCGCCGGCCTCGGAGGGGGAGAGATCCACGATGACGCCCTCCAGGGGTTTCGAGTCGACGTTGATCTTGAGCACCCCGTCCGTATCCTCGACGGAGACGTCTTGGGAGGTTCCGGTCCAGTACTCGAGCTCGATAGCGTCGCCTTCGGCGGGCTCTATGCGCACGTTCTCGAATTCGGACGTCACCACGATACGACGGTGCGGTGCGTCAGTTTCGTCCTCGAGCGCGTGCACGGTCTGATTCCAGTTGTAATCCACCGTGGAGAGGCGCGCCGTCTCAAATCCGACCGACGCCCACGCGCCGCCGGCGAGCAGTGCGCCCGTGCCGATGAGTGCGGCGGCGGTGATGAGAATGACCTTGGGAGTCTTACGCATTGTGGACGCCTTCTTCCAAAATGGGGGTGTTTCCAGGGGAGTCGGTATCGCTGGGGTCGGTGCCGGCTTCGGCAGGCGTGTCTGGAGTGTGGTCGCCGGCTGGCCGAGCGGGCTCTCCGTGTTCGGCGTCATCGCCGCTTACGCGCACGAACAGTCCGGCGATCCAGCGCGCGAACGAGCGCGTGAGCTGGAAGAGCAGTCTGCTCGCCCCAAAGACGCCGAACGACGCGAGCAGCCCGACGCCGCTCACGATGAGCGTGATGCCGAGGACGAAGGCACCGGTTGCCGGGTTGCCTCCGCCGATGAGCGCCGTGAGCGACGCCAGCCCCGCGAAGGGCATGAGCACCAAGACGGCATCCACGACCCACAGCGCGGCGATGACCGCCCAGATCGCGATGTACACGGCGAGCGCGGCCGCCGCGAGCGCGAGCGCGACGGGCACCCAGATGGGGGAGAACACCGCGAGCAGCACGATGTTGAGGGTGCGGCTGCCGGTGTTGGCCCGCGCGATGGCGCGCGGGATGGGCGGGGTCTCCGCGGCGATCTGCGCCGCGATCTCGTCTATCGGACCCAGGTCTGCCACCGCCTCGGCCTCGGAAAGGCCGTCCTCCATGCGGTCGCTGATGGCCTCGTCGTAGAACGCGAGCGCCTGCTCCACCTCGGCGTGCGGGAGCTTGCCCAGCGCCCGCTCGAGTTCGGATAGGAATTCCTGCTTGGTCATCGTTGCGCACCTCGCTTTACAAAGTCATAGATCGACATGATGTCCGCCTGCTCGGATAGGAACTCGGCGATGCGCTCCTCGCCGGCGGGCATGAGCCGGTAGTACTT
>SAMEA3387485__coassemble_3796_pt1 | contig 5675 bp, 5 predicted proteins | sample SAMEA3387485__metabat2_high_PE_042 | metagenome-assembled genome bin SAMEA3387485 (sample SAMEA3387485) | Felis catus | biome: Faeces | place: United Kingdom | collected 2012 | reverse complement strand
CGCGCCTATCCCCACACGCGGGCAAACGCCAAGCCGTCCACCCGCTCCGCACCCGCCTCCTTGAGCGCATGCGCGGCGGCGTTCATGGTCGCGCCGGTGGTGATGACGTCGTCCAGCAGCACAAGGCGCGCACCGCGAACCGGCTCGACCACCTCATATGCACCCTGCGACCACTCGAGGCGCTCCTCGCGGGAAAAGGCCCGCTGGTCGGCACTGCCGTGCTTGATGAGCGCGTCGAGCAAAGAAACGCCGCTCATGGCTGCAAACGCGCCCGCGACCGACTCCATGTGGTCAAAGCCGCGCCGCCGATATGCCGAGGCGGTCACGGGCACGAACGTCACCGCGTCCGCCGCGCTGACCATCCCGCCGTAGCGCTCCGGCGCCGCGCGCTCAGCTTCGAGCGCGGCGCGCAGCATGATCTCGGCGATCCGTTCCGCCAGGCGGCGCTCGCCCGCGTCCTTGTACGCGCGAACGATGCGGGCGGGCGGCCCGTCGAACACCACCGCAGCGAGGCATCGGTCAAGGTCGGAGGCGGCACCCCGGCACTCCGTGCACAGCATGTCCCCAAACGGCGCCCCGCACCGAAGGCACGCATGGGCAGGGTCGATGCGCACCATGGATCGCAGGCAGTCGTCGCATATGAGCGCGCCCGGGCGTTCGCAAGACGCGCAACGCGTGGGCGACAACAACTCGGCTATGACCTCCCTCACCGCCGCTAAGCGGGATTGCGCGCCCATGGGCACCCCTCCCTTGCATGCGGTTTCCAACGCGTGCGTCGCATGAGCACGGCCCGCGCCGGTGCGGGCCACGAGAGCGCGGGCAACCGGGGCCCGATCGGCGCGGTCGCGGGCGATGCGGCCGCGCGCGGCGCAAGCGTGGGAAGCATGGCGCTCAGACCCTTCTGCATAATGACCGCCGCCAGCGAGCCGCCGCGCTTGCCTCTCCGGCAGCCGGGTTCCGACACAACGCTGCGCAAGCTCTGGCACACCCCTGACGCGACATGAAAAAGCCCTCCCCCGCATCTGCGAGGGAGGGCGCATCGCCGTTCGTGCGGCACGCCTGAAACCCAGGCGCCCATCTACTCGGCCTGCTGCGCAGCCGACCCGGAACCGTCCGGACCGTCCTGCTTGGGCTTTCGATTCCTGCGCCGGCGGCGCTTCTTGGGCGCATCCTCGCCCTGAGCGGCCGGGTCGACAGCCATGCGCGTCTGGCCCTGCGCGCCACCGCCGTCTCCGGGACGGCGGCGCTGCACCTTCACATCGCCCTCGGCGAGCTGATCGGCGACGGACGGGGTCTCGGGCTTGCGGGAGCGCTTGCGACGCTGACCGTTCACACCATTCGAGCCGGCAGACGCCGCCTGAGACGTCGCGGCATCGCCCGAGGCCACATGGGTGCGGCGACGGCTGCGGCCCTGCGTCTCGCCTGCCGACTCGCCTGCCGTGCCGGCCTGGTGGGCGGCGCCCTCACGTGCGGCGGCCTGCGCGCCATCACCGGAGCGGTGTCTGCGGCGACGGCCTCCCGGCGCGGCGTCCGGGGTCGTCATGCCATCGGATGCCGCAGGCATCGAGGCTCGCTCATCGCCCTCGGCCGGGCGACGACGGCGCCTACGGCCAGGCAACTCCTCGCCCGTCGCGTCGTTCTTGCCTTGGGCCTTGCCCTTGGCCGACGCGATCGCGGGCGCGGACGAGCCCTTGCGCCCGCGTCCGGACTTCCCAGAAGAGGCACTCTCGAACTTAGCGACCTCCTCCTCGCGCATGCGCTTGCGGCGCGGCGTGGGGCCGGACGCCACGATGCGGTCGGCGGTGGACAGGCCGTCGCCCACGTCGACGCCGTTCTTGCGATCGAGCTCCATGAGGGCGAGCTGCAGATCGGGCGAATCGAGGCGCTCGAGGACGTCGCGCGTCACGCAGTCGGGACGGCATGCGCACTTCTGCTGCTCGCAACGCTCTTTGTTCTCGCTCGTGCAGCTCATGTCGGACAGGTTCACGCGGAACACCTTGCCGCTCTCGAGACGCAAGACGAGCTGCTCGCGCGGGGTGCTGTACTCCATGATGCGCGCTTTGCCGAGCGGCGTGTCGATGAGCGTCTTCTTTTTGGGCGCGCGGCTCTTGAAGTCCTTGTACGCCTCGAACTCATAGCGCAGGCAGCACATGAGGCGGCCGCACACGCCGGAGATCTTGGCGGAGTTGAGCGGCAGGTCCTGCTCCTTGGCCATGCGGATGGACACCGGTTCGAACTGCCCGCCAAAGCGCGTGCAGCACAGCTCCTGCCCGCACGTGGCGTACCCGCCCTGCAGGCGAGTCTCGTCGCGCACGCCGATCTGGCGCATGTCGACGCGCACGTGGAAGTGCGCGGAAAGGTCCTTGACCAGCTGACGGAAATCCACGCGGTCCTCGGCGGCAAAGTAGAACACGGCCTTCTCGCCGCCAAAAAGGTACTCCACGCCCACGGGCTTCATATCCAAGCCGTTCTTCTCCACCAGGCGGCGGAAGTCGAACATGGCGTCCTCGCCGGCGTCGGCAAGCTCGTCGGCGCGATCGAGGTCCGCATCGGTGGCGATACGCAGGACGGGCTTGAGCGGGGCGGCGAGCTCCTCGGGCTCAACCTCGAATGGGTCGGCCGTGACCAGGCCGATCTCGGTGCCGCGCTCGGTGGAGCATATGGCGTGATCGCCCTCGAGGATATCGAGGTCGCGCGGATCAAACCACAGTTCGCGGGCGGCGAAGGCAAATTTAACGGGTACGACTATGGGCATTTCAGCGCCTTCCTTATATCGAAAAGCATGACCTCGATGGCCAGCTGGGGGGTGACGTTGCGGGCGACGCGAGCCTCCGCCTGCGCCACGGCGTCAAGCGCGCGCATGACGCCCGCCGTGGTGGCACATGCGGCGATACGCTCGACAACGTCTGAGACATCGTCGTTGACCGGCGAGCCCTGAGCGCCCTCGACCATCATGAGCACGTCGCGAAGCAAGGAGCGCACGCTCGCCAGCGCTTCCATGATACCCGAACGCTCGCGGGCGTTCAGCTCGCGCTTATTGCGGTCTTCCAGCTGCTTTAAAGCACCACGCGAAAGGTAATCCTGGTTTTGCTCGAGTATGGCCTGCTGCGTCGATTTGACCTCGGCGAGCGGGGCGTGAATGGCACCCATGAGGTCCTTGGCGCTCGCGAGGATGTCGGCCTCGTCCGCATGGGCGAGCGCATCAACGGCGCGGACCATGGCTCGGCGGGCGGCCACGCGATCGGCGGACTTGAGAAACTCGACCGCACGGGCAGGGCTGCCCGCCACCGCGACCGCCATGCGGCACCGGGCGGCCGGCTGTCCGGTGGCGTGCTCCACGGCGACAGTCGACTCCTCGAGCGACAGCGGGCGGAACGGCACGCACTGGCAACGCGACACGATGGTGGGGAGCATGACGTCCGTGCTCGTTCCCAAGAGGATGAACGTCACGTTGGCCGGCGGCTCCTCGAGCGTCTTGAGCAGGGCGTTGGCCGTGTTGGCGCGGAGCTGCTCGGCCCGGTCGATGATGTAGACCTTGCCGCGGGCGCGGATGGGCGAAAGCGCCACGTCCTCGAGCAGGTCGCGCGTCTGCGCGATGAGGTAGCCGGTGGCCGACTCGGGCGCGAGGTAGTGCACATCCGGGTGCGTTCGGCGCGCCACGCGACGGCAATCGTCGCAGGCGGCGCAAGCGCCGGGATTGACCGCTGCCGCCGGCCGCCCGGGCGCGGCGTCGATGCGTGCGGACGCGGCGCCGACGTGGGCAAGCACGGTGCCGGGCGCCGACGCGTTTGAGCAGAGGAGCGCCTGAGCGAGGGCCCAAGCGGCGTCGAGCTTTCCCGAACCGGGCGAGCCCAGGAAGAGATACGCGTGACTCGCGCGGCCGCTCTTGACCGCGCGAGCGAGGAAGTCGCGCACACGCGGCTGGGTGTCGAGCCTGGCGAGGAGGCTGTTGGGTGCGAGGGACTCAGACATGCAAGAACGCTCTTTCGGACGAACGAGATGAACATCCATCATACCGCTCGACCGCTGATGTCGCACGAGCGTGGACGGGACGCAAGGCCTGGGAGCTAGGCACCCACGGCGCGAAGCTCGGCAGAAACATCAGCAAAAACTTCTTCAACAGAGCGAGCTGCATCGATAAGCTTGACGCGCGCGGGCTCCTCGGCGGCAATAGCCCTAAAGCCGGCGGCGACTTTTTCCTGGAACGCACCGCCCTTAAGCTCGAGGCGGTCCTCCGCACCACGACCCGAGCGACGACGATACGCCTCTTCAACAGGCACATCGAACACAAAGGTAAGATCGGGGCGGCAACCATTCACCGCAAGCTCATTGGCCTGGGCCACCATGTCGCGATCAAGCCCGTCCGCAAACGCCTGGTAAGCGGTGGTGGAATCGTAGAAACGATCGCACACCACCGTGCGACCGGCGGCAAGCGCGGGCTCAATTACCTGATGCACGAGCTGGGCACGGGCGGCCTCGTACAGAAGCAACTCACACACATCCCCCATCTCGCCATTTTCAGGATCGAGCAGGATGGCGCGGATCTGCTCGGAGATCTCGATGCCGCCCGGCTCACGCAGACGCAGCACATCGCGCCCCGCGGTCTCGAGCGCGTCGGCAATCAGCCCCGCCTGCGTGGACTTTCCGCACCCGTCGATCCCCTCAACCGTTATAAACAGGCTTTGTGCCATTTACGAAACACCCCTTCAGGCAGATTAGCGAATACAAGCATCCCCAAACCACTCGTACTCCACCCCGTCCGGGCGGAGCTCGGCAATCATGTCGTCAATCTTACTCATCGCAACCCTCCAGCGACGCCTCATCCAACGCGCGGTACTCCAAACTCAGCTCGCGCGACAGTTCCTCCTTGGTGGGAAGGTAGGGCAGATACTGTTTATCTGACACTCGAGCTGTCGCGTGCTCCATTTTGAGTCGGCGCATTCGTTCATGTACCAAGCCCTGGCGTCAGGGTCGGCAATTCGAGACAGCCTGCGATAATGCGTCCAACTCAATTCGGTACGCAGCGCGTTCCGAATTGGGAACGCAAGATAAAACTGACGCATGAATCGGAGATTTCGAGCATCAAAGCCCTTTCCAAAATCCAACGTTAGCCTCTCCGCAAGGCCCTCGATCAGCTCTTCGCCATACTCGGCCCGCTCTTCGCCGCCCTGTTGCTCAACGATGCTCCGGCCGATTTCCCAGTATGCCTCCACCATGGCAAAGTTGACCGCCGCATACGCCTTGTTACGCGCTGCATTGAGGATGGTCGAAACTTGCTCATAGAAGCCCTCAGGAATGACCCCGAGGTCTTCGCTTTTTTGCAACTCCCCCATACCTACGCCTCCAAATCGGCGACGATGGCGCCGGTCTGCCGCCATGCCTATCGAACCCCTTGCCTCGTATGTAGATACCAAGCGGCATTCATCTTATCTTGTTATCCAGACAAAAGCCCCAGGCGGCTTACAGCGCTGCCTGGGGCTTGCGAGCAACCATGTGAGGCTGCAGGATGTCTTCTGCCTCTTACGCCTTTTTTGTTGCAGCCCTCTTCGCGGCAACCTTCTTGGCAGCGGGCTTTTTGGCTGCAGCCTTCTTAGTGGCAGAGGTCGCCTTCTTCGCGGCAGCCTTGCCGCGGGCGGGCTTCTTCTCCTTGCCGGGGCAATCCATATTCACGCAGA
>SAMEA3387485__coassemble_3529_pt1 | contig 6116 bp, 6 predicted proteins | sample SAMEA3387485__metabat2_high_PE_042 | metagenome-assembled genome bin SAMEA3387485 (sample SAMEA3387485) | Felis catus | biome: Faeces | place: United Kingdom | collected 2012 | reverse complement strand
GCCAGCTCATCGAGGCGCGCCACGAGATGCTCTCCATCTTCGAGGCCATCGACCTCACCCTGCACGACGCGGTCACCGCCTTTGTGACCGACGACATGGAGCTGGCCCGTCGTGCCAAGAAAAAGACCTATAAGATCGACGCCCGCTGCGCCAACCTCGAGGCCGTGTGCTACAACCTCATCGCCACGCAGTCGCCCGTCGCGTCGGACTTCCGCCTGCTCCAGACCATCATCTACATCGATTTCAACCTGCAGCGCATGAGCGACAAGGTGCGCCGCATCGCTCGCGCCGCCAAGCGCAAGGTCAACAACGACATCGAGTTCCCGCCGCAGATGGTCGCGCTCATCGAGCAGGAGGCGGCGAGCGTCTACCAGGTGCTGGGCTCCACCGCCGCCGCCCTGGTGAACAACGACCTCGCCGCGGTGCTCGCGCTCTCCGAGGAGGACGAGGCCGTGCACGGCGCCTACCAGGAGTTCTTCCGCGTTTTCAACCGCACCGAGACGATGGAGGTCGCCGATGACGCCCAGATGGACGACTTCCGCCGCACCGTCATGGTGTCGCGCTACCTCGACCGCATCGCGGGCATCTCCATGGAGTGCGCCTACCGCCTGGTGTTCCTGCTCACCGGTCAGCGCCTGAGCGCCGACGACATCGCCGAGGCCGACGAGGAGGAGCTCGAGGGCATGCGCATCCCCTCCGGCGAGGGCGTGACGCTCGATCCCGCGTGCGACGCCCGTTACGTCGCGGCGCTCGCCCCGGACGAGGTGGGCGCGGAGCTCGCGGCGCTCATCGCCGACGCCACCGCGGAGGGCGAGTAGGGTCAAAGCGCTCGATATAGCGATTGTCTTGGGATGCGGTGCCCGCTCGGCGGGGCCGCATCCGTTGCGTTAGTATGACGGCGTGCCGGGCCGCGCGCGTGCGCTCGGCGTCTTTGTATCTCAAAAGGCGGCGTGATGGCCGCAGGTGTCGAGGAGTGCCGAATGGACGAGAGGTATGCCGCTCGGATCGCCGAGCGTCGCGAGGAGATACTCGGTCGTATGGACGCCGCGCTGGCGGCGAGCGGCCGTGCGCGCGAGGACGCGACGCTCGTGGCGGTTTCCAAGACCGTGGGCGTAGACGAGGTCGTGGCCGCCATCCATGCCGGGTACCGCGTCTTTGGCGAGAATCGCCCGCAGGAGCTCAACTGCAAGCTCGAGGGGCTTTCCCTGCGGCCCGATGTGCCCCCGGTACGCTTCGATATGATCGGGAACCTCCAAACCAACAAGATCAACGCGGTGCTCGGCCGTGTGGAGCTCGTCCATTCCATCGGCTCGCTGCATCTCGCCCGCGCCCTCGCCGCGCGCGCCGAACGACGGCTCGAGGCGGGCGAGCTCGTGGCCCCGCAATCCATCCTCATCGAGGTCAACGTGAGCGGTGAGGAGACCAAGGGCGGTTTTGCCCCCAGCGAGTTGCGCGCCGCCTTTGGTGAGCTGCAGAGTCTTTGTGGAATCAGCATCGAGGGGCTTATGACGATGGCCCCGCGAGGGGATAAGGACAGGGCGCGTGCGTGCTTTTCCGGCTTGCGCGAGTTGCGCGACGAGCTCTCGCGTGAGAGCGGCCTGCCCTTGCGGGAACTCTCCTGCGGGATGAGCGAGGATTTCGAGGTCGCGTTGGAGGAGGGTTCGACTATCGTTCGCCTAGGGCGTGTGGTTTTTGACCCATCCTTTGCAGTAAGATAGGCGAGTACGCCCATACACGGCGCAAAGAGAGGTACGAACGTGAGCTTTTTGGACGATATCAAGAGCCGTTTTGGCGCTGGCCGCGATGTTGCGCCCGAGCCCTACGGCGACGAGCCATACGACGACTATTTTGGCGAGGGCGATGACGCCGGTTACGACGATTATCCCGCCGGCTACGGACAGCCCGCCCACGACAGCTACCGTGGATATGAGCCGAGCGACTCCGGCAACGGCATGCTCGGTCAGACCCGCCGCGGGGAGGCCGAGTCCGTCGCCGTCTACACGCGTTCCGGCCAGCTGGTCGGAGAGGCCGACCGGCACGCGAGCTCATACGGTGGCGCGACGGCCGCCGCGCGCGACACCGCCTACCGTCCCGGCGCGTACGACACGCCTTCGAGCTATGCCCAGGCCCAGTCGCAGCGCGCGGTCCCAAGTGCCGTGCCCTCTCCCGCCGCTCCGACCTCGACGGAGGCCCGCGTCAGCGCCGTACTCGAGGGCACGCCGCAGCTGCCCGCGTACGTGCTGCGCCCCGAGAGCTACGACGACGTGGAGACGGTCGTGCGCCGCGTCCGCACGCGTCAGCCCGTTGCGCTCGTGTTCGCCGGCGTGCGCACGGAGGTCGCCAAGCGCGTGCTGGACTTTAGCTACGGCTTTGCCTGCGGCTTGGGCGCCAGCGTGCGCGAGGTGGGCGATCGCGTGTTCATGGTGTTGCCGCAGGGCTGCGAGATCAAGGAGACCGATCTTGCCAAGCTCCGCAAAGACGGCTATCTCAAGCAGTAGGAGCTGCCCGACGTGGATTTGATAAACGCTTATTCCCTTGCCCGTCTCGTGCAGACGCTCTTCAACTTCTACAGCTTTCTGGTGTTGGCGTATTGCCTGCTCAGCTGGTTTCCCATGCGCTCCGGTAGCCTCATGGAGGACATCGGCGCCGTGCTGGAGAGCATCGTCGGGCCGTACCTGAACATCTTCCGTCGTTTCATGCCTCCCATGGGCGGCATCGACTGGTCTCCGGTTCTTGCGATACTTGTGTTGAATCTGCTCGAAAACCTTATTTTGCGGTTACTATTGTAGGGATTGACGCCGAGTTCAACGCATCCAAGCGGTGCATCTCGCGTATGAAAGGATTACATCATGGCCATTACTCCCGCTGACATTCAGGCGCAGACCTTCTCCGAGGCCAAGCGCGGCTACGATCCGGCCGAGGTCGATGTCTTCCTCGAGAGGCTCGCCTCCGAGGTCGACGCCATGCTCAACAAGATCGTCGACCTCAAGACCCGCCTGACCGCCACCGAGCAGGAACTCGCTTCCGCCCAGGCCCAGGTGCAGCAGGCCCAGGCCGCTCCGGCCCCGGCGCCCGCGCCGGCTCCCGCCCCCGCTGCGAACCCTGAGTACACCGCGACCGCCAGCCAGATTTCCGCGGCCCTCATCGCCGCCCAGCAGTCCGCCGACAACATTGTCGCCGAGGCGCGCGAGAACGCCGACCGCATCCGCGCCGAGGCCGATGCGAAGGCGCGCGAGGTCATTCGCCAGGCGCTCGCCGAGAAGCAGAACGAGCTTGCCGAGATCGACCGCCTCAAGGCCTCTCGTGAGGAGTTCAAGGCCGAGTACCTCAAGCTCATCCAGCACTTCATGGACGACGCCCAGAACGAGTTCCCCGCTGACCTGCTCGTGAGCGCCCCGACGGGCTCCGAGGCCGTTGCCGCCCCCGCGCCCGCTCCGGCTCCCGCGCCCGAGCCCATGCCGGTTGCCGACCCGTTCGCCCCGCTCCCGAACTTCGGCGCCGACGATCTGGACTAGGTTCCGTGCCTCCTGCCTTCGCGTAAAAGCACCACGTGAGCGTGAGCAGCCTCCCGTTTCTCATACACGAGAAACGGGAGGTTTTTTTATGCCGGGAGATGTGAGATTGCGGTGCGACGAAGACGCGTGTCGCGTAAAGGAAAGGATATCGTTCAAGGGGGGTACCGCGAAGCGGTCGGTCGGCGACCATCGATACGGCCCAATCGTAATGTCTCGAAAGCGAAAGAGCCGCCCTTATGGACGGCTCAAACCGCAATGGACGAATGACCAGGGAATTTACGTCGCCCCAATCAAATCGAGATGACAAGCACAAGCGTTGCCGCGCCGACCCAGACTATCCCTGCAGCCCATCCTGCGTCTCCCGCGACCCACGAGCCGCAAAACGCAGGTCCCCCTCGGGTCTCCCCGTCACATCTGGCGCGATTTCTGAGCTCAAGCGAAGCTGAGCGCCAGATGTGACCGGCCGCCAGGAGGGGACCGACGGGAGTGAACGGCTTGTTCGCCCTAGCTGTTCTTCATCACGATGTTCTTGACCATCTCGGCCACCGTCTCGCAGGAGTCGGCGCAGATCTCGAGGAACGTGTAGACATCGCGCCAAGCGATGACGGCCATCGGGTCAGTCTCGGTGGTGTGCAGCTCGCGCATGGACTCGATAAAGAGCGTGTCGCAGTCGCCCTCGACCGTATTGATGGCGATGATAGCCTCGTGCAGGCCCTTGGACTGCTTGAACTGCGGTAGACGGCGAATGAGCTCGGCCATGCTGTCGCAGGCGTCGACGATCTTGGCGGACATCTTGAGGGCGCTCGGGCGCATTTCCTGGACGTTCGTGAAGTAGATGCGGTGCAGCACGCCCTCGATGTGGTCGACCACGGCGTCCAGGCAGTCGCTCAGCATGGCGATGTCCTCGCGCTCGATGGGGGTTATGAACGCGCTCACGAGGGCGTCGGAGATCTCGTGGTTCTTCTCGTCCGCAGTCTGCTCGATCTCGTGCATCGCGTTCACGGCCTCCTCGATCTTGGAGGGGTCGAAGTTGCGCATGATCTCGTCGAGCAGGCGCGCGGCGTCGCAGGCGGCATGGGCACAGACGGAGAAGTTATCCCAGTAGAACGAGTCGTTTTTCTTTGCCATGATCGGTCCTTTCCGATTCTTTGCGCCACGGCGGCGCCCAAGCGTTTACAGGAACAGCAGGAACAGCTTTGCCATCACGAAACTGATGAGGCCGCAGCCCGGGAACGTGAATACCCAGGTGAGCATCATGTTCTTGACCACGCCGAAGTTGATGGCCGAGAGGCGCTTGACCGCGCCCACGCCCATGATGGCGCTCGTCTTGACATGCGTGGTGGAAACCGGGATGCCGGTGAGGGTGGCGAGCAGGATGCACAGGGAGCTGGAGAGGTCGGCGGAGAAGCCCTGGTACTTTTCGAGTTTGACCATGTCCATGCCCACGGACTTGATGATCTTCTCGCCGCCCACGGAGGTGCCCACGCCCATGACCACGGAGCAGAGCAGCATGAGCCACACGGGGATGAGCATGTTCTCCACGCTGGGCTGGCCGTTGCAGAACGCCACGCCCAGGAACAACACGCCGATGAATTTCTGACCGTCCTGCGCGCCGTGCATAAAGCTCATGCCCGCCGCGCCGGCAATCTGCGCCCATTTGAAGAAAGTGTTCGAGCGCCTGCGGTCCGTGCCGGCAAACAGCAGGGTCACGCCCTTGCAGATGATCCAACCCATGCCAAAGCCCAGGGCAAGCGACAGCACGAGGCCGTAGAGCACCTTGACCCATTCGTCCATGTTGACGCCGTCGGCGCCGCCCAGCGCGATCGCCGCGCCGGTGAGGCCCGCGATCAGGCTATGGCTTTCGCTCGTGGGGATGCCAAAGATGCTCGCGCCTACGGAGTAGACCACGATGGAGAAGAGCGCGGCGCACAGCGCGATGAGCGCGATGTCGGTGTTCGCGCCAAAGTCGACCATGTTGGAGATGGTCGATGCCACGCTCGCGTTGATGTGCGTCATGATGAACACGCCAAGGAAGTTGAAGATGGCGCTCATGATGATTGCGGTCTTGGGTGGCAGGCAACGCGTCGTGACGCAAGTCGCGATGGCATTGGGCGCGTCGGTCCAGCCGTTGACGAAGATGACGCCCAGCGTGAGCAGGACCGTCATGGCAAGTATTGGATTTGAAAAGACTTGCGCAATGAAATAGGAGAAGGATACGTCCACTGATACCACATTCCCGTTTGGCGCGCGCACGCGCCGTTTTTACACAGCCTTAATATTCTACTCCTTACAAACACTTGATTTTGAGGCGAAGTGTGTGCGCTGTGTAAGGAACGTGTAAGGGAATACGCACATAGGGGAGGGAAGGCGATAAGGGAGGTATGGCGCTTACCCCCGGCGGCGAGAGCCGCAGCATCTTAAGGTGTGTGGAGAGGCGAAGGCGGGCCGATAAGCCGGGTTCTGTCGTGGACGATCATTTATCTAGCCTGCACGTCGCCGTGCAGTTCCTCGCACGCTACCCGAGCGCGGGCCGGGCCGGCCCATGGCGCTCCTATTCGCGCTTGCTCCGGAAGGGGCTTGCCAAGCCGTCGTGTTGCCACG
>SAMEA3387485__coassemble_2903_pt1 | contig 7574 bp, 6 predicted proteins | sample SAMEA3387485__metabat2_high_PE_042 | metagenome-assembled genome bin SAMEA3387485 (sample SAMEA3387485) | Felis catus | biome: Faeces | place: United Kingdom | collected 2012 | reverse complement strand
GAACCTCCAGCCCGGGCACCGTCAAGGTGTCCAACTTTTTGTCCGCAGTCCCAATCCTGGGCAAACGCTAAATAAGTGTACGTTTTGGGGAAGGTTTTGATGCTTTTGGCCGAGTGCGGCCCCTTACGCGCGGCGATTGATGAAGAAATCCGCCATGGAAACGAGCAGCTCGGCCGCCTCGGTGGTAATGACGCCGCGCTCGGCGAGCTCGCGGGCGCGCTTTTGGGCTTCAGCGGTCTTTCCGGCGGCGAGTTCGCGACACTTATCAATGCCGCCGCCCAGCTCGATGAGCTCGACGGCCCGCGCGAGCCGAGAGGTATCGGCCGTGCCGGATTCGAGCAGCTCGACAAGCTCCGAGCGCTCCGCGCCGCCAAGATGCTCGAGCGCCCACACTACTGCGAGGGTGCGCTTGCCCTCCGTGATGTCGCTGCGGAAGTCCTTGCCCTGTGCGTCGGCATCGCCCACCAGGTTCAGCAGGTCGTCTTGCAGTTGGAAGGCGAGTCCCGCGGGCAGGCCGACCTCGATGAGGCCGCGCGCCGCGTCGGGCTCGGCGCCGGCGGCGAGCGCTCCTGCGTACAGGGGGCTGGCCACGGTGTACCAGGCTGTCTTGCCGTCGATCATGTAGAGGTAATCATCGCTCGTGACGTCCCAGCGGCCGTCGCGCGCCCAGCCGAGGTCGAGCGCCTGGCCCTCGAGCGTGTGGCGTTCCATGCGAACGAGCTCTTCGAGCACGAGCAGTCGGCGCTCCGCGGGGAGCGACCCATCGGCGAGCACGATCTCGAACACGCGGGTGAGGGCGAGATCGCCGGCATTGATGGCGAGACCGAGCCCCTCGGTGCGGTACAGGCACGGCTCGCCGCGGCGCAGCTCACTCGCGTCAGCGATGTCGTCGTGGATGAGGGCGGCGCTTTGGAACAACTCGATGGCCACTCCGCAGGACAGGGCATGCTCCACGCGCCCGCCCACGGCCTCGGCGCCCAAAAGCGCGAGCACGGGGCGCACGCGCTTACCGCCGCTGGCGGTGAAGTGGGCGAGCGGCGCATACAGGTAGCGTTCGAGATCGTCCGCAGGGGCGGGCATGCCCGAGGGGACCGCTGCGGCGCGTGCCGCGGCCAGGGTATCTTCGATCAGCGGGAGCTTGTCTTTCAGATACCTGACGAATGCGTCGCCCGCGTGCTCGGTCATCTCGCTCATGTGCAGCCCTTTCCATGGGAGTTCTCTCTCGGACAATGCTAACAAAACGGGGCGGTCGAGACCGCCCCGCACGGGATTCCTATGGTTGCGTGTGGCGCCATTCCGCTCGGCTATCGCCGGTGCGGGATGATCCGCCGCGCTTGAGTGGCCGTTACCCCTCGTAGCCGTCGGGGTTGTGGGACTGCCAGTTCCAAGCATCGCGGCACATGTCGTCGATGTCGAACTGCGCCTCCCAGCCCATAAGCTCGCGGGCCTTGGAGCAGTCGGCGTAGTTCTCGGCCACATCGCCCGGACGGCGCGGGTCGATGACGTAGGGGACCTCGTGCCCGCAGGCGGCGGAGAAGGCGCGGATGATCTCGAGCACGGAGGTGCCGCGGCCGGTGCCCAGGTTGAAGACCTCGACGCCCTCGCGGCCGTTCATCCACGCGAGCGCGGCGGCGTGGCCGGAGGCGAGGTCGACCACGTGGATGTAGTCGCGCACACCGGTGCCGTCGGGCGTGGGGTAGTCGTCGCCGAAGACGTGCACGACCTCGCGCTTGCCGATGGCGGTTTGCGCCACGTAGGGCAGCAGGTTGTTGGGGATGCCCTTGGGGTCCTCGCCCATGAGGCCGCTCGCATGCGCGCCGATGGGGTTGAAGTAGCGCAGCAGCACGACGTTCCACTCGGGGTCGGCCACGGTGAGGTCGGAGAGCATCTGCTCGATCATCCACTTGGTCCAGCCATACGGGTTGGTGGCGGGCTTCTTGGGGCTCTCCTCGGTGAGCGGCAGGCTGTCGGGGTCGCCGTACACGGTGGCGGAGCTGGAGAAGATGATGGACTTGCAGCCGTGCTCGCGCATGACGTCGACGAGGGTGAGGGTGTTGCCGATGTTGTTGGAGTAGTACTCGATGGGCTTGGACACCGACTCGCCCACGGCCTTGAAGCCGGCGAAGTGGATCACGCGGTCGATGTGGTGCTTGGAGAACACGTCCTCGAGCGCGGCGCGGTCGTTGACGTCGGCAACGTACATGGTGAGGTTCTTGGCTGCCTCGGGGCCGACGATGGTTTTGATGCGGTCTTCGACCTTGGCCGAGGCGTTCGACAGGTCGTCCACGATGACGACTTGGTAGCCGCGCTGAAGCAGCTCGACAACGGTGTGGGAGCCAATAAAGCCGGCGCCGCCGGTCACCAAAACGCAGGTGTCGGCGGGGGTGAGGGTTTGAGTCATGCGAGCGCTCCTTTCGAGGGATGATGTTGGGGAGAGTATACCGCTTCACATGGTTGCCCCGTTCGTTGAGCGTCTCGCTGTCCGCGTTAACGCAAAACGCCTACCGCGTGCCAAGATGGCTTCATGCGACAGGCGTTGTTCACAAGACCTGTTGGATGCGGGCTACTCGAGGGCCCAGCCGCCCGCCCAGCCCCAACGGGGGCTCACCGTGTCGCCGTAATAGGAGATCCAGCGATCGAGGTTGGTGGACGCGATGCCGCCGATGTTCTCCATGACGGTGTTGTTGCCGACGTAGATGCCCACGTGGCCATAGATGCGGCCCATGGTGTTCTTGGAGTAGGTGGACACGGCGACGATCATGCCCACGCGCAGCTGGTCCTTGTTGGAGCTTGTGCACCAGCGGTTGTACATGTCGTTGGCGTTGCCGCCCAGGTAGCTAAAGCCCGCGGCGGCGAACACGCGGGAGACCCACATGGCGCAGAGACCGGCACCGGGACTCGGCACGGCGTAGCAGCAGGAGACGACGCGCTCCTGCGAGCGGGACGAGCCCGAGATCTGCGCGTTGCCGGGCAGATAGGTGACGCCGCCCTGCTGGTGCTGCTTTTGGGCCTCCTGCTGACGGCGCTCCTCCTCGACGGCGGCCAGGTACTCGGCATCGCGCTTTGCCATGAGCTCCTTGACATCGCTGGAAAGGCCGTCCACCAGGGTCTGGACCTCCGCCTGCTTGGACTGCATGTCGGCGAGCTGGTCGCTTTGCTGCTGCTTGAGGGCCTCGAGGTCGGCCTTCTGCTGCTCGAGGTCGGCCTTCTGCTGCTCGAGCTCCGCGCGGATCTGCTGGACCTCCTTGATGACCTGCTTGTCGGCATCGTTGATTTTTTCGACATAGCGGCTGTTGGAGAGGAGCTCGTCAAAGGACTTGGCGGCGAGCAGCAGCTTGAGCGTGCTGCTCGGGCCCTCCTTGTAGCTGTCGGAAACGCGCGCGGCAAGCACCTCCTGCTTGTCCTCAAGTTCCTCTTGCTTCTGCTCGATCTGTTCCTGCGTCTCGTCGATCTGCCCTTGGACATCATCGATCTGGGCGATGGTCTTTTCCTGCTCGAGCGTGAGGGCCTGGAACTCGGCGGCGAGCTGCTCGAGCTCCGCTTCCACGGCGGCGAGCTTTTCCTCGGCGGAGGCGAGGGCGTCGAGCGTCTCCTGCGTCGCCTTTGCGGCGAACGCGCGGTGGGGCATGCCGAACAAGACGGCGGAGCCGGCGAGCGCGAGCGCGGCCTTGATGGCGCTGCGGCGGGTGAAGTCGGCGTTATATCCCAAGTTGAAAAGGGTGTTCTGGATGCGCTCCTGCTGCTCGGATTCCGAGGCGGGCGCGTGAGGAATGTGTGACATGGGTGCTCCGTTTTGTTGGTGTGAATGATCTACGCCACATATCAAGGCTTAAGGATACCGCAACGCGCCCGGCTCGGTGCAAACTCCACGGAATTGCAGCGCCCGGTATGACGATATGGGCTGCCGGGGCGAACGCTGGAGCGCTTAGAGCAGGTTGAGGGCGGTGAGCGCCGCGAGGTATGCGGTGATCGCCAGGACGGCGGGCGCATCACGACGCGCGTTGAGCCGCATGACGCGATAGTGGGTGCGCACGCCGCCGGTGTAGCAGCGCGCGTCCATGGCACGGCCCAGGTTGTCGGCGTGGCGCAGGGCGCTGGCGAACAGCGGCACGATGAGCGGGACGCACGCCCTTGCGTACGCGAGTGCGCTCTTGTTCTCCAGGTCCGCCCCGCGGGCGGTCTGGGCGGCGATGACGTGCTCGGCCTCTTGCGAGAGCGTGGGCACAAAGCGCAGGGCTATGGAGAGCACGAGCGCAGCTTGGCTCACGGGAACGCCGAGGCGCTCAAGCGGTGAGAGCAGGCGCTCCGTGGCATCGGAGAGCGCGACGGGCGTCGTGGTGAGCGTGAGCAGGGAGCCGGCGAGGAGCAGCAGGAAAAAGCGCGCCGTGTACAGCACCGCCGCCTCGATGCCTCCCCAGTAAAGGCGCAGGGGCCCGGCGCTCAACGCGATAGCGCCGGTCTGCACAAACAGGAGATTCACCAGCGACGTGATGACGAGAAACAGCGCAATGGGGCGGATCTGCACGAGCAGTCTGCGTAGGGGCACGTGCGCGCAGGCGATCGCCGCGCCGATTGCCCCCGCCGCGAGCAGCAGCGTGAGCGGCGTGTGCACAAAAAAGCAACTCACCATAAAGGCGAGGGTGCCCACGAGCTTGATGCGCGGGTCGAGTCGGTGCACGGGCGAATCGACGGAAAGGTACTGTCCGATGCTAGCGCGCAGGGCCATGCTCGCTCACCCCCTTACCGTTTGCGGGGCGGGCGATGAGGGCGCGCCCATCGACGCGGCGCCCGCCGTCAAGTGCGATGACCTGGTCTGCGAGTTCGGCGACGTCCTCCATGCTGTGCGTGACCATGAGCAGCGTGGTGCCCTGGCGCCTGAGTTGCTTGAGAAGCGCCCGCACATGCGCTCGGCCGGCGGGGTCGAGCCCGGCCATGGGTTCATCGAGCACGAGGATGGGTTGCTTCATGGCGAGCACGCCGGCGAGGGCGACGCTGCGCTGCTGCCCGCCGGAGAGCGCGAAGGGCGACGATGTGAGGAGCGCGTCGGTGGGCGCGAGGTTGACGGAGCGGAGCGCCTCGTGGACGCGCGCCTCGACCTCGCGGGGCACCAGACCGAGGTTGCGCGGGCCAAAGGCCACGTCGTCAAAGACGGTTTCGGCAAAGAGCTGCCGTTCGGGCAGCTGCGCAACGTAGCCGACGAGGCCGCGCAGCTCCCGGCGGCGCGCGAGGTCGGCCGTATCGATGCCCCCAACGCGCACGGCTCCCGCGGTGGGGAGCTTGAGCGCGCAGGCGAGCTCGGCGGTGGTGGATTTGCCCGACCCCGTGTGGCCGATGAGCGCGGTGATGGTGCCGGGGCGCGCCTCGAACGACAGGTCCTCCACTGCGAGGGGGTGCTTTTGCACGGCGGCCTTCCCCGCGCGCTCCGAGCGGGACGCGTCGACGGTGCCGCGGCTGCCAAAGAGTGCGCGCCTGCGTGTTCGTTTGCGCGGGTTTGCAGCGCGCTCGTACGAGAAGGACACGTGTTCGAACACGAGACTGGGATCGACGGAGGCATCGGGAATGGCGATGCCGGGCGCGGCGACGTCGGTTGCAACGTCGTTGCCTTGCGCTCCGGTCTCGCTCCGGCCACCGGGCATTTCCAGGCCAAGTTCGTTCACAAGATCGGGTTGGGAAAAGAGCGCGCTTGGCGTTCCGTCAAACGCGACGCGCCCGCGCTTGAGGACGATCGCCCGATCCGCCTCCTGCGCGTCTTCCATAAAGTGCGTGACGTGCAGGATGGTCATGCCGCGGGCGCGCAGGTTTCGAATGATGGTGCGGACGCTTTCCCGACCCTCCACGTCGAGCATGGCGCATGGTTCGTCGAGCAGGAGGATGTCGGGTTCCATAGCAAGGGCGCCGGCAATGGCGACGCGCTGGACCTGGCCGCCGGAAAGGTCGCTGGGATCGCTTCGGGCGCGGTCTTTCATGCCGACCGCGGCAAGGGCAGCGTCGACGCGGGAGGCGATCTCGGGTTGGGCGATGCGCAGGTTCTCCGGACCAAAGGCGACGTCGTCCGCGACGATGCTCGTCACCATCTGATCTTCGGGGTGCTGGAACACGCTGGCGGTGCGGCTGCGGATCTCGAGCGCCCGCCCGGGCTCGCGCGTGTCGATGCCCGCCACGTGCACGGCGCCGCTCGTGGGGAGCGCCAAAACGTTGACGAGCTGCAAAAGCGTCGATTTGCCGGATCCGTTGCTGCCCAGAATGCAGACGTGCTGCCCCGTGGGGATGGAAAGGGAGACGTCTGCGAGCGCCTCGGTTTGAGAGCCGGGATAGGCCAGGTGCACATGCGTGAGCTGTATGAGCGCGCCTGTCCGTTCGGGCGCCTCGGTGTTTGTCATGGACGCACCGCTCCCTGCGCCTTGAGTACGTTCATGCATGGCGCAAGCAGTGCCTGCCCTGCCGCGATGTTGATGAGCATCTTGAGGGCGTTGAACGGAAGCAAGATGGGCAGGATCATGCCCGCGACCTGCTCGATGCTGATGGCGGTGTAGAGGGGCGTGACCAGCAGGTTCATCGCGCAGGAAAGCACGATGGACAGCGCCGCGCCGAGGGCCATGCCCGCAAGCGAGGCCCCGCGCGTCCGTTTGCCCTTGAGGTACACCAGGGCGGCGGGAACGATGAAGAGGCAGGTGGAGAGCATGCCCATGGGTGCTCCGAACGGGTCGAGGAAGACGCGCGGGAGCCACGAGATGATCGCGACGCTCGCTCCGAGCTTGGGGCCAAAGGCGAGCGCGGCGATAAGGCAGACGATGCCCGAGGGATCGTACATGAGCCAAGGGGCGGCGGGGAAAATGGGAATCTGCACAAAGCTCAAGATGAGCGATGCGGCGGTGAAGAGCGCCGCGAGGGCGATTGTGCGGGAATCGATGGCGTTGTTCATGAGGGTAACCTCGTTTCTCTCATCCGGACTATACCGTCGGCCCCGGAATCTCACCAGGTCAACCGCTGTGCGCGGCTCGCGGGCTCATGCGCGCAACGCGGGTTGCGTTTGCATTTACCGCCGGTGGGGAATTGCGCCCCGCCCTGAAACAATATCGACTATAACGCGCCTCCCTGCGGTGCGCAACGGTCCGTCCGGGCGCGCGGGGTTTTGACACGCAAACGTCCTCGGTGCCGAGCTTTGCTCGGCATCCTGCGGAATGTTTGCTTTGCCAAAACCCCGCGCGCCCGGACGGCTGCTGCGAAGCATCCTCGAAAGGGTTATGGAGTCCGTGCGAGGGAGGGGGCGGGCTCGCCGATGGCCCAGGGGTCGTGTGTGGACGGTTGAAGCCGCAAATCGGGCGAAAAGGTAACGAATTTCTGGATGTCCCGAGTAGACCGTGATTTTGAGCGGGGTCTTCCCAGATAAAATTGTTTATCAACAGGGTCTACTCGACCCCTCTTCAAATTCGTTACCTTTTCGCCCGATTTGCGGCATCCTTCCCTTTTTGCGGGGGCATATGCAGGGAAAATCGGCGTCGCTGAGAAGTGCAGCCGCGGTGGGGCTGTCGATTCGTTCGCATCGCTGTCCGGGTTGTCCTCCACATGCGGTG
>SAMEA3387485__coassemble_2802_pt1 | contig 7853 bp, 6 predicted proteins | sample SAMEA3387485__metabat2_high_PE_042 | metagenome-assembled genome bin SAMEA3387485 (sample SAMEA3387485) | Felis catus | biome: Faeces | place: United Kingdom | collected 2012 | reverse complement strand
GTCGGGCATCCTCGTGCCGGGCGGCTTCGGCAAGCGCGCCTTCGACGGCAAGATCACCGCTGCCCGCTACGCGCGCGAGCACCAGGTGCCGTATCTGGGTATCTGCTTGGGGATGCAGGTCGCCGTGTGCGAGTTTGCGCGCGACGTGCTGGGCTATGCGGACGCGAGCTCTTCCGAGTTCGACCCGCAGTGCGCGCACGCCGTGATCGACCTGCTCGATGAGCAGGAGGGCGTGACCGAGAAGGGTGGCACCATGCGCCTGGGCGCCTACCCGTGTGCGCTCGTCGCAGGCACGCTCGCTGCGGAGGCGTACGGCGAGGCGCTGGTGCAGGAGCGCCATCGTCATCGCTACGAGTTCAACAGCGCGTACCGCGAGGAGCTGGAGGCGGCCGGCTTGGTCGTGTCCGGCACGAGCCCGGATGGCGAGCTGGTCGAGATGGTCGAGTTGCGCCGCGACCTGCACCCGTGGTTCGTCGCCACGCAGGCGCATCCCGAGTTCAAGAGCCGCCCCACGCGTCCGCACCCGCTGTTCCGTGAGTTCGTCCGCGCCGCCGCGAACCTCGAGATGGGGGCAGGCGCCAATCTGAGCTGACGTGCCAATGTGAGGTGGGTATCAGCGGGGGGCGAGCCGTTCGTTTTGTGCGCAGCGGCAACTCATCTCAAACGGGGAGTCTCGAAATGGGGCAGGGGCTAATTTGAGGCGCGGGCGAACCTCGGATTGTTTGGATGGGCGCCAACTGGGGTGAGCTGTCGGGAACGATGGTAAGCGCGAGACCGGCCCGGCCGCGTGTTGCGGCCGGGCCGGTTGATGCCGTGTTGTTCGATACTCTCTTGGCGTTAGCTCAACATCTTGGCAAGCATGCCGATGCCGATGCCGACCAAGCCGCCGACGATGGCGCCGAGTATGATTTGCGCGCCGTTGCGCATGCCCTTTACCCAGGGGTTCATCTCGCGCTCGCGACGCCCCTCGAGCGTGTCGCGATCAACCTGCTCGCCGCGGCTGAACGCAAGCACCTCGCGGTACGTGGCGAGGTCGTGCTGCTTCTTCATGCGCTCCATGTAGGTGAAGGCGATGAGCATCACGAGCAGGGCGATCGCCGCGAACACGGCGGTGGGGGCGATGTGGACGCCCCAGCCCCATTCGAATTGGAAGGCAGCCCACGCGCTGAGCGCCAAAAACACGACCGTGCTTACCACCGTGATGGTCGAGAGGGCGTTGTACTTCTTCACCGCTGCGTCCATTACCTGTGCCATGGTTTCCACATCTCCTTTGATGAGAGAGTCCACGGTCACCCCGAACACGTTCGACAACAGCAAAAGACTCTGAACGTCCGGATAGGTGCGGCCCACTTCCCAGTTGCTGATCGTTTGGCGCGAGACGTAGATCTTCGCCGCCAGATCGTCCTGAGAAAGCCCGAGCTCCTTGCGGTGCTCTTTGATATGGGCGCCCAGTTCCATGCGGTTCGTCCTTTCGGTTCGTGGTGACCCTTGTCGAGATTCACCATGGCATCACCGCGGCAATCGTACCATCAAAGGGCTTTATAGCGGGCGATTTTAGGTCTGATGCAGGATGCCAAAAGGCTTTATACATGCACCTGAGCTGGTGTTTTGCTGCTTGGGTTCGAAGCGATGACTTGCAAGCCGTCAGATGGTTTTCAACGCGCGAGCGCTTGGTTCCTTGGCTTGAATGGGCTGCGGAATGAGGGTCGAAGGGGCCTGAAGGGGGTCGCTAAATAAAATGTGTGGGGTTTATTGAAGGGGCGCTGAGTAGACCACGGAAAAGGAGACAAGAAACCGCAGGAAACGGGTTTCTGAAAGGCCGGTCTGCTCGGGGTATTCGATTGAACCCCACACATTTTAATGGATGACCCCTCACTGGGTCTTCGAATGATGGGGGCAGGCCGGAAAACGCTCCCGGATGTGTTTTCCTGCCTGATTGGTATTGCCGACCAACTGGTGCCGCTGCGCGCCGGTGCTGTCGTGCGGTCGGTGTAGTCGTGCAGCTAGCGTTGCGGTGCGAGCAGCGCTGCCTTGCGACCGACACTGGCAACCGCCAGGTGACACCGTGCGACCTGCGCTGCCGTTCGACTGATGTTGCCGCGCTGCCGGCGCCGTTGCACGATTGGCGCTGGCGTGCGGCAAGCGCCGCTGCGTGGTCGGCGGCCGCCCGGCTTGCGTTGACGTTTTCGGGGAGGCCGGTGGCCACCCGGCCGGCACCTCAAATTAGTGCCTGTCCCTAATCCGAGGTGGTGCGCAGACGGGCGGCGACCAGGCCGGCGGACGCGATCGCGATGGCGAAGAGCGCGATGATGCCCAGGTCGACGCCGACGGTGGCCACAACATGAGCATTCACCTCATGGGCGCCGAGCGCGCAGGTCACGGCGTCGAACATCCAAAAGGTGGGCGTGAAGCGCGCGGCCGCCTGCACGCCCGCGCCCATGAGCGACAACGGAACCCACGCCCCGCCCAAAAACGACATGACCATGCCGCCCAGGTTGGCGATCGCGTTGAGTGCCTCCTCCCTAAAGCCGCATTGCGCGAGCGTGTAGGCGAGCGAGAGCGAGACGAGTGCGAACGCGCAAAGCGACGCGATGGCGAGCGCCACCTGCGCACCTGCTCTCGAAAGCAGTGCGCCTGCCCCGGAGGCGCCGATGCCGACGAGTGCGACCCATGCGCACACGCCGAGCGCCAGCACCGCGCATCCGGCGATGCTCTCGAATCCCATGCGCCAGCTGCTCACGGGCGCAGCGAGCTGTCGCCGCCGCACGTCGGGTTTGTTGAGCGTGGAGAGCACCACGCCGGCGACCACGACGATGGACGAGGTGACGGTGTACGAGCTAAAGGTGAGGTAGAACGCCAGGCGCGATGCCGCGGTGCTTTCCTCGGCCGTCTCAATAGTGTCGACGGCGGGTGCGATGTCGGAAAGCTTACGCATGCCGTCCAGAACCTGCTCGGCGCTCGCGTGGGGCATGAGCGCGGCGCGGCTCGCGATGAGCGACGCCGTGCGGCTTGCTCGCTGGGATGCCAGCGCCGCCGCCTGCATGTCGCTGCCGGTCGCCACCTCGAGCTCGGGTAGATCGCCTCCCGTTCGCGCGGTCTCCAGGAGGGCGTCGCCAAAGCCCGCGGGAATAATGAGCACGGCGTCGGCCTTGCCGGTCGCGAGCGCATCCTGCAGGGCGAGGGGCTCGTCGGCAACGGTTATGAGCTCGTCCGTCTGGGAGAGCATCTCCTCGAGCGACTGCGAAACGGCTGATCCGTCGCGATCGACGAGTGCGATGCGGGCGCGGGGAACCTCGGTGGCCTCCTGCGTCCCGCTTCCGCCCACCTCTCCCATGAGCACAACGCCCATGCTCGACAAAAAGCAGATGTAGATGATGAGGTAGAGCGGGTGGCGAAGCGCGATGGTGAGCGCCCGTTTACAGATGTTCATGCGCGGACCTCCTCATGCAAGCGGCCGATACGGCAAGCAGCACGGCTGCGATGCCGGCGCACGCCGCTAGGCGAAGGGAGAACGGGACGAGTGTGTCGTAGTAGTAGACGGTGTAGAACAGGTCGCGGATCAGGCAGACCGGGTTGAGCCATGTCGCGGCGGGGAGGGCCTGGGCGATGGTATCGGCGAGCTCCATCGTGGGCTCTCCGTAGAGGCCGGCAAAAAGCGACAGCAGGCAGGTGAGCGCCGTGAGGATGCCCCTGCGCGAGTCTGAGCCCATACGTCCGGGCAACGCGCCCACCAGGGCTCCGATGCCGCAAGAAAGCAAGCTCGACGCCGCGATTCCAACGAGGCAGAGTCCCTCGCGTCCCGAGAAGTCGATGTGCGCGGTCAGGCAGATGTAGCCAAAGGCGATAGCCAAAAATGTGGTGGAGATCGCCCAACAGGCGCCGATGGTGGGGATGAGCAGGCGCATGCGGCTCGTGCTCGAGACAGTGCGGCGCGCACCCGCAGCGGACGACGTGGGCTGCAGGTGCCAGACGCTTTCACCGGCGAGCTGCGCGGCAAAGATCGATGCCATGCCGAGCAACGCGTAGTAGAAGCGTACCATGCTGTCGGGTTGGGCATGCGTGAGCGAGACTTCCCGCACAGAGACGCTGAGGCCGAGCGCGTTCTCGATGGTGGTGGGGTCGCTCAGCGCCACGGGGTCATGCGTGGCGAGTTCTTCGATGAGCGCTTCGCTTTGCAGATAGCTGGTCGCGACCGATTCGAGGATGGCGCGATTGACGTCGTAGGAGGCGTCGCTGCCCGTGCCGGACCCGGCGGGAGCGAGGATGATGCGGGGCGCGCCCGTGCTGCCGGCGGAGGACGTGGAGGTCGACACGTCTGAGGAACCCGCTGCGGTACCAGAACCGCTTGCGGCTCCTGCCGCATCGGCGTTGTCCGGGTCGCTTGCGGCTCCTGCCGCATCGGCGGGGTCGAGCTCATCCGACCCGCTTTGCTCCGCGTTCCCCTCATTGCCCACAGCGTCGACGATATACGCCCCCGCCACGGACCCCTCGGCGATCAGCTCGCGCGCCTCCTGTTCGGTGGCCACGGGATGAACGGCGAGAAGGGGTTCGTCTGCCTCGCTCAAAGTATCGACTACCTGCGAGAAGGGAGAATCCTCCCAGGCGTCGTCGGCGACGACGGCGACTTTCACCGCCTCGACGGAGCCCGTGGAGCGCATGGGCTCGAACATGAAGTTGAACACCGTGGCGAGCACGATGGGAAAGATGAGCGTCCACACGACGGCGCTCGGCGTGAGCAACAGCGTGCGCACGGTCGTTTTGAAGGTGGTCCACATGGCGCTCTCCTAATCGCGCAGCTCGCGGCCGGTGATCTCGAGGAATACGTCGTTTAAGGTAGGCGGCGCGCAGGTGATGCGGCCCAGCCGCGCGTTGCCCGCGCGCAGCGACGCGAGGACGTCGGTGAGGTTGTGCTCGCTTGCCTCGCAGGACACGGTGAGCAGGTTGCCGGCGAGCGAGACGTCGAGGACGTGGGGCAGCGCGCGCAGGCGGTCGAGCTCGCGGGTGGGGAGCACGCCGCCGTCGCTCGCGCGAGAACCCGGTCTCGCGCGTGGGCCCGAGGGGCCTTCGAGCTCGATTACGATGCGCTCGCCCGTGCGGATCGACCGCTTGAGCTCATCGGGAGTGCCCTGCGCGAGCGCGCGGCCGTGGTCCATGATCATCACGCGGTCGCAGATCTGCTCGACCTCCTCCATGTAATGGCTGGTGTAAACCACTGTCGCCCCTTCGGCGCGCAAGCGCTGGATGCCGTTGAGGATGGCGTTGCGGCTCTGCGGGTCCACGGCCACGGTGGGCTCGTCAAAGAAGATGAGTTCAGGCTTGTGGGCGATGCCGCAGGCGATGTTGAGGCGGCGCAGCAGTCCACCCGAGAGCTTTCCGGGGCGAAAGCGGGTGAATTCCTCGAGCTCCACGAATTCGATCGCCTCGTCCACAAGCGCGCGTCGCCGGGCGCGGTCGTTCACGTAGAGCGAGCAGAAGTAGTCGATGTTCTCGCGCACGGTAAGCTCGTCGATGACCGCCACCTGCTGCGGCACGATGCCGATCCGGCGCTTGAGGTCGTAGCGCGTGGGCGCCATGGACTCGCCGAACAGGCGGATGCTGCCGCGGTCGTAGGTGAGCAGGGCGAGCATGCAGTTGATGCTCGTGGTCTTGCCCGAGCCGTTGGGGCCCAGCAGGCCGAAGATCTCGCCCTGGTCGACGTGTAGGTCGAAGTGGTCGAGGGCGAGCAGCTCGTCGTAGCGTTTGACGATCCCCTCGATCGCGATGACGTCCATTGTTCCTCCGCTCCACCTCAATTTGGGGACAGTCCCTAAATTGAGTTTTTCGATTCCGTGCTTGCTGCGAACATGGTGCCCGACGCCCTCGCAACGCGATAGTGACAATTGTCACGACTTGGTTTTACCTGCCCTAACTTGCTTTTGCTACCATGGGGAGCCATGGAGAGAATCATCGACATAGTGTTGGTGCTCGTCGCGTGCGTGCTGTTCCGCGTTGCCGCCGGGGTCGTGGGCGCGGCGTCGGCCGTTGCGGGACTCGCGGGAGATGCACTTGCTGTCCCGACGGTCGTCTGCCTGCTCGTGGCGATCATCGCGGTGCTGACATGCGAGTGGGCGCGGGGGAAGTGGCGCGTGCTCGGCCCGGTGGCGTATTGCGTTGTGAGTTCGTTTGTTCCTGAGGGGCTATTTCTGCTTCCCGCCGTTGTGTACGAGTTGCTCCAATTCGCGCGGGAGCCGCTACCGTGGCGCGCGGCGCCGATTGCTTTGCTATTGCCCGCCGCGCGCCTGGTGGTCGCGCCGTGTGTTTCTGGGACGGAGCTTGCGTGCGTGGGCGCTCTGTCTGCGTTGGCGGGGCTGTTGTCCTGGCGGACGAGCATGCTGCTTGCCCAGCGCGACTTGCGGCATCGGACCCGGGACGAGTTTCGCGCGCACGAGCTGTTCGGCGCGGAGGGATCGAGCGGTGTCGTGGCGGCGGATGGTTGTTCGGAGTCTAGCGCGGATGCGGTATCCGAGTGCGCCGTAGCTGACGTTGATGTTGCCGCGCACTCGCCCGAAGGGCGCTGTCGTGCTGCCTTTTCGGAGTTGACCGAGCGCGAATACGAGGTGGTACGCTTGGTTGCCGAGGGTCTGGACAACCATGAGATCTCCGCCGCCGCGTTCATCAGCGAAGGCACGGTGCGCAATCGGATCAGTTCCGTTCTGCAAAAGACCGGGCACAAAAACCGCACCCAGCTTGCCGTCGCCTGGTGGCAAGCACGCGAGCGGTAGCCTCAAATTGGGGACATGCACTTATTTGAGGTGAGACCGTGCGAGGGGTGAGTGTCGGGGCTGCTAAAACCTCAGATTGGTGCCTGTCTCTATTTTGAGGTGCTCATGACATCAGATCTGGCGAAATAATAGACGGTCATCTTCCAAAGCGCGCTGCCTCATTGGTGAAAGAGTGGATGACGATGCACAAGGATGAGCTTATTGAAATGTGGGAGACCCAAGAATTCAAGAAGCTCGATTCACTTGAATAGGAGATGCCTGTGTTTCACAAAGTGAAAGAAGTTGTTCCTTTGCAGGACATGAGGCTATGTGTGCGTTTTGCAAATGGATCGACAAAGGAATATGACGTAGAGAAGCTCGTCTCTCGATTTCCCCAGTTTGCCGCTTTGGAAGATGAGCACCTCTTTGAGGAAGTGCAAGTTGATGTCGGTGGCTATGGCATCGTTTGGAACGACGATCTCGACCTTTCCTGCGATGAGCTTTGGAAAAACGGCGTCGACGTGAAGACGCCTTTTGACGGACTCATGGCGTTTTCCGATGCAAGTGAGCTTTGGGGCCTGAGCGAGTCTGCCCTGCGTAAGGCTGTGGCATATGGAAAGATAGAAGCGGGGATTGACGCACGTAAATTTGGTAAGCAGTGGGTTGTGACCCAAGAGGCAATGAGGCGAGAGTACGGTAATCCGGTCGAGGTGCTCCGGTAATTTCGATGTGTCGTTATCGCAAGGCGAGGTTTTGGCTTCTGTTGGCCTGAGCAGGGTGGCTCAACGATCGGAGTCACCCTGCTCAACTTTGCCAAGCTTCTAAGGTCGCTGAGCAACGAGCGGCGCAGCTAGGCCCCCCAGACCTCCTCGGCGATGCTGCGCACGAGCGCGATCTTGGCCCACTGCTCGTCCTCGGTAAGCTTGTTGCCGATCTCGCAGCTGGCAAATCCGCACTGCGGGGAGAGGCAGAGGTCCTCGAGCGGGACGAAGCGCGTGGCCTCGTGGATGCGCGCGATCACGGCGTCGCGGTCCTCCAGCTCGGGGCGTTTGGTGGTCACCAGGCCAAGGACGACCTTCTTGCCCGGCGCCACGTGCGCGAGCGGCTCGAAGC
>SAMEA3387485__coassemble_2623_pt1 | contig 8486 bp, 8 predicted proteins | sample SAMEA3387485__metabat2_high_PE_042 | metagenome-assembled genome bin SAMEA3387485 (sample SAMEA3387485) | Felis catus | biome: Faeces | place: United Kingdom | collected 2012 | reverse complement strand
TACAAGTTCATGTTGAGGGAACTCCGAGAAAGGCCCCTAAACTAGGCAAGCCCCTCTAATAATAAGGAGCCTGACACCAGCCGACATCATTGTCGACTACTGCGGCGCAGCAGGGAACATGTCTGTTAGAACGCTACGCAGTAACCTCTTCGAGCAGGTCCCACAGCGAATCGATCACACGGTCGGCACCGGACTGGTCAAGGACCACGCCCTCGCGCGGCTTGAGCGCCAAAACGCGACACCCGGCTCGCCTGCCCGCCTCAATCCCCAACGGGGAGTCCTCCACCACCAGACACTCGTTGGGAGCCACGTCGAGCAGCTCCATGGCGCGCACGTAGACCGCCGGATCGGGCTTGAACGCCGCGACCTCATGGCCACTCACCGTTGCGGCCAGCACATCGCGCAGGTTCGCCGCCTCAATCAGCTCCTCGATCATCTCCGTCTGGCCTGAGCTCGCAATGGCGCTCAGCACACCACGCTCGCGCAACGCTTCCATCACCGGCTTGGCATCCGGGTTTTTCAGCTCGTCATACGGGACCGGATGCTCCTTCATGTACACGTCGACGTACTCGCGCTTGAGCTCGGCGCGGCGCACCGGGTCGTCCGGCTCGAAGTACTCCCACACATACACGTCATTGGTGCCCGAAAGATCGGGGATCTCGTCGAAAACGAACCCCTTGGTTTCCAAATATGCACATCGACGGCGATTGTAAAACCACTCGGTATCAACCAGAACACCGTCCATATCGAACAGCACAGCCTTAATCATGGAGCCCTCCTTACACAAATGGGGCGGCCCCATTTCCGGAACCGCCCCGCCGAGTCAATATTAGGGAAGCCTGTCCCAAGCTCCTAGTAGGTGAGCTTCCACATGTAGCGGCGCTTGGTCAGCGGGTGCTGACGGGCCTCGGCGATCTTGTTGCCGTACACGCGCATGACGGCGAGGTGCAGCAGCGGGTTAAAGTAGGTCACGACGCTCGCCGGCACGGCGTCGGCCAGGCCGTAGTCCTTGGAGTCGATGAGGGCGACCTTGGCACCCATGCGCTCCAGGAAGGTGAGGGCGCGGGCGTCCATCGGGCGGGTGGCGCCGTCGGACATGAAGAACACGTAGGGCTTACCGGGGGTGGTCACCTCAAACGGGCCGTGGAAGTACTCACCGGTGTTGTAGGCGGCGGCGTCGATCCACTGCATTTCGGTGAAGAGGAAGGCGGCGTGGGAGTAGGCCATCTTCTCGGAGGCACCGGACGCCATGAAGTAGATCATCTCGTCGTCCTTGAAGTCCTGAGCGAACTGCTCGGCAACCTTCTCTGCCTGCTGAGCGGACTTCTCGCAGAGCTCAAAGACGTTGGTGAGGCCGGTGAGCATGTCCTCGTAGTGGTCATAGCCCTCGGTCTGCTGCAGGATCTCGAGCGCGAGCGCCATGGCATAGCCGGGCTTCTCGCACTTGGCGGCGAAGTTGGCGTGGAAGCCGTGGACGATCACGTGGTCAACGCCCTCGGTGAGCGGGGAATCGGCCTTGTTGGTGAGCGCCACGACCGGGCAGCCGTGCTTCTTGGCGGTCTTGTTGGCCTCGACCGTCTCTGGGGTGGAGCCACCCAGGGAGCAAGTGATCACAAAGGTGTGCTCGCCAACCCACTTAGGGGTGTCGTAGTTGAACTCGTTGGCGGTGAAGATCTGGACGTTCAGCTTGTCCGTGTTGTTGGCCAGGAAGTACTTGGCCGGGTACAGATCGGACATGGAGGCGCCGCAACCCACAAAGGCAACGCTGTGGATCTCGTGCTTGGACAGGACGTCCGCAACGATCTGCTTGGGAAGGCTGAGGTCGATCTCGTACATGAAATGCTTCCTTTCGTATGTTCGCGCCGCCCCTTGCGGCGCATTGATACCAATGGGTGGGACCGGACGGTGCAGTTCCAAGGGACCGCCCGGTCCCCTACCGCGGGCGCTGGGTACGTAGCCTCGCCCGGGTGTTCGTCGTTAAGCCAGCACGCCCAACGCGGACAGCGCGATGCCGCCCACAATGGCGATCACCAAGAGCCAACCGGTGTTGACGCCCTTCTTGATGAGCGCGTACATGATGCCGGTGAGGGCCAGCGGGATCATGTTGGGCATGATGGAGTCAAGAATGTCCTGAACCACCACGGTGCCCTCAGAGAAGGTCGCGGGGGTCGTCGCGCCGATGAGCGTGGCGATCATGGCACCCACGGACATGAGGCCCACGATGCCGCAGACGTACATGAGCTTGTCCATGGTGTTGCCGCCCTGGAGCTTGCCCAGGTACTCGTGGCCTCCCTGGTAGCCGATCTTGGCGGCGAACCATGTGATCAGCACGGAGGGCACAATGGAGATGAGCATGGCCAGGATCGGGCCCATGATGGAGCCCTGCTGAGCCAGCTGCACGCCCAGACCGAACGCGATAACGCGGATGGTGCCCTGGAAGAACGAATCGCCGATGCCGGAGAGCGGACCCATGAGCGACGTCTTGATCGCGTTGATGGAATCGGGGTTGAGGGAGCTGGGGTCCTTGGCGTACTGCTCCTCCATGGAAGCGGACAGACCCAGGACAAATGCGCTCGTCTGCGGGGTGCAGTTGTAGAACGCCATGTGACGGCGGTAGGCCTCTTTTTTGGCCTCGAGCTGCTTGGGGTCGTCCTCGTTGGGATAGCAGCGGTCGAGAGTGGGCACCATGCCGTACAAAAAGCCCATGTTCATCTGACGCTCGTAGTTCCAGGAGTCCTGGATGGCCCAGGAGCGCCAGAAGAACTGCCAGATCTTCTTGGTGAGCGAAACGTCGGTGGTGGTGGTTTCGGTTGCCATAGCGTGTTCCTCCTTACTTACTCGTCGTCTTCAAGCGGATCGTAGTCTGCACCAGCGCCGGCACCGGCAAGCGCGCCGTTACCGCTGTACTTGATGCCCATGAGCACCACGGCCAGGATGACGCCAAAGATGGAGACGGCGATAACGGACAGGCCGAGGTACGACGCCAGCATGAAGCCCAGGAAGAGGAAGGGCGTCATGCCCTTGTTGAGCATCATGGAGAGCAGCAGGGCAAGACCGTAGGCGGTCAGGATCTTGGAGGCCACGTTCAGGCCGTCGGTGATCCAAGCCGGGATCATGTCCACAATCATCTGGACCACATCGGTGCCCACATAGACGGCGGCGAAGATTGGGATGAAGTACATGAGGGAGTACAGGACGGTGCCCGCCACGATGTGCATGCGGTAGGCCTTCTTGAACTTGCCCTCCTCGATGGAGGCGTCGGCCACGTGGGTGAGCGCCGCGATGATCGAACGGAACACGATACCCAGCAGCTGGCCGAGCACGGCGACCGGGATGGCGATGGTCATGGCCGTCTCGGCGGAAGCGCCGGTAAGGCAGGCGAACGCCGCAGCCACGATGCCGCCCAGAACCATATCCGGCGGAACGGCGGCACCCACCTGCACCAAGCCCATGCTCACGAGCTCGACGGCGGCACCGACGGCCAAGCCGGTGGGGACATCGCCCAGCACCAGGCCAACCAAGGTTGCGCCGATGAGCGGCTGCTCAAAGTTCAGGCGACCGAGCAGGCGGGAGTCGAGCATGCAAAAGACGCCGACGAGGCCAACGAGGATCGCGCTAACAAGCGTATCCATTACCTTTCTCCTTTCGATGAATGCATATCTGCTTCCCCGTTGCGGGGCACATGCCAAACGTTAGAACGCGGTGATATCCGTGCGAGGCTGTGTGGGAGTCTGCTGCTCGTAGACCCTGACGCCCAGGTCGAGGATCTTTTGGGCGTCCGCCTTTTCGGCCGCGTCGAAGAACACGGAGCTGTCCTTGCCGCCCACGGGCTCGGCGCCGTCGTGATTGGCGGCAGCGCCCAGGTTGACCTCGGGCAGTTTGTAGGCGGTGAGGAACTCGAGCATCTCGTGCACGTTGCCAAAGACGAACATCACGTTCTCGCCCAAGGTGTTGAGCTTGTCCATCTTGGAGAGGGCCTTCTCAACGGTGTAGACGTTCAGGTACACGCCGGCGGGCTTGGCGAGCTTGAGCGCGCCCTTCTTGATGTTGTCGTTGGCGGCCTCGTTGTCGACCACGATGATGCGCTGCGCGGCGACGCTGTTGACCCAGGAAAAGACGACCTGGCCGTGGAGCAGGCGATAGTCGAGGCGGGCAAGGACGATGTTCGCCTTGCCGCCCTTGCCAGCAACCGCGCGCTTCTTGGCGGAAGCGGGCGACGCGGGCTCCTCGGGCTCGCCGCAGTTGACGAGGCCCGCGCGGGCCTCGCGCACGATGGCGCGCAGCTCCTCGGCGGAAAGCGGGCCCTGAGCCACGGCGAGCGAGAGCACCAGCGGCATGTTCATACCGCTGATCACGGTGATCTTTGCGCCGTTGTTCATGAGCTCGACCACCGAGTTGTTCACGCTGCTGCCGAGCATATCGGTGCACACGTAGACGGCGTCGCCCTCATCGAACGTGGTGACGAGGCGCTCAACCTCAGCTGCGATGGGCTCCTTGTCGTCGCGAGCGAGCGTCACCACATGGACGTTCGACACGTCGCCAAGGACCATCGACAGGGTGTCGCGGGCGCCTGCGGCAAGCCCGCCGTGCGATGCCAGAATGATCTGATTCATCACTCCTCCTTAAATCGTTATGGTCATTATAGATGTCTTATATGTTCTGTCTAGAAAAGCTGAATACTACGGCAAATTCGCTTTGAATTACGCCGTTTACCGTGCGAAATCAACCGTTCATCCGTGAGAAATCGGTCCGCCATCATCGAGAAACGGGCGGTTAACGCGGAGCTATCCAACTCTGCCAGTCGCCGCTGTTCACAAGCTCGTTATAGCCTTCGATCTTTTCCCGCTGCCACGCCCTGCCGTTAAACCTCATGGACTCCTGCCAGCGGCCCGCGATCTGGCTCGTCCGGATGCGCCCAAGGTCCATGTTCATGGCAAAAATCGACATCAACACCAGGCAAATGCCCATCACCTTAACCGGGCCCGCGCCCTCGCCGTACAGTACGACGCCCACGCAGACCGTGGTGACCGTCTCAAACGATGCGACCACGGGCACCTTTGACGCCTCCAGCCCCATCGACAAGCCCGTCATGTAACAGATGTAGGCCAACGCTGTGGGAACCAGGCCAAATCCCAAGAGCAGCACCCAAAAGCGCACGCTGAGCGCCTGGACGACATCCGCCCACGGGAACGAAACTCCCGCCATGACCAGACCGCCGAACACGAATCCGTAAAAGGTGACCGCAAGCGGATGCATGCGCTCCGTTGCCACCTTGCTGATAACCGCCAGCAATGCCCCGAAAAAACCAGCCACAACTCCGCACACAACGCCAAGCAACGAGAAGCTCATACCGCCAAAATCCCCGTTGGTCACCGCCATCACACAGCCCATGACGTTCATGCACACCGCAAGGGCCTTGCCGGAGCTCACGGGCTCCGCATACAGAAAGCGGCCCAACACCACGCCAAAAACTGGGCTGGTATAGAGCAGGACCGACGCCGTCGACATGCCCACCTCGCCCATCGAGACGTAATACAGGAAGTTCGACCCTGCCAAGCCGACTATTCCCAGCAGCGCGCAGGCGCCCAACGAACGGCGATCGGCGTAAAAGAGCGCCATCGGCCCCGGCTTGCGTCCGTTGGGCATGGATTGCGCGCGGGCGCCCAACACCATGAGCGCGGGAGCAAGCAGGGCGGCGCCGGAAAGCAGGCGCAGCGCGGCGATACTCGCCGAAGTCAGCCCGAGCGTCGTGAGGCCTTTGACAAAAATACCGATGCTGCCCCACATAAGCGCGGCAACCAGCACCATTGCGTATCCCCTGCTTGCCTTCATGATAGCCCCCTGTCGCACCTGGCTTACATGGGCTCAACTATAACAGACGTTATACTCGTTATAGATGTTTTAACGAAATAAGGCAGTCCTTCTATGCCGCCAATGCGGCCCGCTCTCATGCCGTAATTGAGGCCTCTGTCCCCTGCGCAGCGATCGGGTCTCCCTGCCCTCATGCAGCGATTGGACGCGCCTCCATGCAGCAATCGGGCCCGACTCCACGCAGCAATTGGACCCCGCACCACGCCGTAATCTAAGGCCCGCTCTCATGCAGCGTTCGAGCCACGGCGTTTAATAGTCGGGGTCCCTTTAACAGTCGAGCTTCCCTTAATAGTCGAGTTTCCACATATAGCGGCGCGTCATGTAGTCTTTGTGCGTCACCGCGGAAAGCGCGCGCATGTACACGTTGTTGAGGATCGGCGAGAAAATCAGGTGGTTGAAGTACTCGCTCACCGTATCGTCGATGTCGTTCAAACCGAGCTCCTTGGCATCGAGCTGGTAGATGCGCCCCCCGCCATACTGGTCGACAAACCGCACGCCGCGCTCGTCATTGGAGCGCTGGCGCCCCACCGAGATGAGCTGGAAGAGCGACGTGCGCTTGTCCAGGATCTCAAACGGCCCGTGGAAAAAGTCGCAGGTGTTGATGGTGCATGAATCGATCTGCAGCATTTCCTGCACGTTGCAGATAGAAAAGACGTATGCCGCTCCGTACAGCGGGCCCTGCGCCATCACGTTGATGCAGGGCTTGTCTGCATTCTGCTGCGCCCACGCAGCGGCGAGCGGCTGGCAATAATCGAATGCCTTGCGGTAGATGGGGTCGACCAGATCAAAGGCAGACATCGCCGTATCGTACGCGGCATAGCCCTCCGTTTGCTGCACGAGTTCCATGGCGATCATCAGCACCACGGCAGAATTGGTGTGCCCCATGTTTGACTCGTCAACGGCAAGACTATCGTATTGAACCCGGTATTCGCACACTTCGGTCAAACGCGACTCGTCAACGTACACGCCGAGGGTTGCGGCACCGCGCTCGCGAGCCACCTCGGCAGCGACGATGGTCTCCGGCGTGCCGCGCATGGAAACCGCCACCACCAGGGTGTTCTCGTTCACGTATGCGGGGGTTGCATGCACAAACTCGTTGCTCGTATAGCTGGACGAAGCAACGCGCGTGGACTCGTGCTCCATAAAGTACTGCGCGGGATAGTTGCCGCCGTTTGAGCCACCGGCGCCGACCCACACCACGCGCGTGATTCCACCTGCGTCCTTTTTGCTCTCAAGAATCTGCGTGACGACGGATTTGACGTACTCCTGCTTGGTCATGGCGATCTGCTCCTTTTCATGACTCTCTTTTTTGATATAAGTTAGATATAAGTTGTAGCGATATACACATCGCGTTTTTAGCAGTGAACGGTATATATTCGACCGTAAACGGCACATATGGCTATGAATTTGCCCAAGTGTCTCCCTGTTTCACATTTAACTTGTTATTCTTTTCTCAACTACTGCATACAAGTTTTTCGAAGCCAACTCGGAGATGACCATGCCTGCCAACGCCAGACCCAGCGGCCCGCGCTACCTCAAACTCGCGAGCGCAATCCGCACGGACATAGTAAGTGGCTCATACGGCCAAGGCGACAAGCTGCCCTCAGAATCCGAGCTCATGGACAGCACCGGATACTCGCGCAGCACGGTCCGCCACGCACTCAAGACCCTTGTTGAAGAGGGACTTGTCACCACCTCGCGCGGCAAAGGCGCGTTCGTTGCGAGCGCACCTCGCAACGATGCCAACAGCCTGGTCTTTTCGAGCTACACGCACATGGCGGAGCTCAGCGGAAGCCGAGCCTCGACACGCACCGTCGATACCTGCGTGGCGCGCGCCGCCGGCGCCATCGCCAAGTTTCTCGATGTCCCCGCAGGAACCCCCATCGTCAAACTCGTGCGGCTGCGGTATCTCAACAATGAGCCCTTATGTCTCGAAACCACCTATCTCACCGACGAGTTCTCCCCGCTCATCGACGAAGATCTCGACGGTTCCCTCTACACGCTGCTGCGCGAGCGGTTTGGGCGCACGGCGGAACGGGGGCACAAGACGTTCGAGGTGTGCTTTGCCAAGCAGAACGAGGCGTTTTTGCTTGACGTTCCGCGCGACACCGCGCTGATGCTCATCACCGACTTCGTTTATGACTCCGATGGGGAGCCGCTGCACGTCTCCAAGCGCGTCCAACGCACCGACCGCGCCAAATACATCGAACCCATCGGCTAACCCCCAACTCAAATTAGGGACAGGTCCTAATCTGAGGCTCCTGAGCATCCCGCGAGTGTGCGCTTTTCCAATGTTTCAGCACCCCCAAACGTTGGAAAAGCGCACACTCGGCGTAAGAACGAACGCGCGGACGCACGTCTTTGCCGCCATAGCCTGCGGAACAACTCCTGCTGGAGCAACTCACCACCGGCACACCTCCCACTGGAGCAGCTCCCGCTCGCACATACTCCATCGCAAATGAACCCTACAGCTATAAAGCCTGTCAGTTATGCGTTGGCATACGTTTGCGGCAAACCAATTGCCTCTGAGTATCTCCAGCGTGGGCAACAAATGCTTGCGCGCTACGCCGACAGGTTGCAGGCGCTCAACCTTGTTGAGACGGTTTCGAAACGCC
>SAMEA3387485__coassemble_2548_pt1 | contig 8701 bp, 3 predicted proteins | sample SAMEA3387485__metabat2_high_PE_042 | metagenome-assembled genome bin SAMEA3387485 (sample SAMEA3387485) | Felis catus | biome: Faeces | place: United Kingdom | collected 2012 | reverse complement strand
CCGCCCTTCACGCGGATCTCGTTCCACAGGTAGTCGTAGGAGAGCGCGTTGGCGGCAACGCTCCACACGCCGTTCGTCTCGATGTCGAGCACGCGCGGGTCGGTGGCGAGCGCCAGGTAGCTCACGTCGCTGGGAATCACAAAGGCCTCGTGCTTGTCTGCAGGCCTGGGCACGTAGAGCTCCTTGGCGGGCGCCGTGCGCGGCGCGAGGCCCAGGTCGCCCGCCGCGGTCCAGTAGCGCTGGAAGTCCTCGTCGGAGCCGGTGAAGCTCGCGACGACGCCGGTCGAGGTGAAGATGCGGTCGCGCAGGTCGCGTAGGATCCGGCACAGCTCGTCCTTGCGCTCGTCGAAGTGCTCGAGCAGCTCGCGCAGGAACAGGTAGAAGTCCACGCCCGAGAGCTGCTGGGTGAGCACGGCGGCGGGGGACACGTAGGACAGGGCGCGTGCCATGGCGGCGCTGTGGCCGTTCATGAGGAAGTCCTGCTCCATGCCGATGCGCATCTGCGTGAGCACGTCGCGCATGCGGTCGGTGTCCTCAAAGACGGTTTGGGACCACACCTCGCGCGGGATACGCGCGAGTTCGTCCATCTTTTCGGAGAGGGCGCCGGCCGAGACGAGCAGCCGCGGGCGCGCGAGCTTCCAGTTGGGCTGCGTGGCGACCTCGGTGGTAAAGGAGAGGAAGCCCAGGTTGGCGCCGATGTAGCTGTCGAGTTCGCCGGCGCTCATGTCCTCGGTGGCGAGCTGCTGCATAAGGCGCGTGAGGATCGTTACGTACGGCAGCTCGGCAAAGGCGAGGTGCGAGAGGTCGAAGTACGTGAGCGCGTAGGCGAGCTGGTGCGTGGGCAGGTTATGGCGCAGGCAGGGGATAGGCGTCTGCTTGTTGACGGTGGGCTGGGGTTCGGGGCGCGCGGCCCCGATGTCGCTCACGTGCAGGCGCGGCAGGGTCGCCTTGGCCTCGGGCGTGTCCTCGGCCTCCTGGCGCTCGCGCAGGAGCGCGACGTCGTCCACGATGCGCTGGAGCTCCGCCTCGCTGAGCGCTGCCTTTGTGGCGGCGAGCTCGGCTTCCTCCTCGCGTGCGGCCTGCGCGTCGTTTGCCATGGGGACGAGCTCCACGAGGGCGCGATGATTGCTCTCGAGCACGATCTCGCGCAGCAGGTCCTCAAAGAACGTGGTGTCCAGGGCCTGCTTGAGCTCGTCGTACACGGAGCCATACTCCAGCGCGCGTGTGGCGGCTTCGTCGGTGTCCTCGTAGAGCCACGTGCCGAGCGCGTCGCAGGCGATTGCCACGCCGTCGGCGATGCCGAAGTCGCGCTGGCGCAGGTCGAACTCCTCGCTGGCAAACACGGCGGCCAGGCGGTCGCGGGGGATGCCCTCTTCTGCTAGGCGACGGCACTCGTCCTCGATCACGCGACGGAACTCGCGCGCGGCGTCCGGCTGGGCGTTTTGCAGGATGATGAGCGTGTGCGGCTGCAGCTGGTCGCCGGAGGTGTAGCTCACCACGTTGCCGCCCAGGCCAGCGGCGAGGACGGCCTTCTTTACCGGCGCCTCGTTGCTGCCGAGCAGGGCGTCGAACATGATGTTCGCGGCGATGAGGCGCTTGCGGTCCGCGGCGTCGCCCAGTACGTAGGCCATACCCACCAGGGCGTTGTCCGGGGTGGTGGCCATTTCCACGCGCTCGTAGTCACACGTGACGGGCTTCTGGAGCGTGAGCGGGTTGGGGGCGCCCACCTGGTTGGGAACGCCGACCTGGTAGAGAACGCCCACCTGGTTGGGGGCGCCTGCCAGGGCGCTTTCCGTTGTCTGGCTGGACGCGCCTGCCGAGACGCGCGCTCCAGCCGGGACGGGCGCTTCCGCCGGGGCGGGCATCGTCTTTTGTCCGGACGCTGATTCGCCCTGATCCCCCTTTGCGCCTCGCGTATTCCCGCACGCAGGCTCCTTCGTGGCCTGCAGCGCTTGGACGCGGGCGGCCTCGTCGCGCAGGCGGGGGTCATCGGCCAGGTAACGCTCGTCCAAGAACGCCAGCTCACGCTCAATGTGCATGTCGCCATACAGGACGATGTAGCTGTTCGCCAGGTTGTAGTGGCGCGCGTGCGTGTCGAGGAACTCGCCGTAGGTGAGCTGCGGGATGGCTCGCGGGTCGCCGCCCGATTCGCGGGCGTAGGCGGTCGTGGGGAACAGCGCGCGGTTCACTGCGTCGTCAAGCACGCTCATGGGATCGGAGAGCGCGCCCTTCATCTCGTTGAACACCACGCCGTTATAGCGCAGGGTGCCCTCGGCGAGCTGCTGGCCCGGTTCGACGTCGAGCTCGTAGTGCCAGCCCTCCTGCTCAAAGATGGAGGGCTTGGTGTAGATGGCCGGGTTGAGCACGGCGTCCATATAGACGTCCATGAGGTTGAGCAGGTCCTGTTCGTTGGTGCTCGCCACCGGGTATACCGTCTTGTCCGGGTACGTCATGGCGTTGAGGAACGTTTGCATGGAGCTCTTGATGAGGTCGACGAAGGGCTCCTTCACGGGGAACTTGGCCGACCCGCACAAAACGGAGTGCTCGAGGATGTGGAACACGCCGGTGTCGTTGGTCGGGGGCGTTTTGAAGGCGATGGAGAACGCCTTGTTCTCGTCCTCGCAGGCGAGGTAGAGCAGGCGCGCGCCGGAGGTGGTGTGGTGCAGCACGTAGGCGTCGGCGTCGAATTCGGCCAGGGGCTTGCACGACGTGACGGTGAATCCCGCGAGGTTGGTGCCGGGGGAGAGGAGCCGCGCGGCGCGCGCGCGTGCGGAGGTCTGGTCTTCGCTTGGGTTGGCGAGGGTCTGTGTCTCAGTTGAGCTCGCATGAGCCTGCATGTCGCTTTGATTCGTGGCCTGGTCTCGAGGGGAGGACTGCACCTCGGGCGTGTGCACAGGGGCCTGCGCTGCATGTTCGCATGCAGGGGGTTGGGTTGTGCCTGCGTTTGCGGGCACTTGTTCGCGCGTGGGGGAGGGAGCTGCGCCCTCGCATGCTATGGTCTGGACTTCGTTTGTGCGCGTAGCCCTGTTTTGAGGGGACATCTGATCCGATGTGGCGGTGTTGGACATAAAAGCTCCTTCCTTTATGGAGGTCGATTGCTTCGCCCAGTATACCCACTCGTCGCGTGGCATCGCTACGCGCCCTTTTGCCGCCACCTGCCGCGCCGCGCCGTGCGGGCCGTCTGCCACCTGCTGCGCTGTGCAGGCCGTCTGCCGCACGCCGCGTCGCACGCGGCATGCGGTTTGCGTGGGGGGCGCTCGTGCACGGCGTGCGATTTGCCCGGGCGTGCCCTACGTAGGCGTTGCCCAAAGTTGCGTTTTGTTCGTAGGCGGTAGCGGGGCATGCGGTAAGGTTGTCGAGGAATACTGTCAGGGGATATCGAATCGATGGGGAAGTGCATGGAAAACGGGCGCCCGGAATCTTGTGAACACACGGCCGCAGACCAGAATGCGTGCAGGGCGGCGGACACCGAGCGCGCGAGCGACGCGCGCGAGCGTATGGGTCTGGCGTCGTCCATCAAGCCCGGCGCGGATTCCGATGCCGCCTCGCGCGCTGCGCGCCGTTCGATGCGCGAGCGACTCAATAACAAGGCATCACGCCAAGCCCTGATTGGCGTTATCGCGACGTTGCTGGGTGGATCGTTCTGGGGCTTTTCCGGCACGTCGGCGAGCTTCTTGTTTGCCAATTACCAGATTGACACCATGTGGCTGATGGCCGTTCGCCAGCTTGGGGCCGGAGCCGTCTTTATGGTCGTTGTGCTGTTGTTCGATCGCGCGCGTCTCAAGCGCCTGCTCACAACCCCGCGCGACCTTGCCACGCTGGCCGCCATGGCGGTGCTGGGCGTGTTTTTAAATCAGCTGTTTTACCTGTTGGCGGTCCGGCTTACCAATGCGGGGACCGCGACTGTCTTGCAGTGCTTGCAACTGGTAATCATCATGGCGTTCAGCTGCGTGCGTCAGCACCGGGCCCCGCGCCGGCGCGAGGTCGCGGGTGTGGTGCTGGCTTTTGGCGGAACGTTTCTCATTGCGACGGGCGGGGACCCCACGCGCCTGGCGATTCCTTTCGAGGGCCTGGTCGTGGGACTTATCGCTGCTTTTGGTGCGGCGTGCATGACAATCATCCCTGGCCGCATTCTGCCCAAGTACGGTTCATCGATCGTGACGGGCACGGCGATGTTCTCGTCGGGCATTGTGACCTCGCTGGTGGTGCAGCCGTGGAACAACGTCCCGGCGCTTGACGCCGCGGGTTGGCAGGCGCTCATCGTGCTTATCTTTGTTGGGTCGTGCCTTGCGTATGCGCTTTATATGCAGGGCGTTAAGGACATCGGCAGCGTGCGCGCGAGCCTGATCGGCACGGTCGAGCCGGTTTCGGCCACGGTCACGAGCGCGCTGATGCTCGGCACGGTGTTTGCCCCTACTGACCTTATCGGTTTTGCCTGCATCATCGTGATGGTGTTCCTTACGGTGTGACGCGCGCTGTGCAGGTGGCGCATGCAGCGCGGCCTAGCGCGGCCGCCGGCACGATCGTTTCGGTAGCGCGCACGGCGCAGATGACATGCGCTGCGCAGATGGTGCGCGCGGCACTGCACAGATAATAGGATCCGCACATATGTCGCACGCTGCGCAGATAGCAAGCGTTGCGCAGCGTGCTGCGCAACGCTTTTCGCATGTTGGCGAGCCGCCGCTGACGTTTTTCCTGCGGCATGGGCGCCGCTTTGGGCATTCTCTCTCCGTGCAGGGCGCCGTTCGAAGCGTTTTTTGCGGTGTGGGGGTGCCTCTCGACGCGTTTTCCGCGACGCGGTGGCCATTTCCGTTGCGCAAATTCGCAAATGCGCGGATAAATAACGACCGGGTTGATTAGCGGCGTCATAGCTGCAGAAAAAACAGCAGGTAGATGGGTTGCGGGTTTTCGGGCTACTTCGAGGGATCGAGTATTATCCGCGCATTTGCGAATTAACGTTTGATGGGGAGGCAAAGAGGCGCCGTTCGATCGCTTGAGGGATCGAACGGCGCCTCTTTTGGTGCACGCGATTTGGTGCACGCGATGCTTGCCGGAAGGGCGGCGGTACGGGGAAGGCTGCGGCACGGTTATTGCCCGATATGAAGCGCTCACGCAAACCGCTTTTTCCGGCGCAAACCGCTGTGCCCGATACAGACCGCCGCGTCAAGCGCAAGCCGCTGCGTCAGGCGCAAGCCGCTGCGTCAGGCGCAAACCGCCGTGTTCGGCGCGGGCCGTCAAGGCTTTGGGCTCATGTGGCGTCGCAGCTTCTCGTGCGCCGTTACAGCTGGTAGAGCTCGCCGAACTTCTTGGCCAGGTAATCGCAGTAGAACGTGGCGTCGAACGGCGCGCCGCAGGCGGCCTCGACAAGCTCGCCGGCGTCCTTGCCGCGGCCCCATTGCCAGATGTTCTCGCGCAGCCATGCACGCACGGGGGCAAGGTCGCCCGCGGCGCAGGCGGCGTCGAGGTCCACGCCCGCGCGCTCCATGGCAGGGACGTACTGCGCATCGTAGGCGGAACCCAGCGCGTACGTGGGGAAGTAGCCAAAGCTACCGCCGCTCCAGTGCGTATCCTGCAGGCAGCCCAAAGTGTCGTTGGGCACGTCGAGCCCCAGGTACTCGCGGGTCTTTTGGGCCCACAGCGCGGGGATGTCCTTGGCGGTCGCCTCGCCCGCGAACAGCAGGCGCTCGATGTCGTAGCGGATCATGATGTGGAGCGGGTACGTGAGCTCGTCGGCCTCGGTGCGCACGAGCGAGGGCTGCGCGATGTTGACCGCACGGTACAGCTCATCCTCGCTCACGCTGCCATAGACCTCGGGTACATGCTTGCGCAACAGGGCGAGCAGCGGCGTCATAAATGCACGGCTGCGGCCCGCAGTGTTCTCGAAGAAGCGGCTTTGGCTCTCGTGAATGCCAAGCGAGGTGCCGCCCTCCAGGCACGTGCGCGCGTACGCGGGGTTGACGCCCAGCTCATAGGACGCGTGTCCCGCTTCGTGGATGACGGAGTACACGTTGGAGAGCAGGTTGTCCTCGTAAATGTGGGTGGCTACGCGCGCGTCGCCCACGGCGAAGCCCTCAGAGAAGGGGTGTTCGGTGAAGGCGAGGCAGGTGTCCGCGAGATCGAGGCCCACGAGCTTCATGAGGTCGAAGGACATCGTGCGCTGGACGGCGTCGGGGACGTGTGCGGTGAGGAACGGCGCGTTGGGCTGCTCGCCGCGTTTGCCGATGGCATGCACGAGTGGGACGACGGTTTGGCGCACGGCCTCGAAGAATCGGTCGTAGACGGCAGCGTCCATGCCGCGCTCGTACTGGTCGAGCCACACGTCGTAGGGGTCGCGCGTGGGGTCCATATAGCCGGCGTGGCGCTTGAGCGTCTCGACGATGCGGTCCACGTAGGGCTCAAAGCTCGCCCAGTCGTTGGCACCCTTCGCCTTGTGCCAGACGGCGTCGGCCTCGCAGGTGAGGCGACTCCAGGCTTCGACCTCCTCGGTGGGTAGGGCGACGGCCTCGCGCTGATCGCGGGCGAGTGTGCGCACCTCGGCGACGACCTGCGGGTCGGTGAGCTCGCCGGCGGCCACGGCGGTCTCGAGCTCGGCGATGAGCGCGCCGGCGTCCTCACTGGCAAGGAGCTCGTGATGCTCGCCGGCAAGCGCGCCCATCGCATCGCCGCGCGCGGCCGCCCCGTTCTCGGGCGCGATGGTGGCGCCGTCGAACACGGCGATCTTCATGAGATATTCGCGTGTCCAGAGCTTGCCTTCGAGCGCGCGCAGGCGGCTGGTGAGGTCGTCGGGGTTGGAAGCGGTCATGGGCCCTCCTTGCGAGGTCATGGCGCTCGATCGTTTACGAGCGGCCGGTCATTTTGGCTGGGTTCTAGTGTACCCACCTCGCGCCATGCTATGCGCCGCCGTTCGGGGAGTTGGCTTTGCTCCGCGGTGCTCGGAGGCTGCCGAGCGCTTTGAGATGTGGCCGGGTGCCTAGGATGCAGCTGGGCACGTTGGGATGTGTTTGGGTGCCTGGGGGCGTAGTCGAGCACCTGGGATATGGCCAAGCGTTTGGGCCTGGGATGTGGCCAAGCGTTTGGAAGCACAGTTAAGGGCTTGGGGAATAGACGGGTGTTTGGGGGCGTGGCCGAGTGTTGGGGGGGACACGGCCAGACGCCTGGGGCGTGGCCGAGCGCTTGGGGGGACGCGGCCAGACGCCTGGGGCCGTGGCCGAGTAGGCCGAGCATGGTGCACCCGAGCACGGCGCCGTTGTGCTATCATCTTGACCACTGCGTTGACGGAGAGGTCGGGCCTCTTTCGCCTCGCCGCACAGAGAGGGAGGGTCACCGGCTGCAAGCCCACCCGCGGCGACGAGACCTGAGTTCACTCCCGAGCTGCGACCTGAACGGCCGCCTTCCGGCGAGGGGTTTCCCGCGTCGCGATGGCACCGGGGCGATATGCGATCTGCACCCGACCCCAATTGCGCGCTGAGTAGGGGAGCCGCGCGCCCGCGCGACATCGGGCAAAAGAGGGCTCGCCGGGTTGACAGCCGGTGGCCAATCAAGGTGGTACCGCGGAAACCAGATCCGTCCTTGGGAGTGCGAGCGATCGCACGATCCCGAGGGCGGATTTTTCTATGGAACACATCGGCGCGCTGCCCGGCGCGCCGCATAACAGGAGAGGGGAACAGATGAGTCTGATCGACGAACTTGAGGAGCTCGAGCAGCGGGCCCGCGAGATGATCGAGGGGGCCGAGACTGCCGAGAAGCTCGAGGCCGCGCGCGTCGCGCTCATGGGCCGCAAGGGCAAGATCACCGGCCTCATGCGCATGATGGGCAAGATCGAGCCCGAGGAGCGCCCGGTGCTCGGCAAGCGCGCCAACGAGATGCGCCGCATGGCCGAGACTCTGCTCGATGGCCGCATGAAGCAGCTCAAGCGCGCCGCCATGCGCGAGCTCATAGCGACCGAGGCCGTGGACATCACGCTGCCCGGCGCTCGCCCGCAGATCGGACATGCGCACCTCATCAACCAGATCATCGAGGAGATCGAGGACGTGTTCTGCGGCATCGGCTACACCGTCGAGGCGGGCCCGCAGGTCGAGTCGAGCTGGTACAACTTCACCGCCCTCAACGCGCCGCTCGACCATCCGAGCCGTTCGGCTCGCGATACCTTCTACGTGCGCGACAACGCCCCCGGCACCGCCGCCCATCCCGAGGAGCACGCCCACGGCGAGTCCGACGTCCTGCTGCGCACCCAGACCTCCGGCGTGCAAATCCACACCATGGAGACACAGGAGCCGCCCATCTACATGATCGCCCCGGGCCGCGTGTATCGTCCCGACACGGCCGACGCCTGCCACCTGCCCCAGTTCCACCAGATCGAGGGCCTCGTGGTCGACCGCGGCATCACCTTCGGCGATCTCAAGGGCACGCTCGACTACTTCGTCAAGTGCATGTTCGGCGAGGACCGCGCCACGCGCTACCGCCCGCACTTCTTCCCGTTCACCGAGCCCTCCTGCGAGGTCGACGTGAGCTGCGGCGTGTGCGGTGGCGAGGGCTGCCCCTTCTGCAAGCACTCCGGTTGGATCGAGATCTTGGGTGCCGGCATGGTCGACCCCAACGTGCTCGTCAACTGCGGCATCGACCCCAACGACTACACGGGCTTCGCGTTCGGCGCGGGCGTGGAGCGCATCGCGGCGCTTCGCTACGACCTGCCCGACCTGCG
>SAMEA3387485__coassemble_2461_pt1 | contig 9092 bp, 8 predicted proteins | sample SAMEA3387485__metabat2_high_PE_042 | metagenome-assembled genome bin SAMEA3387485 (sample SAMEA3387485) | Felis catus | biome: Faeces | place: United Kingdom | collected 2012 | reverse complement strand
ACTCCGAGCTGGTCTACCACAACATGCAGGACACCGCCGCCAAGATGGGCATCGTGTACTCCGGCATCGAGGAGGCCCTGCAGGTCCCCGAGTGGGAGGCCCTGATCCGCGAGAAGTTCATGACGCTCATCCCGCCCACCGACCATAAGTTCGCGGCCCTGCACGGAGCTGTGTGGTCCGGCGGCTCCTTCGTCTACGTGCCGAAGGGCGTCAAGCTCGACTTCCCCCTGCAGAGCTACTTCCGCCTGAACGCCGCGGGCGCGGGCCAGTTCGAGCACACGCTCATCATCGTCGAGGACGACGCCGACCTGCACTTCATCGAGGGCTGCTCCGCACCCAAGTACAACGTGGCGAACCTGCACGCGGGCGCCGTGGAGCTCTTCGTGGGCAAGCGCGCGCACCTGCGCTACTCGACCATCGAGAACTGGTCGAAGAACATGTACAACCTCAACACCAAGCGCGCCCGCTGCGAGGAGGAGGGCGAGATCGAGTGGATCTCGGGCTCCTTCGGCAGCCACGTGGGCTACCTCTACCCCATGAGCGTGCTCTCCGGCCGCAAGAGCCGCTCGAGCTTCACCGGCATCACGTTCGCGGGCGCCGGCCAGAACCTCGACACCGGCTGCAAGGTCGTGCTCGGCGCGCCCGACACCACCGCGACCGTGGAGACCAAGTCCATCTCAAAGGGCGGCGGCATCTCGACCTTCCGCAGCTCCATCGTGGCCACCCCGACCGCCGAGGGCTCTGCGGCGTCCGTCTCCTGCCAGTCGCTCATGCTCGACGACATCTCGCGCTCCGACACCATCCCGGCCATGGACATCCGCGCCAAGAACGTCGACATCGGCCACGAGGCCACCATCGGCCGCATCGGCGACGACAAGATCTTCTACCTCATGAGCCGCGGCATCTCCGAGGAGGAGGCGCGCACCATGATCGTGAACGGCTTTGCCAACCCGGTGTCGAAAGAGCTACCGCTTGAGTACGCCGTCGAGATGAACAACCTGATCAAGCTCGAGATGGAAGGGGCGATCGGATAATGAAGATGGATGCCATGACCATTAAGAAGGCCTCCGCGATGCCCGCCCCCACCTGGAGCTGGCTCAAGATGAACAGCGTCGACATCGAGGTCCCCGATGGGCTCGAGCGCCGCTGCCGCGTCGAGATCGAGGCGGCCGAGTCGCTCACCGATAACATGAAGAGCTTTGAGGGCGCGCTCGCCGAGCTGCAGGCCCGCCTGGATGAGGCCCGTGCCGCGCAAGGTGCCGCCGCCGATTCCCGCGCGGTCGTCCGCGCCGCGCAGGGCGTCGACCAGGGCGCCGCGGACCTCGACACCCCCGCGCTCTCCGCCTCCGAGCGCACGGCGGTGCTCTCCGAGGTCGCCGGCGACGCCCAGCGCGACTTCGAGACCGGCGTGGGCATCAACGCCCGCTCCTACCTGAACTTCCTCGCGGGCGGCTCCGTCGTGCTCGCCGCCGAGGAGGGCGCCGCCGAGGAGGCGAGCATCCGCGTGACGGCGCAGGCAGGCGAGGCGTCCGGCGCGAGCGTCAACGTGGTGGCCGCCCCCGACTCCGCGCTCACGCTCACCGTCTCCCTGGATTCCGATGCGAGCGAGCCTGCGTTCACGGGTTCGACGCTGCGCGTTTTCGCCGGCGCCCGCTCCCGCGTGGACGTCACGGTCTACGTGACGGGCTCCGACGCCGTGACGGCCGTCGAGGACTCCGGCTTCGTGCTGGACGAGGGCGCCCGCGTAAACGTGCGCCACGTGGTGCTCGGCGGCCGCTTTGCCGCCACCGGCTTGGCAGCCGACCTGCGCGGCGACCGCTCGCGCATCGACATCGACACGAGCTACCTGGCCGGCGGCTCCAGCCAACGCGACTTCAACTACGTGATTCGCCATCGCGGCAAGAAGACCGTCTCCAACATGGACGCCAACGGCGTGCTCACCGGCACCGCCAAGAAATGCCTGCGCGGCACCATCGACCTCATCCATGGCGCCAAGGGCGCCGAGGGTAACGAGCGCGAGACGGTGCTGCTGGCCTCGCGCGGGGTCGACAACAAGACCATCCCCACCATCCTGTGCGACGAGGACGACGTCGCGGGCAACCACGGCGCGACCATCGGCCACGTCCGCCCCGAGCAGCTCTTCTACGCCGCATGCCGCGGCCTGTCGCAGGAGCAGACCGAGGCGCTGTTCCTCTCCGCCAAGCTCGAGGAGGCGGCGCTCACGGCCCCGACCGACGAGATCCGCGCCCATGTGATCCGTCTGGGCAACCAGATCATCCCTGATTTTGAGGAGGAGATCGCGTGATCGACACCGAGAACGTGACTTGCGATACCTGCACGGCTCCCTCCGAGTTCGTGTTCGACGCGTCCGACGAGCAGAGCCGCGGCTGGCCTCGCCTGGACATCGGCCTGAACCCGTTCAAGGGCGACTTCCCCCTGCTGTCCGAGCGCGACGACCTCGCGTTCCTCGACAGCGGCGCCACCGCCCAGCGCCCCGCATGCGTACTCGAGGCTCAAAAGCGCTTCTACGAGACTATGAACGCCAACCCGCTGCGCGGCCTGTACTCCCTATCCGTCGAGGCGACCGGGGCGATCGCCAAGGTCCGCGCGCAAATCGCCGAGCTGCTCGGCGCCGTGGACGAGCGCGGTCGCGCCCGCTCCAAAGAGGTCGTGTTCTGCCGCAACACGAGCGAGGCCTTAAACCTCGTGGCCAAGGGCTTTGCCCCTCATGTCCTGAGCGAGGGCGATGAGGTCGCCATCACCGTGATGGAGCACCACTCGAACCTGATCCCCTGGCAGCAGGCCTGCCGTGCCGCGGGCGCCAAGCTCGTGTACCTGTACCCCACGCGCACGGGCCGCATCACCGACGAGGAGATCGCCGCCAAGATCGGCCCCAAGGCCAAGATCGTCGCGGCGGCTCACGTGTCCAACGTCCTGGGCGTCGAGAACCCCATCGCCAAGCTGTCCGCCGCCGCGCATGCGAACGGCGCGTACATGGTGGTCGACGCCGCGCAGTCCGTGCCGCACATGGCCGTCGACGTCGATGAGCTCGGGGCGGACTTCCTCGCGTTCTCCGCGCACAAGGCGCTCGGCCCCATGGGCGTGGGCGTGCTGTGGGGGCGCGCCGAGCTGCTCGACCGCACCGACCCCGTCCTCACGGGCGGCGAGATGATCGACGCCGTGAGCGAGCAGGATGCCACGTGGGCGCCCGTCCCCGAGAAGTTCGAGGCGGGCACGCAGGACGCGGCCGGCATCTACGCCACCGGCGTCGCCCTCGACTACCTGGTCAACAAGGTGGGGTACAAGACCATCAAAGCGCGCGAGGCCGCGCTCGTCCACTATGCCATGAGCCGCATGGTCGAGCTCCCCTTCGTGGACATCATCGGCTCCATCTACTGGGACCAGCACCACGGCGCCATCAGCTTCAACGTGCGCGGCATCCACCCGCACGACGTCGCGAGCATCATGGACATGGACGGCGTGTGCATCCGCGCCGGACACCACTGCGCGCAGCCGCTGCTCACGTGGCTCGGCGTCGAGAACCTCGCCTGCTGCCGCATGAGCGTGGCATTCTATAACGACCAGAACGACATCGACCAGTTCATCGAGGCGCTCTATCGCGTGTGGCACACGTTCCACCCCGTGGGGGCGTAGCGCTCGAGCAGGACAGCCGCCGCAGCCATCGCGACCGCCGGGTACGCGCCGGACGCGCAATCCCCACCCGCGGCGATCTCGTGCGCGCAAACGGCGCGCACCGGAAAGGAAACCACCATGGGCAACCTCTACAGCTCCGCGAGTTTCATGGAGCACAGCTCCCACCCCGACTACAAGTACGAGATGGACGCACCCACCCACACGCACGACGGCATCAACCCCAGCTGCGGCGATGAGCTCACGCTCACGCTGCGCGTCGAGGGCGACGTGATCGAGGAGGCCGCGTTCACCGGCCACGGCTGCGCCATCAGCCAGGCATCCGCCGACATCATGGCCGACCTCATCACCGGCGAGACCGTTGAGGAGGCCCGCCGCCTGAGCGGGCTCTTCCTTGCGATGATCCGCGGCGAGGAGCTCTCCGAGGAGGATTATGAGGACCTCGACGAGGCCGCGCAGCTGCGCGACATCTCGCACATGCCCGCGCGCGTCAAGTGCGCCGAGCTCGCCTGGCACACGCTCGATGGCATGCTCGTCGCCTAGCCCTCATCTCAGATTCGTGCCTGTCCCTACATTGAGGTGGAAGACGCCGTGAGTTATTTTGCCGAACGATGGCCGGAGTGGCTCGCGCTCGTGGGCGAGCATCTGTGGATCAGCGGCCTTGCCCTGGGGGCCGCGCTTCTCATCGCCGCGCCGCTTGGCATCCTGTGCAGCGCTCGCCCCTGGGCGGAGCGCCTGGCGACGGGCCTCACGGGCGTCCTGCGCGTCATCCCCAGCCTCGCCGTCCTCATCATCTGCGTGCCGATTCTGGGCGTCGGCGACCTGCCGGCCGTCATCGCCCTCACCGTGCTCGCCATACCCCCGATCCTCATCAACACCTGCGTGGCGTTTCGCTCCGTCCCGCCGGCGATCATCGAGGCGGCGCGCGGCATGGGCATGAGCAGGGCCCAGCTCTTCTTCTCCATCAAGGCGCCCTTGGCGTTCCCCCTCGCCTTCTCGGGCGTTCGGACCGCCGCCACGGAGGTCATCGCCTCCGCATCGCTTGCCGCCTATATCGGCGCGGGCGGCCTGGGCGTGCTCATCTGCACCGGCCTGGGCGCGCTCAGGACCGACCTGCTGTGGATCGGCGGCCTATCCGTCGCCGCCCTCTCCCTCATCGTCAACCGAGCGCTCGCCGCAGTCGATCGCCGCGTTCGCCGTTACGAGCGCGCGGCGGATGCGGCGCGCCGCTGATCCCCTTGCGAAAGGACCATCCATGAACTCCCCCATCACCCGCCGCGGCGCTTTCGCCCTCATGGGGGCCGCCGCCCTCTCCCTCACAGGCACAGGAGCGCTTGCCGGCTGCGGAACCGACGGCAACAACGCAGGCGCCGTGACCGTCGGCTCGAAGGCCTTCACCGAGGGCGTCATCCTCTCCGAGCTCTACGCGCTCGCCTTGGAGGACGCCGGGATCCAAGTCAAGCGCTCGTTCGAGATATCGGGGTCGCTCATCCACACGGCGCTCACCAGCGGGGACATCGACCTGTACCCCGAATACACCGGCACCGGCCTCATCAGCGTCTTGCAGATGGCCCCCATCACCGACCCGCAGGAGGCCTACGACACCGTAAAGGAGGCCTACGCGCGCGAGTTCGACCTCACGTGGCTCGACCAGTCTCCCGCCGCCGACGGCCAGGGGCTCGCTATCCGCACCGACGTCGCCGAGAAGTACGGCATCGAGACCATCTCCGATCTTCAGCAGCACGCCCCCGAGCTGCGCTTTGCGAGCCAGGGGCAATTCGATGAGCGCCCCGACGGCCTGCCCGCCCTCGAGGCGACGTACGGCCCCTTCGACTGGAAGGAGCACGCCATATTCGACGAGGGCCTCAAATACGAGGTCCTCAGGAACGACGAGATGGACGTCACGCCCGTCTACACCACAGAGGCGCAGCTCACCGACGACGCCTTCACCCTGCTCAAGGACGACAAGCGCGTCTGGCCGCCCTACAACGTGGCGCCCGTCGTGCGCAGCGAGGTCCTCGAGGCCAACCCCGCCATCGCCGAGGCGCTCAACCGCGTGAGCGCGGCCCTCACCACCGAGGACCTCACGCGGCTCAACGCGCGCGTCGACATCGATAAGGAGGAGTACGAGGATGTCGCCCGCGACTTCTACGAGTCCCTGTAGCGAGCGCGGCGGCAGAACGGGAGCGGCAATGACCCCGGCAGTCGAATTCAAGGACGTGACCAAGCGCTTCGCAGACGCGGCCTCGCCGGCGCTCGACCACGTGAACCTTACCATACAACCCGGCGAGCTCGTCTGCGTGCTGGGCACGTCGGGCGGCGGCAAGACGACCCTCATCAAGCTCATCAACCGCCTGCACGACCCCGATTCCGGCACCGTGCTCGTCAACGGCCGTGACGTTTCCACCATCGATCCGGTCACCCTGCGCCGCGGCATCGGCTACGTCATCCAGCAGACGGGGCTCTTCCCGCACATGAGCGTCGCGAAAAACATCGCCTGCGTGCCCGCCATCCTCGGATGGGACCGCGACCGCATCGACGCGCGCGTCGACGAGTTGCTGGACCTGGTCCACCTCGATCCCGCGGTCTTTAGGGACCGCTACCCCGCCCAACTCTCGGGTGGGCAGCAGCAACGCGTCGGCCTCGTGCGCGCCCTCGCGGCCTCCCCCGACCTCATGCTGCTCGACGAGCCCTTTGGGGCCATCGACGCCATCACCCGCGCCAGCCTGCAAGACGAGCTCCTGCGCATACACCGCAACAGCGGCAAGACCTTCATCTTCGTGACGCACGACGTCACCGAGGCGCTCAAGCTCGGCACGAAGGTCCTGGTCATCGATGAGGGGCGCATCCAGCAATACGCCGAGCCCGACGAGCTGCTCGCGCGCCCCGCCACGCCATTCGTGCGCGAACTGCTCGCGTGCCAGGGCTACACGCGCGATGGCCGGAGGGGCTAGATGAGCGTGTTCGCCTACATGGCCTCCCACGCCGACCAGCTCATCGAAGCGACGCTCGAACACCTCGCGCTCTTGGGCGCCACGATGGGCATATCCTGCGTCTTTGCGGCATTCGTCACCCTCGCGTGCCTGCGGCGCGAGCGCCTGGCGAACGCCGTGGTGGAGCTTCTGGGCGCCGTCTACTCGATTCCCAGCATCGCCCTGTTTGCGCTGCTCATCCCGTTCACCGGGCTTGGAAGTACCAGCGCGGTCCTGGTCATGGTGGTCTACAACCAGTTCATGCTCGTCCGCAACGCCCTGGAGGGGCTGCGCGGAGTGGATGCCGACCTCATCGAGGCCGCCCGCGGCATGGGATTCAGCGAGAGGCAGGTCCTGCTCGATGTGCGGCTCCCCCTCGCCCTTCCCGCCATCATCGCCGGCGTGCGCCTCGCCTCCATCTCCACCGTCGGCATCGCCACCATCGCCGCCACCATCAACGCCGGCGGCTTGGGCGCGATTCTGCTCAGCGGCCTGCGCAGCATGAATATGGACAAGATCCTCGCGGCCACGCTCTGCAGCGCCGCGATCGCGCTCGCGTGCGACGCCCTCTGCCGCGCGCTCGAGGGCCGGGTCCGCACCCGCATGCCGCGATAAGCACGCCTCGACCGCAAGGCATCGCCGGCCGCAACGTATCCATCTTGTGCACCGCGCCAATCGCCGCGCAGATCCCCTTGTTCCGGGTACACTGTGTGGGTATGCGCGCACATGCGCGCCCATCGATGACCCGGAGGCAGAGCATGACGCCACAACACGATCGCGAGCCCGAGCGAGACGGCGCTCTCGGGAACGTCGAGGGCGAGAGCGGCACCCCGGGCCGTGAGCGCCGCGCGCCCAAGATCAGCGTGGGCGACGCCTCTTCCGCCCAGGACCGCAAGGCGGACTCCTCCTCGATGAAGCAGGTCCGCACCACGTTCATCTTCCTCGGCTTCGTGTCCCTCGCCTACGTCGCGTACCTGGTCGTGAGCGGTCAGGTCGACGACTTCGTGCGCGCCCTCATCGGCGTCAACCCCGCTTGGCTCATCGCGGGCGTCGTCTGCTTTTTGTGCTATTACCTGTTCGGCATCCTCGCCTACACCGCCATCGTCGTGGTGGACCACGACTCCCCCGTCGGGTTTCGCGACCTCATGAGCGTCGAGGCGTCGGGCGTCTTCTTTATGCGCCTCACCCCCGGGGGCGCGGGCGTCATTCCCTCCCAGATCTATCGCCTGACCCGCGCGGGCCTCCCCCTGGCCGACGCGTCGGCGCTGCAGTTCGTGCGCTTCACCCTGTACGAGGCGGGCGAGGGCATCTTCGCCGCCATCATGCTCCTGTTCTGCGGGGACTACTTCCTCACCACATTCTCGGACGTCAAGATCTTGGGGCTCGACGTCACCCTCATCGGCATCTTCATGTTCGCCTTCAAATTCGTGCAGGTGGGCGGCGTCTTCTTGCTGTGCCTGCTGCCGGGCCCCATCCAAAAGCTCGGGGCGCTCGGCCTCAGGATCGGCCGCGCCCTGCACATCCTCAACCAGGAGCGCTACGAGCGCTACCTCGACTTCGTCACCACGCAGGTCTCCACGTTCTCGCAGGCGTTTCGCTCCGCCGCCTCCAACTGGCACGTGCTGCCCGTGGTGGAGACTCTCACCCTTCTCCAGCTTGGCTGCATGTACGCCCTGCCCTACTTCGTCTTGCGCTCATTCGGCCTCGAGGCGGACCTGCTCATCTGCCTCGCCTCGGGCTCCATGGTCGAGCTTCTGGTGAATGCCATCCCGCTGCCCGGCGGCGCGGGAGGCGCGGAAGTCGGCTTTACCTACCTGTTCCAGAACATGTTCGGCTGGCACCTCTCGGCGGGCCTCGCCATCTGGCGCTCCATCGAGTACCTCCTGCCCGTCGTGATCGCCGCGCCCTGCATGGGCATGCGCTCCACCACGGGAGAAAGCATCTACAACCGCTGGAATCGCCGCATGCACAACATTCACCACGTGGCGCGGGGCGATTGGGGCGGCGTCAAGCGTCCCGAGGGCGTCAAGTTCAAACCCGCCGCGCGGCCGAGCGCCAATCGCTCCGGCACCTCGACGCGCGCGAAGACCCAGCGCCTTGCCGACGGCGTCCCCTTTAAGTTCCCCACTGCGCCCGCCCCGGTAAAACCCGTGCGCTCCGCACGGGACGCGCGAGACGGTGCGGAGAAGGCGGAGCGCCGCTGACGTCCCGCCGCATCGAGGACACGCGCAGCCCCGCGCCCGCGGTTCATCTCGCACCGCGGCGGCACCTTAGCGAACGCTCATGCTTCGCCCATATTAGAGCGTTTCAATCATGCTTTTCCCTCTCGATTCGCGCAAAACGGGTTAAAATGAACCTGCATGTCAGGTTTGCCTGGACGCGCCGCCGCACGGCGGGCTCGCCCGGCACCAACTACGAAAGAGAGGAGAGGCATGCAGTACTCACAGGAAGTGGAGAACATGTGCCCCG
>SAMEA3387485__coassemble_2445_pt1 | contig 9197 bp, 8 predicted proteins | sample SAMEA3387485__metabat2_high_PE_042 | metagenome-assembled genome bin SAMEA3387485 (sample SAMEA3387485) | Felis catus | biome: Faeces | place: United Kingdom | collected 2012 | reverse complement strand
AGAGCTTGCGCATGATCTGCGTCTCGGTGGCGATCTTGGTGGGCATGAGGTTCAAAATCAGCACGCGCAGCGGACGAATATCCTGGTGCAGCGCACGATACTCGGTCATGACGAAGATGTTCTCGCTCTCGAGCGCGGCGGTCGCGGGCAGCGCGTCGGGGATGCGGATGGGCATGGGGCCTCCTTTTTCGCGGTCACCCCATGGTACGACACAAACGTGTGCACTGGGAGGTGGGCTCGATGCGAACCGGTGCCGGAGCGAACCGCGCGCCACGGACGCCGTGCGTGCGTGCCCGCGCCGCCCCGCAACCCCGCCGCGCCCGCTGCACCTGCAGAGCCCATCACGCCCGGAACGTCCGCCCCCCACATGCCGCCACCGCAATGTGTCAGAGCGAAGTCGTGTCACTTTATCTCGGCACAGTGCTCGGCGCGAATTACAATTTCCCTTACGCGAACTTCGGCCGAAAGGACTCGGATATATACCAGACTCGAAAGATCGGCGTGGTCGGCCAAGGCCACGTGGGGGCACACGTTGCCAACAGCCTCCTGCTGCAGGGAATCGCCGATGAGCTCTATCTGTGTGACATCAACGAGACAAAGGTAGCATCTGAGGTCCAAGACCTGAGGGACTCGCTCAGCTTCGTGCCGTACAACACCAAGATCGTGGACTGTGGCGACCGCTATGAAGAACTCGCCTGCTGCGACATCGTCGTCAACGCTGCTGGTAAGGTCGCACTCGCCGCGACCAACCGCGACGGCGAGCTGTTCTACACCACCGACGCCGCGCGCACCTTCGCCAACCGCATCGTCGACGCCGGGTTCGGCGGCATCTTCGTGAGCATCTCCAACCCCTGCGACGTCGTGTGCACCGAGATCTGGCACCTGACCGGCTATGATCCCAAGAAGATCATCGGCTCGGGCTGCGGCCTGGACTCCGCGCGCCTGCGCACCGAGATTTCCAAGCAGATCGGCATCTCGCCCAAGTCAATCGATGCGTACATGGTCGGGGAGCACGGCTTTAGCCAGATCGGCGCGTTCAAAGCCGCGACCATCGCCGGCAAGAAGCTCAGCGAGCTCGAGGTGGAAAACCCCGAGAAGTACGCGTTCGACCATATGAAGATCGAGGAACTCGCACGCAAGGGCGGCTATGTGACATACGCCGGCAAGCAGTGCACCGAGTACGCCGTCGCCAACTCCGCCGCGCGCGTATGCGCGTCCGTTCTGCACAACGAGCACACCGTGCTCTCCGCCTCCACGCTCATGACCGGCCAATACGGCGAGGAGGGCATCTTCACCTCACTGCCGTGCGTGATCGGAGCCGAGGGCGTCGAGGAGGTCTACACACTTGATTTGTCCGAGCGCGAGCTCGAAGGCTTCCACAAGAGCTGCCAGCACATCCGCGACAACATCGCCCAGCTTGATTGGTGGGACGAGGCGGCCTGGAACGCCAAGTAGCCGCGAGACGCGCTTCACGCGACGAGCGGCATCATGATGATGATCATCGCGAAGCCCAACAGGTCGGTCGGTGAGAACACGACGCCGATCCACAGTGCGCTCAACACCGTGGCGGAAATGGGTTCGACCGTGGAGAGCATCGCAGTCTTGAGCGATCCGATCTCGTGCACACCCTGCATATAGAAAAGGTACGAGCACCAAGTGCCCAAGACCACAAGCGCGCCGAAGACCACCCAGCACGAGATGTCGAACGAGGCGACGGCCTGCCCCCAATCGGGCACGAACGGAGCAGCGATGAGACCGACCAGCAGCATGGCCCAGCCGTTCACCGCCGAAACACCGTAGGTGGAGAGGATCTTGCCGGGAAACACCGCAAGGCCGGCCCCTCCCAAAGCGGCGAGCAGGCCGAACGCGAGACCCGCGGGCGGCAGCGCCATCTGCGAGGGGTCCCCGCCGGTGGTGATGAGGAAGGTGCCGGCGAGTGCAAGGACCATGCCGATGACCTCGCGACGCTTGGGCGCTCGTCGGCCGATCACACACGCAACCGCCGCAACGGGCAGAAGCTGCAGGCTCTGCAGGACCGTTGCCGTGGCGGAATTCGTCGCCTGGATGGCCATGAGGTAGGAGAACTGGTTGAGAAACAGCCCCGCGCCCGCGAAAAGCAGCAAATCGCGCACAGCGGACTTGTCGCGCAGCAGCTCAAAGGGACGGCGATCGCCGCGCACAAGCGCGAGCAGGAGGAACAGGGCGCCTGCGAGCACCATGCGGACGCTCATCACCCACAGGGGATCGATGCCGCTCTCGCGGAACAGATAGCTCACCGCCGTGCCGGAAAAGCCCCACAGCGCACCTCCGGCCAGGGCAAACGACATGCCCCGCAGATTCATGTGATACGCCCCGCGGTGCGACGCCGTCAGCTCCGACCGTTTCGCCACCATGCACCCCTCCTGAATGCCCTCATGAGTCAATCGCCTCAATCATGTCACAGCGCCCGCCCCATGTGGGCGCCGACGCGAACGCCCGGCGCACTTCACGCGATTCGCGCATGGCGAGCGCCCGGCCCGGACAGGCAGTCCGAACCGGGCGCTTCTCCACCTCGAGCTTATGGGGGGCGCCCGAGGCTCGACGATGCCCCGCCCTTACGCAAGGAAGCCGAAGAATGCGCCGACCAGCGCGATCGCGATCGTCATGAGCAGGATGCCCGTCGCCTTCATGCCCTTCTTAAGGCAGCCGAACATGAGGAAGACATACAGCAGGGAAAGCAGAGACGGGAAGATCTGATCGAGATACGACTGCATCTCGAAGGTGGTCTCGCCGATGGTCATCGTCAACGGGGTGGACAGGGCCACCATGCTCGCACTCATACCGCCGATGACCATGAGGCCGACGATCGTCGCCCCCTTGCTGAGCTTCTGCAGAATCGCCCCACCGTGGGCGCCCTCGACGAGGCTGGTACCGGACTTGTAGCCGATCATCGTCAGGAAGTACCTGATGATGATGTGAGGGATGTTGAAGATCAAAAGGAACAGAATCGGGCCGAGGGGACTGCCTTGCTGGCACAGCGAGATGCCGATACCACTCGCGATGTACCTGAGGTGGCAAATCGCTCCTATTATTATAAGCATGTTATGATTACCTTAATCACAATATGCTTAAGGAGTTCTCCATGTTTATCGGGCGCGAAGCCGAGCTTAAAAGCCTCGAAAACCTGTATGAAAAAGAAGGCTTCCAGATGCTCGTCCTCTACGGACGGCGACGCATTGGAAAGACCGCCCTGCTATCGCATTTCTGCAAAGGCAAGCGCACGCTATTCTTCACTGCCGAGCAAAAGAACGACACGGACAACTTGCGCTCCTTCTCCCGCGCCATCTGGTCGTTTTTCGGGGAACGCGACGACAACCCCATCTTCGACTCATGGGCAAACGCTCTAGGCTACCTCGCCGACCATTGCCCGCGAGACGAGCGTACTGTTTTCGTCTTCGACGAATTCCCCTACGCCGCCGCGGCGAATCCCTCGCTGCCCTCGATACTCCAAATCGCCATCGACCACACCTTCAAGCGCTCGAATCTGATGCTCGCCCTATGCGGAAGCAACGAAGGATTCATGGAAAGCGAGGTCCTGGGCTACAAGAGCCCCCTATACGGGCGGCGGACCAGCCAGATCAGGCTCAAGCCGTTCGATTACCAAGATACCGCACGCCTGCTCGGTGGCTACAGTCCCGAGGAACATGCCGCTTACTATGCAGTATTTGGCGGCACGCCCTACTACCTCGAGCAGATCGACCGATCCCTGCCGTTCGCGGAGAATGTCCAGCGCCTCATGTTCGACATCTCTGGAATCCTGTATGCCGAGCCGCAAATGCTCATCAGGCAGGAGCTTCGAGAGCCCGCGACCTACACCTCCGTGCTCGACGCGATAGGATCGGGCGCCACGCACCCTAAACAGATCGCCGAGCGCGCAGGCATCGATCCAGCTGCGGTCAGCAACTACCTCTCCGCGCTCGTGCGGCTCGGCCTGGTGACGCGAGAAGTACCTTTCGGTGAAGACCCCTCTCGCTCCCGCAAGGGTCTGTACTACCTGAGCGATCCGTTCTTCTCTTATTGGTACCGATTCGTCAGCCCGTACATCGGCGCTATCGAGGCGGGCCTTGGAGAAGCAGCGGCCAAGATCGCGACCCAAGGGGACGGCTTTTCCACCTATGTCGGAACGCAATTTGAGGACATTTGCCGGCAATGGCTCACCAATCAGGCAAGAACGGGGAACCTTCCGTTTCTTCCGCTCGAAATCGGACGTTGGTGGGGCACCGACCCCTCGATCCGCGAACGAGTAGACATCGATGTCGTCGCTGGAAACAAGACGAGCGGGCATCTCTGCGTCGGCGAGTGCAAGTATCGTTCCCGATTCAACGAGAGCGAGGCGATTCAAACGCTCGAACACCGCGCGACGCTCATTCCCGGATTCAAGCAAACCCACCACGTCCTCTTCATGAAGGGCGAGCCGAGCATCGAAACAGCGAGAAAGGCGGGTGATCGACTCGACCTCTCGATTGTCACCCTTGCGGACATCTACCTGGACGTCACCGAGCAGTAGTCGCTCTTCCCATGCCCGCGTTGCACCGAGTCCGATTAAAGAGCACGCTGTCGGACGCCCTACCGCACGCTCGCCTCGTAATCGGCGATGGCGGTCAGGAACGCCGCCCCATATGCATCGGCCTTCTTCTCACCGATGCCCGTGACCTCGAGCAGCTCCTCACGCGTGGCGGGGCGCCGGCGGCACAGGCCGCGGAGCGTCGCATCCGAGCAGACGATGTACGCGGGCACCTGATGCTCGTCGGCAAGCTCGCGGCGCAGATCGCGCAACTCCTCGAAGAGCTCCGCATCGTCGCCCACGCGCGGACGGGCATCCAGCGCGGCCTCCTCGCGCACCAAATCGACGGCGCGCCGCGCGCGGCTGGCGGAACGGCTCTTCGACGCGCGCTTCTTCACGGTGAAGGCAAACTCCCCCGTCCTGAGCGGGTCCAACGCCTCGTCCGCGCGCGGGCCGAGACCCACCACCGGGAAGCGCCCCTGTGACTGCACCAGATACCCACGACCCACCAGCTGGTCCAAAACATCTTTGATGCGCTTGACGGGAACCTCGGGCAGCTCGCCGTAACCAGGCGCCTCATCGAGGCGGAACTGCCGAATCTTTTCGGTATTCGCACCATGCAGGACATCGGCGATGAGCGCCTTGCCAAAGCGCCCGCCCGTCGCAGCGACCATGCGCAGGGCGGCGAGCGCCACATCCGTCACGTCCTCGACCTCGTAGCGCGTCAGGCAGTTGGAGCAGTTCCCACAGCCCTCCCCCGCGCCGGGCGCCCCGGAAGCGGACACCGCCCCAACGGCCCCGCCGCATGGCGCGCCCTCGATGCCGAGCGCGCCCTCGTCGCCGAAATACCGCAGGATGTAGGCGCGCAGGCAACCGGTCGTTTGGCAATAGCCCTCCATCTGGGCGAGCAGACGGTAGCGGTTCTGACGCGCGAACTCACGCTCCTCCGGACTCAAGGTGTCGTCCGGCACGTCCTTCTCGATGAAGTAGCGGCGCAAACCGAAATCGTGCCCGTTCCACAGCAGGTAGCACGCCGCCGGGTCACCGTCGCGCCCCGCGCGGCCCGCCTCCTGGTAATAGGCCTCGATGCTCTCAGGCACGTTGTGATGGATCACGTAACGCACGTTCGGCTTGTCGATACCCATGCCAAAGGCGTTCGTGGCGACCATGAGCGGCGCGACGTCGGCGATGAAGGCCGCCTGCTCGGAAGCGCGGTCGGCAGCGCTCATTCCGGCGTGGTAGCGGGCAACGCGCACGCCCGAGCCCTCCAAACGGCGCCCCAGCTCAAACGCGAGCTCGTCGACCGCCTTGCGCGTGGCGCAGTACACGATGCCGCTTTCGTCCGCATGGGTGCTCGCGTAGGCGTAAATCCACTCGGCTTTCGCCTTGTCGCCCAGCTCTTCCACGTTGAACGACAGGTTCGCGCGGTCAAAGCCCGTCACCACCGTCTCCGGCGAGCGCAGGTGCAACATGCCGGTGATGTCCTCGCGCACGCGGTCCGTCGCCGTGGCCGTAAAGGCGGCGACCACCGGACGCTGCGGCAGCGCATCGATAAAGTCGGCGATCTGCAAGTACGACGGGCGGAAGTCCTGTCCCCATTGGGACACGCAGTGGGCCTCGTCCACCGCGACGAGCGGCACGCCAATCCCGCCGGGCGCCGCAGCCGCCTGCGCAAACGCCAGGAAGCGCGGGTCGGCCAAGCGCTCCGGCGCCACGTACATGATCTGATACCAGCCCTCTCCCGCGCGCTTGAGCACGGTGTTTTGCTGACCCGGTGTAAGAGAGGAGTTGAGGTAGCTCGGCCGCGCGCCGATCTCCTTGAGGGCGCGTACCTGATCGCCCATGAGCGAAACGAGCGGCGACACCACAAACGTGATGCCCGGCAGCATGAGCGCGGGCACCTGATAGCAAATGGATTTGCCCGCACCCGTGGGCATAACGCCCAACGCGTCCCGACCAGACAAGATGGCCGATACCATGCGCTCCTGCCCGGGGCGGAATGAGTCGTAACCAAAGTAACGTTTAAGCGTCTCGCGCGCGGTGCCTGCCAACTGCTATGCCTCTCGTGCCTTGGGAGCGCTCGATGCGCTCCCGGTCGCGTCCCCCTGCATGGACACGTTCCCCAGCGTGGTCGTGTCCCCCTGCATCTTACCGCGCCGCGGCCGACCGCCCGGCCGCGGGTTGTTCGCGCGGTCGCGAACGCTCTCGACGTCGACCATCCAGAGGTTGCCCTCTTTGTGGCCGGTCAGAATCCCGCTTCTGAGCATCGCGTGAACGCGCCCCACCGTTACGCCGAGGATCTCAGAGGCATGGGCGACGTCCATGCACTCGGGCTCAGGTTCGAGTTTGTCGCCGTCAACCACCACGCCGATCAAGCGCGCGCCCTGCGGAACCTCATGGTCGAACGTCGCCTCGGGAACAGGGGTGCCCTCGTCCAGCGCGGACGCAATCGCAAGTTCCAGCAAATCATGCACCATGTAGACGGCGTCCTTAAAGTCATCGCCCACGGTGAACGCATCCCAGTCGGGCACATACGCCTCGTATCCCGCACCGCTCTCGGCGGGATAGATGAGTGCCTCATATACGTACATCATTTGACCCTCCTAAATCCCTGCTCTCCCAATCTGAGCTGCTTGAAAACCTTACGTTCCAGACCTTTGGGCACATCGCCTCGATGCCGCGGCACCCAGATGGGCTCACCGCTTGCAAAGGCATACTGGTCATGGCTCCTGCCGTGGCGGACGAACGTTCCTCCATGCGCAAAGATCTCCTCTATGAGCTCCTGATAGCTAAGCGGCATCTTTTCTCCTGTTCATAACTATAGTTGTCTAATATAGTTTTGTAAACTTGGATTCTTGCGCGCGGGCACAGGTCGATACGGGCGTTTTACTCGTTTGCTCGACAGGTCTTTCTCGCGAGAGCGTCTTACCAATAATCTCGGCTCGTCGGCATCGTGCCCGCTTGCGCGACGGGCCTTTCCATGAGGGTATCCTGAGGTTCTGTCGGATGCCAAACGCCCCTCGGGCACTTTCGCGCAAATGTCTGACCATCCTCTGGCAAATCGGACGTTCGGCAAGGTCGAGAGCTTGCACCCCATTTCCAATTCCCGCGAGAAGCCCACCCGTTGCCACGAAGATTCCAGCTTAAGCATGAGTCTCGCGCGCGAAAAAGCGCTGTTCCCGCCGCGCATGCTACAATCGCTCGACATACTTGCACATTAATTGCCGAAGGAGCAGCCGTGGCGAACGCCGTCGACCAACTCACCGACCGCGCGCTCGAGCTCGCGCGCCTCACCATCGTGCGCCGCATCATCACCGCGGTGGCGGTCATCGCGTCCGCCCTCATCCAGACGTTCCTCATCCAGGCGTTCGTCGAACCCGCCGACCTGCTGCCCAGCGGATTCACCGGCGTCGCGGTGCTGCTCGACCGCATCACCTCGCTCGGCGGCGTGCGCATCGACACCTCACTCGGCATGCTCGCGCTCAACATCCCCGTGGCGCTCATGTGCTGGAACGGCATCTCCAAGCGCTTCGTGATCTTCTCGATGATGCAGGTCGCGCTCTCCTCGCTGTTCCTGAACATCTTCGACTTCGCGCCGTTCTTGGGCGACAAGATCATGCTCGTCATCTTTGGCGGATTCGTCTCGGGCATCTCGATCGCCATCGCGCTCAAATCGGGCGCGTCCACCGGCGGCACCGACTTCATTGCGCTTTGGGTCTCAAATCACACGGGCAAGACCATCTGGGGCGTGATTTTTGCCTTCAACTGCCTCATCCTGGGCATTTTTGGCTATCTGTTCGGCTGGGACAACGCCGCGTATTCGATTGTGTTCCAGTTCATCTCAACCAAGACCATCGACAGCTTCTACCATCGTTACGACCGTGTGACGCTGCAGATCACCACGCGCCTGGCCGACGAGGTCATGACCGCCTACGTCAACCACTTCCAGCACGGCATCAGCTGCGCCGAGGTCATTGGCGGCTACAGCCGCGAGAAGATGTACCTGCTGCACACCGTTGTGTCCACATACGAGAGCCAGGACATCATAAAGCTGGTGTGTGATATCGACCCCACCGCGGTCATCAACGTGTTCCACACGCTCGACTTCGTGGGCGGCTGGTGGGGCGGCCACGTGGACGAGCCCGTCCCGACGGCCGTGCCCGACCCCGACAAGCCCGCGCGCCTGCTCTCCAAGCAGGCCCGCCGCCACGAGCAGTCGCGCCTGCAGCAGGACGACGGCAGGTAGCGCATCCCACTTCAGATTGGTGCCTGACGCCAATCTGAAGTGGTCCCCTGATCTCAAATTGGCGCCTGTCCCTAATCTGAGGGTTAATACTGCCTTTTACCCGCTGTTTCTCGATGGTGTACCCGACGCCCTTCAAATTAGGGACAGACACCAATCTTAGGCCTGTAGGCGCTAATCTAAGGCCCGTAAACCTCGCGGCGGGGTGTTGGAAATTAAAATGTGCGGGGTTTATCCGGGCGGGCCGGGTAGCCCCGCCCCCTCGCCGCTTTTTTCCTGCGAAAAAGCCCCGGAAACGATCGCTATACTCGGGTCCCCTCAGCTAAACCCCACACATTTTGCATTCCGGCCCCTGCGGGCTACAGAACGAAGCGGTAGCGGGTGCCCACGTAGTACTGGCGACCGATGCAC
>SAMEA3387485__coassemble_2156_pt1 | contig 10461 bp, 7 predicted proteins | sample SAMEA3387485__metabat2_high_PE_042 | metagenome-assembled genome bin SAMEA3387485 (sample SAMEA3387485) | Felis catus | biome: Faeces | place: United Kingdom | collected 2012 | reverse complement strand
CCCGTCCAGCGCGCGAGCCCTCATAAATGCGCGGCGCCCGCACGCGCAGCCGCTAACGGCGCGCGAGAAAGTTCTGGTAGGCGCCGATGAGGTTCGTATCGTTGAAGAAACGGCACGGCATGATCTCAACCTCAGGGAAGGCGTAGCTCAGCCCCTCGTTGAAGCGCCGATGCGCCGCGCGGACCCCTTCGACGAACAGCGGATTCCTGCTCACGCCGCCGCCCAGGCACACGCGCTCGGGGTCGAGGGCGCCGGGCAGCGACAGGGCGACGCCCTCTATGTCCCCCTCGGCACGCAGGGCGTCGAGCACGCCCTCGATGGCGGCCAGGAAATCACCCGAGCACGTGGCCGGCGTGGGGACCTCGCCCTTGCCGCCCATCTCTCCGTCCGTCATCGCCGCATACTTGATGGCCGTGCCCCCGACGTCGAACACCGCAAGCCTCATGTCGCTCTCCCCTCTCATGCGTCGCCCCGCGACGCCCGCTCGCGCCGCGGCGGCGCGAAGTCGAACTTGTGTGTCCATCCCAGCAGGTGCGCCCGCAGCGGGGCATGCGGTGGCGGGATGCATGTATAATGCAGGTCGTTCAACTGGTATCCGTATTGCAGAGGAGCCGTACATGACCTCTCCCGTCCGCGTCCGCTTCGCGCCGTCGCCCACCGGCAAGCTGCACATCGGCGGCGCCCGCACCGCCATCTACAACTGGGCGTTCGCCCGCGCCAACGGCGGCACCTTCATCCTGCGCATCGACGATACCGACCCCACGCGCTCCACCGAGGAGAACACCCAGATCATCCTGCGCGCCATGCGCTGGCTGGGGCTCGACTGGGACGAGGGCCCCGAGGTCGGCGGCGACTTCGGCCCCTATTCGCAGACCGAGCGCCTGGACCTCTACAAGCAGACCGCCGAGCGCCTGCTCGCCGAGGGCAAAGCGTATCCCTGCTTCTGCACGCCCGAGCAGCTGGCGGCCGACCGCGAGGCCGCCCAGGCCCGTAAGGACCCCTTCCAGGGCTACCAGCGCCGCTGCCGCGACCTCTCGCCGGAGGAGGCCCAGGCGCGCATCGACGCCGGCGAGCCCTACGTCCTGCGTATCAAGGTGCCCGAGGATCGCGGCAACGTCGTGATCAACGACGCCGTCCACGGCGAGGTCACCTTCGACGCCAAGGAGCTCGATGACTTCGTGATCTTCCGCTCCGACGGCACGCCCACCTACAACTTCGCGACCGTCGTGGATGATGCGCTCATGGGCATCACCCACGTCATCCGCGGCGACGACCATCTCTCCAACACCCCGCGCCAAGTCATGGTCTACGAGGCCATGGGCGCCCCCGTACCCGTGTTCGCCCATATCTCCATGATCTTGGGTGCCGACGGCAAGAAGCTCTCCAAGCGCCACGGCGCCACCTCCGTGGAGGAGTACCGCGACGCCGGCTACCTGTCCGACGCCTTCGTGAACTACCTGGCGCTGCTCGGCTGGTCGCTCGACGGCGAGACCACAGTCATCCCGCGCGACGTGCTCGCAAGCCAGTTCAGCCTCGAGCGCATCTCCAAGAACCCGGCGACCTTCGACCCTAAGAAGCTCGACTGGATGAACGCCGAGTACATCAACGCGATGTCCAATGCCGACTTCGCCGACCAGATCATGCTTCCTGAGCTGCTGCGTGCCGGCTTGATCGATGAGGGCTTCGAGGCCGACGAGGCGTGGGTCGACGCCCTTGCCGCCATCGTCCGCCCGCGCACCAAGATGCCCGCCGACGCCGCCGTGGTCGCCACCCCCGTCTTCAAGACCGCCGAGACGCTCGAGTACGACGAGAAATCCGTTGCCAAGGGCCTTGCCAAAGAGGGCATGGGGGCCGTGCTCGACGCCGCCAAGACCGCGCTCGAGGCCGTCGAGGACTGGACGCCCGGCAACATCGACGCCTCCCTGGAGCCGCTTCCCGAGGTGCTCGACGTCAAGAAGCGCCTGGTCTTTGGCGCCGTGCGCGTGGCGGTGTGCGGCAACATGGTGAGCCCGCCGCTGGGTGAGACCATGGCGCTCATCGGCCGCGACGACTGCCTCGCCCGCATCGATCGCGCCCGCCCGATGGCGGGGTAATCCGACCGACCGGCCCCTGGGACGGCTTATCCCTGTGCTCAGCTTCGCTCATGCTCAGAAATCGCACAGGGATAAGCCGTCCCAGGGGCCTACGTGTATGTACGCGCGCCATCGGACGGACGAGATCCATGCGGTTCAGACCGCCCCGACCATTCGCTTACGCAAGATGTTAGATGCGCGGATACCTCACTTTATCCGTTACCGTACCAGCTTTTTTTCGTTTACGAGAACACCTTGGCCTCGTGTTTGGTAGGCCGCCGGGACGGGTGAGACTCCGGCGCGATTTCTGAGCCAAAGCGAAGCTGAGCGCCGGAGTCTCACCCGTCCCGGCGGCCGGACAACCAGGAGGAGCCATGGGTTCGAAGCCCCAATCGTTTGCCACGACCTCGGCGTTTGAGATACTGGGGCCCGTCATGGTCGGGCCCTCTTCGTCGCATACGGCGGGGGCGCTCCGCTGCGCGCGCGTGGCGGCGACCCTTATCGATGGCTCCATCAAGGCGGTGCGCTTCACGCTCTGGAACAGCTTTGCCCACACCTACCGCGGACACGGAACGGACCGGGCGCTCGTGGCCGGAACGCTCGGGCTCGACACCGACGACGAGCGCATCCCCGACGCCTTCGCTCTCGCGGACGCCGCGGGGCTCGCCTATAGGTTCGACATCGCCGGAGACGACCCCTCGATCCACCCCAACACGGTCGATATCCACCTGGTGAGCGACACGGGGGCTCAGGCGGACGTGCGCGGCGAGAGCCTCGGAGGCGGCCGCATGCGCATCAGCGCCATCAACGGCGTGCACGTCGAGATCTCGGGCCTGTACACCACCCTGTTCGTCGCGCACCAAGACGCGCCCGGCGCGCTCGCCGCCCTCACGGGGGCCCTCGCCCACGCGAGCATGAACATCGCCTTTTGCCGTACCTACCGCACCGAGGCGGGGGGCCGCGCCTACTCCGTCTTCGAGACCGACGGCGCCCCCGCGACGGGCGTCCTCGACGCGGTGCGCGCCCTGGACCTGGTCGACTACGCGACCTTCATCGAGATGCCGGGGGCCGCGTCCTCCTTGGCGCCGGGCGTCTCCGTGCCCGACCTGTTCGACGACGCCGCGCAGCTCCTCGCCGCCTGCCATGAAAAAGGGCTCACGATCGGCGAGGTCATGCGCGCGCGAGAAGAGCTCATGTCCGGCGAGCGGCGCGCACGGAGCAACATGGCGCGCGTGCTCGAGGTGATGCGCGACGAGACCACGGCGCCCATCGCGCGCCCGCGACGCTCGCTCGGCGGCTTTATCGGCGGCGAGGCGAGGCTCGTCGCGCAGGGCGGTGCACGACTCGACGAAACGCTGCTCGGCACCACGCAGGCATCGGCTGTTGCCCGCGCCATGGCGGTGCTCGAACGCTCCGCCTCCATGGGAGTCATCGTCGCCGCGCCCACGGCGGGCTCCGCCGGCGTGGTGCCCGGATGCGTGCTCGCCTGCGCGGAGGCCCTCGACGCGACCGACGACGAGATCTCAGACGCGCTGTACGCCGCCGCGGCGGTGGGGCTCATCCTGTCGACCTCCGCCTGCGTCGCCGGCGCCGAGGGCGGGTGCCAGGCCGAGGTCGGCTCCGCCGCCGCGATGGCGTCCGCGGCCCTCGTCCAGCTGCACGGGGGCACGCCCGATCAGGCGCTCGACGCCGCATCGATCACCATCGCCAACCTGCTGGGCCTCGTGTGCGACCCGGTCGGCGGTCTGGTGGAGGTGCCCTGTCAAAACCGCAACGCCATTGGCGTGGCCGCGGCGTTCACCGGAGCGCAGCTCGCACTCTCGGGTGTCCGCTCTCTCGTGCCGTTCGACGAGATGGCGACGACGATGCTCGCCGTGGGGCACGCGCTTCCCGCGACCCTGCGCGAGACCGCGCAGGGAGGCATCGCCGTCGCGCCGAGCGCCCAGAGCGCCTGCGCCCGTTGCGGGATGTGCTCGTAAGGGACCATCGTCGAGCGGAACCGAGACGCCTCCCCGGTCAAACGGAAGGCTCGCGTGAAATGCCGGCCAACCGACGTGCCGTTGCATACGGGTGGGCGCCGCAGAGAGATCTGGCGGCGCCCACCCTTATACGTATCCGATACATATCCGCGGTCGCCCGCCGCCACTCCCCTACGCGTGCACGATCACGCAGTCGCCCACCTGGATCAGGTTGTAGAGCTCCGCCGCCTTGTCCAGGGGCAGGTTGACGCAGCCGTGGCTTCCCGCCCAGGTATACGCCTGAGGATTGGAGAAGTAGGCCGCGGGCTGCCACGTCGCGTCGTGCAGGCCGATCGCGTTGCCCACAAAGGGCATCCAGTACGCCACGGGCGACTTGTAGTCGGGCTCGCCGTCCTTGTCCTCGTCAAAGCCGATGAGCGTCTCGTTTTGCCGCTTGGCGTTGAGGAGGTACACGCCCGTCGGCGTGGCGTCGCCCTCGTTGGGGTTGCCCGTCACGCAACCGCTCTCCCACATGAGCGTACCGGCGGCATCGTAGTAGCGCACATGCTGCTCGGTCAGGTCGATGTCGCAGTACGCCCCCCAGTCGCGCTCGCCCTTGGCCGTCCACGTTGCGGCGTTTTGCAAGGTGGGAACGTCGACCTCCCCGACCTGCTTGTTGGCCACGGCATCCTGCAGCAGCTTGACGAGCTCCGCCTCGTTGCTGTTCCAGCCGTACGTGCCGCCGCTCACCGTGACGGACTTGCCGTCGGGTCGCGTGTAGGTGCGCTCGCAGCCGATGGTGTCGAGCTTGCTCACGGCGAGCTCGTGCACCCACGCGGTGAGGGGCTCGGTCGTGAGCGTGGGCGTGAGGTTCTCGTCGAAGGTCATCCACTGCACAAAGGTCGAGCCGTCGAGCGTCGCCACCACGTTGCCGCCCATCTTGAGGTCCACATCGGTGCCGATGAGCTCGTTGGCCGCATCGATGGCGGCCTGGACCTGCTCCTCGGATGCGCCGTTGGCGAGCGGCACGAAACTCTGCTCATCAAGTGTTATCGTGTCGTCGAGCGTCGAGATCGCCATCAGGGCGGCGCGCTCGATGGAGGCGGCGTCCAGCTTTTGGTTGGAGCGCGCCTTGGACAACGTGAACATGCCCGCCTCGGCATCGTAGGCGCCGGCGGCGTCGAACGTCCCCGTGCGCGTGGCGTTGTAGGCGTCGAGCGCGGCGCCCAGCTCCTCGAGGAAGGCATCGCGGTCAAAGGAGTCGGGCAGCGCGATGTCGTCGAGCTCGACGTCCTCCTCGCCGCCCTCAGTCGACTTCACGGCCCCCTCGGCGGGCTCGCTCTGCAGGGCTTGGACAAGGCGCGCGGGCCAGATGAAGGGCTCGTTGCCGTCGATGACGGCCGCGACCGCGGCGCCCGCGTCGATGACCTCGCTGGCGGACTCGGGGTCGAACTGCCACGTGAAGCCATCGCCCTCGATGGTGAGGCGATACCCTTCGGCCGAGGTCTTCACGCGCGAGACGGCCGTATCGCGCATCATCAGGGACACGTCGACGTCGGCGATGACGGTGTTGGGGTAGCAGGCGTTGCTGAACAGCACGACGCCCGCCCCGTACGCCACGGCGACCACGAGGAGGAGCACGCCGAGCGCGATGAGGGGCCCGCGGCCGCGCCGCCTTTCAGGTTTCGACGCGGCCGCGCGATGCGACGGCGCGTACGCGGCGGAGCCGACCGCCTGGCGCTCATCCCCCTGGGCGAAACGCGAGCCGCCCAAGTTGGCGCCGTGGTGCGAATTGCCGGTCAAACGACCGGTATCGTCCCCATGGGCACCCGACCCCGATCCATATGCGGGAGAAAGAGGTGGCATGACCGTCGTCCGATCTTGCGCGTGCCGGTCCGTGTTGTCGCGAGGCGTTTTCATCTGCGATCCCGCTCTCCGAGAATGAACATAAATAACGGACACATTATAGCTCAGCAAGCGCACGCGTCCCCCATCCGAGCGCAGCTCACACGTTGGTAATCTTATGGCGATCTCCCAGCTCATCGACCTCTTACAGAAACGTCACGCACGGCGTTTCGAACGCCCGCCTACAATAACTCTTGCGTCGAGTGCGCCGCACGTAACCCCCGTGGGCGAGCGCGGAGCCCAAAGCCGACCACACCCGTACGAACCCGCGCCCGGAGGCGATGCCATGCCCACCCGCATTCTCCTTGTAGAGGACGACCCCCTCATCGTCGACTCCCTCACCGAGCTGCTCGCCGGATCCGGCTACAGCGTGGACACGGCCGACACGCAGCAACGGGCGATCGAGCTCGCCGTCGACTCGGGCGGGGCCCATCCCTACCAGCTCATCTTGCTCGACGTCACCCTCAGGCAGGGCAACGGGTTCGCCGTGTGCGCCGCCGTGAAGGAGGCGACGCCGGACGTCCCGGTGATCTTCCTCACCGCATCCGACGATGAGTTCAACACCGTCACCGGCCTCACCATGGGCGCCGACGACTACGTGGCCAAGCCCTTCCGCCCGCGCGAGCTGCTCGCCCGCATCGCCGCGACCATCCGGCGCTCCCAGCCGAGCAGGCGCGTGGTGTCGCTCGGCCCCATCCGCATCGACACCGACCGCGCCTATGTCGAGCGGGAGGGCGCTGAGCTCACCCTCTCCGCCCTGGAATACCGTCTGCTGCTGCTCTTTGCCACCAACCCCGGCAAGCTCATCACGCGCGACAAGATCCGCGATGCGCTGTGGGACAGCGCCGGTACCTACATCGAGGAGAACACGCTGTCCGTGTACATCAAGCGGCTGCGCGACAAGATCGAGAGCGACCCCAGCCGCCCGGAGCTCATCCAGACCGTGCGCGGCTTGGGTTACAAGGCGAGGGGATAGCGCATGGTGCTCAAGAACAGGGAGGTGCGCCGCGCGGTGGCGGCGGGCGCGATCCTGAGCGCGATCGGGGCCGCGGCCGCCTACGGCGTGACGGGAATGCTGCTCGACGGGACGGGCGGCACGTCCCTCATGCTCGCGACGACCGTCGAGGCGGCGCGGGACACGGCCGTCGTCTCCTTGCAGACGTCCCCGCGCACCGTCGCGCTCGTCGCGGCGTGCTGCGCCCTGGCGACCGGCCTGATCGTCACGGGCGTCTTCACGGCCCTCACGGCGATCCGCTACCGCGCGCTCAACGACATGGCGGCGAACCTCGACCGCGTGCTCGCGGGCGAGCGCGACATATGCCTGCGCGACATGCGCGAAGGCGAGCTCGCCATCCTCGCAAGCGAGGTCGACAAGGTCATCGCGCGGCTCAACCTCACCGTCGACGAGCTCCAGGCCGAAAAACTCGCCCTCTCCGACGCGCTCGCGGACATATCGCATCAGCTCAAGACGCCCTTGACCTCGATCGCCATCTCAACCGAGCTCATACGCGACCGCCTGGCGGAGCGCGGGGACGCGCCCGAGATCGTGGAGCGGCTTCGCCTGGTCCAACGCCTGCAGGGCCGCGTCGAGGACCTCGTTGCCGCCCTGCTCAAGCTCGCCCGCATCGACGCGGGCGTGATCAAGCTGGTCAAGGCGCCCGTCGACGCGCGCGAACTCGTCCGCAAGAGCTTCGAGCCGCTCGCCGTTGCGTTCGACATCGCCGGCGTCGAATTCGAAACCTCGATCCACCCCGGCGCCGGGTACGAGGGCGACCTCGCATGGAGCGTCGAGGCGCTCGAGAACATCCTCAAAAACTGCATGGAGCACACGCCCGCCGGCGGGACGGTGCGCGTGCGCGCGACCGAGGACACCCTCGCCTGCCGCATCCGCATCGAGGACACGGGGCCGGGCATCGACGAGGCGGACCTCCCCCACGTCTTCGAGCGCTTCTACCGCGGCAAGCGCGCCGATGCGGTCGAGTCGAGCGAGGTGGCCCCGGTTGGCGTGGGCATCGGCCTCTCGCTCGCCAAGAGCCTGGTGGCCGCGCAGGGCGGCACCCTCACCGCCGAGAACGCGCGGGATGCGAGAGGCGACGTCACCGGGGCCGTCTTCACCCTCGTGTTCTTCAAGGCGATCGTATAGCGCCGACGTGCGCGCGGGAACCGCCGAAGGCAGCTGAGGGCCGGCATCCCCCGCATGACAGAACTGTCACACGCGGGTCATGGTGCGGAAAGGACGCAGGCCCAGTATCGTAGATACCAATCTGCACGAGGGAAGGACCACCATGAACATCCTCACCGTTGAGCACCTCACGCGCGTGTACGGCACGGGCGACACGGCGGTCACCGCCTTGAACGACGCGAGCTTCTCAGTCGAGGCGGGCGAGTTCATCGCGATCATCGGGAGCTCGGGGTCGGGCAAGTCGACGCTCATGCATCTCATGGGCGGCGTCGACCGCCCCACGAGCGGAACCGTCAAGTTGCAGGGCCAGGACATCTTCGCCCGCAGCGACGAGCAACTCGCCGTGTTCCGCCGCCGCGAGGTGGGCCTCATCTACCAGTTCTACAACCTCATCCCCGTCCTCGACGTGGTCGAGAACATGACGCTGCCCGTGCTCATGGACGGGCGGTCCGTCAACGAGCAGCGGCTCTCGTCGCTCATGCAGGCGCTCGGCCTCAGCGGGCGCGAGCACTGCCTGCCCAACCAGCTCTCCGGCGGCCAGCAGCAGCGCGTGGCCATCGGGCGCGCCCTCATGAACGCGCCCTCGGTGGTGCTCGCCGACGAGCCGACGGGCAACCTCGACTCCAAGAACTCTGCGGAGATCATGAGCCTGCTGCGCGCATCGAACAAGCGATTCAAGCAGACCCTCATCGTGATCACGCACGACGAGAACGTGGCCCTCATGGCCGACCGCGTGATCGCCATCGAGGACGGCCGCATCGTGCGCGACGAGCGGAGGGCCTAAGATGGCCACCCGCGAACACGCCACCGCAACGCCGCGCGGCGGCGTCTTTTGGCGCTTTGCCGTGCGCTCGCTCAAGCTCAACCGATCCCGCAGCATCGTCTCCGTCATCGGCATCGCCCTGTCCTGCGCGCTCATCACCGCCATCTTCACGAGCGTCGTCACCTTGTACCAGGGCCTGCTCAAAGCCGAGATCGTCACCGAGGGCACCTGGCAGATCGAGTTGGTGGACGCAAGCGACGCCGACCTCGCGTCCCTGCGAAGCGACCCCCGTATCGAGCGGATCTACGAGCGCGTCTCATACGGCGACGCGCTCATGCCCGTCAGCTTTGAGGGGTATTTGGGCCGGTACCTGAGCGTGCACGAATGGCCCACCGCCGATGCCGTGGGCGACCTCAAGCCGCTCCCCGCCATCGCCGAGGGACGCGAACCCCAGGCGCCCGACGAGATCGTGCTCCCGCGGGACCTCAAGGGGCTGAACACCACCGGCGGCTCATGGCTGTACGACAGTCTGCCCGCCACCGGCCGCGACGACACCGTGCCGCGCGTCGCGTGGGACGGCGAGCTCGAGGTCGGCAGCACCATGGAGGTGTCGCTCGGCCAGCGCATGTTCATCGACCCCGGAACCAACGACGAGTACCCCTGCCGGTACGACGAGGCGCTCTTTACCACGGAGAGCCCCAAGGGCGACGTCATATCGGAGTACCTCGCCGACCCCGCGCCCGCTCAGACCTTCAAGGTCGTCGGCTTTTACGCCCCCTCGGACGAGGGTGTCTACGACCAATGGGGCTCGAGCGGTCCCGGCTACCAGGCGTTCGTCGCCTCGCCCAACGCCACCGGACATGTCGCGAGCGCCTATCTCGCCACCAACCTTTCAACGCGGGCGGACATCGACGCCCTGGTCGAGGAGTACACCGGCGCATCGAGCGCGGCGTCCGCGGAGGTCGACCCGTCTCAGTCGTCCGCCCAGACGGCCGATTGGCCGGCGGCCCACCTGCACGACGGCCTGCTGCGCTACCAGGGCCTGGTCGACGACCGCGCCATCTGGGGCACGCTCTACACGCTGGCGGCCATCCTCTCCGGCGTGGTCATCGTCGCCTCCGTCTCGCTCATCTACAACTCGTTCGCCATCGCCGTGTCCGAGCGCACGCGCCAGTTCGGCCTGCTCTCCTCCCTCGGCGCGAGCAAGCGCCAGCTGCGCCGCAGCGTGTACGCCGAAGCCCTCATGCTGGCCGCCATCGGCATCCCCGCCGGCCTGGCGATTGGCCTGGCGGGCACCTTCGTGGTGTTCAACATCGCGGGCGAGGGCATCGGGATGCTCATCGACCAGGAGGTCTTCGCGGGCACGGGCCTCACCGCCATCACGGTCGATCCGCTGGTGATCGCGCTGTCCGCGCTGCTCGCCCTCCTCACCGTGCTGATGAGCGCGACGGTCCCGGCATGGCGCGCGAGCCGCGTCTCCGCCATCGACGCCATCCGCCAATCGCGCGACGTGCGCCTCTCGCGCCGCGAGCGCAAAAGCCAGCGCACGGCGGCTCATGGCGATGGGCACCGCCGCCCCTC
>SAMEA3387485__coassemble_1836_pt1 | contig 12266 bp, 13 predicted proteins | sample SAMEA3387485__metabat2_high_PE_042 | metagenome-assembled genome bin SAMEA3387485 (sample SAMEA3387485) | Felis catus | biome: Faeces | place: United Kingdom | collected 2012 | reverse complement strand
AGGAGCTCGCGGGGGCGGCGTAGCCGGAATAGTCCGGAAAAACGTCCGGGGTCCTTTTGAGTGTGTGTCGAGCTCAATTTGGTATGTTGGCACTGTGCGCAGGCTTCGGGTGCCCGTCAATTGTCGTGGTACGATACCTTGCGTATGAAAGAACACGGGAAGCGGGTACACATGGTCGATCAGGATAAGGTGCGCGAGGCGATTCGCTTGCTGCTCGAGGGTATCGGCGAGGACCCCACGCGCGAGGGGCTCGTCGAGACGCCCGATCGTGTGGCGCGTATGTACACGGAGCTCGCGGGCGGTATGGATGCGAACGCTTCCGAGCACCTGTCAAAGACTTTCGCCGTTTCTGACAACGGTCTCGTGATCGAGCGTGATATCCCGTTCTATTCCCTGTGCGAGCATCACATGCTGCCGTTTTACGGTCATGCCACCATCGGCTACATCCCCAACGGCCGCGTGGCGGGGCTCTCCAAGCTCGCGCGAACCGTCGAGGTGTATGCGCGTCGGCTCCAACTGCAGGAGCAGCTTACCGCCCAGATTGCCGATGCGCTCATGGATGAGCTCGGGTGCCAGGGCGCCATTGTGCTCATGGAGGCCGAGCACCTGTGCATGACCATGCGCGGTGTGCAAAAGCCGGGTACCAAGACGACGACGCTCGTCCGCCGCGGGGTCTTTGCCGAGCCGGGTAGCGAGGGCCATCAGTGGGAAGAGCGCTTCTTCCGCATGCTGGGGCGTTAGGGGGCTCGTTTGGGCGCTGATGAGATGGGCTGGTTGATCGGAATGACGGCCAGCACCGCTGGAGCGGAGGCGCTGGATTGCGTGGGCGGATTGAACTGGTTGATCGGAATGGCTGGACTGCGCGTGTCGCATAACTGGAAAAACTTTTCAAAATGCAGAAGTTTTTCCAGTTATGCGACACGTTTCTGGATTGGATGGCAGGCATGATGTCGACTCACCTCGCAGAAGCAGGAGCTATCGAGGTATTTGACGAGCTCGAATCGACTAACGCGGCGATGAAGGCGCGCGGTCGCGTGGGGGCGTTGCATGGGGCCGCCTTGCGGGCACGCGTTCAGACGGCCGGCCGCGGTCAGCGCGCGCATACGTGGAGCTCGCCCGAGGGAGGGCTCTACCTCTCGATTCTCATTCGCCCGGAGGTTCCCCGTGATGCCTTGCCCGGTCTCCCCGTTGCGTGCGCCTTGGGTGCCCTCAGGGCGCTTCGAGAGGCGGGGTGTCCCCGCGCGAGCCTCAAGTGGCCTAACGACATCGTGGTGGGGCGTCGCAAGCTTGCCGGCATGCTGACGGAGCTCTCTTCCTCGAAAGAGGGGGTGTTTGCCGTATGCGGTATTGGGGTGAACATGAAGGCCCCTGTGATTGACGCGACTGTCCCGACCGCCGCGCCTGACCCGATTGCCGCAACTTACCCTGGGGTCGCGACTGGTTCGGTCGCCGCTGCTGCTCCGGGTGCCACGACTGGCTCCGCGGCCGGCTCTGGGACCACGACTAGCTTAGACTCTGCGTCTCGACCGTGCGCCCAAGCTGGTCCGGGAACCATGACTGGTCCTGGCTCTGCGACCGGCGCGATTGACGCTGCCGCTCCGAGTGCCACGGCTGGCCCGACCGCTGCGGGCGGCCTGGGCCCCGCGCCTTTGGCGCCCACGGGCTTGCTCGAGGAGCTTGCCGCCGGTGTTCAGCCGCCGTCGCTCGACCGCCTTGCCGAGCTTGTGCGCGCGAGGGTCTTGGAATCCGTTGACGAATGGATGGATGCATACGGCCAAAGCGGGGCGTATCGCGGGTTGCCCAAGCCCGGGAGCCGCGTGTTGGGACCCGACACGACACGCTGGATCGAGGATCCGGTGCGCGGTGGCGCCGAAGGGCCCTTGGCGCCACTTTTGGCCCCGTACAACGCATGTCTGGCGTTTGTGGGCCATGCGGTGCGTGTTTTTGCGATAGACGGCGAGGAGCGCGCACGAGGCACGTTTTTGGGGGTGGATGGCTACGGGCATGCGCTCGTTGCCCTGCAGGACGGCGCTGTGGGCACGTACGATGCCGCGAACGTCTCCATCCGCCCGGAGTAAGGCAGTCCATCGATTGCGTGCCACGCGTCTAGATAGGCACGCATGAGTGGCTGGTCGAGTGGTCGGCCGAATGGCCGCGCGAATGGTTGTGCGGATGGTTGAAACCAGTCCTTCGAGTAGACGCTTTTTTGTCGAATCGTTGGCCGAATGGTTGCGTGAATGGCTGAGGGCCCGCGGCGTCGAATTGCGCCGCGGGCCCTCTGTCCATCACAAGGTGCGTGTTGGCTGCTACGCCACGTCGATGGAGACGTTGACCTCCTGCACGGGGACGTCGTAGAACGGGTCCTCGCGGCGGCCGAGGAAGTCGCGCGCCTGCTCGGGGAACAGGGCGTAGGAGAGCACGTCCTCCTCAGAGCGGGCATATTGCGCGATCTCCTCGCGAAGACGCGGCATCTGCGGCTCGATCAGGTCGGCGGGGCGGCAGGTGATCACCTCGTCATCGCCGATGATCTGGCGGCGGATCTTCTCCGAGATGGTCACGGGCGGACGGCCGTACTGGCCGCGCACGTAGTCCTTGATCTCGGCGGGGACGACCTTGTAGCGCTCGCCGGAGATGACGTTCATGAGGGCTTGGGACCCCACCATCTGGGACAGCGGGGTGACGAGCGGCGGGTAGCCGAGGTCGGCGCGCACGCGGGGCACCTCGGCGAGGACCTCGGCGTATTTGTCCTCGACGTGCATGTCCTTCAAGTTGGCGAGCAGGTTGGAGAGCATGCCGCCGGGGACCTTGTACAGCAGCGCCTTGGGCTCGACGGCCATGACCTTGGGGTTGAGGCCGCCCTCTTCCAAAAAGCGGTTGCGGATGGGCAGGAAATGCGCCGCCACCGCCTCGAGCTTGTCGATGTTCAGGCCGGTCTTGTAGCCAAGCGCCTCCAGGGCGATCGCCATGGATTCGGTGGCCGGCTGGCTCGTGCCCTCGGCGAAGGGGGAGGAGCAGGTGTCGATGATGTCGGCGCCCGCCTCCACGGCCTTGAGGTAGGTCATCTGGGCGATGCCCGCGGTGCCGTGCGTGTGCACCTGTAAGGGCAGGTCGCAGGAGGCCTTGATCTCGCTCACGAGCTCAAAGGCGACGTCGGGGGTGAGCACGCCCGCCATGTCCTTGATGCAGATGGAGTCCGCGCCGGCGCGCGCCATCTCGTTTGCCAGGCTCACAAAGTAGCGCACCGTGTGCACGTCGCTCGTGGTGTAGGAGATGGCGGCCTGCACCTCGCCGCCGGCCTCCTTGGCCGCGCGGATGGAGGTCTGTAGGTTGCGGGTGTCGTTGAGCGCGTCGAAGATGCGGATGACGTCGATGCCGTTCTCCACGGACTTCTTGACGAGGGCCTCGACCACGTCGTCGGCGTAATTGCGGTAGCCGAGCAGGTTCTGGCCGCGCAGCAGCATCTGCAGCTTGGTGTTCTTGACGTGCGCGCGGATGGTGCGCAGGCGCTCCCACGGGTCCTCGTTGAGGTAGCGCAGGCAGCTGTCGAACGTGGCGCCGCCCCACACCTCGAGCGCCTCGAAGCCGCAGGCGTCGAGCGTCTCCAAAATGGGCAGCATGTCCTCGATGGGCATGCGCGTGGCGATCTGGCTTTGCTGGCCGTCGCGCAGGACGGTCTCCATAAAGCGAATCTTGCGGTTCATGACCTTATGCCTCCTTCGACGGCGGGAAGAGCCGCGCGAGCGCGAGCGAGATCACGTAGATGACGAACATGACGATGAAGATGCCGCCCCACCCCAGGATGAGGATCTGGATGGCGAGGGACAGGTCGGTGGAAAGCCCGAGCGAGGCGATGAAGTCTGCCATGGTCGACACTCCTTTCTAGAGCAGAAGTCCGAGCACGAGGCCGCCGGCGACGACCGAGGCGATCTGCCCCGCGACGTTGGCGGCAGCGGCCTGCATGAGGATGAAGTTGCCGGGATCCTCCTCGGTGGCGAGCTTTTGGACCACGCGCGAGGCCATGGGGAAGGCGGAGATGCCCGCGGCGCCCACCATGGGGTTGATCTTTTCCTTGCGGAAGAGGTTCAGGAGCTTGGCGAACATGACGCCGCCCACGGAGTCCATGATGAAGCCGACGAGGCCGAGACCCATGATGATGAGGGTGTCGAACTGCAGGAACTCGCTGTACTCCATCTTGACGGACACGCAGAGGCCCAGAAGGATCGAGATGAGGTTCACGAGCTCGTTTTGGGCGGAGGCGGACAGCGAGTTGAGCACGCCGCACTCGCGCAGCAGGTTGCCGAACATGAGGAAGCCCACGAGCGGCAGGGACACCGGCGCGATGAGGCCGGCGACCACGCAGATGGTGATGGGGAAGAGGATCTTTGCCGTTTGGGAGACCTGCCCGGGGCGGTAGGTCATGCGGATGGCGCGCTCCTTCTTGGTGGTGCACGCCTTGATGGCGATGGGCTGGATGATGGGGACGAGCGCCATGTAGGAGTACGCCGCCACCATGATCGCGCCCATGTACTTGGACCCGAGCGAGTTGGCCACAAAGATCGAGGTGGGCCCGTCCGCCGCCGCGATGATGCCCGCGGAGGCCGCGTCGGCGATGTCGAAGCCGAACACGCCGGTGGCCACGATGGTCACGAAGAAGATGCCGAACTGCGCGGCGGCGCCGAACAGCAGCAGGAACGGGTTGGCGAGCAGCGGGCCGAAGTCGATCATGGCGCCGATGCCGATGAACAGCAGCAGCGGGAAGAGCTCGGTCTCGATGCCGGCGTCGAACAGGATCTGGAAGGGGCCGGGCTCGGCGCCGGTCATGAGCACGCCGGAGGCCGGGATGTTCACCAAGATGGTGCCCAGGCCCATGGGCACGAGCAGCGTGGGCTCGTATTCCTTTTTGATGCCCAGGTACATGAGGACGCAGCCGATGAGGATCATCGCGATGCGCCCGGGCTCGGCGATAAGCGCCTGCACGCCGTCGAGTAGGATTTCCATAGTGCCTCGTTTCTGGACGAAAACGCCGCCTTGCCGGCGGCGCGTTGGTGGTGTGCGCTTACGCGAGGGTGAAGAGCGTGTCGCCCGGGTTCACCATGGCGCCCTTCTCCACGTTGATGGAGGCGATGGTGCCCGCCTGCTCGGCGACGACCTCGTTTTCCATCTTCATGGCCTCGAGCACCATGACGGGCTGGTTGGCGGCGACGGTGTCGCCGACCTTCACGTGGATGTCGAGGATGGTGCCGGGCATGGGAGCGGTCTGCGCAAAGGACCCGGCAGCAGCGGGGGCGGCGGGAGCCGGTGCCGGCTCGGGAGCCGGAGCGGGCGCGGCGGCGGGAGCCGGGGCGGGAGCGGGAGCCGGTGCGGGGGCTGCGACGGGAACAGGCGCCGGTGCGGCGTCCGCCGGGGTCGGGGTCGGGGCGCCGACCTCCTCCATCTCCACCAGGTACTGGGTCCCGTCGATCGAGATCTTGAATTTACGCAGCATGGCTGCCCTCCTCTTTCATCTTGTAGATGTTCTTGACGGTGAATGAGCTCTCGGGGAGCGCGCCGGCGGCGAGTGCCGTGGCGATGATGGAGACCGTGCGGTGCTCGGGGTTGGCAACGAGGACGCGCTTGATGCGGAACTCGCTGGTGGGATGGTCTCCCGCGGCGATGGCGGAGGCGATGACGCAGGCGTGTGCGTGCTCGCGCGCATCGACGGGCAGGTACGCGGGGAGCAGCTCCCAGCTATCGTCCGCATCGGGACGCGCCGTTGCGGCGGCTGGCTCCGGTGCGGGTTTGGTGCTCGCCGGCGACGGTGCCGCGCCTGTGCTCGACTGCGCGCCGCCGCGCCCGGTGTGCCTCTTGATCCAAGAACGTAGTCCCATGGCCCTTCCTTTCCCGTGGGGCGCATGCCGAAAAACCGCGCTTGGGGCACGGCCTCACGACCGCCTATGCTAGCGAGATTTGTAGGAATTGTGGCGCTCGCGGGCGGCTTCTTCGGCGACTGGTAGGAATTGGGCGGGGAGGTGGTGTTTCGTTTTAGCACCTTTCTCCGATGGCGCGGTTCCGGCGGCCCGTGGTGGAGTGGCGGGGCGATTTGCGCACCGTCCGCATGCCGGTCGGGCGGCGGAGTGGGTACAACAAGACAACGAGTGTCGCTTGTGGGAGGTGGGCCGTGGAGCGCGTCGAGGCCATTCGCAACAATCCGCTGTTCCGCGCGAGCATGGAGCGCATCGAGCGCGCCGAGGCCGAGCGGGAGTTTTGCCGTCACGGCATGTCGCACGTGCTGGACGTTGCCCGCATCGCGTGGATCACCGCGCTCGAGCGCAGGTGCCGCGTGCCGAAGGACGTGGTGTATGCGGCGGCCCTTTTGCACGATGTGGGCCGTGCCGAGCAGTACGCCACGGGTGAGGACCACGATGTCGCCGGCGCGCGCATTGCCGGGGAGATTCTGAAGGGGCTGCCCGCTCCCTTGCAGTTCGATGCCGCCGAGCGCTCGGCGATTCTCGCCGCCGTGGCGGGGCATCGCGGGCCGGCTGTGCCCGAGGCGCATGGGCGCGCTCCCGGTGGGGAGTTGGCGGGGGCGGTCCGCGGCTCCGGTGAGGCGGACGCCGGGGTGGCGGCGCGCGCTCCCGGGGGCTCGCCGCCCGATTCGTCTGCCCAAGGGCTGGGCGAGGTGCTGGCGCGCCTCGTCAAGGAGGCGGACAGCCGCTCGCGGGCGTGCTACGCCTGTCCAGCGCGGGACGGCTGTTATTGGCCCGACGAGCGCAAGAACCTGTCGCTCGATATATAAGTGCATGCATGCGCACGCGCGCGGGTGCATCTGCCCGGCGGGTGCGCGAACGGCCGTGAGGAGTGGAACATGGATACCAAGCATCTACCCGAGAACATCGTCGACGACCGCGGGGCGCTCGCCCGTCGCGAGGCGGGCCTTCCCGCCACGCGGACGCAGCTCGCCCGCATCGAGCCGGAGCGCCTGCACGCGCTCGACAAGATCTCGATCGAGGGGCTCGAGGTCTTTGCGAACCACGGCGTGTTTCCCGAGGAGAACGCGCTCGGCCAGAAGTTCGTGGTGAGCGTGACCCTCTATACCGATACGCGCCGCGCGGGGGAGACCGATGACCTCGCGGCGTCCATTCACTATGGCGAGGCCGCGCACGCGGTGGACGAGTTCATGTGCGCGCACACGTTCAAGCTCATCGAGGCTGCCGCCGAGGGCGTTGCCGCCATGCTGCTCGACCGCTACCCGCTGGCATACGGGGTGCGGGTCAAGCTGGAGAAGCCCTGGGCCCCCGTGGGCCTGCCGCTGCGCACCGTCTCCGTCGAGATCGAGCGCACCCGCGCGTAGCAGGCGCGCCCCGCGGGCGGCATGGGCGTTCCGCGCGGATGGCGGGGCTCGGTCGTCGCTGTGATACAGTCGTGCGCAACACTGGCGGCCCGTGAGGAGGACGTTATGGATACTCGTTGCGATCGGCAAGACGAGGCGGGTGTTGCGCGCCTGCCGATGCGTTCGGGCGCTCCCGTTCCGCCTGCGGGGCTCGAGTTCATGCACCATGAGCCCGCCGGGGGAGAGACTTCGCGCCCGGCGCTCGATGGGGCGCCATCGAGTCCTGAAGGCCATGGGGTCCAATCGGGCCCTGAGACCCCATGTGCGGCGGTGTCAGGCCGCATGCCAAGCCCCATGTCAGATTTCGCATTAAATCCGGTGCTGGGCTCAGCGCCAGACTTCGTGTCGAGCTCCGCGCTGAACCCTGCGCCAAATACCATGTCGAGCCCGGCGTCGAGTCTTGCGTCCGGCCCTGCATCCGCACCCACGTCCGATCCCACATCGAGCCCCGCGCTCGGTCCCACGTCCGGTCTCGCGTCAAGCTCTGCTCCAAGCCCCGCGCCAAATCCCGCTTCGTCCGCCTCGCCAGCGATGCACGCCGCCAAGTGGGTCCTTGCCATGGTCGGCGTCGCCGTGCTGTACCTCGCGCTCCAAATCGCGGTCGCCATGATGGGCGGCACGGTGCTCGCCTTCGTCGAGGTTGCGCTGCACGGCGATGAGGGCGCGTATGGGGAGGCGCTCGCCAAAAGCGCGATATACGGCAACGGCATCCAAGTGGTGCTCGTCGCCTTTCAGCTCATCGCCGTCGCGGTCTTTTTGCCGTGGTGGCGACGCATGCGCCCGGGGTCGTTTGCGCAGCGCCGCGAGGACTTGGCGCCCAAGGGGGCGTCGCGTGCCAAGACGGTCGCGGCGCTTTTGCTCGTCGGCATCGCCGCGCAGTTTTTCGTGAGTGGGCTGCTGGGCCTGGTGGAGATGTTCGCCCCCGAGGCCATCGCGGAGTATTCCGAGATGATGGCAGATTCGAGTACGGGCATCTTCGTGCTGGTGGCCGCGGTGTCGACCGCGATCCTCGCACCCATCAACGAGGAGATCGTCTGCCGCGGCATCATGCTGGAGTACGCCATGCGCGCGGTGAGCCCCTGGTGGTCGGCACGCGAGCGCGCACGCCGTCATGCCGTTTCCGCACGGGCGTTCTGGGTCGCCAACATCCTGCAGGCGCTCGCGTTCGGCGTGCTGCACATGAATCTTATCCAGGGGAGCTATGCGTTCGCCCTCGGCATCGTGGAGGGCTGGGTCTTTTGGCGCACAGGCAAGCTGCGCTACTCGATCCTGCTGCATTTCGCCCTGAACGCCTCGTCGTATCTGGTGGCGCCGCTTGCTCCGTATATCAATATGCTGCCCGCGCCGGTGATGTTCGCCCTGTTTGGGGCGATGCTCGCGGCGGGCATATGGCTGTTCGACAACACCTGGGCACCTCAGGCACCTCAATTTAGGGACTGTCCCTAAATTGAGGTTAGGTTGCGGACGAACCGTGCCCCGAGAGTTAACTCTCGGGGCGCTTTTTTGCCGTATCTCCGGTAAAGCTGCCGCGAAAGGTAACTCTCGAGGAAGACCTATCAATCCCTGGGAAGCCCCCGTCGGTTGTCGGGGAGGCCCCAGGGTCACCGTGTCCGTCATAGGAGGGCGAGCGTCTTGGCGCAGTTCTCGCTCACGGGGCCGAGCATGCGTTCGCGCAGCTCGGCAGCGCCCGGAATGTTGTCCGCCTCGGCATCGTCAAACACCTCTGCCATGCTCATGGGTATCTCTTGCGCAAGGTCGGCCATGATCGCAGTGTAGGAATCTTCCGTGAGCCCGGCTTTTTCGAGTGCCGCGGCGAGTACGGGGTCGTTTCCGCCCGCATATCGATGGATCGCCCCTGCCCCCACGCGTCCGAAACGATTCTCCCCTCCTATCGCCATGGTGAGGCGCCCCTTGCGGCTGAGGTTTTCATAGGCAAGCCCGGATGCGACGTCGTATATGGGGGCGAGCACGGCGTTTCGACCGCTGCCGAGTATGAGCGAGTAGTTTTTTGCGTGCGCGTCAGGGGCGCCAATGAGGCAGTTGTAGAACAGCATTTGCGTAAAGAGCAGCAGGTTGAGATGGGTGTTTCTTGTCGAGCAAAGCAGTCTGAGCACATCGTGGGTGGTGGGGCCGCCTTCGGCCGTGTACTTCCGATTTGGCATGACGCCGAGCGCTTGGCAAAAATCTTCTTGATGCAGTCGCGCGATTTGTCCCGACGCATCGAGGACACGGTCATAGCGCGACACGATGAGGGCGGGCTCGTCTTCAAAGAAGCGATATTCAACACCGGCCGCGTTGATTCCCGAGCGAGCTGCCGTCTTCATACACACGTACTCATTAAGCGCCTGGAGTTTGAATCCTACGACCCCATTTTTGAAAATGTGCGTTGTCGCGGCGGCGCCAATACATTCGCACCATGACTCATCGTGCAGGCCAAGCGCGAATTTGCCCTGGTTTCCACCGAGTGACCAGCTTTCCTCGCTGCCCATCCAAGAGGTGGTTTCGTCTTGGCGGATGGAGGAGAGCCGTTGGGCAATTTCATGCTCGCTCAGCGGGCTGTACCTCCCGGTCCGGTTGAGTACCGTTTCGAGGTCGGCCTCCTTGCAAAACTGAACGCCGCCTGGGCAGTCGCGTCCGATATGGGCGAGCAGTTCTATCGGATTGTTGGGGCGGACTTCGAATTCGAGAGCGATTGCGCGCCGCTGCGTCTCGCTATCGGGGAGCAGTCCGAACAGATACGGCAAAAGGACATCTTGCGAGTAGATGCGATTCGAGACGGGCATGGAGAGCGAGAGGGGAGTACCTCGATAGCTCTCGTCGTAACGAAAGCTCATGAGCCCCGCTTCGTTCTGCAAAAGCGTCCCCGCGACCGTGCCACTCACGATTATCTTGAGTGAAGTTGTCGCCATGGTCTACCTCGCAATCCCGATGAATGGAGGCGTGTCTGCTGTAGCCAGCTTTATGCCTTGGTCGCGCGCGATTTCTGCAAGAAGATCCTGGTAGGCGGTGGAGGGATCGGGCATGCGTACACTGCTTGAGCTTTGCGCCGGTGCTCGTCTTTTCCGTTTGCCAGGCGTCGTGTGCGCAAAGCCGTTGGCCGCTGTTTTTGGATGAGGGGTCGATGCGACCTGGATGTCGTTGTCGGCTTGCACTTGCCCGATACTCTCGCCCTGCGCGGCGAGTCCGATGCCGAGCGCGCTGAAGACGGCCAGGAGCTTGTCGAGGCGGATCCCGGTGGCATCGCCGAGCTCGAGTGAGGCGAGCAGGCGCTCGGAAACGCCCGACGTCTCTGCGAGCTGGGCGCGCGTGAGACCCTGGTGCTCGCGCGAGCGGCGCACGTAGATGCCGGCTTGGCGCGGCGTGACGATTGGCAGCGTATTCATGGGAGCCTCCTCATGCAAAAGTATGCAGTTTAGTCTATCTGCAAAAGTCTGCATATTCAAGCAGGATGCACCCACCTCAAATTAGTGCCTGTCCCTTTTTTGAGGGGGCTTCTACTTGGAGCGTTTGGGTTTTTGCGGGACCGCCCGGGCGGGTCGTGCGTTGGCGGTGTCGTGGTCGTGCGTCACCGCCGCACGTTCGAAAAGCGTGAAAGCGTCGAGCACCTCATCGGCGGAGAAGATGTTGCTTTTTTTGTTGCGGGCATTTTGCACGAGAACGCCGTTGTCAACGAGCGTCTGTATGGCATTGCGCGCCGCCTCTCGGCTGCGGCCTGTCAGCCGTGCGGCGGACTGTATGCTCACCACGGGTGTTCCCGGAAGCACGTCCAACAAGCGCTCAGCGGCCGATCCCCTGCGCGGCCGCACGCGCTTCACCCAGAATGCGCGCAGGCATTCGATGCGCTCCTCAAAGGATCGCGCAAGCCCGCAGGCATCCACGACGGCGCTGCAGAAGTACCGTATGAATGCCTCCTGCGCTGAGCGCAGCTCGTCATCTTCGGCGCAGTGCAAGTTTTCAAGAGCGTCGATATATGCCCCGCGATTTGAGGCGATGGACATCGATATGGGTGGCAGGGTCCGCTCCATGAGGCCACCCGACCGCAGGACGAGCAGCGTGAGGGCCCTTCCTGTGCGTCCGTTCCCATCGGCAAACGGGTGGATTGACTCAAATTGCGCATGAGCAAGGGCTGCCTTTGCCACGGAGGGCAGTCCGCTGGTATTGCAGAAGCGCAGAAGGTCGTCGATGAGCCGAGGCACCTCCTCCGGCACGGGGGGAATATAGGAGGCTCCTACGGGGTCGAGCGCCGATCCACCGATCCAGTTCTGCTCCGTGCGCACGATGCCTCCATGGTCCTTAAGGGGGCCGTCTGCCAGGAGCTCCGTGTTGATTTGCTTGAGGAGCGCCAGGTCGATGGGGTCGCCGTGATGTGCGGAAAAGACGTGCTCGTGCATGATTTGGATATTCGCGAGAATTGCCGCTTCGGTTGAGTTTGGGCGCGGGGTGACGCCAATTTCCACGAGCGCCTCATGCTCCAGGAGGCGTTTGGCGCTCATGGAGAGGCCTTCGATACGCGATGACGCAACCGCCTCGGAGCGCATAAGGAGCCGTGCCAGGGGTTCGGTGTTGGTGAGGGTGACGCCTTGTGAATCGAGGCGGATGATCGCCTCGGAGGCCCGTGAGACGGCCAGCATGGTTTGCTCGGAAAAGGAGAATTCTCGATTGGAGAGCGTATCCGGAATGTAGGGCGAGTAGGGGCCGCTCGGTCGGCCAAATTGAGTTGAATCCCAGAATTTCTTTACGTAAACACCCATACAGACACCTTGTAACCTTGTGTGTTGACCGCCGAATCGCAAGGTTATTATATAACCTTGCGATGTTGGAAAGAATTCGCAAGGTTATATCAAAGGGGCTTGCCTAGTTTAGGGGCCTTTCTCGGAGTTCCCTCAACATGAACTTG
>SAMEA3387485__coassemble_1658_pt1 | contig 13814 bp, 7 predicted proteins | sample SAMEA3387485__metabat2_high_PE_042 | metagenome-assembled genome bin SAMEA3387485 (sample SAMEA3387485) | Felis catus | biome: Faeces | place: United Kingdom | collected 2012 | reverse complement strand
CCTCGCCGTCCGACCACTTGAAGACCTGGTCGGTCAGCATCTTGATCTTCTTCTTGGCCACGGGCTTGCGGATGCGCGAGTCGGACTCGCCCTTGGAGAAGCCGCACATCTCGACCGAGATGAGCATGACCTGCTCCTGGTAGACCATGGTGCCGTAGGTCTCGCCCAGGATGCCGTCGAGGCGCGGGTCGTACGAGACCGCCGGCTCCTTGCCGTTCATGCGGTTGATGTAGCTCGTGACCATGCCGGCGCCCAGGGGGCCCGGGCGGTACAGGGCGATCAGAGCGACCACGTGCTTGTACTCGGTGGGCTTCATGTTCTTGATGGTGGCCGTCATGCCGGCGGACTCGACCTGGAACACGCCGGCGGTGCGACCGGAGCTCATGAGCTCGAAGATCTTGGGGTCGTCGAAGGGGATCGCGTCCACGTCGATGTCGATGCCGAAGTTCTTCTTGATGTTGGCCTTTGCCTTGGAGATGACCGTGAGGGTGCGGAGGCCCAGGAAGTCCATCTTGAGCAGGCCCATGTCGGCCACCGTATGGCCTTCGTACTGGGTGATCTCCACGCCGCCCTTGGTGTCGAGCTTGGTGGGCACGTGCTCGTTCACCGCGTCGCGGCAGATGAGGACGGCGCAGGCGTGCACGCCCTCACCGCGCGTCAGTCCCTCGATGGAAAGGGCCGTGTCGATGATGCGGCGGGCGTCCTCGTCCTTCTGGTACGCCTCGACAAAATCCGGGTTGTACATGTCCTCCTTGCCGGGAACCTTCTCCAGTACCTGCTTGAGCTTGACGCCCGGGTCGCCTGGCACCATCTTGGATAGGCGCTGACCCATGTAGACGGGGTAGTCCAGCACGCGCGCGGCGTCGTTGATGGCCTGCTTGGCCTTGATGGTCGAGTAGGTGATGACGTGCGTGACCTTCTCAGGGCCGTAGAGCTGGCGGACGTGCTCCACCACCTCCAGGCGCCGTTCATCGTCGAAGTCCATATCGATATCGGGCATCTCGGTACGTTCGGGAGAGAGGAACCTCTCGAACATGAGGCCGTTCGATAGCGGATCGAAGGTGGTGATGTCCATGGCGTACGCGACGAGCGCGCCCGCGGCCGAACCACGGCCCGGGCCGACGCCGATGCCGTTTTGCTTGGCCCAGCGCACATACTCGGCGACGATGAGGAAGTAGGCGGCAAAGCCCTTGTCGCAGATGACCTTGTACTCGAACTCGAAGCGCTCGCGGATATCCACGCCGTTGACCGATTTGCCGTCCCAGTCGTCACCGTAGCGCTTGGCGAGGCCCTCCTCGCACTCGCGGCGGAACTGGCTCTCATGGGTCTCGCCCGGGTCGAGCAGCGGGTAGTTGGGCAGGATGATGCTGTCCCAGTCGAGCTCGACGTTGCACTTCTCGGCGATCTCGAGCGTGTTGTCGCACGCCTCGGGGCAGTACGGGAACAGCGCGCGCATCTCGTCCTCGGTCTTCATGTAGAACTCCGAGCCCTCCATGCGGATGCGGTTGGGGTCGTCGATCTTGGAGCCGGTGCCGATGCACATGATGACGTCCTGGACGGGGGCATCCTCGCGCGTGAGGTAGTGGAAATCGTTGGTGGCGATGACCTTGACGCCCACCTGCTCGGCGATTTGGATGAGGGTCTTGGATAGTTCCTCGTCGGTGATACCGGAGTCGGTCGTGATGCCGTGCTCCTGGATCTCGATGTAGAAGTTGCCCGGCTCGAACGTGTCGCGGAAGGTCTCGGCCCACTCGATGGCCTTATCCATCTCGCCGCGGTCAATGCACTTGGGGATGATGCCGGCGATACAAGCGGAGCTGGCGATGAGGCCCTCGCGATGACGACGCAGGTTGTCCAGCGTCACGCGCGGCTTGTAGTAGAAACCCTGCACGGCGGCCTCGGAGACCGTCTGCATGAGGTTGACGTAGCCCTTCTCGTTCTGGGCGAAGAGCACCATATGATAGAGCTCGGGCTTGCGGTCGCGCGCAAGCGTGTCGTCGGGGGTGAAATACACCTCGCAGCCGAAAATGGGCTTGATGACCAGTGGAGGCTTGAGCTCGTCGATGTTGCCCTTCTCATCCCACATCGCGAGGTCCTTCATGTGCTGCTCGTAACCGCGCGGGTCGACGTCCTTATCCGGGCACTCGAGCTCGTCGCGACGGCCCTTCTCGAGGAATGACTTGTCGTGGCTCCAGACCTTGTACTCGGGCGTGCCGTGGTTCACGGCATCGCAGGCGAGGCCGAGCTCGGGTACGCCGTACATGTAACCGTGGTCGGTGATGGCCACGGCGGGCTGCCCCAGGTCGACGGCGCGCTGGACCATGTCCTTGATGCGCGTGGCGCCGTCCAGCATGGAGTAGACGGTGTGGTTGTGCAGGTGAACGAATGCCATGTGCTGAATCTCCCATTTGATGTGCTAAGAGTACGCAACCCCGGCCCGTCCCAAACCTCAATTTAGGGACAGTCCCTAAATTGAGGTTTGGGACGGGCACCGGAACGGGGTCCTTTCGAACGCTAACGATTCTAACCGAGCGTGCGGACAGAACGCGTGTGCGCACATGACTCGTTTAAAGGCTCACAGTGTGTTCGGTTCGCCTTCGCCGATGAGCGCGCCGTACCGTTCGCGCACTTCCGCATCGAACTTCTGAAACTCGGGAATGTACGTCTCGATAACCGCTTGAACCAAACGATTCGCAATTGACTATATCCACGTCGAACAGTGTCCAGAGCTCGTTTTCGACACGATCGGCAAAACGGCTGAACGATGGGCAGCCGGCGACCGCGATGTCGAGGTCGCTCTTGGGAAAATTCGTCCCGCGCGCCCTCGATCCAAAAAGCACGAGGCGCTCGGCCCCCTCCTCCTCCGCGATACGACGCAATTGCGCAAATATGTCCTCCATGGGCACTGGCACCGTTTTCCTCCTTGCTGCATGCTTTCAGACCAACACGGCCACACCCATTGTAGCCGCAAGCATCACTCGGGCATCAAAACGCGAGCCCGAGTGAGCGACACGCGCCCCAAGCGCAAATAAAAGGCCGTTGACAATCCCCCCCCCGAGGTATTTTGACCTCGTGTAGCCATCCGCCTGCAAAGGAGCGTCCATGAAAGAATACGCGCCCATCAAATGTCCGGTCTGCGGCGAGATGTATGACTGGAAGTACGTCGGCTCTGACAAGCAAGGCTTCAGCGCTGGAAAGGCGGCAGTTGGCGCCGTCGCCTTTGGCCCCCTCGGCCTCGCCGCGGGGGCCCTGGGCAAGAAGAAGTCCACCTACTATTGCGGCAAGTGCGGTTTTTCACGCTCCTACGATGTGAGGTAAGAAGATGGAAGTTGCCGTTGACCTCCCCCTTCGCGAATTGCTTCGAGATTCACTAAACTATTTCGCAACCACGCCGGCACTCAATGTAGTTTCGCTCCGGTACACCTCTCGCGATGGAGAGGGTCACGAAAAATACCTGACAGATGCTTCGAGCTTTCAAATGGGAGGCGCCCTCGATACTTGGCTCCCGGATGGCTTGACTACTAAATTGGAAGTCCAAGTCAGCACGAACCTCATTCCCACAACCCTGCCGGACGACGTCGTTGAAATCATTGCGCTGAACTCTCCTCTGTATCCCTCCACCATACGAGACATGATTCTGAGCGACAGAGAGCTTGCCGACGGTGGAAAAAGCGGACGCTTTGGCTTGCGCATCGTGTCATTCGAACTAAGGAACAGCAGTGATGAGGGAACCGCCATCTTCACCTTCGATGACTTTCGTTACAACGAGTCATACATCTGGCCCAACAACTTCAGGGGTTCTGGGATCACGGCGATTTCCCACACCATCGGCAAACAGGTCGAATACTCCTATGAACCAGAACCCGCCATCAAGGATTATCTTGATTCCCTACGCCAGGCCGGCCGCAAAGTGACTTGCCCCACATGCGGAGAACCTTTTATCGGCGAAATACCCTGCATGACTCCACTATGCGTACAGGCTCGCAAACAGGAGGCCGAGGACTATGCTCGCCATAGAAGCGAGGTCCAAGAATGGCTAATCAACGAGACCAGGGAGGGCCGCATCAACTCCGCTGTTGAACTCGAGGAGTGCAAGGGGAAGCTGAAGGCCGAATACCCAGATGCAGCGGGGCTCATCGCCGGCGCCACTAGAAGCGCGATCAAGCAGGTGATAGCAGCCTACTGGGAGGCCAACGCAGATCTCAAGGCAATTGTGGATGAGGAAGCCGAGAAGTATGCCAATGAGGCAAACGCATGTGACCGAGAGGCAAAACGTCTTGCGGACGAACTCAATTCACTCCCCGGTTTCAAGCTTTTCGGCAATGGGGCACTCAAAGCACAAAAGGACGAACTCGCAAAAAGCATCGAGAAAGCAACCGACGACGCAAAGAGACTCAGGGAGAAGCGCGACAAAGTCCTCGATCAACTCAAACGACTCCCCAAGCGGTGACAAAATGAGATCTGTAAATTTCGATGAAATGTTCAACGAGGCACAAAAAGCGATTGATCAGCTTGAGCCTAGAACAGTCTTCGAAGTGAAGTCCCTGTTCAAGGGAACCACATGGAGCGACCTGGAACGTGGAGAGAAAATCAGCTTTGGCGTGTTCTTCTCCAAGAAATACCAGAGCGGGGCGCTTCCCTCTATCGAAAAGATCGAGCGCGGCAAAAACAACCACACTCGATATCGCAGACTCTGATTATTCCGGTCCCTCGCATCACAGGGTGATTTAGATTCAGCCCAAGATCGACACCATGCGAACTTGGGCTGAATTTTTCATCTTCCATCTGCCTGGAAGCGATGAGCGCTCTCATCGCGCGGCACAAGATTACCTTTGACAGCAAAGAATTACCTATGGCGACTCAAGATTGCCTATGGCAGCTGGGGATTTGTTTATGGTTATCTTCCGTTTGAAGCAACCAAAGGGAAGATAGTCATAGACAATCTTGGGCTCAATTGGGGACTGCCCCGATGTGGGGGCGCCCCCACATCGGGGCAGTCCCCACATCGGGATTTCCTGCGTTGGAGCCTCGATTGAAGTTAAATCTCGTACGTGACGACCTGGGGCTGCACGGGATCGACGGGGTCGGAAACCTCGACGCGGACGAACTTGAGCGTCACCCGCTCGTACCCGGCCTTGTGCAGGACGTCGGCGTACACCCGGGCCTGCAGCGCGTGCTTTTCGCGCAGCTGCTCGGGCGCCTCGTCCGCATGTCCACCGGTCTTGTAGTCGATCACCAGCGCATGGCCCGAATCGGCGGGGTCGGTGCACAGCAGGTCGATGGCGCCCTCGGCATATGCGCCGAACCGGTCGCCGAGCTCCTCCATACCGCGGCTGTAAAACGGGACCTCGGCGCGGACGCACGGCCACCTCAGAGCCTCGGCGCGCACCTTCGAGCCGCGCCAGCGATCAATCGCCGCATCAATACGCACGCGCTGCTCGGACGTACAGCCCCAATACCGACACAAAGCGTCGACCCGCTCCACGGGAACCTCGTCAGAGCCCGTCTCGATCATCCACTGGCACGCATCGTGCACCACCGAACCCAGGTTCGTGGCATCGGTGGCGTCACCCGCGTGAGCCGCCTGCGAGGAGCTGCGCTCGTGCGAGCCGGAATCCGCGGCGTCGGAGCCCTCCCCCTGCGGGGTGCCCACGGCCACATCGCGGTCCTCCGCCTCAGCATGCAGCTCACGCGAGATCGAGGAGTAGCTGTACGACGCGCGCGAGGAGCGCTCGGCAGGCACCAGGCGGTAGTCAACCGCGGCAGGCGTCACGATGGCGACGTGGCGAGAACCCGCGCCCTCGCCGCCTGCAGAAAGGCCACCGCCCTCCGGCGCTGCGCCATTCGCATCCACGCCCGCATCTGGTCCGAACTCCTCGATGGAATACGTACGGTGCACGCCCTTCTTGGCGGGGTAGTTGAGCTCGGAGAGCGCTATGAGCTGGAAATCACCCTCCTTGGAATCGGAGAAGTCCAAACGACCCGCGCCCAAGTCGGGCAGGCCGTCGTTGCCCTGGTCGACGGGCAGGATGCGGCTCAGGACCTCGCCCACCAGCGAAGTGGGGTGCTCGGGAACGAGCTCCGTGGCAAAGCGGACGCCAAAGGCGAGGATCGCCACCTCCCGGGCGCGGGTGATTGCCACATACAGCAGACGCGCCGCCTCCTCATAGTCGAGCAGCCGGTTCTCGCGCTTCATGTACGCAAAGGCCTCGGCCGCGCGCTCGGGCACCTCGTGCGTGACATTGTCCTCATCGAGCTCCGGCACCGTGAGCATATCCGCATCGTCGGCAAGGTCAAAGCGGTTGGGCAGCGCAGACCAATAGGTGCGCCCCTCGCGCTCGACCGCCTGCAGCGCGTCGCCGTCATTCGAGATACCGTCGCACTCCGCCACGGCGACCACGGGGAACTCCAAGCCCTTGGACGCATGCACCGTCATGATGCGCACGGCGTCCTCGTCGGCGCCGTTGAGCGCCGCCGGCGATTCCTTGATATGGGCGATGTGGCTCTCGTACGCGCGCGCCACCAGACGCGGGGCGAACGCGCGGCCGGCGCTCTCGCACTCCACGATGTCGAGCGCCTTGAGCACGTTGGCGGCGACGGCGCGGTCCTGCGCCTGGCCGCTGCGCTCCAGCCGGAACAGCCATCCCGACTCGTTCACCACGTCGCGCACGATATCCGCCACGCGGTCGTTGCCGACGCGTCGCACGGCGCGCCCGAGCACCTCGCGAGCACGCGTGAGCAGCGGCAACTCGCCGAATTCCTCCATGATCTCACCGGAGAGGAACACCTGGCCGGTGAGCGTCCGCGAGTCGACGATGCCCGCCTGCGGGTCGATGTGCGTCGCCAGGGCGAGCAGCTCCGTGGCACCCAGGCAGAACATGGGCGAGGTGAGCAGCGGCATCAGGCCCTTTTGCCCGTCGTCGGGATTGGCCAGGAAGGCGAGTAGCGCCGTGATGGCGCCCACCTCGGGGGCCTGGCGAAACACCGAGGTGCCCCCCGCGACCACGCACGGCATACCCGCGGCGCGGACCGCGCGGGCGTACACGTCGGCATCGGTCAGGCGCTTCATGAGGATGACCATGTCCCCCGGCGCGAACCCCTCGCGCGCACGCAACCGCGCGAAGCGCTCCGCAATGGCCCGAGCCTTGTGCTGCGCGCGCTCCTGCGAGCTGCCGCCCGCGACGAGCACCGCCTGCCGGCGCGCGGTCGTGGGATCCACGAGTGCGCGGGCGCCCTTGCGCGTCGCCTCGCCGCAGGAATCGAGATGCAAAAAGTCGCGCCCGAGCGGGTTGCCCTCCCCGCCCTCGAAGATCTTGTCTGCATAGGCCAAGATGTCCGCATGGCTGCGGAAGTTCACATCGAGGCTGCAGCTCACGCCTTGGCCGGAGCGCTCGACTTCCTTCTTCTTGCGGCGAAAGACCGAGACGTCCGCCCCGCGGAACCGGTAGATGGACTGCTGGGCATCGCCCACGGTGCAAAGCTCGCGGCCGTCCGCGCCGCACAGCAGGCGCACCAGCTCGACCTGCTGCTGCGCGGTGTCCTGGAACTCGTCCACCATCACCATCTTGAACTTGCCCGCGAACTCGGCGCGCACGAGCGGGTTGTCCTTGAGCGCGTCGTAGGCGCGAGTGAGCAGGTCGTCGTTGTCGAGCAGTGACTTCTCCGCCTTGAGGGCCTCGTACTCCGCCTGGACGTCGGCAGCGAGGTCCATCAGCTGGGACAGCGCGTCGCCCTTCATGCCCAGGTAGCTCTCCGCAAAGAACAGGGTCCGTTCGCGGCGCACCTCGGCGACGGCGGCCTTCTCGTCCTTGCCCATGCCGCGCCCGCGCAGGGAGAGCGCATCGCAGGAGGCGAAGCACGTGCGCAGCGCCTCCATGTCGCGCGCGGAGCCCACATAGGCGTCAAGCGCGTCGAGGGCGCGCTGGGCAGCCTCGGCGTTGGCGTAGCTGGGGGCGAGCGCGATCTCGCGGTACGCCTCCATGAGCGCGACATGCGAGGGGGCCGGCCGCACCTGGCAAAACGCGCCCAGGCCGCCCACCGAGGCAGACGCGGCGGAGAGCACCTTGAACAGAATCGCCATGAGGCTCCGGGCGCTGTAGGAGCCGCTCTCGTTCTCCAGGGCAAAGGCCGCGAGCAGGTCGTCATACGCGCCGGCGCCCGTCGCGTCCTCGGCGATCGCGCGGCGCAGCACGTGCTCGACGGCGGCGCGCTTGAGGTCCTCGGCGTACTCCGCCACGCCGAACGCGGGGTCGAGGCCGAGGTCGAGCGCATGGGCCCGGATGATGCGCGAGCACATGCCGTGGATGGTCGAGATCCAGGCGTTGTCGACCTTGGCGGCCTCCGCATCCATCCCCTCGTCGATCAGCGCGGCGCGGATGCGCTCCTTGAGCTCCTCGGCGGCCTTCTCGGTGAACGTGATGGCGAGCACCTGGTCGATGCTATCCAAAAACGGCTCCGGCACCTGCGGGTCGGCCCATTGACCCTGAGGCTTCGACCCGGGGTGCAGCGCGTACATGATCCTCTGCGTGAGGGTGAACGTCTTGCCCGACCCCGCACCCGCGGAGACGAAGAGCGGCCCCTCGAGCGTCTTGACGATGCGCTCCTGTTTGGCATCAAGTTTGATCGCGGCCATTTAACACCTCTTTTCGCACATGGTGAGCGGACAGAACGAGCAGGAATCGGATGCGGGACGCGGGGCGATCGCGCCGGACTCCAGGGCGTCGAGCTCGCGCGCGATGCCCCGCTCGACGCGCTCAAGCAGCTCGGGGAACTCCATGTCCCCATCGCGCTTGACGCGTGAGCGGCCCTTCACGCCCGGATAGGGGCACGCCTTCTTGTCGAGCGGAAACGCCGAGGGCTCGCACTCCGTCAGCGCGCTCGAGACCGCGCCTGCGATACTCGGCCCACGCAGGCCGTAGTACACCGCGCCCTGGGCCGAGCCGCCCGTCATGCGCTCGAGCGCCGTGGCGTACATGAGCGTCTGCACCTTGGGGGCCTTGTCGCGGTCACGCCCGGGCAGCCAGTCGGCGGCGAGCTGCTCGCCCTCGTCCAGCTGCATGGTCGGATCGGGGCACGCCATCGCATCGACGTTCGCGCCCGTCTTGTAGTCGATGACCACGAACCGCTTGCCACTGCCCGCATCGGGCGCCACGTCGATACGGTCGATGCGGCCGCCCAAGGGCCTGCCGGCGTACGTAACGCCCTGCTTGTCGAAGGAGTACTCGAAGCGCGCGGGCTCGTAGATGGGCAGCAGGTCGGCCTCGTGGCGCACCACCTCGTGGAACTGCTCGCGCATGGCGTCCACGCGCATGCGCTCGAGCTCGTCGAGCGGCACGAGCGCGGCGCGGATGGCGCGGGGACGCTCCTCGGCGGCGTACTTGCCGTGCGTGTACTTGCCGCGCAGGTGGTCCGCGCGAACCTCGTCAAAGGCGATGTCCATCTGCTCGATGCACGCGTCGACCGTCTGGGGGCGCACGCGGACCAGGCCGCACTCCGCCAGGCGCTCGTAAAAGCGCTGCATGACGTCGTGGGAAAAGTTACCGCGCTCGATGGGGCCGAACTCCACATCCAGCCGGCGCGTGACCACGCGGCTGTTCACGAACCAGCGATACGGGCAGGCGAGGTAGTTCTCCACCTGGGAGGCGGAAAGCGTGCGGGTGAGGGGCCGCCCGTTGATGCAGCGCTGGGGCAGCAGCACGTACGGACGCAATCCCCGCGGTAAGGCGTGCTCGGGCAGGCGCGGCGCGTCATCGATGTGCGCTCCCGCGCCTCCCGCCGCGTCGGCGTTGGCAAACAGCTCCCCCTCGCCCGGCAGGCCGGCCACGTCCGTCGCGGCCCCCGCCTCGCGGGCGGCCACGCGCAGCTCGGCGTACGCGAGCGCGGGGTACAGCTCCTCGGATGCGTTGTCACGCCCCACGTAGGCGAGCGCGGCCGCATGGCCGGCGGCCTGAAGCGCGCGAGCGAACTGATCGCGCTGGCGCTCCGCCGGCGACAGGCGCGCGCCTTCGCACCCCAGCTTTTCCGCGAGCACGGACGCGGGGGTCTCCCGCACGGCGAGCGGATAGGCATCGGCGCCGGCGTCGGCCACCAGGACCGCCGCATACGAACCCGCCTCGCTACAAGCGACGGATTCGACGCGCGCGATACGCACCGCCGCGCGCGGCGCACCCTCTCCCACCTGTGTCGCGATGGAAGCAAAGACCTTCGCGGCGCGCAGGGCAACCAGCGCGCGCTCGGGACGCACGCCAAGCTCGGCCGCGCGCTCGAGCACCTCGATGGCGCGCTGAAGGGCCGCGAACTCGATCTGCTGAGCCGCCTGCCCCTCCTCGCCAAACAAAAACGGCGCGGCGGCGGAGCACGCATCGCGCATGAGCGTCAACGCGCGCACGTACGCCCCGGCGTCGAGCGCGTCGATGACCGCCTTGAACACCACGGGGCGCGCCGCGCGCTCCTGGGCCTGGGCTGCCTTGCGTTCGCGGTTGGCCTCGCGGCTCTGCCTGCTATCCAGCTCGGCGAACAGGCGCTCCTTGTCGATTGAGCGCGTCTTGCGCAGGTAGGTATCGAGCGAGAGCGCGACGAACGGATTGCCGCCCGCGCCCGAGAAGGGCGAGCGCAGCCAGTCGACGATCTCCGGGGCCGGCCACCACGAGCTCACCTCGCGCCCGTTCAGGCGATCGAGGAAGTCGATGAGCATGAAGAACTCCTCGCCCGCGCGCGTCTCGGTAAACGGCACGAACGCCTCGGCGCTCGCCGCGACTCCCCGGACGGCGAGGCGCGGGGCAAGCGTGCGGAACAACCCGATCGCATCCGGAGCGCCGATGGCGAGCTCGACGGGAGCGGCAAAACGTTCAGAGTCGGGCGAGGTCTCCGCCGCGGCGAGCGCCGTGGGCTTGGCGGGAGCGCCCGGCGCGTCTGGGCACGACGATCCAACGCGCGGCGCAGCATTGCCGGGAGCCAGCGAGGCACCCTCGCAAGGGGCCACGCCCGCAGAACCGCCCATCATGCCGTCAAGCAGTCGCACGTAGGAGGAGGCACGCGCCGTAGGACCGCTCACCTCGGCAAACGCAAGGCCCGGCATGCGGGGGCCCGCTCCATCGAGTTCGGCGCAGCGCCACGCAAAACGCTTTGCGAGGTCGCGGGCAAGCGAGCGCTGGCGCCCGTTCAGCAGCACCGCGACCTCGCCCTCCCGCGCGATGGCGCCCAACAGGCGCAGCAGGTGCTCGGGCAGCTCCGCGACCCCGCGCACCGCGACGGCACACGCACAGGGCGGCACACGCACCTCGAATTGGCTCGCCAGCTCGAACGCCGCCGACGCGGGCTCACTGAGACCCCGGGAACGCAGGGCGCCCTCATAGCATGCGAGCATCCCGAGCACGCGGCGTTCGGAATCCGAGAGGGCCGCGCGAACACGCTCGTCTGCACGGCAGGCTGCGGGCAGGCAGGTCCGCGCCGCCTCGGCGAGCATATGCACCGTACCCGGATTGTCCGTCAGCGCGACGGGGCCACGGCTCCCCTCCCCGGCGTCGATCGTCGATCCGAGCACGTACGAGCACAGCAGAAGGCGGTCGGCCGAGGTCGCCAGGCGGGAACCATCGCCCAGCAAGCGCCACAAGCCCTCAACCCAAGCAGCGGGCGTGAGCACATCGACGGACGTGCCCGCCCCGGCGTTCGCCAGGCCTTGCCGGCAGACCTCCATCTCGGCAAAGCTCGGCACCAGCAAGGTGGCGCGCCCATGCCGCCGCGCCATCGAGCGTACGAGCTCGACCTCCGCCGGAAGCAGCTCCGTCCCCGCATGCGTAATGTGAATGGACCCCGCCATAGCGCCTCGCCTCTCGCGTCAAATCTCCTGTGGGAATTATCCTACACGCCCGTCCGGACAACAGGTGTCAAACACATGGCGCGTAGGCGCGCACGTGATGCCGTGCGCAACATCCGACGGGCCAGGCGAATGCGTGATGCCACGTGCGACATCCGACGGGTCAGGCACGTGCGGACGGTCGCGTACATGTCCGGCGACCGCGCCGCGCATCGAGCTTGTGCGCGCATGTCCCCGTACACACGTCGAACAACGGCCCGGCGACCGAACGGCGCATGTTTGGACACGAAAAAGCGGCCGGCACCACGGCCGACCGCCCTGCATACACGTTGCGGTGACGAACGCAGCGCGCCCTCGGCGCGGCCGCCCCGGCTCGCCCTCGCTATTCGGTGCCCCCGAGCTTGACGAGCACACTGCGATACCCGCCGTATTCGCCGTTGAGGGCCTTGGACACGCGGCTCACCGTGGTCGATGAGGCGCCGGTGCGAGCCTGCACCTCAACATAGGGCTCTCCCTCGTCCAAATACCGGGCGACCTGCAGGCGCTGGGCAAAATCGCAGATCTCGCGCGGCGTGCACAGATCGGTGAGGAAGGCCCGGATCTCGTCCGCACCGTCCACCAGCTGAAAGGCCTCGACGAGCTGATCGACGTCGGGGCGCTCGAACATCTTTTCTATATTCACGGTAACCACCATACATCCCTAGGTTCACACAAGAAACGGCGCCCGTATTCCTTTAAGCGCCGATTTTATACAAACGGCAGCGCACGCACCACCGTAGTAGAGTTTAACACACCATCGCGCTAAAGTACTCCATACCCACCAGCCAGCCCCACCTCAAATGAGGGACACGCATCAAATTGGGAACAGTCCCTTTTTTTGAGGTTACCAGCGTGGGAGGGTGGGAACCAGGGAGAGGCGCTCGGCGATACCCGAGGTCCAGCGCACCTCATCATCCTCGCCTATCAGCACCGCCTCGACACCTTCCAGCTCCTCCGCAAACGCGAGCCCCTCGCCCATACCGAGCATGAGCGCCGTCGTCGAGTAGCCATCGCAATCGAGCGAGCGACTCGCGATGATGGTGGCGCTCGCCACATCGGTACGTGCCGGCATGCCGTCTTGCGGGCTCAGGATGTGGTGGTACGTGCGCCCGCCGCGCGAGAACCGCCGCTCATGCAGGCCGCTCGTCACCACCGATCCGTCGGCGATATCCACAATCGCGCGATAGTGGGCAGGGTCGCGCGGATTGACCACGCCGATCTTCCATGGGTCGCCCGCGCGCACGGGAGGACGCGAGGCCCCATCGCCCGGTCTGCCGCCCCGCACCACCACGTTGCCGCCCAGGTTGATCACAAATCGCCCCACGCCGTGGCGCTCCAGCAGCCCGGCGAGGTCGTCGGCGATATATCCCTTGGCGACACCGCCCAGGTCCAGCACACATGCGGGATCCGCTATCGCAAGCGTCGGCACCTCACCCGCGCGATCGACCTCGATGTTGTCGACCCCCACATGCGGCAAGGCGCGGGCGAGCTCCAAGGAGCTCGGGACGACCCCCTCGTGAAAATCCCATAAGCGCGTGACGGTGCCCATGGTTATGTCAAAGCACCCGCGGCTCGCGGCGCAATACGCACGCGCGACGTCCACGAGCTCGGCGGTCTCGGGCGCCACCTCGACCGGACGCGGAGAGGCGACGTGAGCGCGCGACACATCCGAATCTTCGCGCGTGCGGGAGAGGCGGAGCTCGAAATACCGGCACCGGTCGCGACAGGCGAGCAAGGCGGCGTCGAGGTCGGCCGCGCACTCGGTGGGATTCGATGCATCTCCACCCGCAAACATGCCGCTGCCCGAAGACATGTCGCCGCCCGCCACCGTGCCCGCGCCCGGCGTCGCCACGCCGCCACCCGCCGCAGCCGCGTCGCCGCCCGCCGCAGCCGCGTCTGCCGCGCCCGCGACGCCGCGCGCACCAGGGCCATCTGGCCCCGCCGCGTCTCTCCCCAAAGG
>SAMEA3387485__coassemble_1520_pt1 | contig 15262 bp, 14 predicted proteins | sample SAMEA3387485__metabat2_high_PE_042 | metagenome-assembled genome bin SAMEA3387485 (sample SAMEA3387485) | Felis catus | biome: Faeces | place: United Kingdom | collected 2012 | reverse complement strand
GGCGTTTCGAAACCGTCTCAACAAGGTTGAGCGCCTGCAACCTGTCGGCGTAGCGTACAAGCATTTGTTGCCCACGCTGGAGATACTCAGAGGCAATCGAAAGCTGCAGGTCGGGAAATGCGCCAAACAAGGCGTATTGCGCCAACAGAAAAACCAGCTCACTCTCCTTGGGCTTGAGGTCGAGCTCCTTTTCGAGTTCATGAAGCGTCGTTGTAAGTGTCGAAAACTGCATGCGCTTTCGTTCAAGATCGGTAAGAACCCTGCTTTGAGCGGTTGAAATGTATCCGAGTATATCGAGCACAAAAGACGTAAGTTCTCCGTGGTTGAGTGGGTCCTCGGCTTCTTTAAAGGCGCGGTAATAGGGATTTTTGTTTTCTGCAATCGTGCGGGACAAGGAGAGCGCCGTGAGGGTGGAGAGTGGGCGGCTAAGGTAGAGCGCCAGCAAGTATCTGCCCGTTCTGCCGTTGCCATCGTAAAACGGGTGTATGTATTCAAACAAAAAATGGCTCACAATGGCGCTGTACGTTTCGGGAATGTCTGCCGAGGTCGCAAGATTAACCATGCGTCCGACAGCGGAAATTATCTTGCTTTCCGGTGCCAATCCGGTGTGGAGCACGCGACTTCCTCTACCGATGACTTCGACGCCATCTTTACGGAACAGAATTCCATCGGGAGTGTCGTTGCCCAGATTCTCTCCCTGCATGACGCGGTCATAGATGTGCCTGATGTCCTCGGGAGTTTGCGGGAGCCTTCTATCGCTGCCGGTTAGCTCCAAATAAAGACGCGCCAGCTCGCGAAAGCGCTTGTGCTCTATGTCGCGAGACGAGACAAGATCGTGTTCCAGCAAGTCGTTGATCTGGCGCCTTGTGCTGTGGATGCCTTCCAATTCGTTTGTGCAAACGACCTCATCGATAACAAGGCTACGGATGAGTGCGCCTTGGGCGATGAGGGGGAGTTCGGACAGAGCCAAAGACACTTGCCTCTCTTGACGAAGGATTACCTCGTTGAGAACGGATAGCTCGCGCGGCACTGCAAGGAAGAACTCTCCGGCGTCGCTTTCGATGTCAGTTCTAAAAGAGGACTCTGAGTGCATGCGGGTATGGGCAAGCTGCTCAAGATGCGCAAAGCGTTCAGACGATGAATCCATGTAAAAGGTCTTTGCAAGTGATTTGTAGGCCATGACGTTCCTTTCGCCTTAAGCAAAAAGTATAGCTATTGTATTGTCATGATGCACATAAATTATAATAACCGTCTATTAGTATAAATAAGAAGATTAATAAACGGTTATATCAGCGCATAACTGACAGGCTTTATAGCTTCGCGATGGAGTGTGTGCGAGTGGGAGCTGTTTCAGTGGGAGGTGTGCCGGTGGCGAGTTGCTTCCGTAGGAGTTGTTCCGCTGGCCAAGACGACAAAGGCGTGCGTCCGCGCGTTCGTTCTTGCGCCGAGTGTGCGCTTTTCCAACGTTTGAGGGTGCTGAAACATTGGAAAAGCGCACACTCGCGGGACGCTCACATGAGGGACGTTCGTTCGCGGAATGCTAACACGAGGGGCGTTCGTTCGCGGGGCGCTTGCGCGAGGGGTGCGCACTCGCGGCATTCGCTCGAAAGGCGCTCGCAGGCCGCTGGGTCGCCGCTACCCGATGCGCCAGCCCTTTACCGTGGTCTGCATGATGTCGAGGAGGTCGTGGCGAATGTTGGGCGGGCACGAGCGAAAGAGCTTGAGCGCGTGGAGTTCCTCGGCGGTGAGGGCCTCGTAGCGCTCGGGCTCGCCGTGCGCTGCACTGGGCTCGTGGCCATACCCCAGGATGTCGTTGGGCGTGCAGCACAGGCGCTCTGCCAGCGCGACGAGCCGCGCGGCTCCAAGCTCGATGCGCCCGCTCTCCCACGAGCTGTACGTCGCCTTGCTCACGCCCAGATCATAGGCGATTTCGGACTGGGTGAGTCCTCGTGCGCGGCGCAGTTGTGCCAGCCGAGTTTTGTTTCGCTCACCCATTGGTACCTCCTAGTTTGGTCATAGGAGACACGCTGTCAGGTTTTGCGTCGTAAGTTTTGTGTTAGTAAATTTATCGCGAATGTTGGCGCAAGAGGTTTACTCAGAGTAAACTATCGATATCGATTCAACGACCCCTCGGGGTTGATTGAGCGAGCCGCCCGGTGTTGCCCAGAGCACGCCGCGCGGAGTTGTCCATACCCGCTTGTCGACGTGGTGCCAAGAGCAGACCTCGATGGGTTGGGGAATGCATAGAGGTTCAAAACCGGCCACAAGGTCGGTTGGCGTAGCCGTAGACATGCATCCCCGCCCGCTCGATAGGAATGTTCTAAAGGTGGTGATGCGCGTGCAGTGGTATGTGATTCAGGTAATGAAGGGCCGCGAGGACTCGATGGCCTCGCTCATTGGGCGCGTGGTGCCCAAGTCCCTGTTGCAAGAAGTGTTCTCACCTAAATACGAGACCGAGATCAAGGTCCGCGGTCGCTGGGTTCCCGTGCAAAAAACGCTGCTGCCGGGCTACCTCATCGCGGTGACGAGCGACCCCGAGGGCCTGGAGGCCATGCTGCGCGACCTGCCCGAGTTTGCGCGCCTGTTGGCGCAGGGCAACGAGTTCGTGCCGCTGGCCCCGGCGGAGGTCGAGGTCATAGGCGGCTTTACCAAGCCGGGGGACCGCGTGGTGCCCATGAGCGTGGGCGTGAAGGACGGCGACCGCGTGGTGATAACGCAGGGGCCGCTGGTGGGGCACGAGGCCATGGTCAAGGAGATCTGGCGTCGCAAGAGCATCGCGATTTTGGAGATCGACATGTGCGGTCGCACGGTGACCACGCGCGTGGGCCTGGGCGTGCTTTCCAAGGAAAAGTGGCTGATGCGAGATTTGGGAATCGAGCGCGACGGTGCACCCGAGAGGAGCGTGGCGTGATTCAGGGGGGGGGGTCTAGCTCCTTGCTAAAACAACGCGAATACATTGTGGGCGGAGTCGGATCTGCATATCAATCTGTGGCGAATGGGCTAGGCCCGTTCGCCCTTTTGCGCCATCGCGCGGAAGTTGTAAGCGGACGCGAAGTGGTGGGCAATGAATAGGGAGAACGTGGACGAGGTCCAGAGCGAATACCTGGAAACCACTTCCGGTGCCGTTGATGTCATCCTGCCGGATGAAAGTGTGGCAGAGCTCGGTGAGAGGGGTGTCGCCGGCGGCCTCGGCTACCGCTTCGTCAAGCGCGCGTTCGACATCGCCTTTTCCGCGCTCGTGATCGCCGTCTTGGTGATCCCCGTCGCGATTCTGTGCCTGGTCATCGTCCTCGACAGCCCCGGCGCCCCGTTCTTCCGCCAGGAGCGTATCGGCAAGGGAGGCAGGCCCATCCACATATGGAAGCTGCGCACCATGGTGGCGGACGCCCATGAGAACCCGGGCCGCTACATGACGGGTGAGCAGCTGGAGACGTGGATGCGCGAGCAGAAGCTCGATGACGACCCGCGCGTGACTCGCGTCGGCAGGCTCCTGCGCAGGACGAGCCTGGACGAGCTGCCGCAGTTCGTAAACGTGCTCGTGGGGGACCTGTCCGTGATCGGGCCGAGGCCCGTGACTCTGGAAGAGACCTACGAGTTCGGCGACGAGCGCGGGGAGCTCCTCTCGGTCAGGCCGGGCATCACCGGCTGGTGGCAGGCCACCGAGCGCAACGCTGCGACGTGGGCCAACGGGCGAAGGCAGGAGCTGGAGCTCTACTACGTGAGGCACGCGAGCCTGGCGCTGGATGCCCGAGTCTTCGCGTTGACCCTCAGGGCGATGTTCGTTGAGAGGACGGGTGTCTGATGGGGGAGCCGCTGCGCGTTGCCCAGGTCATGGGTTACATGAACGGGGGCGGTGTCGAGCAGGTGGTCATGAACTACTACCGCCATGTGGACCGCGCCCGCGTCCAGTTCGATTTCATCGTGTGCGAGGGGTCGGGGCTCATTCCCCGCGAGGAGATCGAGTCCATGGGCGGCCGGGTCTTCACGGTCCCGCCCTACGGGAGCCTCCCGCGCTACATGCGGGAAATTGAGGTCCTGTTTCGCGAGCAGGGCTGGCCGATTGTCCATAGCCATGTCAACGCCCTCTCCGTGTTCCCGTTGCGCGCCGCCGAGAGGGCGGATGTGCCCGTTCGTATAGCGAGCAGTCACTCAAGTGGTGGCGGCGGTAAGGGTGAGACGGTGCGAGACCTTGCGAAGGGAATCCTGCGCCGGTTCTCTACGGTGTACCCAACCGATTTGCTTGCGTGCTCCCACGTCGCGGGTGACTGGCTGTTTGGTGAGGATGCTGATTACTCCGTGCTGCCGAATGCAGTGGATCTTACCCGATTTGAGTCGGATGAGGATCTTAGGGCGAGTTTGAGGCGGAGCCTCGACGCCGGCGAGGACATGTTCGTCATCGGCCATATAGGCAGGATGGCCCCCCAAAAAAACCACTCTTTCTTGCTTGAGGTGTTTAGAGAGGTACAGCGCATCAGACCCGATTCTTTGCTGGTACTTGCCGGTGACGGCCCTCTTCTATCAGATGTTCGCATGGAGAGCGATGTGCTCGGGCTGGGGAAGAGTGTTCGATTCCTTGGGCAGATTTCTGATGTCAATGCCCTTTATCAGGCAATCGATGTCTTCTGTCTTCCAAGTGTGTACGAGGGCCTTCCTGTGGTGAGTATCGAATGCCAGGCATCTGGAACGCCCATCTTGGCATCTGACGCTGTGACACGTGAAGCTGCTGCGACCGATCTCATGGAATTCGAGAGCCTCGATTCTTCTCCTGAGAAATGGGCCGAGCATTTGCTGTCCATGAAAAGGGACGGGAAGGACTTTAACGCCTCGGATATGCATGACTTCGACATCGACGTGTGCGCCAAGAGGCTCGCGGATTATTACGAGAGTCGCTTGAAGGGGGCTGCCTGATGGTGGGGGAGGAGAGCCCTTTGCGCGTCCTCATGATCGTGACGAGCATGCAACGTGGAGGCATGGAGACGTTCACCATGAATGTCTACCGCGCCATGGATCGAACGAAGGTGCAGTTTGATTTCCTGCTTCATCGCGATTTCAAGGGCGATTACGACGACGAGATTGAGCGAATGGGCGGGAGGCTATATCGAATTCGCAGGCAGAACCCCTTGGACCCCCGTTATTGGCACGCCCTCGACTCGTTCTTCGCCGAGCACCATTATGATGTCGTGCATGCCCAGCTCGACTGTCTGAGCGCGGAGCCGCTCGCGGTGGCGGAGAGGCACGGCGCTGTTGTGCGAGTCGCGCACTCGCACAACAGCGATCAGGACAAGGACCTTAAGTATCCGATAAAGATGCTGTGCAAGCCGTTCATCGCCCGTTACGCAACGCATCTGTTCGCCTGCGGCGAGCGCGCGGGATCGTGGATGTTCGGGCACAACGACTTCACCGTCATCAAGAACTGCATCGACGTCGGGTCGTACGCATTCGACGCCGACGTGAGGGAGGCCGCGAGGGGCATGCTCGGCATCGGGCGTGAGACGCTCGTCGTAGGCCACGTGGGGCGATTCAACGAGGTAAAGAACCACGCCTTCATACTCGAGGTCTTCGCCGCCCTGTTGAGTAGGAGGCCGGGCTCCCGTCTTCTGCTGGTCGGCGACGGGCCCCTTCGTGAGGAGATCGAGTGCCGGGCCTCCGCCCTCGGAATCAGGCGCTCCGTTGACTTCTTGGGCGTCCGTCCGGATATCCCGTCGCTCATGCAGGCCATGGATTGCTTCCTCATGCCATCGTTGTACGAGGGGCTCCCCATGGTCCTCGTGGAGGCGCAGGCATCGGGGTTGCCATGCCTGATCTCGGATGCGATTCCCGAGGACTGCGACATCGCTCCCAACCTTGTAGAGAGGGTTGCCCTGAGCGAGAGCCCGGAGAGCTGGTCGTCTCGCATAGAGCGTCTCGCCGCAGAGCCCAACGACAGGGCGGCCGGCGCGCGCGACGTCGCGGAGGCCGGGTTTGACGCCAAGGGGGTCGCAGCGCAGCTGCAGGACTTCTATCTCTCCGCGAAGGCGGGGGCGAGCGATGAGTGAGCCCCTGGTCAGCATCGTCGTCCCGGCATTCAACGCCGAGGACTCCATCGGGCGGTGCCTCGGCTCGATCATGATCCAGACGTACTCCAATCTCGAGGTGATCGTCGTCGACGACGGTTCCACCGACGGCACCTCGGGCGTGGCAGAGGGCCTGCGGCAGTCCGATGCGCGTCTGAGGGTGATCCGTCAGGGGAACGCCGGTGTGTCGGCTGCCCGAAACGTAGGGCTCGCCGCCGCCCGGGGCGATTGGGTGGCGTTCGTGGATGCGGACGACCTGATGGAGGAGCGTGCGGTTGGCCTTCTCCTGGACTCGGCCCTCGGCGCCTCGGCGCCCGTGGCCCTGGGCGCTATGTCGTTCGACGCTGTCGATGCGGACGGGCGCATCGTCGAGGGCGTTGCGCGGGAGGTTTGCTGCGCGGGCGCCGTCGAGGTCGTCGACCGCTTTGAGGATCTGTACGTCGCCGACCGATTGCAGAGCTCATGCGGGAAGCTCTTTTCCAGGGTCCTTTTGGAGGAGAACTCCATCGCATTCGACGAGGGGCTGAACTCCTATGAGGACTTCGCGTTCGTCTTGGATGTCCTCTCCGCCGCCAAGCGAGTTGCGGTGGTCCCCGAGATCTGCTACCGCTATCTTCGGCGTCCAGGGGGAACGGGGAGCACTCGGCTCAAGCGGGATATGGCGGCGCAAATGGGGAAGGTCGCGACCAGGCTCTCCTCCTTTTATTCCGCCGTGCTTGGCAGGCCGTTCTCGGACGAGTGCCTTCACCATGTCGCCCAGCTGTTCATCGTCGTGGTGAACAACGCCCAGAGGTTCGGCTGCCTCAGCGCCGACGCCATCGGGCAGCTGGAAGCTGCCGTCGAGATGCCGGTTTTCGCGAAGATGTTGAACGACGGGAGCTCTTATCCGAATGGATACAGCAGGCTGATCTGCCGCCTGGCGAGACGCCGGCGTTTTCGGTCCATGCTCGTATTCGCCTCAGTGAGAAACGCCATCAGGAATAAACATGTCGCTTAGTACGCCTGCCCGAGGTGCGCTCCCGGCCCTTCCTGGCTGGGCGGTCTTTTTCTTCGGGCTATCGCTTACGACCAACGTCGTCTACCTGTTCAAAGTCGGCAACACCGCCGTGCCCATCGGGTATGTGGTCGCGCTCCCGCTGGCAGCGGTCCTTCTGTACGCGGGGCGAAGGGAGGGGGATGGCCTCGACGCGGGCATGGACAGGTCGGTCTGGCTGTTCTGCGGCCTCGCCGCCACGTCGCTCTTCGTGAGCCTCGTCCTCGCGATCGCCGGTGCGATTCCAGGGGATGCCCCCCTGGTCGTGCTGCGCGGCCTCGCCGTGCTGTTCTGCGGCCTCGCCGTGTACGTGGTGTGCGCGTCGCCCGGTACCGACGCCTCGCGCCTCCTGGCGGGCATAGGTCTTGGGATCGTCTTGAATGGCGTGTTTTCGTTTGCGGCCCAGCGCGCATTCGATTCCGGGTCGTATTTCTCGCTGTACAGCCTGTTCCCCCAAGAGTCCTTTGCCATTTGCGCCCCTTGGGAGATCTGGGGGCAGTTGCCGCCCGGGTCCGGTCGACTGACCACGTTTCGCCCCCAAGGCCTGTTCCTCGAGACATCGCATCTGATGGTGTTCCTCGTCTGTTTTGCCCCCTTGGCCTTCTTGGCGCTTAGGGGCACTTTGGTGAGGTGCGCCGTTGCCGCCGCCTCGCTATACTGCGCCGTCTCCTCCCTCTCTCCCAACGCCCTGTTTTTGCTGGCAGAGGTCGCGATTCTGTTCGCCGCGAACGGGAGGCGGGGGATCGCGTGCCGGCGTGAGGTCCGCTTGCGCCATGCCACGATTCTGGTTTCGGCATCGCTCGCGTTCTGCCTCCTTCTTATACTCGCGATGAACCCCGGTATCGTCATCCGCGCGTTTGACCTGCTGTTCAAGGGCATCTCGGACATCAACGTCTCGAAAACCACCGATGACGGGACGTTGGAGCGGTACACCGCGATGCTGCAGGGGCTTGAGGTGGCGTTCCATTATCCGTTCGGGACGGGTTGGAACACCGAGAGCCAGATTCTCCAGTTCTGGTTCGGGAGTGCGGTCCCGGCCTCGCATAGCTATGCCGTGCGCTTGGCGATTGAGCTGGGCCTTGCTGGCGTTTTCGCCTACGCGTACGTGATGTATCGCCACGCAGCCCCGCTTTTGGGCGAGCGCTCGCGCCGGGGTGATTTCGCGCTCGGGCTGGCGGTCGTCTTCCTGTGCATCTGCCAGGTTACGAATGGCACGCCTATCCTCCCTTGGGTTTGGGCCCTCCTCGGCCTCGCCCGGGGAAGGAAGGAGCAACTGGGGAGGAGGTGCGTAGATGGGGAATAGGCCGGTCGCGATCGTCATGTGCGACTACTGGTTCCCGCAGAAATCTGCGAATTCGATTTGCGTGGAGAAGCTCATCGGGCCTTTATCGAGGCGATACGACGTAAAGGTCATCGCGGCGGATGGGTCCGACGCGCCGCGATTCCCCTCTGCCGCGGCGGTCGGCGACATACCCGTCAATCGACTTTTGGAGAAGACGGGGCGACACCCCTTGGCCAATCGAGTGATAAAAATCGCGAATAGGGCGGTGGTTGCCTGGTATGTGCCGAGATATCCACTGCGTTCCATGGAATGGGCGGGAGGATATGAGCGGGCGTGCAGGGAAATGCTGGAGGGCGGCGGGGTGGAGCTCGTCGTTGCCACGTGCTTCCCGGGCGAATGCCTTGAGGCGGCGATCAGGCTCAAAAGGGAATACCCCGCCGTGCGGTTCGTCGCGTATTTTCTCGATGAGGTAGCGGTCGGGATGTACCGCAAGGGCGCGCTCCTTCGGCACTTGACTGAGCGAGCGGCGGTCCGTTTTGAGAAGAGGGCGATCGCGGCCCTAGACGGGGCCCTGTTTCTCTCCGGTGCGAAGGGCCTTGTCGAACGGAACCATCCGGGAAGCGGCGGCAAGATAGGCTATGTCGATGTCCCGCTCATGGTCGAGGATACGGTTTCCCACCGTATTGCGCTTGATGAGAGCGGGGCGTCGACGATCCTGTATGCCGGGACGCTTGCGAACCCCGACAGAAACCCAGCCCGTTTCATCGATGCCCTGTCGCCGCTCGGAGGGCCCGGGGGTGTCCGCCTGAGGTTCGCGGGGGATGCAGCGGGCCTGCTTGAGGGAGAGGAGCGGGTCGATGAGCTCGGCGTCCTCTCGCCTGACGAATGCGATGCGGAGATGGGGCGAAGTACCGCGCTGCTGAGCATCGGCAACAGAGACCCGAACTTGGTACCCAGCAAGCTTTTCAAATACATGTCATTGGGAAAACCCATCATCCATCTGCGGAGGGGGGAGAGGGACAGCTGCCTTCCATATCTTGAGCGGTATCCGCTCGGGCTGGTCGTCGATGACGAGCAGGAGGGTTTCGAGGGGGCGGTACTGGAATTCCTCGCCTCTCTTCCCGGGAAAGACGGGCTCGAGATCCCGCTCAGGGAGCTTTTCCCGATGGCGTATCCGGATTACACGGTGAGCGCCATCGAGACAGTTGGAACTAACAATTACTAGACAGGATGGAAGTAGAGTTCGAATGAGAGATTCCACGGCCTTCACCGGCAAGACCCTCATGATCACGGGCGGCACGGGCAGCTTCGGCAACACCGTGCTCAAGCACTTCGTGAACACGGACTTCGAGGAGATCCGCATCTTCTCGCGCGACGAGAAGAAGCAGGACGACATGCGCCACCGCCTGCAGGAGAGGAGCCCCGAGCTCGCCTCCAAGGTGCGCTTCGTCATCGGCGACGTGCGCGACGCCCAGTCCGTTCGCGATGCGATGCACGGTGTGAACTACATTTTCCATGCGGCTGCTCTCAAGCAGGTTCCCTCTTGTGAGTTTTTCCCCATGGAGGCCGTGCGCACCAACGTCATCGGCACCGACAACGTGCTGCACGCTGCCATCGCCGAGGGCGTGGAGAAGGTCGTGTGCCTCTCCACCGACAAGGCGGCCTACCCCATCAACGCCATGGGCAAGTCGAAGGCAATGATGGAGTCCATTATCTATGCCAACGCGCGCAACGGCGCCGGCCGCACCACTATCTGCTGCACCCGCTACGGCAACGTGATGTGCTCCCGCGGAAGCGTGATTCCGCTGTTCATCGACCGCATCCGCAAGGGCGAGCCGCTCACGGTGACCGACCCCAGCATGACCCGCTTCCTCATGAACCTCGACGAGGCCGTCGACCTTGTCCAGTTCGCCTTCGAGCACGCCAACCCCGGCGACCTGTTCGTCCAGAAGGCCCCGGCTTCCACGATCGGAGACCTGGCCGAGGCGGTCCAGGAGGTCTTCGGACATGTGGGCACCAAGGTGATCGGCACCCGCCACGGCGAGAAGCTCTACGAGACGCTCATGACCTGCGAGGAGCGACTGCGCTCCGAGGACATGGGCGACTACTACCGCGTGGCCTGCGACTCTCGTGACCTCAACTACGACAGCTTCTTCGTCGAGGGCGACGTGAGGACCCAGGCGGACGAGGCCTACACCTCCCACAACACCGAGCGACTGGACGTCGCCGGCACCGTGGAGAAGATCAAGACCGCCGAGTACGTGCAGCTCGCCCTCGAGGGCCGCGAGCACGAGGCGGTGCAGTAGGGGATGGCCTACTCGCGCATGACCGATCTCGACCGTGCGGTGCGCCTGAACGCCGCGGCCTCGTACCTGATGAAGGGGCTCTCCATCCTCGTCGGCCTGGCCGTCGTGCCCGCGTACATGAGGTATTTCGAGAGCCGCGAGGTACTGGGCGTCTGGTACACCATCCAGACCGTCCTGCAGTGGGTCCTGATGTTCGACCTCGGGCTGGGTAACGGGTTGAGGAACAAGCTCGCCGCGGCGGTCGCGACTGGCGACCGGGAAGCGGTCAGCGGGTACGTCTCGTCGTCCTACCGCCTGCTCGGGTGTCTCAGCGTGACCCTCGGGATTGCCATTTTCCTTATGGCGCCGCTGGTTCCCTGGAATGCGCTGTTCAACGTCCCGGCGGCCCTCGTCTCCCCGAACACTCTTGCGGTGTGCATGTGCGTGGTGGGGCTGGGCGTGGTCGCCCAGCTGTTCCTCCAGCTGGTGAACGGGATCCTCTACGCGCTGCAGCTCTCCGCCGCCGTGAACGCCATCGGGCTCACCTCCAACGCCCTCATCCTCCTCTTCGTCTCAATCGCCCCTGGCGGCGGGGACGGCGAGAGCCTCGTGCTGCTCGGGGCCGTCAACGTCGCGTGCATGCTCTTGCCCCTCGCGGTCGCCACGGCGGTCGTGTTCCGCGGGGGCCTCCTCGGGGTTCCCGTGAGCTGGGGCTCGTTCTCATGGTCGTGTGCCAGGGGCGCCCTTTCGACGGGCGCGGTCATCCTGTTCCTCCAGCTGGTGTGGATGTTCGTGGCGAGCACGCACTCGGTGCTGATCTCGCTGCTCCGCGGACCGGAGGAGGTCGTCGAGTACCAGCTCTACTTCAAGGTGTTCAGCACCCTGTCTTCCCTGGCGGCGATCGCCCTCGCCCCGGTCTGGTCAGCGGTCACCGCCGCGGCGGCCGAGGGGCGCTACGACTGGATCAGGAGGGTGTACGCAAAGGGCGCGCTCCTGGCGCTCGGAGTGGGGGCGATCTGCGCCGTTGTGGCGCCATTCCTCCAGTTAGGCTTCGACGTCTGGCTCGGTGGTGAGAGCATCCGCGTCGACGGCCTCTGCACCCTTTCCATGTCCGCGCTCGCGGTCACCCTGGTCCTGCAGAACGTCAACGCGTCAATCGGCAACGGGCTGTCCTTCTTCAGGGTGCAGGTCATTCTGATGGGCCTCGCCGCCGTGCTGATGATCCCGCTCTCCGGGGCGCTGTGTTTGTTGACAGGGAGTTGGGCGGGTGTCGTACTGGCGATGGTGGTGGCCACCGCCCCATTCCAGATCATTGAGCCCGTGGCATGTCTGAGGCACCTGAGGTCGCTCGAGGCCGGTGCCGCTGCGGCGCGCCCGCGGGCGGGCAGATCTGTGTCGAGAGGTGATGTTTGATGAACGTATTAGTCACCGGCGCCAAGGGGTTCGTCGGCCGCAACCTCTGCGAGGCCCTGAAGAGCATCCGCGACGGCAAGGACCGCCGCCGGCGCTTCCGGGCCCTTCTGCCCCTCGAGGTCATGGAGTGCGACCTCGGGACCGCGGCGGGGGAGCTGGACGCCATGTGCGCGAAGGCGGACTTCGTCTTCAACCTCGCCGGCGTGAACAGGCCTGAGGACCCCGCCGAGTTCATGGCGGGCAACTTCGGGTTCGCGTCCGACCTGCTGGCCGCGCTCGAGCGCCACGGCAACGCCTGTCCCGTCATGCTCGCGAGCTCAGCGCAGGCGAGCCTGGAGGGCCGCTACGCGGGCTCGGCCTACGGCGAGTCCAAGCTGGCCGGCGAGCGCCTCTTCCGCGAGTACTCGGGGCGCACGGGCGCGCGCGTGCTCATCTACCGGTTCCCCAACCTCTACGGCAAGTGGTGCCGCCCGCGCTACAACTCCGCCGTCGCGACCTTCTGTGACGCCATCGCCAACGGCCGCGAGTACGCGGTGAGCGACCCCTCGGTGGAGCTCGAGCTCCTCTACATCGACGACCTGGTGGCCGAGATGCTCTCGGCGCTGCTGGGGGAGGAAACCCGCTGCGGCTACGACGGCCTGGACGAGGTGGAGGGCGACGACTTCTGCGCGTGCCGCCCCACCGACCGCGCGACGCTGGGGCAGATCGTCTCCCTGCTCGAGTCGTTCAGGGCGAGCCGGGAGGACCTGATGGTCCCGGACCTCGCCGAAGGCTCCCTCCCCAAGAAGCTCTGGAGCGCGTTCGAGAGCTACTACGCCGAGGGGGCGCGCGCCTACCCGCTGAAGGCCAACCGCGACGACCGCGGCTCCTTCACCGAGTTCCTGCGCACGCCCGAGCGCGGCCAGGTCTCCGTCAATGTCTCAAAGCCCGGCGTCACCAAGGGAAACCACTGGCACCACTCCAAGTGGGAGCGCTTCCTGGTGGTCTCCGGCGAGGCGTCAATCCGCTTGCGCCGCATCGGCCTCGATGCCGACGGCGGGCCGTTCCCCGTGGACGAGTATCTCGTCAGCGGCGATGAGCCGATGGTCGTCGAGATGGCGCCCGGCACCACCCACTGCATCGAGAACCTGTCCGACTCGAGGGACCTCGTGACGGTCATGTGGGCCAACGAGCCCTTCGACCCCGAGGACCCCGACACCTACTTCGAGGAGGTCTAGCCCCATGGCGACCGATTTCGCAAACGTCTCCTTCGCCCGCGACGGGCGCCTGCGCCTGCTCATCATCGTGGGCACGCGCCCCGAGGTCATCCGCTTGTCCGAGGTCATCAAGAAGTGCCGCCGCCACTTCGACTGCCTGCTCGCCCACACCGGGCAGAACTACGACTACACCCTGAACGGCATCTTCTTCCGCGACCTGTCCCTGGACGACCCCGACGTGTACCTGGACGCCGTGGGCGACGGGCTGGGGGAGACCATGGGCAACATCATCGCGCGCTCCTACGACCTCATGAGGGAGGTCGAGCCCGAGGCCCTGCTGGTGCTCGGCGACACGAACTCCTGCCTCTCGGCCATATCCGCCAAGCGCCTGCACATCCCCATCTTCCACATGGAGGCGGGCAACCGCTGCAAGGACGAGTGCCTGCCCGAGGAGACCAACCGCCGCATCGTCGACGTGATCTCCGACGTCAACCTGGCCTACTCCGAGCACGCGAGGCGCTACCTCAGGGACGCGGGCTGCGCCCCGGAGCGCACCTACGTCACCGGCTCCCCCATGGCCGAGGTGCTTCGCGCGAACCTCGATCAGATTCTTGCATCCGATGTGCACGAGCGCCTGGGTCTTGAGCCGGGTAAGTATATACTTCTTTCAGCGCATCGCGAGGAGAATATCGATACCCAGGCAAACTTCGAGTCCCTGTTCAATGCGATTAACAAGCTTGCCGAGATCTATCAGATGCCCATTCTCTATAGCTGCCATCCTCGCAGTCGAAAGCGTCTTGAGTCGACCGGCTTCGCGCTCCACCCGCTGGTGCGCATGCACGAGCCCATGGGCTTCCACGATTACAACCGCCTGCAGTCGAGCGCCTTCTGCGTGGTCTCCGACTCCGGCACCCTGCCCGAGGAGTCCAGCTTCTTCGCGTCCGTCGGCATGCCCTTCCCGGCCGTGTGCATCCGCACGTCCACCGAGCGCCCGGAGGCGCTCGACAAGGCGTGCTTCACGCTCGCCGGCATCGACGGGCGCGGCCTGCTCAACGCCGTGCGCACCGCCGTGGCCCTGGACGCGGAGGGGTCGCTGCCCCAGGCCCCCGTGCCCGACTACGCCGACGAGTGCGTGTCAACCAAGGTGGTCAAGATCATCCAGTCCTACACGGGCATCGTGGACAAGATGGTGTGGAGGAAGCGTCTGTAATGGCCTCGAGTGACATTAAGGGGCTTGCCTAGTTTAGGGGCCGGAAAGGCTCTAGAATTAGGCCATGAGCAGCAAGAAGGCGCCTAAGAACAAGTACGTCAAAGACTCGCACCTCTCGGAGCGCAAGTTCAGGGAGCTGCCGAGGCTGTTCCGCGCCGACGCGACGGCGCTCTCCGCGGCCCCCCCGACGGGCCTCAACCGCGACACGGTCAACCGCCACCACGGCATGCCCCGCGCCCGCATTGCGGAGGCCTGCGAGGCCGACAGCCCCTTCGACGGCGAGGCCGAGGCCGGCGAGAGCCACTTCGGCGCGGGGCCCGTGCGGGGCGCCCGGGGCCGCGGGGCGCGGGGCGCGGGGCGCGGGGCGAGACGATCGTCTCCGGCCTGCTCAAGCGCGGCGGCGAGGTCTGCACCCGGATCGCCCCGGACGTCACCCGCGGGACGTTGATGCGGGTGGTCGAGGGCAGGGCGTCCAGGGACTCCATCATGTGCGCCGACGGGTCCGCGTCCTGCGACGGCCTGGTGGACTGGGGCTGCAAGCGCCATCACAGGGTGAGCCGCGGCGAGAACGGGTTCGTCGAGCGGGGGAACCCGGGCGACCGCATCGACGGCACCGAGGGCTTCCGGGGCTACGCGAAGGACAGGCCGGTAAAATACCAGGGTATGCCCGAGGAGGACTTCTACCTCCACTTGAGGGAATGCGAGTTCAGGTTCAACATGCGGGGGCGGGACATGTACAGATTCATGCTTCGGGAACTCCGCGAAAGGCCCCTAAACTAGGCAAGCCCCA
>SAMEA3387485__coassemble_1440_pt1 | contig 16600 bp, 17 predicted proteins | sample SAMEA3387485__metabat2_high_PE_042 | metagenome-assembled genome bin SAMEA3387485 (sample SAMEA3387485) | Felis catus | biome: Faeces | place: United Kingdom | collected 2012 | reverse complement strand
TGGGGGCGTAGCTCAGCTGGGAGAGCGCTTGACTGGCAGTCAAGAGGTCAGGGGTTCGATCCCCCTCGTCTCCACCCAAGATTCTGATGGCCTCCGATGTAATTCGGAGGCTTTTTTCATACATGGTGTTACATGGGCTTGTGGCGCAACGGTTAGCGCAGGGGACTCATAATCCCTGGGTTCTGGGTTCGAATCCCGGAGGGCCCACCATTGTTTGGTAAGACCTCGGCCCCCGGGGTCTTTTTGTTATCGAGCGTTGCCTTCGGAGGGCCACAGCATGATTCTCCTTGTCGACAAGATCGAAAAGTCATTTGGCGCACGCACGCTCTTCTCGGGCGTCACGCTGCAAATCAACGCGGGCGAGCGCTACGCGCTTGTGGGGCCCAACGGCGCGGGTAAGACCACGCTGCTCAAGATCATCATGGGCATCGACAGCCCCGACGCCGGGTCGATCACGTTCGCCAAGGACACGAACGTGGGATATTTGGAGCAGGAGACCAAACTCGCCTCCGATACGACCATCATCCAGGAGGTCATGGACGCCGCCATCGAGATCAAATCGATGGGTGAGCGCGCTGAGGAGCTGCAGCTGAAAATCGCCGAGGCGGGGGAGAGCGGGGACGTCCCGCGCGCCCTTCTCGATGAGTACGGCCACGTCCAGGACCGTTTCGAGCGTCTGGGCGGGTACGAGCTCGAGAGCAACGCGCGCCAGATCCTCGCCGGCCTGGGTTTCAAGCCCTCTGATTTCGATCAACCCTGCTCGGAGTTCTCCGGCGGCTGGCAGATGCGCATCGCGCTCGCCAAGCTGTTCCTGCGCCACCCGGACGTCCTGCTTTTGGACGAGCCGACGAACCACCTCGACCTCGAAAGCGTCCAATGGCTGCGCGGCTTCATCTCCGCCTATGAGGGCGCCGTGCTCATCGTCTCCCACGACCGCGCCTTCATGGACGCCTGCGTGGACCACGTCGCGGCGCTCGAGAACCGCCGCATCACCACCTATACGGGCAACTACAGCTCGTATCTCAAGCAGCGCGAGGACAACCTCGAGCAGATGCGCGCCAAGCGCGCGGCCCAGGAGCGCGAGATCGCCCACATGCAGGTGTTCGTGGATAAGTTCCGCTACAAGCCCACTAAGGCGGCTCAGGCCCAGGAGCGCATGCGCCGCATCGAGCAGATCAAAAGCGAGCTCGTGATCCTGCCCGAGGGCCACAAACACGTGCACTTCAAGTTCCCCGACCCGCCGCGTTCCGGCGATATGGTCATCAAGCTCGAAGGTCTCACCAAGCGCTTTGGCAGCAAGACGCTCTACGAGAACGCCGACCTCACGCTCTACCGCGGCGACCGCGTCGCCCTGGTGGGCCCCAACGGCGCCGGCAAGTCGACGCTGCTCAAGCTGCTGCTGGGCAAGGAGGCGCCGAGCGAGGGCACGCGCGAGCTCGGCGTGAACGTGGGCGTCGCGTACTATGCGCAGCACCAGCTCGAGGGCCTCAACGAGGCCAACACCGTCTTGCAGGAGATCGACTCCGTCGCGCCGACGTGGACCGTCCCGCAGCAGCGAAGCCTTTTGGGCGCGTTCCTCTTCGCCGGCGATGACGTCGACAAGCGCGTGCGCGTGCTCTCGGGCGGCGAGCGCGCGCGCCTGGCGCTCGCCAAGATGCTCGTTGCCCCCGAGGCGCTGCTCTGCCTGGACGAGCCCACCAACCACCTCGATATCGATTCGGTCGACATGCTCGAGGAGGCGCTCAAGAACTTCCCGGGCACCATCGTGCTCATCAGCCACGACGAGCATCTGGTGCGCTCCGTCGCCAACCGCGTGGTCGATATCCGCGATGGCAAGATGACCGTGTATGACGGTGATTACGAGTACTACCTCTTCAAGCGCGAGGATTTGGCGCAACGCGCGGCCGCTGCCGCTGCGAGCGCACCGGGCCCCTCCGCACCCGTAAAGCCCGCGGTTGTCGAGCGCTCGGCGGATGCGGCCCCCGCCGTTCGCGAGGGTAGGAAGACAAAGGAGCAAAAACGCGCCGAGGCGGCGGCTCGCGCCGAGCTCAACCGGCGCCTCAAGGGCACCAAGGACCGCCTCAAGAAGGTCGAGGCTGCCCTCGAGGTGAAGCGCGTCCGCTACGACGAGCTCATGGCCCTCATGGCGAGCGAGGAGCTCTATGCCGATCAGGATAAGTTCAACGAGGCCCTTGCGGAGTACAACGCGCTCAAGCAGGAGCTCCCGGGCCTCGAGGACGAGTGGCTCGAACTCTCGACCACTATCGAGGAGGAGACCGCCCGTGGACTCGCGTAGGGCCGCCGCCATCGCCTTGACGGTCGTCGGCATGGCGTGCCGCGTCATCGCGCTCGTGCTGTGCGCGCTCACGGTGGCGCTCTGCTTCAACGGCGTGGCCACCAAGCTCAACATCGTCACGTTCGTGGTCGAGCTCACGCAGACGCTTCCCGACGTCATCGCCGGGTACGGGCTGATCGCCACGCCGTTCGGGGGCGTCTTCAGGTTCGATTTCGCCTGCATGGCCGTCGTGTTCTTTGCGCTCGACTACCTGTGCGCTCGTTGCGCCCGCACGCTTCGATAGGATCATTACGATGAACATACCGTATCTGGTGAGCCTTCTCTCGAGCGCCTGCGCGCTCATCATCGGCATCGTCATCCATGAGAGCGCGCATGCCCTCGCGGCCTATGCGCTCGGGGACCGAACGGCGCGCTCACGCGGCCGCGTCTCGCTCAACCCGCTCAACCATATCGACCCCTTTGGCACGGTGCTGTTGCCGCTCATCATGATCTTGGCCGGCGGTCCGGTCTTCGCGTTCGCCAAGCCGGTCCCGGTGTACGTTAACAACCTCAAGAACCCGCGGCGAGACGAGGTGCTCATCTCGCTTGCCGGGCCCGCCTCCAACATCGTCCTCGCCTGCATCTGCGCGCTCATCCTTCGCGGCATGCCGGGCGCCACGCTCGTGAGCCCGCTTTCGAGCGGGGTCGCCAACCTCCTCGTGGGCTTCCTGTTCACGGCGATGTCGGTCAACCTGTCCCTGGCGTTCTTCAACCTCATCCCCTTGCCGCCCCTGGACGGCTCGTCGATCCTCGTGCTGTTCCTCAAGGGGCGCGCACTGCAGACGTACTACGAGGTTCAGCGGTACGCCATGCCCATCCTCATCGTCGTCCTCTACGTGTTGCCCAGCGTGCTCCACATCGACCTGCTCGATTGGTATTTCGGTGTTACCGTCGACCCGCTGTTCCTGGGCCTGCTGCGCTTCGCGCTCGGCGCGTAGTGCGCTACACTAACCTACGTATGTGCATCGACTGCCAAGGGGGAGGATCGTGTCCTATCGAGTTTCCACGCAAGGGTACTCGGGTCCCTTCGACCTCCTGCTGCAGTTGGTGAGCAGGCAGAAAGTCGATATCGGATCGATTTCCATCGCCGAGGTCGCCGAGCAGTACCTTGCGGAGGTCGAGCGGCTCGAGGCACTCGACCTGGATGTCGCGAGCGATTTCCTGCTCGTCGCGGCCACGCTTTTGGACATCAAGGCCGCGTCCCTCGTCCCCGAGGACGCCGATCGCCCGCGTTCGCGCGCCGATGAGGAGCTCGATGACGAGTTGGAGGGCCTTGACGCCGACTCCCTGCGCGAGGTGCTCATCCAACGCCTGATCGCGTACAAGCAGTTCAAGGGCGCCGCGGCGGCGCTGGGCGCGCGCATGGAGGCCGAGTGCCGCATGCACCCGCGCGTCGCCGGACCCGACCCGGAGTTCCTCAACCTCATGCCCGATTATCTCGCGGGCATCACCTTGAGGGGCCTCGCGGTCATCTGCGCGGACCTGGACGGCAAGCGCGAGACGTTCCTCCTGGAGGCGGAGCATGTGGCCCCGCACCGGATTCCCATCGAGCTCACCGTCGCATCCGTCGACCGCGTGACCATCTCACGCCCCCATACGACGTTTCGCGAGCTTCTGGATGGGGACGCCACGACCGAGCAGGTGGTCGCCACCTTTCTGGCCATTCTCGAGCTCGCCAAACGCGGGTCGCTCGTCCTCGAGCAGGACGAGAACTTTGGAACCATTCGCATCGACCGCGTGGAGGGCGCGCCGGAGTATCATCCCAGCGACGGATCCCTCTTTGACGAGGAGGACTAGATGAACGATCTCGAGTCGCTCGAAACCGACTCCCTCAAGGGCCCGCTGGAGGCGCTGTTGCTCGTCTCAAGCGACCCGGTGAGCGCCAGCCAGCTCGCCTCCGTCCTGGATGCGACCCCCGGCGAGGTGGCATCGCTTTTGGCCGAGCTCAAGGTCGAGTACGAGGAGGCCAACCGCGGCTTCCAGCTGCGCGAGGTGGCCGGCGGGTGGCGCCTGTTCACGCATCCCGCCTATCACGAGCAGGTGGAGGCCTTCGTCCTCTCCTGGGACACGCAGCGCCTTTCCCAGGCCGCCCTCGAGACGCTCGCCGTCATCGCGTATCACCAGCCCGTCACCCGCGAGATGGTCAAGGGCATTCGCGGCGTCAACTCCGACGGCGTGATCTCCTCCCTCGCCGACAAGGGCCTCATTCGCGAGATGGGTCGCGACCCGGAGCGCGGGCAGGCCATCATCTACGGTACGACGAATGCCTTTTTGGAGAAGTTCGGCCTGCGCAGCACGCGCGATTTGCCCGATCTTGAGCAGTTCGCCCCCGATGAGCAGGCGCGTCAGTTCATTCGCGAGCGCTTGAGCGGCAGGACGATCCAGTCGACCCTCGACGAGGTGGACGAGGACCTCGAGGAGGAGCGTGAGCTCATCGAGGGGAGCGATCCCGACGAGGTCCATGTGATCGGCGGCGATGCGTCCGATGGGGAACTCGATGCGTAGCGATCGGGACATCGAGCGCACGCCCCCCAAGGTCCACCCGGACGACGAGCGCGTGGTGCCCATGCGGCTTCAGCGGTTCCTGGCTCGCGCCGGCGTCGCGAGCCGCCGTGGGTCGGAGGCCCTCATGAGCGCGGGGCGCGTGAGCGTGAACGGTGAGGTCAAGACTGAGCTGGGCACCAAGGTCGACCCCGCCGTCGACCAGGTGGCCGTCGACGGCGTCCCGGTCGTGTTGGGGGTGGGCGCCGCCTACCTCATGCTCAACAAGCCCGCCGGCGTTCTCACCACCATGAGCGATCCGCACGGGCGCCCGTGCGTGGCGGACATCATGCCCGTCCGTTCGTATCCCGGGCTGTTCCCCGTGGGGCGCCTTGACATGGACACCACCGGGCTGCTGCTCTTCACCACCGACGGCGACTTGGGCCACGCCCTGCTGCACCCCTCGCGCCACGTGTGGAAGACCTACGTCGCGGTGGTCGACGGCGTGTGCCGCGAGGGCGATCTGGAGCCGTTGCGGCGCGGCATCACCTTGGATGACGGCCCGTGCCAGCCGGCGCGCTGCGCGCTGCTCGCCGAGCGAGACGTGCGCGACATCGCGCCACACGGCCTTCGAGCCGGCACCACCGCGGTGCGCATAGAGATCCGCGAGGGCAGGAAGAACCAGGTCAAGCGCATGCTCTCCAAGATAGGCCATCCCGTTCTCCGCCTGCATCGCCTGCGCTTCGGCCCGCTTGAGCTCAACGACCTGCCGTGCGGCTCTTGGCGCGAGCTCACGCCCGCCGAGGTCGCCGCCCTGCAATCAACCCCTGCTGTAGAGGAGATTTCCGCATGATCATCGCTATTGACGGACCCGCCGGTTCCGGCAAATCCACCATCGCCCGCGAAGTCGCCCGCCGCTTCGGCTTTGCCAAGCTCGACACCGGCGCCATGTACCGCTCGGTCGCGCTCGCCGCGCTGCGGCGCGGCGTCGACCTCGACGACGCCGACGCCGTCGCCGCCCTGGCTCGCGGGCTTTCCATCACCTTCGGCTCCGAGTGCCATGGCAACGTCTCCGTCTTCGTCGACGGCGAGGATGTGAGCGAGGCGATTCGCACACCCGAGGTGGACCGCAACGTTTCGGCCGCCGCGGCGAACGCCGGTGTCCGCGCCGCCATGCTCACGCCGCAGCGCCTGTTCGCCGAGGGGCGCGATGTCGTTGCCGAGGGCCGCGACATCGGCTCGGTCGTGTTCCCCAGCGCCGAACTCAAGGTGTTCCTGACCGCCGATCCGCGCGAGCGCGCCCGTCGCCGCGTGCTGCAGCGTCATGAGGGCGAGCATGTCGATGACGCCCTGTTCGATGCGGAGATCGAGCAGACCCTCGCCGACATCGAGCGCCGTGATGCCATCGATTCGCAGCGCGCCGCGGCGCCTCTCGTCTGCCCTGAGGACGCGGTGCGCATCGACTCCACGAGCTTCACCATCGAGGAGATCGTGAATCAGATCGAGCGCCTCATCGCCGAGCGGAGGTAGCGCATGGCACGCGAAGGCAAGGTCTCGGGCCTCAACGCCGCGTCCCACTACGATGCGGCCATGAGCGTCTTTCCCTGGTACGAGCGCGCCATCTACGCATTGGTGATGGCGGTGCTCTGGGCGTTTTCCAAGCTCATGTGGCGCTGGAGCGTGGACGCCCCCTCAAAGCTCCCCGAGCGAGTCGAGGGCTCCACCGGTTCCGTCGTCATCTGCAATCACACCTCCATGGCCGAGGTCGTCGCGCTCGTGCCGTATCTTTGGGCGCGCGGGCACCGCGTTCGCCCCATCTTCAAGTCCGAGTTCAACAAGATCGGCATCGCCCGATGGGCCTTCGCGCTCGCGGGCGGCATTCCCGTCGAGCGCGGCGAAGCCGACATGGCGGCGCTGCGGGCGGCGCAGCATGCGCTCCAGCGCGGCGAGGACGTGCTCATCTTCCCTGAGGGCACTCGCATCCGTACCGATGACCAGCCCGTCGAGATCCATGGCGGCTTCGCGCTCATTGCGCAGATGGGCAAGGCCCGGATCCTGCCCATGGCCGTATGCGGGTTTCGCGATGTGACGCCCGAGGGCAAGAGGCTCATGCGTCCCGTCACCTGCTGGATCGCGGTGGGCGATGCGCTCGACGCGAAGGATGCGCCCCAGGGCCTCAAGCGCCGCGAGCGCGCACAATGGGTCGAGAACGAGGCGATCGAGCGCATGTACGCCCTGCGCGACGCCCTGCGCGCCGCTCACCCCGGGAGGTTCTGACAATGGCACTCACCATCGAGGTCGCTCGCCATGCCGGCGTGTGCTACGGCGTCGAGCGTGCCCTGACCCTTGCGGCGGAAGCGGCGCGCGAGGCGCGCGGCCCGGTCCGCACGCTCGGCCCGCTCATCCACAACCCGCTGGTCGTCTCCGAGCTCGAGCATGCCGGCGTGACGGTGGCCGATCGCGTCGAGGAGGTCGATGCCGGCACGGTGATCATCCGCGCCCATGGCGTCGTGCCCCAGGTCGTCGACCGGGCCGAGCGGTTGGGGTTGACGGTGCTGGACGCCACATGCCCCTACGTCAAAAAGGTGCACATGGCCGCGGAGAAGCTCGTGCGCGAGGGCTACCAGCTCATCGTCGTGGGGGAGAGCGGCCACCCCGAGGTCGAGGGCATCATGGGACACGCCGATGAGCGCGCCCGCGTGGTCTCCTCACCCGCCGACCTCGACGCCATCGAGCTGTCGCGCAAGGTGGGCGTCGTGGTGCAGACGACGCAGACCGTGGGCACGCTGAGCTCGATCGTCTCCGCGCTTCTTTCGCGCACGGCGGAGCTGCGCGTCATCAACACCATCTGCGCCGCCACACAGGAGCGCCAGGACAGCGCCGCCGAGCTCGCCGCGCGCGTTGACGTCATGATCGTCGTGGGCGGGAAGAACTCCGGCAACACGCGCCGACTTGCCCAGATCTGCCAGATGGGCTGCGCCCATACGCATCATATCGAGGACGCCTCCGAGCTCGAGGCCTCCTGGTTCGCCGGCGTCGAGCACATCGGCGTCACCGCCGGCGCCTCGACGCCGGCCGCGCACATCGACCGCGCCGTCGAGAAGATCCGCGCGCTCACGGAGGCCCGATGAGCGAATCGACCCTCACGTCCGCCGATTTGGCCGATGGGGGCTCCACTTTCGACGTGGCCCCGTCGTCACCGACCGTCCCGGCGTACGCATCGACCACCGCGCCGTACGGTTCGCTCGCGCCCGACGGCGGCGAGGGGGCGCTCGTCATAGCCGTCGTCCCCGAGTCGCCCGCGGACGATCTCGGCATCGAGTGCGGGATGCGCGTGCTCAGCGTCAACGGCAAGCCTCTCACCGACATGATCGTCTGGCTGTGGGAAAGCGACGGGGACGACGTTGAGATCGAGGTGTTCGACCCGCGCGACGACACCGTGACGCCTGCGATTCTTGAGCGCTTCCCCGGGGAAGAATGGGGCATGGAGTTCGACGGCGCGGTCTTTGACGGCATGAGGACGTGCGTGAACGCCTGCGTGTTCTGCTTCATGAACATGCTGCCCAAGGAGAGCCGCAACACGCTCACCATCCGCGACGACGACTATCGGCTCAGTTTTTTGCAGGGCAACTTCGTCACCCTCACGAACATGACCGACGCCGAGGTCGACGATGCGATCGACAAGATGCTCTCGCCCATGAACGTGAGCCTGCACGCCATCACCCCGGAGTGCCGACGCAAGCTGATCGGCCGCAACGCCCCCCGGGGCATCGAGGTGCTCGAAAGGTTCCTCGACGCCGGCATCGAGATCCATGCGCAGATCGTGCTCTGCCCCGGCTTGAATGATGGGGACGAGCTGCTGTCCACGCTGAGATACGTCGAGGCGCACCCCGGCATCACGAGCCTCGCCATCGTGCCCCTTGGATTCACCAAGCACCAGAAGCGATTCGCGACCTCGTATTCCGATGACGTCGAGGCGTCTCGCGCCGTCGTGCGGATGCTCGAGCCGTTCCAGCAGCGCGCCCGCACGACGCGCGGCGCGACGGTCTTTCAGCTCGCGGACGAATTCTACATCGACGCCGAGCTTCCCGTTCCCCCCGCGGAGACCTACGACGGGTTCCCGCAGTTCTACGACGGCATCGGCATGCTGCGCAGCTTCCTCGACGAGGCGGACGCGCTGCGGCGCGATCGAGCCGAGGACCTTTCCGCCGCAGGCGAGCTGCTTGCGGCTGACGGCCGCCGGGCCCTCGTCATCTGCGGCGAGGCGGCCCAAAGCACCTTCGACGCATTCTGCGCGGCTTTCGCTCCCGCGGGCGCCGTCTCCTCCCGCGCCATCAAGAACGAGTACTTTGGCGGCAACGTCAACGTCACCGGCCTCATCTGCGCCTGCGACCTTATGGCGCAGCTCCCGCAAGACCTCGCCAACGTCACCGTCCTCATCCCCGACGTGATGTTCAACTACGATTCCCTCACCCTTGACGGAGTTGAGAGGTGCTCCATCACCGCGGAGCTCGAACGCCGCGGCGCCACCGTCCGCTATGCGACCCCCGCCCCGTCCCAGCTCCTCGATGCCCTGTTGACGGGCTAGTCTTTGCTGCTGCAAAGCGAAGGGATTCTCCCTTGCAGGTTACCTGCCGTTCTGTTGAAGCCGCGCCGCTGTGCTCCGGGAGGAAGCGGGTGGCGCAGCGTGGGCGCGCGCAGTTCCTGGGCCTGGCATATCGTCCGCCGCGAGTTCCGCACGAGCCGAAGGCCCCTTATGGGGCCTTCGCGCAAGCAGGACTGTCCGAGCGCCGGATGACATGCCGGGCACCGGAACGGTGGGATGCGAGGCTGCGCCCAACATACGGAGGTTCTGGGACGGACCGCGAGCGCGCGGGGCCGCATGGTAAGATTCTTGCAGTTATGACTACTCAAGGAGTACGTATGTCTCGACCCATCGTAGCGATCGTCGGCCGCCCGAACGTGGGCAAGTCGACCCTCGTCAATCGTATCGCCCAGACCTCCGACGCCATCGTGCACCAGAGCCGCGGCGTCACCCGCGACCGCAGCTATCACGTGGCCGACTGGAACGGTCGCGAGTTCATGCTCGTCGACACCGGCGGCATCGAGCCCATGAAGAGCGACGACGTATTCGCCACCTCCATCCGCGACCAGGCGCTCGCCGCGGCCGAGGAGGCCGCCGTCATCCTGTTCGTCGTCGACGGCTCGGTGGGCGTCACCGAGGAGGACGAGAGCGTGGCGCGCATGGTGCGCAAGCTCAAGAAGCCCACGTTCCTGCTCGTCAACAAGCTCGACAACCCCGCCCGCGAGAACGACAACCTGTGGGAGTTCTACTCCCTGGGCGTCGGCGACCCGGTCGCGATCTCCGCGCTGCACGGCCATGGCACGGGTGACCTGCTCGACGAGGTCGTCGCCCTTCTGCCCGAGGACACGGGCGAGGAGGAGGACGAGCCCGACACCCTGCGCGTTGCCATCATCGGGCGCCCCAACGCCGGCAAGTCCTCGCTCTTCAACAAGATGATCGGCAACGATCGCTCCATCGTGAGCAACATCGCGGGCACCACGCGCGACGCCATCGACACGGTGGTCGAGCGCGACGGCAAGCGCTACCGCATGGTCGACACCGCGGGCATCCGCAAGAAGAGCACCGTCTACGAGAACATCGAGTACTACTCCATGGTCCGCGGCCTGCGCGCGATCGATCGCGCCGATGTGGCCTTGCTCGTGGTCGACGCGTCCACGGGCGTTACCGAGCAGGACCAGAAGGTCGCGAACCTCGCCATCGAGCGCGGCTGCGCGCTCGTCGTCCTGCTCAACAAGTGGGACCTGCTCAAGGACGACTACGAGCGCGATGCCGTCATGGAGACGGTCGACCGCCGCCTCACCATGGCCCCGTGGGCCGAGTACCTGCGCATCTCCGCCCTCACGGGTCGCTCCGTCCACAAGATCTGGGACATGGTCGACGCCGCTGCCGAGCGCCGCGCCTGCCACATCACCACGTCGCAGCTCAACCGCCTGCTCACCGATATGCGTGAGTTCGGCCACACCGTCTCCGACGGCAAACGCCGCCTCAAGATGCATTACGTCACGCAGACTGGCGAGAAGCCCCCGGCGTTCACCTTCTTTGTCAACCATACGGATCTCGTGAGCGACAACTACAAGCGCTACATCGAGAACCGCATGCGCGCGACGTTCGATTTCAAGGGCACGCCGATCCGCCTGCGCTTCCGCGCCAAGAAGTCCGACAAGGACAAGGAGTAGGGAATGGGTTCCACGTCCATGCATGCGTGGCTTTGCCTCGCATTGGCCTGCGTGGTCAGTTACGCGCTCTGTGGCATTCCGTTTGGCAAGTTCTTTGCCAAGAGTCTTGCCCATGTGGACTTGCAGAAGGTCGGATCGGGCAACATCGGTACCACAAATGCGCTGCGCGCCGGCGGACCCAAGGTGGCTATCCTCACGCTTTTGTGTGATGTCCTCAAGGCGGTCATCAGCATCAACTGTGCGCTTCCGCTCCTCTCTTGGGCGTTCGGCTGCTCCGTCGCGTCGTTCTACCCCGGCGGTTCACATGATTTCGTCATTGCCGTTCTCGGCATCTCGTGTGTCGTTGGTCACATGTTCAGCTTCTATCTGCGCTTCAAGGGCGGGAAGTCCATCGCCACCGGAGTCGGCGTGCTTTTTGCCATCAACGTGCCCTGGGCCTTGCTACACCTCGGCATCTTCATCGTGCTCGTCGCCCTTACCAAGTTCGTGAGCGTCGGCTCGATTGCGACTGCCGGGTTGGTCGGCATCACGGCCTGCCTGCTGTTTCCGCACGCATCCCTCGCGTTCAAGCTCATCATGGGGGCCCTCGGCCTGCTGGTGGTGTGGGCGCATCGCTCCAACATCAAGAAGCTCATGAACGGCACCGAGTCCAAGCTTTCATTTACCAAACGCGTCGACAAGATGGATGAGTGATATGCGCATTGCACTGATAGGCACCGGCTCGTGGGGCACCGCCATGGCGGGCCTCGTCGCATCGCATGGCCATGACGTCGTCATGTGGTCCTACGATGCCGACCCGGTCATCGAGATCAACGAGCGCCATACGAACGCCTGCTACCTCAAGGACTACACCCTGCCCGGCAACGTCGCGGCGACTAATTCGCATGAGGAGGCCCTTACCGGCGCGGACGCCGCGATCTTCGCCGTGCCGTCCGCGTTTCTACGCGGCGTGGCGCGGGATTGCGCGCCGTATGTGAGTGACTCGCTGCCCGTCCTCTGTCTCGCCAAGGGCATCGAGCTCGGTACCGGTCTGCTCATGAGTGACGTCATCGCCAGCGAGATCGGCCATCCCGAGCGCATCGCCGCGCTCTCGGGCCCCAACCATGCCGAGGAGATCTGCCACGGGTCGCTTTCGGCCTCGACCATCGCCTGCGAGAGCGTCGAGGTCGGCGAGTTCTTCAAGGAGCTCACACTGAGCCCCGCGTTTCGCGTGTACCTGTCCTCCGATATGGTGGGCGTCGAGCTCTGCGGCGCCATGAAGAACGTCATGGCCATCATCTGCGGTATCGCGGCCGGTTCCGGTATGGGCGACAACGCCCTCGCGCTCATCATGACGCGCGGCCTGGCCGAGATCAGCCGCCTGGTGCATGCCTGCGGCGGCGAGGCGATGACCTGCATGGGTCTTGCCGGCATGGGCGACCTCATCGTCACCTGCACCTCCCGGCACTCGCGCAACCGCACGTTCGGCGAGGCGTTCGCCCGCGGCGAATCGCTCGAGGAGTACCAGAGCCGCCGCCGCATGGTCGTCGAGGGCGCCGCCGCCGCGCGCAGCGTGAGCGAGCTCGCCCGCTCCAAGGGCGTCGACGTGCCTCTCACGTTTGCGCTCGAGAGCGTCCTGTACGGCGGCGTCACCCTCGAGTCCGTCCTGGAGACGCTCGTCAACCGCATCCCCAACGAGGAGTTCTACGGCCTCGACGAATAGCGCCTACGGGTGGCCCGCTGCCCTGCGCACAGGGGTCGCCCGCTGCGGTCCGCCGCCGGCCGGGTCCTTTTGGCCCCCGCCCACATCCATCAATCGCATATTGTCCGTTCGAAAGGAACACGCCATGTCCGCACCTATCAAGATCTCGCCCTCGATTCTTTCCGCCGACATGGCGCATCTGGCGCGCGACCTCGACCGCATCGCCTGCGCGGACCTCATCCATGTCGACGTGATGGACGGGCACTTCGTTCCCAACCTGAGCTACGGCACCGCCATCGTGAAGGCGTGCAAGGACGCGACGGACACCCCGCTCGACGTGCACCTCATGGTCTCCAACCCCGATGACACCATCGATTGGTACATCGATGCCGGCGCCGACCTCCTTACCGTGCACTACGAGGCCTCGACGCACCTGCACCGCACCATCGCGCACATCAAGGAGCGCGGGCGCAAGGCCGGCGTCGTTCTCAACCCCGCAACCCCCGTCTCCGTCCTCGAGGACATCATCGAGGATGTCGATATGGTCCTGCTCATGAGCGTCAACCCCGGGTTCGGCGGCCAGGCGTTCATTCCGCGCACCATCGAGAAGCTACGGCAGCTCACCGCCTTGTGCGCCTCGCATGGCGTCGCGCCGCTCATCGAGGTCGACGGCGGCGTCGGTATCGCCAATGCGGAGGAAATCGCTGCCGCGGGCGCCACGGTGCTCGTCGCCGGGTCCGCGGTCTTTGGCGCGAAGGACCCGGCGGCAGCCGTCGAGGCCATCCGCTCCGCGGCCGAGCTCGGCCGCTCTCGGATCGGCGCGTAGCCCATGTCCACGCAACGGTATGTGAATCTCGACTACGCCGCATCCACGCCGATGCGGCCCGAGGCAATGCAGGCGCAGGCCGACTACGACGCCTCCCGTCTCGCGGGGGTCAACCCCAATTCGCTTCATTCCCTGGGACGTCAAGCCGCCATACGGCTGGAGGAGTGCCGCCGCGCCGTCGCGGCGAGCCTCGGTACGCGCGTGCGCGCGAGCGAGATCGTGTTCACGGGCGGCGGCACCGAGGCGAACGTTCTCGCCCTTCTGGGCATCGCCCAGGCCGTGCGCGAACGCGATCGCGGCAGGTCGCGCGTCATCGTCTCGGCGATCGAGCACGACTCCATCCTCGACAACCTGCCCCTGCTGCGCGCCGATGGGTTTACGGTCGATGTGATCAAACCCGACTCGACGGGCCGCATCGACCCATCGTCGCTCGAGCGGCTCATCTCGAGCGACGTCGCGCTCGTGTCGGTCATGCTCGCCAACAACGAGACGGGCGTCGTTCAGCCCATCGCCGATCTTGCACGCATCGCGCACGGCGCGGGGGCGTTCATGCACAGCGACGCGATCCAGGGGTGGCTGCACATCCCCTTCGACGTGTCCGCGCTCGGCGTCGATGCGCTCTCGCTTGCCGGCCACAAGGTGGGCGGCCCGGTCGGCATCGGCGCGCTCTACCTCAAGTCGCGCACGCCCATACGGGCGAGGAGCTTCGGCGGCGGGCAGGAAGGCGGCCTCAGGCCCGGCACGCAGGACCTGCGCGCCATCGTCGCGCTCGCCGCCGCGGCAAACGCCCTGCGGCCCCTGGTCGCGCATCACCGCGAGCAGGTCGGCTCCCTTGCGAACGAGCTCTACACGCGCCTGTGCGACCACCCGCGCATCCATGCGACGATGGGCGATTGGACGTCCGTCGAGCGGCTGCCGGGCATCGTGAGCATCTACGTCGACGGCATCGACTCCGAGGAGCTCATTCTCCAGCTCGACGGGCGCGGCTACGAGGTCTCGGCGGGCAGCGCGTGCTCCAGCGCGAGCCTCGACGCGAGCCATGTCCTGCGCGCCATGGGCATTCCGCGCGAGAAGGCGCTGGGGTCCCTGCGGATCTCCTTCGACGACCGGGTGGAGCCCGACTCGCTCGAACGGTTCGCACAGGCGCTTTTCGAGGTGGTGGGCGCATGAACGTAGGGGAGTTGGAGCGCACGCTCTTCGAGGCGTTCCCTGCCCGGGACGCGGAGCCCTGGGATCGCGTCGGGCTCTCGGTGGGCGATCCGGACGCCGAGGTGGCGGGCGTCGCCTGCGCGCTCGACGCGACGGTCGCCTCGCTGGATGAGGCCGTCCGGCACGGAGCCAACGTCCTGGTGACGCACCATCCCGTCTACCTTTCGGCTCCCGACCGGTTCTGTCCCGCCGCGCCCGGCCGGCCGAGCTTCTCGGCGACGGTGTTCGAGGCCGCCCGCCGCGGCGTGGGCATCATCTCGATGCACACCAACCTCGACCGCTCATGTGCCGCCCGCACGCTGCTTCCGCGGCTCATGGGGCTCACGGCGGGCACGTCGCTGGAATGGGCGGAGGAGCCGGAGCGCACGGGCATCGGGGGGATCTGCGAGACCGACCCCATCACGGTGAAGGAGCTCGCCCTCCGCGCGCAAGAGGCGTTCGCGACATGCGCGCAGGCGTGGGGGAGACCCGACGCCCTCGTGCGGCGCATCGCGTTCGTGGGCGGCTCGCTCGGTGACTTCGGCGAGCTTGCGCTCGAGCACGGCTGCGACGCGGTCGTGACCGGGGAGCTGGGCTACCACCGCGCGCAGGATCTCGCGCTCCGTGGGCTTTCTGTCGTGCTGCTCGGGCATGACCGGATCGAGCAGCCGTTTTGCCGCATACTTGCCGATGCGACCGCGCATGCGGGCGTCGCGCAAGACCGTATACATATCATTTCGCTCCCCCAGCAGTGGTGGGCGCCGTCGCAAGGAGGACATGCATGAGCCAAGGTTCCGACCTGATCAAGCTCCAGGAGACCGATCTCGAACTCGACCGCGAGCGCAAGACGCTCAAGGACCTGCCGCTCATCGCCGAGCTCGCCAAGAAGCGCGCCTCCTACGCCAAGCTCAAGTCCGAGGCGACGCGCCTGCTCGCCGATCGCAAGGACGCCCAGATCGCCGTCGACGACCTCGACGAGGCGGAGCGCTCCTGCCACGAGGCCATCACCGCCGCCCAGGAGCGCCCGATCGACGCAAGCGACTATCGCGCCGTCCGCGATTTGGAGGAGGAGCTCTCGCTGCTCGCCAAGCGCCTGGACAAGATCGCGTTCGACCGACCGGCCGCCCTTGAGAAGCTCGAGGCGGCGCGCGCCCGCGAGGACAAGCTCGCCGGGTACATCAAGCGCTTCGAGGCGTCCATCATCGAGGACACCAAGGCCGCCCGCGAGCAGGCAGCCGGTCTGCAGGCCTCAATCGATGAGCTCACGCGCCGCCGCGAACATCTCCTGGGGCGCCTGCCGCAGGAGACCCGCGCGATGTACGAGCGCGGTCTCGCGCGCTTTCGCGGCCTGGCCGTCGAGCGCATCGAGGGCAACGTCCCCACGGTGTGCCGCACGGCGCTGCAGCCCGCCTCCATGGACGCGCTGCGCCACGCGGGCGATATCGCCGAGTGCCCCTACTGCCACCGCATCATCGTCTTGAATGCCGAGGAGTAGACCGTGCAAAAGACCGTCCTGCTCTGCGTGACGGGGTGCATCGCCGCCTACAAGTCATGTGAGATCGCGCGCGCCCTGCAAAAGGCCGGCGTTCGCGTCAAGGTGTGCATGACGGAGCACGCCACCTCGTTCGTGGGCCCCACCACCTTCCGCGCGCTTACGCGCGAGGAGGTCGCCGTCGACCTGTTCGACAACCCCAGCGACCCCATTCACCACATCTCGCTGGCCAAGGAGCCCGATGTGGTGCTCGTCGCCCCCGCGACGGCGAACGTCGTCGCCAAGGTCGCGCACGGGCAGGCCGACGACCTGCTCACCACGACCATCCTCGCCACC
>SAMEA3387485__coassemble_1341_pt1 | contig 18299 bp, 15 predicted proteins | sample SAMEA3387485__metabat2_high_PE_042 | metagenome-assembled genome bin SAMEA3387485 (sample SAMEA3387485) | Felis catus | biome: Faeces | place: United Kingdom | collected 2012 | reverse complement strand
CACTCGCGGTGCTGGGCGGCGTGCTGCTCGCCCGTGCGTTCACCTTTGGAAAGATCTCACGCTAGCGGCGTTTGCGACGCGCCCCGTTTGCGCATCGCCCGCAATCCAACACCGATACTCGCCGCCCGGGACCCGCAAAGGGCCCGGGCGGTTTTGTCTGCCTGAACTCCCAAAAACGACCTCTTGACCTTTACGCAACGTAAAGGTTTATCCTACGAGCGGAACGGAACGGGAGGGGCATGTGAGCGCGAACAGGGCTTATGGCATCGGAGAGGTCTCCGACATCGTGGGGGTCTCAACCCGAACGCTCAGATATTACGAAGAGGAAGGGCTGCTCGTACCCGCGCGAACAGCCAACGGATATCGCCGCTACACCCCTGCGGACCTCGACCGCTTGCAGGAAATCCTGCTCTTGCGCCACATGGGGATGAGCGTGGCGGAGATTCCAAGCGCCTTGAGCGCAACGGAAGATGAGCGCCGGCGAACGCTCGCGCGCCACCTCGAAACACTCAGGGCCGAACGAGAGCGACTCGATGCCCTCATCCGCACCGTCGAGAACACAATCGAGCACATCGAGAAGGGAGTCCCCATGGACGATAAGGCAAAGTTCGAAGGCATGAAGCGCGACCTCGTGGAACAAAACGAGCGCACGCACGGTGCCGAGGTGCGCGAGCGCTGGGGCGACACCGCCGCGGACGAGGCAAACCGCAAGATGCTCAACCTGAGCGAGAGCGAGTTCGAGCGCTTCCAGGAGCTGGGGTGCGCAATCAACGAATCGCTCGAAGCGGCCGTAAGCGCGAACGCAGACCCCGCAGGCGACGAGGGGGAGCGCGTCTATCGCCTTCATCGCGAGTGGCTCGGATTCACCTGGAACTTCTATACACCCGAGGCGCACAGGGGTCTCGCGGAGATGTACGTCGCAGATGAGCGTTTCACTGCCTATTACGATGGCAACGTCGCCGGCTGCGCCGCTTGGCTGCGGGATGCGATAACCGCGCACGCGCGATAGCGGGCCGAATTCACACCGCGCGTAAGCGTCCCATCGATGTCGAAAAAATGAGACCCTTGATTTTCACTGCGGCACCACCTTTGAAGAGCTGCCCAAGCCGGGTAACGGAATCATGCGAATCTACGCCCTATGACAGCAGCGCGAGGCATGTGGGATCCAGGCGATAATGCCCGACGATGTGTCCATAGCTTTGCAGCTTGTCTTCCTCATAGCGCAACTGAAACGGCCCGGAATGATGAATGAGATACGGAACGCCGCGCTCATTGCGACGGTCGGAGGCAATCCCGATGTGCCCCTCATACAGCACTATGTCCCCACCGCGCCATTCAGAAATGTTGCCCGCGTCGGACATGAGGCGCTGCGCATGGGCGTCGAAAAAGACCTTGAGATTGGGCGTGCGGCGGAAATCGATGGCCGGATCCGGAATCTCGATATCATAGGCCTCTGGACGCTGCGTAACGTCGGCCGCAACAAGCGCCTGAAGGTCGTAGCCCGCCTCCCGGCACGCGATGGCAACCACATCGGTGCAGACGCCGTGCTCGTCATCGGGATAGCCTGAAGGGTAATAGACGCTCTTGTAGTGCGGGCGAGTCTGGATGTAGGCGAGAGCAGCGGCAAGGACATCGTCGTTGTCGGCAATGCCATCGGCGTCGGCATCAACCGTGGCAGCGGGGTCGGCGGAGAGGCCGGCCTCGCCCGCCCCGGAGGCTCCCTCGTACCGGTCGACGGGGCGATGCGAAGATGTGATGCAAAGGCGCCCCGTCGCGATACGGGCCACGACGACAGCGGACAACACGCACGCAAGCATCGCGACCGCGGCGACGAAGATGCGCTTCCAACGCTTTCTCACATCCATTTCAGCCCCATCCCTCCCCTTCGATTGCGCCCGGACGTATCAGCACCATCACCTCAATTTAGGGACAGTCCCTGAATTGAGGTTCGGCGCAATTGCAACAAGCCGCCTATCCGCGGTTCTGCATATCTGCCGAAATGAGCTTCTTGATATAGTCCGTTGTGTTGTCTTGCGACTTCAGCCACTCATACATCTCTTCATCGGCGTCGCTGTTCGGATAAAACCGAAGGGTCAGCTGCTTAACCTTCTTGCGATAATTGCTGGTCGCACGACGTTGCGCTTCCGTCTGCATTGCTCCCCCTTACAGTTACGGCTTTGCTCCAAAGCCCGAGTGCGATGAACGTCACCGTGAAAGAAATAGTGAGTATTTCCATCATGTACCCCATCATATGCAATCATTGGCAGCAGGGCACCGCCCAAGGAGATAATGATAGGGAATGGATAACCTTCAATCTTAGATGAGGCGCAGATGCCGATTAGACCAACCCATCGGGGCGAGCACGGATACGGAGTGTTCCACAAGCCAGACCCGGAAAAGGCCGCCATCATGCGCTTCTTCAACGCGAGCAGCTACGAGGTCGCCGCCGCCGGCTGCTTCGAGGACGAGGTCACCGGAGAATACACGGACATCCCAGAGGTCGCCACGATGCGAGACGGCGTCGTGTGGGGAAACAAGGATGCATACCATTTCGAGAAGTACGACATGGAGCTGTCCCCGGAGTTCCGCACATACGCGCTCGAGCACGCGCCTGTCGAATAGCCATTGGCGAGACTATCCGACCGAGACTCAACTACGACATATCTGCAAAGGAAGCCTCGCGGACACCCTTCTCTATGGAACGGAAAACCCGATCCATAGAGAAGCCGCCTTCGGGCGGCTTCTCCGCTGTTGCAACAATACGGTTTTATGCAGCAGGCCGCTCCGCATTGCTCTTGATCTTCTTAATGACCGCCATCAGATCAAGCTGTTGCTGCGAATTGAACATGCGAATAAAGGACTGCGGCCGATCAAACGGGGGCTGTGTCAAGGCAACTGGCTCCATATAGCCGTTCTCCACCACGTAATCCACCACACGCTTCACAAAGGAAATCTGCTGCTCATTGAGACTCTGGTCGTTCAGGAAGTCCGCAAAAGCAGCCATGGCAGCATCGTGATCGAGATGAACTAGCCTGCGAACCAAAAGACCAAACGGCGTGTCGCCATAAGCCTTGGCATAATCTTCCGCGTTGCCAAGATCATGCGTGAAAATCCGCTCGAGCTGCTCGAACTCAAATTCCGTCATGGGTTGGTTGTTGCGCAACTTATGAATCACCAACGTGTCGGCATAGTCCTTGAGATAGCGCCCGACTTTCAGCTTGTAGTCCTCAAAGTCCTCGCCGATATCAGCCTCGACGCCATAAACGACCTGCGTAACCGGATCATCAAGATGCGTAATGACGTCACGTCTGCCCTTGCCAACCACGATAAAACGAATGAGACCACGCAGCTCCTTGCGGATACTCTCCATATCCAGAAGATTCGCATCGTCGAGAATCTGCCCGTCAAAGACCTCATCAATCAAGGGCAGCTTGTCCTTGACCTGGGGGATGGTTGTCACCTTTTGCAAGCAAGCAGCAATCGAAATCAGCCGCGACTTATAGCCAGCGGTTTTCCCGCCCTGGCAGGCGGCAATCATGTAGCCGTACATAAGCACATCGAATCTCAAGGCGTCAACATCTGCCTCGTCATTTACCACGAGCATTGAAATCGGCATCTTAAGCTCGGCAAATGCTGTTGGAGTCAGCAACCGGAATGACTCAACGCGGCGGTACTTCTCCACCTCGCGGCGATGCCTACGAACAGAAAAAAGCTCGTCATTCAACGCCACAACTTGGCTCCGCATGGTGTCCACGAGCTCTTGTCGTAGGCTCTGATAGTCGTCGGCAGCAAATGCGCTCTCCTGCATCAGCATGACCAGTTCAGCTTGGCGCTGAAAAACCTGCTCCGTCAAGGACAAAGCGATCTTGCCCTCTGAAACGTTCAGATGCTCTCGGAAAAACTCGAAGTTCTTGCACCAGTCAAAAATGAAGAAGCGCTCCTTATCCACATGAGGGCCATTCAGGGGATCAACGACCTCGAGACCCTCACACAGACGAGTTCCGCGGCCAATCATCTGCCAGAACTTGATTTTCGAGCGCACTTTCTTGAAAAAGACGAGGTTGACGATTTCGGGCACGTCAACGCCAGTGTCCATCATATCGACCGACACGACAATAACTGGCAACGGTTTGACCTCGAAATCATCGATTACGGTGTGCGAATAATCATCCGAATGCAGCACCGTCTTTATATAATCCCCCTGGAGATTTGGATATAGCTTTCCAAAGCGCTCAACGATGAACCGAGCGTGTTTTTGGCTCTGCGCAAAGATGACGGTCTTCCCGAGCGTTTGACCGCCGTTCACCTTGATGCCCTTCTCCATGAGGGTTTCCAACACGCCATCCACCGTAGACTCGTTAAACACCCATTGGTTGATCTCGCGCGACTCGATCTTTTCGGGCACATCTTGCCCCGTCTCCTCGAAGTCTTCCTCGAGCGTCTCGCGATCCTCCTCGGACAGATCGTCGTACGTTATGCCGTCATCCATGAAACTCGTATGGGTCTCGATGCCGAAATACGGCACGAGAACATGATCGACCTCTGTGGCGGTGTTGTACTCATACACGTAGGTGGGCACCCCGCGCTCGACCTCAAAAAAGTCGTACGTGTTGCGATCGACCTCGTTCGCTGGCGTAGCAGTAAGGCCAACAACAAGTGAATCAAAGTAGTCGAAGATCGCTCGATACTTTTTGAAAATGGAGCGATGTGCCTCATCAACAATAATGAGATCAAAATGCGCGGGAGTGAACATAAGGTCGCCATCCTCATTGCGCTCCTTGTCAATCGCATTGAGGATGGTTGGGTATGTGGAAAACACGATGCGGGCGTTGCGATCATCCTTGTTGGATACAAGATTGCACAGCGTCTCATTAGGCAGATAATCCTGGTACCCGCTTTTGGCCTGACGAACAAGCGCCACGCGATCCGCAAGGAACAAGACGTTCTTAACGAGCCCGGAACGCATGAGGACGTCCGTCAAGGCAGCCGAAACACGGGTCTTCCCCGTTCCGGTTGCCATGACAAGCAGACTCTTACGATGGCCTGATTCGATATTGGCGCACACGCGCTCGATGGCCTCTACCTGGTAGTAGCGTTTGCCACCGCCGGCAATGGTCTCATTCACCCGCAACGTACTCGGCTTGACCGTACCACTCCGGCGATTGATTATCCTCTGCAGCTCATCTTGAGAGAAGAAGCCGCTCACCTTTCGCATCGGAGCGGAATCGTCGTCTAAGAAAAAAGTCTCGAATCCATTCGTAAGAAAGATTGGAGGCCTATAGCCGTACTCGTTTTCCAGGCATCGAGCATACAGGCGCGCCTGCTGGATGCCCTTCTGCGGGGAGTACATAGTCCTCTTTGCCTCGACAATGGCAAGAGGGCGATTGTCCTTTCCCAAGAGCAGATAGTCGATATAACCCGTACCGGAATCGGAATCCTTCTCTCGGGGCATCCCTGTGACCTCGCGCTCTTCGAGCGCGTTCTCGTCAATCTTCCAGCCGGCGAGGGCAAGATCCCAGTCGATGTAATGCTTGCGCGTCTTGTACTCGCTGATCTCCTCTGGATTGAACGATCGCGTCTCGATGTGGGCGGCTTTATCGACGGTGGCCTGGGCACTCATCGCCTTTAGTTGCGCCTCAAGACGCTTGATCTCTTCGTCCTTTTGAGAAATCAACTCTTCGCGCGCCTTGATGGCCTTAACCTGCTGAAGGGTGAGCTGAACGCCCTTCTTTGGAATCTTCGCCTCATCGAAGCGACGATTCTCATATTCCGGGCCGTAGCAATAATCGATCCAGTCGACGAAATCAAAGAGGGACCTCAGCGACAGGATTGCATCCTCGGCGGCGACACGGCGCTCCGTGTGAACAGAGAGATTTCCGAGTTTGTTTATGCCGATGAGCCTGTGCCAAACACGCTCATCAACACACTCCCTAAACGACTGCTCATGCAAAAGCGACGAGAGATTATCGCGGTACGGCATGCTAATGGAATTATCGATTGCATAGACCCATTTAACAGACAGCTCGAGCGCCTTGCGACAACCAACCGCACAGAGCGCAGGAGAAGTCGCGTAGATCTTCTCGGCCTCGATGCAAGCATCAGCAAAGAGGTCGTAATACCCGTCGGCACGCTTTAGGAATCCGAAGTTCATGGCGTTCTCACTCGCTGTTCAGGGGAATAACACGCGAAACAACGCAATTATAGACCCATATGCCTTTAGCAAGTTAAACCGGGATTTGACGAGAGTGTCGAGCATGGCGATCTGGCCGCTTGCCCCCTCGATTAGTGATCTGACTTCGTCAAGCGTATTCACAACCCTAATCTGCCCATCAGCAGATGGCAGGAGAATTTCCATCTCGCGAAGTCCATCGGCGGTCAATGTCCTCCTTCTCGCCGTGGTTCCTCGCATCTTGTCTGCGTAGTAAGCCATGCTTCTTGGACCATGCAACGCAAATTCAAGGTATGAAGGATCAACCCGACCGAGATCGATATTCCAAACGTTATACGCGGGACTCATAATCCCCGGAGCATCATGATTCTGGACGTAAATCACGCCCTCATCAATCGGAAATCCCACAACGAGCTGATTCTTCTTCACCACCTTGTATGAGCTAGTATCCTTCGACGCTATTGCCTTCTTAAAACGTCCAGCCTGCTCAACGATTCCGTCACGCATGGTCATCGAGTAGACGGGATATTTCGCATCGCCGCAGCGCTCAATCGGTGCCTTTGATATAAGCTCTCCGAGTTTAACCCACTCGCCGTCAAACGGGGGTTCGTCAACCGATGTACTTGTGGTGCGATCGCTTCACGTTTTGCTGATCGACCATGGCGTAGCAAAGCGTTGTCTCAATTTTGCTGTGCCCCAACAGCACCTGCACCTGCTCGATCGGCATCCCTTTATCAATCGCTTTCGTCGCAAGGGTCCGCCGAAACTTGTGCGGATGCACGCGTTCCCCAATCGCCGACCTCCCAAGCTCACGCAACCGCGTCTCAACACCACTGATTTCAAGTCGCTTATAGGGATAATTGAGCGATACAAATAGCGCGTCGTTTTCGTCGATTCGCTGCTCAAGGTAAGCACTCAGATGAATCTTGGCTCGCGCATCGAAATAGACCTTACGTTCCTTGTTGCCCTTGCCCTTAACCACACACTCTCGATTTGTCAGATCGATATCCCACCTGTTGAGCTTCACAAGCTCACCGACGCGCATTCCCGTTGAGGTCAAAAGGTCAACGATTGCAAGGTCTCTAGCCGTTTTGCATCCGTCCCTCAAGGCTTCCATCGACTCATCGGTGATAATGGGCTTTACCGCTTTGAGCGATCGAATCTTTTTGATTCTCCTGACGGGACTCTTGTAAACGATGTCCTCGATCTCAAGCCAAGAGAAGAAGCTCGATATTATCCGCCGGATATTGTCCACGGTGACATTACTCACCCGGCCGCTCTTCTGACACGCCGTCAAATACCCACGCACATCATCGGTCGTAACCTCAATAAAGGATTTACCAATAGCTCTGGAGAAACGTTCGAGTGCCTGCGAGTAATATCGAATGGTTCTAATGGAGCAGCCCTCGACAGACTTTGCAGACAAAAACGCGTCTATCGTCTCACCGTTAGTAGAAAACTGGGTGTTCCTCAAAGGAAAATCGCCCGCATCGAGCAGGCAATGATCGAGCACGGAATGTAGCTTTCCCAGTTGATCGTTGCTAAGAATCGGCGACATAAGTCGCTCGATCTCCTTGATGACAAGCACCTTCTCATTCATAAGGGCACTCCTTACCGCACGTGAACACATGCGGTAAGGATGCAGCAACGAGCTGCTTAGCCAAAATACTCCTGAGCAAGACTGTCATAGAGCGTCTGCAGCTTCTCGATCTTCTGTTGAACGATATACCTCGATTTGTCGACCTCGGCGACGAAGGAGGCGAACTCCTGCTGGAGGGCAAGAGGGGGCAGGATCATTGGAAGGGCGCCTGTTTGAGTTGAGTTAATTCTCCCGCGCGTCTGGCCATGAACGTCCGCCGCGGCACGCCTCAGCATTGATGGATGATTGATGACGCACATCGCAAATGTTGGAACTAGCCTGTCCCTGTCCACCTCGTAGTACATGCAGTCCGCCTTATGGATTGACGGATCACAGGAATCGGGAACGAGGCATGCTCTCAGAATAGGACTGCCGAGCGTGGCGATGACTATTTCACCGGGTGAGCATTTATAGCGGTTTAGCTGCTCGTACTTTTCATATGAGACAAACGATTGATCCTTTTCGGAAAAATACCCCTGCTGTATATTGCCGAGACGAATGACTCGCACCCCCTCATCGACATAATCGCTCGACTTAAGGTTCGATCCAAAGGGTCCATCTCCATAGATGATGGCAGTCTCCTTGATTGTAGAGGCGGGCCACCCCATCTCGTTTGAAACAGGATCCCTGAACATCTCGACAAACCGGGATTTGACGAGAGTGTCGAACCTCTCGTTTTGCTGATGCAGTATATCGATTTGGTCCTCAATGGACCCCAGCATGCCGACAATACGCTCCTGGTCGGCCATGGAAACATATCTGACCAAACGCTGCCCATAATCCTTGAAGTATATGTGCGGAATCGTAGAGCCGCTGAACCCATCGCCGAGGCGCATCGCACGAATCAGATGGAGCAAGTACTCAGGCAGCACCATTTCCGTGGGGATAAGTGCCTGCATGGTGCCCAGAACCGATGTACGCGCCGAACACAAATTGGCACGCCCAACACCAGCGCCATCCTTTACAACGGCAACATATCGAGCGCCATTTTGAAACGTAGACATCGACCCGATGATCCCCGAAGCACCGTACACGGCATAAGGGCCATCATCAATTAGATCTTTCTGCCTGAGAGCAGATCTCCCTTTCATGCAAAGTTGGTTAAGCCTCACCCACTCCCCGTCAAACGGGGGTTTGTTCGCGGGCATTAGAGATCACCTTCAAGCATCTTGTGAAGCTCAGCCAGGCCGGCAGCAAACTGGGCATTCAGCTCATCCAGCTCGGCGAGAATCTCGCTTGTAGGAGGGTACTCAATACGCTCGTACTCGGTTTTGGTGTACTTGTTGAAGCTGAAGTCGTACTCGTTGTCGACAATTTCCTGCTTGGGAACAAGGAAGCTCTTCTCAGTACGCTCGCGCTCAGACTCGTCACCAAGGTTCGCCCAGCGCTCGATAATATCGGGGATATCGTTGTTCTTCTCATCCGGATCGCGCTTGTCATCGAGCGTATAGCCGTCCGCCTCCATGTTGTAGAGCCACACGTTATCTGTACCGCCGGCGTTTGTCTTGGTGAATACCAGAATCGCCGTGCTCACGCCGGAGTACGGCTTGAACACGCCGCTCGGTAGGTAGATGATCGCCTCAAGCTTATGATCTTCCACGAGCTGCTGACGCAGCTGACGATACGCTTTCGAGTTCGAGCGGAACAAAACTCCATTGGGGACGATGCACGCGCAGCGGCCACCGAGCTTGAGCATGCGCAAGAACAGAGCAACGAACAAAAGCTCAGTCTGTTTGGTCTCCACAATGGCGCGGAGGCCCTTATCGATATCCTCCACGTCAACGGAGCCCGTGAACGGCGGATTCGCCAAAATGACATCGTACTTTGAACTGATTGTGTTCTTCTGTGAAATGCTGTCGAGGTATCGCACATCGGGCGAATCGACGCCATGGAGCATGAGGTTCATAGCGCTGATGCGTAGCATCGTTTGGTCGATTTCAAAACCGTTGAACTGCGGCGTAGCCCCATTTGTTCCGGCAAACGCATCCCACTGATCGGCGGTCATTTCACTTCCATAGCATTTGCGAATATGCTCGGCCGCCGAAATCAAGAAGCCCGCTGTTCCGCATGCCGGATCGCATACAAGCTCTCCCGCCTTGGGATCGATAAGCTGCACCATCAGATCGCGAATATGTTTTGGCGTGCGGAACTGACCGTTCGTGCCCGCAGTGCTGAGCTTGGAGAGCATGTATTCGTACAAATCTCCCAGGTCACCGATATGCTCATCGTAATCAGCCAGCAGCTCTTCAACGCCGGTAACCGCCTTCTCCAAAAGCGCGGGTTTGCCTGCCGGGAATCCAAATGTAGCGTTCTCCATGGTCTTGGAAAACGCAGTCGAGCCACCCAGTGTTTTGATGAACGGAAAAGCGAAGCGGTCGACGATGTGGTACATATCCTCGGCACGCTTGTCCTTGAAAGAACCCCAGCGAATCTCCTTACCTGCAATTATTTCGCCACGATCGTTCGCGAAGGTCTCAGGGAAGATATGAGGCTGCTCCACCCCAAGCATATTCTCCAGCCGCTCCATCTCGAGTTCTTTCTCATCGAGAGAGCGCATGAACATGAGGTACGTCAAGTTGCTGATAACGTCGAGCGGGTTGGTGATGCCGCCCTCCCACATCTTCTGCCAGATAGCATCAACCTTATTTTTGGCTGCTCCGGTAATCACCTTGCCGGTCCTTCCATCAAGGGTATATCACTCAGCTAAGAGTACCGTCTGTCTTTCGGCAAATAAAGAGCGGGCGCATTCCGTTGATAAGATATAAATGCTCGAACGATCGAGAATGGAGAAGGAAGCATGACGGCACATCAATCTGACGAGGCTCTTGCCGATACGCTCGAAATGAACAATGAAGACTGCACCTCATGCAGCTTCCCCACCCTCATAATCGACGCCGACGCGTGCCCAGTCACGCGCGAGGCCCTCGCCTGCGCGCGCTCGGCACGCATCCCCGTGCTCATAGCCGGCAACTCGACGCAGAACCTCGCCCGGCGCATACGGCGCGACGACCCGCGCGACGCTGAGCACGCCCGCGGGCGCGACGCCACGCACCCCGGCTTTTGGGCCGAGACGCTCGACGTCTCCTGCGGCGCCGACAGCGCGGACTTCGCCATCATCGAGCGCCTGGAGCCCGGCGACGTGGTGGTCACGCAGGACATCGGCCTCGCCTGCATGGTGCTCGGCCGCGGTGCCGCGGCCATCGGCGTGCGCGGGCACGTCTACAACAAGGCCACCATCGATATGCAGCTGTTCATCCGCCACGAGGAGAAGAAGGTCCGCCGCGCGGGCGGACGCACGCAGGGGCCGGCCGCCTTCACCGACGACGACCGTGAGCGCTTCCAGCGCAACCTCGCCCAGCTCCTGCGCGAGGCTCTCGACAGCTAAACCGCGCTATAACCCCAGCGCGGCGAACACCAGGCCCCAAACGCATGCAACCAAGAACAACCCGACCACGATCACGGCGTTCTCGCGCGGATGGCGGTTGGTGCGGAACAGCACCAGGTAGCCCACGCCGGCAGATGTGAGCAGGCCCGCCATGAGGGGCGCGAAGCCCAACACGCCCTCCAGGTAGAGCTGCGTGATGACCACGCTCGCCGAGCAGTTGGGCACCAGGCCCACCAGCGCCGAGGCGAACACCGCGAGCAACTGGTTGCCCGAGAGGAACGCGGCCAAGGCATCCTCACCCACCGTTTCCAGAACGAGCACCAGCGCGAACGTCACCAGGAAAATGAAGAGGCTCACCTGCACGGTGTGCGAGACGGCGCTCATCACGATTGACCCGACGATTCCGAAGCGCCCGCCGGCGTGGCTGTGGTCGTGGCCGTGGCCGTGATCATGGTCGCAACCCGCCACGTGACCGTCGGCATGCTCGTGCCCGTGCTCGTGCCCATGCTCATGGCCGCGCTCGCTTTCATGCGCATGCGCGTGATCGTGGCCGCAGCCGCAATGATCCTGTTCGCACAAACGGCAGATGTGCTCGGCGGTCTCCCCGCCCTCGGCCATCTGGTCCACCACGTCGGCCTCCACACCGTTGCGACGTACCGAGAGCACCGTGCGGCGCAAGAATGCGTGCACGCGGGCGTTTTTGCGCAGCGCGCGGATGGCGAGGTCGGCAAGCACGCCCGTGATGAGCGCGACCAGCACCTTCAACCCCAGCACGCGGAACAGCAACCCCGAGTCGACCCGCTCGGCCACCAACATGGGCAGCATCTCATCGGACGTGGAGAGAAACACCGCCACGAGCGTGCCGAGCGTCACCACGCGACCCGCGTAGAGCGTGGCCGCCATGGCCGAAAAGCCACACTGCGGGACCACGCCCAGCAGCGCGCCGACAACCGGTCCGGCAGCGCCCGCGCGGCGAACCACCGCGTTCGCACGGGTGCCCGCGGCATGCTCGAGCGCCTCGAGCGCGATGTAGGTCACGAACAGGAACGGCACGAGCGCAAGGGTGTCCTCGAGCGCATGCTCCATGAAATGCAGCAGCAGATCCACGGCCGACTCTCCTCAACGGGAATATCCAACGGGGCCCGACGCCCCGAGGGTAGCTGTTTACATACCCCGTGCGCCACCTGGCAAACACGCGATACGCGAGCGAACCAGTATACCAATAGTTTCCTTTGGATAACTCATAACGACAGACAGCACTTCACAACTATTAATAATCTGCCCGACCGCAGCACCGCGCAATCGGGCGACAGTTGCACTCGGTGGTTCGCCGTTCAGCCGCTAGGCACTAGTTGGTGCCGATAGACATCGTCTCGGGCAGGGTGCTGCCGCCGTCGATGACAATCTGCGAGCCGGTGAGATAGCTGGACTCATCGCTGCCGAGAAATGCGAAAAGCTCACCCACCTCGATGGGGTTGGCGAGACGCTTCATAGGCACGCCCACGGCAATGTCGGCGATGGCGGACTCGGGGTCGTCGGGGTTGGACTCGAGCGCCATCTTCTCGACCATCGGGGTGCGGGCGTAGCCCAGCTGCGAGCAGTTCACACGGATATTGCGATCGGCGTACTCCACCGCCAGGCACTTGGTGAGACCCACGAGCGCGGCCTTGGTCATGGCGTAGGCCGCCTCGCCGGCGTCCGCCACGATGTCGCCCGTGACGGAGGACGCGATCACGATGTTGCCGCCGCCCTGCTTGAGCATGTGGGGAACCACGGCCTTGCAGGTGTTCCACACGCCCTTGATGTTCACGTCGATGTGGAAGTCGCGCGTGGCGTCGTCCATTTCCTCGAACGGGGCGAGACGGCACACACCCGCGTTGCAGCAGGCGACGTTGATCTCGCCAAAGGCCTCGACGCCCTTCGCCGCGGCCTCGTCCATCTGGGCTCGGTCGGCCACGTTTGCCACCATGGTGATAATCTCGGAACCGTACTCCTCACGCAGCCTCGCGGCGGTCTCCTCCACCGAGGGGGACAGGTCGACCATGATGAGCTTTGCGCCGTACTTGGCATAGGCCATGGCGATTCCCTCGCCCAGGCCCGCGGCGGCGCCGGTGATCAGCGCGACTTTTCCATCCAACTTAGCCATCTGCAGTCTCCTTTTCTTCGACAGCTTGTGGGTGCCTACCCCTCGATTGTACCGCCGGCGCGCGGGCGCCGCCGAGCCCCTCCGAAGACCCGACCGCGCGGCCCCATGGGATCGGCGGGCGAGCGGCAAGGCGCCGCGGGCAACCGGGCACGCGCGGCACCGGCGGTCCGCCGGCCTAAAAGTTTCACACCCTAAACACTTCGACCCTTCGATGACCCTCTATACTCTTGAGCGGAATCTTCGACCGCCGCGCATTCCCCGCGGGCCCGCCGCGGGCGTCACGACCCCGCGCACGGAGCGCGGCGCACCACGATAGGAGCACCAACCATATGAACGTCCAACAGGCCCTCGAATACTCGATGCAGCCCTTCATCCCCATGTTCATCTACGGCGACTACGACGCCATGGAGTCCGAGCGCCAGCGAGGCGAGGAGGCTATGAAGGCGCTCATCGACGAGTGGCGCGCCACCGATGAGCCGGGCTTCGACTTCGATGTCGTCCTCACCATCGCCGACCAAAACCGCGAACTTTGCGACCAGATCGGCGAAGGCCGCCTGCGCAACCTGTCCAGCCCGCTGCTCGCCCGCAACCTCTCCGACGCCGACCTGTGCGCCGGCATCGCAAAGATGCAGGGCCGTACCGCCGCCGGCGTGGCGCGCGAGGTCCGCGGCGACCGCGACGCCTACTCCGTCGCCTACGTCCGCAAGCCCATCAAGGGCACCGTGCTGGGCATCGACATCGAGACCACCGGCCGCGCGCCAGAGCGCGGCTACATCATCAACGTGGGCTGGGAGCTCATGGACCTGAAGAGCGACGCGGTCCCGCGCGACCCGCAGGCCTTCTACTGCGGCATCCCCGAGATGTACCGCGAGACCGGCGTGCCGCTGGCCGACATCCACCACATCCAGTGGTCCGACCTTGAGGGCAAAACGCCCTTCCGCCAAGACGTCAAGTTGCAAAAAGAGCTGCTCAAGCTTATGAAGCGCTACCCCATCATGGCCCACAACGCCGCTTTTGAGGATAGCTGGTTCATGCTGCACCTGCCCGGCTACGCCGAGGCGCGCCGCGCGGGCAAGATCATCGTGATCGACTCGCGTCACATCTGCCGCTCCATCGACGGCGAGGTCCGCACGCTGCCGCGCGAGAGCGCCCCCGCAAGCCTGCAGAACTGGGCGCGCCGGCGCGGCACGCTCGCCGCGGACGAGAACGAGCTGCACCTGGGCCTCGACGACACCGACCTCATGCTCCGCACCGTTCAGGCGGAATTCAACGGCAAGAACATGTTCAAGGAGTAGGTGCCGCGCCCTCCAACGCGGCTTTCATTCACTCACAACTCGGCCCGCCCATGCGCCCCCAGCACCGATTTCTGGTTCTGGGGGCGTATTCATCAAAATGTGTGGGGTTTATTCGAAAGATCCGAGTAGCCCGCCGCAGAATCAAACGTTTTCCCAGTTGGCGATTGCGCGAAACGTACGTCTACTCAACCCCTCCACGCTAAACCCCACACATTTTATTTTTAGACGCCCTTATGGCTTGCCATGCCGGCAGAAACGCAGAAGCTTCGCGGATCTGGAATCGAAAAACATGACAGGAATAGCCTGGAAGGGCTTTGGTGGAAAGCGATATCACCTTTCCTGTTGACATATGAGCATACGTTCATATAATAATGCTTAGTTGATATATGAGCATGTGTTCATATGAGAGGAGGAAATATGGATTCATTAGACAATAAGCCCAACATGAAGGCCCCTTTAGGCGGTGAATTGCCTCCCATGCCTCGTGTCCAAGAAATGGGAGGCAGTTCAGACGACTTCGCAGCCCATGAAAATCCGAGCGATTCGAAGGTTCCCGCTCAGCAAGGCTCTTTCGACGACACCACGGACGTGCTTCCCGAAGAAGAGCTGCTCTACGACCTCGCCGACCTGTTCAAGGTGTTCTCCGACACCACGCGCATCAAGATCTTGTACGCGCTCATGGACGTCGAACGCAGCGTCAACGAGATCGCCGAAGCAACGGGCACGTCTCAGTCGGCCGTGTCGCATCAGCTGCGCATCCTCAAGCAGGCGCACTTGGTCAAATTCCGCCGCGACGGCCGCAATATCCACTATTCGCTGGCAGACGACCACGTCCTGACCATCCTGGACCAAGGCCTCACTCACATCTGCGAGTAGCCCTCCAACCTCAAATTGGGGACAGGCACCGATTTGAGGTTGGCTCCGAGGCCACATCAACCGATGGCCTACACCACCCCGCCCCCAACCCACCTCAAATTGGTGCCTGCTCCTCATTTGAAGTCCCTCATTTGAGGTCGAACCGAAAGGACAGCAATCATGCGTAAGGTTTTCAAGCTCGACGAGATCGACTGCGCCGTGTGCGCCGGCAAACTCGAGGACGCCATCAAAAAGCTCGACGGCGTGGAAGACGCCAAGATCAACTTCCTCACCCAAAAGCTCACCCTCGTTGCCGATGACGCCGACTTCGACACCGTCCTCGACGCCGTGGTCAAGCTCACCGCGAGCATCGAGCCCGACTGCGAGATCCTCGTCTAGAAACCAGTCGCGCGCGTAGGCCCGGTCCGCCCTCAAACAGGCGCGCAGGAAAGCGGCGGGTCATAACGTCCTCTGCGCAAGCCCGATTTCCCGTATGCTGGCGGCATCGCCACAGGAGTATTCCCATGAACAAGAAACAGAAAAAATGGCTCAAGCGCATCCTCATCGCACTCGCCATCTTCTTTGCCGTGATGGCGCTCGAGGAGCTCGGCGTACTCGCCGCGATCTTCGGCGAGCCGGGTGCGCTGTATGCGAGCTTCGCCCTCTACCTTATCCCCTACCTCATCGCCGGCCACGACGTCCTGCTCAAAGCCTGGCGCAACATCCGCCGCGGCGAGGCGTTTGACGAGAGCTTCCTCATGGCGGTCGCGACCATCGGCGCGTTCGCCATGGTCGCGTTCCCCGGGGCCGAGCCCCATATGGCGGAGGGCGCCGCCGTTATGCTCTTTTACCAGGTGGGCGAGCTGTTCCAGAACTACGCCGTGGGCAAGAGCCGTAAATCCATCGCCGCGATGATGGACATCGCGCCCGATTACGCCAACGTCGAGCGGGACGGCAAGCTCGTGCAGGTGGACCCGGACGAGGTCGCCGTGGGCGACGAGATCGTGATCAAGCCCGGCGAGCGCGTGCCCATCGACGGCGTAATCGTCGATGGCACCTCGCAGCTCGACACCGCCGCCCTCACCGGCGAGTCCGTCCCGCGCCATGTCGAGGTGGGCGCGGAGGTCATCTCGGGCTGCGTGAACATGACGGGCGTCCTGCGCGTGCGCACCACCAAGCCCTTTGGCGAGTCGACCGTCAGCCGCATCCTAGAGCTCGTGGAAAACGCGAGCGAGAAGAAGGCCCACACGGAGAACTTCATCACGCGCTTCGCCCGCGTCTACACCCCCGTCGTCACGTTGGCGGCCGTCGCGCTCGCCGTCATCCCGCCGCTCGCCGGTATGGGCGCGTGGTCCGATTGGATCTTGCGCGGCCTGACGTTTTTGGTGGTGAGCTGCCCGTGCGCCCTCGTCATCAGCGTTCCGCTGTCGTTCTTTGGGGGCATCGGCGGGGCATCCAAGATCGGCGTGCTCGTCAAGGGCTCCAACTACCTTGAGGCGCTGGCCGAGGTGGATACCGTGGTCTTTGACAAGACGGGCACCCTCACCTCGGGAACGTTCAGCGTGACGGGCATCCACCCGCAAGATGGCACGAGCGCAGAGGAGCTGCTGGCGCTCGCCGCCCACGCGGAAGCCTTTTCCGACCACCCCATCGCCGTCTCGATCAAGCAGGCGTACACCGGGCAGATCGATCAAGCGGACGTCGAGGACGCGCGCGAGGAATCCGGGCACGGCGTCGTCGCCACCGTCCAGGGACGCACGGTCTGCGTGGGAAACGCCAAGCTCATGGCGGCGCACGGGATCACCTGCGACGCGTGCGAGCTCACCGGCACGATCTTGCATGTGGCAGCCGATGGCCGCTACTTGGGGCACATCGTCATCGCCGACACGGTGAAAGACGATGCTGCAAGCGCCATCAGGGACCTGCACGCCGCGGGCGTCGAGCGCTGCGTCATGCTCACCGGTGACCGTGCCGAGGTGGCCCAGGCAGTCGCACGCGAGCTCGGCATCGACGAGGTCGAGGCGCAGCTGCTGCCCCAGGACAAGGTCGGCAAGGTCGAGGAGCTGCTCGACACCGCGCGCGGCAACCTTGCCTTTGTGGGCGACGGCATCAACGACGCGCCCGTACTCACCCGCGCCGATGTGGGCATCGCCATGGGCGCGATGGGATCGGACGCCGCCATCGAGGCCGCCGACGTGGTGCTCATGGACGACAAGCCGAGCAACATCGCCCGCGCCGTTCGCCTGGCCCGACGGACGATGGCCATCGTGTGGCAGAACATCGTGTTCGCCATCGGCGTCAAGGTGCTCATTCTCGTGCTCGCCGCATTCGGCATCGCGGGCATGTGGCTTGCGGTCTTTGGCGATGTGGGCGTGGCGGTTATCGCGATTCTGAACGCCATGCGCGCCATGGATGTGAAAAGGGTGTAACGGACGGCCGGGTTGGCCCCGGGACCCCCGCGGGCTGTATATCCCTCGCTCAGCTTCGCTTCGCTCAGAAATCGCTCGGGACATACAGCCCGCGGCGCCCCTGGGCCGGACGTTGTTGCACGGGCCTTTGGCCGTGAAAATCGAGTCGCAGCTCGGGTGTTGAGAGAAGATTCCACTTTGTCGAGAGCTCAAAGCCCGCACTTGATAGGCTCACTTAAAAGGAGGCAGGGGCCGTTCCCGACGGAACGAGCCCCTGCCTTTTGCCATTGCGCGTTCGCAGCCAGCTGTTGTTGTGCGCGCGACCATCGTTGCACGCTCGGCTTTTTTGCACGTAGCTAGTTGTTGTATGCGCGCCTATTTGACCTTGTTCACCTTGGCGGG
>SAMEA3387485__coassemble_1287_pt1 | contig 19168 bp, 18 predicted proteins | sample SAMEA3387485__metabat2_high_PE_042 | metagenome-assembled genome bin SAMEA3387485 (sample SAMEA3387485) | Felis catus | biome: Faeces | place: United Kingdom | collected 2012 | reverse complement strand
GGCTTCTGCCTGCGAGGCGGAGAGGATTGGCCGACATGGCCGGAAAGGAGACCGAGATGCAGGAGCTCATGCCAAAGGAGGTGGCAGCGACGGTGCCGCCACTGTACGCGACCGAGGACGAGGGGGATCCCATCGCCCGCGTGAAGCTATTTAGCAGCGTGAGCGCGTGGACGTGGTACGTGACCGAGTACGACCCCGCCACGGGCGAGGCGTTCGGCCTCGTCGAGGGCTTCGCTGACGAATGGGGCTACTTCTCCATCCCCGAGATGGAGGCGGTGAACCGCTCGCGCGGCTTCAACGTGGTCGAGCGCGACGTGCTGTTCGAGCCCGTTCCTGTGAGCGAGGCCAGGCGTTAGGAACGGGTGGGCGGGGCCGATGCGGCCCCGCCCGTCACAGGGGAAGGGTGAATGGAAGTGAAGTTAGAAAAGAAGAGCGGCCGTTACGTCGTCTATGAGAGGGGCCTGCTCCACTCATACAGAAGCGTCTTGCGCGACGGCATCGCCTATGGGGAGAGCGACGACCCCGCCGAGGCCATGGGTCTGCTCGACGGCGTGCTCGCCTTCGGCCTCAGTGGGTTCGTCTACGACACGGAGCGCGACGCGGTCCGCGACCCGCTGCGCTCCGAGGGGTGGGTTGAGCTGTAGAGGTTTCGGGCATCGGGCCCCTCGCGGGCCCCGATGCCCGTTCCGGTTCGGATGCGGTGGTCCATTGCCGTTGTCCCACTCGCCTTGCGCGCGCTTCGCCGCCGTTGAACGTCGGCGAGCAGGATAAGGAACGCGGTTGCACGCGTCGGTCCGTCAGGCAAGCCTGCCGCCCGTCGGCGCTGGTAGACAGGCTACCAGCGCCGATTCACGCGTGTATACGCAAGCGCGGTAATCGCTGGATGCAGACTACGAACCCGTCGAAACCCATGGTGGGGTCAACTACATGCAATCTCGGCGTCGTCACATGAAACGCGGGTCGCCGACTCCGGAAATAGCAGCCGCTATCTCGCCGAAAGTCGCCTCGTCGTCGCCCTGCCATGTCCAGACCGGCGCGGGCCTGAGGTTCTTGACGGGGCGTTCGGGCCTCATCTGCGCGAGCTTCGCGGCATCCGCTTCGTCGCCCCCAAGCCCGATGAGGTCGCCGGCGAACGTCTTTGAAAGCGGGAGCGACGAGCAGGCGTAGACGTCGCCACGGTCGATGATGAGGTGTCCGGCGTGCCAATCCCACTTCGCAAGGTCCTCGGGGCGGAACAGGCGCGCCTCGTGGAGCGTGCGGGACTGGGTCGATGAACCCGTGTTCGCGCCGCGCGTGCGCGAGTTCTGGACCGTCTCCACTGTGTAAGAGCCAAGCGCCTCGGAGTAGTGTTTGCATGTCTTGAGGTCGTTCGAGGCGAGGAAGAGGGTCGTGTCGAGGTTGTTGAAGATCGCGGGGGCCTCGCTGCGGTAGACGGATTCGATCTGGGAGCGGTCCTGCGCCACGAAGGCCATCCTGACGCCCGCCCCACGGACGATCGAGACGTGTTTCTGCATTCCGTCGATTTTGGGCAGCTGCGCGAACTCCTCGAAGAGGCAGTAGACGGGATGGGGGAGACGACCGCCGCATTCCCTCTCCGCGACGCGGCGCAGGGTCTCCAGCGTTTGGGAAACGAAGGTGGCGACAAGGGCGTCGAGCGCGGTGCTCCCGCCGTTGAATTTGACGTAAAGGCACACGCGACCCTTGGCGAAGTCCTCGGGGCGGTAGTCGGAATTGGAGAGCATCGGGCTGACGGACGGGTCGGCGTAAGGGTCGAGCGCGGCGTTGAGGTTGGTCGCGAAGCCGCCGAACGTCTCTGCGGGGGCGAACGCCACGGCGGAGAGCTGCTGCCGCGCGCTCGAGCCGATGGGGAGCTCCTCGGTGATCTTCTGGAGGGTCTCTTGAGGCATGGACGCGAGCGCGGCGACGGTGGACAGGTTGCGACATTCGTCCGGAACCCTTTCGCTCGATGCGACGAACGCGCTGAGCCCGGAGAAGAGGATGCGCGCCGCGTTGGTCCAGATGGGCGAGGACTCATGGCGGTCGGGGATGAGCGTCGAGGCGAGGATGCGGATTTCGGCGGGCATTTCGTCGGGGCACCGACCATTGACGCCCTTGGCGCAGTCTATGGCTGGCTGAAGGGGCAGCCATCCGTCGGAGGTCCTCGAATCGGAGAAGTCGATCATAACCACCTTTGCGCCGTTCTTTTCGGCGTGGCGCGCAGTGAGAGAATAAAGCTCGCCCTTGGGATCCAGGGTGAAGGTGGAGACGGGCGTCTCCGACTCGATGAGGGCGATTTGGGACGGTGCCAAGACCGAGGTCGTTTTTCCAGATCCGGTGCCGCCGACGATGAGCGCGTTTTGGATGGGCGCGATGAGAAGGCGGTTCCGGGAGGTTCCGATGCCGCCGACGACGAGACCGGGCTGGGACTTCGCCCCGCGCTTCCACACCTTGAATCGACGTTGGAGGGTGAGCGGCGAGCTGATGATGCGCGCGTTTCCGTACGAGCGGTCCGGGCTCGGCTTGGGGCCCGCCCAAGCGCCGTTGTGGAATCCACGGTAGCTCGACAGCGCGATGGTGGCTGCGAGGGCGATGGAGCCAGCGCTGAGGAGCAGCGCGAGGACGAAGTCCACATCGACGGGGCCGAGGCCGAAGGTGCTCGCAATGGAGTTGGCGTTTGCGGAAACGTCCTCGCGCAACGAGGGCCATGCCGCCGTCCAGAAGCCGAGGGCGGCGATGGCGAATCCCGTGAGCGCGATGGCGAAATCGGGCAATGGGCGGGGGAGCTTGTTGTAGGTCTTCATGACGTTCCTTTCCGTAAGGTGCTCGCCTTGCGAACCGTTTGGGTGTCTACGTGCTTGGGTGTCGGGTGCGTGCTTGCGGCGCGATGTTTCAGGAAACCGAAAATAACGACGCGGGCGAGGAGACAGAGCATGCGCATCGACTGCCTGCCCGCCTGCTCGCTCAGGTCCTGTCGCCCTCGGGAGCTTGCGGGTCCCATTGCCGCCCTCGCGATGATGGAGGCAAGTCCCCTCAGCGCCCTAGGAACGCTCGGCGATATGCGGAGCAGGGCCTTAGCGCTCGGCAGGCGCTCGATGAGTGCGGTGTGGCGCTGCGACCACTTGCCGCTGCGGAGGGCGTCGAAGATGGAGTCCGACTCCTTCTCCCCGAGGAGCGAGGAGGCTTCCTCGACCAGCGCCCGCTCCCTGCGTCTCATTTCGGGGGAGAGCAAGGGCTCGGATTCCGCCTGCGCCTCGCGTTTGGTAAGGCGCTCGGTGGCAGGACCCTGCCTCGCCGCCGCGACGGCGGCGTTCCCGAGGCGCGTCCTCAGGTCGGATTCCGCTGCGGAGACGTGGGCCTCAAGGGCCGCCCCCTTGAGCCCCTTCAGCTCGGCGTGCCGCATGACCGCCTCCCTCCACTGGCTTTGCAGGGCTCGGGCATCGCGGTTTTCGCTTACGACGTGGGCGACCGCGGCGTCGACTTCATCGCGCGCGCCGGGATGCCTTCGGGCGAGGACGCCGTATTTGAGCGAGCCCGTGGCGGGGAGCGCGGCGGCAACCCTCTCCTTGAGGGCTGCGTCTTTGAGGACCGCCTCCTTGACGGCATCGACAAGCGCGTCTCTCGCCTCCGTGCGAAGCATGTTGACCGGCTCGCGAAGGGGCTTGAGGATTTGGCGGGCCAGCTCCTCGTTTGCCGCGACCATCTTCTCCTTCGGCAGGAGCCGGTTGAAGGCACCCGATTGGTCCCATGTCAGGATGTGGACGTGGCGGCTTGTCTGCGACACGTGCATGGCGCAGACGTACCGTATGTCCTCGGGCGCGATGACTCCGAGGGATTCGACGTACCTCGGCCACGCCGCGCGGACGGCGCGCTCCCACTGCTGCTTGGTCAGGAGGCCGAGGCGCTCGGCGTCCTCGTTCCTCACGCTGATGACGCTCGTGATGACTGCGGAGGAGGTTGCCAGCAGCTCGCGCTGTACCTTGATGCGCTCCGGAATGCCGCTGGCGTCGAAGAGCGCGTGGCCCGCGTTGCGCTCGGCGACCGAGCCGGGGCGGAACCCGATGTAGCCGAGCTGGGCCATGAGGGCGTTCTCGCGCTCCACGCGAAGGTCGTCCTCGGATTTCAGTTTCACGGCTCCCGGGCGGTTGGCGATGTAGAGCAGACGGGTCGCCCCGACGGCGGCGTGGGACGCCGTGCCCGCGAGGGCGACCCTGTTGTTGACGATGATCGACGAGCCCGTCACGGCGTGCCCGCCTTCGCCTCGAGGTAGGGGATGCCGGACTGGACCTCCCCGCCGATGCGGGAGTAGTGCGACCATAGCTCCTCGCCGGGGGTGTCGTGCCAAGCGGGGATGATGGCGCGCGACACGTCGGTGAGCAGCGCCTGCGTGGCGATGCTCGCCTTGGTCCCACGGCTCGCGACCTTGGCGACCCTGTTCTCAAGGCGATCGGAGCTTTCCTCCATTTCGGCGCGAAGGAGGTTGAACTCCGCCTCGATCACGTCGCGGATGAGGCCACCCACGGGGGTGGCGAACACTGAGAGGGATTCGCAGGCGAGTCCCTTCTCAAGCAGGTCGCGGATGGCGTCGGCCTCCTTGAGGTTGTTGGCGGCGCAGTAGGACTGGATGCGCCCCTTCAGGTGCGGGGTCATGCGCACGGACGTCACGACGGTCTGCTTGCTCATAGGTCTTCGCTCTTCTCCTCAAGGAGGTGAATGCAGACGAGAGCCGTGAGAAGATTGTGGCGGATACCCTTCATGGCGTTTTGCGTGCCGAGGATAAGGGCGTCGTAGTCCTTATCGCTATTACAGGAGGTCAACGGGTCAGGAGGGGGAGTAAGAGGTCCGCCGCTTCCTTCTGAAATCGGGGTGGCTGCCGGACGGCAGGAGCTGGCGAGTGCCAATGCCGACGGCAGGAATGGCGTCAATACGTTCATTTTGCCTCCATCTGCTGCCCCAGTGGGAAGCTTCGAAATTTTGGATGCGGATATAGAGACGTTCGAGAATGCTGCCCGTAAGCCCGGCAGGCAGGGCCTCATCGACTCCGTGGATATGCGTCGCTCGAACCGGCTGCTTGGGTAAGCTGCCTTCCTTTACGAGCGGTGATCTGATTGCGGATAGCCCCCGGCGTCGACGACCTTAATGGGCTTCTCGTCGCAGTGAAGCGCGGCCTCGGGCATGAACGTCGAAGGTGGCATCCCAAAGGAGGCGGAGCGCGCCACGATGGTGGCGCGCTCCTCGGGAGTCATCCTGACGTTGATGTGCTGATCGCGCGGCTTGCCGAGCATCGCCTAATTCCTGTCGCGGAAAGTAGCGGAAGCACCGTCGAATTCGAGCTTGGCGGTACTCAAGGTCCCATAGCGATTCTTAAGGGCGACAAGCTTGAGACGCTTCTCCTTGTCACCGGGGAAGTCAAACGGGAACTCGGTCTTTTCGTCGTCCTCGGTTAGGTAGAGAGCGGCGTCGAAGCCGTATTCGATTGCGGAAGAACCGCCGAACATGCTCAAGTCGGGCTTCTTCGTGCTGTAGGCGGTGCGCGTAATCGAGCTCAGAGCGATGATGGGACAGCCGTAGCAGTTCGATATGTCGCGAAGGCCCTTCACACAGGATGCGATGGCGAGACGTTCGTCCATGAACGGCTCGGCAGCCGAGCCGCATGCGAGGAGTTGGAGATAGTCGATGAAAAGGATGGGAACCTGACCGCGCTCGCGAATGCAGCTACCAGCAAGACAGCCAAGGTCGGTAACGGTTAGCGGGCCCGTTATGCAGAGATTGGGTGCGATTTCCTCGCGGTACTTCTCAAGCGCGTGTTTGAAGTGATTGTGCTTCTGGTGCTCGGGGCTCGCTGCATCGGCAACTGTGGAGAGGGTCAGCTCGCCCTCGCTGAGACGCGTGAGGCTCTTGGCAAGCAGCTTATGTTGGGGTAGTTCGGCAGAGACGAAGATGACCGTATGGCCGTCCCTCGCAAGCTTGTCTGCTTCCTGAAGCGCGAGGGTAGTCTTGCCGACGCTCGGGCGGGTGCAGATGGCGTAGTTTTGGCCGGGAAATACGCCACCAAGAATGTTGTTGAGCGCCTTGAGGTCGAAGGCGGCGATGGGTTTGTCCCCAGCGATGGCGTTTACGTGCTCATTGAGCACTTCGGCTTCGAAGATGGGGGAGGTTACAGGCTGCACGGCTCGGTCACCTCCAAGCGATGCAGGTAATTGAAGAAGCTGGACTCAAGTACGAACAGGCGGCTGTGGACTTTGATTCCGCATCCGCTCTCCTTGATGAGGCGCGAGGCGGTCACGTTGCAGAAGCCGGTGATCTCGCACACCTCGGGCACGCCGAGAAGGCGCTCACGTCCGAGGATGACTGGGACGATTGTTCCGGTGATCGCAGTGTCGTTGCTTTGCGAGTGAGGGATGACCGCCGTTGGAAGGTCAGAAGGGGGCGCGGCTATGGCGAGGGCCGCGCCGCTGGACTGCATGTTCATGCTATTATCCAATCGGGTTAGCTCGCCCTCCCCCTTCGATCTTGGCGGATGGTAGGGGAGGACGGGCGCCTGTGTACTGCAGAGGGCTAGTTGCTGCCCTCCTCTCCGCCCTCAGAGATAATTTCGATCCCATATGGGTTGCCCAGAACGGGATTGTTCGGCATAGCGGGAAAGCGGCCAATTGCGGGCGAGGAATCCCACTCGGCGGCGTTAAGCAGATTGCCCTCGGAGTCATACTGAGGGACGACGCGCTTGTTGAGGACCTCGCGGAACTCGGGAAAACCGCGAATGACGATGTCGTCGATGCAATCAGCCGAGACCTCTCCATTATGAAAAACGATAAAATGAGGAACGTTATAGCTGGCACCGTTGCGCACCTCGACAATTGTCGCCTTGTCCGCAAAGGACGCGTCCAAGGGGTTGGCGACAATCCAATTGTCGGGGTCATCAGGGACAAGAATTGCCATGCCGTTTGCCATCGGAATTTTCTTCATCGGTTGAACGGGGGTAAGGCCGTCAGCGAGAACGTCGAGGATGGATTTAAGCTTCTCCCAAGTCTTGACCTCTTCACAGAGTTCGTTGCGAGTGAACTCGTCGGACTCCGGTGTGGACTCAAAGAGGGACTGGCTAAGCTTGCGCTCACGTTCGACCGATTGGGCGAGCTTGACTGCCTGTTTCGGACTGAGGGGGAGCAGGGAAGAGAGGACGGCGTCGATGACGGCACCGCGCGATGCGGTCATGCCGCATTTGTTAAGCAGGATGCGATAGCGATCGACGTGGTAATCCGTCCCCTCACTCATGTCGACAGAGCGCTTGATGCGCTTGGGCTGGTTGAAAAGCATAGTACTCCTCTCGTTGCATCAAGCATAACATAATTCGGGTTACTGATAACAGAAATAAGGTTACAAATTTATGATTTGTGCACGAGGCCATCGAACAGACTCGCTGCAGCTCGGTTGTTCTCCTCAACAGCTCTCACATACATATTGAGTGTGGTAGTTGCGCTGGCATGCCCGAGCCATGCCTGGATGGTCTTCACATCGGTGCCTTCAGCTGCAAAAACCGTTGCGACGGTATGACGAAGACCATGCGGGGTTAGGCCAACATAGTCTTTTCCGCGCCGGATTGTCTTTCCGTCGCGGGCGAAGGTGTGGGTCACCGTTTCAAACTGTCCGTAGCCGTTGTCTACGCAATAGTTCCTGAACCATCGCCCGAAGTTGTGGCCGTCCATACGGGTGACGTATGGCAGTCTTCCGGCGGTGACCTTCTCAAGTCCGATGGAATGGACGATGGGGGTCTCGCCAGTCTGTTTCAGGCCAAGTTGATTAAGCTCGGATGCTTGCAAGGTTTTCCATCTCTCAAGGTATTCCTTGAGAGATGGATTCACGGCGAGGTCACGGTTGCTCATGTCGGACTTGGGAGGGCGAAGTTGCTTATCGTTGGTGTATTGCCATCTGATGCGGATTTTGTCATCGCTGGAGCTGTAATCGTTCCACGACAGACCAAGTGCCTCCCCTTTGCGAAGTCCAAGGTGGAAAAGAAGCATCGTGCACACGGTTGCCGGAGACATCGGTTCTGCAAGAAGGCGGTTATAGAAGTCGGGGAGCTGAGATATTTCCAGCGTCTCACGTGGCTTAAGGTCCATCTTCGGGGCCTTAACTTTTCGACACGGATTGCGATCGATGATCTCGTCATCAACTGCGCACTCCATGATCTGTCGAAGCTTTACATGAATACGGTGTAGTTCGCTTTCTGAGAAACGGCCAGTATCGCGAGCGTTTGCGTATGCCCTCCGTATATCGTCGGGGCGCAACGCTTTGAGTGGCATGTCTCCAAACAACTCACGGATATGTCGGATGTCGTAGTTTTCTCGATTGTGTGAAAGGGGGGACTTCACCTCGTTCTTGCGGAGCCTGTGGAACTCCTCTGCGTAACCAGATACGGTCAGCGGAAGATCAGAGGAGCGGGAAGTGCCCAGAAGCTCGTCCTTATAAGCCTCAAGCGCTTTGTCGCACTCGGACTTCCAGTTCTTGGGATTCTTGCTCTTACAGTGATATGTGCGCTTGGGGCTTCTAAGGTATTTGCCTGTGCTCGTGTCTTTGCCGAGAGAGAAGTAAAGTCTGAAGGAACCGGGCCTATTCTTAATCGGCTCGGCGTAGCCTTTGGCGCTGTCTTTAATCCTGTATTCCATGATGTGCCCTTTGGTCAATGTTTGGGGTACGCTCGGGGGCGGGGCTTTGCGGCCTCGCCCCCGAGCGTACCCCAAAACCTTCACCCCTGCAACACCACTGCGGGGTGAAAAAGGGGTGAAACGAAAATCTAATCACTAACTGCAAATCTGAGAAAAACACTAATTTACGTGCAGAAATAATATAAGTGGTAAAAACAAGAAATACCAGTTAACGTACTTCTTCATGTTCTCGTAAAGCGGGGGTCACCGGTTCGAGCCCGGTCGCTGGCTCCATCGAAATTAGCAGGTCAGATGTCTCGTGCGTCTGGCCTGTTTTGTTTTTTGCGCTGTTATTCTGGATACGCCGCCTTACGCGGTTTACATCTGGCAATCGACCGATGGGCGCCTGGACCCGTGCAATCTCGGGGTGATTTCTGTCGTAGAATCGAACATGCTCGCGTAATGCAGGAGACAGGCGAATTGTTGCGCCTGGTGCGCAAGCAAAGACAGGCGGGAGCCCACCATGGAACTCGAACAGCCCGATTACATCGTTACATCCACGCGCGTCTTTACGAGCGCAGTAGGGGAGTGCGCTGCTCGGCCGTTGGCGTTCGCCGTGGCGGGGGAGCGCGTGGTGCATGTGGGCGCACTTGAGGACGTCCGTGCCGCCTGCCCGGCGTTCACGCCGGTTCACGACTTTGGCAATGCGTTCATTTGTCCCGGCTTTCACGACGCCCACCTGCACTTCTTCCATACGGCGCTCGGCGAGTCCCCTTATTTGCTCATGCACATGGGCACCAGCGAGGCCGAGCTGGTTGAGCGCACGCGTGCGTTTGCCGAGGGTCTGCCGAGCCACGCCTGGGTGGTCACGCAGGGGTGGCGCGATTACCGCTGGGACCCGCCGGTCCCACCCACCAAGCGCTCGCTCAACGCGGCGTTCCCCGATCGCCCATGCGTGATGTACTCCGGCGACGGGCACACGCTATGGATGAACTCCCGTGCGCTCGAGGCCTTGGGCGTGACGCGCTATTCGGTCCCCCCGCAGGGCGGCAGCTACGATCACGACGAGACCGGCGAGCCCACGGGCATTATTCGCGAGGCGGCCGCCATGGAGCTTTTGCCGCGCTGCTTGGCTTGGCTCACGGAAAGCGACATCGCCCGGGCCTACGAAGAGCAGATGGCGCGCATGGTCGAGCAGGGGATCACGTCCATCTGCGACATGGCTCTCATGCCGCATCCGGGCTGCGATTTCATTCGCGATGATGTGTACGAGGCCCTCTCACGCTCCGGCAAGCTCACGTTGCGTACGCATATGTACCCCACGCTGCTCGACGACCAATCGCGCCTGGAGGCGCTGCAGGCGCGCTACGCCACGGGCGAGTTCCCGCTGCTGCGCGCTCCGGGTTTCAAGCAGTTCTTCGACGGGGTGAGCAGCCAGCACACGGCGTGGCTCACCGACCCGTACACCAATGCGCGCACGCCCGGCGACTGCGGTCGCCCCACCGTGCCCGCCGACCGCATGCGCAAGCTGGTGCTCGCTGCCGCCGAGCGTGGGCATTCCGTGCGCATCCACACCATCGGTGACCGCGCCATCCACGAGGCGCTCGATATTTTCGAGGAGGCGCGCGAGCGGTTTGGGTCGCCCAACCAAGGTCGCAACACCTTGGAGCATCTGGAGAACCTGCTGCCGGGCGATATCGACCGCCTGCGCGAGCTGGATGTGCTCGCAAGTTCCCAGCCCGGGCACATCACGCTCGACCCGGGCGGACCCGAGCGTGATTTGGGGCAGGAGCGCAGCCGCATCATGTGGCCGTTTGCAACGTACACGGAGCGCGGCGTTGCGCAGGCGTTTGGCACCGATTCACCCATCACGGCGGTGACGAGCATGGACGTGCTGTACTGCGCGGTTACGCGTCAGGACCCGTTTACCCATGAGCCGGCGGGCGGCTGGCTGCCCGGCGAGCGCATCTCCGCTGCGGAGGCGCTGCGCATCTACACCGCGGGCAGTGCTGCCGCGGTGGGCCGCGAGCACGAGCTGGGACGCATTGCTCCCGGATACCTGGCGGACTTCGTGGTTCTCAACCGTGACGTCACCGCGTGCGACGCAAGCGAGATCCAGGGTGCAAAGGTCCAGGCCGCCTACCTGGCGGGCAAGCGGGCATTCGAGCGCGCATAAGCGCTTTCGTGCTGGTGGATGGAGGCGGATCTCGACTGAGAAGGCAAATCTTGCAGTGTAGAACTGCAAGATTTAGAATATCTTGCAGTGCAGGACTGCAAGATTTGGAGATGCCATGCCGTTCAATTCGCTCGTTCAGGAGAAAATTCTCGATTTCGAGCAGCTTGGGCTGCCGGAGGTCTTCGATCGCAACCTGCGTCTTCTGCCCGTTCAGAAGCCCGACCGTAACAATTTGGCGCAGGTGATCGTTGGTACGCGTCGCTGTGGAAAGACGTATCGTCTGTTTCAAGAGATGCGCGATGTTGCTCGTGCAGGTTATGATCCCGAGATGATGCTGTACTTCAACTTTGAAGACGAGCGCCTTAAGCCGTATTCGGCTTCACTGCTCACGGATGTTCTCGATACATTTTTTGCGATGCGCCCTAAAGCTTGCGAGGAGGGTTGCTTTCTTTTTTTCGATGAGATTCAAGAGGTTCCCGACTGGAGCCTTTTCCTGCGCCGCGTAATCGATTCGACCAAAGCTACCGTCTATGTGACGGGTTCTTCGTCAAAGATGCTCTCCTCCGAGCTCTCGAGTGAGTTCAGGGGCCGTTCGCTCTCAAGGGAGCTCTTTCCCTTGAGCTTCTCGGAATTCGTGCGCCGCATGGGAGATGCCGATCTTTCGAGCTCCAAAGGATTCTCATCTTCCGATGCGGCTGTAGCACGCGGCGCGCTGAGCGAGTATCTCCTTCGCGGCGGCTACATGGCAGCGTTTGATCTCCCTGTATCTGATGGCATGATGCTCATGCAGGAATATGCGTACCGAACGGTTGCCATGGATGTGGTGGAGCGCTATAACCTGCGTACGCCACGGATCGCTACGAGTTTTTTAACCAGGTGCATCGCCTCATCTGGTCGTGAGCTGTCAGTAAACAAGGTGGTCAACGAGTTTAAAAGCCGGGGAGCATCGACCTCTCGAGAGACGGTTTCCAGCTTGCTCTCGTATTACGAGGAGGCATACCTGGTCTTCTCTCTGGGCGATTTGAACCGCTCGCTTGCAAACAACCCCCGTTCCAGTTCGAAGGTGTACGCAGTTGATCCCGGCATGTTTGCGGCGTTCTCTCCTGCGGCTAGCAAAGAGGAGGGTCAGCGTCTGGAGACTGCGGTGTTCAACAAGCTGCGCCGCTTGGCTCCTCAGGCGCGTTCGGGGTCGCTTGCTCGGCTGACGTTCGAGCACGAGGGCGGCTCGCATGAGGTGGACTTCGTTATGGGTGACGCTTTGTTGGGTGATGTGTTCCAGCTGGTTCAGGTGAGCGTTGACATGTCGAATCTTAAGACGAGGCGTCGTGAGCTCTCTGCTGTCGAAGCGGCTATGGAGAAGTATGGAATCAACGAGGCGACGATCGTGACGATGGATTCCGAGGAAACGGTAGAGATGGAGTCGGGGGTCGTTCGAGTCGTTCCGGCATGGAAATGGCTGCTCGACGATTGACGCCAGACCGATCGGCGCTTGCGTTACGGCATAACGTACCGGTGGGTTGTTTGCGCCCATGAGGAGAGACATTGGAAGAGGGCGGCCGCTCGTGCGCACACGAGCGGCCGCCCAGCGCGTTGTTTGCTTCAACTCTACAGCGTCAGCATCCCCTGATCGAATGCGTTGGGGAAGAGGAACTTGCGGTGCTTGGGGTTTCCGCGCTTGTCGGTTCCCAGAACAACCTCGATAAAGCCGTTCTCGCGATCGATGTCGATGACCTCGCCGTAGCCGAACGCCTTGTGGAACACGGTGTCGCCGGGTTCGAGCGCGGCAAGCTTTGCGTCCGTCACTGCGGGCGGTTCGTGCCAGTCGAGCTTGGTCTCCTCGGGATAGCCCGCAAGCCACCATCCGGCACGGCCTGCCGTGGCCTTGCTGCCGCGGAAGGTGAACTCGAAGCGCGCACCGCGCTTTGCGAGCTCGTCCATTGCGCTGTCGAGCTCGCCGCCGCCCATGACCCATAGGTTGCCGCCGTTGAGCCCACGCAAATCGACGTACTTGAAGCCTTGCTGCTCCAGGGCCTCGACAATCCAGTCGCGTTCCGGGGCCGCTTCAACGGATTCCGCGACTGCCGAGCTGTCAGGCGCCACATTGCTTTCGCTGTCGCCGCGCGTCTTGCGTTCGTGCTCTATGGTTGCCTTGCCGTCTGCCGGGATCGCCTTGGCCGCTCGGCTGGCAAAGTCGTTCCGTGTGCTCTCGCCTCCGCGGATCATGCGCCCGGTCTCGTCCAGCAGCGTGTCCTGCCGCGCCATCTCCGCGAAGTCCTCTTTGGTCAGAGAGGTGTCGAAGAGGCCCACGCGTGCGTCGTAGCTGTGCTTCTCGATGCCGGTGTAGGAAAGGCTGGCGTCCTCATAGCGGCGAAACTTGTACACCGCGTCGTTCATCACGGAATCGCGGAACACGCCGAGCGACACTAGCAGCTCGAAGTCCTTCACCGAGAGGCCCGTGACCTTCTTGAGCAGGCCGGGTTCCAGCTGCGTGATGACTTCTTTCAAGCTCTGCTCGCGGTAGTCGGTGAGGTACATGAACACGGGGATGCGCGTGGCGAACTTGATCAGCTTCTCCTGGATCTGCTTGCGTTTGCTCTTGAATTCCTTTTCCTCTTCGGAGAGCTCCTTCTTCTCCTTTTTGCTGAGCTCGCCGCCCTCCTTTTTGACCTTTTTGACGTGCTCGGACTTGTTGATGATGGTCACGATGTCATCGTTCAGGCTGCGGAAGCCCTCGATATTGCTGAGGGCGCGCATGGCCTCGGCGTTCTCGAGCAGGCGGCGTAACGTGTCATTGTCAACGTTGACCAAAAGCGCGCTTTCCCAACGGCGCGCCAGCAGGGTGGCGGAGGTGCCTGCCATGGCGATATCCAGGATGTCGGCCGCGTTCACCTCGCGCATGGCGCTGCCGTCGTAGGCGAGCACGGGGAGGAACTTGATGAAGTCCGCGACCTTCTTCTCGGGGTTGGGCTCATCGACCGAGAGCTGGCAGCTGTAATCGGACACCATGGCGAGTGCGCGGTCGAGCGCGAAGTCGAATACGTAGCACTCCTGCTTGATCACCTGCATGTGCCCGTTCTCATCCTTGGCGGTCCAAGGGCTCTGCACGCGGAAGGCGGTTTGGAAATACGTTTCGGGGCTCTTGAGGTTGCGCAGCATGAACACGCCGGTCCACGGGCGGATGGTCACGCCGGTGGTGAGCTTGCCACAGGAGAGGGTGATGGTCTTGGTTGCCAGCGGGTCCCCCATGGCGCGGCGCACGGGCTCGACGGCCTCAAGACCGATGCCCGCCTCAGTACCCGCCGCCACGAGCACCTGGTAATCGTGATAGAAGATGTTCTGGCGTTCGGCCAACAGGTTCGCCATGGCGTGGCACGACGCCACGTTGGGCAGGAACCACAAGGTATGTGTAAGGTTGGCGAGAAGCGCCGCATGGCTGAAGGGCAGCACCGGTTTCTGCGCGCCCATCTTGAGCTCGTCGGTGGTGGTCTCGGCCAGCGCGCCGCGGATCAGATCGAGCCATTTCTGCACGTAGTCCTTGTATTTGAACTGCGCGTCTGCGCCTTCGCCGACGGCGGAGAAGAACACGTTGAGATCGAACTCGTCGAACTCTCCCGCGCGGGCCACGCGGGAGATGGAGTCGGGCACCTTGTAGGTCATGAGAACCATACGGGGGAGGGCTGCATAGGGATTGGGCTCGAATGGGTGCGTGCGCGCCCACTCCTGCTTGGCTTGCTGCTCGTCGGAGTACGTCCAGTTGAAGATCTGGTCCTCGATGAACTCGCCGCTGGTCAGCGCGCGGAAGGGCGTGCCCGAGAGGTAGAGGTAGCGGTCCGCCTGAATGGGCAGCCAGGTCTCATCGAGGCTGTTGCCCGTGGAGGCGGCGTCAACTTCCTTTTCGGTGGATTCGACGACGTCGTCCTCGTCCGCCGGCTTGGCGAAGAGCTTTTGCGCGCTGTCGCGCCATGCGCCGAAGTGGTACTCGTCAAAGGCGACGAGGTCCCAGTGCTCCAGGTGGACCCACTCGTTGCGCGGCTTGATGGCGCCGGTGGCGCGGTCAACGCCCAAGAAATCCTGGAACGAGCCAAAGCACACGATGGGGTGCGAGGGGTCGCATTCCTCGTAAGACATGGCACCGCGCGAGACGAATTGCCAACCTTCGAAGTCGATATGGCTCTCCAGGTCCTCACGCCAGGCATCCTCCACGGCGGGCTTGAAGGTGGGCACGAGCACACGCTTCATGTTCATGCGGCGCGCGAGCTGGTAGGTGGCGAAGGTCTTGCCAAAGCGCATCTTGGCGTTCCAGAGGAACTTGGGTACGTTGCGGTTGCCGGGCTGCTCGCAGGCACGGAAGTACGCCTCCGTTTTGTTGACGGCCTCGAGCTGCTCGGGGCGCATGGCGAAGTCCTCGGTGCGCTCGCGCTCATAGCTGGTGCGGTCGCGAACCTGCAGCCAGGCGTTGCGCACGTCGGCGGGCGTGCAGCGGAACCATTCGCCGCCTACGTTTTGGAATCCGTTGGCGGCAAGGCGCTTGTGGACCGCGTGATCCATGAATGAGGAGCCGTCCGTGCGCATGGCGCTCTCGGCGAACACGATCTCGTACGGCTTGCCCTCGCCCGGCTGGATGACAGGGAACTGCTGGGCAACGCGCTTTTCCACGTCGTTCTCCGTATACCCGACCTTGAGGAAGTTCGCGTGATCCGGGTTCTTGTCGCGATACGCGTAGATGGAAGGCCGGACCTCCGGACGCGCGGGGAAGAAGGTGTTGGGAGTATCCATTGTTGCCTACTCCATTTCGTGAATGAAGCCCTCGATGAACTCGACCTCTTCCGAAGAGAGCCCGTATCGTTCGTAGAGCTTTTGGTCTGTAGGAGTCTCGTTTAAGTCGAGGATGGGAACAAAGCAGAATTTATCTTTGGATAGGTTGATTGAAGATAATGTTTGGGCAACGAGGAATCGCGCGAATTTCGTTTTGAGATAAGTTCGAAGGTTGTCGGCTTGTTTTTGGGAATCGAGGGGTCCGATAATCAGGTAGGAATCGGTGCAGACCTCTTGAGGACCAAGAACCTCTATCTTTGATAGAACGCGCATCTTTCCCTCTTTATCGGGCTCGCATGCGTGTTCGTAAATGATGCGGCTGATCATTACCTTGTAGCGTTCGAGATACTCATCACCCTTTTCGAGCGTTTTGGGGTCGACATATGAGAGTCCCTTGCTCGAATGGAGTACGAGTTTCCCTGCGGCTTTTTCGTCGTCTCCTCGGAATGAGGTCGGGTATCCAAACGGGTTACGCGACGTCACGATTGAGTCGAGAAAGTTAGGCTTAGTTGCTTGTATTTTATGGATGACAGAGATGGCTTCGTTGTATCTCACGAACACGGGGAACTCGTTGAGCTTGCGTTTTGCCGTGCTCCGATGGATGCCACGTACAGTTGTTATCTCGCAGTCGCTCTCGCGATCTCGTTCCCAGAGAAAATAGTTAACTCCTCCGCCAACGCTGTTTTGGGGGAAACAGTCTTTTGCGTTGATGAAATCAACCATTTTAGTGATGTGGCTGTCTGAAAGCATTTCTTGGCGAAATGCAGTGAGTCCCTTGCCGCCTGCAAAAAATCTCGAGGGGATAATCATCGCCAAGTATCGAGGGTTGAGCTTTTTTGCCTGTTCGACAAACAGATGATAAATCGGAGATGCGCTCGCGCCATTTCCCCCATCGCTCAGCTGGTACGGCGGGTTACCGACGATCACATCAAACTTCATATTCATAATCCTTTCTGGATCGTCGGCGTGAATGAATTCGTACGCATGGGTTTCGAGTGCGGCGTCGCGGTCGTATTCGGCATTGCTCGCACCGCAGTATTTGCAACGGTTGTTCACCCACGTGTGTTGGATGGTGCGGTGGCGCACGTTGCCCTCGGAACTATCGAACTCCGCAACGCTGAAGCGCCCGTTGGGGAACTTGCTGCAGTACAGGCTGCGGCGCGCAAGCAGGCTCGTGAGCTCGGTGATGGCGATGCCATAGAGCTGCTCGTGCATGATGTGCTCGACGCGTCCATGCAGGTCGGGGTACACGTGCTCGAGCCCCTTGATGAAGCGCTTGGCCGCCTCTCTTAAAAACACGCCCGATTTACAGCATGGGTCCAAGATCTTGATGGTGGGGTCGCTCCAGATTTCAGACGGCAACATGTCCAACACGTCGTTGGCGAGCTCCGGCGGCGTGAAGACCTCGTCGTTGCTCAGGTTCGCCAAGCAGGCCAAGACGTCGGGGTTGTACGCCTTCTCGAGCAGGCTACTCATAGCGCTGCACCTCCCAGTAATTGGTGAGGGGGTATTCCTGTATCGCGGAGGGGATGTACGCATCGATTTCGGCGTCGTACTCCCAGTCGGTATGTGCGCGGACGTTGCCCGTGTCGGGCTGCTCATCGGCGAACAGGGAGAGCGTCTCACCCTTATCGGTGTTGCCGTCGAGTAGCTCGCTCAGCAAAAAGTCGCGGCGCTTCACCTTGTCGCCCGTCACGAGCGACCATTCGGCAAAGGTGATGGGATCGCCGTTGGAATCTTTGAGGGTGAGGGCGTCGCCGCACAGGATGTTCTTGTGCAGCAGGTAGCGGATCGCTTCGAGGAACGGGGCGTCCGGCTTCTTGACGGCGCGCATAGCCTCGGCCTCGACGATTCCATACAAGCGCTCGCGGCATTCCTCGGCGTTGTCCTCCAGGATGTCCACGCCGTATAAGCTGCTCACGGCCACGAAGGCGTAGCGCATGTAGTCGTCAGGGCTCTTCTTGTATTGCCGTGCAACCACAGTGAGTTTCCGTCTTAGCACCTCGGCGAGGAAGTTCCCGTTGCCGCAGGCCGGTTCTAGAAAGCGGGACTCGATGCGCTCGGTCTCCTGCTTGACCATATCGAGCATCGCGTTGACTTCGCGCTCATTGGTAAAGACCTCTCCGTGCTCCTGCACCCTCTTGCGAGATTTGACTTGCTGAGCCATGAAAGGGGTCCCGTCGACTCTGTGGAATATAATCCACAACAGTCTAACCCTGAAACGAAATAAGAGGAATATAAACCACAGTGCGGAATATGTTCATCAATACGATTGCTGCCATGAAGAGTGACAGTGCGTACATAGCCATCCATCGAACCCTTGGCGTCAATGCCGCCCGAATCAGGGCTCAGAGGGGTCAGTCCCAACTGTTCGTCGCCGACCGGTCTGGTGTGGATAGGTCTGCCTTGAACAAATTCGAAAGCGGAAAATACAATCCCTCGGTTGAGTGGCTTTGCAAATTGGCGGATGGCCTCGAAGTTCCCGTTGTCGAGTTCTTCTCTGGGCTTGAGGGCTCCACGCCGAGTGAGCTTGCCGGGGACGATCGGGAAAACGCTGAAAACTAGGGCTTTTCACTGGGCCTGAGCAACCGCTGACACGGCGGCGCTCTAAATCTTGCAAAGCAGCTGACCAGATCCAGAGCTTCCATATCTATCAAAACTCCTGCGCAGGAAAAACTTTGCGTTCGAGGGCCTGGGTGGCCTTTCTTCATCTGCGCATCTGAGCGCTCAGGAAATCTAAGTGTCAAGTTATAAGATTTTTTGAAGTGACGTTGTATAAGTCTACGTGGCTGGGTACTATTCATCGCGTACACAAACCGCATGGGCCTCGGTGTGGAACCAAGGTGCCAGCAAAGGAGGAGACGAACATGTCTTTGAAGCCGCTTGCAGATCGCGTTCTGATCAAGCCCGACGCTGCTGAGCAGAAGACCGCTTCTGGTCTGTACATCGCCAGCAACGCCCAGGAGAAGCCGCAGCGCGGTACCGTCGTCGCCGTGGGCGCCGGCAAGCTCAACGACAAGGGCGAGCGCCTGCCGCTCGACGTTCACGAGGGCGATGTTGTCATCTACGGCAAGTTCGGTGGCAACGAGATCAAGGTCGACGGCGAGGACTACCTCCTCATGCGCGCCGACGACATCTACGCCGTCGTCGAGTAGCATCTCCGGACCTCAATTTAGTGCCTGTCCCTAAATTGAGGTGTGGTACTCGTTCTCGCCGCTGCGGCACGCGACTCAGCCGCAGATGGCATCCATCTTCACCCATTTGGAGGATTGAACAATGGCAAAGAACATTACGTTCGACACCGACGCCCGCGCCAAGCTCGCCAAGGGTGTCAACACCCTGGCCGACGCCGTCACCGTCACCATGGGCCCCAAGGGCCGTTATGTGGCGCTGCAGCGCTCCTTCGGCGCTCCCACCATCACCAACGACGGCGTCTCCGTCGCCAAGGAGATCGAGCTCGAGGATAACATCGAGAACATGGGTGCTCAGCTGGTGAAGGAGGTCGCCACCAAGACCAACGACACCGTGGGTGACGGCA
>SAMEA3387485__coassemble_1248_pt1 | contig 20433 bp, 23 predicted proteins | sample SAMEA3387485__metabat2_high_PE_042 | metagenome-assembled genome bin SAMEA3387485 (sample SAMEA3387485) | Felis catus | biome: Faeces | place: United Kingdom | collected 2012 | reverse complement strand
ACAAGTTCATGTTGAGGGAACTCCGAGAAAGGCCCCTAAACTAGGCAAGCCCCAAAGTTTATGTCCGCATTACTTAGAGTGTTCTGCATTCGTGCGCTCAGAAGAACAGAATGCAAGATTGCGATTACCGTGACCTTGCTGTTTTGTCTGATTTCATTTGCCGAGACATGCTTAAGGTTTTACGGCGCAGATCAAGGCGAGCTTCCCTCGGCTGCCTACGCATGGGCGTGGAATATGGATGCAATGCAGGTGAATGCCTCCCGCGTGTACCTGTTCTTTATCATGCCCATCGCAGGTGCGTTGGTTTTTTCCGATGTCGCTCGGCAAGATTTGAGGTCCGGAAGCGCCTGCTTACTGGCGTCTCGCTCTTCCGTCACTACATGTGTTCTCGCATATGGGGCAACGAGTTTCATCGGTGCTTTCTTACTGACGTTTGTGGGGCTGGAGTTTTTGCAGCTACTCGCGTTCGTGGCGTTTCCTGTAGAAGGGGCGTTCGAAGGATATTTGGGAATGCCAATGTATCTTGACCTGCGAACGCCTGGAGGGTTGTTTGCAGAAATGTGGAACGACGCCCCTTATGTATACAACTTGATTTTTGCTGTTGCGGCCTCATTTTGGTCGGGCGCATCGGCACTGTTGTCGTGCGCGCTGGGAATGATGATGCGTCGCAATAAATTGGCCTTGATTTTACCCGGCGCTATTTCCCTGGCGGCGTTTGTAGTTCTTCCGTTGGTAGTTCCGGGTTTGAGTGGTTTGCTGCATTTTTCCTTGATGTATCCCAAGCTAAACGATCAGGCTGTAAGTGTTGCGCGCTTCATCTTGACTCCCTGCCTGTACATGATTCCGTCGTTCTGCCTCATTGCGATGGCATGTAAGCGTGGGAGGGACGTGCTACTATGACTTCCTGGATGTATGTTCACATCAGGCGCAATGGCTGGGCGTGCGTTGCGCTTTTCGCGTTAGTGGCGTGTCGCTTGTTGCAGATGATGGCTCTCGCTCGATCAGCCCATGCTGCTGAGTCGCTTTTTGATTCCTACCTCTCGATTAACTCCGTAGATTTAGCCGCGTTTTTGTTCGTCCCGTTGTTTTGCATTGGACAGATGCGCTCGCTCAAATTGTACTCCTCACCTCAGTGCGCCCTGGCGCTGGGGAATCGCGCGCGGGTGGCGTTGCGTATGGGCGTGGATTGCATACTGACCGGTATGTTTATGGCCGCATTATTGCACGCGTCATCTTACTTGGTTCTGCTTGGTCGGTTTGGTTCCGTTTCTGCTTGGGAAGCATTTCGTCCCGTCGACTTGGTGCTGCAAGGTATCGTTCTTAGCAATTCGGGCATCATCGCCTTTCTTGTGATGATGATGTTTCGCTCTTCGGCATTTGCGTGCCTAGCGGGCTTTTTGTATGGGATGTGGGATTTTATGGCAATGAATATCGTTGGTGGCGGATTACCCGCTATTGGATGGAGCTTGGCAATTATCCCGGATGGAGCGGGGTGGCAAACGATTGCCGTGCATACGGGAGCCATTGCGTCTTTGCTGCTGGTGTTGGGCGTTTTGCTGTGGATTGTTGTGGGTAAGGTCGATTATCTTGGTTATGACAAATGCCTTAGCAAAGCCTGACATTTCGATGGGACCAAAGGAATGGTGGAGGTTGCTATGAGCAATTGTGCGTGCACGCGCCCGACACGCTGCATCGGTGTTCGCGTCCTTGGGGTATCAAAGTCGATCAAAGGCAATCTTGTGCTCGATGCCGTAAGTGCAGACTTTGCGCTGGGGCGTGTGAGCGGGATTCGTGGACACAACGGGTCGGGAAAGACGATGCTCCTGCGTGCGATAGCGGGGCTGATCTCGGTTGACAAGGGATCGATAGAGGTGCTTGGCAAAGAGGTTGGCGTTGACGGCAGCTTTCCTACGGACGTTGGATTTATGATAGAGCCCCTCGAACTTTGGGATGAGTTTACGGGGCTTGAAATGCTAACGCTGCTCTCATCGTTGCGTGGCAAGTTTTGCGCGGACCACCTGCGATCAACGCTCATTCGCGTGGGTCTCGATCCAAATGACATGCGCAAGATCAAGAGCTTCAGCCTCGGCATGAGGCAGCGGCTGAATCTTGCCCAGGCGCTCATGGGAAATCCTCGCTTGCTTTTGCTGGATGAGCCTACAAACGCTCTTGACGAGGATGGACAAGAGACAATATGTCGCATTCTGCGGGACGAGCGTGATCGGGGGACAACGATCATCGTCGTATCTCACGATCGAGAGCAGCTCGATCGCATCGCCGACGTTCAATATGTTATGAGCGATGGACGGATACGGGAGGTGTAGCGATATGAAATCGGGGCTTGTCTCTAGATGGGCAATCGCGTGGAGCCTCATAGCGGTTGTCGCATTTGGAATTGGAATCATTGCGCGCATGAGCCACGGTGATGTATCCAGCCATCCCGAAGAGCTTGATCGGATGGAATATCAAGTGGCGCCGTTTTCCCAAAAGCAGTTCGAGCTGTATGCGGAGGGCGTGGGCGACTTAGGCACGAAGCAAGCGTTGAAGGACGCGGATATCGTCGTTCGGGTGAAGAAGGAGGGCGTATCCACATATCGCTACAAGGCGTTTACTACGCCTGTGCGAGTTGTTGAGGTCTTGCGCGGCGATGCGCAGCTTCAGGATTTGATGATTGATGTATATGAACCGGTCTCTTTGAATGAATGGGATGGCGTCAAGACCTTGTTTGCGGCTGATGCGTATCAGTTTGGCTCTACGCCTATGCGCGAAAACGAGGAATATGTGCTATTTCTCAACCGAGCCCCCAGCAACCGAGTGGTGGGCGATGCATGGACCATCGCAGTATCGCCGTATGCAAAGATGCCAGCCGACGGCGATCCGGTTTGTATAGTTCATGCGGGCGTTGAGGCGAACATGATCTTACGTGATCTAAGTGAAGCCGATTTGATTGCAGAGAGCGACGCTGACGCGGAGGCATACCTTGCTGGTTCTAGGGACGTGCTCGAGAGCTTTGCCATCGAGTAACAGAGGGCCACACATCAGTCGCCCTGTGCGCGTTAAAGGGTCTTCGCGTGATTGCAAGTGAGCTTGATGACGAGTTTGATTGATCTGCGCCATTGGCTTCTGCCTTTCAAAGCAGGGTGAGGGCTTGACCTGTGCGTCCGTTTCCGCGGTGATACACTGGGGCATGCAGGGTGGACGTTCTACATGAATGATTGAAGGGTCATATGGGGGACATGGTGCGGGGTGCGCGGATTCGTGTGGGCGCAAACGTGTCGTCGATTGCACTCGCCGCCTTGACTCTCTCGGTTATCCTGTTCAATCTCGTGGCCGCCTTTCACGGCAATATCTGGTTCGATGAGTCGTATTCGATGGCGTTGGCGTCCCATGCCTTGCCCGAGATAATTGCCATCGGAGCGACCGATGTCCATCCCGTTCTGTACTACGTCATGCTGCGGATCATCTACCTTGTGTTCGGGCCCAGCGTGTTGGCCATGAGGTTGTTTTCCGTATGCGGCATGGTGGCCTGCGTGCTTTTGGGATGGGGTGTGGTTCGCAAAGACTACGGAAATGTGGCTGCAGCCCTATTCGTTGCCCTGGTCTCCATTTCGCCTTGGGCGGCCGCTGAGGCAGTCGATATTCGCATGTACTCGTGGGCCGCGTTTTTCACCGGTCTCTCTTTTCTGTACAGCATGCGTATCGTTCGCGTGCTTTTACCCCTCGAAGTTCGGCCAGATGCTGCGGAGGCCGCCGTTCCCCGGCATTGGTGGGTGGTCGCGTTTGCCGCGGCGCTCGCTGCGGCGTACACGCATTACTTTGCGGCAATAGCTTCGTTCATGTCGATGTCTCTTGTGCTGGCATCCGCATGACTCCATGCGCGGCCTGGATCAAGCTCGGCCGTCGACCGCGCCCCGCTCCGTTTCTTTTGGCGCGGGGTAGGGTTGTGTTTGCTCGGGTACCTGCCTTGGGTCATCGTCGTGATAGGGCAGACCGCTATGGTGAGCAGGGGCTTTTGGATCAAGCTCGACTTTCCCAACGCCCTGCTGACGCTGTGCACGTTTCCCTTCACCTCCGAGGTCACGGTCGATCTCATGGAAGGCGACGGCGGTGGGGCGCTCGCACGCGTCTGCTGGGTCGGTGCTGCCCTGGCGGCGGCATGCCTGTTGCGGGCGGCAACGTGCGCCTGGCGATCGCGTGCAGCCTCGCCGCGCACGTCGGGCGCGATGCAAGACCGGCTTGCCCGCGCCTTGGGCGATGCGGTTGTTCAAGGTGTTTTCGTCTTTTTTGGCACTGCTTTGCTCACGCTGGTCGTGGGTTTGCTGTTGGGTCAGCCCATTTTCATGACAAGGTACATGGTATGCGCTCTCATTCCGCTCTCGGTTTCGATTGCGGTTTTGTTGGCGCGTGCGAATAAGAAATGGGTGCCCGTCGGATTCGCCGTCGGCCTGATCCTGGTCTCGACGGGAGCCCAGGTGCGAAGTTGCCAGATTGCCTATGACGAACGCAACGCCGAACCGGTCGCCTATTACGATCAGGTCACTTTGGATGGGGACCAAGGACGCCTGCCCGTAGTTGCGGGACGCAATCTGTTCGGCGATATTCAGGCGGTCGGGCCGCTCTCCGTCTTGGTTCCTGAAGCGAAGATCGAATATCTCGATGCATGGTTGGCTTACGACGCCTTCACGCCTACTGTCACGTTTCTTGAGCATGGGTCTGAGGCGCTCGATGGCTACGTTGGGCGCTTCGTGTATCTTGCCGGTCGATTGAACGAGTCTGACATCGAGCAGCTGGAGGACGAGGTTGGGGCGAGCGTTGTGAGCTCTCGGGTCTTCGAGCGTCCGTATCGAGACACGTGCTGGACGATCGTGCTTATGGAGCGTCGATAGGCGGGCGACGCCGCAAATCGACTTGATTGGAGCTGGATATGGCTGAACATACGTGTGAGGAGCCCGAATCGAGAGTTGCCGAATCGCTTGTGGTGGTTGTGCCGTGTCATGATGAGCAATCGACAGTTCCGGAGTTCTTAAAGGCTTGCGCGTTGAAGGCGGAGGCTCAATTGCAGGCGATGGGGGTCGTCCCGACCTATCTGTTCGTCGATGATGGGTCAACCGATGGGACCCTGCAAGTGCTCAGGGATGTTGCGGGGGCGCGTAAAGACGTCGCGTACCTTTCGTTTTCGCGCAACTTTGGAAAAGAGGCTGCCATGTACGCGGGCCTCAAGGCGGCATTATCTTTTGGCCCGGATTATGCGGCGATCATGGATTGCGATCTGCAGGACCCGCCAGAGCTGCTGCCCGATATGGTGGCGTGCATCCGACGGGGCTCATGCGACCGAGTGTCGGCTCGCAGGGTGTCTCGTACCGGGGAGCCGCCCATTCGGTCTTGGTTTGCCCGTCGGTTCTATGCTCTTATGAAGCACGTGGTCGATTTTGAACTTGTGGACGGTGCGAGGGACTTTTCGGTCATGACGCCGCGCTTCATCTCGGCAGTGCTTTCGTGCGGGGAGTACAACCGCTTCACGAAAGGGCTGTTTGGTTGGGTTGGCTTTTCGACCGAGTGGGTTGCCTATCCAAATGTCGAGCGAGTGGCGGGCGAGACGAGCTGGTCTTTCTGGGCGCTGATGCACTACGCCCTTGATGGTATCGTTGCGTACACGGTGCGCCCGCTGGAGGTGCTCGCGGGATTCGGGGCCGTCACGTCCCTCATCGCGACCTGCGCGCTCGTGTTCGTCGTTGTCAGGGCATTGCTCTTTGGCGATCCCGTGGCGGGGTGGCCGTCGCTTATGACGGTGGTCATCCTAACGGGCGGGTTGCTTATGCTCGCGCTTGGCATCATCGGTTTTTACCTCTCGAAAATCTACCTCGAGGTGAAGCGCCGGCCGCTCTATGTTGTTGCCGAGGCTCATGGCGTCGACGCGTAGGAAATTATTGCGGCTCCCATATTGACGAACGATTTCCCGATTCGCTGTTCGAAAATCACGTTGTCGCGGTATCGTGAAGAAATGGCCCTGTCCATGTCGCGGCATCGTGTAAATGAGGGCATCCTACGTGGTGGCATCGTGATAGGCCCTGGGTGGCCGCCTCGTATGCCGAGGAGTGGGATTTCAGCGCCGTCGATCACGACAAGCACGGCAGGCCCCTGTACTTCTACTCGCGCTACGACCGGGGCAACGCTCGCGGCACCATGGAAATCGACTTCCTCATCGTCAGGGGCTACGACAACGCCGCCATGAAGCCGCGCATATCGCCCGTCGAGGTGAAGTCGACCAAGAGGTACGGCACCTCGTCCCTCGATAAGTTCAGGGCGTCGTTTGGCAAACGGCTGGGCACAGAGTACGTGCTCCATCCCAGACAGCTGCAGGTCGAGGGTGACCGCGTGTACCTGCCGCTCTACGCCTCCTTCTGCCTGTAGTGCGCCGCGTCGGCATCTGATGGGCTGATGCGAGATCGTGCCCCGGCAGTCGGTCTAATGCCGGTTCGCGCCCTGGCGTCCCTGCGCGGCGCGGTTGCGGGCGTGGGGGTTGGTCGCCTTGTTGGGCATCCCGCCTCGTGCGGCTTTGCATGGCTTTCCAGCTCTGTTTGGGACCTTGCCGCCGTTCTTTTTCCCTGTGCCCGCGCCCGGCTTGGGCGGGACCGGGCGGATCAAGCACTTGGCCCCGTAGCCGATCAGATCCTCGCGTCCGGCCTTCCGCAGGGCCTCCTTCACCAGCTTGTAGTTCTCTGGTTTGCGGTACTGGATGAGGGCGCGCTGCATGGCCTTCTCGTGCGGGTCGCGCGGGATGTAGACGGGCTCCATGGTACGCGGGTCGACGCCCGTGTAGAACATGCATGTGGACATCGTGGACGGCGTGGGGTAGAAGTCCTGCACCTGCTCGGGCATGTAGCCCATGTCGCGCACGGCCTCCGCGAGCTCCACGGCCTCCTTCATGGTCGAGCCCGGGTGGCTCGAGATGAGGTAGGGCACTACGTACTGCTTGAGGCCGTATTCGGCGGAGAGTCGCTCAAAGCGCTCGACGAAGGCGTCGTACACCTCGCGGCGCGGCTTGCCCATCACCGAGAGCACCGCGTCGCTCACGTGCTCGGGCGCCAGGCGCAGCTGGCCGCTCACATGGTGCTGCAACAGTTCTACCAGGAACTTGTCGCTCGCGTCGGCCATGGTGTAGTCGAAGCGGATGCCGCTGCGCACGAAGACCTTCTTCACGCCGGGGAGTTGCCGCAGGTCGCGCAGGAGCTCGGCGTAGGCGTCCTCGTTGGTGTCCATGTTGCGGCAGACGCTGGGCCAGAGGCACCGGCGGCTCTTGCACACGCCATGGGTGAGCTGCTTTGTGCATGCGGGCTTGAAGAAGTTTGCCGTGGGGCCGCCCACGTCGTTGATGTAGCCCTTGAACTCGGGGTCGCGCGTGAGCAGTTCAGCCTCGCGGATGATGCTCTCGCGGCTGCGTACCTGCAGCATGCGCCCCTGGTGAAAGGCGAGCGCGCAGAAGGAGCACTCGCCGAAGCACCCGCGGTTGCTGGAGATGGAAAAGCGGATCTCGTCAAAGGCGGGGATGCCGCCGGCCTCGTCGTAGTCGGGGTGCCAGTGGCGTGCGTAGGGGAGCTCGGCCACCTCGTCCATCTCGGCGGTGGTGAGGGGTGCCGCCGGCGGGTTCTGCACCACGTAGACGCCGTTCGGGTAGGGCTCCACCAAGCGCCGCCCCGTGATGGGGTCCATGTTCTGTTGCTGGATGTTGAAGGAGCGAGCGTAGGTGATGCGATCGGCTGCAAGCTCGTCCCAGCTGGGGAGCAACTCGTAGTCGTACACGTTGTCGAGCGCTCCCGGCCCGCTCGTGCGATATGCCGAGCCGTTCACGAAGGTGATCTGCTCCACGGGCAGCCCGCCGTCGAGCGCGTCGGCCACCTCCACGATGGAGTGCTCGCCCATGCCGTAGAGCAGGATGTCGGCGCTCGAGTCGAGTAGGACCGAGCGCTTGAGCTTGTCCTGCCAGTAGTCGTAGTGGGCCAAGCGGCGCAGGCTCGCCTCGATGCCGCCGATGATGATGGGCTTGTCCTTGAAGGTACGGCGGATGAGGTTGCCGTACACGGTGACGGCGCGGTTGGGGCGCGCCCCGGCGCGTCCGCCGGGGGTGTAGGCGTCCTCGTGGCGCGGCTTCTTGTTGACGGTGTAGTGGTTCACCATGGAGTCCATGTTGCCGGCGGAGACGAGGAAGCCCAGGCGCGGCTCGCCGAGCGCGGAGATGCTCGCGGGGTCGGTCCAGTCGGGCTGGCAGATAACACCCACGCGGTAGCCGTGCGCTTCGAGCACGCGGGTGATGATGGCCATGCCGAAGCTGGGGTGGTCCACATAGGCGTCGCCACATACATAGACGAAGTCGCACTGGTCCCAGCCCCGGGCGTCCATGTCCGCGCGGGAGACGGGGAGGAATGCCTCGCGCCCCGGACGTTTCTTGGTGCCGGGGCAGCGCGCGCAGGCCGGTTTGGAATGTGGGGTTTTCGCCTTGGCGCGATTGCCGGCGGGGCGCTTGGGGGCCGTGCTGTTTTTGGCTGCCGTGCTGTTATTGGCGGAATGCTTGGGCATGCTGCTCACTTTCGCTCAGGTTGCATGCGGTTAGCATACGCCATCTTCACGTGAGGGGAGCGGACGCGCCGCGCGGCGCTTTTAGTCTATGAACCAGAACCAGCTAAAGGGCCCCAGATAGGGCAGGCTCAGCACGTACAGCACGGTTGCCGCGATGACAAAGCCCGTGCGCGCGTCCGCGCCCGAGCGCGTGCTGGCGATATCGTCCTTTGGTCCGGCGCTGCGCTTTGAGGGTCCCATGGCTCGCCCCACTTTCTAGTCGATCGTATCGCCGGCGTGGTTCCGCCCGACGATGCCGCGCGCCCCCACGAGGGTGCGCGTCTTGGGGTACCAGCGCACCTCCGCCATGGGCTCGTCAAGGACGGCCGCGACTTGCGGCCAGTCGGCGGCGTTGACGGAGAGGTGCGCGTCCGCCCGGCGATGCTTGACGGACTCGCCGTTCTTGTGCAGGGTCACCTCGTACGTGGTGGGCGTGAGTACCGCGCCGCGTCCGCTCGGCTGGTCGATGCTGAACTCGTAAAACGCAAAGGTTTCCTGCCGCCATCCACCGTTCAGGTCGTCGATAACCTCGCTGCAAGAATACGCGCCTCCCGCCCGCGTTTCGGTGAGGTGCGGGCGGGAGGCCGGTACGTGCTACATCAGGCGGTCGAGTGCGGCGGGAAGCTCGGTGAGCGACGGCAGCACCTCGGCGCAGAGCTCGCGGATCTCGTCCGTGGGCTCGTTATAGTCGGGGACCATCACCACGTGCATGCCCGCGGCGGCGCCGGCGCGCACGCCGTTGAAGGAGTCCTCGACGGCGATGCACTGGGCGGGGTCGACGCCCAGGCGCTCGGCGGCGACGAGGTACACGTCGGGCGCGGGCTTGTGGTTCTCGATGTCCTCCTTGAACACGGTGACGTCGAAGGAGTCCATGAGACCAAAGCGCGTCATGTTATTGATGGAGTACTCGCGCCCGCTCGAGGTGGCGAGCGCGACGCCAAGGCCGCGATCCTTGGCGGCGGCGATGGCCTCGGCGGCACCGGGCTTGAGCTCGAGGTCGCGTTCCATGGCCTCCATGAAGATGCCCGCCTGGTGCTCGAAGAGGCGCTCCGTGAGGTCGGGGTCGCCAAACTCGGCGTTGATGATCTCCTTGGCGTTGGGGATGCTGCAGCCCACAAAGGCGTGCAGGATCTCGCTGGAGAGCGTGATGCCAAGGTCGCTCGCCGCGCGGCGCCAGGAGGATTGGCTCACGCGCTCGGTGTCGATGAGCGTGCCGTCCATGTCGAAGATGACAGTTTGCATGAGGGGTCCTTTCGAGACGTTGACTGGGCAGCATGGTAGCAGGTTTTGCGCGCCCGGGGGCGCGTGCGCCGCGTGCGGCGCGGCATGTGCGCGCGTTCGCTACAGCAGCTCCCCGTGAGCACGGACGTGCCACGCCTTGGCGATGCTCGTGAGCAGCAGGTAGCCCGCCATCATCGCGGCGAGCACGCCAAAGAACGCGGCCGGCAGCGGCACGAGGCCGAGCGCCTCGCGCACGCCGGGCGCGTACGGCATGAGGGTGACGGCGCCCACGCCCAGCGCGGTGAGCAGCGTGAGCGAGGCGGCGGGCCTGCTCTGGACAAACGGCAGGCGCTCGGTGCGCAGCAGGTGGATCACCAGGGTCTGCGTCCACATGGACTCGACGAACCAGCCGGTTTGGAAGATGAGCGCGAATAGGGCGCGCTGAGCGGGATCGGTGAGGGCGTCCCAGGGCGCGCCCAAATCGCCCAGCTCCTGAACGGCCGCCTTGGCGCTTGCCTTGGGCGGATCGAGGAAGGCGAGGTAGCCGATGAGCGTCATGCCATGCTCGTCGTCGGCGGTGAGATCGCGAGCCGGCACGTCGTTTCGCTGGGCCACTGCAGTCGAGCTCACGTTGCGGCGGACATGCGAGCTCACGCTGCCGATGGCGCTGTGGATACCGCGGTGCAAGCGGCTTCCGGCTATGTGAAGGCCCGTTCCGATTCCGGTGGCCTTGATACGGTCGATGTGCTTCATCCAGGCCATGAGGCACCTCCTTGACGTTGCCCCGACGTTGTCGGGTGTGTGTTAGGTAGGTTTGTAAAGAGGGCGTCAGGGCACCCAACGTCTTCTCATCGAGGTTCGCGAGGTTCACACGGCGAGGGCGCGGTGGTTAAATCTTTGAGACGCTATCACATGGGCCGTGCATGGCATATGCTGTACGGGTGCCAGGCGTCATGACATGGCGGGCATAAAGAGTGGGGAGGGCCACATGCAACGCGCGAAACAGGTTTCCGAGTCGATCGAGCTCGGCATCATCTTGGCGTTGGTCGGTGGATTCATGGATGTTTACTCCTACGTCGGCCGCGACGGCGTGTTCGCCAACGCGCAGACGGGCAACATCCTGCTCGTGGGCGTGCATCTCTCTGAGGGCGATCTCGCCCTCGCCCTGCGTTACCTGATGCCGGTCCTGTGTTTCTCCGTCGGCATCATGCTGAGTGACCTCGTGCACGAGCGCTTCGCGAGCGCCATGCATTGGCGGCAACTCACGGTTTTGACCGAGGCCCTCATCTTGCTCGGTGTCGGCCTGCTGCCCCCCGAGCACAACATGCTCGCCAACGGTCTCACCTCGCTTGCCTGCGGGATGCAGGTCGAGAGCTTCCGCAAGATCCACGGGCGCGGCATCGCCACCACTATGTGCATCGGCAACCTGCGCAGCGCCCTGCAGAACGTCGACGACTACATCATCACGCACCAGCGGGGGTTCCTCATGAACGGGGTCCTGTACTTCGGTGTCATCGCCATGTTCGTGTGCGGCGCCGTGCTGGGCAATTGGTGCCTCGAGCGTTTCGGCCTGTCCGCCATCGGCATCTGCTCGCTGCTGCTGCTCGCGGCGTTCTTCATGATGTTCACCGACCGCGAGGCGGCGGAGTAGGCCCGGCGTGCCCGAAGAACGGGTGGCGAAGTTTGTTGCAGCGAGAATCGAGCAGGCGAGAGGGGAGACGCGTCTCGCCGCGATGCGCAAGCGCCTGGGGCTGAGCCAGCGCGAGTTGACGCATCGATCGGGGGTGTCACTGCGCTCCATCCAAATGTGCGAACAGCGGAACAAGGACATCAACCGCGCCCAGGCGTGTTCGGCAGTGGCGCTATTCCGCGTCCTACATTGCACCATGGAGGATCTACTTGAGGTCGAGCTGGGGGAGTCCGCGATATAGGCGTCCAACGGTTGGTGGCAATTCCAGTTCTATTGCATGTCCACCGCTCTCCCCGTTACGAACGGCCGGTGATCTGGGATGTCGAATTATTTGCAACGAATAGGCCCCTGAATCGTATATAGAAGTAGACGGGGAGGTGATGAGATGGAGCTGGGAAGCGTATTCGGTTCGGGTGAGATTCGCGGGGTGACCGCGGCGGCGCGGCGCGATGCGCGGCTGGTACGGGCGATTGTGCGCACGGGGTCGCGCGCCAAGGCGGACACGCTGGTGCGCGCGTATTACGACGAGATACTGCGGTTCGCACTGAGGCAGATCACATCCGCGGAGGACGCGCGCGACGTGACGCAGGAGATTTTCGTGGCGGCGCTGCGCGGACTGCCGGGGTTCGACCCGCGGCGCGCCTCGTTTCGCACGTGGCTCTATCGCATCGCCTCGAACAAGGTGATCGACTGGTTGCGATCAAGCCGCTCAACGTCCGCAACGGTGTCGCTGGAGGAACTCGACTGCGAGGTTTCCGATGGATGCGACGAGATGGGGGGGCTGTCGGAGCTCAGTGCGAATTCCACTCGCGCCGCCCGCATCGGCGAGCTCCTCTGCACCTATCCGGATGACGTGCAACGCATCGTACGGTTGCGCGTGTATGCAGAGCGTCCATTCGGCGAGATCGCGGAGATCGTGCATATGCCCGAGGCGGCCGTGAAGGCGCGGTATTACCGGGCTGTGCGGGCGGTCCGATCACAGATCGAGCGGGAGGAGCATCTGAGGGAGGTCGAAGTCCGGTGAAGTCGATGAAGAGAATGAATGGTATCGGCATGTCAGGGGCCGAGCGGGATGCCGCGGTTGGGAGGATCCTCGATGCGGCTCTGCCCGAACCCGTCAGTCCGCTCAGCCGTCTTTGTGAGATCGCGCGCGCCGTCACCCCCGGGATGCTCATGTTCGGTGTGGAGGACTGCGTGTTCGTCGCCGCGATCTCGACTCTGTTCGTCTTGGTGCCCGCAAGATGGGCGGCTGGACTGTCGGAGCAGGTCGCGGTCGCGCTCTTCATCGTCGCGCCGGTGTTCTACGTGCTTGTTCAAGCGCTTTGCGCCTGGAAGGACGTGGAGAGCGGAACCATGGCGTGGCGATCCGCATGCCGTGTCACCCCGCGTGAATTGGACGCTTTGAGGATGCTCGCATTCGGTGCGGCGGCGGTCGTGGTCTGCGTTCCCATCGCGGCGTTCATGTGGGTCGCCTCCGCTCGCGTCGCCTCGTTCGAGTGGATGCTGAGCGTCTCTTGTGCGAGCCTGTCCGTGTATGCAGCAATGGCACTCGCGCTGATGCGCCTGTTCTCGCGCATGCGGGTGCGCCGCGCGGGAAGGGGGTCGCGAGCTGGTGCCGCGCTGCCGATTGCGGCCCCGCCGGTGGTCTGGCTCGGCGGATGCGCCACCCTCGCCATGGATCCCGAGTTCGGAAACGTGGTGCTGGGCGTGCCTGCGGTCGTGTTCGCGCTTGTCGCGGTGGGAGCCGCCTCGCTGTTCGTCGTCCAAATCTTGCAAGGGCTCAGGGTCGCCCCTTACGACGGCCGACCGGGCAGCAGTCCCGCGTGATCGCTATCTACCAGGGAAAGGACGTCCCATGCTCGCTATGGAACATGTCTCCAAGTCGTTCGGTTCCTCAGTCATCATCGAAGATGCCTGCGTTGAGTTTCCCGCGGGCGTGACGGGTCTCATCGCGCCGAACGGCGCCGGCAAGTCGACGCTCATCAAGATGCTCGCCACGCTGCTGTTTCCCAGTGAAGGAGAGATACGCCTGGATGGCGAGGAGATCCACGCGCTGGGGGAGGAATACCGCGCCCAGCTCGGGTATCTGCCGCAGCAATTCGGCTACTACCCCAATTACACGCCGCGCAAGTTTTTGAGGTACGTAGGCGCGCTGCAGCGTATGGACGCGCGCGCCGCGGCGGCTCGCGCGAACGACCTCATCGACCTCGTGGGGCTCTCCGACGTTGCCGATCGGCGCATGCGCGACTTCTCTGGCGGCATGGTGCAGCGCATCGGAATCGCCACGGCGCTGCTGAACGACCCCCGTATCTTGATCTTGGACGAACCCACGGCGGGTCTCGACCCGCGTGAGCGCGTGCGCTTCCGCAACATCATCCATGAGCTGGCATGCGACCGCACGGTCATCCTCTCCACGCACATCGTGTCCGACGTGGAGACCATCGCGGGTCAGATCGTGCTCATCGAGAACGCTCGCGTCCATGCTTATCCGAGTGCGGCGGCGCTGTGCGAAGAACTGCGCGGGCGCGTGTTCGAGGTCCCGGCGAGCGAGCCGTTGAGCCCATGCTGGCAGGTGCTGAGCGAGGCTGAGCGCGACGGTGCGACGGTGCTCCGCGTTGCCGCACCGATTCCGCTCCATGGCACGGAACGCGTGGTGCCGCAGCGTGCGGTTACGGTTGAGCCGAGGCTCGAGGATGCCTTTTTGGTGCGCTACGCCGAGGGGAAATGAGCCGAGGGGCGGTGAGGACAGTGGTGGTGAACGGCTTGCACGGTGGCGCTCGGCACAGGGGTGTCCGGCGTAAGGGCGCCTGGCGCAAACGGGCTCTCGCTGCCTCGCGCCGTCTTCCGGCATGGCGACCGGCCCTCATACGTGAGGAACTGTCCAAGGTGCTCCACGCACGGGCGATTTTGATGCTGCCGCTGCTCGCCCTTGCTCTCAACGCGGCCCTGCTCTTCGGTCACCTCTGGTTGCGCCCCATGATGGTCGAGGTCGATGCCGTGGCGCGCGATTCCGGGACTCTCGTCGACGACTCGTTCCTGCGCGCGCTTGCGGCCCGTCCCGAAAGTGAAATGAAAGACCGGCTGCTCGCGAGTGCCGAGAGCATAGACACCGATTCGGTGCTCGAGCATGCCCGCACGTCCGCCCAATACGGTATCGACCGCATGGACACGTCCCTTGCGAGGGGATTGACCTCCGTCAAATACGACCTATGGTTGGATTGCGCCGAGCGCCTGGCGCGCACGGGGAGCATGGGCAGCGTGTATGTGGGCCCTGTCACCCATGATTTGCACGACTTCCTGTTCGGCACCGTGGTGCCCGTCCTGATAGCCGAGGCGTCCCTCGTCGGCATCTCCGCGGTTCTGTACGCCTCGGAGCTCGACGCGCGCACGGGTGCGTTCGCGGTTGTGGCGGCCTCGGCACTCGGGCGGCGCGCGCCACTCCCGCGCCTTGCTGCGGCGCTTGTCACCGCGCTTATCGCGTACGCCCTTATTGGTACGGTCACGCTCGGGGTTTCGGCGTTCGTACTGGGCTGGGGCGTGGGCCCTGCGTGGGGAAGCAGTGTGGCGAGCGCCTTCAACGTCGTGGTGCAAGGGGCCTCGGCGCGCCCGTTCATCCCGTGGCGGGACTGCACGGTGGCGTCGTACGGGGCGCTTTCGTTGGCGGTCGGAGCGCTTATCGTGGCGGGGCTGACTGTCATGGCCCATGCGGTGTCGATGGCGTTCGAGCGCAGCGAGATTTGCGTGGCGTGCCTTGCTGTTTGCATCTTCTTGCCCCTTGCGCTCTGCAGGTTCTGCGTGCTGCAGGGGTTCTCGACGGCAGCCGCCCTGTTGGCGGGCGTGCCGGCCATGTTGTTGACCCTGAGCTCGCAATGGTTCACCGACCTTGGCACCTACGGCCTCGTTCCATATCAGGAGTCGATCTTTGCCGTGTTCAACGTCGTCGTATGGGGAGTCGCGGGCTCCGGGGCATTTCGTGCGTGGATGCGAAGGGATGTGGCGTGATGCGGATCTTTCTTCTGGAGCTCAAAAAGATATGGACCCCCGGGTCGATCATCATGCTCGTGGGGGCGGCCGCGCTGTATTACTGGCTCTACGGATACGGGCCTGTTCAGAACTTCCCCAATGGAACTGAGGCGGCGCTCAACCTTGAGCTGGCCCTCGAATGGCGCGAGCGCTTCGGAAGCGCGATCGATGTGGACGAGCTCGCGCAGATTGATGCCGATTTCGACGCGGCCCGCGCGGAGTTCGCACGGGATGTGTCCGAGATCCCCGAAGCCGTCGAGGAAGGCGTGGTGTCGTGGGAGACATACCTGGCATTTTCCGAACGCCTGAGGTCCGAGATGGAACGGCAGGCGGAGCGCGGCGTCACGCGTGTCGAGCCGGGAAGTGAGCTGGATCGGTTGGGTGGGCTCTCGAGTGAGATAATCTCGTTGCCCTCATATAGGAGACTGAGCGAGCTCGACCTTTGGCAGACTTCGCTCACCAAAGAGATGGATGGCGCAACCGAGCAAGGGTATCTGCATCTCAGCTGGCTTCAGAACATCGAGGCGTACGGACGCTTTCTGAGTACATGGCTGGTCATCGCTCCCGCGTTCGTCGTCGCCCCCTTCGTCATGCGCGACCGGCTCTATCGGATGCGCGCCGCGCAGTGGACCTGCCGCGCAGGCCGGGGGATCTTCGTGCCGCAATTCACGGCGGCGATGCTGTCTGCCTGCGTGGTTCTCGTGGTGAGTGTGGTGTTCTGGGCTCTACCGTTCGCCGCCACCGAAGTCCCGGGGCTGCTGGATTGCGCGCTTGTGGGGCCATGGTCCGGATATGATTGCCCGTGGGACATGACGCTCGGTTCCTACATCGCCTTGCGCATCGCGCTCATGCTCGCAGTGGGGCTGACGAGCGCCCTGGTGTCGCATATCCTCGCGCGAGCGAGCGCGGGCTACGTGGGCATGTTGCTGCGGCTTGTGCCCTGGTGTGCGGGCGCCGGGTTCATCGTGGTTCCCGAGCTGCTCGATTATGCGCTGTGTGCGAAGCGGGTGGGTGCCGGTCTCGGTGCCGTGTTTGGGCGCGTGGGGCTTCCCGGGTTTGAGACGGCTGTCGTTGCCACGGGCCTTGTGCTCGCAGCGGTGCTGTGTTGCGGAGCGTTCCGCCGTCAAATGCGTTGCGATCTCAAGACGAGGTGAGCGTCGGGGAGGCAGATGGGCTACTTGATCGCGCGCACCGCGGTGCCGCCGCCCAAGACGACGTCGCCGGCATAGACCACGACGGCTTGGCCGGGGGCGATGCCGCGCTCCGGTTCGTCGAAGACGAGCTCGAACGCGGCATCGCCGCTGCTCGCCGCCCGGCGCAGGCGCGCGGGTTGGGCGGGGTGGCGGTAGCGGATTTTGGCGCGCACGGAAAGGCCCGTCTCGCCCGCTTCGTCCAGTAGATCGTTCATGACGTAAGCAGGTGCGCTCCAAATCCAGTCGTCGGCGATGAGTCCGTGCGCCATGAGATCCTCGACCTCGCCCAGGGTGACGGTATTCGCTGCGGCGTCGACGCCCGTCACGTAGACGGGGTGCGCGCACGCCACGCCCAGTCCCTTGCGCTGGCCCACGGTGTAGCGGATGGCGCCATGGTGGCGCCCCAGCACCTCGCCGTCCGTGTTCACGATGTCGCCCTCGGGCAAGGGCGTGCCGTTGCGCTGCTCGATGTAGGTGGCGAAGTCGTTGTTGGGCACGAAACAGATGCCCTGGCTGTCGCGTTTTCCGGCGTTCTCGAAGCCCTGCTCGTGCGCGATGCGACGTACGTCGCGCTCCTTGAAGAGGTCCCCGAGCGGCAACAGCACCCGTGCGAGGCGCTCCTGCGTGAGCGAGTACAGGACATAGCTCTGGTCCTTCGAGGGGTCGAGCGCACAGGAAAGCGCGCGCACGGCCTCCGGCCCGTCGTGTCGATTGGCGATGGCGGTGAGCAGGTCCGCCTCGGTTGGGGGGATGTTGGCGTGCGGGGCATGGTCGAGCGCGCCGATCTGCGCGTAATGCCCCGTGGCGATGTAATCGCAACCGCGCTCGCGGGCATGTGCCAGGAGCGCTCCGAACTTCATATGTCGGTTGCAGTCGATGCAGGGGTTGGGTGTCCGCCCTGCCTCATACGTGCGCACGAACTTTTCTACCACGTGCTGTTCGAAGGCCGTGCGCATGTCGATGACCTCGTGGGCAAAACCCAGGCGGTGGGCGATGGCGGCGGCGTCATCGGCGTCCGAGCCGCTTCCGCACGCCCCCGGCGCGGCGTCGCCGTGCAGCAGCATGGTTGCGCCGAGGCATTCGTACCCCTGCCCCTTGAGTAGGAAGGCGGTGACGCTCGAGTCGACGCCGCCGCTCATGGCGACGAGTACGCGCTTACGGGTCATGGGGCTCCTCGGTGTTCGGATGGTCGGTATGAGTGCGGGCGCGGCTGCCTACTCGGCGAAGAGTGCCGTGGAGAGGTAGCGTTCGCCTGTGTCGGGCAGGAGGGCGACAATGGTCTTTCCCGCATTTTCGGGACGCTTTGCGAGCTCGAAGGCTGCCCATACGGCGGCGCCGGAGGAGATGCCCACCAGTACGCCCGCCTTGCGCGCGAGCGCACGGCCCGTTGCGAGGGCGTCCTCGTTCTCTACGGGAATGATCTCATCATAGACCGCGGTGTCGAGCACCTTTGGCACGAAGCCCGCGCCGATGCCCTGGATGGCGTGCGGGCCCGCCGCGCCGCCCGAGAGGACCGGCGAGCTCGCGGGCTCGACCGCGACGACGTGGACGTCGGGGTTTTGGGACTTGAGGTAGCGACCCACGCCGGTGATGGTACCGCCGGTGCCCACGCCCGCGACGAAGATGTTGACCGCCCCATCGGTGTCCTCCCAGATCTCGGGGCCGGTCGTGGCCTCATGAGCGGCGGGGTTGGACGGGTTGGTGAACTGGCCGGCGATCCAGCTCTTCGGCGTGGCTGCCGCCAGCTCTTCGGCGCGTGCGATAGCGCCCTTCATGCCCGCGGAGCCCGGGGTGAGGACGAGCTCGGCTCCGTAGGCGGCCAAGAGGGCGCGGCGCTCGGCACTCATGGTCTCCGGCATGGTGATGACGAGACGGTATCCGCGGGCGGCGGCGAGTGCGGCGAGGCCCACGCCGGTATTGCCGCTCGTGGGCTCTATGATGGTGTAGCCGTCGTGCGGTGCGATGAGGCCCGCTGCCTCGGCCTCGTTCAGCATATTGAGCGCCACGCGATCCTTGACGGAGCCGGCGGGATTCTGGCGCTCGAGTTTGACGAGCACACGGGCTTTGAGGTCGAGTTCGCGCTCGAGCCCCGCGAGCTCGAGGAGGGGCGTCTTGCCGATGAGTTGGTCGACGGATGTGTACACAGCGCTCATGATGGACTCCTTATTCGCGCGGTCGATTGCTTTCATGATACTCGCAGTTCGCGAATGCGTGACATCATAAACCATACCTAGTTAGTAGGTTATAGGTAACCGTCTTGAAACATAGGGAACGCCTTTCGTGCCCTTAGATGGCGCAAGGGCAATCTCCCTACCGGAGATAGGGGGTTATCTGCTATGCTTCGGGTGTCGAACCAATATGAAGGGAGCACGGACATCATGTTGGTATCCACAAAGGGCCGCTACGCCCTGCGGGTCATGGTCGATTTGGCAGAACACCGCGAGGAGGGCAGGATTCCGCTCCGGCAGATCGCCGTCCGTCAGGATATATCTGAGAAATATCTTGAGAACATCCTCTCCACGTTGGTGCGCCACGGCATGCTTTCCGGTCTGCGAGGGAAGGGCGGCGGGTATTGTCTGACGCGCGAGCCCGAGGAGTTCACGTTGGGCGAGATACTGCGTCTGACCGAGGGGTCGCTTTCGCCCGTTTCCTGCCTGAACGGCCCGCACAACACCTGCGAGCGCGTGGCGACATGCCGGACGGTCCGCGTGTGGACGGAGCTCGACCGCATGATCGAGGAGTATCTCGATGGCGTCACCATCGCCGATCTGATGTGCGAGGACGTTCTTGCAAAGGGCAAGGGTCCTCAACAGGCGTAGCTAAAGGACGAAGGTTCCGGTCAGCGTGATGCGTGATACGCGGTCCCGGGTGCTGCGTGCCCGCGCGCCTGTGCGTCTGCTGTTCGCGGCCCTGCTGGTCGAGGCCCCATCGGTCGGGGTCCCATCGGTCGGGGTGCGGCGGCGCGCTGGTCGCCACGGCGGCATCCTAGTCGCTCGTGGCCACGCCCAAGATGGTGCACATGATACTCACGATGATGCTACCCATGAGGGCCGCGCCAAAGCCGCTGATGGAAATGCCGGAGCCGAGCAGGTTGACCGAGAGCCAGCTGGCGAGCTCGAGCATGAAGCTGTTCACCACCAGTTGGAAGAGCCCCACGGTGAGGCAGGTGAGCGGCAGCGATATGACCGTGATGAGAGGCTTGACCAGCGAATTGACCAAGCCGAGGAACAGCCCGACAAAGGCGAAGCTCAGCCAGGGGTCCGCCGGGCCGAACGGGGCGATGCCGGGGACGATGAACGTCGCGATGGCGATTGCGATGGCGGTCAAAAGCCAGTTGAGGAAAAAGCGCATGACGGGCCTTTCGGTTCGTATGTCCTTTGCGTGGCACCGCGCCGCGTGGGCTGGGCGGGGTCGCACGCTAAGATGGTACAGGGAGCGGCCGGGGTTCTCGGCCGTTCAGGTCATTCTACCCAAAGGCCGGCCATTTCCAACGAGGGCGCGGGGGCGGTATGCAGCACTACACATATGGAAACATCGAGGACGCCGAGCCATATGCCGGTGAGGATGGGTCGCGCGTCATCTCGTTCTTCATCTTCAACACCGATGTGCATCTCCATGCCTATCCTTTGGGGAGAGACGCGGCGGGGCCAGATGGCCCTGGTGCGCGCGGCGTCGCGAGCGCGGCAGACGCGG
>SAMEA3387485__coassemble_1093_pt1 | contig 25242 bp, 22 predicted proteins | sample SAMEA3387485__metabat2_high_PE_042 | metagenome-assembled genome bin SAMEA3387485 (sample SAMEA3387485) | Felis catus | biome: Faeces | place: United Kingdom | collected 2012 | reverse complement strand
GGCTGCGGCGGCGTGGGCTCGAGCTGTATCGAGGCGCTCGCGCGGGGGGGCGTGGGCACCCTCATCATCGTCGACAAGGACGTGGTTGCCCCCTCCAACATCAACCGCCAGGCCATCGCGTTCGAGAGCACCGTTGGACAGCGCAAGGTCGACGTCATGGCGGCCATGGTCGGCGACATCAACCCCGGCTGCCGCGTGTTCGCCCACGACGCCTTCGTGCTCGCCGAGAACCTCGAGGATCTCTTTGAGACCTGCCTTGAGGAGGCGGACGGGCACATCGATTATGTGGTCGACGCCATCGACACCGTGTCAACCAAACTTGCGCTCGCGGCGCTTGCCCAAGAGCGAGGTTTCGAACTCATCAGCTCGATGGGCGGGGCCAAGAAAATCCATCCCGAGTGTCTGCGCATCGCCGACGTACACAAAACCGTGAACTGCTCGCTCGCGCGCATCATGCGCAAGGAGTGCCGCAAGCGCGGCATCCGCCACCTGCGCGTGCTCTATTCCTGCGAGGAGCCGGTGCGCATCGCCGCCGCCCCGGATGCCGCGCGCTCAGAACGCTCCGACCTGGGGACCGCGAGCTTCATGCCGCCCATCATGGGACAGATGATCGCAGGCGAGGTGCTACGGCATATCTCTGGGCTCGGCGCGGACGACGACATCTCGGCCGCACTCGCCATGCACGACGCCGCACAGAAGGGGCAGTTGGCGGGCAAGCGAGGCGGGCGCGCATGAGCACCATGGACGCGCGCCGCTTCAAACTCGTTGACATGCACTGCCATCTCGATCGCATGTGCAACGCCGCGGACGTCGCGCGGGAGGCGGCGGCGCGTGGGATCGGCATCTTCTGCGCGACCGTGACGCCCCAAGACGCAATCCTCGCCCAAAAAACGTTCGCGAACTGCGAGAACGTCCGTGTCGGCGTCGGCCTCCATCCGTGGTGGGTCGCCAATGACCGCGTCTTGGCCCGCGCCGGCACGCGCGGGGAGGCAAGCGCCGATAACCGCATCTCAACCGGCGTCGATAGCGACGGTGCGCTCATCGCCCACGGCCAGACCCCGGCCCGTCCCAACGCCTGCGGACCAGCCGACGCCCCCGCCCATTCCGTTGACGCCGGCACTCGCATCTTCACCGGCACCGAGGGCGAACGCCCGACCAACATCGCCTCACAAAGCTCAACCGCCGGCAACCTTTGCTCATGCACCGAATGCACGCTGGATTCCGTCGACGCCATCTGCCGCGTGGCGAACTTGGCCGCCGCCAGCCCCTATATCGGTGAGGTGGGGCTCGACTTCTCCCCCGCCCATGTGCAAACGCGCAGCATGCAGCTGGAGGCGTTCGAACGCATCGTCCGCACATGCGCCGAGAACCCCTGCGGCGCACGCGTCGTGTCCATCCATGCGGTGCGGGCCGCGCGAGAAGCCCTCGACATCCTCGAACGTCACGCCTTGACCCGCAGCGCAACATGCGTATTCCACTGGTTTTCCGGAACGTCCGATGATTTTCTGAGGCTTCGCCGACTCGGTTGCTGCGTCTCCGTCAACAACCGAATGCTCGCCACGCGCCGCGGGCGCGAGTACGCGCGACAAATGCCCGCCGACCGGCTTTTGCTCGAAACCGACGCCCCCGGGCAATTCGACGCGCCATACTCCGCAAGCGAACTCGAGGCCTCCCTCATGAGGACGCTTTGCGCACTCGCCCGCCTGCGCGGCGCCGACGAGCATGAACTCGCCAGCCGCATCGCGCAGGCGAGCGCGGGGCTTCTCAGGCTGTAGTGGCGCCAACCTGCAAAAAAGCACCAATCGGCATAAGCTCATAACTCCCGCTCAATTGCCTGTAGCGCCGCAGCTCAAAGTGGCGGCACGGGACCAGAACGCTCCGCATCGGCCCATTTCGCTCCTCGCCTTGCCGTATCGAGGCCAACTGAATTGGACTGATGAGCTCGGCTCACCTTCGGATGGCCTCATCACCCCCCACCTCATGCCAGGTCCACGTAAACTCGTGTTGCATCGGGACCCGGACCCGCCAGTTCGCTCGCGTCGAAACCCAGCCCTTGCCAAATCGCGCCGTATCGGGGTCCAGCCCACGCCAAATCGCGCGGCGTTTGGGCAAGGCGGCACGGCAACGTGCCTCAAAACACTCAATAGCCGTACGTTTTCGCAAGATTGGTCAAAATACCCAACTTGTGCGCTGAGAACCGGTCGGAAAAGCTCATGTATATTGCACCCCGGACTAGATTCCTGCGGTTTTATCCGCACCAGGAAGATCAGATGTACGCCGGCCGCCGTAAAGAGCCGAAGCAAACGAATGAATCCTGCGCTTTTACTGTTCGCGCACGCAAGGTTCGGCGCACAAGTTAGGTATTTTGACCACAATCGCAAAAACGTACGGGTTCGTTGTCCAAGGCCCTCAATTTCTATGCAAGAAGGGCGAGAATTCGCACATAAATATACATAGAGCGATGGTAGGGCGCCCGACATCCCTTATGAGGGGTGAGTCCGCTCTGGGATGAGCAGGGGATGCCGCAGGTTAGTCGTCAAACAAGGGCAATTCGAGACGCAGCATGTATTGCCAGAACACAGGGGACCTTAAGAAAACATGCCCACGCACCGATGTGCTGGGGTGCAGCAGGCAGGTCATCGAAATAGGGCCTTTCGAGACGCGGCATGTCTTACCGAACGCGGGAGACCCTGAGAGGTATCGAAAAAATGGGGCGCCCGCGCAAGCGGACGCCCTGTTACGCAAGCCTATCGCAGCGACGACTCTTAATAGTCGAACTGGTGGTAGTAGCGGCGGTACTTGAGGTTGTGCTTGGTGACCAGCTCGTAGTTGCGGGCGAGGCGGTCGGTGGTGAGCACGGAGAGGATCCACGGGGACACGATGACGCGGAAGTCGTCGTCGAGGCCGGGGATGGCGTACTCGGCGGTGTCGATGATGACGTAGTCCTCATCGCCGGTCACGCCGCTGGTGAGGAAGGCACGGACGCGCTCGTCGAGGGCGCGGCACTCGTCCTCGCCCATGAACAGGAACACGGGGACGCCGGGCTCGAGCAGCTCAAGCGTGCCGTGGAAGAAGTCGTGGCTGGTGATGTGGCGGATGCGCTTCCACTGCATCTCCTCGAGCAGGCACATGGAGTAGAGGATGGTCTCGCCCCACAGCGCGCCGGAGCCGATGAACATGGTGTAGTCGGCCAGGGCGTACTTGCGGGCGAGCTCCTCGGCGCGGGGCTCGAAGCGCTTGCGGATGTCGAGCATGTCCTTCCAGATGTCCTTGGTCTGCTCGATGAACAGGTCGAACTTCGGGAAGCAGCCACGACGGTTGAGGAGGCGCAGGCCGAAGCAGTCGGCGAGGTAGTAACCCTTCTCGCAGCCGCCGGCACCGTGGTCGGAGGCCATCATGACACAGTTCTCGGCACCCACGGCCTGGCCGATCTTGCCCTCGGGGTTGGTCATGGCGTAGACGCGCACGCCCATCTCCTTCATCTTGCCGATGGCCTCGAGGACCTCGGGCGTGGTGCCGGACTCGGAGGCGGTGAGCACGATGGAGCGCTCGGTCATGCGCTTGTGGCCCATGACGTTCCACTCGGCGGCGTGGATGAGGTAGACCTCGAGGTCCTTGTCGCCGAACTTGTTCATGAGGTACTCGAGCTGCATGAACTCATCCCAGGTGCCGCCGACGCCCATGAGGAACACGGCGTCATAGCCCTCCTCGTGCACGCGGTCGGCCAGGGCGGTCATCTTCTTGCCGGCCTCGTAGACGTTCCTGCCGTCCTCGAGGTAGCCCTCCTGGTCGAAGTGCATGATCTCGATCTTCTCGGTCTCCTTCATTGCGAGCTCCCTTCAGTGCCGCCGTGGTCTCCCATATCCAAGTTGAGAGTTTTTAGTACCACTTGTTGAATACATCTTAACTCTTTTTCATACCATTTGATAGATAGAGCATCTTTTGCGGTGAACGGTCATATCTCCCCCGTGAGCGGCATTCGGCAAGAAAAACGGCTGGGATCGACTGCAGTCAACCGATCCCAGCCGTTGCATCACCACGAGAGGAAAGTCTTGCACGGTCGAAATGCCCCCGCAATACAGCGCGCCGACCGCGACCTGCGGGCTCATGTGGATCCACCGCGATGCAATCGCATCTGCCGCCGCAAGCCCGCGCCACCGTGGCGCCGTTGCATGCGACAATCGCAGCATTGCCGAGACCTCGCGGGCGGCATCCGTGCCGTTGCCGCACCACCGCTCGCAGGACCCGCGCCCGAGCGCCTTTAGTAGCGATACGTATAGCGAGCGCTCGCACTCGGCATCAGCGCATAGGCGTGCTCGACGGCACGCCCCTCGCTGTCAAAGCTCACGCACTCGAGCGATAGCGCCAGGCTGCCCGCATCGACCTGCAGCAACCGAGCGTCTCGGGTGGACAGCGCCGCCACGTCGAGCTTCTCCTGCGCCAGGGCAACGGGGCGACCGCACATCTCGTACGTCTCGTACAGGCTGAACACCGAAACATCGACGTCCACGATACCGGGGAATAGCTTTACGGGAATCAGCGTCTGCTCAAGCGACACCGGCACGCCGTCAACGCTGTTCAGGCGCCGTATCGAGTATAGGTCGTCGTCCTCCGCAATGCAGAACAGGTCCGCGTACAGAGGGCCCGCCGGGCGCAGACACCTGGAGAGCTGGCGAACGGTAGGGGTTCCCTCCCCCGCCCTCACACCGGAGCGAAATCCGCTGGCGCGTCTTCCGGCCTCGGCAGTGCCCTGCGCAACGAACGCGCCCTTGCCCTGCACGCGGCGGATCAGCCCACGCTCGACCAGACCGTCAATGGCGTTGCGCACCTTGAGGCGCGTGGTGGAAAACGCCGCCGCGAGCTCGTGCTCGGAGGGAATGGCGCTTCCGGGCGCATAGGTCCCGTCTGCGATGCGCTCCTCGATGACGTGGCGTATGGCGAGGTAGAGAGGAGATCGTTCGGAGTCGACTCCCTTTGCGCGCGGGAGGAGCGACGCGCAGGGCGCACCCTCGTCGCCGCCATCCGCCCGGTTGCTCGGCGCCGAAACGCCATTCTCTACCAGGTGAGCCATGAGCTCGTCACCCCCTGAGGAACTTCGCCGTTTCCGCAGCCGTTGCTCGCAAACCGGTATCGGCTCGGATCGTACACGGCATGCAGGTACTCCACGGGAGTCCCGTCATCCAGGCGCTCGAGCGCCTGGACAAGAAAAACCGGGTCGCCATCATCGACCGCGAGCAGCCGGGCCTCGTCCGCACTCGCACGCGCAATCGTCACCTGCTCCGACCCATGCCCCACGCGCACTCCGTAGTCATGCGCCAGCACATCATAGAGGCTCTCGCAGGAAAAATCATGCTCCTCGATCGCCGGGCACAGCGCGTAATTGATGTAAGAGGTCTCCACCGCCACGGGAAGGTCGTCGGCAAAGCGCACACGCCTCACCTCGAGCACCGGCGAAGCACACGGCAGATCAATCAGGGAGGCAAGTCGCTCATCGGCTTTGAGCACCGTGGCGGAGAGCAGTCGCGCGCCCGGCTCGCGGCCCACTCGACGAACCGCATCGGTGAAGTTGCGCGTCTCCTGGAAAATGTTGACGGGCTTGGGAGGCAGCACGTAGGTGCCCGAGCCCTGCCTGCTCTCGAGCACGTGCATCGAGATCAGCTGCGTGATGGCGGCGCGCAGGGCCGTGCGCGACACACCCAGCGTCTCCGCAAGCTCTCGCTCGGAAGGCAGCTTGTCGCCGGCATGTAGCCCTGCCGCTCTGATGTACCAGGCGATCCCCTCTTGAGCCCGATCCTTGGGGGGAACCCCCGCGCGCTCCTCGACCATGCGAGCGCTCCTTCCTACGTTTCACCCTTCTTGCAGGTGCGGCCCCATTCGATCACCCTGCGAGCCGAGGCCAGCCGAGGGCGACGACGCATCGCGCCGTACAGCTCTTCGCCCGTGTTATCGAGCCGCGCGTACGTCGAGCAGGTCCGAGACCGAGTCGATAATCCGATCGGCCTCCCCCTGCGAAAACCCAAAGCGATCCTCGCGCTTGGCGAATACCGTGAGCCCCGCCGCCTTGCCCGCGGCAATGCCGGGCACGGAGTCCTCAATGCAACAGCATACGTCTGCGGGAAGTCCCAAGAGCTCGAGAGTGTAAAGGTAGATCTCGGGATTGGGCTTGCTCTGGCGGAATTGCTCTCCGCTCGTCAAGAACTCGAAGGCATCGGACAGCCCACAGGCGGCGAGGACCTCGCGGATGTTCGACATGGGAGAGGACGAGGCAAGCGCCACGCGGATTCCGCGGCGCTTGAGCTCGGCGATGGTCTCGGCAACGCCCGGGTTGAGCAGAGCCGCGTAATCCGGCTCGTGTTTGGCTTCCCAGGCGTTGTAGCGCGCAAGGCCCTCATCCTCGCTGATGTGCTCGCCGCCCAGGGCGTACCAGCTCACCAGGTTTTTCCTAAAATCCTGATATGACGAGCCGACGGCGGAGCAAAGCGCCTCACGGGGCACATCGATGCCCGCGGCGTCAAAAAGCCCGGCAAGCGTGTCGAAATAGAACTTCTCCGTGTCGACGATCACGCCGTCCATATCGAAGATGACAGCCTTAAAGGGAAAGGCGTGGTTTTCCATGGTTGCAATCTCCTGTTCAGCACATGTGCGACAACGCTCACCCGCCGGCTGCGCCCCGCTAAGCGCAGGACGCCCCCGACGGGTGCAGTCGCCCGGCAAGATTGTAGAGGTTGATGACGGGCCGCTGGGCGAGCACGGCCCAAATTACTCGTCGCCGTCGTAATTCACGAAGCTCTCCGTCTTTGCGGCGGCGATGGCCTTGAAGCGCTTGAGCAGCGGATGCTGCTTGGAGCTGCCAAGCGCGCTGCTCGCAAGATGGGCGACGAGCTGCACGAACGGCAGGTACGCGAGGGACGCGAGCTCCCACGAGGGCAGCTCGGGCGCAACGAGCACATGGGGATCGCCCGCAAACGAAGCGTCGGTCGTCACGAGGAACGCCGCGTCGCTCACCTCGCGCGCGGCGCGGTACACCAAACGCGTCCGCTCGCCCGCCGCGTCGCCGGCATCAAAGAAAAACAGCGTGTATCCGGGCGTGAGCTGCAGGTTCGGGCCGTGGATGAACTCCTCGACCTCATACGCGGGGCTCGGCACGTGCACGGTCTCGCCGATCTTGAGCGCGCCCTCGAGCGCCACGCCACGAGCACCGAACGGCGCCACGCAGTAGCTCACCGCCATGGAAAGCAGCGCCTTCTCGTTGCGCTCGAAAAACCCGTATGTTGCCGCCCGCACCGCGTCCGCGGCGTCGATGGCGCCGGAAAGCTCGCCCAAGCGATCTTCGTGCGCTCCCAACTTGGCGGCGAACATCATGAGGAACAGCGCGAGCGTCGTCACGCCCTTGGTCACATAGCCCACCAGCTCGACGCCCACGCCCCAGTCGACCACCACGTCCGCATGCTCGCGCGCGTCGGAATCCACATTGCCCGTCAGGCAGATCGCACGGCAGTCCTGCGCGCGAATGGCGTCGAGCGCCTCCAGCGCGTTGGTCGAAAGGCCGCTCTGCGTCACCACCGCCACGAGCTCGCCTGCCGCAACGGCAGGTTCGTAATAGGCGAAACGGTGCGGAGTCACCACGCGAATCTGAACGTCGGGCAGGCACGACTCCATAAACGGCAGCGCGCACTGGCAGGCGTTGTACGAGGACCCCGAGGCGACAAGGCGAATGCGCGTAGGGACGCCACCATCGCAGCACGCGATGAGCGGTGCCGTGAGTTCGTCGGCACGCGCCAGGTTCTCGCGCGCCACACGCGGGGACTCCTCGATGTAATCCCCCATCGTCCATACGCGCTCTTCCACGGTTGCCATATTCCCTCCCTATGGATGCACAGGCCAAAGCGCCGCGCGGCGGACTCGACGCCCGCAGCACGGCACTTTGGCCCCATAATCGATCTATAGCGATCTGAGCGGCACCGAGGCGCTACACGCCCAGGATGCCGAAGAACGAGCCGGCCAGGCCGACGACCACGAGCGCGACGAGCAGCGTGGTGGTCTTGACGTTCTTCTTGCTCACGAGCCAGTACATGAGCAGCGTGAAGGCGAGCGGCAGGAGACCGGGCATGATCGTGTTGCAGATGTCGCCCAGCGTGGTGGCCGCATCGCCGGAGCCGATCACGAGCGGCACGGTGATGGCCACGTTCTCGGCGGTCATGCCGCCGATGACCATGAGGCCCAGGATCGAGGCGCCGTAGGTGAGGATGTCCATGAGGCCGCTCTCCTGCACCTTGGCGAGGAAGCCGCTACCCAGCTTGTAGCCGGCGTGCATGAGGTAAAAACGCAGGCCCTGCGCCGGAATGTTAAAGAGCAGCAGGAACAGCAGCGGCCCGAGGATGTTGCCCTGGGCGGCGAGGCTCACGCCCACGCCGGTGGCGATGATGCGCAGCGTGCCCCAGATAAAGGAGTCGCCGATGCCCGCCAGAGGACCCATGAGGGAGACCTTGACGTTGTTGATGGACTCGGTCTCGAACTCCGGGTCGTTGGCGTTTTGCTCCTCCATGGCGGCCGTGATGCCCAAGATGAGCGTCGAGAGGTGCGGCGTGGTGTTGAAGAACTCCAGGTGGCGCTGCATGGCCTCGGTCTGCTCCTCCTTGGTGGGATAGAGCTTCTTGATGACCGGGAGCATGGAGTAGCAGAATGCCATGTTCATCTGTCGCTCGTAGTTCCAGTCCCACTCCATGCCGAGCGAGCGAATGGCGACCCGGGTGAGGTCCTTCTTGGTGAGCTTGCGCTCGTCTGCGGTCTGGACCGCGGCGTCATTAGAAGTCATCGTCGTCATCGTCCATACCTCCTTCGGTGGCAAGAGCGGGACGGGCATTCAGCTTTTGCTGGATCTGTGCGAGCACGATGGCGACCACGGCGCCAAAGATGGCGATGCCGGTGGTGGGGATGCCCAGATAGGTGGACAGCGCAAAGCCCGCGATGAAGAAGCACGCGACCCGCTTGTTCATGATCATCTTGAGCAGCAGGGCAAAGCCGATGGCGGGCAGCAGGCCCATGGTGATCTGCAGACCGTTGGACACCCACTCGGGGATCATGTCGAGCAGCGCCTGGACCGCCGGGCCGCCGGCGTAGAAGCCGATGGCGACGCAGAGGCCGATGATCAGGTTGACGCCAAAGAAACCACCCAGGAAGTGCATGCGGGCGACGCCGGCGGTATCGCCCTTGGCGGCGTAGTCGTCGGCCTTGTGGACGAACGGCGGGAGGATGAAGACCATGCCGACGTTCTTGACGATGAGCACGAGCGAGGCCACCGGGATGCCGATGGTGAGCGCCGTCTCGAGGCCGGAGCCGGTCGAGATGGTGAAGGCGGTGCCCAGGACGGTGCCGGAGATCATCTCGGGCGGAATGCTCGCACCGATGGAGAACGAGCCCATGAAGGCAAGTTCCAGTGTGGCGCCGAGCGTGACGCCCGTGGGGATGTCACCCATGACGATGCCGGTGAGCGCTCCCATCACCAGCGGGCGGGACAGGCAACTGGTACCGAGCAGGTACTCCGCGTTGCCGAGCATGGCGACGAGGCCCAGCAGGATGGCTTGGACGATCATCTGTGCTCCTTTCTGCATATATTCAGAGGCGGCCCCTCGCCACCCCTTCGTGCACGTTGAGCAGGCCCGGCAAATCGCGATAAGGCCACCCCACCCATGCGCAGATGGGGCTCTCATGCCAAATTGTCGTGCCGGGTTGCAGAGAATGCGGTGCGCGGCGTTCGCCGCAAATCGCACGGCGGGCCCGGTGACATATCACCTCACCAACCCGCCGCACGCGTCTTCGCTACAGGGCGCGCTCGACCTTAACGGCGGAATCGCCCGGGACCATCTGGATCTCCACGTCGATGCCCTCGGCGACAAGCGCGTGCAGCGTCTGCTCCTCCTCGGGCGTGACGTTCACGGCCTTCGAGATGGCGCGCGTGTTGGCAGTCGCCTTGGTGCCGCCGAGGTTGAGGTGCTCGATACCGCACTCGCGGCACAGGCGGGCGGCGTCGGCGATGGACTCGACCACGATGAACAGCTTGTACTTGTCGGTCTTACCGCTGTTGATGGCGGCGATGGAGTCGTCGACCGTCTTGATGACGAGCTTGGTGTCGGCCGGCTTGGCGAGCTTGATGGCGCTCTTGCGCAGGGCGTCGCCGGGGACGGCGTCGTTGGCGACGAGGATGCAATCGACATCCAGGGCGCTCTTCCACGAGACGGCCACCTGGCCGTGGAGCAGACGGTGATCGACGCGGAGCATCTTGATCATGACGTGTTTCCTTTCATCCCAGCCGCGGATGCGGCACGGTAAACGATGTGAATGCGATTGCGCATCTTAAGATTCCCAATCGCTTATGCACGGCGAAGGCCGAGCCTAGAAGTCCTCGTCCTCGTCCTCATCGGCGATCGCGCCGCCCACGGTGACGGTCACGCCCTCGCGGGCCGCATCGAGCACGCGCTGCGCCGCGTCGGCGTCCAGGCCGTCCCGGGCAGTGAGCGCGATTTCGAGCGCCATGCCCATGGTAAGACCGGAAAAGAGCACGACGTTGGGAAGCTCCGTCAGGCGGAACAGCGCGTTATGGACGCTACCGCCCTTGATGTCGCACATGATGATGAACTGCTCGTCGCTTGCGGCGATACGCTCGCGAAGCTCCTCGTAATAGTCGTTGGGGTTTTGACCCAACTCGAGGCTGTACGTCTCGATACCGTCGGCGGCACCGCCGGCGACCATATGAAGCGAATCCAACATGCCGCGGGAGAGCCCGCCGTGCGTCGCGATGATGATCTGTGCCATCGTGCGTTCCTCTCATCCAGCTGATCTCTTTGTTCCAAGGCTCATTATAGATAGGTCATAACCTGTTATAGCCTGTTATAGATAAGGTTCTGTCAACGGCCTGTTTTGCTCGGTGAGTGGTTTTTTTAGTTCTAAGTTGTATATGACGGGCTAGTACAGGGGCTAGATGCGAAAGGTATAACGCGTCCCGACGATATGCTGCTTGCCAAGGTACATGGCCGACCCGTCCGCATCGAAGTATCGGCCGACCAGGCAGAACAAGGGCTCCCCAACGGGCACGTCGAGGTATGGTGCAAGATCGGCCGGAGCCTTTTCCAAATCGAGAGCGCACGGCTCCGTGAGCATGGGGTCCCCGTGACCACTCGCGGCAATGATGTCATACAGCGAGGTGTCCTCGAAGTCCGCTTTGCGAAGGAACCCGTAGTCCCCCGCCGGGAAATAGTTTTCCTCCACCATGATGGGTGTGCGGTCCGCCGTGCGGATGCGCAGGACGCGCAGCAAACGGCCCTCGGAACCGAACCCGAAGAAATCACGGGCCTCATCGATGCCGTCGACCTCCTCTATAGAGATCAAGTGGGCGCCGGCGCGCTGATTGTTACTCTCACACGCCTCTGTAAAGCTTTGGACGTCGTTGTTCTGGGTGAACTTTGCCCGGACCTTCGACTGCGCGGACATGCCGGGAATGCGCTCGCTCACATAGGTGCCCTTACCCGGGCACTTGACGAGATAACCCTCTTCGACAAGCTCCTGCAACGCTCGACGAACGGTGATTCGGCTCACACCATACATGCCGTTGAGCTTGTCCTCCGACGGGATTCGCTCGCCGGGAACGAATGCGCCCTCGCGAATCTGCCCTTTGAGAAGTTCCCTGAGCTGGGCATACAGCGGAATCGACGAACCCTCATCAAGTCCCTGAGTCATGTCGACCGCCTCCCGTATTGATACGTCTTAACCTGTCATACGAGACGGTAGCACAACAGACTGCGCCATGACGCCACAATCAGGGGCGACGTACCGAGGCCGGAATCCGACGGCCTCTTTTCCTATGCAAAACCGATTGGAAACGAGCTGTTTTTATGCATCGGCTCTAAGACAGTGGATGCCAACACGAATAGGGGGCGCCCGCCGCAAGGCGGGCGCCCCCTATATCACACGAATCGCAGCGGCCGCAATGGCAGCGGGCCCGACTACCCCAGGATCTTCTCCAGCGCGAGCGCGATGCCGTCCTCATTGTTGGAGGCGGTGACCATATCCGCAGCGGCCTTGGTCTCATCGATGGCGTTATCCATGGCAACGCCCAGGCCCGCCCACGTGATCATGGAGATGTCGTTTTGCCCGTCGCCGAACGCGACGACCTCGGATGCGTCGATGCCTAGCTTGGGCAGGGCGCCCGCCAGCGCATGGCCCTTGTCGATGCCCGGGGCCATGAACTCAAAGTAGAAATCCGCAGTGAACATACCGGAAAGTGTGGCGGTAAAGGGCTCGTACATGGCGCGCCAATGCTTTTGCAGGTACTCGGGCTCGGACGCGCACAGCAGCTTGTCCTGGGGACGATCGCACACCTCGAGCAGGCTGTCGACCTCGATCAACTCCAAATCGCAGTGCTTGCGCTCGTACTCAACGATGTCAAAGGGCTCGGAGCGGTACGTGATCACATGGCGCATCCCGCGCTCGACGTACAGGTTCCTACCCTCCGTGATCCACGGGATGACGTCGAACATGTGCATGTGCTCGACGAGCGCGCACAGGGCGTCCTCGGGCATGGGCTGGTCGAACAGCACCTCGTCGGTCTGCGCGTCCACCACGTGCGCGCCGTTGAACGCGACGAGCAGGCCGTCGTTGTTCTGCAGGTCGAGCTCGGCGGCGAGGGCGCGCAGCCCCTGAACCGGACGGCCCGACGACAAAATCAAGCGGATGCCCAAGCGCTGCGCCGCCAGCAGGGCCTCGCGCGTACGGGGCGTGATGACCTTCTTGTCGTTCGTGAGCGTGCCGTCGATATCGAGCGCGATCGCCTTGACAGCCATGGCGCGTATCCTTTCTCATCTCTTCGCAACTGGGATTACCCATACCCGCCGCATGCGATTTGCCGCGGGAGCTGCGGCTTTCCTTGGGGGCAAAGGCTGACGCCCCGCCTGGGAGCAGCGCCCCCGTATAGTGCCCTCGAAAGTATACCGCGCCCGAGGCGGTGCGAAGGCACCCCAAACGCAATGCGGCCCGGTTTGGAAACAAGCATCTCCAAACCGGGCCGTCAAACACGGGGAAGCGGGCGCGTGCGCCCTACCGCCTACCTGCGCGTGGCGCGGTAGTACTCGATGAGCGCGCGCGTGGAGGCGTCCTGGGCGGCCAGGGCCTCGTCGTCGTGGAAGGCAGGGGTGATCTGCTTGGCGAGCTGCTTGCCCAGCTCGACGCCCCACTGGTCGTAGGAGTCGATGCCCCACACGGTACCCTGGACGAACGTGATGTGCTCGTACAGGGCGATGAGCTCGCCGAGGGCGAACGGCGTGAGAGTGTCACCGAAGATGGAGGTCGTCGGGCGGTTGCCGGTGAACACGCGGGCGGGGACGATCTCCTCGGGCGTGCCCTCGGCGCGAACCTCGTCGGCCGTCTTGCCAAAGGCGAGCGCCTTGGTCTGGGCGAGGAAATTGCCCAGGAAGAGCTCGTGCACGTCCTGGCCGTTATCCTGAGCCGGGTTGTGCGTGTTGGCGAACGCGATGAAGTCGGCGGGGACCATCACGTTGCCCTGGTGAATGAGCTGGTAGAAGGCGTGCTGGCCGTTCGTGCCGGGCTCGCCCCAGAAGACCTCGCCGGTGTGGCAGGTCACGGCGCTGCCGTCCCAACGGACCTGCTTGCCGTTGGACTCCATGGTGAGCTGCTGCAGATACGCCGGGAAGCGGTGCAGGTACTGGGTGTAGGGCAGCACGGCATGCGTGTCGGCGCCGAAGAAGTTGACGTACCACACGTTCATGAGGCCCATGAGCGCGACGACGTTCTCCTCGAGCGGCGTGTTCTCGAAGTACTCGTCGATGGCGCGGAAGCCGGCGAGGAACTGCTGGAAGCGCTCGGGGCCGAGCACGATGATGAGCGACAGGCCCACGGCGGAGTCGACGGAGTAGCGGCCGCCCACCCAGTTCCAGAAGCCGAAGGCGTTCTCGGGGTCGATGCCGAAGTCCGCGACCAGATCGAGCGCGGTGGACACGGCGACGAAGTGCTTGGCGATGGCCTCCGCGTTCTGCTCGTCGCTGCCGTCGATGGCGCCGGCGGCCTTGAGCTGCTCGAGCATCCAGGCCTTGACCTCGCGGGCGTTGGTGAGGGTCTCGAGCGTGGTGAACGTCTTGGAGACAATGATCACGAGCGTGGTCTCGGGGTCGAGCCCCTTGACCTTCTCGGCCATGTCGTTGGGGTCGATGTTGGAGATGTAGCGGCAGTCGATGCCCGCGTCGGCGTAGGGGCGCAGGGCCTCATAGGCCATGACGGGGCCCAGGTCGGAGCCGCCGATGCCGATGGACACCAGGTGCTCGATCTTCTTGCCGGTCACGCCGCGCCACTCGCCGGAGCGCACGCGCTCGGCAAAGGCGTACATGCGGTCGAGGACCTCGTGCACGTCGGCGACGACGTCCTGACCGTCGACGATGAGCTGGCCCTTCTGCTCGGCAGGGCGGCGCAGGGCGGTGTGCAGCACGGCGCGGTCCTCGGTGGTGTTGATGTGCTCGCCCGCGAACATGGCCGCGCGGCGCTCCTCGACGCCGCAGGCGCGGCCGAGGTCGGCGAGAAGCTTGACCGTCTCATCGGTGATGAGGTTCTTGGAGAGGTCGAAGTGCAGGTCGCCCGCCTGGAAGGTGAGCTTGGACACGCGGTCGGGATCGGCGGCGAACCAGTCCTTCAAGCTGATGCCCTCAGCCTGCAATGCGTCGTAGTGGGCCTGGAGGGCCTCCCACGCGGGGGTCTTGGTTGCGTCAACGGGAGCAGAGACTGCCATGTGCGTCCTCCTTAGTGGTTGCATGCACGAATGTATCCATTTTAGCACTCGACGGGCGAACGACCGTCTCGGCGACGACCATCGAGGTGACGGCGGTCGTCGAGGCGAAGGGGACATCGAGGTGAAGGGGCCATCGAAACGCAGGGAGACATCGAGGTGGCGGCGCCCACCGCAGCCCGAAGCGGACGACGAACGGCACACGACGGAAGTAGTTCGCAGCGGCACGCGGCGGAAGCGGCTCGCGACGTGAGCGGGTCACGCCCCTGCTCGCTTCAGTCCACTACGGGAGCTTGAAAAAGGCCACCGCCACCGCGCCCGGGCCCACATGCGTGCCGATGGTCGCGCCCACCATGAGCGTGGGGATGTCGTCCTCGGCGATGTTGCCCTCCCACACGGAGCGGCTGTCCTTCACGTACTTACGCAGCAATTTGTCGGACAAGCCCGAGTAGCCGAGCATGACGGGCATGGAGAAATCGATGCCGCCAGCGTTCTCCACCTGCTGGCGGAGCAGGTTGCGGCCGTTCTTGGAGCCGCGGGCCTTGCCCAGCACCGCGACCTCGCCGTCGTCGATGGTGATGACTGGCTTGATGGAGAGCAGCTCGCCCACGGTCCCCTCCGCCGCGGAGATGCGGCCGCCGCGCTTGAGGTACTCGAGCGTGTCGAGCAGACCGACCACGCACACGCGATCGACCGCGGCCTCGACCGCCGCGGCGACCTCGGCGGCGGTCCTCCCCTCGTCGACCAGGCGCAGGGCGTAATCGACCAGGATGTGCTCGCCCACGGTCACGCTCTTGGTGTCGACCACGTGCACCTCGGTCGCGCCGCCCGCCTCGGCCGCCGCCGCGCACGCGCTCTGATGCGTGCCGGACAGCTTGCTGGACAGCGTGATGACCACCACGTTCTCGCCCGCCTCCTGCGCACGCGCGATGGCCTGGGAGAACGCATAGGGATTCACCTGGCCGGTGGTGGGGAACTCGTCGCCCTCGACCAGCAGCTCGTAGAAGCGCTCGCGCGACAGGTCGACATCGGCCTGGTAGATCGTGGTCCCAAAGCCCACGGACAGCGGGAGCACGTCAAGCTGGGGATGGTCCCCCTGCAGGCAATCGGAACCGGAGTCGGTGATGATGCGGACGGTCATGGCCTCCCCTTTCAAGGCAGATAATGAACACTTTCCTAGTAAGTGTACCGCTATCTCTGCTCACCATCAGGTCATCACAAGCCCGAAACAATCCCGTTACGACACCTTCCCAAAAAAAGCGACCGCGATGCCGCCCGGGCCCACGTGGCAGCCGATGGCGGCGCCCACCTGCGAGATGGGGAGGTCGTCCTCGGCGATCGTGCCCTCCCACAGGTCGCGGTAGTCGTCGAGGTACCTGCGTAGCAGCTTGTCGGACGAACCGGAGTAGCCGAGCGCGCCGGGCATGTCGAAATCGATGCCGCCCACGCGGGAGATCTCGCGATGCAGCAGGGTGCGCCCGCCCTTGGCGCCGCGCGCCTTGCCCAGGATCTCGACCGCGCCGTCCGTCACCGTGATGACCGGCTTGATGGAGAGCAGCTCGCCCACGGCGCCCGCCGCCGCAGAGATGCGCCCACCGCGCTTGAGGTACTCGAGCGTGTCGATGAGGCCGAAGATGTGCACGCGGCCCACGTTCGCCTCGAGGGCGTCGGCGATCTCGTCGGCGGTGGCGCCGGCATCAAGCAGGCGCAGGGCGTACTCGACCACGATGCGCTCACCCAGTGTCATGTTCAGGCTGTCGACCACGCGCACCGTGCCCGAGAACTTACCGCGCAGGCCCTCGGCGGCGATGCACGCGCTCTGGTAGGTTCCCGAGAGAACGCTCGACATGGTGATGACGACCACATCGTCGCCCGCCTCGAGCGCCCGCGCGATGGCCTCGCCGAACACGAACGGCGTCACCTGGCCGGTGGTGGGGTGCTCCGGGCGCTCCGTCAGCAGCTCGTAGAACCGCTCGCGCGAAAGGTCCTCCCCCTCGCGGAAAGTCTCGCCTCCAAAGGCCACCGTGAGGGGCAGCACCTGCAGGGCGGGATGGTCGGTCGGGCGGTATTCGGAACCGGAGTCGGTGATGATGCGGACGGGCATGAACTCACTCCAAACGAGCACGCTGGCGTAGTAAAACCACAGAACCGTATCATGTGTTTCATAAAGCGGGGGCAATCTGGCCGGCGCGCCGCCCGAACTCATAGGCACGTCACATAAACCGCCCCGCCGCTCCACAATTCATGGCGCCGGCCCGCCCATCCCACACTCCGGCCCTCTCATCCCACACGCCGACCCTCGACATAGGCCGCGAGGCTGGGCGCAAATCGGCCCCCGAGGCCCATCACGTCTCGCACCAGGCGCACGAAATAGCTCGCGTCGCGCAAGTAAGGGTTGCCGCGATCCTCGGGGTGCGCCTCGCCGGGGCCGTCATGCGCCGTCTGCTCGGGAGTGGCGCGGTCGTAGAGGCGAGCGCGCCCCACCACCTGCCACACCCCCTCAACGCACGCCAGGCGCTCCGCAATCGTGCCGTCGCGCCAGCGCCCATTTGCGCAGAGGTGCGGATCGAGCACCTCGTAAACCCGGCCCGTTCTCACATCGCACAGGCGCGCCATACCGCTTTCTCCATCCTTGGAGAGAATGGCGAAGCGTGAGAAAAACTGCGTCTGCTCGACCTGCCTCAACCGCGCTACCGTGGCGGTATCCACCCCGTCGGGGGCATGATCCACATACAGCTGAAGCGGCGTGCGGCCCTGGCGCAAGGGACGTTCGAACAGCACCCATTCGGTAAAGCACAGGTTCACCGCATCGAGGCGCGCACGCCCTGGATTCAACTCGAAAAACGCCTGTGGGCACACAAGGCGCTCGAACTCCTCGCTCGCCTTGCTCCGCCAGTCCAGCTTGCGCGCGATCCAATACGCGCACATGCGGTCGATGTCATGCCCCACCTCGGTCATCTCATCCATAGCGTCCTCCTCGCCTCGCGGATATGCCGTAACTCCAACCTACGGCACGCGCAGGCGCAAAGCGCCGGCGAGAGAGAACTGATATCAAGTGGACCGCGCGACCGTCCGGCATGACCTGACGCGTGGCTCGCACATATCGAACAGGCGGCGCGTATGCGCTGGACAGCACAATGAAGGCTCGTCGCGCATCGCGACGAAGCGGGCGCAGGACGGCAAAAACTCCACAACTCAATTGTGAAGACCAGGTGAAATGATGCAAAAGGGCGCCTTTCGACGCCCCTTCGCCACGGTTCGGCACGCAATGCCGAGCGCGCCGCATATCCCACATGATACGTGAGACGCACTCCTATGTTCCGAGTCCCGCTACGACCTCAAGCGGCTACCTGCGCCCACCACGGTCGCCGGGACGGCGCGTGGAACGGGAGGGGTTGCCGCCGCGCGGGGCCTGACGATCGTCCCTACCCGCGCGAGGGCCGGCACCGCCGCGACCGGAGCGCCCTCCACGCGAACGGCGATCGGAGGGCTCGTCGTAATTGCGCCACGCATCGCGCCCGCCGCGCGACGAGCTTCCGCGAACGTCGTCGTGACGGCCGCCGCGCTCTGCAGGACGAGCGCCGCCGTCACGACCGGGGCGGCTGGAGCGACCAGAGCGGGAAGCGCCCTCGCGGCCGGAGCGAGACCCTTCCGCACGGCCGGAGCGGTCAGAGCGACGCGAACCGTCGGAGCCCTCATCACGCCGACGCCCGTTCGCCAGCCCCGCCTTGCCCGCGGAGCGCGAACCGCCGGAGCGCTTGGCGCCCTTGGGCTCGGGATTCGCTTCCATGCGCTTCGCCTCGCGAGCGCTCAGCAGCTCGACCTCGCCGCCCTCCTCGGCACGCACGCGCGTCTTGCCGCCGCGCTTCCGGCGCGAGGGCTTGGACGCGCCGCCGTCGGCAACGCGCCCATCCGCCGCGCCGGAACGACCGGAGGGGCCATTCGCTCGCGAGCCAGTGGAATTCGCCGCTGACACTCCACTCGAGCCCTCGGCGCGCGATGCGCCGCCCTTCGCTCGCGACGATCCGCCTTCGGCACGCGACGATCCGCCTTCGGCACGCGCCGAACCGCCCTTCGCCTTGTTCTTCGCCTTGCGACGGCGCTTCTTCTCCTTCTTGCCCGCGGGAGCCTTGGCGGGGACGCGATCGGGATCGACCTGCGGGGCATTCGAGCCAACCTCGAGCCCCTCGGCGTCGAACAGGTCCGCGGTCTTGCCCATGAGCGCCTCGATGTCGTAGAACTCGGCCACGTCATCGGGGGTCACGAAGGTCAGGGACCAACCGAGCTCGCCGGCGCGGCCCGTGCGGCCGATGCGGTGGATGTAGTCGACCGGGTCCTCCGGCACGTCGAAGTTGACCACGTAGCGCACGTCGGAGATGTCGATGCCCCGCGCCAGCACGTCGGTGGCAACCAGCACGTCGCACTCGCCGGCGCGGAATGCCTTGAGCGCGCGCTCGCGCTGGGCCTGGCTGCGGTCGCCATGGATCGCCGCGCAGGTGATGCCCGCGCGCGCCAAGCGACGGCTGCAGGCATCGGCACGGTGTTTGGTGCGGCAGAACACGATGGCGCGGAAGGCGCCCTCACGCTTGAGCACGCTCGCGAGCAGCGCGTTCTTGGCCTCAAGCGAAACAGGCAGCACGTACTGCTCAACCGTGTCGGCGGTGGAGGTCACCGGGGCGATCTCCACGCGGGCGGGGTCGTGCACCAGATCGGTGATGGAGCCCACGGCCTGCTCGTCCAGGGTCGCGGAGAACAGCAGGGTCTGACGGTCGTCGCGCGTGTAGCCCACAATGCGGCGCACGGCGGGCAAAAAGCCCATGTCGAGCATGCGGTCGGCCTCGTCGAGCACGAGGACCTGCACCTGGTCGAGCGAGCAGGCGCCCTGGTCGATGAGGTCCTGCAGGCGGCCCGGCGTGGCGATGAGGATGTCGCAGCCGCGCTTGAGCTTGTCGCGTTGCGGGTTGTAGCTCACGCCTCCCACCACGGTGACGCTCGTGTGACCGGTGCGCCTGGCGATGGCCCGGCACACGTCCTCGATCTGCTGGGCGAGCTCACGCGTGGGCGTGACGACGAGCATGAGCGGGCCTTGCGCGGCGACGCGGCCACGCGCGCGCCCGCGGGGCACGTGCGGCAGGTTGTTCATGGTGGGCAGCAGGAACGCCGCGGTCTTGCCGGTGCCGGTCTGGGCGGCGGCGAGCACGTCCTCGCCGTCGAGGGCGTGCGGGATCGAGGCTGCCTGCACGGGCGTGGGCGAGGTGTAGCCCATGTCGGCCACCGCGGCGAGCACTTCGTGGGAGAGGCCGAGGTCGGCAAAGGTCGGGCCATCGCCCGCCGCGGACCCGGCGGACGGCACGTTGGCGGCGTCCGCAGGGTCGGCAGCCGGCGCACCGGCAGTGGAAGTGGAGTCGGGAGCGAGGGTACCGGCAGCGTTGGCGGTGAGACCAGAGGCGGACGGCTCGACGGCGGACGAAGCAGAGGCGGACGGCTCGACGGCAGACTCGACATGCACAGCCTTGTCGGCGTGACGGGAGCCTCGCACCTCATTTTCGCGTGCGGCGCGATCGTTCATGGTGTTTTGAGAAGACAAAGGGGATTTCCGTTTCCGCGCGGCGACAGGACAAGAGCGCTCCACACAAGGAGCCGCATGTCGCATATACCCGTCCGCGCAAGAGGGTTCAATACAGATGCGCGGGCCGGTTTTCCGCGCGGTGGAGCACGTCCGCACCGGCAAGCCGTATCGCCTGGGCACCGTGCCCGGGCGCGGGCGCATTCGCGTGACGCGTGGAGCAGATTCCACCGCAGGCAAGTATAGGGGCTCTCCCGCGCACCCCGCCTTGACCGCTCCGTTCCGCAGCAAAACCCCACAGCCCGTCGTACTCGTCCCGTTCCGTCGCAAGCCCCAAAGCTTGTTCGCATCCGCAGCCCGCGCACCCGGGACCCCACGCAGCCCCATTTTGGCAAAGCCGCCTCACTCACCCACTAGACACCCCAGGGGGGTGGGGTATACTAAGCCCATAAGATGATACGAAGGGAGCTGCATATGGCTCAAGAGAGATTCGATGTGGGAGGAATGACCTGCGCGGCGTGCCAGGCGCACGTCGAGAAGGCCGTCTGCAAGCTCGACGGCGTGTCCGACGTCTCCGTCAACCTGCTGTCCGGCAGCATGCAGGTGACCTACGACGACACCGCGCTCACCGACGAGGACATCTGCAACGCCGTCGACCGCGCGGGGTACTCCGCATCCCCTGCCGTCGACGCCCCCGGCACCGCAGCGGGAAGCACCCGCGCCGCGCGCGCCCTGGAGTCCCCCACCAAAAAGCTCGAGGAGGCCGCGCGCGCCATGCGAGGGCGCCTCGTCACCTCGATCGCGTTTCTCATCCCTCTTTTCTACCTAGGGATGGGGCACATGCTCGGCTGGCCGCTGCCGGCGTTTTTCGGCGCGCCCGAGAACATCATGAATCTCGCGCTCACCGAGCTGCTCCTGCTCGCACCCATCCTCTACGTCAACGACGCGTACTTCAAAAACGGGTTCAAGTCGCTCGTCCACGGCGCCCCCACCATGGATGCGCTCATCGCCATCGGCGCCACCGCGAGCGTCGCCTGGTCCATCTACGGCATCTACCGCATCGGCGCGGCGCTCGCGGTGGGCGACATCCACGCGGCGCACGCCCTCGGCATGGACAACCTCTACCTGGAGAGCGCGGGCACCATCCTCTCCCTCGTGACGGTGGGCAAATACCTCGAGACGCGCAGCAAGTCCAAGACCGGCGGCGCAATCGAGGCCCTCATCGACCTCGCCCCCAAGACGGCGACGATCGTCAACGCCGACGGCACCGAGAGCGCCCTCAACGCCGACGACATCCAGCCCGGCCAAGTCATTCTGGTGCGCCCGGGCGAGACCGTCCCCGTGGACGGCGTGGTGCTCGAGGGGGCCTCTTCCATCGACGAGAGCGCCCTCACCGGCGAGTCCATCCCCGTGGAGAAGGCCCCGGGCGACACGGTGAGCGCCGCGACCGTCAACCGCACCGGCTCGTTTACCTTTCGCGCCACCCGCGTGGGCGCTGACACCAACCTGGCACGCATCATCCGCCTGGTCGAGGACGCCAACGCCACCAAGGCGCCCATCGCACGCATCGCGGACAAGGTCGCCGCGGTCTTTGTGCCCGCGGTGCTCGTCATCGCGGCCGTGACGTTTGCGGTGTGGCTCGTCGCGACCGGCGGCGATGTGAACGAGGCCCTCACCGCGGCCGTCGCGGTCGTGGTCATCAGCTGCCCGTGCGCGCTGGGCCTGGCCACCCCCGTCGCCATCATGGTGGGCACCGGCCGCGGTGCCGAGATGGGCGTCCTGTTCAAGAGCGCCGAGGCGCTCGAGGCCCTGCGAGACGTGGACACCGTGGTGCTCGACAAAACCGGCACCATCACCCAGGGCAAGCCCGTTGTCACCGACATCCTGCCCGCACGCCGCGCCGACGGCGAGGCCGCCATCAGTGAGAAGGGACTCCTCAAGCTCGCCGCGGCGCTCGAGCGCAACAGCGAGCACCCGCTCGCCGAGGCGATCATGGCGCACGCCGAACAGCGCGGCATCGTGTCCCGCACCGTGGAGGCGTTCCAGGCGATTCCCGGGCGAGGCGTGACGGCGCGCGAGGGCGCCAACCGCATCGCCGCGGGCAACGCCGCCCTCATGGCCGACCTGGCCATCGAGGTCGACCGCGCGCAGCTCGAGGCCTTTGCCCGCGACGGCAAGACGCCGCTCTTCTTTGCCAAGAACGGCGCGCTCATGGGCACGATCGCCGTTGCCGATGAGCTCAAGCCCACCGGCAGGGAGGCCGTCGCCGCACTCGACGCGCTCGGTGTGCGCACCGTCATGCTCACGGGCGACAACGAGCTTACGGCGCATGCCATCGCCCGACGTGTGGGCGTTGGGCAGGTCATCGCCGACGTGCTTCCCGCCGACAAGGAGCGCGTGGTTCGTGAGCTGCAAGATGCCGGCCATCGGGTCGCCATGGTGGGCGACGGCATCAACGACTCCCCCGCCCTCGCCCGTGCGGACGTCGGCCTGGCGATCGGTGCGGGCGCCGATGTCGCCAAGGAGGGAGCCGACGTCGTGCTCATGAAAAGCGATCCCCTGGATGTCGCGCGTGCCATCGAGCTTTCCCGCGCCGTCATCCGCAACATCAAGCAAGACCTCTTTTGGGCGCTTTTCTATAATTCCCTCGGGATTCCGCTGGCAGCGGGCGTGTTCTACCCGCTGTTGGGGTGGCAGCTCTCCCCCATGTTCGGCGCGGCGGCTATGAGCCTCTCGAGCCTCTGCGTGGTGGGCAACGCCCTGCGACTGCGGGGGTTCAAGCCCAAAAGCTGATGACCAGCCGGCCCAAGGGCTGATTGACCTGCCGGCCCAAGGGCCAATGGCCAGATAGGTCCTACGCCCAATGCTCGGGCCTGCAGGCAGATCGATCCAACGGTTGACGGGCCGATCCGTCCCTAAGGATGACAAGCCAAACGACCCAAAAGCCGATTGGCCGAGCGACCCCAAAGCTGATGGACGAATCGACCCCAAAGACCGAGGCACGGACGTCTGCAGCGGCAAAACCTGTGACCGGATGCCGCAAATCGGGCGATAATGTAACGAATTTCGAAACACCCCGAATAGAGGCACGCAATTCTTGGAATACCTGCAGGAAACACGGAGCGAAATATGCCATATACTCGACCCGTCTCATTTTTCATTACATTATCGCCCGATTTGTGGCACTCCTGCCTCAGATCACCCCTCCGCAGCGGCAAGTCGCCCCTCCGCAACGACGAACCAGCCCTCCGCAGCGGCAAGTTGGACTTCCTCAACGGCGAACCGGCCCTCCGAATCGACGAACCGGCCCTCGGCAGCGGCAAGTCGGCCCTCCGAATCGGCCATCCCCTCCACAACGACGAAGCCCCTTCATGACGACTACCAGTTCCGCCGTCATAATGACCGCAAGTCCTCAAACATGACGAACGCCAGCTCCTCGCGTAGGCGAAAACGCCCCTCCATGATGACCGGGCCCATCGCCGCAGCATCAAGACAATCGCTACGACCGCCCCAAGCTCACCTCGAGACAAGCTCGCGGCCGCCCCTCTCGATGGCGGTGCGTTCCCCGTCGCGACACCCTCGAGCCCTCCACCACAACGATCCCACGCGCCCCACCATGACGGACTCGGCCACCCCTCCGTCCAGCGTCACATATGAATCGGGTACCAAGAGCTGCACTGACGCCGCTCAAACATAGACAAGGCACAGAAAGGAACCATCATGAACTACATCATCAAAACCGAAGGCCTCATGTGCGGCCACTGCGATGCGTCCGTCGAGACCGCCCTGCTCAACGTGGCGGGCGTCACCGACGCCGAGGCCGATCACGAGACGCAGACCGTCACCGTCACGTGCTCCGACGAGGTCGCACCCGAGCAGCTCTCCGTCGCCGTCCAAAGCGCGGGCGAGAAGTTCCGCGCGCTGTCCGTCGAGGAGGCGTAGGCCCACATGATGGCAGACCGCGAGCGCACGCTGCGCCTGCTCAAAACCGCGCGGGGACAGATCGACGGCATCATCAAGATGGTCGAGGACGACCGCTACTGCATCGACATCTCCACGCAACTCATGGCCACCCAGTCGCTTATCGGCCGCGTGAACGCCGACGTGCTCAAGGCGCACATCGGCGGCTGCGTGCAACAAGCCGTTGAGAGCGGAACCGACGCGGAAAAGGCGGAGAAGCTCGCCGAGATCGAGGCGGTCATCGAAAAGCTTGCGAAATAACTGTTCGATCTGTGTCAGTTTGACGTGAGTTGGGGTACCGTAACGGGATGAGAGTCTCAGCCGCGCGCAAGGCACGGCATCAACTTGGGAGGAACCTCGTGAACGACTTCATGAAAGACCGGTACGGCGTCGACGAGCTCGCCATGATCATGGGCGGGGCCGGCGTGGTGCTCGCGCTCATCGGCACCATCGCCAATCTGGACCCGCTCACGTGGCTGGCGCTCGCGGTCATCCTGCTCGCGCTTGCGCGCGCATTCTCGAAGAACGGCGCGGCGCGGCGTAAGGAAAACGAGGCGTTCCGCTCGTTCGCCAACAAGGTCCCGGGCCTGCGCGACCTTGTTGCTCGCATGGGTGGCGGCGCGGGCGATAGCGCGGCGAGTACTTCCGGAGCCAAGCGCGGTCCGTCGCAGGCCGACCTCGACCGAGCCAAGCGCACCGCAAAGAAGATGTGGAAGGAGCGCAAGACCTCGCACTTCCTCAAGTGCCCCAACTGCGGGCAGATCATGTCTGTCCCCAAGGGCAAGGGCAAGATTCGCGTGACGTGCCCCAAGTGCCGCACCAAGATAGAAACCAAATCCTAACTAGAGATCAAGCCCTAACTAGAGATCCAGTCCAAACGGCGCGCGCTCCGATCGCCGACCAATGACATGTCCTGGGACCGCGGCGCATC
>SAMEA3387485__coassemble_1018_pt1 | contig 29726 bp, 23 predicted proteins | sample SAMEA3387485__metabat2_high_PE_042 | metagenome-assembled genome bin SAMEA3387485 (sample SAMEA3387485) | Felis catus | biome: Faeces | place: United Kingdom | collected 2012 | reverse complement strand
TCGTGGACGCCTCGCGGTCGGACAGGCCCTCGAGCATCTCGGTCATGAGCTCGTCATCGTCGAGCTCGGTGATGGCCTCGGCAGCCTGCTCGGTGTCGAGCTGGGCGAACACCTGCGTGCGCAGGCGCGGATCGAGCTGCTCGATGATGTCGGCGATGTCGGCCGGATGCAGCTCGGAGAGCGTCTTGTGCGATACGGAGAGCTTGATCTGCTTGGTGGAGCGCTCCAGCAGGTCCATGTAGGACCAGGCGATGATATCCTCGGGCAGGGGTTTGCCGAGCATCTTGGCGACCTTCACGGTCACGCGCTCGAACAGCGGATGAATAGCGCGCAGCAGACCGCGCGCACCCACCTCGGCGCCAAGCAGGCGCAGCTGGTTCTCTCCGGTGGTGGACAGTTTGATGTCGTTCACGCGCACGACCTTCATGCCCTGCGTGTCGACGATCTGCTTGTTCATGATGTCGCGTGCCAGCAGCACCTCATCGGGCTGCAGGTAGGAGAAGCGAATGTCGGTGGCAGGGTACTTGAGATACACGCCGTCATCGTCGAAACGCTCGACGTACTTGCGCCAACTGATCATGAAGGGCGTCTTGCCCGGGCCCTGGAATGCGAGCGCCGTGACGCGAGGGAAGACCTCACCCGTGGCAATGCCGAGGTCGTTGACGATGCCGATTTTCTCACCGGCGGCATCGACCACCGGCAGCTTCAGCATTTCGGAAAGGTAGTTCATCGTGCTCCTTTACGTGCAGGTTCACCCCGGCGAATTCCCGCACCGCGCATGAGCGCAGGGGCACCGCTGGGGTCATCGACTGCGTGGTCGGGGTTTAGCTTTCACCTCAGGCCTTTCTCGTGACCCTCTTAAATAAAATGAGCGGCCGCGCCAACATCGCGACCGCCCCTCATCATAACAGTACCAGCGTCGTCCTATCGAAATTGCGCCTGGCTCGCACGAAAATCACCATCACCAGCCTGACCGACCCGACCTGCCCTCCACGCCGGCTTTATTCGCCAGCCCTCATCGACAAAGGGGGCGCTACCCCATACGGACGAACAGGCAATTAGCGAATTACACAGACTTGTTTTTAATTAACCATTTTGTTGATAATCGACCGCGCAATTCGCTTTTTCGATCGAGCCGCCTCCGCGCTGAACCTTAACGCATACTCGCTAGTAATTAAATCCAAAATGTATAGCTGCGAAACTACCGTTGAAAACGCACCGGCATTGATATAGTTGGGCTTCCCGAAGCTCAGCAACACGTAATCCGCCAGCTCTGCCAATGTCGAACGCAGATAGCTAGTAATGGCAACAACTTTCGCGCCGGATTCCTTTGCCAGCGAGACCGCCTCGATAAGATCTATGGTCTCCCCCGATATCGAAACCGCCACAATAAGGCTGTTTTCATCGCACAGACTTGCTTGCATATTCTGCGCATGCGCCTCCGTTATGGCTTTAGTCCTTTTCCCGAAACGAAACAAGCGAGACTCGCCCATCGACGCCGACAATCCGCTCATGCCTATTCCAAAAAAGAAAACTTCGGAAGCCGCTCCCGCCAAATCAACCACATCCGATATGTCCTTCGAGGAAACCATGGAATCGGTCATCTTGATGCTCGATATGAGGATGTCCTTTATTTCACCGGAGTTCTCTCGTGCCGCTGCATGCTCTTCGTTCTCGACAGAAAGCAAAAATTTAAGCTCTGTGAATCCTCCCAACCCCAATTTGCGACAAAATCTCACGATCGTTGCCTCTCCAACACCCAGCTCGCGGGACAAGTCACCGAGAAGGTATTGTTCGACCCCATCTTCTCTATGATCGAGGATGAATCGCGCAATTATCGTTTCTGTTTTGGTGAAGGAAGGTAGGCACGATTCAATCTTTCCGATGATGGACATGCGAGCTCCCCCTTCTCTAGATCTCGGGCACCACTAGTTTATGACAGTTGTACCGTCTGGCATTTGAGTCGCTGGCAAACGGGCGAAAACAGGCGGCAGGGGCAATATGCCCCGACCGCCTGCTACTCCCACATGCTTTACACCACGACAATGAGACCGGTAAGGCCCGCCACAATCGCTATGACGATGAACACAACGAACACCCGAGTGATCTTCCAGGCTTTCTTATCAAGAAGCCACCAGGCGAGCAAAGTGAGCGCGAGGGGGAACAAGCCGGGCATGATGCTGTCGAGAATGCCCTGCAGCGTATATTCAACGCCTGCAGCCGTATACGAAAGACCAGAAGTTGCGCTGACATACTGCGCGGAAATCGCACCTACGATAACCAGACCGACGATATTTGCAGCACGCGTCAGCAAATCTTTGCGACCGCCCTTAAACAGCATCTCACTCGCGTTAATGCCGAGTTTATAGCCACGGGAGAACAGCAGCCACGACAGGGGCAGAATCACGGCAAGCCATACGGCCGTATAGAAGATTGGACCGGCAGGGCTACCGGTTCCCGACGATAAGCCCATGGCGATCGACAGCAAAATCGGCCGAAGCGTTCCGCCGAGCAGAGAGTCGCCCATTCCCGCAAATGGTCCCATAAGAGCAGTCTTGGTGCTCTGGATCAGCTCGTCAGGGATGTCTTCGCCCTCGGCACGCTTCTCCTCCATGCCCAAAACAACACCCGGGACAATAGCCCCCATGACTTCTTCGGTATTGAAGAACTGTGTATGGCGCATCATGAGGGCCTTTTGCTCCTCGGGATCGTCATACAGCTTCTTGGCGACGAGCCCCATCATGCGTGCAAACGCGGGAGCCATCATGCGCTCCATGTTCTGGCAACCCAATGAGAACGTTATCCAGTTGACGTAACACTTGCGAACATCGGATTTCGAGAGCCTTGCCATGTCTATTCGACCTCCTTGGACTTATTGGAACCGAGATAATCGACATAGGCGATAAATGCAGCAACAAACGTGATGGCAACGATCGGCATCTTCAGAACGGCCATGAGGATGAATCCCACGACGAAAAAGAGCAGTTCGATGTTCTTCTTGAGCGTAAACTTGATCAGCAAACCGAAGCCAACGGCAGGCAGAATTCCACCGAGGACCTGGAACACCGTGCCCAACCATTCGGGAATCAGGGCGATCAACGTCGGAACATAATCGGCACCAAAGTAGCATGCCAGGAAAATAGGAACAAAGCGAACGATGAACTCGGAGATGTTCGAGTAAATGGGAATACGAGTAGCGTGCTTGAGCTTGCCCTCAGAAATCCACTTCTCCTGAAGATGCACGAACACTGCGTTGAACGTCGCAACGCTGTAAATCGCCGCAACACCGAGCAGGCTCAGGGGAACCGAAATGCCCACAGCATATTCAGGAGAAGCGCCTGCCGCCAATGCCAGCGGGATGCCGATATACGACGCGAAGTTCACGTCACCCGGAACCGACATGCCAGGGGTGACGAGCCCTACATACAGCGCCTGAATCGCCGCGCCGATGAGAATGCCGTTCGTCACATCTCCCATAATCACACCGATGATCGCACCGGCGACAATCGGCCGACCGATAAGATTCCACCCGCCGACCGTTCCGAAGAGGAACGTTCCGTAAATGGATCCCAGGTAACCGAACAACGCGATAAGCAGCGCTTGAATCAAAGACATGGTAACTCCCTTCTATTGCGCTCCCCACATTGGCTACTGCTTGACCTCAGACCACTCGACTTCCTTCTCTCCCGGGACTTGCTGGAAAAAAACGCGGACCCCGAAGTCGCTCAAGCCTTCACAGGCTTGCTCTTCTGCCTGCAAAAGGAAGGAGAAATACGTGACCTTTCTTGTTCCCGCCCGATTGCTCATCGGGCCAATATCGAGGGATTTTGGAAGCGAGTCCGTCCGTTTCTGAAGATCAAGGACGACAACGGGATCCTTCACCAATACAAGCGTCGAGGATTCATCTGCGGAGGCTCGTTCGATAAGTTCAATTGCTTCCCCGGAAGCCGGATCGACCAACGACAACTTCACCGTCGAGGGAACTGACATTTTATAAACGCTCTCCATGATGGGATTTGCCGCGGTGAACGCATCGACGAGAATGATTTGGCCGACCTTGTAGTCATTCAGAACGCGAACGATGCACTGTCCGTGGATAAGTCGGTCATCGCACCTCAACAAAACAATGCTCATTTCTTTCCCTTCTTCTTTTGAATGGACACAGGACGGTAATCACATTCGGCTTCACAGCCTCCTACATCGCCCCCTTCTCCACGACGCGATACGCTCCAACGCGCTCGTGAGGACGCGTTGCGGACAGGCAAAATTCAAGCGAGCCCACTCGCTGCAATATGGCGAGAAGTCGGCACCGTCGTTCAAAACGACACGAGCCTCGTGCGCAAGGTGAGTCGCGACGTTCTCAACCTCAGGAAAATTCAGCCAGTAAAAATACGTCCCCTCGGGTCGATAAGCTTGGATTGACCCCCTGTTTGCTTCGACAAACCTCGTCACGATGTCGCGATTATCGCCAAGATATTGCAAGAGCCCCTCTTGCCATGACCCGGATTGCACATATGCCGCTTTAAGCGCTTCCATGGCAAACAGGTTGATGCTATTGATGCCAACCGTCTTTGCCCGGCCAACGAAACGTCGATTCATGTCTTGGTTGAAAATGAGAGCGGCGGAAATCTTGATTCCCGCCAGATTGAACGCCTTGGTAGGAGCCACGCAAAAGACCCCATGGTCTCGGACATATTGACTGGCAGTCGCAATTGAGGAGAATTTGGAATCTCCGTAGACAAAATCGCTGTGAATCTCATCCGAAATCACGATCAGCTGATGGCGCTCACACAGGGCCGCCAAGGACTCGAGCTCTCCGTGCGTGAAAACACGACCAGTAGGGTTGTGCGGATTGCACAAGATGAACGCCCTGCATTGCGCCGCGGCGTGATCCATCCCGTCGAAATCAATTTCATAGGCATCTTTGCCCTGGATCATATCAACAAACACCGGCTTGCGACCAAGGGACTCGACCGTCGTAACAAAGGGGCGATAACACGGCCGCATAATCAAAACGCAATCCCCGGGATTGGTGAAAATCTCCAACGCCCCCGCGATTGAGTACATGACACCCGTAGACAGAACGACGTCACTTGGCTTAACGCCCTGATGGGACGAGTCGAACCGCTCCGCAAAGAGGCGCTGGTACTCCGGGCCTCTATCGGTGTAGCCATAAATTGGATGTTCCGCGCGTTTTATGAGAGCGCGTGAGATTTCCACACTTGTGGGCAAATCCATATCGGCCAGCCATAACGGGAAGGAACAGCTATCTCCAAAACCCAAATTATCGTATCGACTCCATTTTGTTGCTTCGGTTCCGGATCGATCTATTTCCCTATCGAAATACGCTTTGTCGTACCTCATCGACAATTCACCCCGCAACACCAGTCGGAACATGCATATGCGCCGTCAGATATTGGGTCGTCTTCATCGGATTGGTAATCGCTGAACCAATGCTCACCATATCCGCCCCACACTGCCAAGCTCGATCTAGCTGACGGAGATTCCAAATCCGCCCCTCGGCATTCACCAACAAACCGGTCCGCCGCTTCAACGCGCTAATCAACTCGTAATCTGGTTCCATCTCAGATCGTTCCCGCGTTTCGGTCGTATATCCCGACAAGGTGGAGGCGAGAATATCGAAGCCCATTTCGGCACATGCGATTCCTTCTTCAATCGTTGCAAGATCGGCCATGAGCACCAGATCGGGATACCGCCTTTTGAGCTCCTTGACGATCTCTTCAAGTCGCTCGCCTTGTTGGCGCTCTCGCAGCGTCCCGTCCATCGCCAGAACATCACAACCCGCCTCGACAACTGCGATAGCGGACTCAAGCGTCGGCGTAATATACACGCTTTCGAAAGCATCGCGTGCATCGGTTGGCATCACCTTGTTTATCCCGATGATGGGCTTGACGCAAAATGGTCGAACTGCTCTGATCGTTTCCGGCCAACAAAGCCTGATCGCTCCTGCACCACCCTCGAGAACGCACCTGGACATAATCGCCATGTTATCAACACCATGCAGGGGATTGTCCTCATATGCCTGGCACGACACGACAAGCTGCCCCCTGAGCGCCTCGATCGTTTGATCTTTCCTCATCGTCATCAGCCTTAATACAGTCGCGTGTACATTGAGAACAGCTCGTCGTTGACATGCTCTGTGCCTTGGCTGTTGAGGCTCACGAACACCGGAGGCTCTCCTCCCGCCTCTACGATAAGTTGAGCGGAAAGTACGCTAATCGCCTGCACGATGAAAGCATTTGCCATTGAAGAGGTCGGACACATTGCCGTGCGAACACCTTCTATCTCCATGCACGCATCGCCGGGAACCCCACAGTTGTCAATCACAACGTCCGCGACATCCAGTAGATGCTTACCAGACGGATCGCGAGATGTCGTCGCGTCGGAATGGGCACGACTCGTTATTGCCACCACTGACGCTCCGCGCTCTTTTGCTTTCAAAGCAAGCTCAACAGGATAGGCGTTTCGTCCCGAATTCGACGCAATCAATACGACATCGCCTTCCGCGATGCGATACAAGTCGGCGAGAATTGAGGCATATCCAGAAAGCCGCTCGATATAGGAGCTCTTGGTCGGATGCTCAGTAAGCGTCAGTTCACCAGTAAGGATGGGCTTCACAAATGCCAGGCCTCCGGCGCGACCATAAAACTCTTCGGCAACCGTATGGGAGTGGCCAGAGCCGCTGACAAAGAAGGACTTTTGATTCATGAAGCTGTCTGCAACCAATTTCGCCGCTGCGATGATGGAAGCTTGCTGAGTGTCCTGTATTTGATTGATGACACTCTTCCCATGATTGAAAACTTTACTGCATTCGACTTCGTACGACCATTGCATGGAGCCACCGCCTAACTCAGACCGATTTGCCTTTATACTCCATATATTTCAAATAAAATGGAGTAATCTCCATGCCTTTATAATATTCATTAGTGGAGTTTTCTCCGTTATGAATCAAGCGGCATCGGTGGACGGTAGCTTTTTACAGGTATTCGTAATGAGGGGAGTTTTCTTTCTAACCATTCTAATCATTCTAATCACCTGACTGATTAGAATGATTAGAATGGTTAGAAAGATTAGAGAGGTGCACGTGTATGAACGACGACGTGGAGAGCGGACAGGTTGAGTTCAAGCAATCCGTCTGTGCCGGGGTAATCAAAACGATCATCGCCTTCGCCAACACCGAGGGCGGTGACCTCTACATCGGAGTCGCGGACGACGGCGAGGTCGTCGGGGTCGAAAACCTTGACGATGAGCTCACCAGGCTCTCGAGCATGATGCGCGACTCGATCAGGCCGGACATCCTCATGCACTGCTCCGTCCGCCCAGATATGACCGACGGCAAGAGCATCATCCACGTTCACGTGGAGCGGGGCACAAAGCGCCCGTACTACCTCGCCTCGAAGGGCCCTCGGCCGGAGGGCGTCTTTATCCGAAGCGGCGCTGCAACACTCCCCTCTAGCGAGTCCTCCATCCTCCATATGATCCGGCAGTCGGAGCAGGATTCCTTCGAGTCGCGCCCGTCGCTCGTACAGGACCTCACGTTCGAATACGCCTCCGCGGAGTTCGGCCGCAAGGGCCTCCCCCTTGGGACCGACGAGCTAAGAACGCTCGGGGCGAGGACCCCAACCGGCACTTACACCAACCTGGGCCTCCTCCTCTCCGATCAATGTCCGCCGACCATCAAAGCGGCGCTGTTCTCCGACGACGAGCGGACGACATTCACCTCGCGCGAGGAATACTCGGGATCGATCCTCAAACAGCTCTCAGACGCCTACGGATTCTTGGAGCGGAATAACCACTACCGGACGGCTTTCGACGGCCTGGAGCGCATCGACCATCACGACGTGCCGCCCATCGCATTGCGCGAGGCGCTGGTCAACTCGGTGGCGCACCGCGAATACGCGCTCTCCGGCCCCACGCTCGTCTCGGTCATGCCGAGCGAAATCGAGATCGTGTCTCTGGGAGGACTCCCGCTGGGAATCGAATACCCGGACTTGAGCGCCCACATCTCCATGCCGAGGAACAAGCTCCTTTCCAACGTCCTGTTCCGCCTGGAGCTCATCGAAGCATACGGGACCGGAATCGGGCGCATGCGCGGCAGCTATGTCGGTAGTGGGCTTACGCCCTCGATCCTCGTCACTGCGAACACCTTCACTGTCGAGCTTCCTAACCGCAACGTGCCACGCGCCGGGATGGCGGTCGAGAGCGATCCCGTCGCAGATGCCTGTTCGGTCCTGAACGACGGTGCGCCTCGATCGAGGAGGGAGATCCAAGACGCCCTCGGCGTTTCCCAGTCAACGGCGACCCGGCTTCTTAATGATTTGGAGGCGGAGGGGCGCGTGCGAAGAATCGGCGGTGGAAAGAACACCCGCTACACAATCCCACGCTGAGGTACCGCCGCAAACGTACCGAGACCCCTTCGAGGGAGAAGGAATCTCATAGCTGGGAGACTGTGTAGCAGGCGCGTCCTGCTAGACGGCGGGCATCGCGGCGTCCTCGGGCATCTTGACGGTGCCCTTGACCACGTCCTCGGGGAACGTGCCGTCGAGCCTCATGAGCTCGCTCACGGTCACGAGCCCACAACCGGCGTCGTACAGGCCGTCGATGATCCCAAGGAGGGCCTCGATGTTCTGCTGGCGGTTGCCGCCGCCGTTATGCATGAGCGCGATGGCGCCGTTGAACGCCTTCTTGAGGACCGTCTCGGTGATCACACCCGGTCCCGGGAGCTTCCAGTCGAGCGCGTCGATGTTCCACGGCACGTTGCAGCTTACCAGGTCGCCGGAGCCTGCCCATTCGGTGGCGGTGAACGCACCGTAGGGGGCGCGGATCATCTGCGGGCGCACGCCCGAGGCGTTCTGCAGCGCGTCGAAGGCGGTTGAGATCTCGGCGCGGAGCTCATCGGCGCCGACGGTGGACAGGTTCTTATGGGCGTTCGTGTGGCTCGCGAGCTCATGGCCGCCGTCGACCACCGCCTTGACGAGCGCGGGGCTACCCCCGGCGCTCGTGCCCAAGTTGAAGAAGGTCGCCTTAGCGCCCTTTTGCGCGAGGATGTCGAGGATGGCCTGCGTGTACTGGCTCGGGCCGTCGTCGAACGTGAGGGCCATGTACTTCTTCGACCCGCTGGGTTGGGCGTTCTTGGAGCCGATGATGAGGTCCTAGGGCTCCTCGATGAAGCCCTTGTCCACCACCTCGCCGGACTGCTCGCCCGTCCAGACGCCCTGTTTGCCGGCACGGCCCCACTGCTTGACGTACTGGATCGCCCACCCGCCTCCATCTGGAGGCCGGGGGCGATGGGCTCTGCCACTTCGACATAGGGCTCGGTCACGTCGACGCCGTCGGATACGGCGAGCACATCGCCCTCCGCAACCTCGGTCTCGGCGAACTTGGACGGCTCCAGCGGCGCGGCCCGCTCACCTTCTCCCAGCGTGACGGAGCAGCGCTCGCCGCCGTCCTCCTTGAGCACGTTGCCGCCAACCGAGAGCAGGCGGCCGAGCTTGACGTCGAAGTAGTTGTTGCCCTTGAGGACGTCCTCGACGGACGAATGGATGCGCGCCCGGACTTCCTCGCCGTTGACCGTGACGGGGACGCTGCGCCAAAAGATGAAGTACCCGTACGCGAGGCCGGCGAGCAGCGCCACGCCGGCGAACGCCGCGAGGACGGCCTTGAGCGGAGCGGAGCCCGCGACGGCCGAGGTCTGCGTGGAGCGTGTATGCCTTGGGTAGGCGCTCGCGGGCTGCACGGTGGCCGGACGGGCGGCCTCCGCGCGCGTGTAGGCGCTGCGCGTCGCGGCAAGGCGGGGAGCCGACCCCTGACGAGGCGCAGCCGCGCCGGGCGCCGCGCTCGAGCGGGGCGTCACGGTGGCCCGCGGCGTCGAGACGCAGCGAGCCTTGGCGGAGTAGCGGCCCTGGTTGTTTGTCTTCATGCGTCCTTGCTATTCGGACAACTCGGAATCGGTCTGTTCCTCCAGCTTGGGCAGGGAGGCGCCTTTGGGCAGCCCGACGTTATCCACATCGATCAGATCTCGCAGGTCCTTATCGGCGGCAATGAGCTCCGATAAGGTGACTAAGCTATAACCATTTTCGCGTAAACGGTCGATGAGCTGGGGCAACGCCTCGACCGTCTGCTCCGCGGTCGCGTCGTTATCGGTCAGCAGCACGATGTCGCCGTTGCTCACCGACCCCACCACGGTATCGACCACCGAGGTCGCGCCCTGCAACAGCCAGTCGCCGGAGTCGACGTTCCACGTGATCACCGCGCTCACCAGATCCATCGCATCGGCCCAGTTCTGGTTGGAGAACGCGGCGAACGGTGGACGGAGGAGCGTCGGCGTCGTGTTCGCGGCATCCTCGACCGCCGCGAACGCCTGCGTCAGCTGATCGCGCACGTGGGACGCGTCCAACTCGGTCAGGTCCGTGTCCGAATATGCATTGACGCCGAGCTCGTTACCCGATGCCGCGATGGCGCGCACCGCGGCGGCGTTCGAGGAGACCTTGTCGCCCTCCACAAAAAACGTCGCGCGGGCGTCCTTTTCCCGCAAGATCTGCACGATCTGCTCCGTCTGGGCACTCGGCCCCTCGTCAAAGGTGAGGGCGACGTACTTGGCGTCCTTTTTGCTCGGCAGGACGGAGGTGCAGGTGACCACCGCGTTCACCGGCTCCTTGACAACGCCCTTGTCGACGACCATGCCCGTTTCGCGGCCCGTCCACACCTCGGAGCGACCCGCCTGCCCCCACGTCTCGACATAGGCGACAGGGCCCGTTCCCTCCACGGTCAGGGTGGGCTGGATCTCGGTGGCGGCGACGTCGTGCTCCTCGAAGACGTTCTCGCCGTCCTTGATGGTCAGCTCCTCCCCGCCCTCGAGCTCAACAGATGCCGCCTTTTCTGCAGAAAGGCTCTCGCCGTCGAGCTCCGCGGCATATGCGGTGCCCGCGCCCTTTTTGAGCACGCTGCCGTCCACGGCAAGCAGGTCACCGGCGCTCGGCTCGAGCCCTTGGTCGGCGATCACGCGCTCTATATTGGAATGGATGCGGACCTTTGCGGCCTCCCCGTTCAGCGTGATCTCCACGCTGCGGTTGGCATACCAAACGATGCTCGCCACAAATAGCAAAAACGCGCAGCCCACGATGATCAGCGCGTAGGTCTTGCGGTCGTTGCCACCGTAGCCGTGCCCGGAGCGCCTCCTGCCGCCAAACCCCTGCGACCTGCGCAGGTACTGAGCGCCCTTGCGGCGCTGCTGGCGACGGCGGCCGCTTGGCAACTGGTTGCCCGGGTTCTTGCGATACCGCGGTCTTGCGTTGGGGGAAGAGGAGGTGGTGTAGTTAGGCAATGGTTCTCCCGTCCCGATTATTTCTTCTTGGTGCTCGGTGCCTTCTTCTTTGCGGCCGACGACGTGCCCGCCGCTTTTTTGTACTCGCTCACAAAGGAGCCGAACATGCCCCTGGTCTTGCCGAGCTGCTTTCCCAGCGCCTTGGAGCCCTTGTCGAGCGCCTTGGAGCCCTTGTCGTCCAAGATGGCGGCGCCCTTTTTGACCTGGACCTTGGCCTTGGCGCCCACCTCGGACGCCTTGGCGGCGGCATGGACGCTCACCTCGGCGGCTTTAGCCGCGGCCCCTCCCGAGAACGCGAGGTCGAGCGCCTCTTCGCTCACGACCATCGCGCCGTCGCGATACCCCTTGAGCATGCGCGGCGGCATCTCGCGATGCCCCACGAGCGCGTTCGACGCCCCGCCCTCGGTGAGGATAAAGGAGAGCACCTCGCCCGTCCGACCGTTGAAGTCGACGTCGGCGCAATAGCCGACCGGCTTGCCGGAGGTGGTGCGGACGTCCATGCCCGTCCAGATGAGGCATGCGTCCAAATCGATGCCCAAGCGCTTTGCCGCCGGCGCGTCGAACGCGGCGCGGTCGTCCTTGGCGACCATGATGTCGCCACTCACGCCTATGGCGTCATACGCGATAAAGCGATCGGGCTGCTTGACCATCCCGGCGATATCCGGCAGGCGCAGCATAAAGCCCACCACCCGGGTCCCCTCAGGAGTGAACACCGGGTAGTGGATCTTGCCAACCTTCTTTGGTTCGCGCGTGGTCCCGTCTTTTTTGATCCTCTTGTCTTGAGCGGGCAGCTTGTAGAGCTTGATTCCCGTGAAATCACCGGCAAGCATGCGGATCTCGGGACGCTATGCCTGAACAGCGGCGTCAGAGGCCTCGGGGGCGACCGTCTCGACCACGACGTCGGCGGCAGGGGTAACGGTGCCAGCGTTTACGGCATCGTTCAGCTGCTCACGGAGCTGATCCATGCGCTCGCGGGCAAGATCGACCTTGGCTCGCAGCTCATCCGTGGCGGCGTCCATCGTGGGGCCAAAATCATCCATGGCGGCGCGGACCTGGTCGACGCCCTGCTCGTACTTGTCGCGCGCGGAGTCCCACGCGTCGTTGGCCATGTCGGCCGCCATGGCGCGAGTCTCGGAGCCAGAGCGAGGCGCGTACAGAACGCCCAAGACCACGCCAGCTGCAGCGCCCAGCGTGGCGCCTGCGACAAAACTCATACCCTTGCCCATGTCTACTCCTTTGTTGGACTCAGATGTCCATCCGGATCATTTGCTTCAACCATTATACGCATGCGCTTGCGGCAATGGGCACGAACCATCGCCGCGTAACAAGCCACAATCACTCAGCGGCGGCTCCACCGTACACGACGCCCTCCGCCTCATGCGGCTCGACAACTGCACCCTCGGTGTCGATTGTGCCAAAGGTCTGCTCTTCGTCCGTCTCTTCGGGCGAGTCGGGCTCGGCGGCGTTGCCGCGCAAATTGCTCACCAGGCTCGTCAGGGCGGCGACCGTCCCCGGGAAATCCGGCGGCGTCTGATCGTGGTGCAGGAACGCCCAGTTCATCATGAACGTCGCCGAGGAAAGGGCGCCGATGGCAAGAGCATCGTCGGGGCACGATACCTCGACGTCGAACAGGCGGTCGTCGCCCATCACGTTACGCGTACGCCCCGTCGAGATGGCGCCCGCGAGGCCCGTCTCATTCATGATCTCCACCGTGAGATGCTCAAGCAGGTGGGCGAGCTCCGTATGCCCCATGCAATCCTGGAACTTGGAACCTGCGTCACCCAGGCACAGATGCTCGGCGATTGCCGGTGCCAGGTAGTAGACGCGCGCCGTTGCCTCGACGTCCTCGGACGTCATAAGCGGCATGCCGGGATTCACCAGCACGCGGGCGGTAAGCTTTTTGGGGCCTATCGTGACCTTGAGTATGTTGAACAGATCGGCCATGGCCGCTCCTTTCCAGTTTCCAGTCGCGCTCTTCGTTTGCCAGCTCGCCTACTCGCCCAGATCGGTCGACGCCTCGGACGGTCGATCGGCACTTGCGTTCGCGGCGGCGATCTCCTCCTCGGACGGGGCGATGACGCGTATGAGCGAAATGCGCTGACCGCGCATGGACTGCACCTTGAACTTGTACCCTTCCGCCTCGAAAACCTCACCGATATCCGGGAGTGAATCGCAAAGGTCCAAAATCCAGCCGGCGATGGTCTCGTACTCATCGCTTTCCTCAATGGGCCAGCCGAGCTCGATGGCGTCGTCGCAGGAAAAACGACCATCCACGAGCCATTCCCTTTTGGAGAGGCGCGTGAGGTACTTGTTGTCGGGGTCGAACTCGTCCTCGATCTCGCCGACGATCTCCTCGACGATGTCCTCGATGGTGATGATGCCCGCCGTTCCGCCGTACTCATCCACCACGACCACGATCTGGTCATGGGCGGTCTGCATCTCGGAAAGCAGGGGCAGGATGTCCTTCGTATCGGGGATGAACGTCGCATCGCGCATGAAGTCACTTACCGGACGGTCGGCACCGTCGCCCATGGCGGGAGCGATAAGGTCTTTAATGTGCGCGATGCCCACCACACTGTCCTGGTCCTCATGAAAGACCGGTACGCGCGAGTAGCCCGTCTGGCAAAGCAGCCCCATGACCTCGGAGACCGTCTGGACATCCTCGACCATAGTCACATCGACGCGGGGCACCATGACCTCGCGCGCAGAGGCGTCGCCCAGGTCGAACACCTCGTGGATGATGCGCTTCTCCTCATCGAGCAGCGTGTCCTGCTCGTTGATCATGTACTTGATCTCCTCTTCGGAGACGTTCTGGCGGTCATCCGCGCTCTTGATGCGCATAAGCGCGGCGAGGCCGTTCGCAGATGCTTGCGTAAGCCACACGAGCGGGCGAGCGATCTTTTGGAACACGGTGAGCGGCTGGGCCACGCGCTTCGCCATACCCTCCGCGTCGGCAAGCGCAATGCGTTTGGGCACGAGCTCACCAACGACGATGGACAGGTAGGAGACGATCAGGGTAATGATCACCGGGGCGAGGCCCGGCGCGACCGCCGAGAGAGGCGCGATGCCAAAACTCGAGAGCCATTGGGCAAGCGGGTCGGACAGATTGGTAGACGCGACGGCCGACGAGGCGAAGCCGACAAGCGTGATGGCGACCTGGATGGTAGCGAGGAAGTTGCCGGAGTCCGACGCAAGCTCGGCGGCGCGGGCGGCGCGGCGATCGCCTTCTTCCGCCTCGTGGTCGAGCACGGCGCGCTTTGCCGTGGTGAGCGCCATCTCGGACATGGAAAAGTACCCGTTGACGACGGTGAGGACAAGGGTGGTGATAATGCTTATGGTGATGTCCATGGGGACGGTTTCGAACCTCCTGGTACGAAGCGGCAAAATGCGATGTGTCATTTGGGGTCAGACCCCAAATGACACATCGGCTGGATGCAGGGCCTAGATCACAAAGAGGACCACCGCCAGGAATTGCAGGACGCTGCCGGCGAGCACCCACACATGGAAGATGCTGTGCATATAGCGAATCTTCTTGAGCACGTAAAACGCCGTGCCGGCGGTGTAGCACAGACCGCCCGCGGCGAGCAGGATGAGCGCCGTGGGATGCAGCAGCTCGAGCAGCTGCGGCAGGCGAAAGACCACGAGCCAACCCATGACCAGGTACACCGCGATGGTGAGCCAACGCGACTGGCGCTGGCGCATAAAGACCTCGAACAGGATGCCCGCCACGGCAAGCGCCCACACGGCGATGCACAGCGGAATGCCGCCCGCGTCCGCGAGCGTGATGAGGCAAAACGGCGTGTACGTGCCCGCGATGAGCACGTAGATGCAGCTATGGTCGATGATGCGGAACACGCGCTTGGCGGCGGGCACCGCGATGGCGTGGTAGAGCGTGGAGGCGAGGTACTCCAAGATGAGCGCGATGCCAAAGATGATGGCGCTGGCAAGCGAGGCAGGGTGGGCTCCCGCAACGGCCGCCTTGACGATCATGACGATGAGCGCCGCAACCGCGAGCCCCGCGCCGATGCCATGCGTGACGGCGTTGGCGATCTCCTCGCCGAGCGTATACTGCGGGCGCTGGCGATCGCGCACCGCGCGGGCCGCGGCCTTGACCGGAGCCGCCGCCGTGGCGACGGCCGTGCGCGCGCTCGAGCCCACTGCCTGCAGCAGGCGTTGGGCGCGCGTCGCCGCATCGGCGCGCACTATGGGAACAGGGGCAGCCGCGACGTCAGGTCGCGGCGTTGGACTGTCACTCGAGTCAGGCATGTCTTTCGGCTCATCCTCCAAAAATAGGTGCACGGTTCAAAACTATACCAGAATGGTCAAAGCGCTGCAGGATATAGGCTATGTCCGCGCGTATCTCGTCGACCGTCCGTCTCCCAGCTTGACAACCAGCCGCTTTTCTAAGAGCGCGGCGAGCGTCTGCGCGCGGCTCAGCTCCGTCTCGCCTTCCAAGGCGGCACGGCTCAACACGCGCCCACTGCGCAGCGCCATCGCAACACGGCGCTTGGCCTCAGTGCCTTCGAAGGTATCCACCACCGGCAACGTGACCGCCACGACCTCACCGCGCACATCAAAAGTCGGCTGGCTGAGCGACCCTTGATACGCCCGTCGTATACGCGCTATTCCCGTCCCAAAGCGCTCGATATAATCGAGCTTCAAGAACACTTCCGCCAACACCGGATTTCTCAAGACCGAGATCTGACCGTAGAGATACTGCTCCGTGTCGAGTCCCGGAGGCAGGCTGCCTGGCGATGTGATGACCACACGGCTGTCATACATCGCAACCTGCACGTGCGCCCGCACATCCCACGTCCTATGCACAAGGGCATTCGCCATCGCCTCTCGAAATGCCTCCGCGGGGATGCGCTCCAAACGCCTGCGCTGCGTGCCTTCTATTTTTTCGTAGGCATAGTATCGCTCGTATACCGCGAAGGCACGGTCCATCTGCTCCAATGCAGACACGCCCGTTACGGTTTCCCTGTCCCGCATTATGTCCTCGGTGTCTCCAAACCTCACCATGTCGATACCGGGAAAGTCGTTACGATCCGCCAGGATCGCCGCGGCGTTGGTGTATCCATCGCGCCCCAGCAACCCGAACGTACGAAGAATGTCGGAGCTCAGGGCATCGATGCCGACGCCCTCTATCATTTGACCATAACGTCCCTTTCGTACATCGTTCGTACGATCATAGGACGAAAGACCAAATCGTACTGATACAACCGTACGAAAGAGTAAACGTAACGCCGCTGTTGGTCACCATCGTCGCGCGACCTAGTTTCACAGACCGGCCCTTTAATATGCCCTCTCCATCGATATTGGGTATACTCCTAAAGGAGTACAGAATGGAGCAGACATGGGAAAACGTGTTTTTCACGGATCAAGTCACATCGTCGAGCGCCCTATCTTTGGCGGAGGCCGGACGCACAACGACTACGGTCCCGGGTTTTACTGCACCGAGCAGCTCTGCATGGCACAGGAATGGGCTGTCGGCATCGCGCGAGACGGATTCGCCAACGTATATGACATCGATCTCGCGGGACTCAGCATCCTGCACCTCAACAGCGATGAATACTCAACGCTCGGCTGGCTTGCCGTCCTCCTGGAAAACCGCGAGTTCGATGTTCCCTCCCCGCTGGCATTCGAGGCACGTGAGTACCTTCTTGTGAACTTCCTGCCCGCCTACCGCGACTACGACATCATTACCGGATACCGCGCGGACGACAGCTATTTTTCCTTTGCGCAGGACTTCATCAACGGAACCATCTCCCTACGCCAGTTGCAACATGCCATGCACCTGGGGAAACTCGGGAGTCAATTTGTCATCAAGAGCCAGCGGGCGTTTGAGCGCCTCACGTTTATTGAAGCGAAGGAGGCCCGTGCTATCGACTGGTATGGGAAAAAGCAGGTGCGGGACCAAACCGCCCGTCGCGATTACCTCGACCTTTCGCGCAACAAACGTAAGAAGGGAGACATCTACGTACTCCAGATCATAGATGAGGAGATGAAGCCCGGTGATCCACGCCTACGATAAGGCCTATCTCGGCATCGCGCGCACGTCGCTCGGCCGAGCCTTCGACTACGCGGCCCACTGCGAAAACATGGATCTCTCGCAATTCTGTCGGCTGTTTTTAAGCACGGGGATCGCATCGAAGTTCGAGCGTGGAGATGCGCGAACCATCGCAGGCCAATCGGGCGTCGAACTCGCCCGCAGCGTACTCGCGAGCACAATCGGCGACGGGGCCGTCATGGCACGCTACACCGCAAGTCGAAGTCCCGAATACTGGGCAGGATGGGCGCTCGCACACTACCAGTGGAGCAAGGCTCTTCCGTTCGCGACCGTTTTGGAGGGCGTGCCCATCACCTCAATCGTGAGCATGTACCCCGCTTACCATGAAATGGATCTTGAACATTTTGTCGCGCGCATGGATGAACTCATGGGCGCAAACACCCCCGCCTCGCGACTTAAGAAGTACCGAACGTCCGCCGGACTGTCGCAGAGCCAACTCGCCGCGCTTTCGGGGGTGCCAGTTCGAAGCATCCAACAATATGAACAAGGTCAAAAACGCGTCAATCGCGCGAGCTTCGAGACAGTGCTGAGGCTCGCCCAGGCCGTGGGTGCGCCCGACCCGCGCGCGTTGCTCGATGTATAACCCAGACAAGCAAGGCCACGCGACGCCGCAAACATGTCAGCATCGAGCTCTCCGAGTTTTCAATCACGTCTGTATTTCAAGCCAATTGATATAGGAATGCCCCCATTTCGGACTTCTGTCTCCACGTCCAAGAAATGGGAGGCGATTCACGCGCGAAAATGCGATCCCCGTGCGGAATAGGCCACGGCCCTACTTGACCTCGATCAGCTCATACTCGCTGGTACCCAGACCGATCTTCTCGCCGTGCTCGATCATGGAGCGCCAGTTGGTGTCCGGATGGGTCATGTTGAAGTGGTCGTGCTGGCAGCGCTCGGGAACGCCGCCCGCCGCCTCGAGCCTGTCGCGCATCTCGGTGAGCTCGGTGTCCGGCATCGCCGGGGCCTTGAGCGCCATGTCGATGCACGCCTGGTCGATGGCGACCGGATCGAAGCTCGCGAACATACCGATATCGGGCACGATGGGCGTATCGTTCTCGGGATGGCAGTCGCAGTTGGGGCTGATGTCGATGGCAAGCGAGATGTGGAACTGCGGGCGGTCCTGGACGATCGCCTTGGCATACTCGGCAATCTTACAGTTGAGGACATCGGCCGCGGCGTCACAATCCGCCTCGATGGCATCCTGATTGCACGCGCCGATACAGCGGCCACAGCCCACGCAGCGCTCATGGTCAATGCTCGCCACCGGGGTCGTGACCGTCTGCCCGTTCTTGAGCACGCGCTCGCGCGTGGTGGAGAAGCTCACCGCGCCGTGGGCGCAGATGCGCTCGCACGCGCGGCACCCGATGCACGCGGGCTCGTGCACGCTGGGCTTGCCGGCGGCGTGCTGCTCCATCTTGCCGGCACGGCTACCGCCACCCATCCCGAGATTCTTCATGCAGCCACCGAAGCCGGCCTGCTCATGCCCCTTGAAGTGCGTGAGGCTGATGACGATGTCGGCGTCCATGAGGGCATGGCCGATCTTGGCCTCCTGCACGTACTCGCCGTTCTTGACTGGAACGAGCGTCTCGTCCGTGCCCTTGAGGCCGTCGGCGATGATGACCTGGCAGCCCGTGGCATACGGAGTGAAGCCGTTTTGGTACGCGCAGTCGATATGCTCGAGCGCGTTCTTGCGGCTGCCCACGTACAGCGTGTTGCAGTCGGTGAGAAAGGGCATGCCGCCCAGCTCCTTGACCACATCTGCGACGGCGCGGGCATAATTGGGACGCAGGAAGGAGAGGTTGCCCAGCTCGCCAAAGTGGATCTTGATGGCGACGAACTTGTTCTCGAAGTCGATCTGCTCGATGCCCGCACGACGGATGAGACGCTTGAGCTTGTCGAGCTGGCTCTCGCGCCCATGCGTGCGCAAACTGGTGTAGTACACCTTGGCAGGAACGGCGGCGGTGGTCTCGGTGGCCATACAACCCCTCTTTCTTGGTCGACACCTCTACGTCCCGTATGGTACGCCTTGAAGCGCGCTTCAACGCAAGAGACCTCCCACCCCCTTTGCCAAGCTCAGGAGATGGGAGGTCTTGGTGGGGCGTGTGCCCCTCAGGCTCATGCCTCACCTGGTGGCGCTCGACGAGCGCCGGCGATGCGCATGGCTACTTGCGCTTGCGCGAAGCCAGAGCGGCACCCGCCGCCGTGGCAGCGCCACCGGCAATGAGCGTGGCCGCGGCGATCAGCGTAGACGGGTCGCCGGTTTGGGGCAGGCCGCCGTTGGGCTTACCGCTGCCCTGGCCGCCGGAGCCGCCGTTGGGCTTGGAGCCGCCCTGGCCGCCGCCGTTGTTGCCGCCGTTACCGTTGTTGCCGCCGTCGCCGTTGCCGTTGTTGTCACCGTTGCCGTTGCCGTTGTGGTCACCGTCGCCGTTGCCACCGCCGTCGCTGTTACCGTCGCCGGCGAGCTTGAGGCCCTCGAGCGCGGCCTTGAGGTTGGCAACGAGCTGGTCGCCCTCGGCCTGAGACAGGCTATCGCCCTTCTCGATGCCGGCCTTTGCGGCGGCAAGCGCGTCCTGGTACGCCTTCCAGCTGTCCGACGTGTACTTCGAGCCTTCGGTGAGCGCGCCCGAGACCAGCTCGGACAGCTCCGTGCCGGTGTACTTGAGCACCGGGCTCTTCAAGGCGGTCTCGATCGCGGCCTTGAGCTCCTCGATCTGGTCGATCGTCAGGCTCTCGGGCACGGCCAGGGCCTGCTCAGCCTGTGCGATGGCGCCGGCGAGCGCGGTCTTGGAGTCGGTGGTCCAGGCGCTGGTGTCCTGCTGCTTGGCGGAGTCGACCGCCGCCTGCAGGGAGGCCAGGTCGTCCGCGCTCACACCCGTCATGGCGCCGAGCAGATACACCTCGGAGAGTTCGGGCTCGGTGCCCTCGGCCCACTCGAACACGATGTCCTTCACCGCGGTGTACTCCTCGAGCGCGCGGCCGTCGTTCTTGAGCCTGCCGAAGCTGAACTCCTTGAGCACCTTGTCATCGACGCCAAGCTCGACCGTCGTGGTCCTGCTGTACGCGTCATCGGTGTAGAGAACGGCCTTGACCGTCACGTTGCTCGGCTTTCCATGGGAGACGATGCGCACGCCCTGGTACGGCATGCCGTCTGCCTTGAGCGGCTCGGAGATGTGATAGACGAGAGAACCCGCCTTGCCCACCTGCGGGGCCCAAGCCGTCACAAGGTCCTTGTCGATGAGGCTGGCAGGCGTCTTTCCAGGCTGCTCGGCCACCTCGGACTCGAAATCGCCGCCGGCGTAGGTGGACACGTACGCGCCCTTGTTGATGCGCAGCTCGCCGATCTCGACCCAGCGGTCGGGATAGGCCTTGGTGAAGCGGATGCGCAGGTAGCGACCGCTCAGGTTGAGGTCCTTGGCCTCGGCGAACATGTTGCCGGGCTTCTCGCTGGAATGCGTGAGCCATGCTGCGTCCTTGGCTGTCGCCTGCGTGCCAGGATCGGCGACCTCGCCCTTGCTGTTGATGTCGAGGACGAGCTTCCAGTCCTCATCTGCGGCATCGGGGGCATCGGCCACCTCGATGACCGCGTTGCGGATGAAGTCGAGGCTCGCCTCCGGCACGAAGTACTCGAACGTGTCGATGGTGCGCGTCTGGCCCATGTCGATCACGACGGTGCTGCCCTCGGCGGGAGCGCCCGAGGACTTGGTCGCCGTGGTCACATCGCCGTCGAACATCGCGGCGGCGTCGAGCGTCTGGTTGCCGGGCAGGTCGCTCTTGACCAGGGCCGGGGAGAGCGAGAACAGGTAGGAGCCCTCGAGGCCCTTGAAGGTCGCGGTCGCGCCGTCGGCTGTCGCGCGGAATCCCACGTAGCGGGTGCGCTCGACATCGGACTTCTCAATCGGAAGCCATTCGAGGGCATTCTGGGAGTACACGGCCTCGACGTCCCCGAGCACCTGCTGGTCGAAATTTGGCAGCTTGATGTCGCGACGCACGGAGCCGAGGTCGATCGCGATGACGTCGCCCTTCTTGGGCAAAGTCACCGTAGCGTCGGTCGTCTTGAAGGAGCCTTCTCCCACGCGCGCCGTGAGGTCAACGTTCGCGAGGTCGAAGGTGGCGTAGAGGCTGTCCTTGGTGTAGGAGAACTTCTCGAACGCCTGCAGTTCGAAGAGCTGGAACCAGTTGCCCGTCCCCTGCGTTGCGACGACCTTGATGCCGGTCGCCTCGACGCGGTCGAACGTCACCGTCTGGTCCGCAGCGCCGCCAAGTGTGGCGACCTCGGTCCAGGTGCCGTCTTGCTTGGGATCTTTGTCGGTCGTGTAGTACACCTTGGAGGCCGGGAAGTTGTCCGTGCCGCCCTGCAGCATGCGAACCGTATCGATGAACTTGCTCTCGCCAAAGTTCAGCATCACCCAGTCGTTGGCGGCCGTGGCGCGGCTGCTCCAGAACTTCGTCTCTTCATTGCCGTCGATGGCGTGTGCGATGGCGTTGTTCTGGTACTGGGGCATGTTGGTTGAGATGGCTTGGGTCGCGGCAGACGTGCCGAAGGTCGCGTGCAGGTCGACCACGCGCCACCAGATCTCCTTGGGTTGATCGTTCACTACCTTGATGGCCTTGGCTTCGACCGGAGAACCCAGCTTGATGGTCTGGCTCTTGTCGCTCGTGACGTCGCCGGCCTTATGCCATGCGCCCTCCGAGTCCTGCCAGTAGGCTGAGCCCTTGTCGATGAAATCAGTGTTGGAGCTGCCACCCTGCTTGAAGACGATGGCGTCGATGGTCTTGGGCGTGTCGAACGTGACGATCACGGCCGCGTCCTTCACGGTGCCGTCGTGCTTGCCCGGCTCCGCACGCTTCTCCGTGAACCATGCCTCGGTATCCTTGGCGTCGGAGGCGTTCTGCAGGGGCTTGGACGTGTCTGCCGACTCCTGGTTGGCGAGCGTCACCGTGCCGGTGAACGTGCCGGAGGTCTCGATCTTCTGGTTCACCGTGATCTCGTTGATGGTCGGCCAGGCATCGCGTGCGTTATCGCGAACAGCGACCAGGCGCACGCCGTCGACCTGCTTGAGGCCGAGGTCGCTCACCGTGACGGTGCTCGTGGTGTACTCCTGCGCGTTCGGAACGTCCTTCCACTCCCCGCCCTGGAGGTACTGGACCTTGCTGGCATCGAAGAAGTTCTTGCCGCCGCCTTGGACGAAGGTAACGGAGTCGAGGTCGAACGGCTTGTTCTGCGTCATGCCAAAGTAGTCGCCCGCGGCAACGCGGTTGGGGTCGCGGTACTCGGCGCCCGTCGCCACGTCGCCGTCGAACACGGCGTCCGTGCTACCCACCGGGGTGTCGGTGCGGTTGGTCACGAACTTGGTCAGCACCGCGTCCGGATCGGACGCGAGCGTGGCCTTCTCGGCTACGTAGTCGTTCAGCTCGTTGACCGTGGGCGTGATGTGGGCCTTACCCACGCGCGCCTTCTCATAGTGGTCGATGTACCACAGCTCGTGGTTGTTCGCCTTGTCCAGCTGGGACGTGCCCTCGGCGAACTTGGCGATCAGCTCGGAATCGTTGCCGGCGAGGGAGGCCTTCACCGCGTTGAGCTCGGTGATGGCCGCGGCCGTGAGATCGTCGAACGTCTCCATCCACGGCATCATCTGCTCGAGCATGGCCGGGGTGCCCGCATGCTCGGTGAACGTCTTGGCGTCCTTCTTGATCTCCTCAAAGATCGCGATCATCTTGTCGCAATCCTCTGTGGTCACCGTGTCGGCCTTGAGCTTGGCGCGGAAGTCCGTCAGATCGTCCTTGATGTTGTCGGACTCGCCGCTCTCCCACGTGGCGCCGCCGCCGTACATGCGGCGCATGTGCACGGAGATGTCGTGCAGGGCGTCAGAGCCCTCATTCGCGATGGGCGAGTTGTGGTCGATGTAGCTAAAGGACTTCTCCCACGTCTCGTCGGCGTGCTCCTCGGACTCCCACAGGTTCCACGTGAAGTCGGCGTTCATGAAGATGCCCTGCTTGGAGGGCTCGGACTGCTGCATGGGGTTGATCACAACGCCCTTGACCTGACCCGGCTGGAGGTCGGAGCCCAAAAAGCTGTTGTGGCCGCCCATGTGCAGGGCGTCCTTGTCGTTGTCGGAGCACGGCCAGTTGATCCACATAAAGGGAGCCACACCGGAGTTGCCCTGGAACGTCGAGGCGAACTTGTTATCGATCTTGCCCCACACGCGGCCGCCGGTGTTGATGACCTGGACCGTCTCGGGCAGATCGCTGTACCAAGCCTCGCCATTGCCCATGTAGTTCACCGGGCAGAAGATGAGCGTGTCCTTGAGGCCGGGGTACTTGAGCGAGCCGTCCTCCTTGGTGGCCTTCTGCTGCTCGTGCAGCCAGTCGGTCATCTCGCGGCAGAGCTTGATGTAGAGGTCCTTGCCCTGATCGGCGGCGTCGTCAGCCAGGATGGCGATCTGGCGCACGCCGTGATCCATGACCTGGGTGAACTTGTCCTTGAGGACCTTGACGGACTCCTCGTAGTTGTCCTTCGTGATCGGGTTACTCATGAACGGGTGCAAGGCGAACACAAAGCGGCACTTGGACTCGTTGCCCGCCTGGGCGAGCGGCTCGATCTTTTCGCGCAGCTCGTCCTCAGAATACAGCTCGCGCCACTTGGCGTTGTGCTTGGGGTCGTCCTTGGGCGCGTAGAAATACGCGTTCAGCTTGTAGTAACCGCCCCACGTCATGAGGTCCACGCGGTTTTGGGTACTCCACGGGTTGCCGTAGTAGCCCTCGATAAAGCCGCGGGTGATGACGTCGGCGTAGTCGCTCACCGTGAAGGCGCGCAGCGCGCTGCCCTCGACCTGCTGCAAAATCTGGTACAGCGTGGTGAGTCCGTAGTACGCGGCGTCCGTGTCCTTGCCCAGCACGATGATCTGATCGGACGTCTTGCCGTCAGACGGCAGGGATGCCAGCAGGTAGGCATCGGACTTTTCAAACAGCCCGTCGGTGTAGGAGAGCTTGCCCTCCTTCACGAGCTTGTCGACGTGCGTGTCGACAACGCCCTTGGAACCCTTGATGCCCACGAGGATCGTGGTGCCCGTCTCCGCGACGGAGTCGCCCTGCGTGCCCTCGATGCCCTTGAGCGCGAGCGCCTCGTCCAAACGCGCGGTGGTATCGGCGTCAAGACCGGACTCGAGGACCGTCGTGACGTCCTTGTCTACGGTCACCTCGCCCTCTGCGTACGTGATGGCTTGCGGCGTGGGGTATATCTGGTACCCACTCTCGGCCGCTTGCGCCACACCCGGTGCGCAGAGCATGCATGCACCTGCGAGCACGGACGTGGCAAGCGCGCATACGCGCGCCCGAAGCCCTTGCGTCATACCGCCTCCTTCTTTCATAAGACCCCGCACCGCATGCGCGGCACGAAGTATCGGCAGACAGGCGCTTATTCTTCCAAAGGGCGAAGCGCCCACCGTTCACGGTTCGGTGAACGGCGGGCGTAAAACGGCGTACGATTCACAAACCCCCTGCTAGATGGCCTAGTGGTGTAGACCACTTACCACGTGGGTAGGACGTTTTGGGCGCTATTGCGCGAGCACTTCCCGCGCAAGGGCAAGGTCGCTTTTGACCTCGGGGTACTCGTCACCGCGATGCTGGCTGGTCTCGTCTCCCTTGGCGAGCAGGAGCACCACCGAGCGCTCGGGCGCTTCCAAAGCACGCTCCAGCACCTCTCTCACCGCCTGCTCGCGGTCGAGAATGACTTCGCACGAGACGCCCTCCGGCGTATGGGAGACGAGTTCGGCGCAGATGTCCTCCACGCGCTCGTGCGCCGGGTCATCCTCGGTGTACACGATGTGATCGGCATAGGCGCCCGCCACGCGAGGCAGCTCCTCGCGGCGCTCCTGGGCCTTTCCGCCGGGTGCGCCGAACAGCGCAACCACGCGGCGGTCGGGGTATTCCGCCTTGACGGACTTGAACAGCGTCTGGAAGGAGAGCTCGTTGTGCGCGAAGTCGACGATGGCGAGCACGTGGCCATCCGCCGAGGACACGAGCTCCATGCGCCCGGGTACGTGCATCTGGGCAAGCCCCGCGCGGATGGCATCGTAATCCGCACCGAGCAGACGCGCCATGACCACGGCCGCCAAGGCGTTGTCCACGTTGAAGAGCCCGGGCATGCCCAGTTCGACGCGCTCCTCATGCATGATGGCGCCTGCATCGTCGCGCTCGCGCACCGTGAACGCCCAGCCACCGGAGGGCAGCTGGGCCACCTCGACGGCGCTGAACTGGGGAGCCAGCGGGCTGGACCCATGCGCGCCGCAGCACGCAGACTCGCCTGCCGCGCTGTTCGGCACGCCGCTCGCATCGTCGTCCTCGCGCTCGACCAAAAACGTCACCACGCGCAACGAGGCCTTCGCCGCATCGAGCACGCGGTCCACGTGCTCCGTGGACAGATTCACCACGGCCGTCGCGCACTGCTCGAAAATACGCAGCTTGGAGGCGAAGTAATCCTCAAAGTCGGGGTGCTCCACGCCCGAGATGTGATCGCGCCCGATGTTCAGGAAGCAGCCGATCTGGAGCTGCAGGCCCAGCACGCGATCGTACTTGAGGCCCTGGCTCGACACCTCCATGACCATGTGCTGGCGCCCCGAGCGCACCGTGTTGTGCAGGTGGCGCCACAGATCGGGCGCCTCGGGCGTGGTGTTGCGGCTCTTCTCGAGCACAAAACCGTCGTCCGTCTCGATGGAGCCCAATAGCGAGGCGTCGATTCCGCCCGCCGAAAGGATGGAGCGTAGCATGTAGGCGACGGTCGACTTGCCCTTGGTGCCCGTGATGCCCACCACGTGCAGGGCGCGGTCCGGGTTGCCGTAGATCGAGGGGGCCACGAGCGCCATGGCTCGGCGCACGTCGGACACCACAAGCGCGGGCGCCACCGCAGCCGCAGCGACCAGATCGGAGGGCACGCTCAGGCCCTCCCCCACGCCTTCGCACAGGTACGCGGTCGCCCCGCGCTCAACGGCGCTCGCCAAAAAAGCCGGTCGAAAGCCGGTGCCCTTGCACACGAACAGATTGCCCTCCTCGACAGCGCGGGAATCGATCGCCATGCCCTTCACCGCGCACGAGGCCTCGCCCATCACGCGGGCCTCGACGCCTCTCGCCCGCAGGTCGGCGGCGAGCTCCTCCAGCGTCAGCTTGGGCAGGATACGCGCCTGCCCATCCATCTGCACGTTCTCTTCCTTGGACATGGGGCCTCCCCGATATGCAGGCGGGCGAAAGGCATGCCCTTCCGCCCGAAGTCTTGCTTGTCTTGCTCACGATGCACGCCACATGGCGCGGGCGGGCACCGTCTAGGCGGCAGCCGGCGCGGTCTCGTCGATGAAGTAGCGCTTGTACCAGATGAGGAACGTGAGCGCGGTGTAGATCTTGCGCTGGTTGAGCGCGCGGCCCTCAAAATGGTCGTCGAGCATCTGCATGAGCTTGGACGTGTCGAAGAACTCCTCGGCCCACGGGGCGGTGAAGTACTCCTTTACGTAGTCGTAGTATTTCTGCTCGCGCAGCCAGAACTTGAGCGGGACCGGGAAGCCCTTCTTGGGGCGCGTTGCCCATTCGTCTGGCAGAACACGGTTGGCGGCGTGGCGCACCACCTGCTTGTTCCCGTTCTCGTTCACGCGGAAGCGTGCGGGAATGTGTTGGGCGAACTCCATGACCTTCTTGTCCAGGAACGGGACGCGCAGCTCGAGCGAATGCGCCATGCACATCTTGTCGGCCTTGAGCAGGATGTCACCGGGCAACCACATGTTCATGTCAAGATACTGGCGCTTGGACAGGTCGCAGAAGTCCTGCACGCGGTCGTACACCGGTGCGCACAACTCGAACGCGTCGGGGCCGCCGGCGTACTCGGGCCTCACGATGTCGTCGATCTCGTCGGGACGGTACACGAAGGCCTGGCCCGTGAACCACTTCTCGGGCATCTCCGCCGCCTTGAGCAGGAAGTTCCTGCCCTTGAAGTACGGCTTATCCGCCACGAAGCGCCCCAGGGCGCGACGGATGCCGCGAGGGACCACGCGCTTGAAGCGGGCTAACGACGGCACATCCTCATAATAGGCGTACCCCGCGAACAGCTCGTCGGCGCCCTCACCGGAGAGCACGACCGTCACCTGCTCAGCCGCAAGCTGGGCCAAGAACCACAGGGGGACGCTCGACAGGTTGCTCTGCGGCTCGTCCATGTGGTACTGAATCTGCGGTAGCACCTCGAAGAACTCGTCCGCCGTCACCATCTTGCGGTAGTTTTCGATCCCGAGCTTGTCGGACAGCTCCTTGGCGTAATTCGTCTCGTTGAAGTCCTTGTAGTCAAAGCCCACCGAGAAGGTCTTGTCGGGCATGAGGCACGCGGCGATATAACTGGAATCCACGCCCCCGGAGAGGAACGAACCGACCTTGACGTCGGCGATGCGGTGCGTGGCAACGCTCTCGTGGACCACGCGGTCGCACTCCTCCACGTACTCGTCAAACGTCTTGGAATTGTCGTCCGAGAAATCGGCGTCCCAATAGCGGCGCACGTCCATGCGGCCGGACGCGATGTCGAAGGTGAAGCAGTGCGCGGCCGGCAGCTTGTACACGCCGGCGAAGAACGTCTCGTCCGTGGCGGGGAACTGCATGGTGAGGTACGGGCGCAGGGCCTTCTTGTTCACGGCCTTCTCAAAGCCGGGATGCTCGAGGAAACTCTTGATCTCGCTGCCGAACAACAGATCGCCGTCGGCGGTTTGATAGTAGTAGAACGGCTTGATGCCGAAGATGTCACGCGCGCCGAAGAGCTTGCCAGAGCGCATGTCGTGCACCACGAAGCCGTACATACCGCGCAGGCGCTCGACCAGGCCTTCTCCCCACTCCTCATAGCCGTGCACGAGGACCTCGGTGTCGGCGTCGCAGTGGAACGTGTGCCCCGCGGCCTCGAGCTCGGCGCGGAGCTCTTGAAAGTTGTAGATCTCGCCGTTGAACACCACGAAGACCGAGCCGTCCTCGTTGCCCATGGGCTGGGCGCCCGCCTCGGTGAGGTCGAGAATGGACAGGCGGCGGAAACCCAGCGCCACGCCATCTTTGATATGGGTTCCGCCCATGTCGGGACCGCGGTGGACAATGCGATCCATCATCGCCTTGAGAACGCGCTCGTCGTTCTCAACATGGCCGATAAAACCTACGAATCCGCACATGGACAAACCTTTCTTGCGCAGTTTCCTTAGCAAAAATCACGTATGTCCAAAATTGTATAACGAAGGGCGGGCCGCAACCCACCCTTCAATAAAACAGCGTTGTCGGTGTAAACGATGTGCAAAAGAGGGACTGCCCCTTTTACACATCCGCCCTCGTGGCTTCCTTGGCGGCCTTGCGTGCGCGGGCGGCGGCGACACGCGCCTCCTGCTCGGGCGTGAGCTGCACCTTCTTGCGAGCGGGCTTCTCCGCCCCGGCACCAGACGTGCCTTCACCCGTGGCGGGCTTCTCCTCAACAGGCTTATGCAGCGTGGTCACCGCCAGGTCCGTCGTGGCGGGAGCGCACGAGGCGCCCATGGACAGACAGCTCTTGGGGCACTCGCGCGTGCAGCTCGCGCACTGGATGCAACGGTACTGGTCGATGCTCCACGTGCCGCCCTTGCGATCGACCGCGATGGCACCAACCGGACACGCACGCTGGCACATGCCGCACAGGATGCACGTGTCCATGTCGCATTCCACGTGGCCGCGCATGTGCTCGTAGGACATGGCGGGCACCTGCTCGGCAGGATACTGCACCGTCGCCGGCTTACCGAACAACGAGCGCAGGGTCATTTTTCCCAGCTTGAAGCTACCCACGATGGCCTACCTTTCGGTGCAGGAGATGCACGGGTCGATGGTCAGGATGATCATGGGCACGTCGGCCACATCCACGCCCTGCATGGCGCGCACCATGCCGGCGAGGTTCTGCGACGTGGGCGTGCGCAGGCGGAAGCGGTCCAAGTACTTGGTGCCGTTGCCGCGCACGTAGTAGAACGCCTCGCCGCGCGGCTGCTCGATGAGCACATGCGCCTGGCCGTTCTCGGGCGGAAGCACCTTGGCCGCGGGCTTGCCGCCGATGCCGTCGTGCGGAATCTTGGCCACAAGCTCCTTGATGATGGCGATGGACTGGAAAACCTCCTGGCAGCGCACCTTGCAGCGAGCGTAGCAATCGCCCTCCGTGGCGATGATGGGCTCGAAATGCTCGAGGTCGCCGTACGCGCCAAAACCCGTGGTGCGCATATCGTGCTCAACGCCGGAACCCTTGGCAAAGGGGCCCACCATGGAAAGCTCGAGTGCGTCCTCAAAGCTGATGGC
>SAMEA3387485__coassemble_920_pt1 | contig 38446 bp, 27 predicted proteins | sample SAMEA3387485__metabat2_high_PE_042 | metagenome-assembled genome bin SAMEA3387485 (sample SAMEA3387485) | Felis catus | biome: Faeces | place: United Kingdom | collected 2012 | reverse complement strand
GGCCCTCCCAGGCAAGCTGGTTGAAGGAGCGGTCGTTCACGCCGCCCATGTCGGTGACCATCTGGACTTTGTAGTCGGCCTCGGCGGGCGCGGAGCCGGCCTCGGAGCCGGCGGGCTTGGCGTCGCCACCGCAGCCGGCAACGGTCAGCGCGACGGCGCCGGCCAGGGCAAGACCCATGAGACGATTCTTCTTCATGCTCTTCCTTTCTTGCGATTCGGAAAATACTTATACGGAGAGGCGAGGGGCCTCTCATCTTTTACCGTGCCTGAGCAAGAGCGCGGCGAAAGACCGAATGGCGGCACCCGGCGCGGGGTTCCGTGCACGGAGCCTCGCGATGCGCGACGCGTGGATACGGGTAGGCCCGGACCTCGCTGGCGAGCGGGCCCGGGCCTACGGCGGGATTCGTTATGCGGGGAGCGCGAGGGAAAGGGCGATCTCCATCATCTGGGTAAAGCTCGACTGGCGCTCGTCTGCGGGGAGGGACTCGCCCGTGAGCGGCAGGTCGGAGACGGTGAGCAGGCACAGGGCCTTTTTGCCGGCGCGCGCGGCGTTCATGTAGAGCGCGGCGGCCTCCATCTCGACGGCGAGCACGCCCATCTTCTGCCACGTGGCGGTGGCGTTGGGGTCGTCCTGGTAAAAATGGTCGGACGAGAGCACGTTGCCCACCTTGACCTCGATGCCCTGCGCGCGGCCGGCGGCCACGGCGCGCTCGAGCAGGTCGTAGCTGGCGATGGGCGCGAACGTGCCGGGCAGGCGGTACTGGGCGGCAAAATTGGAGTCGGTGCAGGCGCCCATGCCGGCAACGACGTCGCGCACGTGGACGGACGGGTCGATGCCGCCGGCGGAGCCCACGCGGATGATCGACTCGACGCCGTAGAACTCATAGAGCTCGTAGGAGTAGATGCCGATCGAGGGCATGCCCATGCCGCCGCCCATCACCGAGACGGGGTGGCCCTGGTAGGTGCCGGTGTAGCCGAGCATGTTGCGCACCTCGTTGAAGAGGTGGACATCCTCGAGGTAGTGGTCCGCGATGTACTTGGCGCGGAGCGGGTCTCCGGGCATCAGGACCGTTTTGGCGATATCGCCGATGTGAGCCCCGTTGTGGGGCGTTGGGGTGCTTTCCATAGTGGGACGAGGCCTCCTTGCGTCGTAGATACTATAGAGTACACTTTCTCACGACTTTGGTGGACCTCGTGCGTCAAATCGGCTGTCGGCCGGTATTTCTGCGAACGGTTCCGCAGGTCAGGGGCTTTATTCTGCTAAAGCATCGACGCCGTTGGCGCCCGCTTCGCCGGTCATGAAGGTGCGGGTCCGACGCGCGAGCACCCGCCTTGGGCTTCATGGGGCCTGGATATGCAACGGTGGCGTTGTCGCGACTCGCCCTGCTTGGCGTGGCGAGTCGATTTGGGCCTAGATGTGCAGCGAGGGCGTTGTCGCGACCATGCGGTGAAACACGAGCGCGCCCAGGGCGATGCTGACGATGCCTACGATCAGGCTCAGCGCGTGCCCAACCGCCAGGCCAAAGATGAGCGAGGCGACGAAGATGGCCGTCCCCAGCGCGAGCACGTAGACGAGGCCGCCCAAAATGCAGCTGAGCATGGGCGCGCCGCGCTTGATGACGTCCTGGGGGTTAATCCAGGTGAGGTTGGGGTGCTTGACGTCGACGCGCATGCCCACGCACACCCACAGCAAAAACGTGCCAAAGCCCACCAGGAGGCACTCGAGGGCGCCGAGCGGCGTGACCTGCCCGCTTGCCAGCAAAATGCCGGAGGCGAGGGTGAGCGAGGCCGCAAAGGGAATCGCGCTGCTCGCGAGCTTGGCGCCGAGCATGGTGCGCGTGCTCACGGGCGCCGTGGCCATGAGCCATGCCGAGCGGCCCTCAATCGAGACGGATGGGACCGAGCTCGTGCAGGTGAGGCCGCAAAAGCCGAGCACCCAGGGGAGGGCGAGCTGGATGTTGCCCATGAGCGCCGCCACCCGCTCCGCACCGAGCTCGACGCCGTTGACGGTCCCCGATGCCAGGAGGTCCTGCAGCCCCATGCTCGCGAGCAAAACCGCGAAGCCTATGGTGAAGACGTAGCCCACCAGGCAGTTGAACGCGTACGTGGGGATGCTCAGCAGCGTGCGGACCTCCTTGACGACGATGGCCCAAAAGGGCGTCTTCGTGTGGGCGTGTGCTCCGGCCCCGCTGGTGCGCTTCGTCCTGTGCCCGTGTGCCCCGGAGCGCCGTGAGCGCGCGGCGAGGGTGGCGTTGAGGGCGGCGTAGCGGCGCTGCATGATCTCGAGGCACGCGCCGGACACGCCCAGGGTAAAGATCGCGAACTCGGCGAATGCGACGGGGGAGCCCTGCACGACGGCGGCTCCCGCCCAGGCGGCGGGCGGATACGCGCTCGCGATGGAGCTCTCCAAGGTCAGCCCCACCTGTTCGATCGTCCGCAGGGCCTCCATGGCGCCCATGTCCTTTGCATGGGCGGAGAACGCAAAGGACGCGCCCATGATCGCCAGGATCGCCGCCATGCCCAACAGGGCGTACGCCAGGCTCGCATGGCGAAAACGCGCCGCAACCCAAGTAATGGCATACGAGGCAAAGGTCGCCAGCATCGTGGGAGCGAGCGGGGCAAGGGCCACGCTGAGCACCGCCGCCGTAACCGAGATCGCGCCGGAGGGAACGGCCAAGAAGTACACGACGTACAGGGGCGCCATGGCGCAGACCGCGATCACGAGCGCCATGCCCATGATCGTGGCCATGCGCGAGGCAACGACCATGCGGCGCGATACGGGCAGCGACATGACCAGGTCGTAGTCCTTGAATCCAAAGAGCGTTCCGTTCGCCTTGAAAAACGTGAACACCACGCCGGCGAGCGACCCAAGCATGACCGCCAGGGCGGGCAGGATGCGGGCGAGCCCCACCAGCGCCAGCCCCACCGCCATAAGTCCAAGGTAGGCCACGAACAGCAGTCCCAGGAGTACCGCCGCCGCGGCGATACCGACGACGCGCAGCGTGCGCTGGTTGTGCGATAGCCCGGATTTCACGGGCGCGAGGGAGTTGAGCAGGCCGAGCATCTGCACCCGTGTGAGCAGCAAGAACGTGCGCATGCGGTTTTACGCCTCCTTCTCGACCAGCTCGAGGAAGACCGACTCCAAAGAGCCGTCTCCGCGAACCTGGGCCGTCGTGCCCTGGGCCACGACCTCGCCCGACCGTATGACGGTGAGCTCGTCGCAGAGCTTCTCGACGACCTCGAGCACGTGGGAGGAAAAGAACACCGCGGCGCCCGCCTCGGCGCGTTCGCGCAAGATGAGCTTGAGCTCGTGGGAGGCCACGGGGTCGAGGCCCACAAAGGGTTCATCGAGCACGAGCAGCGTGGGGTCGTGAACGAGCGCGCCGATGATGACGAGCTTTTGCTTCATGCCGTGCGAATAGGAGGAGATGGGGTCCGTGAGCGCTTCGGCGATGTCGAGGCGCTCCGCCAGCGCGGCGATGCGCTCGACACGCGCCGCTGCGGGAACCTCGAAGATGTCGGCGAGGTACGTGAGGTACTGCATGCCGGTCATGAACTCGTACACGTCCGGGTTGTCGGGCACATAGGCGAGTGCGCGCTTGGCGGCGATGGGCTCATGTTCGATGCTGTGTCCGCAGACCTCGATGGAGCCGCCGTCAAAGGGCTGCGCGCCCACGATCGCGCGGATGAGCGTGGTCTTTCCCGCGCCGTTGTGGCCGATGAAGCCGTGGATGCTGCCCGCCTCGACGGTGAGGGAGAGGTCGCGCACGGCAACGTGGTCGCCATAGCGTTTCTGAAAATTGCGAACGGAAAGAACGGACATGAACGCCTCCAAAAGACTATTAGATAAATATCTAATAGTCGAGGATTATGGGGCTTCGCACGGGAAAGTCAAGCCAATAAATGAATGAGGAAAAGTCTCAATTACGATACCCTTGGGCACCTGCGAGTATGGTATCCTTGCAAACGTGAACATATCTTCGGCAAGCGGTTGCTATTTTCACTCAAACGCACGCGTTTTCTCGGCGAGTGGTGTATGGGGAAGACTTACCGCTGTTCGGGGATGCCGGGTATCGGGGCGAGAGGCGTCCCGACAACACGACGAGGAGCGTGGTCAGGTAATGCAGGAGGCATGGGAAGGCTTCGAGGACGGTAATTGGACCAAAGAGGTCGACGTCCGCGACTTCATCCAGAAGAACTACACCCCCTACGAGGGCGATGAATCGTTCCTGGTGGGCCCCACCGAGCGCACCACCAAGCTGTGGGATGACGTCATGGCTCTTATGCTCAAGGAGCGTGAGCAGGGCGGTGTTCTCGACATGGACACCAAGGTCGTGACCGGTATCCTGTCTCATCCGGCCGGCTACATCGACGCCGAGCATCCCGAGCGTGAGACTATTGTTGGTCTCCAGACCGACAAGCCGCTCAAGCGCGCCCTGCACGTCAACGGCGGTATCCGCATTGCCTGCCAGGCCGCTTCCCAGCACGGCTATGAGGTCGACCCCGAGATCGTCGACTTCTACACCAACAAGCGCAAGACGCACAACGCCGGCGTGTTCGACGTGTACAAGCCCGAGATGCGCGCTTGCCGCTCCGCCCATATCATCACCGGTCTGCCGGATGGCTACGGCCGTGGTCGCATCATCGGCGACTACCGTCGCGTGGCCCTGTACGGCGTTGACGCCCTGATTGAGGACAAGCGGGCTCAGAAGTCCTCCACCCCCTCCGTCATGAACGAGGACAACATTCGCCTGCGCGAGGAGCTCTCCGAGCAGATTCGCTCGCTGCAGCAGCTTATCGAACTCGGTAAGCTCTACGGCTTCGACATCGCCCGTCCTGCCGCCAACACGCAGGAGGCCATCCAGTGGATGTACCTTGCCTACCTGGCCGCCGTTAAGGACCAGAACGGCGCCGCCATGTCCATCGGTCGCACCTCGACCTTCATCGACATCTACGCCGAGCGCGACCTCAAGAACGGCGTCTTCACCGAGGAGCAGATTCAGGAGTTCGTTGACCACTTCATCATGAAGCTCCGCATGGTCAAGTTCGCCCGTACCCCCGAGTACCAGAACCTGTTCTCCGGCGACCCGCAGTGGGTCACCGAGTCCATCGGCGGCATGGGCGTCGACGGCCGCACCCTCGTCACCAAGATGAGCTACCGTTACCTCCACACCCTCGAGAACATGGGCACCTCCCCGGAGCCGAACCTGACCGTCCTGTGGTCCACCAGGCTCCCGCAGGCCTTCAAGGAGTTCTGCGCCAAGACCTCCATCGCTTCCTCGTCCATCCAGTACGAGAACGACGACGTCATGCGCGTGTACCACGGTGACGACTACGCCATCGCCTGCTGCGTGTCCTCCATGCGCGTGGGCAAGGAGATGCAGTTCTTCGGCGCCCGCGCCAACCTGGCCAAGTGCCTGCTGTACGCACTCAACGGCGGCGTCGACGAGGTCTCCAAGAAGCAGATCGGCCCCAAGTACCGTCCGGTCGAGGGCGACACGCTCGACTTCGACGACGTCATGTCCAAGTACAAGGACATGATGAAGTGGCTGGCCGGCGTGTACGTGAACACGTTGAACATCATCCACTACATGCACGACAAGTACTGCTACGAGGCCATCCAGATGGCCCTGCACGACAAGGACGTCCACCGCTGGTTCGCCACCGGTATCGCCGGCCTCTCCGTTGTGGCCGACTCCCTGTCCGCCATCAAGTACGCCAAGGTTCATCCCGTCCGCGATGAGAACGGCGTGATCGTCGACTTCGACATCGAGGGCGACTTCCCCAAGTACGGCAACGACGACGACCGCGTCGACTCCATCGCGCACGACATCGTTCACGAGTTCATGGAGTGCATCCGTCGCCACGAGACCTACCGCAACTCCGTGCCCACCACCTCCGTTCTTACCATCACCTCCAACGTGGTGTACGGCAAGAACACCGGTGCCACGCCTGACGGCCGTAAGGCCGGCGTGCCGTTCGCCCCGGGTGCCAACCCCATGCACCAGCGCGACACCCACGGCGCCATCGCCTCGCTGAGCTCCGTCTCCAAGCTTCCGTTCCGCGACGCTCAGGACGGCATCTCCAACACCTTCTCCATCGTGCCGGGCGCGCTCGGCAAGGAGGACCAGGTTATGTTCGGCGATCTCGACCTCGGCGACATCGAGTTCGAGAACCCGGTTGCCTGCTGCGATTGCACCGACTCCTCCGCGCCCGAGGGTGCCGAGGACCGCTAAGGTCTGCTGACGTTTCGGTCCCGCCCGCAACGTGTTAATCGAGCGGGTGGGGCCTTTGTAAAGGTTGTTGTGCAAGTAACATTTACGCTTGCCGATGGCCGTTCTACTGATATAATTTCAGTAACAATTCCTACTACGACGCTTCGGCGCCAATGTATGAAAAGGAGAGCACCATGAAGGTTGCTGACATCCCCCAGGCTCAGGCCGATAACCTCGTGAGCATGATCGACGCGTACGCCGAGAAGGGTGGCCACCACCTGAACGTCAACGTGTTCAACCGCGACACGCTGCTCGACGCCCAGGCTCACCCCGAGAAGTACCCGCAGCTTACGGTGCGCGTTTCCGGCTACGCCGTGAACTTCCACAACCTCACCAAGGATCAGCAGGATGAGGTCATCTCCCGTACCTTCCACGAGGGCTTCTAAGGCTTCCTCAAGCATCGCACTTGTTTTAGCTGGTCGATCCAATTCGTTGGTTTGACCGGTAGTGCAAATCAATCGATTTGACTGGTTGGTCAGAAAGATTGATCCAATTGGCTGATTAGGCTGATTGAACGCGGCAGGTAAGGCAAGCGGTTTTCTTAAAAGCACCCTTACTCCTATCGCGAATCTCTGGTTTGCTTGTGCCCCCTTTCGAAACGCTGATGCGTTTCGAAAGGGGGCTTTTCATGTCGCGATTGCTGCTCCATGCGATTTCTGTTCGATATGAAGTCTGCTCAGCGTGAGGTCTGGAAAGATATGAAATTGAGCATCAAAGGCCAACGGGTTAATTACGATTCACCTGAATAAAAAAGTATTGAACCGCCTAAGGACATCAACCTCCATCGTTGGTTTTCCACGTTGATTGATGACGACCGAGCCTGGACAAACGAAAGGGCGCGCCGCGTTATCCTTACCATCGCAAACCGATTGATACCGTCTGTAGCTACATGAAAGAAAGAGCCTATCGCACCATCGTAACCTTTCTAAGATGATTGATAGCAACCCGCCAGCTCAGAACGGCGCCTCACCACTCAGGGGCGCTCTTCTTTCATCGTCGGCATTTTGTTGGCTTTGAATTGCGAGCAGTGAGACAACAGGGTCGTTCCACCTGTTTTGCGTACCATATGTTTGTCGCTTTTGTACATGACGCTGTGAGGCAACAGGGTCGTTCCACCTGTTTTGCGTATCGGATGAAGGCGAATTCGCGATTTCGGTAGTCCAAATACGGGGCGTGAAAACAAACTTCCGGTATTGGGAAGCTATATTGAGATCCTTCGAGTAGACAGCACCGTTTGTAAAGAAAACCGCAGGTCAAAAAGATTGAAATAGACGGTATAGTCGAGCAATCGGCCAAGAGCTTCCCAATACCGGAAGTTTGTAAATCTTGCAGTAAATATAAATGGATGTTGTCCGGTTTGGCTGGTAAAAATGGGCAGTGTGGATGATTGGCGGTACATCCTGAGCCGCGCGCCGGAGGGGCGCGGCGCTTGCCGGGGCCAGCCAGCCAAGATCACGAGCCAAGGTCTCATGGCGCGCCGGAGGGGCGCGACGTTTGCTGGGGCCCAGCACGTTTCTGCTTAATCCGGTCTGTTGGGCATGACGTCGATCTCCTCGTAATCGGGGGCCAAGCAGTGCATTACTGCTAAATCCGGCCTGAAAGGGCCGCCGCTTCCAAACATCCAGAGCCCCATGAACTCATCGAGGGCGGTGTTCTTTTATCCTCTGTGTAGCGGGACTTTTGTGTAAGCGGGAAGAAGCGATCTTCAGCTCGGGCGTTGTCGCGGCCCGTTCCTTTTTGTCAACTGCTCTTGACTTGCCTGTTGGCCTTGCATATCGCGATTCAGCCGGGTTAGCGGTTGCGTCATTCCCGGCTCATTGTTTCAAAGAGGGACTGTGCGTAAGCATCTGGCATGGCGAGTCGCAATGCATCTCCAGCTCATCGGCTCAAAGAGGGGATATGCGCGCAAGCCCGCAATAAAGGTGCAGCTTTGCCCTCGCCAGCCCATCGTCTCAAAGAGAGGGCTGGCGCGCAGGGGTGGCTATGGAACATAGCAAGCCCGTGGGCGGGACGTGCCCGCACCCACGAAGGGCGCGAGATCTCATGACGCATCTGCAGGGGTGATGGCCTCAACGTGCAGGCAGGCCAACTGTCCTGCATCGCTTACGACGTGCTCGGCGCGGTTGTGCGTAACGGCAATCCGCGATCCAACGGGGAGACACTCGAACATCGCGGCCATGTTGTCATTTCCCCTTACGCCAAAAACCACTGTGCCTTCAGCGTCATTGCAATCTGCACATGCGGTCCAATCTGCCTGCTCGATGGTAAACGTTCTTGCGTCGGCATCGATGCTCGTGAGCGTTCCCACTGTTATGGCGTGGCTATCAGACCCGCTGGGGACGGGCAGAACCTCGGATACGCAGTAGCTCTGAGCCTGCAGTTGTCCAGCATCGCTCACGACGTCTGGAAGACGGTCGTGGGTAACGGTAATGTGCGTTCCGGCGGGCACCTCTCGGTCGAGCCTGTGCAGCTCCTCGGGGTCGGTCATGGTAAACACAACGACGCCGTCAACATCGTTTTTATCCGCAGGGGCGCACCAGCTTGCATGTTCAATGGTGAACGTGCTGTTGCTGACATTCACGCCGATCAACAGTCCGCTTGTGGTGTTTTCCTGAGTGGGGTTCCAATCGCCAGCCGGCGCCGGATTGCTGATCGCATCAAGGGCGTTCCACGCTAGGGCACCGAGCGCAAAGACGGCGACAAGGGCGCAAATCGTTGCAGAGCGGCGCTTCATTGGTGTGCCTTTCAAGTAGGGTGTATATGCCGGGTCGACGCCGTGGGATATCATCGGGCAATCTTTAAAAGAGACTATACGCTCAATACCGAGAACTGCGATGTTTCGTTCAAAGAAGGACTGCTTATCAAACGCGGCGCTAGGCGGTTGTTCCCAAAGAAAAGCATGCACCGATTGCTTCGCGTGGATTGAGGGCGCATCGCGTGCTGACGAATGTGGGCCGCGCTAGTAATGAGTCGTATGTCAAGTGAATGAGCCGCACGCCGACGAATGCGCCGCGCACCCGCGGCGGTGCCGCATGTCGACGGTTGCGCGCGCCGCACGTCTGACAAGTCCATCTACTTGAGCCGGCGCTTAAGCCTGGCCCAGCACATATGCCAAGGCGAGGAACAGCGCGAGAAGAATAACGTTGTAGACAAGGAAATACAGCAGGTATCTGCCCGTTTGCGCATTGCCGAAGCGCGCGTAGATGCGCAGGGTGATGAGGCTTGCGAGTGAGGCCACGGGCGTGCCCAGTCCACCGATGTTCGTGCCAATGAGCAGGCCGGTGGCATTATGCGTAAATCCCGAGAGCATGATGGCCGCGGGAACATTGCTAATAACTTGGCTCGTCAAAGCCGAGACGAGCACCTCGCGTCCGGCGAGCAGTCCCTGCAACGCGGTAACGAGTGCGTCGACGTGCTTGAGGTTGCCGACAAAGATGAAGAAGCAAACAAAGGTCGCAAGAAGGCTGTAGTCGATGTGCCTCAGCACACTGCGATCGAATGCCAGGCAGGCCACAATCGTGACGATCGTGCAGAGCTCCCAGCTCACAATGCGTCCCACACACGCCAAGGCGAGCGCAAAAAGCACGCTGTAAACGGCGAGGAGGTGCCGGTTGATCGGGGTCTCACGCAGCTCGTTTGCGGCAAGGGGCTCGTTTGGTATGAGAACACAGGGGAGAAGCGAAGCGGCAAGTCCCAAGATGCCATACGGTGCGAGCGTGGCGAGAAACGTGCCAAGGTCGATGTTGAATGTCGAGTAGAGGTAGATGTTTTGCGGGTTGCCGATGGGCGTCATCATGGAACCCAAGTTGGCGGCGACCGTTTGGGCTACGAGCGCGATGATGAGCGTGCGAGGTGTCGCATGTTGCAGGAGCAGCAGCGTGAGCGGGACAAACGAGATGAGCGCGACGTCGTTGGTGACGACCATCGAGGCGAAGAACGAGATCGTCACAAGCAGCAAGACGATCCTGCGCGTGCCACTCTGCCCGCGTGTGAGCAAGGTGCGTGCGCGGGCGAGCAGGCCGGCGCGGGTAAACCCGGCGACAACGGTCATCAGGCAAAAGAGCAGGCCGATGGTGCGCAGGTCGATTGCCTCGAGGTAGGCGGGGAGATTGTCGGGGACGGGCGGGAATGCGGCCATGGACGCGACGGCGGCCAGCGCGGCGATCGCCAAAACGGCCTCGGACTGTATGAACGTGCGGATGCGGTCGGCCAGGAAGCGCGCACGCGATTGCGATTGGGCCTGAGGGTGCAGGGTCATGTACGTCACCTTATATGCGGGGAAATCGCATCTATGGTAGCGGAAAAGAAGCCGGCGAGTTCGTTCGGGTGCTTCCCGCATGCAAGCGGAGGGCGGCTGCCCGGCTGCAACGGGCCCCGCGTCGAAATGCGCGTCGTGCGCACGCGCGTCCCATGCGTCTGCTACTCTAGTTCCGATACATACGAGAGCGGAGTGAGGCTATATGGCGCAGATCGTGTTGGAGCAGGGGCAGTCGCAGGAGTCGAGGTACGCGACGGGTCGCGTGCATTCCATCGAGAGCATGGGCACGGTCGACGGGCCCGGCGTGCGCTTTGTCGTGTTCACCCAAGGTTGCCCCATGCGTTGCGCGTATTGCCACAACCCGGATACCTGGGCGGTCGGCTCGGGGGCGGGAACCTCGGTGACGGTCGAGCGAATTATCGACGAGTTCGAGAGCAACCGCCCCTTCTACCGCACGGGCGGCATCACGGTGACCGGTGGCGAGCCGCTGCTCCAGCCCGAGTTTGTGGGCGACCTGTTTGCCGCCATGCACGCCAACCCCAACGGGCGCGTGCACACGTGCCTCGACAGCTGCGGGTATGCGTACAACCCCAAGAAGTCCGAGCGCTTTGACAAGGTGCTTGCCCAGACCGATCTGGTGCTGCTCGACATCAAGCACAGCGATCCGGAGGGCCATAAGGCGCTGACCCGCTGCGCGCCCGACAACATCCTCGCGTTCGGGGACGAGCTGGCCCGTCGCGGCGTCAAGGTCGTCATCCGTCATGTGATCGTGCCCGGCATCACGGATACCGAGGAGGAGTGCGAGGCCCTGGGTCGCCTGATCGCTCCCTGGCACAACGTGGTGGGGCTCGAGATGCTGCCCTACCACACCATGGGCATCGTCAAGTACGAGCAGCTGGGGCTCGAGTATCCCCTCAAGGACGTGCCCGCCATGGACAAGGGTCGCATCCCAGCCCTGCGCGAGGCGGTCATGCGCGGCCTGCGCCAGGCCCGCGCCGCCGAGTGCCACTGCGCGAGATAGGCGCGTTACGCGCCTCCCAATACCGCCAAGAACGGCTACAGGCACGAGGAGCATTGTAGACGCGAGGAGCAGATGCGCCCCCATTGGTTGGGTGCGCATCTGCTCCTCGTGCATGGGGTGCATGCGCCGGCAAGCACGGTATGCGCGCGCGTTTCGATAGGTGAACCGCGTGCCCCCGCGCCGTTCCCGCGCATGCCCCGCACCACTGCCGCTCGCGCTCCGCGCCGCGGTCGCGCGCGTTGCCCGCGGCTCGGATGTGTGCCAGTCCCCGCCGGCGCCATGAATCCGTGAACGGTTGATTGGGGACCGCAAACGGTCGCACATTGTTTCATCTTGCGGCAGCATTTTGGGCCTTTGTCGCTCATCTGGCTGTATTTTTAGCTATCTACCTGCAGATTCTCTTCAGTTCACACCCCTTCCGCATGAATCGGAAGCAAATGAACCGAACCCCCGGCGCAATCAACGTATGATTTCGTTGTCGCACGAAGGGGGTGTTTGGCCATGGAGAACGTGGAGCTCGTCACATTTATGCGCGAGCACGACGGCGTGGCGCCGGAAGACGCGAGCGCGCAGCTCGGCGTGAGCACGCGGACGCTGCGCAAATATGTTGCCCGGGCCAATGAGTCCCTGTCGGGCGCTGCCGTTGTCGAGTTGATCCGCGGCGAGGGATATCGCCTGCGCGTGCTTGATCAAGAGGGTTTGGACGCCTGGATCGCCGCACAGGATGGCGACCATGCATGTCTGGCGTGCAAGACCTCCGAGGAGCGCGTGAACTACCTCCTCAACGATCTGCTCATGCGTAATGACTGGATCAAGCTCCAGGAGTTGTCGCAGGCCCTCTTCGTCTCCAAGAGCGCATTGTCGGGCGACCTCAAAAAGGTCGAGGAGCGCCTGCGCCCCTATGACCTCGTGCTCGAGAAGCGCTCGCATTACGGAATCCGCGTGACGGGCGGGGAGATGTCCCGTCGCCTGTGCTTGGCCAATGCCGCCATCGACGCGAGCAGCGCAACGGGCGCCTCCGGCGTCACCGGCGGGCTCAACACCCTGGTCCTCAAAAACTTTGTGGGGGAGGGGAGCCTCCAAAATAACGAGGCGGTGCTCGACGCCATCGCCGTCTGCGTGAGCGAGGCAGCCGAAGCCCAGCACCTCACCATAAACGCCGCCGCTTTTCAGAACCTGCTCGTCCACATCGTCATAGCGCTGATGCGCATTTCGAACGACTGCTACGTGCCCATTGAGGACAGCCGCCTGCAGCGCATCGTCGCAACGCATGAGTACCGCGCCGCGGAGGACATCGCCCGACGCATCGACGCCCTCACCTCGATCTCGCTGCCGCAGGAGGAGGTCGCCTACATCGCGATTCACCTGGCGGGCAAGCAGACCATCTACCAAACGCCGGACGAGAGCAGCCTGGTGATCTCCGACGAGGTATGGCAGGTCGTGTCCGACATGCTCGACCGCGTGTGGCGGGTGTTTCGCTTCGACTTTCGCAACGACCTTGAGCTGCGCATGAACCTTGCGCGCCACATCCAGCCGCTCTCGGTGCGCCTGCGGTACCACCTTAAGCTCAAGAACCCCATGCTCGATGACATCAAGGCCCGCTACCCGCTGTCCTTTTCGATCGCCGTCGACGCATCGACGGTCATCGCCGAGGCCTACGGCGCGCCGCTGTCCCATGACGAGATCGGCTATGTGGCCCTTGCCTTCGAACTCGCGCTCGAGCGGTCTAAGACCGAGACGGTCAAAAAGAACATCCTGGTCATCTGCGCCTCGGGTGCCGGTAGCGCCCGCCTGCTGGAGTACCAGTGCCGTCGGGAGTTCGGTGACTACATCGATCAGATCCAGACCTGCGATGTGATGGGGCTGGACAAGGTCGATTTTTCCACTATCGACTACGCGTTCACCACCGTGCCGCTCAACCGCGAGCTGCCGGTGCCCGTGCGCGAGGTGTCGTGCTTCCTCGACCCCGTGGAGGCGGAGCGCACGCGGACGGTCCTGCGCAAGGAGATGCGCCGCCCGTCCGCCCTGGGCGCCGATTACCTGGGAAGGGACCTCTTCTTCCCGCATCTTGCCTGCACGTCCAAGGCGGAGGTCCTCGATTTTCTCATTGCCCGCGCCGAGGAGTTGCGCGACGTCGCGCCGAACTTCCGCGAGCTCGTGTTCGCGCGCGAGGAGCGCATGCCCACCGCCTTTGGCAACAACATCGCCATGCCGCATCCGCTCGAGGTGGCCAGCAGGGACGCGTTTGTCTGCATCGGCCTGTTGGATGAGCCCGTGGTGTGGGGAGCTGAGGGCGAGGAGGTACAGGCGGTGTTTCTCGCGGGCTTCTCCTTTGACGAGGACGGCTCCGCGCGCACGTTCCTGGACGGTTTTGCCGGTGTGCTCGTCAATCCTCAGGCGATCGAGCGGCTGGTTACCGAGCAGACCTGGGAGGCCTTCGCCGATGTGCTGGGGGCGTCGGGAATCGTCGTAGACGGGTCGCCCGGCTCGGCGAATAGCCTGACCTAACTGCTTTTTCGCCTCGCCGCGGCGTGTCCGCGCGCATTCGATAGATAGGTACGACCGCGAGGATAAGAGAGGAGGAGAACATGGCTGAAGAGGAAAGCATGGAGCTCATCTCGTTTGGGATTGTGGCATCTGCCGGCCAGGCGCGCAGCCTGGCCATGGAGGCGATCGCGCAGGCGCGCGAGGGCGACATCGAGGGCGCCCGCAAGACGCTCGAGGAGTCGCGCGAGGTTGGCCTGCAAGCCCATGACGAGCAGACCAAGCTCCTGTCCCGTGAGGCCAGTGGCGACCACGTGCCCGTGGACGTGCTGCTGGTTCATGCGCAGGACCATCTGATGACCTCGATGCTCTGCCAAGACCTGGCGGAGGAGATCATCGCCCTGCACGAGCGCATCGCCGCCAAGTAATCGTATGGTCCGCAAGGGGCCGTTGTCCGGGGCAATCGCCCCAGAAGGGAAAGATCTGTCATGAAGGTACTGCTCGTTTGCGCGGCTGGTATGTCCACCAGCATGCTCATGAAGAAGATGGAGGGCTACGCGGCCGAGAACGGCATCGACCTCGAGGTCGCCGCGCGCAGCTTCTCGGAGCTCAAGGATCCCAAGGCGGATGGCTACGACTGCATTCTCGTGGGCCCGCAGATCTCCTATCAAATGGACAAGATCGTGAAGAAGGCCGATGGCCTGCCGGTCGACGTCATCCCCATGAAGGACTACGGCCGCCAGAACTGCCCGGCCATTTTCGATCAGATCAACAGCCTGATCGGCTAACCGGGTTCGCTGCACGTGCATGATGGGTTGAGCTTATGAAGAAGAAAGAGCAGGTCAAGCGGGCTCGCGCCAAGGCGCAGGCCCAAGCGGGACGTTCCAAGGTGGACGGCGCGGCGGGCAACGGTTCTCGTGACGCCCGCAGCAAGGGCCCGTCCGTGCAGGCGGCCTCTTCGCGCAAGCGCCAGGGTCCGGGTACCGACGCGTTCAAGCGCGAGCAGTCCGTCAAAACGGCCAAGTGGAATCGCTTCATGCTGATTCGCTACCTGGACGCGGGGCTGTTCTTTATCGGGCTGTACTGGGCGCTCATGCTCCTGGCGTTCCAGCCCGGTATCGCCATGGTGGTGCCGGTGCTCGAGATCGTCATCGCGCTCGCAGTGATGGTCGAGGTCTTTACCACCTTGTCGAGCGAGACCGAGTATCTGGTTTGGTCGCATCGCGTGCTGGTGGCTTCCTGCGCGCTGTCCGCCGTGACGCTCGCCGCGACGGTCTTGGTGGGCGAGCAGCTCTTCTTCCCGTTTTTGAGCAGCAAGATGGTTGGGGCCATGTTCTGCGTCGCTCTCATCGCGGTCAAGCTCATCATCATCCACCGCATCGTTCTTGTACGCGACCGTCGCGACAAGCGCTATGCACTGTATCAAAAGGTTCTCAGGTACAACAGCTAGACATATAGGGGGTTGGATATCGTGTTTGATCTTCTTGAGAAGTACATCATGGGGCCGATGACCAAGCTGTCACAGTTCCGCATGATCCGCGCGATCACCTTCGCCGGCATGACCTCGATCTCGTTCACCATCGTGGGATCGATGTTCCTCATCCTGAACGTCCTGCCGCAGGCGTTCCCGTTCCTGGCCGGCATCTGGTCGGTGTCGTTCGACAAGATCACGAACATCTACATGCTCGCCAACAGCGCCACCATCGGCTGCATCGCGGTGTACTTCCTCATCGCCACCGCGTTTGAGTACGCTCGCATCCTCTCCGAGGAGGACGAGATCGACATCAAGCCCATCAACGCCGTGCTCATGGCCGTCATGGCCCTGTTCATCTGCATCCCGCAGATCGGCATCGTGGACGGTGTGATCTCCCTGCTCAACGATCCCGAGGCCGGCCTGTTCAACGGTTGGACCATGGGCAGCGGCCCTGCCCGCTTTGGCGCCACGGGCATCTTCTGCGCCTTCATCATCGCCTGGTTCTCCGTGCGCATCTACGCGCTCTGCGTCCAAAAGAACATCGTCATCAAGCTGCCCGACGTGGTGCCCGACGGCGTCGCCCGCTCCTTCACCGCTCTGATCCCGGGCTTTTTGGTCGCCATCGTCTGCATGCTCATCCAGGCCGTCTTCATGGCGTTCGGCACCGACTTCTACAGCTTTATCGCCATCCCGTTCGGCTTCGTGGTCAACATCGTTGACACCCTGCCCGGCATCCTGGTGATCTACTTCCTCATCCACGCCCTGTGGCTCGTCGGTATCCACGGCGCCACCATCGTGACGTCGCCCCTGACCGCCATCGCGCTGTCCAACCTCGTGGTGAACGCCGAGGGCGGCACCGCCATCTGGGCGGGCGAGTTCAACAACGCCTTCGTGACCGTCGGTGGTTCCGGCGCCACGCTGGGCCTGACCATCCTGATGCTCACGCTCGCCAAGTCCGAGCAGCTCAAGGCCATCGGCAAGGCCGAGATCGTGCCGGCGCTCTTCAACATCAACGAGCCGCTCATCTTCGGCCTGCCCATCGTGTACAACCCGGCGCTCGCCATCCCGTTCATGCTGGCGCCCATGGCAGCTGCCGCCATTTCCTATCTGGCCATTTCCATGCACATCATTCCTGCAGTCATGGTTCAGATGCCGTGGCCTACGCCTGTCGGCTTGGGCGCGTTCATCTCCTGCGGCGGTTCGTTCACCGCCGCCCTCGTGGCCATCGTCTGCGCGCTGGTCGCCACGATCATCTACTTCCCGTTCTTCAAGAAGTACGATAAGCAGCTTTGCGAGGAGGAGGCCGCCAAGCTCGCCGCCGAGGCCGAGTAAGCGCCGCTGCACCCGCATATGCTCACGTAAGGGGCCGGTGGACCAGACGGTCCGCTGGCCCTTTGGTATCCAATGCTCGACTGAGAGGTCTTACCATGCCTTTTTCCAACGGATTTTTGTGGGGCGGCGCCGTTGCCGCGCATCAGCTCGAAGGTGGCTGGGATTGCGGCGGCAAGGGGCCGAGCATCATGGACGTCACCACCGCCGGCGACGTGCACACGCGCCGTCGCTTTACCAGCGAGGTGCTGCCCGGTGAGAACTACCCCAATCACGAGGCGATCGACTTTTACCACCGCTTCCGCGAGGATATCGCGCTCATGGCCGAGATGGGCTTCAAGTGCTTCCGCACCTCCATCGCCTGGAGCCGCATATTTCCCGAGGGCGACGAGCTCGTGCCCAACGAGGAGGGCCTCAAGTTCTACGATGAGCTCTTCGACGAGTGCCTGGCGCATGACATCGAGCCCGTGGTGACGCTCAGCCATTTTGAAATGCCGCTCGGCTTGGTGAACAAGTACGGCGGCTGGCGCAATCGCAAGCTGATCGACCTGTTCACGCGGTTCGCCACGGTGTGCTTTGAGCGTTATAAGGACAAGGTCACCTACTGGATGACCTTCAACGAGATCAACAACCAGGCCAATTACAACGACGATTTCGCCATGCTCGTCGATTCGGGCATCGTGGCTAAGCCCGGGGAGAACCGCGAGAAGGCGATGTACCAAGCCGCGCACTACGAGCTGGTCGCGAGCGCCAAGGCCGTGATGATCGGCCACGCCATCAATCCGAATTTCCAGATCGGCTGCATGATCGCCATGTGCCCCGTGTACCCGGCGACCTGCAAGCCCGAGGACATCCTCATGGCCCATAAGGCGATGGAGCGCCGCTACTACTACGCGGACGTGCATGCGCTGGGCACGTACCCGCCCAACATCACCGCGCTGTGGGACCGCAAGGGCTATGACATCGACGTCACGGCGGAGGATCTCGTGCTGTTGCAGGAGGGGACGGTCGACTACATCGGATTCTCCTACTACATGAGTTTTGCGACCCAGTGGCGCGAGGAGAACGCGCATTTCGAGTTCGACGAGACCGTCGACTTGGTCAAGAACCCGTTCGTCAAGGCGTCCGATTGGGGCTGGCAGATCGACCCCGTGGGCCTGCGCTACGCGCTCAACTGGTTTACCGACCGCTATGGCCTGCCGCTGTTCATTGTGGAGAACGGCTTTGGCGCGTACGACAAGAAGGAGGCCGACGGCTCCGTTCACGACCCGTACCGCGTGGATTACCTGCGCGCGCACATCGAGCAGATGAAGCTCGCGGTCGAGGAGGACGGCGTGGACCTCATGGGCTATACGCCGTGGGGCTGCATCGATCTGGTGAGCGCCGGCACCGGCGAGATGGAGAAGCGCTACGGCTTCATCTACGTCGACAAGGACAACCAGGGCAACGGCACACTCGAGCGCTCGCGCAAGGACAGCTTTGCCTGGTACCAAAAGGTGATTGCCACCAACGGCGAGGACCTGGCGTAGCAAAGACGAGGACGCCGGGCAAAAGGCGCGGATGCGGGACGGTTTCCGTTTTGGAGCCGTCCCGTCGCGGTGCCGCTGCGGAGGCGTCGCTGCGGAGGCGCTGCTGCGATGGCGCCGCTGCGAAGGTGCCGCGAGAGTTGACTCTCGCGGAGGTTTTTCGTCCTGTCACGAGTTTAGCGGCTTCGAAAGTTAACTCTCGGAGCACTTTGGTGGGGGTGCGGTGGGCGCCGACGGTCGTATGGGTTCCAGCCGCGTGGGTGCCGGCCATGTGGGCATCTGTCGCGTGGGTGCCGGCCATGTGGGCATCTGTCGCGTGGGTTCCGGTCGCGCGGGTGTCGGTCGTGTGGGCACCGGTCGCGCGGGTGTCGGCCGTGCGGGTTCCGGTCATATGGACGTCTGTCGTGTAGATGCTTGCTGCGTGAGTGTCTGTCGTGTGGGCTCCGGTTGAGACTATCGGTCGTGCATAAAGGAAAAGAGGGGTATGGGGGCGCTGCGACGCGGCGTTCGGGGTTCTGCGCGCGAATCTCTGCAGGTCCGCTACGGGGCTCTCCAGGCGCTGTATTACTTTGGAACGTGTGCATTGGGAGGCTTTGCCGCGATTTTCCTGGGCTACAAGGGACTCTCGAATTCGCTGATCGGAGTCGCCACCGGCGCTTCGTGCATTCTGAGCGTGGTCCTCATGCCTGCGATCTCAATGCTGCTCGAGCGAAAGCCCGGCCTGGGCATACCCCGGGTTGTGCGCTCCCTTACGTTGGGCTCTGTGGCGTGCTATGTCGTGCTTGCGTTGGCGCCCCTACCCACATATGCCGTCATCGTCCTGTTTGCTCTCGCGAATGCCATGTCGCTCGCGATAGCGCCCTTTTTATCGCAGCTGGCGATGGGGTTCAACCGAATTGGCATGCCCATCAACTTTGGGCTTGCGCGCGGGATGGGGTCGGTGAGCTACGCCGTCGGCGCCGTGGGGCTCAGCAGGCTGGTCGAGCTGTCGTCTCCCGGGGTCCTCGCCGGCCTGTTTGTTCTGTCGGGCGTTGTGCTGCTGGCGGTGCTCGCGTCCATGCCCACGTGCGAGGCGCCAGTCAAGGCGGGAGCGGTGCAGGCGGAAGAGCCCCGTTCCCAAGCCGACCAAACGCTGGGTTCCACGGGGAGAGCGCCGGTGGCATGTGATTCGGCAGAAGGCATGGCCACGGCTGCGGGGACGGTCGTGGACGTGCCGGCGGGGGACGCCTTGGGCGCGACGGCAGGAGGTGCCTTGGGCGCGACGGCGGGGGATGTCCCGGGCGAGCTCAACGCTTCGCACGGAGCGAAGGGGCGCCATGAGGATGAGCGCGACGGCGCGTTTCGCGAGATTCTGCGCGAGCGCGTCCTGTTGATGGTCCTTGCAGGGTTTATGGTCGCGTTCATCGCATGTAACTGTCTGAGCGTGTACCTCATCGACATCGTGGTCAACGTGGGCGGCGACACATCGATGTACGGTGTCGCGATTTTTTGCATGGCGGCGAGCGAGCTGCCCGCTATGGCGCTGGTGCCCCTCCTACGCCGTCGGTTTTCGACGGGAACGCTGTTCATGGTGGTGGGGGCGGCATATCTGCTGCGCAACATGATCGTGGTCTGCGCGACCAGCGTCCCCATGGTGTTCATCGGCCTGCTCTTTCAGTCCACAAGCTATGGTCTGCTCACGCCGCTGCTGACATGCTACATAGCCGAGGTCTGCAGCCCGCGAAGCGAAATGCTCGGGCAGACCTTGCTCTCGGTGGCAACCACGGGTGTGGGGGCCATGGTGGGCACGGTGTGCGGCGGCGTGTTGCAGGATACGTACGGCATACAGGCGATGTTGTTGTTCGTGGCGGTCGCGACCGTAGCTGCGGCGTTCATGTTCTTTGTAGCGGGGGTGCGCGCACGCCGGGAAGAGACTGCACGCCGGGAAGAGACTGCGCGTCAAGAAGAGGCTGCGCACCGAGAAGAGACCGTGCGCCAAGAAGGGGCTGCGCACCGAGAAGAGGCTACATGCTGAGAGGGGACCGCGTGCCGAGAAGGGGCTGCACGCCGAGAAGAGGCTGCGCATCGAGAAGGGCCCGCTCGTCGAGAAGAGTCCGTGCGTTAAAGAAAGGCTGCGCGACGTGAGGCTCGGGTGTAGCGCCCTAAAAGCAAACGGCGGCGCCGGAGGAGAAGCCGACGCCGCCGTCTAGAGGGGTGGAGTACTGTTGATGTACCCGCTTGGTGGACGCTCACATCGCTGCATACGCGACTCCACGGAGGACTCACGCATTGCGCACGTCCCGTACATATTTGATGCGGGCCTCGTGCGGGGAGGGGACATGAGCAGGCCGTCTCGCCGCACCGTTTCCGCCGGTGCCATGGTAAAACGACTTGTGGAGCCGTGCCCTCGATTGCTGTCCCGCCGCGCTGCTTCTGTCGGCGCCATGGCAGGTTCGACGGGGCAGGCAATCCGTTACGGCAGGTCGTTGCCCGCCGCGATGTACAGGTCGTACCAATCCTGACGAGACAACTCGACCTCGGCACTCGCGGCGATGCTTCGGATGCGCTCCGGGTTCATCGAGCCCGAAATGACCTGCATGTGTGCCGGATGGCGCAAGATCCACGCGACGGCGATGGCCTCCTTGGAAACGCCCTTTGCCTCGGCGAGCTCGGCAAGCACCTGATTCAGCTCCGAGAACTGCTCATTATCGATAAACGTGCCCGCGAACATGCCGTATTGCAGGGGGCTCCATGCCTGGATGGTCATGCCGGTGAGTTGCGAATACGCGAGCGCGCCGCCATCGCGATCCGCCGCGGCGTCGTCGTCCATGTTCTCATGCATCTGCATGCGCACCATGCCGGCGTGGCACAGGCCAAACTGCAGCTGGTTGACCTCGAGCTTTTGGTCGAGATTGGCCTGCAGCATCTCACAAGACCACGGCCCCATATTGCTCACGCCGATGTGCCGCGCCATGCCGGAATCGACGATCTCCGCCATGGTCTGCCCAAGTTCATCGAGGTCGCAGAGGGTATCGAGACGGTGCAGAAGCACAAGGTCGACGTAATCGGTCTGCAGGCGGTCGAGTTCGGTCTCGAGCGACGAGAGCAGATGATCGCGCGAGAAGTCGTAGATGCCGTTGCGCCTGCCGGTAAAATCGGGCGCGATGCCAAACTTGGTTTGCAAAACGACATCCTGGCGATTGACGCCCAGGTCGTGCAGCGCCTGCCCCAGCACGCGGGAGCTTTCGCCCGCACCGTAGATGTCCGCCGAATCAAAGAAGTTCATGCCGCAATCGAGCGCTGTCTGCGCGATTTCCCGCGCCTCGTCGCGCGTCTTTCCCGCCATGCGCATGACGCCCATCGCAATGCGGCTCGCCTCGACGCCGCTCGATCCGATTCCCTGGTATTTCATGATGCCCCTTTCGCGACCGCTGTTGCCGAAGAGTTATCATAATTATGATAACTCTTACGAGGGGAGCTCAAATGCCGTCCATTCGTCCGATTTCTGATCTGAGAAACAAGTTCACGGAGGTCTCTTCCGAGGCACAGGAAACGGCCGCGCCGATTTTTCTCACGAGGAACGGGGTCGGCGAGATGGTGGTCATGAGCATGGAGGCTTATGAGAACCTGCAGTTCGAGAGCGAGGTGTACACCAAGCTCAAGGAGGCGGAGCGTGAGGCCGAACTGACGAGCGCTCGACACTCGTCAAAGGAAGTCTTTGCGGCGATGCGAGACGCGGTCCGCAATGCGTCATCTTCGGAGACGGCCTGTGTATAAGGTCGAATACCTCCCCTTGGCGCTACGTGATGTAACGGGAATCGTTTCGTATATCGCGGGCGATCTTCAAAACCCGCGAGCGGCGGAAAAGCTTGCTCAGGAGTTTATGGCTGCGGGAGACGGCCTCCAATCAATGCCATATCGCCGCCGCGTCTATCAAACGATACGCCCGCTTGAGCTTGAGTATCGCGCGCTACGGGTGGAGAATTACCTCATGTTTTACTGGATTGACGAGGACGCTCAAGTGGTAACGGTCGCGCGCGTGATATACCGCGGGGCGAGTATCGCGTCCAAGCTTGCTCCTGTAAGTTGATCGAGTGCCGCTGCGGGCGGGCGGCGCTGCGGGCGGGCGGCGCTGCGCTTTGGCGGTGCTTGCGTACCGCACGACCTGTCTACAGGTATTCGATCTGGGCGCCCTCGGTGTCGCAGGTGAGGATGTGCGTCTCGCAGGTGGGGAACTGCTCGCGCAGGCGCACCTGCAGGAATTTGGCCACGATGGTGTCGTCGGTGACGGCCATGAGGGTGGAGCCCGAGCCGGAGATCCAGAGCGTCCCCGCTCCGCCGGAAAGGCACGTGGTGCGGATTGCGTCGTAGTCGGAGATGAGGGCGCGGCGGTAGGGCTCCTGCAGACGGTCGTCGTTCGCATCGGCGATGAGGGCGAGGTCGCCGGTTTCGAGGCCGCGCGTCATGCCGGCGATGCGGCCCATCTGCCACACCGCGCTGGAGAGCGGCACCTCCTGCGGAACGACCTTGCGCGCCTCGCTCGTGTGCACCTCGTAGGGAGGGATCACGGTGATAAAGCGCAGGCGGTCGCTCACGTCGTAGCGCAGGCAGCGGGGCAGTCCGCCCTCGGGCGTGAACGAGCACACAGCGCCGCCCAGAATGGCGGGGGCGACGTTGTCGGGGTGCCCCTCGACGGCGGTGGCGATGCGCACAAGCTCGGCGCGGTCGACCGTATGTCCCGTGAGCGCTGCCGCCGCCATGATGCCCGCGACAACGCACGTCGAGCTGCTCCCCAAGCCACGCGCGACGGGAACATCGGTGTGGATGTCGAGCTTGACGGGGAAGGGCTCCTCGCCCCATTCGCGCAGCGCGTCGACGAACGAGACGTATACGAGGTTCGATTCGTTTTGGAACTCCTCGGGGCAGCCCGTGATCTTGAGTTCATCGGAACGCTCGAAAGTGAAGTGCGAGTACAGCGAGACCGCCATGCCGAGCGTGTCGTAGCCGATGCCGAGGTTTGCGCTCGTGGCAGGAACGGTGATCTTGATCATGAAGTTCTCCTAGGGGCTCGCTTGGGACTTTGTCTGATGTTCCGGTGGGGCTCGCCCGAGCGTCGGGTGGGCCTCCTGCTCCCAATGTGCACAGGTAGGGAAGTAAAAGGCCCGCGCAGATTAAAGGGCTCGGGCGGCATTCTCCACGTAGGCGGACATACCGTCGACGTCTACAACGTCGGTGTGGAGTACGGGCTTGCCCTGGAGCGTGGCGAGCTGCTCGGGGGCAGTGGTGTCGGTGGCCTTGGCAAGCACGTCCATGCAGGCAAAGTCGCTCGGCGGGCAGAAGAGCCCCAGGGCGCTCGCCACGGCGCGGGGGAACTTGTACGGGCTCGCGGTGGACAGCAGCACGCGGGCCTTGGCGCCGGGCGTGGCGGGCTGATCCGTCAGGACGTGGTAGCCGCAGGCGGTGTGCGGGTCGATGAGGTAGCCGTTCGCCTCCCAACACGACTTGATGGCCGCCGCCACCTGATCCTCGTCCGCCCAACCGCAGCCAAAGACCTGCTGGATCTTGGCGAGGAGCTCGGCAGGGACCTCATAAGAGCCCTGGGCGAGCTGGTCCATGAGCTGGGAGACGAGTTCGCAATCGCCATCGCTCAGGTAGTACAGCATGCGCTCGAGGTTGGACGAGATGAGGATGTCCATGCTCGGCGAGGTAGTGGTGAAGAACGGTCGGTCGCGGTCATAGGTACCGGTGGTGAGGAAGTCGTAGAGCACGTTGTTCTTGTCGCTGGCAACCACGAGCTTGGCCACGGGCAGCCCCAGGCGCTTGGCGTAGTAGCCGGCGAGGATGTCGCCAAAGTTGCCGGTGGGCACGCAGAACTCCACGGCGTCGCCGGGCTCGATGGAGCCGGCGCGCAGCAGTTGCGCGTAGGCGGCAAAGTAGTACACCACCTGCGGGACCAGGCGGCCCACGTTGATGGAGTTGGCGCTGGAGAGTCGCACGCCCTGCGCGGCGAGACGCTCGGCGAGCCCGCGGTCGGCGAAGATGCGCTTGACCGCGCTCTGGGCGTCGTCAAAATTGCCGCGCACCCCGCAGACGGACACGTTGCCGCCCTCCTGCGTGCTCATCTGCAGTTCCTGCACGCGAGAGACCTTGCCCTCGGGGTAAAAGACGGTGATGCCGCAGCCCGGGGCGTCGGCAAAGCCGGCGAGTGCCGCCTTGCCGGTGTCACCGGAGGTCGCGGTCACGATCATGATCTTCTCGGCGGGAGCAGGGGAGGATGCCGAGGCGGTGTCGGCGGTGCGTGCCATGAGGCGCGGCAGCATCTGGAGCGCCACGTCCTTAAAGGCGCTCGTGGGGCCATGCCACAGCTCGAGCACGTAAGCGGGCACGTTGTCGGCGTTGGGCGCGCAGCTCAGCGGTACCACGGGCGTCAGCTCGTCACTCGCAAACGTGCCCTCATATGCCTCGGTGACGCAGGCTGCGATTTCGTCGGCGGTGTAGTCGGGTAGCAGGGCCCCCAGCACCTCTCGGGCGAGCTCGAAGTAGTCCTTGTCCGCAAGGTTCTCAAGGTCAACGGTGGCATCCCCGAGCGCGTCGCTCACGTACAGCCCGCCGTCGGGCGCAATGCCGCGGCGGATCGCCTCTTTGGAAGTGAGTGCGGGTGCCTTTGAGCGCGTGCTGTGATACGTCGCCATGTTTGCCATGCTTATGTCCTCTCACGGCCGGTGCCTTGTGTTCGCGCTCATGGTAGCAGAGCGCGACGCTCCGCCGCGCTAAAGCGCCGGCGACTTCCCGCTCTTCAGCGGCGCTTCATAGGACGTTCTTTATTTGGAAACAAATGCGCCGGTTTATTGGTGAGGTACTTGCGCATGATAAAGTGACAACCTGCATACCGTACGTGGCTCGCATATGCGATTTGGGCTGTTCGCGCCCGCTGTGGGGAAAGGTTTCGCTCACCATGATCAAGATCACTAAGTTCGGCGGCTCATCCGTTGCCGACGCCGAGCATTTTCGCAAGATCAAGGCGATCATCGACGCCGACCCGGCGCGCCGCTTTGTGGTGGTGAGTGCGTGCGGTCGTCGCACCAAGAGCGACACTAAGGTCACCGACCTGCTGTATTTGGTCGACGCGCACGTGAATTACCACGTCTCGTGCGACGACCTGCTTGCAGACATCGGCCAGCGCTACTTTGACATCGCCGACGAGCTGGGGCTCGGCTATCCCATCCGCGACGAGTTCGCCGCGTTCGCCGAGCGCGCCCGCTCGGGCGGCTACACCACCGAGGAGCTCGTGAGCCGCGGCGAGTATTTCACCGCGCGCCTGATGGCCGAGTACCTGGGCCTGCCGTTCATCGACGCGGCGGATATGGTCGCCTTCCATCACGACGGGACCCTCTCCATGCGCCGCACCGCGGAGCTCGTCAAGGAGAACGCCCGCGAGGGCGGCTTTGTGATGCCCGGTTTTTACGGCGCCACCAAGGAGGGCCGCATCAAGCTGCTCGACCGCGGCGGCGGCGACATCTCCGGTTCCATCCTCGCCCAGTGCCTCGGTGCGGACCTGTACGAGAACTGGACGGACGTCTCGGGCTTTCTGTCCGCCGACCCGCGCATCGTCCCGGGCGCCCAGCCCATCCCCCGCATCACCTACGAGGAGCTGCGTGAGCTCTCCTACATGGGCGCGAGCGTCCTGCACGAGGAAGCGGTGTTCCCCGTCCGCGACGCCGGGATCCCGCTCGTGATCAAGAACACCAACGCCCCCGAGGACCCGGGTACCATCATTTCCGAGACCGCGAAGGAGGGCGATACCGAGCCCATCATCACCGGCATCGCGGGCAAGCGCGGCTTCCTTGCCATCACGGTGGCGCGCGACCGCACCAAGAGCCGCATCGGCTTTATGCGCCGTGCGCTCTCGGTGTTCGAGCACTACGGGGTCTCCGTCGAGCACATGCCCACGGGTGTGGACCAGTTCGCCGCCGTGGTCCAGGCCTCCGATGTCAAAGACTCACTGTACTCGTTGATCGCCGACATCCAGGAGGAGGTCGAGCCTCTCGAGATCGAGGTGGTGGAGAACCTCGCGCTCATCGCCACGGTCGGCCGCAACCTGCGCGGCCGCGCGGGCATTTCCGGTCACCTGTTCGGCAAGCTCGGCGAGGCCGGGGTGAGCGTGCGCATGATCACCCAGGGCTGCGACGAGATCAACATCATCGTCGGCGTGGAGGAAAAGGACTTCGACCTGGCCATCAAGACCATCTACGATGCGTTCTCCGACAAGAACGGCATCGTGACGACGGCCGATCTGGAGGCGTAAAACCCACCGTTCGACGTGGGCTTCGGTGCTGGTGGCAGTTGACTGCTGCCTTCCCAGGCGCACGGCAGAGAAGGAGAGAGCACCATGAAGATGTACACAGTCGCCATCGTCGGCGCCACCGGCGCGGTGGGCACGCAGATGCTCGCGTGCCTGGAGGAGCAGCAGTTTCCGGTGGGCGATCTCAAGCTACTCGCGAGTCCGCGCTCCGCGGGCAAGGTGATCGAGACCCCGTGGGGCGCCGTGACCATCGAGGCCGCCGCGCCCGAGGCGTTCGACGGCGTGGACATCGTGCTCGGTGCAGCCGACGACGACGTGGCCCTGGCGCTCTACCCCGAGGCCGTCAAGCGCGGTGCCGTGGTAGTGGACAACTCGCATGCGTTCCGCCTGGACCCCGACGTCCCGCTTGTGGTGCCCGAGATCAATGCGGCGGACGCCCTCGACCACAAGGGCATCATCGCCAACCCCAACTGCGCCACCATCATCGGGCTCGTCCCCACGTGGCCGTTGCACCAGCTCGCGGGCGTCACCCGCATGATCGTGTCGACCTACCAGGCCGCCAGCGGTGCGGGTGTGCCCGGCATGCGGGAGCTTGAGGAGCAGATCGGCTGTATGGGCCGCGGCGAGGGGATGCCCACGCCCCGTGCGTTCGCCGCACAGCTGGCGAGCAACCTCATCCCGCAGATCGGCGGGGAGAAGTTCGAGGGCTTCACTTCGGAGGAGATGAAGCTCCAAAACGAGGGCCGCAAGATCATGCACCTGCCCAACCTGCGCGTGAACTGCACGTGCGTGCGCGTGCCCGTTCTGCGCTCGCATTCGGAGAGCATCACGCTTGAGTTCGAGCGCGACATCACGCTCGAGCAGGCGCGCGAGGCCCTTGCCGCCGCTCCGGGCGTCAAGCTCGTGGACGATTTGGACGCGCAGAGCCCGCATGACCGTTGGCCCATGCCGCTCGACACGTCCGACCAGGATCTGATCTGGGTTGGTCGCGTGCGTCGCGATATTTCCAATCCGGATGAGCTGCGCGGCATCACCTTCTGGTGCTGCGGCGACCAGATTCGCAAGGGTGCCGCCACCAACGCGGTCCAGATTGCCAAGCTGCTGGTCGAGTAGCGCCGGCTCGATTGAGCGGGTTGGTGTCGGGCTCCATATGCGCGCCGCGGGGTGCTGGTCCTTTGCATGTGGGGCGTTGACGCTCTGCATGTGGGGCGTTGACGCTCTGCATGTGGGGCGTTGGAGCTCCGCATGAGGGTGCGGCGCTCTGCATGTAGGGCGTTGGCCCTCTGCATGCGGGGCGTGGTGCTCTGTTGCCATGGGGTGTTGACCCCCCCTGCCCATTCATGGGAAATGGTGACCGCTGAGCGAGATAAGTAACAGAATTGTTCAAAGTGTGTAGAATCGTACATCGAGTACGATTGGAATCCGAAAGCGCCGCCGCCGGTTCTGCCGTGGGCGGTGCTTTTTTGAGCGCGGAACAGCGACGTTGATAGGTTGTGATTGGTGTGGGCAAATACGTAATCGTGGTTGAGTCCGGTGCGGACGTTACGCCCGAGCTGTGCGAGCGCTACGGCATCGTGAGCGTTCCCATGCACGTTACGATTGGCGACGAGACCGTTGACGACGGCGCCATTTCGCCGCTCGAGATCTACGCGCGCTGCAACGAGTTGGGGCAAATGCCCAAGACGAGCGGCTGCTCGCCGGCGGATTTCGAGGAGGTCTTCGACCGTATCCACGCCGAGCAGCCCGACGCCACCATCTTGCACCTGGCGTATTCCGAGGTCACAACCTGCTCGCACCAATCCTCGAAGATCGCTGCCGAGGGGCGCGATTACGTGCGATCCATGGACACGCGCTTTGTCTCTGTTGGCCAGTCTCTCGTTGCCGTTGAGGCGGCAAAGTATATCGAGGCCCACCCCGAGGCGAGCGTTGATGATGTTTTCACGTTCGTCGAAAGCGTCATGGATCGCGTTCTGCTGGGCTTTGTCCCCACCGACCTGGCGTTTCTCAAGGCCGGCGGTCGTCTTTCCAACGTGGCGTTCTTGGGTGCCCATCTGCTCAAGATCAAGCCCTGCATCGAGGTGAAGGGCGGCAAGTTCGTTGCGACCAAGAAATTCCGCGGCTCCATGCTCAAATGCGCACGGGCGTTCCTTGACCACATGATTTCCAAGGGTGATATCGACTACTCGCATGTCGGCCTCGCGTATTCCGTGGGCCTGTCCGAGGAGCTGCGTGGCGACATGGAGGTCTATGCTCGCGAACTTGGATTTGAGAGCGTGACGTGGACGCAGGTCGGCGGCGTGATTTCGAGCCACTGCGGTCCCACCGCCTTCGGTGCGGTGCTCACGCTCAAGGCGTAGGCGCGTCGACGGTCCAATCGGGCACCGGTTTGCTGCAAAAATCCCTTGCAGTAAATGTGCTTTATCGCAAACTAATTTGACGCCCCGTTGTGGGATCCATTTACCCAGTTGTCGTTCTATGGCGGACGTCAATAATATGCTGTAACTAGTATCTCATTTTACTGCACGGGATTTTTGCAGCATCTCAAGTTCATTTTGGGACGCATTGCGATCATTGCCAAGCCGGTTGAACGTCGATTGACCCGCCCCGTGGCGATTGCCCGATCGATCCTATGACGTTGGCGCAGTCGCGGCTACGGCCAGTGCGAAGCAACTGCCGTCTTGGCAGTTGCTGACAGGTACGATTTCGATTCATGGGTAATGCGGCTGACGTTGGCCTGGGCTTGCGGTGACTGGCCGCTCAATGCGGGCGCCTTGTTGTGCGGAACACGCATGATCGCCGTGGAAGCAGAGCAGCGCGCCGGGTGCGGCGGGCGTGTATCCAAGTGCAGCGCAACAAGGCCACACGCTTGTGGCGTTGTGGCGCTCCGACCTTGTCGCGAGCATTGTGGTCGGCCCGCCGGCATGACGCCTGTACTTGTGGGTATATCAAATCAATATGGGAAATTCGCGGTATGGGGGCATGGCATGGCCTATATCGAGTTCAGCGACGTCATGAAGATTTACGGGTCGGGCGGCTCGGAGGTGCATGCCCTCGACGGCGCGAGCTTCGAGGTCGAGCGCGGCGAGCTCGCCGTGATCTTGGGCGCCTCGGGCGCGGGCAAGACCACGGCCCTCAACATCTTGGGCGGCATGGACACCGCCACGAGCGGGCGCGTGATCGTGGACGGTCGCGATGTGAGCCAGGCCAGTGAGGACGATCTGGTGGAATATCGCCGCGCGGACGTGGGCTTTGTTTTCCAGTTCTACAACTTGGTGCCCAACCTCACGGCGCTCGAGAACGTCGAGCTCGCCTCGCAGATTTGCCCCGATTCCCTCGATGCCGCTGAGTGCCTGCGCAAAGTGGGCTTAGGTGAGCGCATGGCGAACTTCCCGGCGCAGCTTTCGGGCGGCGAGCAGCAGCGCGTGTCCATCGCCCGCGCCATCGCCAAGAACCCCAAGCTGCTGTTGTGCGACGAGCCCACCGGCGCGCTCGACTACCAGACCGGCAAGCAGGTACTGCAACTGCTGCAGGACACGTGTCGCCGCGACGGCATCACGGTGCTTATCATCACGCACAACTCCGCGCTCGCGCCCATGGCCGATCGCCTCATCCGCTTCAACAGCGGCCGCGTGACCGACATGCAGGTGAACGCTAGCCCCACCCCGATTGCGGACATCGAGTGGTAGGGGACGTGCGTGAGTAAGCGAAGAAACAAGCAAGAGCATGCGAGCGCCAAGAGGCACGTTCGCGTTGAGCGCGCGCCCCGCGGAGGCCGTAGCGTGATGCCGGCGGCCTTCTCCACGGATATCCGGCGCACCATCACGGGGAATCTCAAGAAGTTCGTGTCGCTCGCGGTCATCACGGCGCTGGGCGTCACCTTGTTCGTGGGCCTCAAGGCGGCCTGCGACGACCTGCGTTTTACGGCGGACGGCTACTATGACGACCAGCGGCTGTTCGACGTCTCCATCCAGTCGACGCTCGGCTTGGACAGCGCCGATATCAAGGCGCTCGGCAAGCTCGACGGCGTGGATGTCGCCGAGGGCGGCTACTCCGAGACGGCCTACACCACGGTGGACGACGCGAGCCAGAAAGTGGACGTCAAGGCGCTTTCCCCGGCTGGCCTGAATGAGCCCCAGGTGCTCGAGGGCCGCTTGCCGCGTGATGTGAACGAGGTCGCCGTCACGCAGAAGTACCTCGATGCGAGCGGCAAGAAGATCGGCGACAAGGTCACGTTCGAGGGTTTGGATGAGGACGAGAACACGGTGACCGAGGACGCCGCGGCCGAAGATGCGGCGGACGAGGATTCTGCGGGCGAGAGCGCCACAGGTGAAGGCACAGTTGCCGCGGGCGAGGACACCGCGGGTGAAGGTATTGCTCTCGAAGGTGCCGCGGGCGAGGATTCCGCTTCGACGTCTTCCGAGTCGCCCCCCATCTTCAAACGCGGCCCCTACACCATCACGGGCGCGGTGCTCGATCCCATGGACGTGAACGCCGGTAGCCAGAGCATGTCGTTTCGCAGCACGGGCGGCGCGCAGTACGCGTTCTTCCTCACGCCCGGCGCGGTACTGGACCGCGATACGTTCACGGTTGCCTACCTCGCCGTGACGGGCGCGTCCGACCTCATGACCTATTCCGACGAGTACAAGGCCCTCGTCGACGATGTAAAGCAGCGTGCCGAGGGTATTCGCGAGGAGCGCGAGGACGCGCGCACCGACGGCATCAAGGCCAGCGCGAATGAGGAGATTGACGAGCAGCAAGACGCGGCGAACGAGCAGCTCGCGAGCGCGCAAGAGCAGATCGACGCTGCGCTGGCGCAGGTCGCAGCCGGTTCCGCGCAGCTTTCGGAGCAGGGCGACCAGGCTCGCGAACAGCTCGATGCGGCCCAAAAGCAGCTCGATGCCACGCGTGCTCAGATCGATACGGCCATGGCGGGGGCAAACACGCTCGCCTCGATGATGGGCTCCGCATGGCCGGCGGACGAATGGCAGCGGCTGCAAAACGGCGACGCCTCGGCCAAAGCGCCGTTCACGCAGGCGATTGACGCCTATGCCGACGCCATCGCCGAACGCGCCCGCGCAGGCGCTGCGCTGTGCGACGAGTTGAGCGACGCCGTGGAAAAGCTGCCTGCGGGCGACCCCGCGGCAAAGGACCGTGTCCACCAGCTGCTCGACGCGCTCGTGGAGCAGGGCCACCTGAGCTCCGATGACGCCGCACGCCTGGGGGCCCTCGTCGACGCCTATCCGGAAAACGAGGCGCAAATCGAGCAGCTGCAGCGCGAGATCGCCCAGATCAAGACGGGTATCCTGAGCTTGAGCGAACAGCTGCCCGTCCTCGCGAGCCAGGCGGGCATGCTTGCCGATGCCGCCTTGAGCGCACCGCAGCTTTCGGCCGCCCAGGCCGAGCTCGACCGCAAGCGCGCCGATGCCGAGCGTCAGCTCGCCAGCGGCCAGGCCCAGCTCGACGCGGGTGCCGCGCAGGCAGCTCAGGGCCAGGCCGAGCTCGACGAGCAAAAGGCGGACGTCGAGGCGGCCTTTGCAAGCGCGCGCACCGAGGTGGACGGCATCGAGCGTGCCACCTGGTACATCCAGGACCGCACCTCGCTGCCCAGTTACGCCAGCGTGGAGTCGGACGCGAGCTCGATCGAATCCATCGCCACGGTGTTCCCGCTCATCTTCTTCACGGTGGCGGTGCTCATCAGCCTCACCACGGTGACGCGCATGGTGGAGGAGGACCGAGGGCTCATCGGCGTGTACAAAGCGCTCGGGTACAGCCGTGCGCAGATCATGGTGAAGTACCTGGCCTATGCGTTCTCGGCGTGCCTGACCGGCGGACTGGTGGGTGACGCCTTGGGCTTCATCGTGTTGCCGGAGGTCATCTTCACCATCTTCCGCACCATGTACGCGCTTCCCGCGTTCCAGCTGCATTACAACCCCACCACGGCGGTGCTCGGCATGGCGCTGTTCGCCGTCGGCATCGTGGGGGCAACGTTCCTCGCGTGCCGCCACGTGCTCAAGGAAACGCCCGCCTCGCTCATGCGCCCCAAGGCCCCGCGTGCCGGCAAGCGCATCCTGCTCGAGCGCATCACGCCCCTGTGGCGCCGCCTCTCCTTCCTCAACAAGGTGAGCGCGCGCAACCTGTTCCGCTACAAGAAGCGCTTCCTCATGACGGTGTTCGGTATCGCGGGATGCACGGCGCTCATGATCTGCGGCCTGGGCATTCGCGACACGGTGATCTCGCTCAAACCGCGCCAGTACGGCAGCGAGGGCGTCGTGCGCTACGACCTGCTCGCCGTGACCACCGATGACGACTTCGCCCAGGGCGAGCGCGAGCTGCGCGCCACCGGCCAGGTGGACACCATGCTCGAGGCGCGCGTGGACTCGGTGACGGTCGAGCTCGACGGCGTCAAGGAGAGCGTCCAGCTGGTGGTGGTTCCCAACGGTGCGGACCTTTCCGCCTACATGCGCACCGAGGACGGCTCCAACACCACGTTCCTACAGCCCGCAATCGGCGGCGAGGACCTGGAGCTGTCGCGCGAGGGCGCCGGCGCGCTGGTGACCAAGAACATCGAGCAAGTTTTGGGCTTGGAGATAGGCGACGAGCTCAAGGTGCAGGACACCACGCTGCGCACGGGCACGGTTCGCGCCGAGGGCATCACGGTGAGCTTCTTGGGCAACTTCATCTACATGACGGAGGACGCCTACGAGCAGGCCTTTGGCGAGCCGTGCGTGCCGAATGCCCTCTTTGCGAACCTCGACGGTTCGAACGCCGAAAAGATCGAGCTTGCCGACGAGCTTGCCGCGGGCGATACCTTTGTGAGCGTGTCGAGCTCCGCCAAGATCGCCGACAGTTTTGGCGAGAGCTTCAAGATCATCGACGTGGTGGTCTACGTGGTCACGGTCATGGCCGGCGCCCTGGCGTTCGCCGTGGTGTTCACGCTGTCCAACACGAACATCTCCGAGCGCGAGCGCGAGCTCGCCACCATCAAGGTGCTGGGGTTCCGGCGGCGCGAGGTGTACCGCTACATCAACAAGGAGACGATCATCCTCACGCTCATCGGCATCGTGGCCGGCTGGCCGCTGGGGTACGTGATCACGCGCTTCCTCACCTACGTGCTGCGCATGCCGTCGCTGTTCTTCGACACGATCGTGGAGCCGCAGACGTACGTGTTCGCATCGGTGATGTCGCTCGTGTTCACGATCATAATCAACCGCTTTACCAACCGTAGCCTCGACAAGATCGACATGGTGGGCGCCCTTAAGAGCGCCGAGTAACCGAGCGGCCCCGCAGCCCGAGCGCCCAAATGTCTGAGTGGCCTGGCGTTCTGAGCGCTCTGCAGCCCGAGGGACTCTGCAATCGGGACGGGCCTGTGAGTCGAGCGCCCGTGCGATCAGAGCGACCTGCGACCCGAATGGTTCTGCGTTGACCGGCGACCCGAGTAACCTTGCTGTGTGCAAAAGGGGACGGGTCCCTTTTGCACACAGCCTCGTCGCGCGCGGTACAATGGGCTGGTTAGACGAGAGGGGCCGTTCGCATGATAATCACCACCTATCACTCGCCGTTGGGCGACATAACGCTTGCCGCCGACGCGCAGGGGCTCACCGGGTTGTGGTTTGTGGGCCAATCTCATTACGGCGCCACACTCACGGGCGATGAGCGTTCGTTCGACATGCAGAAAGGCGCGTTTTCTGCGGTGGAGACCGATGCGGCTGTTTGTGATTCGCCCGTGGTTGCCGACGAGGTAATTGAGGGCTGCGATGCGACCTCCGGGGGCAGCCCCATGAGTGTGAGCGACCCTCAGAACACGGCTGCCGTGAGCGTGCTCGAGCGTGCATGGGCGTGGCTGAATGCGTACTTTGCCGGTCAGGCGCCGCGCTGGACGCCCCCTCTGCACGTTGAGGGCACTGAGTTCCAGCATGCCGTGTGGGTTGCGTTGCTTGAGGTTCCGTATGGTCAGACGGTCACGTACGGCGAGCTTGCACGCAAGATCGGTGGCAGACGAGCGCTTGCGTCTTCTTGTGGTCGGGGTTTCTCCAACGCATCGGCTGGTTTAGGGAGCTCGGGCGCGGCCAGTGGGGAGCGGAATGCAGCCGGCGGGAAGCCGGACGCGGCCGACGGGGAGCCGGACGCGGCCGACGGGGAGCCGGATGTTGCCGGTGCTTCCACTGCCCACGGAGAGCGGGGCTTGTCCATAGCCGCCCATGGGGCTCAAGCCTCGTCCGATGCGGTGCTGGCCGGGTACGAGGCCTCCGATGCCGCAACCTCGGCACGGGCAGTCGGTGCCGCCGTCGCGCGCAACCCCGTTTCCATCATCATTCCGTGTCATCGCGTGGTGGGCGCCGACGGTGCGCTCACGGGATATGCCGGGGGACTCGATCGCAAGCGCGCCCTCCTCGAGCTCGAGTCGGCTCGATAGTCTGATCGGCCCCACTCGAAAGCCTGCCCGCGCCCGCATGGTGCGCTTTCTACGCGCCTTGCTTCCTTTGTTTTACAGGACGTCCAATCTCCTCTCCGAGAGTTAACTCTCGGAGAGGAGATATGCGTTGCGCGTCCTTTTTGACCATCGAGAGGTAACTTTCGCGGCAGGTTTATGCCTCTGCCCGCGATGCCCTTGGTTTTGCGATGAAGTGACAATATCTGCATGGAGGTCTGTGGCGCCTCATGGTAAAAATAGCCACAACGAACCGACGCGGGTTCCCAGCTCAAGCTGCTATGAGGTGGGAGCCCGCTCTTTTTGTGGGAAAGTTTTGTGGGAAGGAAGCGCATGAATCACCCGACCGATGCCGTCAAGACACCGAGCAAGTGGGCCATTTTGTTCACGGTCCTTATCATGACGTTCATGGCAACGCTCGATTCGAGCATCGTCAACGTGGCGCTGCCCGTCATGCAAAAAGCCCTGAACGCCGGGCTCGACCAGATCCAGTGGGTCTCCTCGGTGTACCTGCTCACCATGTGCGCGTTCCTGCTCGTGTTCGGCCGCCTGGGCGACCTGCACGGCAAGGTGCGCTACTTTGAGGTGGGCGTGGTGATCTTCAGCATCGGCTCGCTCATGTGCGGCCTCTCCACCACGCTGCCCGCACTCGTGATCTCGCGCGCGGTCCAGGGCATCGGCGGTGCGTCGGCCATGGCCAACAACATGGGCATCATCACCGAGGCGTTCCCGGCGCGCGAGCGCGGCCGCGCCCTTGGGCTGCTGGCGAGCTTCGTGGCGCTCGGCATGATGTGTGGGCCCGTACTCGGCGGCTTTATCGTGGCGGTGCTGCCCTGGGAGTACATCTTCCTCATCAACGTTCCCGTAGGCCTCATCTCGCTGGTCATTGGCCACTTTACCCTGCCTCGCACCATGCACGACCACAAGCCCGGCAAGATGGATGTCGTGGGCAGCCTCATGCTCATTCCGGGCATGCTCCTTACGTTCCTCTCCATCACCATGCTGCAGAGCAATGCCGGTCCGCTCGTGGTCGCCGCGCTGGTGGCGGGTCTCGTGCTGCTCGCGCTGTTTGTGCGCCACGAGCGCGCTTGCGCCGAGCCGCTCATCAACCTCGACCTCTTCCGCGACAAGCACTTCATGGTGAACCTCGCGTGCCTGTTCATCAGCTTTGTCGCCATTGGCGTCTATGAGCTCATGACCCCGTTTTACCTGCAGGATGCCCGCGGCTTCGACCCGGGCCTCTCGGGTTTGATCTTCTGCATCATCCCGCTGGTCAACGCGGTGGCGGGCCCCATCTCGGGTGCGATCTCCGACCGCGTGGGTTGCGAGCCGCTCACGTGTCTTGGCCTGGCCACGTTTGCCACGGGCCTCTTCCTCATCGGAACGCTCGGCATGGGCGAGGGCATTCCGCAGATCCTGTTGTTCTTGGGTCTCGCATCGCTGGGCACCTCGATTTTCCAGGCGCCGAACAACTCGCTCATCATGGGGTCGGTGCCCGTCGAGATGCTTGGATTTGCGGGCAGTGCGAGCGCGCTGGCGCGTTACCTGGGCATGGCCGTGGGCATTTCCGGTTCCACATCGCTGCTGTACGGTCAGATGAGCGTGGCGGCGGGCCGTCCGGTCACGGCGTTTGTCGAGGGCAGGCCGGACATCTTCCTGTACGGGCACCGCTTCGTCTATGTGGTGACCGCGGCGCTCGTTGCGGTGGGCTTTGCGCTCACGGTGGCGCGCATGGTGCAAAAGCGCCGCACGCATCGCGCATAGTGTAAAAACACCGCACACCGTTCACGCCGCAGGTCAGGCGCATCCGGGCCTGCGCGCACGGGGGACGACCGCGCATGTGCGCGCTCCGCGCATAGGGAGCATCGCGGCAGATATGTGTAAAAGAAAGCCGTCCCTACGGGTGGATGGCGCGGGATTCTCTCGCGCCCCATTCATCCGACGCCCCATAACTTTAACACCGGAGTGTGCGAAACTGGTACTCTTACGGTAAGAGACAGCCATCTATCGGCACACAAGGAGGTCCGTCGCTCGCATGCTGCTGGAACGCATTTCATCGCCGCAGGACGTGAAGCGCCTCGAGCCCGAGACATTGCCCGAGCTGTGCGCCGAGATCCGCCGTGCCATCTTGACGAGTTCCGCCTCGGTGGGCGGTCATATCGGTTCCAACCTGGGGGTTGTCGAGCTGACCGTGGCGCTGCACCGCGTGTTCGACTCGCCCACGGACAAGCTCATCTTTGACGTGTCGCACCAGACGTACGCGCACAAGATGCTTACCGGTCGCGCCTCGAATTACCTCGATCCCGCGGAGTTCGGCGGCCTATCCGGTTTTACCAACCCCGACGAATCCGAACACGACCTCTTTTCCATGGGTCACACCTCCACCTCGGTGAGCCTTGCCTGCGGCATGGCAAAGGCGCGCGATCTGGCGGGGGAGCGCTATAACGTGGTCGCCGTGATTGGCGACGGGTCGCTCTCGGGCGGATTGGCGTTTGAGGGCTTGGACAATCTTGCCGAGCTCGGCACCGGTGTGATCGTGATCGTCAACGACAACGGTTGGTCCATCGCCGAGAATCATGGCGGTTTGTACCGCAATCTCGCCGAGCTGCGCGAGAGCGAGGGCAAAGCCCCGTGCAACCTGTTCCGCGCGCTGGGCTTGGACTACCGCTTCTTGGCCGAGGGCAACGACGAAGCCGCCGTCGAGCGCGTGCTCGCCGAGCTTCGTGGCATCGACCATCCGGTTGTTTTGCACCTGTGCACTACCAAGGGCGCCGGCTACGAGCCCGCCGCGGCCGACTCCGAGAACTGGCACCATGTGGGCCCCTTTGACATCGAGTCGGGCGCGTACGACGTGTTTCCGCGCAATCGCTGCGAGGACACCGAGACCTACGCCGGCATCACGGGCGCCTACCTGCTCAACCGCATGCAGGCGGATCGCCGTGTGGTGGCGATCTCTGCCGCCACGCCTTACATCATGGGCTTCACGCCCCTGCGCCGCGCTCGCGCGGGCAAGCAGTTCGTGGACGTGGGCATTGCCGAGGAGCATGCGGTCACCTATGCGGCGGGCCTCGCGCGCGCCGGCGCCAAGCCCGTGTTGGGGCTCTACGGCGTGTTTATGCAGCGCGCATACGATGAATTCTGGCACGATTTGTGCCTCAACAGCCTGCCCGCAGTCATTTTGGACTTCGGTTCGTCGGTGTTCGGCACCGCCGATGCCACGCACCTGAGCTTTTTCGACCTTGCCCTGCAGGGAGCGCTGCCCAATCTGCGCTGCCTGGCGCCGGTGTGTCGTGAGGAGTACGAGGCCATGCTGGATTGGGCGCTTGCGCAAAACGAGCGCCCCGTGGTGATTCGCGTACCCGGTAACGGC
>SAMEA3387485__coassemble_848_pt1 | contig 59615 bp, 50 predicted proteins | sample SAMEA3387485__metabat2_high_PE_042 | metagenome-assembled genome bin SAMEA3387485 (sample SAMEA3387485) | Felis catus | biome: Faeces | place: United Kingdom | collected 2012 | reverse complement strand
CCAGCTTCTTTGGGCCCAACATCAACGAGCTCGCCGCGCAGGCGCGCGACACGCCCAGATCGTCATGATCGAGCGCTCCGGCTACGTGAGCTACGCCAACTGCGGCCTGCCGTACTACATCGGCGGCACCATCACCGACCGCTCCAAGCTCACGCTGCAGACGCCCGAGAGCTTCCGTGCGCGCTTCGACATCGACGTGCGCGTGCGCCAGGAGGCCATCGCCATCGACCCCGAGGCCCGCACCGTCACCGTTCGCCGGCTCGATGATGGCAGCGAGTACATCGAGGGCTACGACAAGCTCATCCTCTCCCCCGGCGCGCGCCCGGTCATGCCGGGGCTGCTCGGCGAGGACGGCGAGCGCCTGTTCACGCTGCGCACCGTCGAGGACACCTACCGCATCGCCGACTTCGTCGAGCGCGAGCGGCCGGGGCGCGTCACCGTGGTGGGCGCGGGCTTCATCGGCCTCGAGATGGCCGAGAACCTCCGCGAGCGCGGGCTCGAGGTGACCGTGGTGCAGCGCGGCGACCACGTCCTGCCGATTTTCGATGCCGACATGGCGGCCCTGCTCCACAACCACCTGCGCGAGCACGGCGTCGAGCTCCTGCTCAACGCCAACGTCACCGGCTTCGCCGAGCACGACGGCGTGGTCGCCACCTCGCTCGCGGACGGTCGCGTCATCGAGTCCGACATGGTCATTGCAGGGCGCCGGCCACGGCTGCGCGGGCGTCGTCTTTGTGAAGGCAGGGCGCCTGCGTGCGTTCATGATCTCGGAGCAGGGTCGCGAGGTCACGTTGTTCCACGTGGGCCCAGGCGAATGCTGTGTGCTCGCCGCCTCGTGCATCCTGCCCATGATCACGTTCGACATCGCCCTAGACGCCGCCGAGGACTCCGACCTGCTCGTCATCGACTCCCAGACGTTCGGCGCGCTCGCCCAGGACAACATCCACGCCGAGGCCTTCACCTACCGCCAGGCGACCGAGCGCTTCAGCGACTGCATGTGGGTCATGCAGCAGGTGCTCTTCATGGGACTCGACGCCCGCCTCGCCATCTGGCTGCTCGACGAGGCCGCCCGCGGCGGGAGCCCGCGCATCGCCGCCACGCACGACGAGATCGCGCGGCATCTGGGATCGGCGCGCGAGGCCGTGAGCCGCATGCTCAAGTATTTCGCCCGCGAGGGGCTGGTGCGGCTGTCGCGCGGGGCGGTCGAGATAGTGGACGCCCGCCGGCTCCGGCAACTCACGGCGTAGCGGGCAAGACGCGCCCTGCGCGTCGACTACCCCTCGTCCTCCGCACCCGGCGCACCGGAGCCCAGCAGGGGCCGCGCGCTCTTGATGGTGTCGATCAGGCCGCTCGCCGCGCCGCCCACCTTCTCCACGGTCGCGGTGCGCGCAAACGAGCGGATCACATCCTTGACGAACTGCTGCAGATCCGGATCGAGCCCATCGATCGCCTCGAGCATGAGCGGGGCGTTCGTCTTGATGTCCGCCATGATGTCCGAGAATCGGCTCGCGCCCGTCACGCCGATCACGTCGAAGAGAGCGTCGACGAACCGGCCGCGCTCGGCGAGGGAGTATTTGTCCATCCACGCGTCGAGCGTCGAATCGAAGAACCGTGAGGATGCGGTAAAGCCGTCGGCCGCAACGAACGTCGCCGCCCGGACATCGACCTCCCACAAGAAGGGGTTGTGCTGGAACAGGGAGAACCCCTCGCTCTCCACGATGACGGGCGCGAAGTCGGGCGACTCGGAGAGCACCGCGCCGATCATGGTCGATTTGGGCACGGTCTTCTCCATGATCGGCATGACGCGGCGATAGGGCTCACCGGCGCAAAACGCACGGTGGAAGCCAGGGCCGTCATGCGAGAACACGCGCCGCACGCGCGAGCGCGCCTGCTCAGAGCACATGGCGACCGCATACACGGCCAGGTTGCCGCCCTTTGAGTGTCCGCCCACGTATAAGGGGCCGCTCGTCGTGGCTGCGACCTCCTCCAAGTAGGCCGCGGCCTCCTCCTGAGCCGGCACGGGGCTCAGAAACGTCATGTTGAAGTCCTCTTTCCACCCCACCACGGTGGAATCGGTCCCGCGAAACGCCACGTACGACGTCCCGTCGGGCAGGCGGAAGGTCATCGCCGCGAACTGCTCCTCACTCACCTTGTCGGTCTTGAAGCGAAAGTCCGTAAGCCGCGCGCAGCGAAAGCGCGGGCTCGAGCAGACGGCGAACAGCAGGTCGCGGCTGCCCTGGACGTCCCAGGTCGAGCCGAACATCTCATCGAAGTCCTCGGCGCGCAGCAACTCGTGCAGGGCGATGCCGCGCACCGTGCAGGCGCGGTCGTGCGCGGTGGTGAGATGGGTGTAGGCGAGCCAGGAGAACACCAGGCTGTCGATGGAACAAAAGGGCCGCTCGGCGAACGGCTCCATCCGCTCGCGCGCATATGCGAGAAAATTCCCCGTCTCACGCGTATCCCGAGATTCCCGAGACTTGAGAACCCGCGCGACCTTCTCCTCGACCATGCACTCACGCCTTTCCTGTGCCGATGTACTGCTCATTGTAATGCGCCGAGGGGCAGCCGCCCCGCACCGCGCGCGATGTGTTGAGAATACAGACGGCCGTCTTCATGATGCCCGTCCGGGCTTTACACGCGGGAAAACCCCGGCCCAGCATGGGAGCTCTCCGCATGCCGGGCCGGGGCCTCACCGGGCGGGCGCGCACGCACGCCCGCGCACGTATTCGCGTATGTGCTAGTCGTTCAGACCGGCCTCGTCGATGATGGCCTTGAGGGCGGCAGCGGACTTCTGGAACTCGGTGTTCTCATCATCGGACAGGGCGACGGGAACGCGCGTCACCACACCGTTGCGGCCGATGACGGTCGGCACGGAGATGCACAGGTCGTTGAGTCCGTACTCTCCCACCATGAGGCTGGATACCGGCAGGACCGTGTCCTCATCGCGCATGATGGCGGTGCAAATGCGGCGCACGCTCATGGCGATGCCGTAATAGGTGGCACGCTTCTTCTCGATGATCTCGTAGGCGCTGTTCTTCACGTCGTCGGCGATACGAGCCTCCGCGGCCTTATGGTCAAAATGGCCGTGCAGCTCACAGTAATCATTCAACGGCACGCCGGCAACTGTGGCGCTGGACCAAGCGGCGACCTCGGAATCGCCGTGCTCACCCACGATGTAGGCATGAACGTCGCGCGGATCGACGCTCAGGTGCTCCCCCAACATGTACTTGAGGCGGGCGGTGTCGAGCACGGTGCCCGAGCCAATGACCTGGCACTCGGGCAGGCCGCTCATCTTGATGGCGGCGTAGGTGAGCACGTCGACCGGGTTGGACACGATGAGCAAGATGCCGTTGAAGCCGCTCTCGCGAATCTGCGGGATGATGCTGCCGAAGATGGCGACGTTCTTGTTGACGAGGTCGAGACGGGTCTCGCCGGGCTTTTGGGCGGCGCCGGCGGTGACCACGATCACGGCGGCGTCGGACACGTCGGAGTAGTCACCGGCGTAGATCTTCATGGGGCTGCCAAAGGACACGCCGTGCGCGATGTCGAGGGCCTCGCCCTCGGCGCGGTTGCGGTCGACGTCGATGAGGACCATCTCGGAGAACAGGCCGCTCTGCATGAGGGCGAAGGCCGAAGAGGAACCGACGAAGCCGCAACCGATGACGGCGACCTTGCGATCGTTCACCATGTGAACACTTCCTTTCTGCCGCCAACCGTGCGCAGGCGGCTTGTACCTATGCCTGATGGCATTTCACGGATTAATTGCCTACGTTCGCCGAATTAATCCTTGTATTAGTTGGTAGGCTCGATTATAGGGCATGCGACAGGTGAAACCTAGCCGAAAATACCCGCCTTCTCAATTGCCGTCACCGCCTCGGCGAGACCGGCGGGCGGCAGCACGAGCGCCATGCGGACATAGCCCTCGCCGTGCGGCCCAAAACTCGCCCCCGGGGTGACGATGACGCCCGCGCGTTCCATGAGCTCCTCGCAAAACGCCATGGAGTCGGTGCGCCCGCCCGGCAGCTTGACCCACACGAACATCGAGCCGTGCGCGTTGGGGCGCTGCCACCCCAGGCGCTCCAGGCCGTCGCACAGGGCGTCGCGGCGCTCCTGATACTTGAGGCGCTGCTCCTCGACCTGATCGAGCGGGCCCTCGAGCGCGGCGATCGCGGCCTTTTGGATGGGCATGAACATGCCGAAGTCGATCTGGCTGCGGAGCTTGGTAAAGGCGGCAACCACGTCAGCGCGTCCCACCAAAAAACCGATGCGCGCACCCGTGACGTTGAAGGACTTGGAGAGCGAGAAGAACTCGACGCCCACCTCAAGCGCACCGGGATGCGCCAGGAAGCTGCCGCCGGCGGGGCCGTCGAACACGATGTCCGAATAGGCGTTGTCGTGCACGATGAGCAGGTCGTGCTCACGGGCGAACGCGATGATCTCGTCGTAGAGGGCGTCGTTGCCCACCGACCCCACCGGGTTCGCCGGCAGCGACACGATCATGTACTTGGCGCGATCGGCAACCGCGGGGTCGATGCCCGCCACATACGGCAGGAAATCATGCTCGGCGTCGAGCGGGTAATAGGCGAGTTCGGCGTCGGCGATCTTGGCCCCCGCCTCGAACACGGGGTAGCACGGATCGGGCACGAGGATCGTGTCGCCCGGGTCGAGCAAGGCGAGACCCAAGTGCCCCACGCCCTCCTGCGTGCCGTTGCACGAGGCGACCATGTCGGGGGTGATGCCCTGGACGCCAAAACGACGGGCATAGTAGTCACACACCGCCTGCTTGAGCTCGGGCAAGTCGCGCAGGGAGTACTTCCACATCTGCGGGTCGGCCGCCGCGCTCGTGAGCGCCTCGACCACATGCGTGTAGGGGGCGAAGTCCGGCGTGCCCACGGAAAGGTTGTAGATGGTTCGGCCCTGCTCCTCGAGCGCAACGCGGCGCGCGTTGAGGGCGGAAAACACCTCGGCGCCAAAGCGATCGAGACGGCTTGAGAACTGCATGAACTGGTCCTTTCTCGTGCGCAGCGGTTGCATGTCGTGCGCCTTCGGGGCGTTCGATCTCATGCGGCGCCGCGCGCCTGCTCGAAGGCGACGGCCGACGCACGGACGCGAGGCCCCGTTGCGGGATCGGCAACCCCACCACGTTGGGCATTTCATCCATTATGCGCCTGTTGCCCCCAGAGGGGAACGAACGGGAAAAATAGGGCCCCGCCGAACGATTCGACGAGGCCAAAACGCGATTCCACCGGACAATGAGCATGGCCGCGCCCGATAGCCACCAAGAGTCGAGACTAACGTCCCGCTACTTGACCTGACGGACTTCGATCCTCTTCTCGTACTCCTCAACATGGGCGAAGTCGCCCAGCCCGGCGCACTCGACCACATTGACGCCCGTCGCCATCGAACGGCGCAGCGCGTCCTCCACGCGGTCGCGCTTGGCAAACCAAATGGAAAGGAAGGCAGCGAGCGAGGAGTCGCCGGCGCACACCGTGGAGCGGACTTCCACATCGAAGGTGCGGTTGGAGAACCACAAGTGTTCCCCATTCGAGAAATACGCTCCGGCGCCACCAAGCGTGAGTAGAACGTTTTGCGCGCCACGAGCATGCAGCTCCGCCATAGCGTCCGCCATGGAGGCATCATCACCGGCGGTGACGTCGATACCGAAGATGTCGCGAAGCTCGTCATCGTTCGGCTTGATGAGCAGCGGCTCGAGCTCGAGAAGCTCAGCGAGCTGAGGGCTCGAGATGTCGAGCACGAATTGGGCGCCCTTCGCGCGAACACGCTCGATGGCGCCGCGCAGGAAGCCATCGGAGGCATTCGGCGGCAGCGAACCCGAGATCACCAGGCAGTCGAGATCCTCAAGCCCGCTGATAAGGTCGAACATGGCCTGCTCGTCCGCCGCGGTGATCGCGGCACCGGCGTTCACCATGTTGTACTCGGTATCGGGGCCGGCATTTAAAAAGACGTTCACGCGCGTGATGCCCTCGGTCCAAACAGGCTTAATGTCGACGCCGAGCTCGCGCGCGCCCTCGACGATGTAGCGGCCGGAAAATCCAGCGAAGAAACCCAGAATCGCCGTATCGACGCCATAGTGGTCGAGGGTGAATGAGACGTTGAGGCCCTTGCCGTTGGGCGTGTACACGGCACCGCTCGTGCGGGTGACCGTATTTGGCTGCAGACCATCGCAGCAGATGTTGTAGTCGATGGCCGGATTGGGAGTGAGAGTGTAGATCATGTGCCGCCCCGTTCTTACGACCTCAGGCACAGAGGGCAATGAATGAGAGGGTCGGCGGCGCGGTGAGGTGCGCCGCCGACCGACAGGTAAGCGTTGCGAGGAAGCCCTACGCCAGTCGCTCGTTGATAAGACCGGCGACCTTCTCGGGATCGTCCTCGGGCGCGCATGACGGCATGTTCATGCGTGCGAAGACCCTACGCCATTCTTAAGGCGGGGCGACAAAATGCGCGCATCGCGAACAAGGTCCCATCGAGCGCGCGATCGCCGCTTCACGATGGCAGCGGATCCTCCGACGCGCTCAGGACAACGTTCGATCCCGGGAGATACTCAAGAAACAAGGATTCGCCTTCCACATCGCGAAAACGCTCGTAAAACCCCTTATCGACGGAGCTGAAGAAGGACTCGCCGTCGCCGGTGGTTCCCGAGAGCGTATAGTTGTGCCTACGCGTACGGCTGACCTCGAACTCGACAAGCTCAGTTCGCTCGGGATGCAGCATGGCAGGCACATCCGCGAGAGGCGCCCATGCGAAGCCCCAGAAACAACCGACCGCCAGTGCCAGCAAGATCGGAGCGCAAAAGCCGCGCATGAGGCAGCCTTCACCCAAGCCGCGGCGCCGCCCATCCTCGCCCTTCGGCGCGCGTTCGAACATGAGGCGCAGGCCGAGGTATGCGAAAAGGATGCCGCAGAGCAAGCCGAACGGAACGCTGCCGACCCTCAGAACCGCCGCAAGCCACCCCGTCTCGATGCCGGTCAGCATGCGAACGAACACCATGCCCAGGCTCGCGAAGAGCAACCCAACGGCGATGCGAGGCACCGCCTTCTTGAACGGACCGGGCACCAGCCGCCGCACATGCGAATAGATGAACGTGGCGGGCTCAATCCTGCCGTCCGCGTAGCGGCCGTCCAATCCCAGCGGGGAACTCTCGACGTCGCCCATAGCATGCAGGGCGTCAAACACCTCATCATCCCGATGTCGATCCATGGCAGGCTCCTTACTGCGGCCGGCAATATCCCTTAAGGGCGCCTACGCCAAGCCGTCGATCTCCTCGAGCCACAAGGCTGCCGAGGCGTCGCTGGGCATGCGCCAATCGCCGCGGGGGCTCACGCTGACGGACCCGACCTTGGGGCCGTCGGGCAGGCAGCTGCGCTTGAACTGCTGGGCGAAGAAGCGGCGGTAGAACGTCCGCAGCCAGAACAGGATCGTGGCCGGCTCGTACGCCGGGGCGCCCTCCCCCGCCGGCTCGGCGAACGTGCGGCACGCCATGCGGTAGATCTTTCCCGGCGCAAAGCCAAAGCGCATCATGTGATAGAGGAAGAAATCGTGCAGCTCATACGGGCCCACCAGGTCCTCGGTCCTCTGCGCGATCTCGCCGTCGCCCGTGGGCGGCAGCAGCTCGGGCGACACCGGCGTGGCGAGGACGTCGCGCAGGATGTCCGCCGCCTCGCCGCCGAGCTCGTCCGCCTCGTGCGCGACCAGATGGCGCACGAGGGTCTTGGGCACCCCGGCGTTCACGCCGTACATGCTCATGTGGTCGGCGTTGTACGTGGCCCAGCCGAGCGCGAGCTCGGACAGGTCGCCCGTGCCGATCACGAAGCCGCCCACCTCGTTGGCGAGGTCCATGAGGACCTGCGTGCGCTCACGCGCCTGGGCGTTCTCGTACGTGACGTCCGCGACTTCGGGGTCGTGGCCGATGTCGGCGAAATGCGCGCGCACGGCCTCGCCGATCGCGATGGTGCGAAAATCGACGCCCAGCTGCTCGGCCAGGCGTTCGGCGTTGGACTTGGTGCGGCTCGTGGTGCCAAAGCCCGGCATGGACACCGCATGGATGCCCGTGCGCGGCAGTCCCAGGGCGTCGAAGGCGCGCACCGTGACGAGCAGGGCGAGTGTGGAGTCCAAACCGCCGGAAAGCCCGATGACGGCATGCGTGGTGAACGTGTGGGCCAGGCGCGTCTTGAGGCCGGCGGCCTGCAGATGGAGGATCTCCTCGCAGCGCTCGGCGCGGCTCTCGCCCTCGGCCGGAACGAACGGCGCGCGCGGCGCGGGACGCAGGACGTCCAGGGCGGAGTTGAGCAGCAGCTCCGCGCGCTTGGCGGTGAGGGGCGCCGGGCACGCGGCATGCGAATCGTCGGCTGCGGGGGCCTCCCCCTCGTCGCCAGCAGACGCGGCGGCGTCCACATCGACCGGCGCGGCGTCCCAATCCACCCCGCATGCGCCGAGCGCGTTTTCCGCCGAAGCCGCCTGCGCGGCGCCCATGAAGCTGAAATTGACCGTGAAGCTGTGACCGACGTTCCACTCGCCGGCGCGCCATGTGTTGGAGCGGCGGCGCTCGGCGACGAGCTTCTCAAGGTCCACGTCGGCCACGGCCATATCGCACGAGAACAAGGGGGTGCGCGCCACAAGCGCGCCGTTCTCGGCGATGAGGTTCTCGCCCGAGAACACGAGGTCGGTGGTGGACTCGCCCTCACCGGCGTTGGCGTACGCGTAGGCGCAGTACAGCCGTGCGCTCTGGCCGCACACGAGGCTGCGGCGGTAACCCGACTTGCCGACGACCTCGCTGGAGGCGCTCGCGTTCAAGATGACCGTCGCGCCGTCGTTGAGCGCCATGCCCACCGAGGGCGGGTTGGGGACCCAGAGGTCCTCGCAGACCTCGACGCCGATGCGCACGTTCTCGAGGCCGGGGTCGGAGCAGGCGTACACCACATCGGCCATGAGCGGCACGGCCCCCCGGCCGGCGAACGGGACGAAACCCACTCCGTTCATAGGGGCCGGAGCGAACCAGCGCTGCTCGTAGAACTCGCCGTAGTTGGGCAGATGGCTTTTAACCGTCAGGCCCAGCAGTTCGCCGGCGCAGCACACCGCCACGCAGTTGTAGAGGCTCTCCCGGTGCGCCACGGGCAGGCCCACGCAGAACAGCAACGGCGTGTCGGCCGTGTCCTCGAGCAGGCCCTTGAGCGCGGCCTCGCACGAGCGCAGCAGGGCGCGATCGTGGAACAGGTCGCCGCAGGTGTAGCCCGTCAGGCACAGCTCGGGCAAGACCAGGACGCGCGCGCCGGCACGCGTGGCGGCGTCGACGCACTCCAGAACGGCCGCGGCGTTGCCCGCGACGTCGCCCACGCGAATCTTGGGCGTGGCGGCCGCGATGCGTAAAAAGCCATCGTTCGCGCGCGCGGCGCCCGTGCCGGCATCCGTGAGCCTCGTCTCGTCCATGCAAGCCTCCTGAGTCATACGTCCCATACGTCGGTTCCCAACCATCCTTGGTTCACATGCGTCCTATTGTACTCGCCCGCGCGGCCACGGACGGAGCGCGCGCCGCACCGCAGGCGGCACCGCGGGCGACGCCACGCGTCTCGCGACGGTCCACAGACGACGTCGCGCACCTCGTGGCGGTTCACAGGGGCGCAAGCGCGCGGCAGGCCCTCAGCGGCCCCACGGTTGGCACCACATGGGCGCAGGGGCGCAACGGCAGCTCTCAGCGGTGTCGCGGCGGGCGCGCGAGGCTCAGCATCGGCCCCGCCACCTTGGTGTACGCCGTCAGCCAGACGAGCGAGGCGCAAAAACCCGCCAGCACGTCGGAGGCGTAGTGGACGCCCAGGTACACGCGCGAGAGCCCCACGGTGCAGATCATCGCGCACAGGGCGGCGGCGAGCCCGATGCGCGCGGCGCGACTCCGGACCCCGTGCCACACGAGCCAGACGAGCAGACCGAAGAAGGCCATGGCCGCCATGGAGTGGCCGGAGGGGAAGCTGAACCCGCCGATATCGACCAGGCGCAGGGAGACGTCGGGGCGGGGGCGCTGGATGGCAAGTTTGAGCGCCTGGTTGAGCAGGGTCGAACCGATCAGGTTGGCCGCGCAAAACGCGCCCACGCCGCGGACCCCGCGCGAGCGGCAGCCGAGGGCGATGACGAAGATGCCCGCGATCAGCGGGATCGGCGTGACGACGAACGAGACCGCCTCCATGATGGGCGTGAGCCACGCGGCGCGCACATGCTCCACCATGAGCTCGATGGCCGCGCGGTCGAGCGCCATGATCTGCCCGGCCAGCACGCGGTTGAGCAAGACGATGAACACGAGCAGGCACGCGGATGCGATCACGATGCGGCGGTTCTCGTAGAGAAGCGACCCCGCGCGCGGGCCGAGCCCCTGCGCGTGGGCGTCCCCCGCGAGGCCCTCCCCCGCAACGCCGTCCGCCTTTCGCCGTTCGTCTGCCATGGGACCTCCATCGGGCTCGCGTCCATCGAACATGTTGTGCCGTTTCCATGGCGGCATTCTACCCCGCGCGTCCCCAAACAGCGGGTCTTCGCCAAACCCACAGCTCCTCGGGGCGTTTGACGAATGTCCGGACGGGAGCGTACTATCGAACACAGGTTCTAGAAACACATGTTCGAAAGGAGGCGACATGAGAGACCAGGTGCACGGGAGGCGCGCCGACACCGCCATACACGCGGGCCCCGAAGGAGCCGCACCCGCAGGTGCCGACATTGCGCCGCGCGCCCGCCGCGCGTGCGAGCGGGAGCGCACCTACATCTGCATCGACCTCAAGACGTTCTATGCCTCCGTCGAGTGCGTGGAGCGCGGGCTCGACCCGTTCACGCAGAACCTGGTGGTTGCGGACACCGCGCGCGGCACCTCGACCATCTGCCTGGCCATCACGCCCGCCATGAAGAAGCTCGGCGTGCGCAACCGCTGCCGTATCTTCGAGATCCCGCAGAACATCGACTACATCGCCGCCAAGCCCCGCATGCGCCACTACATGGAGATGTCGGCGCGCATATACGGCATCTACCTCGAATACGTGAGCCCGCAGGACATCCACGTGTACTCGATCGACGAGTGCTTCATCGACGCGACCCCCTACCTGCCGCTCTACGGTCTCACCGCGCGGCAGTTCGCCGACGAGCTGCGCGGTGCCGTGTTCGCCCGCACGGGCATCACGGCGACCGCCGGCATCGGCCCCAACCTCTTTTTGGCGAAGGTCGCGCTCGACATCACTGCCAAGCACGAGAGCGACGGCATCGGCGTGCTGGACGAGGAGCGCTTCAGGCAAGACGTGTGGAGGCACCGCCCCATCACGGACATCTGGGGGATCGGCCCGGGCATCGCCAGCCGCCTCGCCAAGTACCGCGTCCACGACCTCATGGGCGTTGCGGCCCTGGACGAGCGCATCCTCTACCGCGAGTTCGGCGTGAACGCCGAGTACCTCATCGACCACGCGCATGGCCGGGAGCCCTGCACCATCGCCGAGATCCAGGCGTACCGCCCCCAGGCGAGCTCGATGGTGAACGGCCAGGTGCTCTCCCGCAACTACAGCTACGACGAGGCCCTCACCGTCCTGCGCGAGATGGTGGACGCCTCCGTGCTCGATCTGGTCGACCAGGGCGTGGTGGCCAGCTCGATATCGCTCTACGTGGGGTACGCAAGCGAGGCGCGCGAGGTGCGCCGCCTGGATGTGAGCGGCAGCGCCTCCTACCGCGATGGCTGCGGAAGACGGCGCAGCAGCACGGCGGAGGACATCCCGCGCAGCACCTCCCGCCCGGGACAGGGAGGGACGGGGCGGCGCCCGCAGGCGGGCCCGGGCGCCACGCGCGACCTCATGGCCGAGGCCGCCCGGGGCGACGAGACGTTCACCGGCGAGCACGGCACGCGGCGCGTGGGCGCCAAGAGCGGCTACGCGCACGCCGGCAAGCAGCGCAAGCTGGGAGAACGCACCAATTCGCGCAGGAGGCTCATGGCCTACTTCGAGCAGCTGTACGCGGAGTCGGTCGATCCCCGGCGCCCCGTCAAGCGCATCAGCATCGGCTTTGGCGACCTGCTGCCCGAGGAGCTCGCGACCGTCAACCTGTTCACCGACGTCGAGGCCGAGGCGCGCGAGCGCGACCTGCAAAAGGCGATCATCGGCGTCAAGGGGCGCTACGGCAAAAACGCGCTCGTGATGGGCAGGAGCCTGCGCCCCGAGGCCACGGGGCGGGAGCGCAACGAGCAAGTGGGAGGACACCATGTATGACGAGAGTCGGCGACGCGGCGGTGTGGGGCAGCCCACCGGGGCTCCCCTCGACGCAGGCGCCGCGCGGGGACAAGACCACGGCCCCGCGGCGAGCCGGCAGGGCGGGGCGGCGCCCGCGGCGGGATTCACCGCGAACGGGCGGCCGCGCGCCAGTCGCGCCGCCCAGTTCATGCCCTTCGCGGCCCTCACGGGTTATTACGAGCTGGCGCGGCGGCAAGAGCGCATCACCGAGGAGCGCCACGAGCTCACCGAGGACGAGGCGATCGCGCTCTCGCGCACCATCACGCAGATCAAGAAGGGCGACCTGGTCCGCGTGACCTATTACGACTGGGATGCCTACCGGACCGTGTCCGGCATGGTGGCGCGCATCGACACGACGTTTCGCCGGCTGCAGGTGGTGCAGACCGTCATACCCTTCGACGATATCCGCAACATCGAGCGCGATGCGCATGGAACGGGCCATAATGGACATACGGGACACGCCATATGACGGGAGGAATCATGGATAACGTGCAACGCGCGGCGCACCGCGCAACGGCGAGCGCCATCATACGAAAGCTGTCTTTGCGCAACATGACCGGACACTACTGCGACACGGCGCACGAGGCCGTCGCGCTCGCGCAGAGCCTGGTGGCGCCCGGCCAGAGCGTCACATGGGGCGGCAGCGTCTCGTTCACTCAAAGCGGCATCAAGGCGGCCCTCGAGGCCGACGGGCACCCCATGATCGACCGTGCCCTCGCCACGACGCCCGAGGAGCAGGAGGAGATGTGGCGACGCCAGGTGAGCGCCGACTGGTTCTTCATGGGCGCCAACGCCATCACCCTCGACGGCGAGCTCGTGAACATCGACGGCAACGCCAATCGCCTCGCCCTGCTGCTCCACGGCCCCAAGCACGTGTGCGTCATCGCGGGCATGAACAAGGTCGTCTCCGACGTCGAGAGCGGCCTCAAGCGCATCCGCACCGTGACCTGCCCGCTCAACGCGACGCGCCTGCACACGGCCACGCCCTGCGAGCTCACGGGCGTTTGCGCCGACTGCCACGCCAAGGGCTGCATGTGCTGTCAGGAAGTCATCACGCGGCACTCGCGCCACGCCGACCGCATACACGTCGTGCTCGTGGGCGAGAGCCTGGGCTACTAACGCGAAAGGACACCCGTGAACAACTTCACCTTCTGCTCCCCCACCAAATTCGTGTTCGGGCGCGGGGTCACCGACCATGTGGGCGAGGAGCTCGCCGCAGCGGGCCACGCCCGGGCCCTCATCGTCTACGGACAGGGTTCCGTCGTGCGCACCGGGACGCTCGCGCGCGTCATGGCGTCCCTCGATGCAGCGGGCGTCTCGCATGTCGAGCTCGGCGGCGTGCGCCCCAACCCCGAGATCGGGCTCGTGCGCGAGGGCGTCGCCCTGGCGCGCGCCGAGCAGGTGGACGTCGTCTTGCCGGTCGGCGGCGGCTCGGCCATGGATTGCGCCAAGGCCATCGCGATCGGGGCCTGCTACGACGGCGACCCGTGGGATTTCTGGGCAAAGAAGGCGACCGTCTCGCGCTGCCTGCCGATCGCGGCCGTGGTAACCATCCCCGCATCGGGATCGGAGGCGTCCAACTCCTGCGTGATCAGCAACGACGAGGTGGGGCTCAAATGCGGCTGCAACAGCGAGCTCATCCGCCCCGCCATCGCGTTCCTCGACCCCGAGCTCACGTTCACCCTGCCGCCCTACCAGACGGCGGCCGGCGTCACCGACATGATCGCCCACATCATGGAGCGCTTCTTCTCCGGCGAGCCCGCGGTTCACGCCACGGACAACCTCGCCTGCGGTCTCATCCGGGCCGCCATTGACGCCGCCGCGGTCGTGATGACGGACCCAAAGAACTATGACGCGCGCGCCGAGCTCATGTGGATTGGAACCCTGGCCCACAACGGCATCGCGGGCTGCGGCCTGGGCATTCCCGGAAAGCGCGACGGCGACTGGACCTGCCACGGCCTCGAGCACGAGCTCTCCGCTCTCGACCCCGCCATCACACACGGGGCAGGCCTTGCCGTGATCTTCCCCGCGTGGATGCGCCATGTGTGGACGTCCCATCCCGAGCGGTTCCTGACCTTTGGCGCGGAGGTCTTCGGCATCGAGCCGGTCGACCCGGACGTGGACGACCTGTCCGACATCGATGAGGAAGTCACGCCCGAGCGCGCCGTCCATGACGCCGTCGAGGCCACCATCGACGCGCTGCAGGAGTTCTTCATATCCATCGGCATGCCCGAGACGCTCGGCGAGCTCGGCGTCACCGAGAGGGATGTCGACCAGCTCCTCGCGGGCCTCAAGGTCAACCGAGGCGAGTCGTTCGGTACGTTCGCAGCCCTCACGCTCGAGGACGCGCGAACGATCTACGAAAGCGCGCTGTAGATACACGTCGCTGGCGTTTAAAGGGATGCGCACCAACCGCACGACGTCGTCTTCCACGGGGAGACGCGCCAGCCACACGCCGCAGCAAGCAACAGGGAGAGGCGATCTACAAAAGCGTTCTACAGCCGTACGGCGTAGCCTCGCGCATGGGAAAGCGCAACGCAACCAACGATGCAGCGACTCACAGAAGGCAAGCCCGCCGCAACCGCACGCCGTCGTCTTCCACGGGGAGACGCGCCAGCTACACGCCGCAACGGACCGCCAGCCACACGCCGCAACCCCGCCCAAAGGGGAGCGCCGGCCAGACGCCGCAGCCGCTCATATGGGGATGCACCAACCACACCTCGCGGCCGCCCGCAAAGGGCGACCTGAGAAAGCGCTGCCACGCCCACTCAATGCAGCTATCCGCAGTGCAATACACGGAAGCGCACAGCTGCTTGCGAGATGGAGACCGACGTAAGCCTTGGGACAAAGAAGGCCCGTGCCAGAGAAAAAGCCCCACGCGCGCAAGACACCGCAAGCGCACGTGGGGCGATTCGGCAGAGGCCAACTCTCAGGACCGTTCGTAGGACCGTCCGTCGCCGCCGTTACGCCGCGTCCGACATCTCGGAACGCGACGCCTCGGCACCGGACACCTCCGAACCCTCAGCGCCGCTCTCGTCCGCACCGGCAGAGGGCTTCGCACGCTTGCCGCCCAAGCTGGTCACCGTGCGGAGTCCGGACGCATCCGCGGCCTCATCCTCGTCGTTCTTCCCGTCGCTCGGCTTGGCGTAACCCAACGTCACCTGATCGCCCACGCCGTAGCGCACGATGTCCACCAGTCCGGGCAGCTCAACGTCATAAATCGCACTGTCACCCTCAAGCGTGAGGTAGAAGTGCGAGTTCCCGTCGATGACGGCCTGCGCCATGGACTCGATCGTGCCCGACACCTCGACCTCGGCGCCCGACTGGGCGGCCTCCTCCTCCGAGAGCGCGCCCGAGGAGGCGAGCATCTGCAGATAGCTCTCCTGCGTGGCCGCCACCGTGGAGCCGGTCGCCACGCTCTGGTAGTGCTCGACGTTGATCATGGCGTACATCTTGACGAGCCCCGCGCTGTCCTTGAGGGCCATGAAGTAGGTGGGCTGCCCGGCGACGTTCAGCAGCAACGGATACGTGGCCTGATACCGCAGGTTCTGCACCTGGCCCTCGGCGGAGGCCATCGCGGAATCCTCGGTGGCGCCCGCCACCGGATAGTAATGGGACTCGCCCGTGCGCTGGTTCACCAAGATAAAGCCCACGTTGGAGCTGTCCGCGGTCACGGAGCTCACGCCGGTGTAGAGGTAGATGTCGTCGCCTTGCGCCAGGTAGTTGTAGCCCAGCTCGCCATCGGTACCCTGCGTGGTGCGCACCACGCCCTGCTGGCCGAGCCAGGAGTTGAGCCAGCCGTTCTTGTAGGCGCCGCTCCAGTTGTACTGCTCGATGATCAAATCGCTCGGATACGCACGGTCCACCCACGTGGGGCAATCCTCGATGGCGTAGTCGGCCGTCTCGCCCGTGCAGGCGTTCACGAGCACCACGCGCTGGATGGTCGTCCCCTCGAACAGCCCGATGGTGCGGCGCTGCACAGGGAACACCCACCAGGGCGTGCCGCCCTCGTCGAGCTCGAAGCTCTTCTGGTCGAACATGTAGGTGGGGTACTTGAGCTGCACGTAGCGGTCGACGTTGCGCGCGAGCGGTTCGCTCTCGGAGTAGCGGATAGAATCCTTGAGGCGCACGACCTCGGCCTCCTGCGTGACCATATCGACCAGCACGTAGGCGGGGATGCCCTCGGAGCGGTTGCTCAGCCACTTGAACAGGTCGGCGTACGTGAGCGGGCTCACGCGCACGGGACGACCCTGGTAGTTGATCTGGCTGTAGGCGTCAGAGATCTCGAACTGGCTCACGAACTCCGGAATGGATCCCATGGCGCGCGAACCGAGCAGCTGGGCGGACGCGCGGTCGATCACGGGCACGTCCTCGTAGTCGACCTCCTGGATATCCTCGGCAAAATCGCCCTCGGTGGTATCGAGGACCGTGGCGTAGCGCTCGGCATTGCCGGGCATGAACGGCTCGCCCATGAGCACGCCGATAAAGAACGCCAGAATCACGCCGAGGGGCAGCAGGGTCAGACGGTTCAGGAGCGTGGCGTGGCGCACGGAGCGCAGGGACCCGACCTTGAGCCACACCACCGCAACGATGGCGATGAGGATAATCCAGCTCCACACACGGGGGCTGTGCACGTTGAGCGCCGGATGGAACCACCAGTAGCTCACCGCGGCGGCAGCGGCAATCGCCACGAGCAGGATAACGAAGGCGCGACGGCTCCATTGCGCCATGCGCTCCATGAACGGGGCAACGGGGATATCCGGGCGAACGCGCGCCGAGCGGCCCGCCCCTTTGGCCTTTGCGCGGGCGGCCTTCTTGCGCTCGCGAGCGGAATGCTTGCGTTCGCCAGCAGATTTCCCGCGGTCACGGGCGGACGCGTCAGACTTCGCCGATGCGCCAGTCCGCGCCGAGACACCATCGCCCTCGGAGTCGCCAGCCCCTCGCGATGAGCGCGGGCCTTCCTGCGAATGCGAGCCGGAGGAGGAGCTGTCGGATGAAACCCCGGATGAAGCGTCAGCTGGGATGTCCTCCACCTCGACCTCCACATCAATGGGCTCCTCGGCTCCCGGCACTTCGACACCGGCGCGGCGCAGCATCTCCAAAATCTCGTCATGGTTCATGCGAGCGATCATCCCTCCATATACAGACAATATGGAAGAATGATACCCAGTTCGATCAGGCCCCAACGCGGACCATTTAAACCAGCCCCCCACGCGGCCGCTCTGCTCCCGGCACTAGCACGCGCCCGCTCCGCACCCAGCATTAGCACGTGCCCGGCAGCGTTGCGCACACGGTGTCAACGCACCCGGCAGCGTTGGCGCACACGGCATCCGCGCGCACACGGTGTCAACGCACACGGCACCGGCATACACGATGTCAACGCACAAACAGGCCTCGCCCGCACGCAATTCTCTCGCACCAAGACCCTTACGCACGAACCCTGTCTGCGCGCAAGAGACCTTCGCCCCCATCCGAGGTCATTATCCAAAGGTTGGAGAATATAGGATATGAACGATTGGAGGATATGAACGATTGTTTTTTCTGGACTCAAATCCTCTTATCATCTCCGCAGGTAAACGGCGTGACAAAAACGGAGGATATGAATGATTCGTTCATATCCTCCGCCAGCGCCAGAGAAATCGTTCACAACCTCCGGTCGTTCATATCCTCCTGCCGTTCATACCCTCCAACCGTTCATATCCTCCCAATAGGTCAAATCAGGACCCACGTCGTTAGGGCTCCTTAGGTGCGCTGTCAGGGTCCTTATGTACGCCGTCAAACCTCCTTAGATACGCCGCTGGCTTTCCCCGGATGCGTCGCTAGGCCTCCTTGGACATCGTGAAGAACAGCCAGCCGACCATGATGGCGATGCCGCCCCAAATGAGAATCTGGCTCCACGCAGTCATGACAAGGAACAAGCTGGCAAACGCCGCGACGAGCGTGACGGCACCCACCACCAAGACAAACCGCAAACGCACATCAAGCTCCCCGGCAACCGCCTCCGCGCGAGCATTGTAGGAAGCGACATCGATGCGACGCGCCATGAGGTGCCCGTACATAGCCACGAGCGTAGCAGCGGCAAGACACACCACCAAAGAGCTCAGGCCGCCCGACACGTGCTGCAGCGCGGTGCTCTGAATGGCGGCGATAGCCGCCCCAAGCGCCGCGAGCGCCCAGGCCGCACCGCGAGAGAACGCGCTCAAGCGACGCGCCCGCACATGATCGTCATCGGTGTAGAAGTTGCTCACGAACGGATGGGCACGGGCGAACGCGACGTGCCTGATATGCGCGACCGCCAAACACCCCAACGCACCGGCCGCCCCCGTGAGCAGGAAGTAGAACGGGTACGGGTTGAGCACGGCGCCCATATTGCCGCCGGTCGAAAGAAGCTGGACGCCTCCCCTGAGCAACATCGCCACGCCCGCAATGCCGAATATCGCAAACGCCGCGCCTCCCGCAATGAAAAGCGCCCGGCCCCGCATGTGCGGGTCGTAGCCTGTCACATCAGTCACCGGCGTATCGGGAGGGATCGCCAACGCCTGGTCGACCGGCTGGGCGGTCACGTCGCCGCGAATCAGATCATCAAGATCGACCTCAAAGATCTCGCACAGGCGCACGAGCCTATCCATGTCGGGCGTGGAGGCACCCGACTCCCATTTGCTCACCGCTTGCCGGGTCACGCCCAGCAGCATCGCCAACTGCTCTTGCGTCATATTGCGTGCATCGCGCAAGTACAAAAGGTTGTCGCGAAAACTCATCGTGTCACGCTCCTTGTCCAACATCCCATGGTATCCGGTGGCGAGGCGTCCGGACCCCTCGTCAACCCCAGCTTCCGCAAGCGAGGGCCGTTGCGCAAGACATAACCGGTTGCGACTTCGCCGACGTGCGGCAACAGCCGGTTGCGTGCTCTTGACCTGGAGCGCGCTTCAGGGGATAACCTTGCATGCAGTAAAAGAGATCGAGGGGGGGGTGCTTGGCGGCAGTAAGGTTCGACTGCATCCAAGCCTCAACTGCCACCCCGCGCGAACACCGCCGCCTCGTGCGCGACGTCCGTCCACCCAAAGCCCCCACGCGTGCCCGCCAACGAACGACGCCAACCCACCAACCCGTCGCATGCGCGCCGCCCGATTCACGGGCACGCCCGAGCCTTCAACCCCGCAAGGAGTCCCCATGTCCCAACGCAACGTCACCAAACTCGAAAAGCCCGCAGTCAAGCGAACGCTGCGGCGCTTTTGGGAGGTCACCCGCATGAAGCCGGGCGCCGCGGCGCTTGCCGTGTTCACCTCCGTCGCCTACGTGGCGCTCCTCATCTTCGTGAACACCTGGGTGATGGGCCTCATCGTGGACCGCGTGCAGGCCTCGCCCGTCGCGCCCGACCAGGTTTGGGAGGTCTTCGGACCCTATATCCTGGCGCTGCTGCTGGTGAACCTCGTGGGCCAGGTCTGTTCCAAACTGCAGGACTACGCCGTCTACAAGCTGCAGATCAACGGCAATTACCATCTGGCACGCCTGTGCTTCGACACGCTCTCCAACCAGTCCATGACCTTCCACACCAGCCGATTCGGCGGCGCGCTCGTGAGCCAGACGAGCAAGTTCATGAGCGGCTATACCCAGATGGTCGACGTGGTGGTCTACTCGCTCATCCCCACCATCGCCAGCACCGCCTGCACCTTCATCGCACTCGCCCCGGCCGTGCCCGCCTACGCCGCCGCGCTCGCCGTCATGCTCGTGGTGTACGTGATCGTGGCCACCCGTATGTACCAGCGCATCCTGCCGCTTTCCGCCGCCACCGCCAAAGCGCAAAACCGCCTTTCGGGTGTGCTCTCCGACGCCGTGACCAACATCCTGGCCGTCAAGACCTGCGGGCGCGAGGACTTCGAGCGCGAGCTCTTCGACGAGGCCGACCTCGCCGCCATGCAGGCAGAGAGCCGCTCCATGCGCGCCACCATGCAGCGCGGCTTCACCACGAGCGGCATCATCACCGTCATCATGCTCATCGTCTCGATCTTCGTGGCGGGCGGCAACGCGTGGTTCGGCATCTCGAGCGGCATGCTCGTCATGATGTTCTCCTACACCTACCAGCTGTCCATGCGCTTCAACTACATCAACTCGATGATGCAGCGCATGAACCGCGCCATCGGCGATGCGAGCGAGATGGCGCGCATCCTGGACGAGCCGCGCCTGGTGGAGGACGCGCCCGGTGCCCCGGAACTCGCGGTGCGCGAGGGCGCCATCGACTTCGAGCACCTGGGGTTCGCCTATGCGGACGCCGCCGAGGGCGACCGAGTCTTCACCGACCTGAACCTCCATATTCCCGCCGGTCAGCGCGTGGGACTGGTGGGGCGCTCCGGCTCGGGCAAGACGACCCTCACCAAGCTGCTGCTCCGCCTGTCCGACGTGCAGGACGGCCACGTGTACGTGGACGGCCAGGATATCTCGGCATGCACGCAGCAGAGCCTGCGCCGGCAGATAGCCTACGTCCCGCAGGAAGCGTTGCTGTTCCATCGCTCTATCCGCGAGAACATCGCCTACGGGCGACCCGAGGCGAGCGAGGAGGAGATCCTGCGCGCCGCCGAGCTGGCCAATGCGCGCGAGTTCATCGACCGCCTGCCCGCCGGCCTCGACACCCTCGTGGGCGAGCGCGGCGTCAAGCTCTCAGGCGGGCAGCGCCAGCGCATCGCCATCGCGCGCGCCATCCTCACCGACGCCCCCATCCTGGTGCTTGACGAGGCCACGAGTGCCCTGGACTCCGAAAGTGAGGCGCTCGTGCAGGAGGCACTCGAGAACCTCATGCGCGGCCGCACCTCAATCGTGGTGGCGCACCGCCTCTCCACCGTGGCGGCGCTCGACCGCATCGTGGTCTTGGCAGACGGCGAGATCGTCGAGGACGGCACGCATGCCGAGCTTACGGCGGCGGGCGGCGAGTACGCGGCGCTCTGGGACCGCCAAACGGGCGCGTTTTTAGACGGCAAGTAGCCGGTGGACAGCACGGCGAGAAGGACGGCGCACCGAATTCGTATGCACGGCTTGCAAATGCGCGGATAAATCTGCAACGTGCGCGTAAAACGAAAACACAGACCAACAAAACCGCAGGTAAGGACAGAGCGGAATCAACCTGTATTCCGCTCTTTCTAAAATTATCCGCGCATTTGCAACCTGTCGCCCCGGCAAGACACGACCTTGATCGCCTGGACCCCTCCAACACGTGCCTTGGCGGCGCTTTCAAAACAAAAAGAAGCCACCTATCGCAATCCACGCGCCGAGAGAGGCCAAAATGGGGGCTCGAATTCTCATCGTCGAGGACGATGCGGACATCAACGAGATCATCGCCGTGCACCTCGCGCGGCAGGGGCACACCTGCACGCAAGCGTACTCAGGGACCGAGGGCATCATGCGGCTGGGAGGCGAACTGGCGAGCGCCAGCGGAGCAGCCTCCGCGATGGACAAAAAGCACGACGCCCCGACCTTCGACCTGATCATCTGCGACCTCATGCTTCCCGGAGCCACAGGCGAGGAGCTCATCGCGGCGGTGCGCGAGCGCGACCCCGAGCTGCCGGTGATCGTCATCTCCGCGCGAACCTCCACCACCGACCGCATCGACCTGCTCAAGCTCGGCGCAGACGACTACCTCACCAAGCCCTTCGACCTCGATGAGCTCGCCGCCCGCGTGGGGGTGCAACTGAGGCACCACCTGCTGCGGGGGCGCCAGGCGTCCGTGCGCGATGCCTCCCCGTCCGGCCAGGGCGCGTGCGGCAACGAAAGTAAGAAGTTTTTTTCCAGTTATGCGACCCTTTTGCAAGCACGGGGAGGTCAAACATCCATGCACAGGCTACCGAACGCGGGCATCCGCATGAAAGCATTCGCGTACGGACGTCCGCGTACAAGCGTCAGGACCATCCGCACACGGGAATCCGCATACAGGTCTCCGAACCGCCAGCGCATTGACATCCTCGCAAAGGCGTTCGGGCCGTCCGGACGTGGGCATTCGTGCAAGGGAGTCCGAGCCATCCGCACGTGAATAACCGCGCACAGGCGTCCGAGCGTATGAGCAGAAACGAAACGGCACGGGAAAGCAGTTTGGGAGGGAAGCGCGCCAGGCAAGGCCAGCGCAACTCGAACGGGGCCGGGCGAAACCTGCTCAACACACGGTCCGGTCCCCAGCGCACAGCCCGGTCCAACACACGGTTCGGCCCCCGGCACGGCTCCCAGCACGCACCCCGGTCCCCGGCACGCCCTCAGCCGCTACTCCGCCAGCCCTCGCAGGTAGGAGATCTCCCGCGCATAACCCGCAAGGTCGTCGTGGGGCGTCTCCAAAATGAACGGCAGATTCCGCAGCGCCGGATGCGTCACGATGGCACGCAGCACATGCTCGCCGCCGCCCAACTCGGGATTGCCCAGATACCCGCCGCCGATGACCTCGTGACGGTCCTTGTGGGCACCGCAGGGATTCTTGGAGTCGTTGATGTGCACGGCCTTGAGGCGATCGAGTCCCACCACGCGGTCGAACTCGGCAAGAACGCCGTCGAGGTCGTGCACGATGTCGTACCCGCCGTCGGAAACATGACAGGTATCCAGGCACACGCCGAGCATGTCGGCCCCCGCAAGCTCGGGACGTCGCGCCGCCACCCCCTCGATGATGCGCGCGAGCTCCTCGAACGTGCGGCCCACCTCAGTACCCTTGCCCGCCATCGTCTCGAGCAGCACGCACGTGCGCTGCCCCTCGAACATCACCTGGCACAGGGCATCGACGATGAGCTCGATGCCGGTGTCGACCCCCTGCCCCACGTGCGCGCCGGGATGAAAGTTGTAGCACTGCCCCGGCAACGCCTCCATGCGCTGCAGGTCCTCGGCCATCGCCTCGAGTGCGAACGCGCGCGCCCGTTCCTTGGCCGAGCACGGGTTGTACGTGTAGGGCGCGTGCGCCACCAAACGGCCGAACCCATCCTCATCCAGAATGCGTTGCAGTTCCGCCACATCATCGAGGTCGAGCGGCTTGGCGTTGCCGCCGCGTGGGTTACGCGTGAAAAAGGCGAAGGTGTTCGCGCCGATGGACCGCGCGGTCTCGCCCATGGCGGCGTAGCCCTTGGTGGTGGATAGATGACAGCCGATGGTCAGCATAGACCCTCCTGAAATGTTCAATGGGCAGGTGAGGTATTGGACGGGCAGAAATGAGGCAGACAGAAGAATTGACTGGGCGGGTGTGGGCGGGCAAACGAATTGACTGGGCGGGTATGGTCAGACAGACAAATTGGACGGACAAACTTGGGCCGGCAGGCGCGATTGAGCCGCTGTAAACACCCTCCGCCCAAACCGTCCGCCTAAACTGCGCTGGCCGCCCCAGCCTGCCATTGGAACCCGGACGATCGGCAGGGACGGACGGCGCTTAACAGGCCATGGGAACGGGGCGCTATCGGCAAGAGAGCCCAACGTTGAAATCCGGTGCGAATTGCAGAAGTCGACGAAAACAGTCACCAGGGGCGCACCGCGGGACCTTGAGCGAACAAACCTACGCGATGCGCTCTCAGGCCGCAGCATCCTCCGGCTCGGCCAGGCCGCCGGCGGGGAGCTCCGTCCTTTCATCTCCCCGCACGAGCACGACCCCCGTGACCTCGGGCGCGTCGTCGGTGGTCAGCACAAACTGGTGCAAGACGAAATCCATCGTGGTGGGCGTGCCCTCCTCGGGCTGAGCCATGGTCAACGTGAGGACGCCATCGGCGAACTCGACGCTCTCGACCGCGGGCTCGGGAATGGAGGAGCCGGCGACCTGCACCTGGACCGAACCGTCCTCGTGCTGAGTCCAGCAGTCTCCAGGATTGGCAGAGCCCTCCTCGCCCTCGATGTTCATGAACGGGGCCTCGGCGTCGAGCCGTGTCTCCCAAGCACCGGAAACCGAGGCAGGCGTGGACGATGCAGAGCCAGCCGCCTGCGAGCCGGACGGCGTGGACCCGACAGGCGTACCGGGCGCGCAGCCGGCAAGCAGCAGGGTCGCGGCGGCGGCAAGAGCGCAACGGCGCGTGAGATTGAGTTCGCGTCTCATGGGAATCCCTTCATCGGTGGATGACATGGTGATTGTGCCCTAATGAGCCCCCGTCGAACGCCTCTTCGCAATCAGCACAGAACAAGGCATCGCGCTGGCAGGCGGCACGGGCTCCGAGCGGTCGGCTGAGACGCCGGCGTACGGCCGAGACGCCGCGTGCGCAGTGAAGGTGCGAGGCAAACGATCCAGGGGCCCGGCGAGCGTCCAAATCGCCGCGCGGGCAATGGAAGCACCTGGTGGGTGGTCAAGGTGCAAGACGGGCGGTTAGGGCAAGATAGACGGGCAGTTAGGGCCAGGCAGACATACAGTCACGGCTCCGAACCGGCGAGCAACCAAGGCAGTGAGACATCGGGCAGGCGCTCAACGCGCCAGATGGACAACGCGCCAAACGGGCAAGTTCTACTCCTCCGCAATGCGCACGCCCAGCAGCGTCGCCAAAAACAACGCCTGCTCGGGGCTCACGACAAGCCCGCGCAGCTCACGATAATCACCCGAGAGCACGGGCGCTTGGAAAAGGCAGGTGGAGACGTCGATGCCCGCAAGGGACGTGCCGAACACGTCGATGCGCGTCAGGTCGCAATCGGTCAAAGAGACGTGTCGAAGCTTCGCGCGCTGGAAAGCCGCCTCGCGCATGCGGCAATCGCGCAGAGCCATATGGTCGATCGACGTCTCCGATATGTTCGCAAACGACAAATCGCACGCCGCCGCGCTGACCTGCGACAGACGCGCTTGCAGCAAGCTCAACCCCGGAGCGGAGCAGTCGCGCAGGTCAACACGGTTGAGCCACCCTTTATCCATCGTGCAGCCAATGAAGCGGCACTGCTCAAAGCGGACATCGCGAAAGGTGCAGTCGCCAAAATCCACCTGCTCGAACAGGCAATCGCGAAAGACCGACCCCTCGAAGGTCGCCCCATTCGCGCATTCGTACGCAAGCTCGACGTCGTCCACCAGGACGCTCGAAGCATACCCGTCGCCTTCGGAGAAGACGGCGAGCAACTCGTCGTCGCCCATGCGCGCGAGCTGCGCAGCAGAGCGGGCGAATCCGACAGGAGCTTTTGCCCCGGCATGGTTACGCCCCGCCTGCCGCTCACCACTCGTTATCCGATCTTCACACGCCATACTGTTCACCGCTTGCCCTCCATGTGCTGTACCACCCGGCACGCGCCTCGCCTTCAGCCTCTCAACATTCCGCTCCGCTTGGCGGCAGACGCAACGTCGGCACCACCATCAATTGACACGTCGCGTCCAGCATCAGTCCATGGCGTCCGAACGGGCAACATGGGCCTCATCGACGCACACGCCCGACTGCGCCTGCATCCGCAGCCCTTGCCGCGTCAGCGCTTCATCCGCATGCGAGGACTTTCTCGACCCCGCCTGCTCCCGCGCGCTCATCGCACAACACGGGATCCGGCCACGCGCCTCGGATTACATCGATGATGCGCGCGCAGCGAACCGTGGCATCCAACGGCATCACGGGGCTCTCGGAGGCGCCGGCGCGTATCAGCTCGCACACGTGCGCGACTTCGCCGTAAAAGTCATCCACCTCAAGCGGCAGGTCGAGGACCTCCTCAACACCATCGCGCCGCAGCACAAGGGACGACGGCCGGTGAAACACCGGGATGACGATATCGCCCCGCTCGCAGCGGACCGCGCACTGGACCCGATATTCCTCGCTATCCCCCGCAAAATCGAGGTGCACCGGCACGCCGCCGACACTCGCATGCACCTCGTCCGCGATGTCGACAGCCGAGCCATCGTTGCCCGCAACCCAGCAAACGAGCGCATGCACGTCCTCGATCTCGCCGGCAAGCAGGTCCTCGACCCAGGCCACACCGTAGCAGCCCAAGTCGTACAGGGTGCCGCCCTGCACGGGATCGAGCAGGTAGCGGCCTCTCTGGTCCCCGTACGCCAAGCGATGAGCGACGTCGATCGAGACGATGCGCCCGAGCTCCCCGCCATCCAACAGGCGCTTCACGTGCTCCCGTACGGGCGTGAAGCGCGGTTTCATGGCCTCCACGAACAACGAGCCCGAATCACGAGCAGCCGTGGCGATACGGAGCGCCTCGTCCTCTGACAGTGCGGCGGGCTTCTCGCACAGCACGGCTTTGCCGGCATGCAGCAACTTGCACGCCCATTCGGCATGCAGCCCGTGCGGCAACGCCAGATACACCGCATCGACGTCGGCATCTGAGACGAGGCGCTCGTGCGCCGCGGCGCCGCCGTCGCCCCCGCTCACATAGCAGCGGCCCGGCGCCACCGGATGCCGCTCGGCAAACGCCGCCACGCGGGCCGCGTTCCTGCCGGATACGGCAACCAGACGCGCGCCGCCGACGTGCTCCAGCGCATCGGCGAATCGATACGCGATCGTCCCCGCCCCCATGACGCCCCAGCGAATCTCACTCATACGGCCTCCCGTCCACGTTTGCCTTCGCAATCGTCATCATACCCGCCCGCACGGACGCATGCCCGCGGGCACGCACCACGTGAGCGCTTTCTTGTCACCGCGAGCTTTTGTCAGCGAGCTTTTATAATGAAGGCGATACGCAACCGAAAGGACAGCTCTTTGAAGGTCATCGTCTATACCGACGGCTCATCGCGCGGCAATCCCGGCCCCGGGGGCTACGGCGCCGTCCTGCGCTACACCGCGCCCTCCGGCAAGCTCCACACGCTGGAGCTCTCCCGCGGATACGACCGCACCACGAACAACCGCATGGAGCTCTTGGGGGTCATCAGCGCGCTGGAGGCCCTCAACCGCCCCTGCGAGGTCGAGGTCCACTCCGACTCGCAGTACGTCTGCAACGCCTTTAACCAGCACTGGGTTGAAGGGTGGATCCGCCGCGGGTGGAAGACCTCGCAGAAGAAGCCCGTCAAGAACGTGGACCTGTGGAAGCGCCTGCTGGCGGCCAAGGAACCGCACCACGTGACCTTCCATTGGGTGAAGGGCCACGCCGGCCACGAGTTCAACGAGCGCTGCGACGAACTCGCCACCAAAGCCGCCGACGGCACCGGCCGCCTTGTCGACACCGGCTTCATCGAAGGAGAATCCGACTAACGGCACACGGACCCGCACCGCGCGCCACCTGCGAAAGGACGCACCATGATTCGAGTGGCAACCATCGGCACCAGCGCCATCACCGGCAGCCTGCTCGACGCCCTTACGAAAGTCGAGGGCGTCACCTTTGTGGGCACGCTCTCTCGCGATGCCGAGCGCGCCGCCGCGTTCACCGCCGAGCACCACGGCACCCGACCCTTCACCTCGCTCGATGAACTCGCCGGCAGCGCCGATGTCGACGCCGTCTACATCGGCAGCCCCAATGCGCTGCACTGTCCGCAGGCGCTCGCCTGCATCGCCGGCGGCAAGCACGTACTCGTCGAAAAGCCCTTCTGCGCCAACGCGCGTCAGGCGCGCAAGGTCTTCGCGGCGGCCGAGGCGGCGGGCGTCGTCGCACTCGAGGCCATGCGCCCTCTGCACGACCCCGCCTTCCACACGCTCAAAGATGCGATCGCCGAGCTCGGCGCCGTTCGCCGCGCGACCCTGCGCTTTGGCAAATACTCATCGCGGTACGACGAGATCCTTGCGGGGCGCCGCACCAACATCTTCGATTGCGCCATGGCGTCGGGCTCGCTCATGGACATCGGCGTCTATACGGTCGAGCCGCTCATCGAGCTATTCGGAACGCCGCAGCGCGTGTGTGCCTCCGCGGCGCTTCTCGACGAGCAGACGCGCGAGCTCACCGGCGGCGCCCTCGACGGGGCCGGAGTCATCATGGCCTCCTATCCGGGCATGGTCGCCACCCTCCACCACTCAAAGATCACCAACGACCTTGCCAGCAGCCAAATCGAGGGCGAGCTTGGAACGCTCACCATCGAGGGCATCTCCGCGCCCTCGACCGCGCGGCTCGACCTGCGCGTTGCGAGCACGGGCGGCGATGCGGTCGGCTACTCGAGCGCCCAGACCTCCACGCGCGCCATTGAAGCGCCTCACGTAGATAACACCATGGCCTACGAGCTCGCGGACTTCGCCCAGGCGATCGAGGCCGTACGCGCGGGCATGCGACCCTTTGAAGCACCCGCCGGGACCTTTGGCTCCATCGGGCATTTCCGCGATGTCACCCTCGCCTCGCTCGCCCTCATGGACGAGGCCCGCCGGCAGACCGGCGTGTCCTTCCCCGCCGACGGCGGCGAGGACGTGGATGCAGGCGCCGGTTTCGACGCAAGCGCCAATGCAGATGCAATCGCCCCGCAAGGCCGTTAGGAGCACCGCCATGGGACTGTTTGAGAAGATGATGGGACACGCGCGGGACTTTTCTCGCGCCATGGGCACAACGGACGAGGAAGTCGAGCACGCCGCCCGCATAAGCCCGCGCGAGGCGGAGCTCCGCGCGGAGCTTACCGACGACGTCGAGCAAGGCTCCGGTCCCCGCCGGCTCGCCCTGCTCTTTAGCGGCGACGTGCAGGGCGTGGGCTTTCGCTGGACCAACCAGAGCCTCGCCCAAGACCGCCATCTCACGGGCTGGGTGAAGAACCTCCCCGACGGCACCGTGCAGATGGAGATACAGGGCCCGCCGCAAGCGCTCGCCGCACACCTGGAGCGCATCCACGCCTACTACGCGCGCTTTGGCAATCGCATCTGGCTGGAAGCCGCCGACGACGCGGCCTGGCTGCCAAATGACGCCAACTTCGACGTGCGCTACTGAGCCACGCTCCAGCCTCATGTCCTCTGCGCTATCGCACCCATGTGACGCTACGGAGCCGGACTCGAACCTCATGCCCTCTGCGTGATCACATCCAAGCAGGCGCGTCTTCGCTTTAATTATCACATTTTCGCCATCATTTTTGTCGTGCGCCTCGCAAAGCCTTGTCAGCCCCTCTTTGTTCTGTTGAAATGCTATATGTTCAGTAGCGAGAGGAGGCCGCCATGGACACGCAGACACAGCCAACCCAGCCCACGTTGCGCCGCAACACCCGCCAGCGCCAGCTGGTCCTCGATGCCGTGCGTGTGCGGTGCGACCACCCCACTGCCGAGGACGTCTATCGCAACGTCCACGCCATCGATGAGCACGTGAGCCGCGGCACGGTGTATCGCAACCTCAACCTGCTTGCCGAGACGGGCGTCATCACCACCGTCAAGGCGCCGGGGGCGATGCGCTTCGACCGGCGTTGCGACGGCCACAGCCACGTGGTCTGCCGTCAGTGCGGCTCCGTGGCGGACACGCCGCTTCCCTACGACCCCGCGCTCGACGAGCAGGCGGGCGCCCTCACGGGCTTTGCCGTCGAGGCCCATAGCCTCGTGTTCGAGGGCCTCTGCCCCCAGTGCGCACCCAACCAGTATGCGCCTCGTACCATTGAGGCCGAAGCATAAAGCCAGAGCTGAGGCTTAGAGTCGAAGAGGGAGCCTAAAGTCAAGGCGTTCGCTTAGCGTCGAAGCGGGATCCTAAAGCCGAGGCGTTCGCTTGGGCTCGACGCCGATGCCAAAAGTCGAAACGTTCGCCTAACGTCTAAGCCGAGGCAAACAGTCGGAGCGAAAGTTAAAAAAGGAAACGCACCGCGGCCCTAGATGATCCCCAGCTCGACGCAGGCATTCCAAATGCCGTCGTCATCGACGTCCGTCGTGATGTGCGTCGCGCGGTCCTTGACGACATCCCACGCGTTGCCCATGGCGACGCTCGTCCCCACCGCGTCGAACATCGTGAGGTCGTTTTCGCCATCGCCAAAGGCGATCGCCTCGTCGGGCGTGATGCCCAGCCGCTCCAAGGTGGCGCGCACGCCAAAGTCCTTGCCGCCCTCGGCGGGGATGACATCGCAAAACAGTTTGTTCCAGCGAGTTGCCACCACGTGCTCGGTCTTGGAGAGGAACACGTCCTCGACCTCGGGACCGCCGAACACGTTGAACTGATACACCGGCAGCTCATAGGCCATATCGAGCAAGCCAACCTCGTAATCGAGGCCGACCTGCCTGCCCAGCTCGACCACGAGCGGGCCGCGGTTGTTCACGAACGAGCGGACGCCCTGCATCACGTACAGGTCGTACAGCCCCGCGCGGGCCTGCTCCACGAGCACACGGACGTCCGCATCGTCGATATGGGCGTCGCGGTACGTCCCACGTTCGTCAAAGCATAGCTGGCCGTTCATCGTCACGTAGGCGTCGAACACGCCCTTGAGCTCCTCCTGCATCTCCGCGACGGACCTTCCACTCGCGATGACCACGCGGACGCCCCGCGCGTGCATGAGCTCGATGGCGCGCCACGTGCTCTCCGCCACGCGATGGGTCTTAAAGCCCACGAGCGTACCGTCGATATCGAAAAATGCGGCCTTGATCATATCCGCTCCCCTACTGATCTTGAGCGCCGGGCCGATCGGCCGACGCACCATAGCTGCAACATGTAAGACGCCGGAGCGCCACATGCCCGCGGTACCCAGGCACACAGGCCCCTCTGGAGTCACTCGGACACACAGCCCCTAGAGAATCTCCAGAGCCCCGTCCTTGACCGTGAGGCCGATATCGCCCCGCAGCAAGTCGTCGATGAGCGTACCCACCAGCTCGAAGCGCCATCCCTCGCGCAAGGGGCTCCGCTCGGGGTGATCGATGTAGTCGAGCAGCCCGTCGCGGGAGATGATGAGCGAAGTCGCGACGCCCGAGCGGTCCGACACGAGGCGGATGAGCGCGTACATGAGGTCGATGACGCTCTCGAGCTCCGGGGCCGGCGTGCGGTGAGCGCGGCCGATGGAGGGCAGGTTCTCGGCGGGGCAGCGGACGCCGCGTGCGATGGCGTCGAGCGCCACCTCGACATCGCGCACGCTCAGCTGCTCGGTACCGCGCACGGCGCGAAAGTCCTCGATGGTCTTGGGGACGCGCCGGCACAGCGCCACCAGCACCTCGTCGGACATGACCCACTTGCGGGGGATGTCGCGGTCCTCGGCGCGATGCTCGCGCCAGGCGGCGAGCTCGCGGGCGACGGCGAGCTGACGGCGCGTGCAGGCGTTGATGCGCTTGACGCGCTTGAACGCGGAGCGGGGATCGCTGCGATAGTGGGCGGGATCGGCCAGGGGCCTGATCTCATCGCGCACCCACGCGGTGCGTCCCAGGGAGTGCAGCTTGGACTCGATCACCCGGTACGCGTCAATGAGGTAGCGGACGTCGTCGACCGCGTACTCGATCTGCTGGGGTGACAGCGGGCGGCGCGACCAATCCGTGAGGGACTCGGTCTTGGGCAGCGACACGCCGCAAAAGGAATGGACCAGATTGTGATAGGAGCACTGCGCGCGCTCGCCCAAAAAGCCCGCGGCCACCTGCGTGTCGAAGATCGGCGCGGGGCACACGCCGAGCGTGTGGACCAGCACCTCCATGTCCTGCGAGCAGGCATGGAACACCTTGAGCGTATCGACGTCGGCCATGAGCTCGGCCAAGGGCGAAAGGTCGTCGATGGTCAAGGGATCGATGACCACGCACTCGTCGGGCGTCGCCACCTGCACCAGGCAGAGTTTGGCGTGGTACGTGCGCTCGCGCAAAAACTCGGTATCGATGGCGATGGCGGCATGGCAGCGCGCTCGTCCGCAAAACGCGGATAAGTCATCATATGTGGAGATGTACATCTGTCTCCCAAGCTGGAGCAAACCCGCACTCGACACGGGTAGGATTACGTCATCTTGTAACTATACCCGCACTTCCGAGAACAGGGAACTCACCATGCGTTGCCTCATCATCCACAACCCCGCCTCAGGCCCCCGCTCCGACGAGATCTTCGACTTCGCCCGGGCCCTTTCACAGGCGGGCGACGAGGTGACCATGCGCTTCATCGGCGACGGCATGGAGCCCGAGGACGCCGCGGCCGACGTGCGCGAATTCGACCGCGTGGTAGTGTCGGGCGGCGACGGCACCGTTTCCAACGTGCTGGACCACATCCGCGACAGCCACGTCCCCACGCTCGTGTTCCCCTCCGGCACGGCGAACCTCTTCTTCAACAACATCGGCAACGCGCCCGAGCCCGCCGCGCTCGCCAAGGCGTGCCGCGAGGGTCGCACCAAGCGCGTCGACATGGGCGAGCTGTTCTGGAAGGCAGACGACGGCAGCGTCCAGCGCCACGGCTTCATCATCATCGCCGGCACCGGTTTTGACGCCGACATCATGCACAAGGCGGAGCCCAACAAGGGCGACATGGGCGAGATCGCCTACTTCCTCTCCGCGCTCGCCACGCCCGCGCCCACCGTTGCGCACTTCACCATCGAGCACGATGGGCAGGTTGACGAACTGGACGGCATCGGCTGCATGGTGGGCAACACCTCCGTCATCCAAAACGACATCAACCTGTTCCCGGACTGCCGCATGGACGACGGCATGATCGACGTCGCCGTGATCCAGCCCGCCAAGACCGTCGAGCTGCTGCCCACGCTGATCGCCGGCGTGCTCGATCCGGCGGGCAAGGGCCTCGGTCGCCCGCAGTTCACGCTCTTCCAGGCCAAGGAGGCGCGCATCACCTGCGAGCCCTCGCTGGGCATGGAGTTCGACGGCGAGCTCATCCACAGCAACACCGGCGTCTTTGGCGCGCGCGTGCTGCCCCAATGCCTCGACCTGATCGTGGACGACTTCGCCAAGCTGTAGCCCGCCGCCGGTTTTGAGGCAGCCGGTTCGCCGGCTTCCCGCAACAAATACGAAACACTCGACGGCCGCGTGGTTGCATGTACACTCCAGTATGCTATAGTGCCTAGCCATCACAGGAACCCGAGATCCCGAAAGGAGCCATCGCCATGAAGAAGAACACCGCCCTCTCCCTCAACAACTGGTGGTGGCATGACGCGTTTTCGGCCGGTCGACGGTGAGTCCTCGCACGCACATGCCACTTAGGTACGTTTTATGAGGCCTCCGGTTTGACCGGGGGCCTTTTTCTATGGCCCCCTCGCGTCATGCACCCGAGCACCCATCTTGCCAACAGCGATCACGCCATCCAACACTCATGTACTAAGGAGCACACCATGTCCCAGAACGCATCCGCACAGCCTTCCGGAACCGCCCGCAACGTCGCCGCCGCCGAGCGCGGGGGCCTCGACATCAAGAGCCTCGTCCTGCTCGCCGTCCTGCTCGCCGCGGGCTTTATCCTCAACTTCACCGTCGGCAAGGCGATCTCCACCATCTCGGGCGGCGCCATCGCCCCCGAGTTCATCATCTCGGCGTTCTGCCTCGCCATCCTCGTCATCCGGCCGAGCGTGCCCCAGGCGCTCATCATCGGCATGATCTCCGCCGCGGTCATCCAGGTGACCACCACGTCGCCCGGCATCGACTTCGTGGCCGAGGGCGTCGCCGCCATCGTCATGGCGCTCATCGTCAAGGCGGGCATGCGCACCGCGGCGAAGGCCGTGACCCCCGTCGTGGGCACGTTCGTCACCACCTTCCTCTCCGGGTTCATCTTCATGCTCATCAAGATGGCCCTCATGGGCTTTGCCACCGAGCTCGCCGCCGTCATGATGCCCGTCATCGCCCTCACCGCCGTCTTCAACGCCATCCTCGTCGGCGCGCTGTACCTGCCCATCAAGAAGGCCCTCGGCCTGAACGACTAGACCCTCGGCCTGAACGACGAGCGAAAGGACCACATGAACCCGATCATCGACATGCGCGACGTCTCATTCGCCTATGGAGGACAGGCCGACCTCGCACTCGCCAACATCAACCTCGCTATCGATGAGGGGTCCTTCGTCGGTATCATCGGGCCTTCCGGCGCCGGAAAGTCCACGCTCGCCAGCATCCTTTCCGGCGCGATCCCCCACCATTACTCAGGTAGCCTCTACGGCGAGACGCGCGTGGCCGGGCTTGACACCTGCGAGGTCACCCTCACCGACATCGCGCGCGTGGTGGGCTCCGTCCTGCAGGACATCGACGCGCAGATGGTCGCCTCGGTCGTTGAGGACGAGATGCTGTTCGGACTTGAGAACTTCGGCGTCCCCCACGACCAGATCGAGGAGCGCGTCACCGCCGCGCTGGACGCCGTGGGCATCACCGACCTGCGCGACCGCGAGATCGCGACGCTCTCCGGCGGGCAGAAGCAGAAGGTGGCCATCGCCGCGATTCTCGCCCTCGCGCCGCGCGTCCTCGTCCTCGACGAGCCGACCGCCGCGCTCGACCCGGCGAGCTCGCGCGCGGTCTTCGAGATCCTTCGAGAGGCGCAGCGGCTCACGGGCGTCACCGTGATCATCATCGAGCAGATGGTCGCGCTGCTTGCGGAGTATTGCGAGCGCATCATCGTCCTCGATCGCGGGCAGATCGCCCTCGATGGCGCGCCGCACGAGGTGTTCGCCCATGCATCCGAGCTGCGCGCCATCGGCGTGGACAGCCCGCGAACCGCCCGCGTCTCAAACAGCCTGTCCGACTTGGGGCTTGTCAAGGCAACGCTGCCGGCCCTGAGCATCGACGAGGCGGAGGAGCTCGTGTGTTCCGCGCTCCGTGACTCGAGCGCCTTGGCCGCCGCGGATCGCACCGAAGCGCCGTGTCCGTGCGCCACGACAAACGAGCCGCCGACGCGCTGCTTGACCGAGCAGGTGAGCAATCGAGCCGAAGGCACCGGGCGCGACGCGGCCTCCTCCCCGATGGTTGAGCTGCGCGGCGTCTCCTTTTCCTACGGACCGGGCTCGGCCTCCGTCGATGACATCGACCTCTCGGTGAAACGCGGGGAAATCTTGGCGCTCGTGGGGCAAAACGGCGCCGGAAAGACCACGCTCACCAAGCTCCTCAACGGGCTGCTCAAGCCGAGCGCGGGCAGCGTGCATATCGCCGGACTCGACACGCGCACCACGCCCGTGAGCGCCCTCGCCGCCCACGTGGCGACCCTCTTCCAAAACCCCGATCGCCAGCTCTGCCGCCCCACCGTCCTCGACGAGGTGGCGTTTGGCCTCGAGCTCCACGGCGTCGAGGTGCCGGTGGCCCGCGAGCGCGCCGCCGTCGTCGTCGAGCGCTTTGGCCTGCCCGCGGACGCCGCGCCCTTCAGCCTCTCGCGCGGGCAGCGCCAACTGGTCGCCCTCGCCGGCATCGTCGTGCTCGACCCTAAGGTGATCATCTTGGACGAGCCGACCAGCGGGCTCGATTACCACGAATGCATGACGGTGATGGAGACCGTGCGCGAACGCGCCCGGGCGGGCGCCGCGGTGGTGATGGTGTGCCACGACATGGAGGTGGTCAGCGATTTTGCCACCTCGCTCGCCGTCATGGCGAACGGGCGCGTGATCGCCTGCGGCCCCACGCAGCACGTGTTCGCCCAGCGCGACGTCCTCAAGCGGGCATGCGTCGCGCCGCCGCAGGTCGCCGCGCTCTCCGAGCGGCTCGCGTCGAGCGCCGACCCCTCGTTTGCCGGCATCACCGAGGTGAGCGACCTCGTCAATCGCGTAAAGGAGCTGATGGCCCGTGCGTAACGTCATCGACTACGTCCCCGGATCGAGCCTGCTGCACCGGCTCAATCCGGTCACCAAGCTCGCGATGGCCGCGATGATCATCATCGCCACGCTCCTTGCCCAAAGCTGGGCGGCGCTCGTCGGATTGTTTCTGATCACGCTCGGCCTCAGCGTCTACGCCGGCGCCTTTTCGCGTCTGGCGAGCCTTCTCAAAGTGCTCGTCCCCGTCGCCGTGCTGATGTTCGTTCTGCAACTCGCCTTTGTGCGAAGCGGCGATGCGATCGCGCTCTTCATCACGACCGACGGCCTGCAAACCGGTGGCAAGGCCTGCCTGCGATTGGTGGGCGTGGCGTTGCCGCTCGTGCTCATGCTCGCCGTCACCAAGCTCAATGACCTCGCAAACGCCTGCGTCGAGGTGCTTCGCATCCCGTACAAGTACGCTTTCACATTCACGACCGCGCTGCGCTTTGTCCCGGTCTTTACCCAGGAGATGAACGCGATCATGGAGGCGCAGACGGCGCGCGGCGTTCAGTTCGACACGCGCAACCCCTTTAAGAAGATGTCGCTCATGCTGCCGGTGTGCATCCCCCTGCTCGTGACCTCCGTGGGAAAGACCGACGCCACCGCCCTGGCGGCCGAGCAGCGCGGCTTTTACCTGCGCACGCGTGCAAGCTCCTACAAGCGCTACCCGCTGCGCGGCATCGACATCGCCGCGCTCGCCCTGTGCGTCGCGCTCATCGCATGCGCCGCAGTGCTGTGAGCCTTGCGGCCAGACCCTGCGCGCGTCGCGGCGCTGTGAGCTTTGCGGCCAGGCCGCGAGCCCTGCAAGCGGAGATCATGCCGAGATCTTTGGCGATTCCGCTCTTAGGAACGCCCATCGTCCTCGCCAACGCGGCCGGCGAAGCACCACGAGCTTTGGTGGGCCGTTCTTGTATCTTTGTCGAGGCCGTGCCGAAGCCCTAGCGCTATCTACGACGATGTGACCCCGCAGGCGGAAACGCCCCTGCACCATGGACCTTGCCGGCGGCGCTGTAGTCGCACGCTCCCCCACGCAACAACGTCGAGGCCATCGTTTGCGCACCCGCAGGACTCGTAACAGCTGGTCACGCACGTCCGCAGGACTCATAGCCACTGGTCACGCACGCCCGCAGGTCTCGAAACCACCGGTCACGACCGCCCGCAGGTCTCGAAACCACTGGTTACGCACACGCTGGAATCGAAACCACTGGTTACGCACACGCGTAAAGTTGAGACCAGTGGTTACGCACAAAATTTGCCTATTTTTGTGCGTAACCACTGGTCTCGATGACGAGATGTGCGTAACCGGTGGTCTCGATTCAACCACATGCGCAAACGACGCCATCGATTTGGCCGTGTGCGAGAACGACTTCCTCGATATCAAGATAAACGTAAGTGACGGCCCCCATCTGGCAATGTGGATACACGACGAACTCGCCTCGGCCATAAGGAGATAAAGCGGCCAAATCCAGTCATGTGAATAAATCGATTTTCGTCGACAGAACAACCGTTCAAACGCTTGCCTTGGCGAATTGTTATGGAGATACCGTTATGCCGTGACGCGATACCGCAAAATGTTCGCAAGAGCACCCCCGATTCTGCACCTTGCTTCGCTCTTACGCCGCTGTTGCAGCGTCGCTGCGTCTTGCATCGCCGGCAACACGGAAGCAGAGCCGCCACGACGTCCGCACCCTCTTGTCGAAGAGGTCAAAGGGCATCGCCACGCAGGTAAAGAATCACGGTGACGACATCGTATTCGCACCTCACCACGAAAGCGCGAGCAATGCGGGCGTTGGCGGTAGGGGGCCACCGACACGACCGCCAGCTCAGGCGGACGTCGACGGCAAGGCGCCACCGACACGACCGCAAGCTCGGGCGGGCGTTTGCGGTAAGGTGCCGTTGACACAAATGCCAGCTCGGACGGGCGTCGACGGCAAAGTGCCACTGACACAACTGCCAGCTCGGGCGAACGCAACCGTTATGGCGCAGACGACGCGTAACCGCGAACGCAGGCGACCGATGACGCTCGTCGCCTGCGTCCCTGCCGAGCATCACACCATTGGAGTCACACCATGCAACTGATCGAGCACCTTGACCAGCAGACACGCACTATCGTCGAGACGGGTTACCGGGAAGCGCTCGAACGCCCCGTGACCCTGCGCGCCAACACGCTCAAAGCAACTGTCGACGACGTGTGCCGCGACCTCAACGCGCGCGACATCGTATACGAGCGCGTGCCGTGGTACGACGACGCCCTCGTTGTGCGCGATGCGCGCGAGCGCGACCTATGGGAGCTCGACATCTACCACGAGGGGCATATCTACCTGCAAAGCCTCTCGTCGATGCTGCCCCCGCTCCTGCTTGAACCCCGCGCCGGCGCCGACATCCTCGACATGTGCGCCGCCCCCGGCGGGAAGACCGCGCAGATAGCGGCGCTTACCGGAAACGCCGCGCACCTCACCGCCTGCGAGATGAGCGCGCCGCGCGCGGAAAAACTCACCTACAACCTCGACAAACTCGGCGCCGCCAACGTGAACGTCATGCGCACCGACGCCCGCAAGCTCGACGAGTTCTTCAGCTTCGACCAGATTCTGCTCGACGCGCCCTGCACCGGAACGGGAACGTATCGAGCCGGAGACGAGCGCGCCGAGAAGCGTATGACGCCCCAGCTTCTCGCCAAGGTGACCAAGTCGCAGCGCGCGCTACTCGACCGCGCCCTCACCGTCCTCAAACCCGGTGGCACGCTCGTCTACTCCACGTGCTCCGTTCTTGCCGAGGAAAACGACGATCAGGTCCGCGCCGCGCTCAAGCGCCATCGCGACTGCGAGGTCGCGCCGATTCTCCTCGATGCACCCGCCGAGACGGAGCCCGACGACCAGCCCGAACGTCCCCGCGCAGCCAAGGATGAGGTTCGCCCCGCGATCCTCGCGAACGCCGGGAGCGGCCCGCTCCGTTGCCCCGCGCTCGAGCACGAATGCGCGCTTGCGGGCACGCTCACCGTCGCGCCCACGCGCCTCTTCGAGGGCTTCTACGTTGCCGTTATCAGGAAAAAGGCTCGTACATAGGCGGCGTTGCGCAAGAACGCTCTAATCGGGGGGGCATCCGCGCCGGACGCTCCCCACGCCGCGCGTCGTCGACACGGGATGGGCGCCATGTCGGAATCACCCCGCGGCGGAAACCCTAAGCGGGATAAGCCCATGCCGGATGCTCCCCACGCCGGGAGCGTTTTATTTCAAATGACCTTGATGTCGAGTGCGACATCGATGCCTGCCGTCATCAATGCGACATACCATGTATACAGCGAGCCCTCAATGCTTCTTGGGCTGGAGGCAAGTTGCGCCGAAGATGCGATATGCCCTTGAAGCGGCGCGCCCTCAATGCAGGGCACCCCTCCCTACCGTGCGCCCATCAAGGGGAGATCGAAGGCGCTTGCCAAAAAGATGCGCTATCGACGCTTGGAGCGATACCCGTTCATGAGCTCCTCGTCACGCCTGCGATCGCTGCGGTCCTTGAGGGCGGTAAAGGCGAGGTACGCGATCGCCACGGCGGCAATCGCGGTGACGATCACGAGCACAGGGGCCAAGATGTCGAGAGCGGCCATGACGGACACCATCCCTTCCGATACAAATCGAGCGCAAGACACACCATGCGCACCATATTCCGCAGCCTGCGTGCCACAGGGGGCGCGCGCATCGCATGCCGCGGGCCGCATGCCTTGAGATGCGGGCCGAAAACTGGGCGCCGCACAAGGGGCGCACGCGCCACGCACCGCAAGCCAGACACCGCACAGGGGACACGATCGCCACGCGCCCCGGTCCGCGCACCGAACAAAAGGGCACGCTCGCCGCGCGCCGCGATCCACGCACCGCACGAGGGACACACCTGTCGCGTGCCGCGGCCCGCGCGTATGCAGGGGACCCGCGCGCGGGATCCGCGCCGCTCAGGGGCACGCGCGCCGCGACCCGCACGCCGCGCAGGAACAAACACACCTTATCGCGCATACTGCGGGTTCAGCATAGCAGATTGCGCCGCACCATCCACCGAGCTACGCAAACCACAGAGCGATGGAGAGCAGATGTGCGCGCCCGCACGCGAATTAGCCCCATGCAGGCGGGTACAATGGTTCGGCACGTATCCTTCTCGTCTGAGGGAGCACCATGACCGATGAACTGACGGGCGCAGCCGCCCGAACCTCCGTACCGGACCCGCGACCTGACGCCGCGGCGCGCATGAGCGCCGAGATGGCAAGCGGGGCGAATGTCGAAAGCGCGAGCGCGACCAGCGTTCCCGCCATCGAACGGGACGAAGACGCCGCCCAGATCGAACCCGCGGAGGAAATCGACGAGCCCATCACCGTGAGCGCCGAGGTGCCCGAGACCATCGAGGCGACCATCGACTTTTCCGAGGTGGAGCTCGCGGACGAGTTTTCCGAGCCCGAGCTCGCCGTGACGCCGGGCGGCCTGCTCCCCATGGAGCCCTCGCCCATCGAGGGACGCCTGCGCAAGGCTCCCCTGCGCGTGCCTGACGAACTCGAGGAATGCGGCGGGTTCACGCTCTTTGGCCGTCGCATCAAGTCGCTGCTCTACACCACCGACGTCGCGGTCATCCGCAACTCGAACGCAGACGCCATCTTTGCCGTCTACCCCTTCACCGCGCAGCCCGCCATCACGCAGGCGCTGCTCACGGCCTCCGAGGCCCCGGTCTTTGTGGGCGTGGGCGGCGGCACCACCACGGGCAAGCGCGCCGTGCAGCTCGCCGCCGTCTCCGAGATGCAGGGCGCCGCGGGCGTCGTGGTGAACTCCCCCGCCCCGCCCGAGATGATCGAGCAGATCTGCGCCATCATCGACATCCCCGTCATCGCCACGGTCGTGCGCTGCGACGCGGTGGCGCACGCCAAGGTCAAGGCGGGCGCCAAGATCCTGAACGTCGCCGCCGGCAAGGACACCCCCGCCGTCCTGCGCCAACTGCGCGAGGCCTACCCCAACCTGCCGCTCATCGCCTCGGGCGGGCGCTCGTCACTCTCGGTGCGCGAGACGGTGCAAGCCGGCGCCAACGCCGTGATCTGGACCCCGCCCTCGGCACAGCAGCTCCAGGCGGACATGATGCGCCGCTACCGCGAGGCCGAGGTCAAGCCCGAGGTGCCCGTCATGGACCCCGTGGCGGCGGCCGACGTCAACCCGCTCGAGAGCGCCCGCGCGGACGTCCCCATCCCCGACGAGCTCATCGCCAAGGCCACGACCAGCGACCGCAAGCGCGCCCGCCCCTTCCCGCCGCTCTTCTTCAAGAACAAGCGCCGGTAGCAAACTTTTTTTGCCGCGACCGTTGCGCCAAGCGCGCCATGCACGGCCCACGGCAAAGCCCGCGTAGCACCGGACAAGCCTCCAACACCCCGCCCAACCCGTCCGTAGCAACCGGCTCGCTGGGCGGGGTGTATACTCCGCATCGTAGATGCCCTCAGGAGCCCGAGCGAAAGGAACCGCCATGCTCGTCACCGCCCTCGCCACCGCCAACGCAAACGACTACCTCTCCGAGCGCTTCCGCACCGCCTACGAGTTCCTGTCCCGTCCCGATCTGGCCGAACTCCCGCTGGGGCGCAACGAGATCGATGGTGAGGACGTCTACGCCAACGTGCTCGAGTACGACACCGTCCCTGCCGCCGAGAAGGAGCTCGAGGCGCATCACGACTACTACGACGTGCAGTTCGTGGTGCGCGGCGAGGAGCTGCTGCAGTACGCCCCGTGCGACGGCCTCGCCACCGTGCAGGCCTACGACGAGCACGATGATTTTTGCCTCCTCAAGACGCCCGAGCCCGTGTCCTCCATCGCGCTGCATGCCGGCGAGCTCGCCATCTTCGCTCCCGAGGACGCGCACAAGCCCGGATGCACGCTCAGCAAGCCTGCGCACGTGCGCAAGATCGTCGTGAAGGTGCGCGCATAACCCGCCTCACCACGGCAGCGCCCCGCGTAAAGGACCCCTATGAAGACCCTCCTCGCACAGCTCGCCAAGTTCGGCGTCGTCGGCGTCATCGCCACGGTCATCGACTTTGGCGTGATGAACCTCTTGCACTACGGCCTGCATCTCGACATCCTCATCGCGAACACCGCGGGCTTCATCATCTCGCTCGTCTTTAACTACGCGGCGAGCATGAAGTTCGTGTTCGAGCATCGAGACGGCATGAGCCGCACGCGGGAGTTCACGATCTTCCTGATCCTGTCGGTCATCGGCCTGCTGCTCAACGACGGCATCGTGCTCATCCTCAACAAGGGCGTCGCCCTCGAGGCCAACATCGCCAAGATCGCCGCCACCGCGCTCGTGATGATCTACAACTTCGTGACGCGCAAGATCTTCCTGGACGGCACGGGGGCGTAACGCGACAAGTCCCATGGGCGCTGCCCGGCCGCGATCCGGCGGGATTATGGAATGGGCAGCGCGGTTGGTCCCAAACCCTAGTGCAACGTTTTGACCCCTCGGCCAGAATCCCGAGGTCAGCACAACGAGGTGGAGTCGGCCGCGCAAGGCCCCATTCGTATGCTTCTTGTGCGAACGCTTACATTTCCCTGACCAAGGGCGTATAGTTTGCCAAGTTCACCGCCACCGGTGACGATTGTCGCCCCCGTTGCAGGAAGTGATGATTTGCGCGCAGCCCTCGCACATCCCAACACTCGCCAGTTCCTCAAGTTCGCGCTTGTGGGATTTGCCTCCCTGGCCGTCGAGTACCTGTTCTTGGGTTATTTCCTCCAAGCGCTCAGCATGGACTACCTCCTAGCCACCACCATCGCCTTCATCATCTCGATCGTGGTCAACTACATCCTGTCCATGAAGTACGTGTTCTCGCACAAGGAGGACATGAGCCGCAAGCGCGAGTTCACCATCTTCGCCGTGCTCTCCGCAATCGGCCTGGGGTTGAACGACCTGTATATGTTCATCGGCGTGAGCCTCCTCAACGTGGGCACCATGGCCATGAAGCTCATCTCCACGTTCTTCGTCACCTGGTACAACTACTTTAGCCGCCGCAAGTTCCTCGACGCCGGGCGCGGCTAGACAGGCCCACATCGGGCCCGCATCCAGCCGCCGCATCAGGGCGTCGTTCCTCAGCCCAACACAATTTGAGCCGTCCGCAAGGGCGGCTCTTTTAGCTTCCGCCCGTACCCGCATGGCCGGCCCTTTCAACTTCCGTCCGCGTCTGCAAGGGCGCGTCTTCTCGTTTCCGCCCGCGTCATCTAAGGTGGCTCCTTTAGCTTCGGTCTACAAGGGCGGATCTCTCGGCTTCAGGGCATTGCGATGAAGCTCCCCGGCGTTAAAGGGCCGCACTGATGGCCGACGTTGATTGACCGACATTGATTGGCTGCGCTGATCAAGCAACGTCAATCAGTCGGCATGTATCAACCGACGTTGATCGGACGGCATGCATCAGTCCACGCCGATCGACCACTTCAAGAACCCTCAACCTTAGAGTGAGGCTTGAAACTCGTGACGGACCCCAAGCCCATCGAGAATCGTTCCCCCATTCATGATAGTCGCAGGTAGACGCCATGTTTTGCAACTGCAGCACCGAAGATGAACCCTCACCTTAAAGGTGAACTTGAAACTCCAAACTTGCTTCATATTTCCGCAAAGCCGCAGGTAATCAAAGCCTCAACCTTCAACTTGAACCTTAAAGAATGTCTAACGTTCAAGTTGAACTCGAACCCAGTGCTACTATGCTTCTTGTCAAATGGTAAGCAGACAGACGAGGATGCACATGGAAGCAACTCCAAGCCTGCACGCCACGTGGCGCAAGGGTCGTACCCGCCGCCTGATCACGGGCGCGGGCGTCACCGCTGCGCTGTTCGCGAGCGTGCTGTTCCCCGTCCCGGCAAGAGCAATCACCACCGAAACCGCAGCCACGCTCACCGAGACCCAGAAAAAAGTCGAGGACTCCGCCGCCGCCCTCGATAAGGCGGCCAAGAACCTCGATGCCCTCCAAGAGCAGATCGTCCAAAACGAGGCCCGCATCGCCGAGCTCGAGGAAAAGCTCCCCGAGGCCCAGGACAAGGCGAGCCGCGCCATGCGCGAGATGTACAAGCACAGCAAGAGCTCCAACCCGCTGATGAGCTTTGTGCTCAACACGCAGAGCCTCGACTCCCTGATCTCGGGCATGAAGTACATGGACCAGGTCAACGACGCCAACGTCGATGCCGTGCGCGAGCTCAGCGACATGCAGACCGAGCTCGAGGCCGAAAAGACCAAGCTCAACGCCGCGAAGGTCCAGGCCGAGTCCGAGAAGCAGTCCGCCCAGGACGCCCTTGAGCAGGCCCAGCAGCTGCGCGAGGCCGCACAGGCCCAAGCGGACGCCGAGGCCGCGGCCGATGCCGCCGCGCTCGAGCAGGAGGCCGCCTCAAACGGCGCCTCCGGTCCGGTCGAGGCCCCTAGCAACGGCGCCGTCAACTGGGACACCGACCAAGCCTCCTTTATCGCCGAGTGGACCGGTCGCATCGACGCGTACCTCGCCGGCTCCCCCCTCGAGGGTCAGGGCGTGACGTTCGCCACCGCCGCCTGGCAGTACGGCGTCGACCCGCGCTTCTCCCCCGCCATCTCCAACACGGAGAGCTCCAAGGGTCGCCATTGCTTCTTGCCCCACAACGCCTGGGGCTGGGGCAGCTCGAGCTGGGGCAGCTGGGAAGAGGCCATCAACGACCACGTCGCGGGCCTGGCGCGCGGCTACGGTTACACCATCAGCGTCGCGGGCGCCAAGAAGTACTGCCCACCCAACTGGTTCAACTGGTACAACAACACGCTGTCCGAAATGAACCGGATATAGCATCCGGTACAAACCGAGATGAGAAGGGGTCCCACGGGGCCCTTTTTCTTTGCGGCGATCGATGCGCCTGTAGAAGGCCGAGAGACGCGCACGGGTGCGAGCAACCAACACGTGCCGCAGCGGCGAACGCACCGCATGGCTGCAAGCACCCCGAGGCAAACCCACAGCACAAACTGCCGAGGCACGCACACAACAAGAAGCGCTCGACAAGGCGCTCGCGACAGGCCGCTCTCCCCCACGACCGGACGCAACCCGCGCATTCCGGTGGTAAATCGGCTTAAAACGGGGTACGATACCTCACAGTTTTGCACATACGACCTTTAGTTAGGAGCACCTATGGAGCGTCCGAACGCCTGGAAGAAGTACGACGAGGCGGCCCTGGCCGAGCTCGAGGACCTGTGCGGCAAGTACCGCGCCTTCATCAGCGAGAACAAGACCGAGCGCGAGTGCGTCACCAGCTCGATCCAGCTGGCCGAGGCCGCCGGCTACGTGGACTTGGCCGCCTGCGTCGCCGAGGGCCGCGAGCTCAAGGCCGGAGACAAGGTCTACGCGGTCAGCCACAACAAGACCCTCATGCTCGTGAACCTGGGCCGCCGCCCCATGGAGCAGGGCCTGAACATCCTCGGGGCTCACATCGACTCACCGCGCCTCGACCTCAAGCAGAACCCGCTCTACGAGGCCGGCGACATGGCCTACCTCGACACGCATTACTACGGCGGCGTGAAGGCCTACCACTGGGTCGCCACCCCGCTCGCGCTGCACGGCGTCATCTGCAAGAAGGACGGCATGACCGTCGAGATCGCCGTGGGCGAGGACGCCGACGACCCCGTGTTCTGCATCTCCGACCTGCTCATCCACCTTGCGGGCGAGCAGATGGAGAAGCCCGCCGGCAAGGCCGTCGACCACGAGAACCTCGACGTGATCGTGGGCGGCCGCCCCGTCGTCATCGAGGGCGACGACGAGGCCAAGGAGCCCGTCAAGCAGATGTTCCTCGACATCATCAAGGAGAAGTACGACATCGAGGAGGAGGACTTCCTCTCCGCCGAGATCGAGGTCGTGCCCGCCGGACCTGCGCGCGAGATGGGCTTTGACCGCTCCATGATCTTGGGCCACGGCCAGGACGACCGCGTGTGCGCCTACACGTCGCTCGCCGCCCAGCTCGATGTGCCCCAGGTCGAGACCACGAGCGTGACCCTGCTCGTGGACAAGGAGGAGATCGGAAGCGTGGGTGCCTCCGGCATGACCAGCCGCTTCTTCGAGAACTCCATCGCCGAGATCATGGCTCTCGCCGGCGATGACTCCCCGCTGGCGCTGCGCCGCGCGCTCGCCAACTCCCGTATGCTCAGCTCCGACGTCTCCGCGGGCTTCGACCATCTCTACGCCGACCGCTTTGAGAAGAAGAACGCCGCCGTCATGGGCCACGGCCTGTGCTTCAACAAGTACACGGGCTCCCGCGGCAAGGGCGGCTCCAACGACGCCGACGCCGAGTACCTCGCCCTCATCCGCGACATCATGGACGAGGCGGGCGTCGACTACCAGACCTGCGAGCTCGGCCGCATCGGCGCGGGCGGCGGCGGCACCATCGCCTACATCCTCGCCGAGTACGGCATGGACGTGATCGACTCCGGCGTGGCGGTGCTCTCCATGCACGCCCTGTGGGAGGCCACCAACAAGGCCGACGTCTACGAAGCCTACAAGGGCTACAAGGCGTTTATTTCCCGCGCCTAGCCTTCGCGCCGCTCACCGACCGCGGACCGCAGCCCCCGTGCCGCCCGGTCCGCGGTTTTTTATTGCGCGGGCAATGCACCGCCGATTCCCGGCCGAGCGCCGCCGATCCCCGGCCGCCGCGCTGCCATCGCTTGGCCGTCACGCCGCCGCGTCCCCCTGCATCGCCAGCTCCCCCGCATCACCCGCATGAGGCACCCCTCCACCCCACGCCACACAAGGAGACCCATGATCCAGGTCATCATCTCCCCCGCCAAGCAGATGACCGTCGACAATGACGCGTTCGCCCCGCGCGGCATTCCGCCTTTCCCGGAGCGCACCGAGCGCGTCGTGCGCGCCCTGAACGACATCGAGCGCACGCAGGGCACGGCGGGCCTCAAGGCGCTGTGGGGCGTGAGCGACAAGCTCTTGGCAGAGAACGTCGAGCGGCTGCACGGCTTCTCACACATCTCGGGCGCCGAGCAACTCGCCCAGCCCCAGGTGTCGCGCCTGCTGAGTCCCGCGATCTTTTCCTATGTGGGCATCCAATATCGCAGCATGGCCCCCGAGGTGCTTGATGAGCGGGCGCTCGACTGGCTGCAGGACCATCTGTGGGTGCTCTCCGCCCTGTACGGATGTGCGCGCCCCCTCGATGCCGTGCAGCCCTATCGGCTCGAGATGGGCGCCAAGCTGGCCGTCGACGGAGCTCGCAACCTATACGCGTTTTGGGGCGACGCCCTGGCACGCGTCATCTGCGGGCAGGGCGACGCAGGAGGAGGCGAGACGGCGGTCGTCAACCTGGCGAGCGCCGAGTACGCCAAGGCGGTCCTGCCGCATCTTGATGAGCAGACACCGGTTGTGACCTGTGTGTTCTCCAGCAGCCTGCGCAACGGCAAGCCCGTGCAGAAATCGACCGAGAGCAAGACGGCCCGCGGCTCGATGGTCCGCTGGATGGCGGAGCACGGCGTGGAGTCCCTCGGGGAGCTCAAGCGCTTCGACGTGGGGTTCCGGTTCGATGCGGGCCTTTCCACCGAGGACGGCCCGCGCAAGACATTCGTCTTCATGAGGGGCTGAGCCCCCACCTCAGAAAAGGGACCGTCCCTAATTTGAGGTGGGGGCTATTGGGCGGCGGCGCGGATCAGCTCGGGATCCACATGCGCGCCCGCCGTCGCCACCACGGTGGCGGCCACGCGATTGGCGCGCGCCAGGGCCTCTTCGGGACCCTCCCCGCGATGCAGACCGACCATGAGCGCGCCGATGTGCGAGTCGCCCGCGCCGATGGTGTCGACCACCCGGGTGGCGACGCCCGGCACGACGCCCCGGCGAGATCCGTCGTCAAAATAGCAGCCCTCGCTGCCGAGCGTGGCGAAGACGGTGTTCTGCACGCGCCCGCGCAGCGCCGCGACTGCGGAGGGAACGTCCCCGAACGCGCAGGACGCGGCGGCGTCCACGCCCCTGCACGCGGTGCCGGGCACGGCGCCGGACATCTCGCGCACTTCGGAATCCGCGGCAGGATCGGCCCCCTCCCACCCACAATCACGAGCGGGCGATTCCCCATCGCCAGCGCACGGCGCAGCGCCCCCGCAGAGCCTGCCCGCGAGCACCATCGCCTCGTCGCCGTTCATGTGCAGCACGGGGTGCAGGTCGCAGACGCGCTCAAGCAGGTCCAGCGGCACCGCGTCGGGCCGGGGCCCGGGCGTAAAGCAAATCGTCTTATCCGCGCAGCAGCGCTCCAAAAACTCGACGACCACCGGCCCGGTGGGGTCCTCGACCTCAAGACCGCACACGTACACCGCGTCGATCTCGTCCATGTCGAGCACATCGAACCACGCGGGCTCGTAATGGTAGTCGGCGCCGTGATACGCCACGAAGGTCCGCTCCCCGTCGGGCTCGACAAAGCAGTAGCAGCAGCCGTTCTCCATCGAACCGTTATCGACCAGCACGGGAACCCCCTCGGCCGCCAGGCCCTTGCGCACGAAGTCGCCAAAGGCGCCCGTGCCGACGGGGCTGAACAGCACCGCGGGCTCCCCCAGCGCGTGGGCGACCGCGAACGCGTTGAACGCGCAGCCCCCGAGCGTCATCCGCTGCCCGTACACGACCACATCCTGCGCCGTGCGCGGCAGCCTGTCGACGTTGATCACCACGTCGGCGCACGTCACGCCAACGAACAGCAGCTTTCCCACGGTTGCCCTCCTTGCGGCTCCCCACTTACACCATGACGCATGGTACCATTCACCACCTCGCGTTTTCGTGAAATCGGGCAGCTTGCGGTAGGATAGAGGGCGTTCATGGACCCACGCAAGCAGAACGGAACACACCTTTGAGCAGCGAGCAGGGCACGACGCGCCACGCGGTATCGGTGGCGGTGCCGGTCTACAACGTAGAGCGCTACCTCGCCCAGTGCCTCGATTCCATCCAATCCAGCCTGGGCAGGCGGCTGCAGCTCATCATCGTCGACGACGGCTCCACCGACGCGAGCCGCGCCATCGCCGAGCGCTACGCCGAGCGCTACGCCGAGCGCGCGGGCGCCGACCCCTCCCTCCCCGATGTGGAGATCGTCGCCAAGCCCAACGGCGGCTACGGCTCGGCCGTCAACGCGGCGCTCGACCGAGCCGACGGCACGTACGTCGGCATCGTGGAGCCCGACGACTACCTCGACGGCGATCTGTTCGGCGAGCTGTACGCCATCGCCGTCGAGACTGACCTGCCCGACGTGGTCAAATCGACCTACAAGCGCGTGTGGATGCCCGACACCCCCGACCAGCGCATATGGGGCTCGCTCCTGCGCCATCGCGGCGTGCGCACCTGGGAACGCGGCTGCACCACGCTCGGCGAATCGCCCGAGCTCGTCCGCTGGCACCCTTCCGTATGGTCCGCCATCTACCGCCGCGATTTTCTCCGCGAGACGAACACCCGCTTTATCGAGGCGCCGGGCGCCGGCTGGGTCGACAACCCCTTCGTCATGCGCGCCATGTGCCAAGCGCAGCGCATAGCCTTCACCGACGACGCGTGGTATTGCTACCGCGAGGACCGTCCGGGCTCGAGCAGCGTCACCAAGGCCCCCACGCTGTCCCTCACCCGCTGGCTGCAGATGGCCGATGAGGTGGCCGCGAGCCGCTGGTCCGCCGACGAGGGCGTGCTCGCCTCGCTCGCGAGCATCGGGTTTCGCTACGCATCCCACCTGTGGGACACGCCTGAGGCGGAGGACAGTCAGGTTCGAGAGCTTCTCGCGCGCGTCATGAACGCGATCCCCAAACATGTGGCCCTTGCCCTGGATGACGTATCGCCCGCGGCGAAGCAGCGCTACCTCGCCATGACCCACCAAGACGGAGACGCCGGCGGCGCGGGCGCCTACCGGCTCGCAATGCTGCGCGAGCTGCTGTATTCCTGGCGCGAGAACGGCCTGTACTTCGCCTGCGAGCGAGCCGGACTGCACCGTCACGCCGCCGACGCCCCCAAACCCCGCTAAGGAGCATTCGTGTCCCTCGATCCCACAACCGTCGAAGCCGTCCAAACCGTCGATGCACCCAGCGACACCCGCGGCACCGCGACGACGCATGCACCTCTCGTGTCCGTCATCATCCCCGCGTACAACGTCGAGGCCTACGTGGAGGCGGCGGTGCGCTCCGTGCTCGACCAGACGCTCGCGGACATCGAGGTCATCGTCGTTGACGATGGGTCCAAAGACGCCACGGGCGAGATACTCGACCGCATGGCGCAAGACGACCCGCGTCTCACGGCCCTGCACGTGCAAAACGGCGGCGCTCCCGCCGCGCGCAACCTCGCGATCGACCGGGCGTGCGGGCGCTACCTCGTGTTCGTCGATGCGGATGACGAGTGCGCCCCGACCATGCTCGAACGTCTCGCCCAGATCATGGACCGCGATGGCTGCGAGCTCGCCGTCTGCGGCTTCGAGATCGTCACCACCACGGGGTACGGCAACGGCGAGGACTCCGGCGACAGCACCTACGTCGAGGTCAAGCAGGTGCCCGACGCCGTGTACCGCACGGCCGACGAGTTCCACCGCGCCTCCCCCGCCCTGTTCGACAGCAACATGTTCTACCCGCCCTGGAACAAGATGTTCCTGGCGAGCCGCCTCAACGACCTCAACATCCGCTACCGCGACGTCTTTTGGGACGACTTCCCCTTCGTCCTCGACTACATCCGCGACGTCCAGAGCGTCAGCATGACCAGCGAGCCGCTCTACCGGTTCTTCCGCCGGCGGGCCGACTCCGAGACCGCCCGCTACCGCGACGGCGTGTTTGAGAAGCGCGAGACCGAGAACAACTGGATGCGCGATCTGTACCGCCATTGGGGCATGGAGGACGACCCGACCGCGGACGAGATGGTGAGCCGCCGCTACATCGAGCGCCTGGTGGGGTGCGTCGCGAACGAGTGCTCTCCCAAGAACCCCAAGACGTTCGTGCAAAAACGGGCCAAGGTGGCCGAGATGCTCGCCTCGCCCGCCGTCAAGCCCGCACTCGCCTCGGCCCGTCCGCGCAGCGCAAAGATGCGCCTCATGCTCGTGCCGTACCGCATGCACAGCGCCACGCTCTGCCTGCTCTCCGGCATGTTCATCGAGTGGGTCCGCGGCGCTGCGCCCACGCTGTTCGCCAAGCTCAAGGCCACCAGGTAGACCGGCGCCCCGTGGCATCGAACGCGGGTCGGCATGGGCGGCGCCCGACAGGCGGCACGCTTGAGGCGCGGTGACGTCGCGCACGGCGCAATGGATCAATCGATCTTAAGAGAACCCTATGGAACGATGCACGTCTCCATAGGGTTTCCTCGTGTGTTAGAACTTTGCGTTCCTTCGCGTCGAGGGGTGGTTTTACCCCCGCGCGGGTACGAGAATCTCGTGAGCGATCACGAGAGGTACCAAGCATGTCCACATCCCAAGACCAGGCGCGCACGCGCACCAACACCATAGAAGACGACGACGCCACGACGGTCTGCACCGCGCACGACCGCCGGAGGGAAGCTCCCCTCGACGCGGTGGAACATGACGTGGCGGAGGCGAGTGCAGCCGCGACGAACGCGATGGGCGTCGGTGCGACGAGCGTGATGACCGCCGGAGCGACGAGCGTTATGGGCACGGGCGCGGCCCCGACCGGTGGGTCATCGCCCGTAACCGAACTGACAGGTGGGCGCAGCCCATACGCCGCATACCTTGGATCCCCCGACACGCACATCGGCGCCACACAGCCCATCGCCGTGCGCAAAGGCCTGTTCGAAGGCATCTCCGTCGCCCAGGTCATCGCGGCGTCGGCGGCAGCGGCGACGTCGATGCTCCTCGCCTCGCGCATCGGCATCGCCGGCTCCGTCATCGGCGCCGCCGTGAGTTCCATGATCACCGTCATCTGCTCGCAGCTCTACCGCAACGCCCTCGATGCGAGCGCGCAGAAACTCAAGGCAAAGCAGGCGTCCTCGGGCCTCGCGCACGGCACGGCGATGAGCGACTCGGCGGTGACCGAACCCAATGGCACGTTCGCCGCGCCGTACGCGGCCCGACTTGAAGGCCGGGACCTCACCGCGCGCATAGCGCCCACCAAGCTGCAAGCGCGCGCCGCGGCAGAGCGTAGCGCCACCAAACGCAAGGTCGCCGTCGTCTCCGTCGTCATCGCCGTCGCGGCGGTCGCCGCGAGCGCGGGCATCATCATGCTCACCACCTCGGGCGAGGGCCTCGGCGTAAAAGTGCCCTCGCTCTTCGCGAGCACCGACCAGCAGGCCGTCGCCCCCGAGGACCCCGCCGATGAGCTCGCCTCCTCCACGCCCACACCGCAAGACACCGGCGCGCCGTCGACCGACGGGCAATCTACCAACCAGTCGGGGGCGACTGGCGGCGCCACAGACGCGGGTGGTCAGGACGCGACGGGCGGAGGGGCCGCGGGCAACGGGCAGTCCGGTACCGACGGGTCCACCTCAAACGGCGCAACCGGCTCAGACGACTCGACAGCCGGCAACGGCGCCGGCAGTTCAGATGCCGGCAGCGACACGGGAACATCCGGCGGCGGCTCTGCGAACGGCGGCACCACGGACGCGCCCAGCACGGGCACCGGCCAGTCCGGCTCCTCCACCGGCGGCAAGACGGACACCTCGACAAACGCCGTCGTGAACCCCAGCGCTTAGGACGTGATCCGACCTGTCCAATGTGTCACGCGGAAACGGGGCGCTCGATGCTACCATGGTTCTTCGCACACGTATGAAAAGAGACCGCCATGGCACGCACCGTAGACACCCCAACGCTTACGCAGAACAACCGCATCTACCTGTATCGCCTGCTCTCCCACGAGCTGGGCTGCGGCAAGCAGGTGTTTCTGCCCACCGTCGAGGGCGCCCTCGCCGGCGATCGCATGACCGCCGAAGACCTTGGGTACGAGAGCACGCGTGCGCTTCTCGAGGCGCTCGATGAGTTCGTGAAGCTCACGATATTCAAGGGCGGCCGCATCTACGCGACCGTCATCGCGCAGCCTGTATGGGACGAAGCGCTCGTCGCGCTCGAATCCGGCTCGTCGGCAAAAAGCGATGGCGGGTCAAAGTCGGGCAAGCCGTGGAAACGCAAGAAGGCCGATAAAGCCCTCAAACCGGTGCGCCCCAAGCGCGTCAAGCGCCCGGAGCCTGCGTGCGACGCGGCCGTCCCTGAGGCACCCGAGAGCGCCAAGGGCACCGCAAACGCTCAAGCAGTGCCTGAGAACACCGCGCAGATCTCGACGGATCAGGAAACGGTAGCGGAACCTGAACGCGCTACGGCTGCGCGGGAAACCTCATCGGGTGCCGAGCGCACTCCGGCTCACCAGGACGCGCTAACGGAACCCAAGCGCATCGCGGATGAGCGGACATCGCCGGCAGGCGCCGTTCACGACAAAGTAGCCCCGTCAGATCCGGCAGGCACGGAGCAAGCCACGGACGCCCCGGGGAAGCCAGCGGGCACAGGGCGCCTCGCGCCCGGACAAGCTGCCCAAGAGGCCGTCGTAGAACAGGCGGCAGCGGACGGCGCAGCACCCGATGGAACAAACGAAGCGGCCGACGATCCGGAGCAGACCTCCCCACACGACGCCGCCCTCACCTCACCGGCGCCCGCGATCTCCCTCACCGTGACGTACGACCCGTACAGTGGCATCGACCGTGAGGTCAAGCTCGAGTCGCACCCCGTGACGGTCCCCGATGCCGCAGCTGCCGATCGCGCGAACGGCGTCCAAGCACCCGGCGCCGCCACGCACACATCCGATGCCGGCGCAACCAGTGACGCGCACGCGTCCTCTTCCGCAATCGCGCAGGAAGTCTCACCGAAGCCCCCGGTGCAGGACGAAAAGGAGGCACACGTAAGCGCTGGGCACGCAGTCGCGGCCGCACCCGTCTCGAACACGCGCGAGCCCGGCGGCGCCGCAGCATCCGCCTCGCTTGAAACCGTGTACGAGCCCACCTGCGCCCACACGCCTTCGGACTCCGATCAGCAGAACACCCCTCGCTCCGATGAGGCGCCTATGCCATGCCGCGTCGATGCCCCCGACTCGTCCGTGACGCACCCCTCGCTCAGCACGAACCAAGACCTCGCATGCGAAGCGACTGCCGTAGCAAGCCCCGCATCATGCGCGAACGAGCCCTCCTCGCAACCCGTACCCCTCGACCCGAACGTTCTCGCCACGTACCCCAAGGACTTTGCCGCCGAGGTGTACCCGCCCAGCGACGCCATCGCCGATCTTTGCGAGCTGCTCCCCTACGGGACCGAAGTGTTCACGCTGCTTGCCGAGGATTACGAGCGGGCACGCAAACTTGAGCTTGTAAGTGGCACTCGCGCCCGCGCAACGTTCCCCCTGCGCATCCAGCACGCCAACTCTGTCGAGCCGATCAGGATCACCCTCAAGAAACGCTCTGGATCAGGCCTCAAGTGGGAGCTCTGCGCCATCGAATAACGATAACGACACGAAATGTTGCAGTAGATTCTAAGGTCCGCGAGCATACAAGTTATAACGACAAGCAAATCCCGCAGGTAGATGCCATGTCGTTTTTTAGTCAACTTTGACGGGCATCGATTCACTGCAACATTTCTAACTTCGCTATGCCACCAACGCGCGAAACGTCAACTTCATTGAAATAGAATTGGGCTGCCTACCTGCGTAGACAGCCCAATTGAACACTTTTCGATCACCCGGGACCCTCATCACATGGCGAGGGACGCCCGTCCACTAATCACGCGTGAGCTTACGATGCACGCGGTGCGGCTTGGCAGCGTCCTCGCCCAGGCGAGCGATGCGGTTCTCCTGATACTGCTCGAAGTTGCCCTCGAACCAATACCAGTTGCCGGGGTTCTCGTCGGTGCCCTCCCACGCGAGGATGTGGGTGGCCACGCGGTCGAGAAACATGCGGTCGTGGCTGATGACCACGGAGCAGCCCGGAAACTCCAGCAGCGCGGACTCGAGCGCGGAGAGCGTCTCGACGTCGAGGTCGTTGGTGGGCTCGTCGAGCAGCAACAGGTTGCCGCCCTGTTTGAGCGTGAGCGCGAGGTTCAGGCGGTTGCGCTCGCCGCCGGAGAGCACGCCGGCGCGCTTCTGCTGGTCCTGGCCCTTAAAGCCGAAGCTCGCCACGTAGGCGCGGCTCGGCACCTCGTTCTCGGCGACCTGCATGATGTCCAGGCCGTCGGACACGACCTCCCACAGGGTCTTGTCGGGGTCGATGCCGCCGCGCATCTGGTCCACGTAGGAGATCTTGACGGTCTCGCCGATCTCCAGGTTGCCGCTGGTGAGGGGCTCAAGACCGCAGATGCACTTGAACAAGGTGGTCTTGCCCACGCCGTTGGGACCGATCACGCCCACGATGCCGTTGCGCGGCAGGGTGAAGGAGAGGTCGTCGATGAGCACGCGGCCGTCGAACTCCTTGTGCAGGTGCTCGGCCACCAGGACCTTGGAGCCCAGGCGCGGGCCCACGGGAATGCGGATGTCGGTGTAGTCGACCTTCTGGCTGGCGCGCGCCTCGGCCTCCATCTCCTCGTAACGGGCCAGACGGGCCTTGTTCTTGGCCTGACGGGCCTTCGGGGAGGAGCGCACCCAGTCGAGCTCGGCGGCGATGCGCTTGGCAAGGCGCTCCTCGCGCTGACCCTGCGCCGCCGCGCGGGCGGCCTTGGTCTCCAGATAGGTGGAGTAGTTGCCCTTGTAGGGGTAGAGGTGACCGCGGTCGACCTCGCAGATCCACTCGGCCACGTGGTCGAGGAAGTAGCGGTCGTGCGTGACGGCGAGCACGGCGCCGGGATAGTTCTTGAGGAAGTGCTCGAGCCACAGGATGGACTCCACGTCCAGGTGGTTTGTGGGCTCGTCGAGCAGCAGGAGGTCGGGGGCCTCGAGCAGGAGCTTGCACAGGGCCACACGACGACGCTCGCCGCCGGAGAGGATGTTCACCGGCATGTCGGAATCGGGCAGCTGCAGCGCGTCCATGGCCTGGCCGAGCTTGGAATCGATGTCCCAGCCGTCGGCAGCGTCGATCTCATCCTGCAGACGGCCCATCTCGGCCATGAGGGCGTCCATGTCGCAATCAGGGTCGCACATCTCCACCGAGATCTGGTTGAAGCGCTCGACCTTGGCGATGAGATCGGCGAAAGCCATGCGCACGTTCTCGATGACGGTCTTATCCTCATCGAGCGGCGGCTCCTGCTGCAAGATCCCCACCGTGTAGCCGGGGGTGAGTCGCGCATCGCCGTTGGAGACCTCCTCCAAGCCCGCCATGATCTTGAGCAGGGTCGACTTGCCCATGCCGTTAGGACCCACGACGCCGATCTTGGCGCCCGGGTAGAAAGACAGGGTCACGTCGTCGAGGATCACCTTGTCGCCATGCGCCTTGCGCGCCTGGTACATCTGGTAGATGAATTCGGCCATGAACGGCTCCGTTTCTTGCGGGATTACGCAGTCATATGACGCCATTGTCGCATGAAACCCGACGCTGCAGGAATTCTCGATACCTCAATTTGGGGACAGACCCCTTTCTGAGGTGCCCCCACCTCAGAAAGGGGTCTGTCCCCAAATTGAGCTTCGCGTTGAGAAGAAGAAATTCCGGATGTATCGCCAATACTCCATCGCCTATCAAACAGCCCTGCAAAACTACAACGCATGCACCGACAACTCGATGCGCTCTCATTTAAAAGACGGCCTCCACGACGCTTGGCAGACCTGGGGAGAGCTCGGCTACCGCGACGAGATAGACCTCGCGCGCCAGACCATTGACAGCATCACGCGCAAAGGACTGTTGAGCCGCAGGGAAAACGCAAAGCACACCCTGCTCACCTCAAAGCTGAACGACCCCATGTACGGAGATTACCTTCAAACATCGGTCTTCCCAAGCAACGCGCTGGAGCAACAGAGTTGGACCAAGGTTTCATTTGATGCGAGCAATCTAAGCAAGAACACCTCGAGCTCGGCCCATACGGTCGGAGCAACGGCGGGACGTTCGTGGCTGTTCGGCCTCATCAAGGTTGCGGGAAATGCAGGCGCGACCAACGCGACCAGCACCATGACGGCGATGGATGACAAATCGACCATCGCGTTCGAGCTCGCTCAAATCCCCCTGATTCGTCCGTAGTTCGACCCCGCGCTGCTCGAGGCGCACAATTGGCGCTGGGCCGACGGGCAAAAGACCCGCATGCTTTCCGATGGAGGCAATCCCCCGGCGGACGACCTGTGCGCGTACGCGTCTTCGGTAATCGTCGCCCGAAACATAGAGGCGTCCGTCGTTCAAGCTCTCCGAATCCGAGGCGAACACCCTCATCAACAGCATCGATGCGAGCACCGACGTGCAACTCGGGGTCTTCTCCATCAAGGCGGGCGCCGGGGGCAACCTGGGAAGCAGCACATCCGCTTCACGGATCACGGAAAACAAGATCACCAGTCCGGGCATGCAGATCATCGGCTTTGTCTGCACGCCCCTGGCCAAGTGCCCCGACCCCGAGAACGGTCTCAACTGGCTCGATGACTAACGTCGGACACCTCAAAAGGAGAGAAGCGTCATCTTGAACGCGGATTTCCACCACTACGCGACCTATGTGGCCGCGCGATTCGCAGGCCATTCGTCCAATGAGTCGATCACCATCGCTCGCGCCGCTCAGTATGTCGACGAATCCAGCGCCTCATTGATCAAATCCGAGCTGCTGGGTGATAATCCGGGCTTCACGCCCACACCGACCATCGAGTCGTTCGAGCGACTTGCGAAAAAGAACCTTTTCACGAGTAAGTCGGAGCTTGACGATACGCGGATCATCTGGACGTCATTCCATTTTTTACCAGGCAATTTTCCCTGCGATGGCGGGTGGCCCTACGAAGGGAAGCGAAAATGGCTCGCGCGGACAATCGAGCCCGCGGAGGAGTGGGACACCCTTCTCGTCTGCCGGCCCAACTCGACGCTCGCGGCGGCTATGATCAACGACCTCGCAGCGCATCGAGACGAAAACTACCATCTGTACCTGCTGGGAATCCGGATGCATGTGCTGGCCGACACATGGGCGCACGAGGGTTTTAGCGGAACCTGCAACTGGTGGATCAACGATCTCGCAAGCACGCCGACCTGGGCCAAAAGCAACGAACCCATAGGCTTCAAAGCGGGAACGCTCAAAAAGCTCGCCATAAGCAAACCGCTTATCACGACGTCGGCCGCGCTGTCGTGTGACTCGTACTCCTATTTGGGCCATGGGCGCATGGGGCACGTGCCCGACCTCCCCTATGCGTGCTACACCTATCAACCGCATTGGTCGCAACGCGAGTTTGAGAGGAACAATCCCGAGGCGCATATGAAGGCGTTCCGTCAAATGATCGAGGCGATGAGCGTTTTGAGGCGAGGCGAGGGAACATTCGCGTGCAGGACCTATTGGGAAGAGCCGAGCGAGCGCCACGGTCAAATGGAGGAGATCGCGGGCATCTTTGGCAACCGCGCCGGCTACGACGGAGCACAGGGCGAGCGCCAATGGGGGCATCTTGTCAATCAACTCCGCGAGGGTCAAGGCGGGCTGCCCCCACTCGATCCCGAGATGTGGATGAGCAGTGCAAGCACCCAGGCGGAGTCCAATCGGAATAAAACAAGCTATTACCTGTTCAATAAGGCGGCCAGCATCCACGCCGCATTCGTTCAGGATAAGATCGCAGAGCTCATGGGCAATGAGACGAGCTGATGGGGGTAGCCTGGCTCAGCTGCGGCAACATGGATGGCGGCGAACGCATGCGCCATGCAGGACGGCCGATTGCAGCGCTTGGTGAAGACCGGGAGGGCACACGCTCTCCCGGTCTCGCTGTCGTAAAGCAGGGCTGAGACGAACGGAGGCAAGAAAGGCTGCTGACAATCAATCCCAGCCACGAGCGCAAGGCTAACGGCGGTCGGCGCAGCCAACGTCTTGGTGCTTAACTGCTAGGCAACCTCCTGATATTGGAAGCTCCGCTCATAAAGCGCCTCGGGGGCGATATCAATGTCGCCATCGCACCATGTCAAAATGCCATGCTCGATTCGAAAATCCTCGAGTACACTCTCATTCTCAAGCGGTTCAAAGGCCGGCATAGACAAAAGGCAACTTGCGTCGAACAGGCGAGTTTCCCCCGTCGAGAACGTAACAAGCAGAACGCGCTCGCCGACATAACGCGCGTGAGAAACCTCAATTCCCCCAACGGGCTCTCCGGCATATGCGATGCCATTTGTAATGTACATGCTGCCTCCTACGCGAGCGGCTCAATCTTATCGAAGGGTTTTCCGGCAACTGCGAGATTCCACGCCCTATACAACTCATCTTCATGTAAGGCCAGCCAACCCGATACGATGCGCAGCTGCTTCGCCGGGAGGGAGCCGGCAAGCAGCTCCCCGTCTATAGCAACAGAGGCCCTATATTCACCATAGTAGACATGAACATGCGGCTTATGATGCTTCTCACCATCCATGTAAATCATCTTGATGACAATCCCAAGAAATCGACTCAGCTCTGGCATACATCCTCCCTTTATCTGCCTCTAGCATACCCAAAACATAGAAATCATCCTCGTCTAAAACTTCTCCAACCTCGGGAAATTATTCTTGCACCGACGCAGCGGCTCGCCTTGATTGTCGCCCCTACGAAACAGCAACAGTGGGGCAACGACATCCCACATGGGGCTTCTCTTACTCAGCGAAAAACTCGTCAGCCAGCAAAAGCCCCATGCACCGCGGGCCGAACGTTGAACGTCGGGCTGCGGCGCACGGGGCTTGCCGTTGCGTTATGTACGGAGAAGGCTTGTGCGCAGTTTACAGTCCCTGGGCGGCGTACCTGGCCTCGGTGGCCTCCTTGGCCGGGCGCCACCAAGCCTCGTTGCCGCGGTACCACTCGATGGTCTCCGCGAGGCCCGCGGCGAAGTCCGTGTGGCGGGGCTCCCAGCCGAGCTCGCGGCGGAGCTTGGAGCTGTCGATGGCGTAGCGGCGGGCGTGGGCGGGG
>SAMEA3387485__coassemble_838_pt1 | contig 65229 bp, 50 predicted proteins | sample SAMEA3387485__metabat2_high_PE_042 | metagenome-assembled genome bin SAMEA3387485 (sample SAMEA3387485) | Felis catus | biome: Faeces | place: United Kingdom | collected 2012 | reverse complement strand
CGTTTTGCCTGCTCACACCCACCAACCATCCAATTGCAGAGATTTCGACCGTCCAATTGCAGCATTTTTAACCTTCCAATTGCAAATCGCATGCTGTCCGCGCAAGACCCGAACCGTCAAATCCGAGCCATTATGCACAGAGGGCCGCCGGCTTCCGGCGACCCTCATGCCCATTCGTGTTGTGGGAACGGCTCTTGGGGCTTACTCGTCCCAAGCCTCGCGGCCGCGCAGGGCGCGCAGGCCGATGTCGTGGCGCAGCGTCTTGCCCTCAAAGTCGATCTTCTCGCAGGCGGCATAGGCGAGGTCGCGCGCGGCCTCGAAGGTGTCGCCCAGGGCGGTAACGTCGAGCACGCGGCCGCCGGAGGTCACCAGCTCGCCATCCTCGTTCACGGCGGTGCCGGCGTGGTACACCGTCACGTTCTCCATGGCCTCGGCATCCTCGATGCCGGTGATGACCTTGCCCTTCTCATAAGAGCCAGGGTAGCCGGCGGAGGTGAGCACCACGGAGACCGCCCACTCGTCGCGCCAAGCGAGCTCGACCTCGTCCAAGCGCTGCTCGGCGCAGGCGAGCATGACCTCAACCAAGTCGCTGGCCAAGCGAGGCATGAGGACCTCGGTCTCGGGGTCGCCAAAGCGGGCGTTGTACTCGATGACCTTGGGACCGGCGGGCGTGAGCATAAAACCGCCGTACAGGCAGCCGCGGAAATCGATGCTCTCGCGGTTGGCCTGGGCGATGGTCTCGTTGAGGATGCGGCACATCTCCTCGTGCTCCTCGGGCGTCACAATCGGCACCGGGCTGTACACGCCCATGCCGCCGGTGTTGGGGCCCTTGTCGCCCTCGAGGGCGCGCTTGTGGTCCTGCGAGGTGGCCATCGGGCGCACCGTCTTGCCATCGGTGAAGGCCAGCAGCGTGCACTCGGGACCGGTGAGCATCTCCTCGATGACCACGGTGCTGCCGGCGGCGCCGAACGCGCCGTCAAAGCACTCATGCACGGCGTCCAGGGCCTCGTCGAGGGTGAGCGCCACCACAACGCCCTTGCCCGCGGCCAGGCCGTCGGCCTTGACGACCACCGGGGCGCCCTGCTCGCGCACGTAGGCAAGCGCGGACTCCTCGTCGGTAAAGGAGCCGTAGGCGGCCGTGGGGATACCCGCACGGGCCATGAGCTCCTTGGAGAAGCGCTTGGAGCCCTCGAGCTTGGCACCCTCGGCACCCGGGCCAAAGCACGGGATGCCCGCGGCGCGAACGGCGTCGGCCACACCGGCGACGAGCGGCGCCTCGGGGCCGATCACCACCAAACCGCAGCCGGTCTCGCGTGCAAAATCCGCCACAGCGGCGGGGTCCTCGGCATCGAGAGCCACGTTCTCGCCCGCGGCGAGCGTGCCGCCGTTGCCCGGCGCGATGTAGAGCGTGCCGCATAGCGGGGACTCGGCGAGCTTGGCCGCCAGGGCATGCTCGCGGCCGCCGCTGCCCAGCAGCAGGATGTCGATGGTCTTCTCAGGTGCGCTCATGCGTCCTCCTTATACGCTAGCGGGCCCCAAACGGAGCCCGCCTTTTCACAACCAGTTTTGTTGTCTCCCGACCCTATGCTAGCGGGTCGCAGCCACATCAACCCAACAGGTTTGTGTAACGGGCTTTCCAAGTGCCGGAGCTTGGGGCGAAAGAGAAAGACGCGCGCCTCGCGCACGGCGCCCGACGATTGAGCCCCAAGGTGCGGTGCTTGGGCAGGCCGCTACCAATCCCGGACGATGGTCTGCTCGCGATCCGGGCCCACGGCGACAAAGCTCACCTTGCAACCGGCGAGCTTCTCGATGTAGGCCACGTAGTCCTGGGCGGCCTGAGGCAGCTCGTCAAAGGTGCGGCAGCCGGTGATGTCGCACTTCCAGCCGGGCAGCTCCTCGTACACCGGCACGGCGTTCGCAAACGCGGCGGTGTGCTCGGGCACGGTGGTGTAGCGCGTGCCGTTCACGTCGTAGGCCCTGCAGACCTTGATGGTATCGAACTCAGATAAAACGTCGAGCTTGGTCAGGGCGATGTCGGTCAGGCCGTTCACGCGGGTGGCGTAGCGGGCGATCACGCCGTCGAACCAGCCGCAGCGGCGGCGGCGACCGGTAGTCACGCCGTACTCATAGCCGACCTCGGTGAGGGTGCGGCCGTCCTCGTCCGTGTCGTAGTCGAGCTCGGTGGGCATGGGACCGGAACCCACGCGGGTGGTGTAGGCCTTCATGATGCCGAGCACGCGGTCGATGGTCTTAACGCCCACGCCGGAGCCCGTCACGGCGCCGCCGGCGGTACAGTTGGACGAGGTGACGAACGGGTAGGTGCCGTGGTCGATGTCGAGAAGCGTTGCCTGGGCACCCTCGAACAGGATGTTCTTGCCCTGCTCCACCAAGTCGTTGAGCAGGATGCCCGTCTCGCAGATGTAGGGGCGCAGGCGCTCGGCCATGGGCAGATAGGACTCGCAGATCTGGTCCACCGTGTAGGTGGGCAGGCTGAAGATGCGCTCGAGCTGCGGATTCACGCGGTCAAGGACGGCGGCGAGCTTGGTGCGGAACGTGCCCTCATCCAGCAGGTCCTGCATGCGAATGCCCACGCGGGCCATCTTGTCCTGGTAGCACGGGCCAATGCCGCGCTTGGTGGTGCCGATGTTGTTCTTGCCCAGCAGTTCCTCGTAGGCGCCGTCCAGGTCGACGTGATACGGCATGATCACATGCGCGTTGCCCGAGACCTTGAGGTTGGCGGTGGAGATGCCGTCACGCTCGAACATGTCGATTTCCTCGAGGAGCACGGCGGGGTTCACCACGCAGCCGTTGCCGATGACCGAGATGCAGTCCGGGTACATGATGCCGGAGGGCACCTGGTGCAGGCCGTACTTTTTATCGCCCACCACGATGGTGTGGCCGGCGTTATTTCCACCCTGGTAACGGACGACGCAGTCGAACTCGGGAGCGATCAGGTCGCAGATCTTGCCCTTGCCCTCGTCGCCCCATTGGGTTCCCACCAACACTGTTGACGGCATGACTACTCCTCATTCCGTGCGAACGGGCCGCTCCCGCGCGCAGCTCTTGCAACCGGGTTCCTTCCCGGACCTGACCTCAGTGGGGTCAACGTTCCCATTATAGGCATGCAAAGGGCCCGTGCCGCCAACGATACGGCACGGGCCCTCATTCCACCATTACTCAATAGCGAGTGCGCGCAACGGCAGGCGAGTTCTATTCAACCGCGTGTTCGTCGATCTCGTAGAACTTGGTCGACGCGGGCAGGAACATCAGGTCGACGTCGCCGATGGGGCCGGAACGGTTCTTGGCCACGATCACGCGCGTGATGCCAAAGTCCGGACGGTCCTCGCGCTCGGCCTCGGCCTCGGTGCTCGAGCGGTCCAGCAGCATGACGATGTCGGCGTCCTGCTCGATGGATCCCGATTCGCGCAGGTCGCTCATCTGCGGGCGCTTGCCCGTGCGGCCCTCGAGCGAACGGTTGAGCTGCGAGAGCATGATGACGGGGACGCCCAACTCTTTAGCCATGATCTTGAGGCCACGGCTCATCTCGGACACCTCGACGGCACGGTTGCCGTTGTAGTTCTTGCCCGCCGGCGGATTCACCAGCTGCAGGTAGTCCAGGATGATGACGGCGCGCTCCTTGTTGTGGAGCATGCGTCGCGCCTTGGCGCGAATCTCGGTCACCGTGGTGCCGGGGGTGTCGTCGATAAGGATGTCGAGGCGGCCGAGCTCGGCGATCGCCTCGTTGATGTTCGCCCACTCCTCGGGCGAGATGCGGCCAGTGCGGAAGTTTGACATGTTCACCATGGCCTGCGCGCAGATAAAGCGCTGCGCGATTTCCTTGCCGGACATCTCCAGGGAGAAAAAGCCCACCGTGTAGCCATCCGCCGCCGCGTTGAGCGCCAGGTTCAATGCGAACGAGGTCTTACCCACGGCCGGGCGGGCGCCCAAAACTACGAGCTGGCCCTCGCGCAGGCCCATGAGCATGCGGTCGAGGCTGGGGTAACCCGTGGGCGCGCCGTGGACGTCGCCACCGGCGCGGGCCACCTCCTCGGCCTCTTGATACGCCTCGGTCATAAAGTCCGAAAGACCCTTGTACGAGCTCTTGACCTCGCGCTCCGTAACGGAGAGCAACATGGACTCGGCACGCTCGATGACCTCCTTGGTGTCGAGCGGAGAGTCGTAGGCAAGGGCGCTGATCTGGTTGGTGGCGCCGATGATCTCGCGCAGCATGGCGTCGCGCCGCACGATCTCGGCATGATGCTGCCAGTGGGCGAGCGCGAGCGTGTTGCCCATGAGCTCCAGGATGTACGCCTCGCCGCCCACGGCCTCGAGCTTGTCGATGGAGCGCAGGTAATCGATGAGCGAGATCGAGTCGATGGGCATGCTGCTCTCGTACATGCTGGACATCGCGGTAAAGATCGTCTTGTGCGAGGGGCGATAGAAGTCGTCGGGCAGCAGCTCGACGAGCGCCTCCTCGACCACCTCGCCCGAGAGCATCATCGCGGCGAGGACGTTGCCCTCGGCCCCGGTGTTGTTGGGCAGGCCCTTGATCGCGCCAAGGTCGGTCGAACCCGTTTGCGACCAACTGTTGCTGACGATTTCCACGCGGCCTCCTCATGCCATTCGCAGCCTGATTACATCGGTAGGGATGTTCAATGGTAGGGTATCCGGTGCATTTCGCAACCAATCGGCAGCAATTTGGGCCCTTGCCGCGCGCATGTGATATTCCACACACGCATGGGGATAACTAGATACGCCCCATCTGCACAAAGAGCGGTTATCAACGTTCTCCACAATGTGAACAGAGCATGTGGAATAGTTTTCCACACATGCGAAAGGAGCAAGACTTGTGCGTAGAAGCGGGTGCGCGCACTTTTACACAGTGGAGTGTGTGCTCGTATTTTAGATTTTTTCGCAGGTAGATATGGGTATCTTCAGATATGCACCTCGACTAGCCGGCAAGGATGCTATTTTGAACTGCACCTGCGTCCTGTGTTGCGACCCGCGCTAGCTGCGAACTCTTCCGAGTCTCAATCCGTGACCTGTGGATTTCTTCTTTCAGAGTCAAAGAGCTCCGTCGTGCCAAAAACTGATCAAAAAGGCTCGGGCCCCAGGATCAAACAAGCTCGGACCACCAGGACGCCTCGCTTAAGCGTGCGGCGAAGACTGGCATTGACATCGATGACCGCTATGCGCGGCGCCAGAGCACCTCACCCAAGCGCGAGTCGAAGACCAGGGCCAGTCGCACCGGCGTGAAAACGTGAATTCGGGACCGGCGCGTTCAAACCGGCCGATCGGCACGCGGCTTTGGAGCCGGCGCGTTCAAACCGGCCGTGCACAAAAAGGCCCCGCGCACAGAGCGCGGAGCCTTAATCGCGTACACGAAGATGCGCGTCGCAGCACGTGCTACTCGGCGGCAGCCTCGGTCTCAACCTCAGCGGTCTCCTCAGCGGCGGCCTCGGTCTCCTCGACCTCAGCCTCGGCCTCCTCCTCAACGCCCACGAGGACGATGATGGAGGTGCGGATATCACGGTAGATGGAGATGGAGACCTCGTGAGCACCGGCAACCTTGATGGGCTTGCCGAGCTCGATGCGCTTGCGGTCGACGTCCACGTCGAGCTGAGCCTTGACCGCGTCGGCGATCATGGCAGCGGTGACGGAACCAAAGAGGACGCCCTCCTCGCCGACCTTGGCGTCGACGGCGACCTTCTGGCCATCGAGCTTGGCCTTGAGGGCCTCGGCGTCGGCCAGACGAACGGCCTCGCGCTTCTCGATGTTGTGACGACGCTCCTCGAGCTGCTTGAGGTTACCCTTGGTGGCAGCAACGGCGAGCTTCTGCGGAATCAGGTAGTTCTCGGCGTAACCCTGAGCGACGTCGATGACGTCACCCTCGCCGCCCTTGCCCTTGATCTCACCAAGCAGAACAACTTTCATGGGTACCCTCCCTACTTCTTCTCGCGAGGACCGCGGGTGGACACCACGGGCACGGCGTACGGCAAGAGAGCCATCTCGCGGGCGCGCTTGATGGCGTTCGCGATGTCGTGCTGATGCTGCGTGCAGGCGCCAGTGACGCGGCGCGGCTTGATCTTGCCGCGGTCGGTCATGTACTTGCGAAGGAGCTGAGTATCCTTGTAGTCGATGTACTCAGTGCCCTCCTTGCAGAACTGGCAGTACTTGCGACGCGGCTGACGGGCAGAATAATCATTAGCCATGTCTCAATACCTTTCGTGACGGCGGTACAGGCAAAACGCTGCACCGCCAACTACATATCATCCCTAGAACGGGATGTCCTCATCGTAGACGTCGACCGCAGGGGGAACCGGAGCCGCCATGGGCGCCGGGGCCTGCTGCGGAGCGGGCGCGGGGGCGTAGCCGCCCTGCTGGCCATAGGACGTAGTCGGCGCGTATCCGCCGCCCTCGCCCTGCTGGCCGCGGGACATGAACTCGATCTCATCGACGATGACCTCGAGCTTGCTGCGGCGCTGGCCGTCGCGCTCCCAAGAGCTGTAACGGAGCTTGCCCTCGATCGCGACCTTCGACCCCTTCGAGAGATAGCGCTTCACGGCCTCCGCACGGGTGCCGAACATCGTGCAGTCCACGAAGTTCGGGTAGTCCTCCCAATCGCCCGTCTGGGGATTGCGGCGACGGTCGTTGACCGCCACGCCAAAGCTCAGGACCTGCGTGCCGCTCGAAGTGGCGCGCAGTTCGGGGTCGCGGGTGAGGTTACCGGAAATGTTGACTCGATTGATGCTCATACGTGTTCACTACCTCTCACGCGGCGAATGTGGCGCCGCATCCATACAAATGACCTACTCCTGGTCGTCGCGACGGACGATCATGTGGCGGATCACGGCGTCGGTAATACGAAGCACGCGATCGAGCTCCGCGATGGAAGCCGGGTCTGCATGGAAGTTGATGAGGGTGTAGTCACCTTCGGTGAGCTTGTCGATGGCGTAAGCGAGCTTGCGCTTGCCCCACTCGTCGACGTTGTCGACCTTACCATTGCCCTCGGCGATCGTGGTGTCGATGCGCTTCATCACGGCGAGACGAGTCTCGGGATCGAGGTTGGGGTCAACGAAGAACAGCAGTTCATAAGCCTTCATGTGGTCACCTCCTCTGGACAAACGGCTTCGGGTCGTGAAGGTGCGCCCGAAGCAGGAAAAGACGTGCTAACTATAGCCGAGTCTGCACATCTTGCAAGGTGAACGACCGCATACCCCATGACCTCCACACATCCTTTGACGCCGCCGTCAAAAGCCTGTGATCCGCCACGCAATGAGCATGCCATGCCGTTCAGACAAAAAACGGCGACCCGTCGCGTCTCTTCACCTCAGCAGGCGGGCACATCTCTTACCGCCGATGTCTCGCCGCAGGTCAGGCGAACGAGGTTCTGTACAGCAAGACGCCCCGCACGCGATTGCTCCGTAGAACAACCACACACGGGGCGTCGGTGTCTTCACCGTTTTGTCACGGGGACATCAGGCCTGAATCGGACCGTTTTCTTGCGGCTCATCATCATGCGAGGTAATGGGACCCAAGGGGATCGGCCTCTTCGAAGCATCGGGCTCGACAGGCACCTCGCTTGAGGAATCCACCGCCTCGCCGGAGCTGCTCTCGTCCTTGGCGGGACCGCAATCGCCCTCGGCCTCACGCCCCAGAGCCTCCCTTTGCGCCCCGGATAGACCCTGTTCCTCGGCAATGCTGCGGGCAGCCGCCTCAGCCGCCTCGCGAGCGGCCTCCTCATCAACCGCAGGCGCCGTGTATTCCTCCGAATCCAGCGGGACGACTCGCTCGAGGGAAGCGGCAGACGGGGCCACCGGCACCTCGGCGAGGCTCTCTGCGTCCGCGGTCTGAGCGAGCCGGACGGGCGCAGCGGGCTCGACAGGGGCGGCGGGCTGGGCAGCCGCAGCGGACTCGACAGGCGCAGTGGGCTGCGCGGTGGCAGCGGAATCGACAGGCGCAACGGGCTGAACCGGCGCCGCACACGAGCCACAGGCTGCAGAATCAGTCGTCGTGGCGGCTTGGGATCCGGACTGGGACCAGCTGGCGGACTGGGCAAAGTCGTTGCCGTTGGAACCGGGCTGGGCCGTTGACGCGTCGGGCGCAGTGGGGTTCACCGGAGCGCCCATGCCGGAGTCGGACGCGCCGCCACGATGCGGCACATCGCTGGGGAGCGGGTCGGCGGAAACGCCCCAACGATGCACGTCAAAGCGGCAGAACCACTGCCCCATGGCGTTCATCGACAACAGGCTCATGGCCGTCGAAATGGCGCTTCCCACAAACGCAAGTGCGATGACGACCACGATGAACAGCAGCAGCGGGCCAGCGCCGATGCGCAAGAGCTGCTCGAGGAGAAAATGCCAGCCGTTCATATACGACCCCGACAGGCCCACGAACGCCGTCGCGCTCATGACGCCGCCCATCACGACCAGCATGAGAACCAACGAGACGACGAACGCGTACACTCCCGAGATAGCCCCACCGATCAACGTCACGAGCAGCACCTTCAAAAAGCCGCCAAAATCGCGACCGATCATCTGGAACAGACGGTTGAGGCGCCACCCGGCGGAAAAGCTGTCGTACAGGGTGGCGCGAAGGGTCGCGGCCTGCAGGAAGGTGCCCATTGCGATGCTCACCGCCATGGTCAAGATCGACATCGCGGCACCCGAAGCCATAGCGGTCGCAACGCTCACGGCATTGCCCGCGGTAAGACCGGTAAAGAGCATGTACAAGGAGCCCGGAAAGACCACCTGCAGCACCAGCGCGATGACGAACCCCAGGGAGAGAGACACCAAAAACGCGCGCCCGCCCGTGGAAAGCACCTTGCCGTAGTCCACCCCACGCTGCTTGGGGGCGGCGTCGACCCCCCACGCGGTCAGACGGGCCCATTCAAGACCGTAGCCCATCAGGACGATCTGCCCCAAGATCGGAATCCATCCAACCAAGGTGAGAACCAGAACCGGCTTGACCCACCCCTTATCGCGAGTGAGCATATGCCACGATGACATAAACCCGAGATTTTGCGCGTTCATCATTCCTCATCTCTTTCGAAGAGCCTGTTTTCATGATGCAGTGTAGCCCGACACATGCCCGGCACACGCGCGAACGCCCGGGATTAAGCGCTGCTTAAGGCGCACGTGCGCGAAACCGCCCTCTACATCTGCGGAAACCACCCGCCATATGTGCGTAAACCACCGGTTGAAACAACAAGGTTCGTTTCAACCGGCCGCTTACGCACAGAAATGCCCCTGATAATGTGCTTTACCAATGGTTTGAAACGATCAGCGTGTTTTCAAACGGTGGTTTACGCACATAACAGGGCGCGGTATACAAAAAAACGAGCCGCCGGGGCTCGCTGCGTCAAACAATGATGGCGGAGGAGGAGGGATTCGAACCCTCGTACCCGGGGTTACCGGATAAACGGTTTTCGAGACCGCCGCATTCAACCACTCTGCCACTCCTCCGTAGAAGTGAAAACGGCGCGTACCCATGGGGAAGACGCGCCGCTGAAAGTTCTGGCGGAGAGTCAGGGATTTGAACCCTGGAGACGCTTTTGGCGCCTACACGATTTCCAATCGTGCTCCTTCGGCCACTCGGACAACTCTCCGTGAATGCAGGGGCTATTGTACCGTAAATACCGAACGGCGCAAGCGTCATTATGAGAAAGATTGCAAAACCCGCCGCGCGCCGTCGAGCCGGACGCATCGAACCTCCGCTAAGATTGATGGGCGCAGACGCGCCTCGCGAAGGGAGATGCCGTGGTTCCAGCTGTTTTGGCGGCGACGCAAAGCGCCGCATCGATCTCATCCGCAGCGGGCCAAACCGTCGCCATCCCCATCGCCTTCGAGATGCTCGCCGTCATCGTCGCATCTGCGGGCGGCGTGCTGTCCGCCCGTGAGAGCAAGCTCGACCTTATCGGCGCCATCGGCCTGGCGGTCATCGTGTCGCTGGGCGGTGGCTTGATCCGTGACGTCATCCTGCAGGTGGGCGACGTCTACATCCTTCGACAGCCGCTGGCGCTGCCCGTCTCCATCGCCACCGCCGCCGCCGTGTTCATGTTCCCCATGGTGGTCGAAAAGCCCGACCGCCTGGTCGCCGCCCTGGATATCTTCTCGGTGGGCCTGTTCGCCGTCATGGGCGCGGACAAAACGATGGTCTACGGTTATCCGCCCGTCACCTGCGTCATGATGGGCTTTTTCACCGCGGTGGGCGGCGGCATGCTGCGCGACATCTGCCTCGCGCGCGTACCCTACATCTTCCAGCGCAGCAACCTCTACGCCATCGCCGCCATCGCGGGCGCCATCGCCTACATGACGCTCATCGAGTGCCTGGGCATGTGGAACATCGCCGCCGCGACGATCAGCGTCGCGCTCACCATGCTCATACGCTGGTGGTCCATCCGCTACAACATCATGAGCCCCACCGAGTTCGACCCGCACAAGCTTCCCGAGCCCGTCAAGAAGGTCGCCCGGCCCGTGGTTCGCCCCATCCAGCGCGCCGGCCATCACGTGAGCGCAAAAACGAGCCAAGCCGCCGCCCGCGCACGCGACCGCAAACGGCACCGCCGCCAGCAAAATCGCTAGGGCGCGGACCCCGTGCGAGACGCTCGGCTGTTTTCAAGCCCCCCGCACGAAGCCCTTCCCTGTCTCTACCTACAGCACCGTCATGCTGAACGTGTAGGAAGCGCTCTGGCCGGGGGCGAGCGTCGCGATATCGCGCTTATGCTCGAGCACATCGTCCTCGCTCGTGAGCGTGGCGTGCCCGGTCCAAGGCTCGAGGGCGACGAACGGGGACTCGCCCTGCGCGGACCAGATGCCGATATAGCGGAAGTCGGGGAAATCGACACGCACGCCGCGGCCGCTCTTGGTGCCGCGAAGCGTCAGCGTGTTGCCCGGGACATCCGTGAGCATGACCGCATCGTGGGCAAAAAGCTCACGTGAGATGGGCAGGGTGTCGGCGTTCTCGACGGGCGTCGTCGTCATGTCGTAGGTGAGCAGGCCGCCCTCGGCGATGCGCGGCGCCGTGCAGGTCCAGGGCTCGCGGAACTCGATCACATAGTCATCGAACGCCTCGTCCCCAGAGCCGGGGGCGGGCACGTTGAACGCCGGGTGTCCACCCACCGAGAACGGAAGATCGACATCGCCGGTGTTCGCGACGGTAAAGGTCTGGGCGAGCGTCGCCTCCCCCGTGATGGCGTAGGTCATGTTGAGCTTGAAGTGATAGGGATACGCCTCGAGGGTCTCGGGCGTATCCGTGAACTCATACGTCACCGAAGCGCCGTCCTCGGAGAGCTCGAGCACGCGGTGCTCGTTGATGCGGGCAAGGCCGTGACGGCCCATATGGCACGGCCCCTGGGCGCTCTCGGCGCGCTCGTCGCGGAGCGAACCGACGATGGGAAACAGGACGGGCGCATGCTTGCCCCAAAACGCGGGGTCGGCCTGCCACAGGTATTCGCGGCCGTCGAGCGCGAGGCTGACGAGCTCGGCGCCCATCGAGCTGATTATGGCGGAGAGCCCGCCCTTGGAAATGGTGGTGACGGTCGACATGGCGATCCCTTCCAAACGAAACCGATACGAGCGCGGACGCGGGCACGGGCACCGCACGGACGGCACGCGCCGTCTGCACCGCACGCCTTCCATTATGCCCCTGTACCCGACCTTTGTGATGGCGCGTTAATGTTTCGGTTCCTTATTGTTCGGTACCTTGACTATGCTCCTCCCCCATCCTATGCTTTTAGACGAATCAATCGAATGCCATAGAGAAGAGGAGGGGAAGTTGTCGGATTCCGAATTCCGCAAGGCGGTCAACGCGGCCGAGTCCGCCGAGAACGCGCGCGACCTCGACGCCGAGCTGGACGACGGCACCGCCCGGGCAAAGCGCATCTTGCAGGGCCTGGGCTTTTGCGGACATTACATGCACTTTCACGGAGGTGGACGGTCGGGGCAAGTGCCCATCGTGTGCATGCTCGACCGCTGCGGAGGCCAGCTCTCACAGCAGGAACTCGGCTCGCACTTTGAGCTCAAGCCCGGGTCGCTTTCCGAGATCCTCTCCAAGATGGAGGCGGCCGGGCTCATCGAGCGCACGCGCGACACCAAGGACCGTCGCCAGCTGTTCGTCAAGCTCACCCGGGCGGGCAGCGAACTGGCTCGTCGGGAGCATGAGAAGCGCCAGGCGTTTCGCCGGGTCGCCTTTAGCAGCCTGACCGTCGAAGAGCAGGAGCAACTCGCCGAAATGCTCGAGAAGATACGCGTCACCTGGGAGGAGTTAGATGGTTAAGACACTCGCCGCATCCATCCGCGATTACAAGTGGCACACCATTGCCACGCCCATCCTTGTTTTGTTCGAGGTCGCCTGCGAGATGGCGATCCCCTTTGTGACCGCCAACCTCATCGACACCATCAAGGACGGCGCGACCGTTGCGCAGATTTTGCCCACGGCGGGCCTGCTCGTGGTTATCGCGCTCGTCTCGCTGTTCTTCGGTGCGGCGGCGGGCATCACCTGCAGCCACGCGAGCTGCGGATTTGCAAAGAACCTGCGCCACGACCTGTTCTACAAGATCCAGACGTTCTCCTTTAGCAACATCGACCAGTTCTCCAGCTCGTCGCTCGTCACCCGTCTCACCACCGACGTCACCAACGTCCAGCAGGCGTTCATGCTCATCATCCGCATCGCGGTGCGCGCTCCGCTCGTCTTGATCTTCGCGTTCGTGATGGCGTATGCCATGGGCGGCTCCATCTCGTTCGTCTACTTGGCCATGATTCCGCTCCTCGGCCTGGGCCTCGGCCTCATCATCCACAAGGTGGGCCCCATCTTCACGCGCGTCTTCCATAAGTACGACGCCCTCAACGAGTCGGTCGAGGAGAACGTCACGGGCATGCGCGTGGTCAAGAGCTACGTGCGCGAGGACTACGAGAAGAAGAAGTTCGCCGCCGCCGCGCAGGACGTGTGCGCCGACTTCACGCGCGCCGAAAAGCTGCTCGCGCTCAACAACCCCATGATGAACCTGTGCGTCAACGGCGCCTTCGTGATCATCATCTTCCTGGGCTCCAAGCTCATCATCACCAGCCAGGGCGAGCTGTTCGACGTGGGCCAGCTCTCCTCCACCTTCACCTACGGCTTCCAGATCCTCATGAGCCTCATGCAGCTGTCCATGATCTTCGTGATGGTCACGATGGCCGAGGAGAGCGCCAACCGCATCGTCGAGGTGCTGCACGCCCAGCCCACGATCGACAACCCCAGCCAGGCCGTGCACGAGGTCGCCGACGGCTCCATCGACTTCGACCACGTGAGCTTCAAGTACTCCAAGCACGCCGAGCGCCAGGCGCTCGACGATATCGACCTGCACATCAAGAGCGGCGAGACCATCGGCATCATCGGCGGCACGGGCTCGGCAAAGTCCTCGCTCGTGAACCTCATCGCCCGTCTGTACGACGTCACCGAGGGCGTCGTCCGCGTGGGCGGCGTGGACGTGCGCGACTACGACCTCGACGCCCTGCGTCATCAGGTCGCCATGGTGCTCCAAAAGAACGTGCTGTTCAGCGGCACCATCGCCGAGAACCTGCGTTGGGGCGACGCCACCGCAACCGACGAGGAGGTCCGCGAGGCGGCCAAGCTCGCCTGCGCCGACGAGTTCGTCGACGGCTTCCCCCAGGGGTACGACACCTGGATCGAGCAAGGCGGTTCCAACGTCTCCGGCGGCCAGAAGCAGCGCCTGTGCATCGCGCGCGCCCTGCTGCGCCGGCCCAAAATCTTGATCCTCGACGACTCCACGAGCGCCGTCGACACCAAGACCGACGCCAAGATCCGCGCGGGGCTGGCAGCGTACCTGCCCGAGACCACCAAGCTCATCATCGCCCAGCGCATCGCCTCCGTGCAGGACGCCGACCGCATCATCGTCATGGAGGGCGGACGCATCGCGAGCATCGGCACGCACGACGAGCTCATGGAGTGCTCCGACATCTACCGCGAGACGTTCCTCTCCCAAAATCGCATGAGCGAGGAGGCCGAGGCCGCGGAGTCCGAGGCTGAGGCCGAGCAGGACCTCGACCAGGCGGAGGCGCCCGAGATGCGCGCCGCCGAGGAACTGAACGCCGAGGAGACGTCTGCCGGCGAGCCGAACGACACGACCCAGGAAGGGGGTGAGGCGCATGAGTAAGGCATCCACCGCCGCACGCGCCAAGAACCGCAAGTCCGGCACCCTCAAGCGCATCATCAAGATGCTCTTCTCCTTCTATCCGGTGCTGCTGCCGCTGGTCATGGCGGGCGTGCTTCTCTGCGGCCTGATCAACTCCATCGGGTCGGTCTTCCTGCAAAAGGCGCTCGAGGTCATCTCCACCTCCTGGCAGACGGGCGACTGGACCGCAGCTCAACCCAAGATCCTCGGTCTGGTGACCGTCCTGGCGATCATCTATCTCATCGGCAACCTCTCCTCCCTGTTCTGGAACCGCTACATGGGCGTCGTCACGCAGGGCTCTCTGGAGAAGCTGCGCGAGAAGATGTTCAACCGCATGCAGGACCTCCCCATTCGCTACTTCGACACCAACCAGCGCGGCGACATCATGTCGCACTACACCAACGACATCGACACGCTGCGCCAGATGATCTCGCAGTCGCTGCCCAACCTGCTGCAGACCATCATCGTGCTCGCCACCGTCCTGGGCATCATGTTCTACTTCTCCGCCTGGATGGGTCTGGTGATCATCGCGGGCGTCGCCGTGATGACGTTCCTCACCAAGCTGCTGGGCTCCAACTCCGCGCGCTTCTTCATTGCGCAGCAGATGGAGCTCGGCGTCGTCGAGGGACACATCGAGGAGGTCATGAACGGCCAAAAGGTCGTCAAGGCGTTCTGCCATGAGCGCGCGGCCGAGGAGGACTTCGACGAGCGCAACGAGAAGCTCTTCGAGGTGTCCCAAAAGGCGAACATGTTCGCCAACATCCTCATGCCCATCCTCATGAACCTGGGCAACCTCATCTACGTCATGGTGGCGCTCGCGGGCGGCGTGTTCCTCGCCCTCGGCGTTCCCAACCTCTCTTTCTCCGGGCTGCCGCTCTCCATTGCCGTCGTGGTCCCCTTCCTCAACATGACCAAGCAGTTCTGCGGTCAGATCGGCCAGGTTTCCCAGCAGATCAACGCCGTCGTCATGGGCCTTGCGGGCGCCGAGCGCATCTTCGAGCTTCTCGACCAGGAGCCCGAGGTCGATGAGGGTTACGTGACTCTCGTCGACGCGCAGGTCAATCCCGACACCTGGGAGATCGAGGAGGCCGACCACCGCACCGGCCTGTGGGCCTGGAAGCACCCGCACAAGGCCGACGGCACCGTGACCTATGTCCCGCTGCGCGGCGACGTGCGCATGGTCGATGTCGACTTTGGCTACACCCCCGACCACGAGGTGCTGCACGGCGTGTCCGTGTACGCCAAGCCCGGCCAAAAGGTCGCGTTCGTGGGTGCCACGGGTGCCGGCAAGACCACCATCACCAACCTCATCAACCGCTTCTACGACATCGCCGACGGCAAGATCCGCTACGACGGCATCAACGTCAACAAGATCAAGAAGGCCGACCTGCGCCGCTCCCTGGGCGTTGTGCTGCAGGACGTCAACCTGTTCACCGGCACCGTCATGGACAACATCCGCTATGGCAAGCTGGACGCCACGGACGAGGAGTGCATCAAGGCCGCCGAGCTCGCCGGAGCCGACGACTTCATCCGTCGCCTCCCCGACGGCTACAACACCATGCTCACCGGCAACGGCTCGCAGCTGAGCCAGGGTCAGCGCCAGCTCGTGTCCATCGCGCGCGCCGCGGTTGCGGACCCGCCCGCGATGATCCTGGACGAGGCCACGAGCTCCATCGACACGCGCACCGAGGCCATCGTGCAGCGCGGCATGGACGCCCTCATGCAGGGGCGCACGACCTTCGTCATCGCGCACCGCCTCTCGACGGTCCGCAACTCCGACGTGATCATCTGCCTCGACCATGGCCGCGTGATCGAGCGCGGCACGCACGATGAGCTCATCGCCAAGAAGGGCTACTACTATCAGCTCTACACGGGTGCCTTTGAGCTCGAGTAGCGCATAGCCCCAGCGGTAGCGCCGCAGAGGCCCGCTCCCAACGCCCCGCCGGACTCCGCACGCACGCGGTCCGGCGGGGCTTTTCATGTGTGCCCTGTCTCGCGCGCGAACCATCCGCGCGCCGATCCGCCCGCGCACGGCAAGGGCGGTACGCCCCGTCTCGCGTCTTCACACACGGTGGCCCGCAAAGGCGAGGGGGCGTATCTCAAACCAGGGCGCGCCGTTGCGCATCACCCGGATGGTCTCCCCCGTGTCGTTCGCATACGTCGCAAGGCGGCTCAGATGCGTCTTGGCCTCCCGCATGGGAACGCCGCCATCGTCTCTCAGCCATTTGCCCAACGGAAACGCATGGGCACGCTCCATCGCGCCCGCATCACGCTCCGCCGCCCCCATGATCGCCTGCCCCAAAAAACCCGCAGGGTCCTCGGTAAATGCACCTGACGATGACGCGGCGGCTCCACAGCCCTCCGACCAGCCAACCGGTTCCGCCGCGTCGTCCGACAGCCCCCAATCTTCGACGTCCTCGAATATCTCCCAGCCTTCCGGTCCCGCATCTGCAACCACTTGCCCGCATCCCGCCTGCTCCATCCCGCCTTGCGCCACGTGTGCCATCTTGCCCTCCATTTCCTTGGGAGCAAGAGCGTATCAGGCCAATCGAGCGGCTTTTCCCGCCTATGCTGACCAAAGCCTTGCACGCGGTGCCGCATCATCTGACACCGCAGCGTAGACACGCCATATCGCAACAACGTACGCCCGCCGCCCCAAAAAGATGCACGAAACGCGCAAAAAACGACCCCTCGCACCAACGTGCAAGGGGTCGTTCATCACGCAAAACAACACGCACGGGCCGTCCAGGCCTAGCGAGAGCCCTTCTCTCGATCCTCAAGGGCGCGCTTGAGCGCGTCGATATCCGCCTCCGTCCGCTTGGACTTGCGCCATAGCAACAAAACGAACGCGAACAGGGCGAGCAGAATGCCCACATACGCGGCGATCACATACGGAGCCGCAGGCAGCACGGTCGAGTAGACCTCGGAGAGAATCGGATCCATTTAGTCCTCCTTGGGCATATGGGACGCACGGGAAACATCGGGGCAGGAGCGGGTGGGCGTATCGGCTTCACCAGGGGCGCGCGAACCGGCGGACGCATCAAAAGCAGTCGCGCCCCGCGCGCCGCCGGACCCACCCGTCAAGGCCACATCCGCGGCACGCGCCTGAAGCCGATCGAGTGCCGCAGCCGCTGCCGCGCGGGACGCCTCTCCATCCAGCTCCTCCAAACGGCGCTTGAGATCTTCGACCTCATCGGCAGCCGCGTTTACGCGCAGGGCATACCGGTACAGGGCGAACGCAATCATGAGCACACCGGCCATTCCCAGCAAAAACGGGATGAGCATGAGCGGCGGCAGGCCGGAATCGGTGCGGAACACCACGGGATGCACCGAGGAGGGCACCAGGCGCGTAATGAGAAACGAGATGGGCGCGTCCACAAAGGCGACGATGCAGAACACCGCCGCAAAGCGCGCCGCCTTCTCGGGGTCGTCCAGCGCGTTACGCAGCACAAAATAGCCAATCACCAGCAGCATCAAGATGAAGTAGGTGGTCAGGCGCGGCTCCCACACCCACCAGACGCCCCACTCAAAACGGGTCCACAAGTCGCCCGAGATCATGGTCGCCACAATGAACACAAGCGTGATCTGCATGGCGGTACGCGAGCGCACGTCATGGGCGCGATCCTTGGTCATGAGGAAGCGCAGGGCATAGAACGCCGCGACGCCCATCGCCACAAACGACGCGATGGCCACAGGGACATGCAGGTAAAAGATCTTTTGACTCAGCAGCAGCTTGGTGGTGACCATCTGCCCGGCAATCACCACGGGTTCGGACAGCTGCGCGCCCTGCACGAGCGGGGCGAGCGTGAACGTCCACACCACGTCGACGGCTATGAGCAGCGCTCCCAGCACCAACAAGGCCGGCACCAGCGCATCGGCGCGATTCTTGTGCATCGCACTCCTTTCACGTCACGGCAACGCGGCGCGCGCCCGCGAGAGGAAGCCCGGCGCGCGGCGGCCATAAGCGTTTGACCCGTACATACTAACGCACGGGGCGGCTCCCCTTACGAATCGAGCACGAACTCGTACAGGCCCCACGCCGCGGCGATCATGACCACGTCGTACGCCCCTGCCAGCGCCAGGCTCCGCCAGAACGTCGCAAAGGTCCCCTCAACACCCGCGAGCGCCACCCCGGTGGCGGACACGCAGGCATACAGCAGGGGGAACGCCACGGGGATGAACAGGATGGCGAGCAGCACGTCCTTGCCGCGCGTGTCGATGGCCATGGTGGACAGCAGCGTGCCCACGCCGGCAACGCCTACCGTGCCCACCAAGAGCGGCAGTACCATGAACGGTGCGGTGGGCGGAAGGGCCGCGCCGGAGAGGAAGAAGACGAAGAACAGCGGCACGGTCACGAGCTCGACCGCAAGCAGGAACAGCAGGTTCGAGGTCGCCTTGGCCAAAAACACCACCGCGCGATCAACCGGGGCAAGCAAAATGCCCTCAAGGCAACCCGACTCGGTCTCGTGTGAAAAACTGCGGTTGAGGCCCAGAAGGCTCGTGAACACGATGAGCGCCCACAGCAAGCCGCCGGCAAACGAAACGATTTGCAACTTGTCGCCCACCTGTGCCAACGCGGCGCCGTACACGGTCAAGACGAGCAGAGAGTACACCGCCATGGAGGTGAGCATCTCGCGCGTGCGCAGCTCCTGGCGAACATCCTTGGCAAGCAGGGCTCTGTACTGGGCGAACGCGGAGGGCCTTGGCGCGCGGGCGCCCTGTGTGAACGGGCCTTCGCCCGTCGACTTGCGCACGGTCATCTACGCCACCCCCATGCCCACCGTTGCCAGGTACAACTCGCGGAACGCCTCGCGGTCGATGAGATCCTTGTTCGCGCACACCACCACGCGCCCCTGCGCCAAGATGAGCGCATGGGTGCAGAGGTCGTACCCCTTGTCCAAATCGTGACTCACCATGACGAACGTGCGGCCCTCGCGCACGCGTTCCAGCAGCCGGTCGAACAGCTCCGCCGCATGCGGGTCGAGGCCGGAATACGGCTCGTCGAGCAGCACGAGGTCGGGGTCGTTGATGAGGGCGCGGGCGATGGACAGGCGCTGCTGCATGCCGCGGGAGAAGGTGCGCACGCAATCGTTGCGGCGGTGGTCGAGCTCGACCAGGCGCAGCAGCTCATCGATGCGCTCCTGCGCGGGCGCACCCGTCACGCCGTAGAGCGATGCGAAGAACGCCAGGTTCTCCTGGGCGGTCAGGTCGCCATACAGCATCGACTTGTGCGAGATGAGCCCGATGCGCGACCGCAGGGCGTCCGGCTCCTCCAGGGCATCAATGCCCAACATGCGCAGACTGCCGCGGCTGGGGCGTGCCAAGAGGGCCAGCTCGCGCAACAGGGTGGTCTTGCCGGCGCCGTTGGGGCCGAAAATCGAGAGGAACGCCCCCTGGGGCAACGCAAGGTCAACGCCGTCGAGGGCACGGCGCGCGCCGAACTGCTTGACCAGCCCGCGCGCCTCAATCGCGCACGGCGCACACCCGGCGGCGCCGGGCATCCCTTCCGCTGAGCGGACCTCGGGCTCGGACATCACGCCTCGCCCGCCTTCGCGCGGGTGCGCTCATCGGCGGCGAGCAGCGGCGTGGCCCGGCGCGGCGCGAACGCGAGCACGATGCCGAGCGTGGACACGGCGCCACCCACCCAGGTGAACAGAATCAGCGGGTTCACCTTGACGTTGATGGACAGCGAGCCGTCGGCGTTCAGGCCCTGGAACGCGATGAACAGGTCCTCGGTGGGAAACGTGAGCACGGAGGCGTCGAGCGTGGACTGACTCGTGGCGGCGGCGACCTTCATCGAGGGCGCCACATGTCCCAGCACGCGGCCCTCCTCGCCCGCGCGCGCAACATCGAGCTCCACGCGCATGATCTCGTTGTCCTGGCTATCCGAATAACGCTCGCTGCCCGTGAGCGTGAGCACGTACTCGCCCACCCGAGCGGACTCGCCCGCCTCGCCCGCAAGGTCGATCGTGACCTCGCGCACGTACATCATCGAGCCAACGAGGCCGATCACCACAATCGCCACGCCCAAGTGGCACAGGTAGCCGCCTGCCTGCGCGGGCGAGCGGCGGAACAGGTTGACCACGGCGGCGGGAGCGGACTCGCCCTTGTTCTTCATGCGGGCGTGCACACCTCGAACCAGCAGGTAGCCCGAGGTCGCCAGCGGCAGCGCGGCAGAGGCAAGCGCCACGACAGTCAGCGCAAAGTAGTACACCGCAGGTCCCTGCTCGGCCAGCGCGACGGCGGCAGAACCGCCGTCGGCCAAGATGCCGTAGTAAGTGGGCACCAGCGTGAGCGCGAAATACGCGAGCTCGATCGCAAAGATCACCGCGGCAACGACCAGCGGCCAGCGCATGTGGCGCCAAAACGCAGGGCCCTGCGTCTTGCGCCACCCCAGCAGCGGGCACACCGCCATGAGCAGCACCACCACAACGGCAACCGGGCGCGCCACGGCGTTGTACGCGCCCGCCGCGACCACCGCGCCGCCTAACGGCATCCAGCTGGGCAGCGCGCTCGACACGGTCAGGTACGCCACCAGCACGCCCGCCATGATCATGACGATGTTCGTGAGGTAATACGTGCCGTTCTTGGAAACCATCGACTCGATCTGGTCGTCATCCTCTCCCAGCTCACCGTGGCGGTACAGCAGGCCCAGCAAGAACGCCAGCCCGCTCGCCACCATAATGGCCAGGAAGAAGTACGTGGACACCGGGTCCTCGGCAAACGCATGGACACTCTGCACCAGGCCGGAGCGCGTGATGAACGTGCCGAGCACCACGAAGATGAACGTGATGGTGGCGGCGAACATGCTCCAGCGCTTGAAGATGCCGCGCTTGCGGTACATCGTGAAGCTGTGGATCATCGCCACGCAGGTGAGCCAGCTCATGAGACTCGCGTTCTCCACGGCGTCCCACGCCCAAAAACCGCCCCAGCCCAGGACTACGTACGCCCACACGGCGCCCAGCCCCATGCCGATCGACAGGAAGATAAAACCGAACACCGCCAGGCGGTCGCACAGCTCGACCCAGCGCGCAGAGAGGTCGCCGGTGATGAGCGCCGCCATGGCATAGGCGAACGGGATGGTCATGGCAGCGTAGCCGATGAAGGTCGCCGGCGGGTGCAAGATCATGGCCCAGTGCATGAGCAGCGGGTTCATGCCGCCGATCTTACTCACGAGCGTGCCGTCGGGGTTGAGGTACTCGGCGGCGGTGGCCATGAACGGGTTGTTGGAGGCGGAGAACACGAGCGTGGCGGTGAACAGGGCAACCACGATCTCGGTCACGCCGAGGGCGGCGCATGTAAGGTCATCCTTGGCGCGGCGACGCGCGTGCGCCTGGGCGGCGCCAAAGGCCGCGATGAGCCACGTCCAGAGCAGCAGCGAGCCCTGGCGGCCCGCCCACACGGCGCTCACGCGGTAGAGCGGCTGCAGGGGGCTGTCCGTGACGGGGTAGTTGGAGACCACGTACGCCAGGCTGTAGTTCTCTGTGAGCATACAAACCAAGATGACGCCGATGCACGCGGTGAGCAGGCCAAAGCTCACGTACGTGAACGCGTAGCCCGTGCGAACGGCACGGTCCCTACGCGCGCCGTCGAGCTTGACACCTGCCAAAAGCAGCACTGCCGAGACCAGGGCGAACACGAGCGCGAGCGCCTGCATCACGTTGCCGATAATCGAGACCATACGGGCCCTTTCTAGAGTTCGGGTGCCGGGATGCCCCTCTGCAAGGAACCCGCGAACCACCCCACGTTCACATCCGTCAAAAAGCGCAGCGAGACTGCCCCGCTGCGCCCACATGCGTTATATGTTACTTGCTGATAGACGAATCAATCGAAGGCTGCTCGGTCGCCACGAAATTGCCGTCCTCATCCAAGTGGCCGGACAGGACGACCGCCGTGCCATCGGTCATGGCCTCGTCGAGACCGCCCTCGTACACCACGTTGAGCAATGCGCCTTGAGACTCGATTGCAAAGCGATACGAGGCCTGGGCGTCATTCACCTCGCCGTCGATATAGCCGCAGACCTTCGTCTCCTTGCCCACCATGCTTTCGGCCTGGTCGAGCAGCCCCTTCACCGTCAGGGAGCCCTCGGCGCTCTCGTACTTGGAGGGGCACTTGGTGACCATCTCCGTGCAGTTCAGCATGAGCGGGTCCTCTACGGTGCCGGTGCAAATCGCCACAACGCCCGTGCCGAACGTGGCAGGCAGAGCCCCGTCGTAGGTAACGAGCAGCTCCTGCGAGCCGTCGCCCTCCTCGGGCGTGATGGCGAACTGGACGCTCGTGCCCTCACTCTGGATGGAATCCGCCACGACCGAGCCCGTCACCTGCACTTTTTTGCCGGTATAGCCGCCGGCCAAAAGATCGCCGACGCTCAAGGACGAGGCCGCACCGCCAGAACCCGCAATCGCGACGACCACCAGCATGGCAATTGCGACGATCCCTCCCGTCACGACAAGTCGGCGCTGGGCTTTCTTGTTCATATTGTCCCTCCAGGGGTACCCCACGGCGCACGCGGAATGCCATCGCTTCCCAAGCGCCGCGCAATTTTGCACAGCCAACAAGTATACAATGTGCGCAGGAAGACCGCATCAAACCAAGTGTTCCGTTTGGATTGAGGTGGGGGGCGAACACCCGGCGGCCCGTTCCAAGCGAGCACGAGCAAAAGGAGAGCACGACCATGCTGCTAGCCATCGACATGGGCAACACGCAGACCGCGCTTGGATTATTCGATAACGAGGAGCTGCTCCACTCGTGGCGCATGCCCACCGACCGCACCTTCACCAAAGACGAACTGCACGTTCGCCTGCTCGGATACTTCCACAAAGACGGGTTCGATCTGGCGCAGGTCAACGCCATAGCGTTCGCCGGCGTCGTGCCCCAGCTCATGCGCGAATGGGAAGGCGTCGCCGAGGTCCTGAACGCGCGGCTCGTGGTGGTGGGGCGCGCGACCGCCTCGGTCACCAGCATCGACGCCGCCAACCCGGCCGAGGTTGGCGCCGACCGCATCGCCAACGCCACGGCGGCGGCAGCGCTGTACGGCTCCCCAAGCATCGTCGTCGACTTCGGCACCGCCACGAATATCGACGTGGTCAATGAACAGGGCGCCTACATCGGCGGTTGCATCGCGCCCGGCATCCGCGTATCGCTTGACGCGCTCACCGCCCGCGCCGCGCGGTTGGCAAGCGTCCCTCTTGAGGCGCCTGAACAAACCGTGGGCCGCAACACCGTCGAAGCCGTCCAGAGCGGCACTGTCGTTGGTGCGGCGGCGATGGCGGAGGGCTTGGTAGCCCGCATCAAGCGTGAACTGGGGCGCGATGATGCCCGCGTCATCGCCACGGGCGGGCTCGCGCGCGTCGTCGCCGAGGCGACCGACGTCTTCGACGTGGTCGATCCGCAACTCACCATCAAGGGCATCTGCGAAATCTACCGCCGCCTCTCATAGGCCGCGGGCGGCAGGCCCCCCTCTCCGGACGTCGGCATGACCCATCAGCCTCGATACTCCACCCCAAGCCGTAATGCCCAGTGGGCATCGATGTGCCTCTCAGGCTTCGGTACACCCCGCCATACCCGACACACCTTGGGGGCTTCGGTACATCTCCTTACTTTTTGATGCGTTCCGTCTACTTCGGTGCACTTCTCAAAACTCGGTGCACTTCTCGACCATCTTTCAATGAAAAAATGGTCGAGAAGTGCATCGAGTTTCCCAAAGTGCAGCGAGCTTTCTGCGGTGCACCGAAGTTCGAAAGATGCGGCGAGTCTGCCGTGTCACACCGAAGTTTCCAAGGCGCACAGAGGCCCCGCAATGCACCGAAGTTTCCAAGGCGCACAGAGGCCCCGTGCCGCACCGAGGTTTCCAGGCGCACCGCGTCCGCATGGTGTACCGAGCTTTCCATGAGCAGACTTTTCCAATAGCAAACGCCAGGCACGAAGGGCATCCGCGCCGTTTTGACATGCCGAAGACGTTGAGATGGTCGAATGGAAACGCCGGACACGCAGCGCGCCCGGTCCGTTTTGGACCCAGACTCCCCGCATGCCCGGCGTCGTCAGCTCATCAGTAACGCGCAGCGAGCCTGCGCCGGCGCGCGACGCGCTTACAACGTGCCGAGCTCCGCGACCACGTGGCCCACGCGATCCTCGGGCTCCTTGACGTCCACGCCCTCGTAGCGGAAGAAGCGCGCCGGGTTGTGCATGAGGTCCTCGAGCGGCACCAACACGAAATCGCGCTCCCCCAGGTATGGGTGGGGCAGGCGCAGCTTGTCGCCGCCATGGATCTCGTTGTCCATCCACAGCAAATCGCAGTCGATCACACGCGGACCGTTGGGACGAGCGCCCTTGGCACGCGTCCGCCCGAGCTTCTGCTCGATCTTCATGAGCTCTTCGAGCAAGATCAGCGGCGCGAGCTCGGTCTTGATCTCCACGACCGCATTGGCAAACGCCGCTTGGCGCGTCTCGTACGCAGGCTCGCTCTCGTATATGCGCGAGCACGCGGACACGCACGTCATGGGAATCTGCGCGATCAAATCGCGGGCGGAACGGATATTCTCCTCGCGATCCCCCTTGTTGGAGCCCAGCGCCACATAGGCGCGGCGGGGCTGGGGGCGGGCGATGGCCCAAAAACCGTTCAGGAACTGGTAGAAGCCGGCAACGTCGTGAACGCGGACGATGTTCGCGCCCTGTTCGATGGCGCCGAGGCACACGCCGAACGTGGCGATATCTCGATCCCGCGCGTCCTCGACGCCGGCGATGGCCCCCACCAACCGCTTGCGCGAAACGGCGCAGAGCGTGGGGTAGCCGAGCGAGGCAATCTTGCCCATCTCGCGTTGAATGACGATGTCCTCGTTCGCGTCCTTGCCAAAACCCGGACCGGGATCAAGGCAGATGCGCTCGCGGTCGACACCCGCATGGATGAGGGCGCGCGCCTGATCGGAGAGGAACCCCATGACGCGGCGCATGATGGGCGCGGAGTCGGGCAAGGTGAAACGACGCAGCTGAGAGGTTCGGTTTGCGGAACCGGTTCGAGCCGCGGAACGCGCCATGACGGAAGCGAGGTCGTCCGCTCTCGCCCCAGCGGGCGCGTCGGCAGCGGAGACCGCCACGACTGCGCCATCGGAAGGCGTGGCGCCGAGGGCAACGGCGCCCTCAACCGGCTCCGTCGCGGCAGCCGAGGACTCGGCGACAGCAGCTTGCTGCTCGGCGACAGCGGCTTGCTGCTCGGCGCCCGCGGCACCATCGGCGGCAAGCAGCGCATCGAACGGCAACTGAGGCTGCAGCGGCTGAATCATGCCCGAGATGAGCTTGGCCTTGGCGGCGCGCTTGGACTTGCCGGTGGCACCCAGGGCCCTCGCAGCCGCCTCGGCCTCACGGGCCTTCTCGGCCATAAAGGCGGCGGCAGAGGTATCGAGCTGAACGGCTGTGTGCGTGCGCGGGCGTTCGATGTCGCTCACCTCGCCCGCGTGCATGATCACCACGCCGCAGTCGCTCTCTTTGACGAAATCCACCATGCGCGGGTCGGTAAAGCCGGTCACATCGTTCACGATCGACGCGCCCACACGCACCGCGGCCTTGGCGACCTCCACGTGACGTGTGTCGATGGACACGATCGCGCCGGCGCGGGCGAGCGCCTTGACCACCGGAAGGACGCGCTGCGCCTCGGTGTCGGGGTCGACGGGGGTAAAGCCGGGACGCGTGGACTCGCCGCCCACATCGATGATGTCGGCTCCGTCGTCGAGCATCTTGAGGCCGTGGGCGATGGCCGCCTCCGTATCGAGATGCTCGCCACCGTCGCTGAACGAGTCGGGCGTCACGTTCAGGACGCCCATGATGCGTGGCCGGTCAAACTTAAGCTCGTATTTGCCGCAGCGCCAGACTTTGGAATCGCGTGCCATGAGAATCCTTTCGAGAACAAACAACTCGTTCTATTGTATCCAGCTCCCCCGCTTTCGATGCGCGAAAGTCTCGGAGCGCGGACGCGGGGGCGGGCGCAGGCGGCGCGAGGGCGGGGGCAGGCGCAGGCGGCGCGGGCACGGGTACGGACACGATCGGCACGAGCGCGGGTGCCGGCGCAGGCGGCGCGAGCCCTTAGAATTGGAGTCTCCGCGCGATATCGCAGGGCCATTCTCGAAAGCGCCGGCCGCGGAGGCGGCGGATCACGCGCCCGCAGCCGGAAAATCGCCACTCATCTAGTATAGTTAGCCAAGCGATACCCCACAGGGGCTTTCGATGCATGCCTTCGCGGCGTGCGGCCCCTCGATATATAGGCGCCCCCCACAAGCGCCGCATAAGGAGATCATCATGACGAACACCGCATCTCGCGCGCTCAAGCTCGCCTCATGGAACGTCAACGGCCTGCGCGCCGTGCTCAAAAAGGACCCGAGCTTTACCGATATCGTCTCCGAACTTGACGCCGACATCCTCGGCCTGCAGGAGACCAAACTGCAGGAGGGGCAAGTCGAAATCGACCTGCCCGGGTACCACCAGGTTTGGAGCTACGCCGAGCGCAAGGGCTACTCAGGCACCGCCGTCTTTACCCGCGAGGAGCCGCTCTCCGTTCGCCACGCCGACGCCGTGCTCGCCGCCGGCCGTGCCGCGGGACTCACCGACGACCAGCTCGAGCTCGTCGCCGTCGCCGCCACCGAGGGCCGCGTGTGCGCCCTCGAATTCGAGCGCTTTTGGTTCGTCGACGTCTACACCCCCAACGCGCAGGGCGAGCTCGCGCGCCTCGACACACGCATGGCCTGGGACGACGCCTACCGCGCGTTCTTGCTCTCGCTCGAGGACGAGACGGGCAAGCCCGTGGTAACCTGCGGCGACTTCAACGTCGCTCATAACGAGATCGACCTCAAGAACCCCAAGAGCAACCGCGGCAACGCCGGCTTTTCCGACGAGGAGCGCGGCAAGTTCGGCGAACTGCTGGACGCCGGCTACACCGACACGTTCCGCGCCGCGAACCCCGATCTTGAGGGCGCGTACAGCTGGTGGAGCTACCGCTTCAACGCGCGCAAGAACAACGCCGGGTGGCGCATCGACTACTTCCTGGTGAGCGACTCGATTGCGGACCGTGTGCGCGCCACGGGCATCCGCAGCGACATCTTTGGCAGTGACCACTGCCCCATCACGCTTGAGATCGAGCTGTAGGCTCTCTTGAAAAAGCGGCAGATGTCGGCGGGCGAGATGCACTCATGCCTCCACCTCGCGTTCCGGGCCGGGGTACCGACGCCCTCACACCATCGTTGACGAAATTGAGATGTCGAAATCCAAGCGTTCGAATCGCTTGATATTCGACATTTCAACCATATTGCATGACGCCTTGCCACGCGCCTTGCATGCCGATCATCCACGGCCGCGGCCCAGCAGCGCTAGCGCCGCCTCGATTTGCGCCTCCGACCCCGCCAAGCCGAGTATGTCGCCCGCGCACAGGGGCATATCCGCCTCAATGGCGAAGAAGATGATGGAAAACAGATCCTGGAACGGAATCGCCTCGGCAGCCACACGGTGCGAGATCTTCGACCCGCCCACAACGACACCGGCGAGAAACGCCCCGAGCGCGAAGGACAGGTCGAACAGCCATGCCGCCAAGACCGCCGTTCCCAACGCCGCAACGATGACGGCAAGTTGGAACAGCTCGCGTGGGCAAAATCGCGCTATGCGGATGAGCGTATGAGGAAGCGCACGCGAGCCCACCACGAACATCAGGCCCACGAAGAGCGCCGTCTTTGCGAGCGCCGCGCCCAGCCCCATCGCAGCCGCCGCGGCATCCACCTCACCCGGTCCAAACAACACCGGCAGCACCACGAGGATCACCACCGTGAGCAGGTCCTCCACGATAAGCCATCCGGTGGCGATCCTGCCCCCGTCAGTGCCGGCAAGACCGGCATCGGCAAGGTTCTTGATGAGCACGACCGTCGAGGCGATGGACACCGAAAGCCCCAACATCACGCCCGCCTCAAGCGGCCAACCGAGCGCAAGCCCCACGCCGCAACCGGCTAGGGTGCCCAACGCGGCCTGCAGCAGCGCCCCCGGTACCGCCACGCCGCGGACGGCCATGAGGTCGTCGAAGGAAAAATGCAGGCCGGTGCCGAACATCATGAACATGACGCCCACCTCGGCGAGTTGGCTCATGGCGTGCGAGTCGCCTATAAAACCAGGGGTGAAGGGACCTACCGCAAGACCTCCGAGTAGGTAGCCCACCACCGGCGGCAGGCGCACCATGCGCGCGACGATGCCGCCCAGGAAGGCCGCGACGAGGGCCACGACAAATGTGGCGAGAAGAATGCTGTCTTGGTGCATGGGGCCTCCGAACGGGGGCGCTCATGAACGGTATGTGCAGGGGCTGCCGTATCAGTTTATCCAGCGCGATGAGGAAGTATGCATGGGACGCCACTCCTTTTACACAGCCGCACCTTTCTTTGCACATCCAGCCACATCCACGCGGAAAAGCCCCGAATCACCGGCAACGCACGTCAAATTTGCGCACCACGCGCGCGATGCGGAGGGTCCACGGCCGATATAACACGAGCAAAAACACCGCGGTGGCCACGCCGTGCACCACGTCAAAAGGAAGCGATGCCGCGACGTACGCAATCGCACCTGGCACGGTAAGCGGGCGTACAAAGCCCAACACCCCGTACGCGTTGATAACCATGCCATAGAGCAAACCGGATAGCAGCCCGAACGCCACGAGCAGCACGGCCTTGGCACGCTCGGAGCGCCCAACCCGTGATGCGAGGGGCGCAGAATCACCATCCTTGCCATTAACGCGGTGCTCGCGGGAAGCGGACGCATCTGGGAAAACCCCCCTGTCGGCAAGGACACCGCCCAGATATCCAATCAGCCCCCAGGCGTACATCTGCCAGGGACTCCACAACCCTTGCCCAAAAAAGAAGTTGCTCGCGAACGCCGCCAACGCACCCACCATGAACCCGCTGCGCCGCCCCAGCGTCGCTCCGGCGATGATCGCAATGGCCGAAACAGGCTTGAAATCCGGAATCGGCGCAAACAGGATGCGTCCCGCCGCAGCAAGGGCGGCAAGCACGAGCGTGGGCATGATCTGGCGGAGCGCCGGCTTGCTCGCCTCGTAGCTCGCAAAGAACAGCGCCAAAACCACCGTGACCACCAGCATCATGAACAGCGCGGTCTGTGCAAAACCAGCCACGAGCGCAACGCCCATGGCGATCGGCACCGCGGCAAGCAGCAGCGCCTCGAAGATGCCGCGCCCGCCATGGGGGCGACCGTCGTCGTGTGACACGCGAGGGTCAGACGCCGCGCGAGAACCGGGCGCCGCACCGGGGTCAGACGCCGCGCGAGGGTCGGGCGCCGCACCAGCCATCGTGAACCGCCCTCGAGATGCGCTCCCGGAGCCGATTCCCTTCCCGCCGTCAGAATGCTTGCGAATCTTCACGCGCATCACAGCCGGTAAAACAGGTTGTTGCGGAAGAACTCGTCGACCGGCTCGGTGCACGCGACCTCGCCGTCGAACAGCAGCGACATGCGATCCGCGACCGCAGACGCGAACTCGAGGTCGTGCGTCGCCATCACAATGGTCGCACCGCCCCGGCGCGCCTCGTCCACCAGGCGGGCAACTTCCTTACGCGCTGTGCGATCGAGCCCCTTGGTGGGCTCATCGAGCAGCAGTAGTTGAGGGCCAACCAGAAGAACCTTGCCCAGGGCAAGCAGCTGACGCTGGCCGCCCGACAAGTCGTAGGGATGTCGCTCCGCGCACGAGGCGAGATCCAGTCGGGAGAGCATCGCCTGCGCCTCGGCGGCGCCATACGCGCCAATGCCCGTCCACTCCATGAGCTCATCCTCCACGCACTCGCATGCGAACAATGCCTTTGGATCTTGCGGGAGCAGGGCCTTTTTCGTCGGGATGACGCGAAGCGCACCGCGGTTCACGCGGCGCACGCCCGCCATCAGCGCCAACAGGGTCGACTTGCCACTCCCGTTGCCACCAACGAGCGCGTGGACCTCGCCTGTCGCCACGGAAATGTCCAACCCGCGCAACACCCAGTCGGCATCGCGCTCATAGCGAGCCCATACGCCCCTGGTATCGACGGCGGGCGCACTCGAAAAGCAAGTTCGAACGCCGCTGAGTAACGATCCACCGCGGCGCTGTCCAGCAGGGCGTTCGATATCCGCCATGGACTCAGCGGGCGCATCCGAAACCGATCCCGACCTCCCCTGACGTCGCCCGCACACCCCTTCGAGATCGCAGCCCTTCTTGAGCTCCGCCAAGTCCTCAATCTCGCGAACACTCCCGTCGCGCAGTTCGTACGCGCACGTCGCGTAATCCGCCATCAGATCGGGCGCGTGCGTGGCGACCACCACCGTACAGCCCAACTCACGGTTGACGCGAAACAGCGCGTGCAAAAAGTTCTTGGTCGCAATGGGGTCGAGCTGCGCCGTCGGCTCGTCCAAAAGCAGCAGGCGCGGCTGCATCACCAACGTCGACGCAAGCGCCAGCAACTGTTTGCGTCCGCCCGAAAGGGCGTCCGTCGGGCTGTGGAACCAATCTCCCATGCCAAAAAAATACCCCGCCTCGGCGACGCGTCGGCGCATTTCGGCAGCAGGAACACCTAGATTCTCCAGGCCGAACGCCATCTCATGCCACACGCTGTCGCACACGATCTGGTTGTCGGGATCCTGAAAGACAAACCCAACCGTACGGGCGGATTCCTCGTTGCTCAGATCCTCGACGTTGCGGCCAAACACCCGAACCGACCCCTGCTTGCTGCCGGCAGGGGCGATCTGGGGCTTCACGAGGGACAGCATGGTGGATTTACCCGATCCGGTATCGCCCACCAACAGCGCGAATGAGCCCTGCGCAACGTCAAGGTCCACACCACGCAGGACCTCTTCCGTGGCGCCCGCATGGGTAAATGAAAGGCCCTTGAGCTCTAGGGCCAACGCGGTCGCGCTCATGAGAACCTCCTCGTCTCATACAGGTGCAAAGCGGCAGGGACGAACATCCAGACGGCATAGGGCACATAGCCCCACCACGCACGGATGGGCGCAAGCCGCGGGTAGAACTCATATGCGTTGGTCGCGGTCCAGCTTGCCCATATGCATACACCGGCCGCGACCGTCAGCACCAGCAAAACGGCGGCGTCACGCAGCGTGAAACGATACGGCAGGTACGTGGTTCTCTGCCGGCGAGCACCCCATCCGCGGGCGCGCATGGCGTCAGCCGTCTCGAGGGAATCCTCAATCGCCCATCCCATGAGCACGGAGCTCTGCCGCAGGCGGCCCGTCACCCGATTTGACAGGCGGACCGGCATCCGCTCCGATGAGCGGCCCGTCACCCGATCTGACAGGTGCCTCGCACGAAGGAAGCGCGCCGGTTCGCGGCGGCGTCCGGGTGTGGTCGCCGATGCGACGGTCTCCTCAAGCATCGACGCGCGGGATTCTCCAGGCATCGACGCGGCGGCCTCCCCGGACATCGACGCCCCGACCTCCCCGGACGTCGATGCGCCAGCCTCCCCGGACGCTGATGCACCGCCTTCAGAGGGGACACAACCAAAGCCCATGCAGCTCAAAGTCACATCTTGCACCGCGGCGATCGTGCGACCCTGGCGCACGAACCGCGGCACCAAGCGCATCGTCATGGACACCATCAGGGCCACCGTGGGGACCACGTTCCCCAGCAACCCCAAAACCTTGTCGTAGCTCAACATGGCGGACCCGATGCCGAACCACTGCGCGCTCGCCACGAACAACCCCGCCATCGCGCAACCGTACAGCAGGCTCTCCGCATACACCGGCCTGCCGAACAGGTCAAATAACTCCGTCGATCCCATGGAAACAAACAGGGGGTTCACCAAACCGATAACCAGCACCACAGGGAGCTGCCAGCGCAGGGACAACGCCGCCGCACACCATCCGCGCACGCAGGCGCCATACGCCAACCCGCCGGCGAACGAGAGCGCAATCAGCAGCGGATGCATGGAAAACATAGTGAGGCCGAGCGTGACCGCAAGGTATGCGGCGGGCACGGCGGGATGCCGAGTTTCAAAAGCCGTATGTCGAATCGAGCGAGCCGTGCGCCCACCCCCCTATCCCTATGGTAATTGCACGCGCATCGCGCGGCGCGTACGTCGAGCCCTTCCCCGTTGCGGTATCATCGATCTGTCTGCGCGCCGGGCGCGCAGAAACCTGCAACCAATCTTGGGGAGCCTCGTATGGATGTTACCGCGATTGTAATGGCCGCCGGTGAAGGCACGCGCATGAAGTCCAATCATGCCAAGGTGTCTCACAAGATTTTGGGAAAACCCATGGCATGCTGGGTGATCGACGCCGCGCTCGAGGCGGGGTGCAACCGCGTGGTCGTGGTGGTGGGTAGCCATTCCGACGAGGTCCGCGGGCTCATCGCCGACGCTTACGAGGGCACGCCGCACGCGAGCGCCATCGAGTGCGTCGAGCAGACCGAGCGCCTGGGCACCGGCCATGCCGTGCGCACCGCACTTGAGGCGACCGGCATCAACGCCGGACCCGTCGTGGTGCTGAACGGCGACCTGCCCCTTATCCAGGCCCAGACCATCCGCACCTTCGCCGAGACGGTCTCCGGCGGCGTACATGCCGGCGCGGTCCTCACCTTCACCCCGCCCGTGCCCTTTGGCTACGGCCGCATCGAGCTCGACGCGAACGGCGGCGTGAACCGCATCATCGAGCAGAAGGACTGCACGCCCGAGCAGGACGCCGAGCTCCTCGAGTGCAACGCAGGCTGCTACGCCTTCGACGGCTCTCTGCTTGCCGCCCACATCGGCGAGATCACGAACGACAACGCCCAGGCCGAGTACTATCTCCCTGACATGGTCGAGATCCTGAAGGGCCACGGCCACGGCGTGACCATCTTCCACTGCGACGATTACCGCGACGGCTTGGGTGTGAACTCGCGCGTCCAGCTCGCCGAGCTCACCGCCATCGCGCGCGACCGCATCAACGAGCGCCTCATGACCGAGGGCGTCACGTTCATCGACCCCACGCAGGCCTGGATTGGCCCCGACGCGCGCATCGGCCGCGACACCGTCGTGTGGCCCCAGACGCACCTCATCGGCGCGTGCGCCGTGGGCGAGGGCTGCCAGCTCGGACCCAACACGCGCCTCACGGATACCCGCGTTGGCAACGACTGCGTGCTCGACGAGACGGTCGCCATCGATGTGGTTGTCGAAAACGGCGTCACGTGCGGCCCGCGCTGCTACCTGCGTCAGGGCACCCACCTGCTTGACCGCGCGCATGTGGGCACGCACGTGGAGATCAAGAAGTCCACGATCGGCGAGGGCTCCAAGGTTCCCCACCTCTCCTACATTGGCGACACAACCATGGGCAGCGACGTCAACGTGGGCGCCGGCTCCATCACCTGCAACTACGACGGCAAGAACAAAAACGCGACGGTCATCGGCGACCGCGTGTTCATCGGCTCCGACACCATGATGGTCGCGCCCGTGAACATCGGAGACGACGCAATCACCGGCGCGAGCAGCTGCATCACGCGCGACGTGCCCTCCGGCGCGCTCGGCCTGGAGCGTAGCGACCAGCGCATCCTCGAGGGCTACACCGAGCGTCGTCGCGCCCGCCTGTAGGCTAGCGACGCTCTTGCGCCGGAAAGTGACCGTCCGTCCGAGCGCATTGCAGAACCCCGTCTTTTGCGACCCGCATCCCCCGGTGCGGGTCGTTTTGTCTTGAAGTTACGTTTGGTGCGGTATCAGCGCTGCATTAACGTTCAATCTGGCTAATATATAGAGCAGGTAAGGTGTCGTGGCGAATAAAGGAGAAGACATGCCGACAACCGATCCCAAGAAGACTGTGGATATGAACAAGATCCTCCGTGTCTATTCGGGTTCCTCCAACCGTCCGCTCGCAGAGAAGATCGCGAATCTGCTCGGTGTCGAGCTGTCCGGCCTGACGCTCAAGCAGTTCGCCAACGGCGAGATCTACGCCCGCTACGACGAGACCGTTCGTGGCGCCGACGTGTTCTTCATCCAGTCTGTCGCCGGCGGCAACGTCAACGACATGCTGATGGAGCTCCTCATCGCGACCGACGCCGCCAAACGCGCGTCCGCCCGCTCCATCACCGCCGTCATCACCCACTACGGCTATGCCCGCCAGGACCGCAAGGCCGGCCCGCGCGAGCCCATCACCGCTCGCCTTGTGGCCAACCTGCTCGAGTGCGCCGGCGTTGACCGCATCATCACGCTCGACCTGCACCAGGGCCAGATCCAGGGTTTCTTCGACATCCCGGTGAACCACCTCTCCGCGCTGCCGCTGTTCGCCGACTACTACAACGCCATGAACTTCGACACCGACAACCTCGTGGTCGTGTCCCCCGACGTGGGTCGTGCCAAGGCCGCCAAGAAGCTCTCCGACATGCTCGGCTGCAGCCTGGCCATCGCCCACAAGGGCCGTCCGCGCCACAACGCCGCCGAGGTCATGGGCATCATCGGCGACATCAAGGGCAAGACCTGCATCATCAACGACGACATGATCGACACCGCGGGCACCCTGTGCGCCAACGTCAAGGAGCTCAAGGAGCTGGGCGCCGGTGACATCTACGTGTGCGCCACCCACGGCATCTTCTCCGGCGAGGCCGTCCAGCGCCTGAACGACGCCCCCATCGTGGAGTGTGTGGTCACCGATGCCATTCCGGTTGAGGAGACGGGCAAGATCAAGACCATCTCCGTTGCCGGCGAGTTTGCCGAGACCATCTCCGCCGTGTACTACGAGCGCTCCGTCTCCTGCCTCGTGGGCGGCGACTTCGCGATGTAAGTCTCTACACCGCACTACGCTAGAACGGGCGCCCCAGAGGGCGCCCGTTTATTTTCACGCGCAACTGCCCCAGAGTGCGCACCTCAATGGGACTGCGGACGATAAGTCGGATCGCCCGGACGGTCCAACTTATCGTCCGCAGTCTCCAGGAGGCCCGAAGGGGCTACGGAGGCCCGTATGTTCGATTCGCACCTCAAATTGGGGGCAGGCGCTAATCTGAGGTGGTTCTTCATGATGTCGCATTGTGTTTTACTCCGCTTTTGACCGTAAATCACATCGTTGACCCCGAATTTGGCCGATAAGAATATCAACAGAGGGGTTCATCTTTGAAATGTGTGGGGTTCTTGGCGCACTCGCCAAGTAGACCCCGAGTAGCCGCCTATCGCAAACTTCGCTACCTGCGGTTATTCGTTTTCCAAGTAGTCATAATTAGGCCTCTACTCGCTTGGTTTCTGAGAACCCCGCACATTTTAATAACTGACCCCCTTTTCGATCCCTTCAACGGCCATTTTGGGGTTATTTTTGACGCGTTTGACACTACCGCGCGACACACGCACCATATTCAACAGCCAATACTTTTATCAGCCGGCGAAGCGCTCCGCGGAGCGTTTTTCGAGACCCATCAACAATAAGGAGGCCTTATGGCCACAGCACAACCCTTCCCCATCCGCATGGTCGCCGGATTGGGCAACCCGGGCGAGGAGTACGCCGACACCCGCCACAACGCCGGCTTCAAAGCCATCGACGTCCTGGCATCCCAAGCCGGCGTGAGCTATTGGAAAAACCAAGCCGGCGCCGAAGTCGCCCTTATCAACGTTAACGATCCCGAGGCCGAAGGTGGCAAACGCGAGGTTCTCCTGGTCAAACCGCAGTCGTATATGAACACGAGCGGCGGCCCCATTTCCAAACTGTGCGCCCAGTACGAGGTCAAGCCCGAGGAGCTGCTCGTGATCCACGACGAGCTCGACATTCCTGCCGGCGATGTGCGCGTCAAGGTCGGCGGCGGCCACGCGGGGCATAACGGCCTGCGCTCGATCATCGACAAGCTCGGAAGCCGCGACTTCTCCCGCATTCGCGCTGGCATTGGCGACCCCCCGGGCCGCATGCCCGTAGCGGATTTCGTGCTCAAGCAGCTGCGCTCCCGTGAAGCCGAAGACTTCGCCGTCATGACGAACCAAGCCGCCGAGGCCGCGGCCCTCGCCATCACGCGCGGCGTGGTATTCGCACGCGACCACGTCAACGGTGGCGCCGGCAGCAACGGCAAGCACTAGCACGCGAGCTGCGCCACCAAACGCCGCTAATTAGGCTACTGAGTTCACTGGAAAAACCAAGTTCGTTAAAGCGACCGCGTTCGCAAGGGAAGACGAGCACACCTGCGCTGGCATGTTCGCCAGGGAAGCCGAACGCGCCAGCGCAATCGAGCACGCCAACGCAATCGCATCCATGCAAATCGCATCCATGCAAAAAGGCGCCCGCCGGGCCTCGTGGTCCGACCGGCGCCTTGTCATGCATACACGCACTGCGAAAGAAACGTGCTACTCGCCCAACAGGGTCTTCTTCATGGACGCGGCGGCCTTCTTGCCGGCGCCCATGGCGAGGATGACGGTGGCGGCACCGGTCACGATGTCACCGCCGGCCCACACCTTGGGGTTGGAGGTGCGGCCGTCCTCGTCGGCCTCGATGAGGCCCCAGCGGTTGAGCTCGACATCGGCGCAGAGCTTGGCAAACGGGTTCGCCATGGTGCCGATGGCCGTAATGGCGACGTCGCAGGGAATCTCGAATGCGGAGTCGGCCACAGGCACGGGGCGACGGCGGCCGGAGGCGTCGGGCTCGCCGAGCTCCATGCGCTCCAGCTTGACGGAGGACACAAAGCCGTCCTCACCCTTGATGAACTCGAGCGGGTTGGCGAGTTCGAGAATCTTGACGCCCTCCTCCTTGGCGTGATGCACCTCGGCCAGTCGAGCGGGCATCTCTGCCTCGGTACGGCGGTACGCCAGGGTCACGCTCTCGGCGCCCAGACGCAGCGCGGTGCGCGCGGCGTCCATGGCCACGTTGCCGCCGCCGAACACCACGACATTCTTGCCGTGGCGAATGGGCGTGTCGTGCACCGGGAAGTCGTACGCCTTCATGAGGTTCGTGCGCGTGAGGTACTCGTTGGCGCAGTACACACCGGGCAGGTTCTCGCCCGGGACCTTGAGGAAGCGGGGCAGACCCGCGCCCACGGCCAGGTACAGGGCGTCGAAGCCCTCCTCGTTGAAGAGCTCCTCGGCGTCGAACAGGCGACCGGCCACGGAGTTGTACTCAAAGTGAACGCCCAGCTGCTCCAGGCCGTCGATCTCGCGCTTGACGATCGCCTTGGGCAGACGGAACTCGGGGATGCCGTAGGTGAGCACGCCGCCGCCGGTGAAGAACGCCTCGAACACCGTGACGTCGAAGCCCTCGCGCGCGAGCTCGCCCGCGCAGGCGATGCCGGAGGGACCGGAGCCCACAATGGCGACCTTCTTGCCATTCTTGGGCTTGCAGACCGGGGCCTTGCCGACCTCCTCGGCCATATCGCCCACCATGCGCTCGAGCTGACCGATGGCAACGGCCTCGCCCTTGCGGCCGAGGATGCACTTGCCCTCGCACTGGTTCTCCTGCGGGCACACGCGACCGCAGACGGACGGCAGCAGGTTGTCGCCCTTGATGGTCTCGAGCGCGCCGGCCCAATCCTCATCGCGGATCTTGGAGATGAAGCCGGGGATGTTCACGCCAACGGGGCAGCCCTCCATGCAGAGGGGCTTCTTGCAATCGAGGCAACGGTTGGCCTCGGCAATGGCGTCTTCCTTGGTAAAGCCCGTGTCGACGGGACGGAAATCGCACGCGCGCTCGGCGGCGGGCTCCTCGTTGGGGGCGGTACGGGGGGCACCGATGTTCGGGCGGTACTTCTTTACTTCTGGCATGCGCAGGCCTCCTTGTGGCGCTTGATGGACTCGGCCTCTTCACCGCGGTAGCTGGCCTGACGTGCGGCCAGGTCGTCCCAGTCGACGGCGCTGGCGTCAAAATCGGGGCCGTCGACGCAGGCGAACTTGGTCTCGCCGCCCACCTCGACGCGGCAGCAACCGCACATGCCGGTGCCGTCGACCATGATGGGGTTCAGGCTGGCGATGATCGGGATGTTGTGCTCATGGCAGGTGAGCGAGGAGAACTTCATCATCGGCACGGGGCCCACGCAGAAAGCGTGGTCGATGGCGTCGGTCTCGCACAGACGGGCGAGCGGCAGGGTCACGACGCCCTTCTCGCCCATGGAGCCATCGTCGGTGGTGACGTACAGGCCGGCGAGCGGCAGCGCATCGAACTGCTCGTGCAGGATGAGTAGGTCCTTGGTGCGGGCGCCCATGATCACGTAGACGTTCTTGCCCTGCTCGCAGAGCATGCGGGCCACGGGATACGCGATGGCCAGGCCAACGCCGCCGCCGATGACCGCCACGGAGTCGCCCTCGATCTCGGTGGGCTTGCCCAGCGGGCCGGTGATGTCGCGGATGAAATCACCCTCGTTGAGCTCGGAGAGGCACTGCGTGGTCTTGCCGACCACCATGAAGATGAACTCGATCCAGCCCTCCTCGGCGTTCCAGTTGGCGAAGGTGAACGGCACGCGCTCACCCGTCTCGTCGATGCGCACCATGAGGAACTGGCCGGCATGCGCCTTCTTTGCCATCCTCGGGGCATGGACGCGGAACTCGAAGACCTTCTCCGAGAACTGCGTCTTCTTTAGGATTTCAAACATAGAACCCCTCTCCGAACTGTTCAGGGGGAACACCGTTTTTGCAGGTAGACCGCCCGGCATCCCCGTTTGCAACCCATTTGCGCGCAGCGTCTCTCAATCTGCGCACACATTGTTAAGTATACCGCTCGGCCACTTTTTCAAGATGCAGCAGCACGCGTTTTGGGCGAACGGAGGGACGTGTTTCGGCACAAGGACAAAGACGACCGCGCCGAGACGGAGCCAGTGGTAGGTGCGTCAACCCAAGCAAACGCCTCTCCACATCTTCCCAGCTCGAACCCTTATCCATACTCTTACGGTATGATGTACCGCAATAAAAATCGCCTGCATCTGCACCGAGTGAGGAGTACCCATGGCGAGCATGAGCGCCTTGCTAGAACGTATCAAGGCAGCGGGCCGCACCGCGGCAGACGCCCATACCGGCACCAACGCGAACAACAACCCCGACTACGACCTGCCGGGCAACGACCTCGACCCCACCAATCCCACCGCCGAGCAGCGCAGGACCGTCCCGCTCATGATCCGCGTCTACGGCGCCCTCTGCGCGCTCGACGGCATCGTGGCCCTGCCGCTCATGGGCGCGTACTTTGGTATCATGATCTATCGCCTGATACTCGGCCAAGAAGAGGTCCTCATCGGCAGCGACCTCACGCTCACCGCCACCATGACCGGCATCGGAGCCGTGCTGGCGTTCGTGTCCTCGGTCGCGCTCATCCTCTTTGGCTGGGCCCTCATCAAGAGCTACCGCCGCGACGCCGGGCGCTGGGCGTATGCGCTCATCGTCATGACCATCGGGCAGATCCTCATCGACATCATGCTCCAGGGCTTTGGCGTGCACCTCATCCGCCCGCTCATCCAGCTGGGCATCCTTACCGCGCTCTCGGCGAGCATCGACCCCACACTCAAGCAGGAGCGCGACCTGCAGCGCCACCTGCGCGACCTAGAGGACCGCGTGGCGGCGGCGGGCGGCATGCTCGGCCGCGACCTCACCGGCGAGGGCTACATCAAACTCAACTTCTTCAACCTGTTCTGGGTGTTCATGGTCTGCTGCGTGCTGGGACTCATCATCGAGGTCATCTTCCACATGGTGTGGGTCGAGCCCGGCGTGTACCAAAACCGCGCCGGCCTGCTCTTCGGACCGTTCAGCCCCATTTACGGTTTCGGCGCCGTGTTGCTCACCGTGGCGCTCAACCGCTTCTACAAAAAGCCCTGGCCGCTCATCTTCTTGGTGAGCGCCGTCATCGGCGGCGTGTTCGAGGCCGCCGTGAGCTGGTGGATGCAGACGTCGTTCGGCGCGATTGCCTGGAGCTACTCCTTTGAGCTGCTGCCCGGCATCCCCGACCCCATGGCCATCCTGTTCGCTGGTCGCACGTCCACGCCGTTTATGTTCATGTGGGGCACGCTCGGGCTGTTCTGGATCAAGCTCTGCCTGCCGCACCTGCTCAAGCTCATCAACCTGATCCCCTGGAAGATGCGCTACTCGCTCACCACCGCCATGGCTGCGCTCATGCTGGTCAACGGAGCCATGACGCTGCAGGCGCTTGACTGCTGGTTTTGCCGCGAGAGCGGCCTTGCCCCCAGCTCGCCGGTGGAGGAGTTCTACGCCGAGCACTTCAACAACGACTATATGGCCAACCGCTTCCAGAGCATGACCATCCACCCCGACACATCGAGCCGCGTGGACTCCCCCAAGTCGAGCGACGAGAGGTAGCCGCGATCCGACAGCGAGGAAGCCTGCCCAAGTCAAGCAGCAGGGGCGGCTGCCAAAAAAGCCGTCCACCCCCTGATTCCAAGAGATGGACGGCACCTCGCACATCCTCGGCCCGGCAGGGGCACAGACCCAGGCAGGAAGGCTCAAGCCCTCCTGCCCGATCATGCGATTACCGGTTGCGGCGACGATGGAAGAACGCTCCGAGCGCCGCGGCGGCAGAGCCGATAAGCCCCGTGCCCGCAACCGCGACGGCAGCCGGATCACCCGTCTGGGGCAGACCCGAGCCGTTGGATCCAGACCCGCCGGCAGCACCGTTGTTGCCACCGGAACCCTGGTTTCCGGGCCCGCCGTTGCCGCCGGAGCCACCGTTGCCGTTATTGCCGCCGTTTCCGGGCCCGCCGTTGCCGCCGTTGCCAGAACCGCCATTGCCGCCCTGCTCAGCGTCCTTCAGGCCGTCGATCGCGGCAGGAACTTCATGCCGGTCAGGTCGTACGACGCGCCCAAATCGAACTCGAGATACTGCGGCATACCCACGCTGTTGACGTAGTCGCTGTGCCACTGGCTCTGGTCGTTGTAATCCAGGACGTTCGCGGCCAAACCGTCCTCGATCGTCTGGGGCTCGCACTGGCTGGAGAAGCCGGTCACCGCGACGGCGTCCTTGTTCTCCTTGGTGTTGATGAGCTTGGACTCGTCGATGGGGAGCACCTCGAGACCCTTGATGGCGTCGCGGATGGCAACCGTCGCGTCGGCGACCTGCTGCTCGGTGTACGCACCGCTCTTGAGCAGGTCCTCTCCGGCCTTGACCGCCTCGGCGAGCTTGGCATAGGACTCCTCGGTGTACGCCGCGGCGTTCAGGGCGCGCGCGTCGGCCAGGGCGGCCTCGAGCGCCGAGGTGTTCACGCCCTCCTTGACCTCGACCTCATACGTGGCGGCCTTGGTCTTGTCGAGCACGGAGCGCACGGTGATGGTCGCCTTGCCCGGCTTGTTGCCGCGCACAAAGTTCACCACGTTCTCACCGACCTGCTTGGTCACGATGCCCGCCACGGACGGATCGGAGCTTTCGACCTCGAACTGGTTGTACTTGATGCTCTCCGGCATGACCGAAGCCTGAACGGCGGACAGCTCGCCCACAAAGAGGGTCGTGGCGTTGTCACCCAGCACGACGGATTCCACATCGGCCACCTGGTCGGTGTAGTTGAAGTTAACCTCGGAGATGGTCAGGAGATGCTTGCTGCCGTTGGTCTCGAGCACGTTGACGTCGACGCGGTCGACCTTCTTGGCGGCGTTCTCCGCGCTCGGAGTGAGCGTGTATATGGCCGCGGCGGTATCGAACTCGCCGCCCTTGAAGACTTGCTCGGTGCCGTCCTCAAAGAAGATCGTCGCCTCGAGCTTCTTGATGAAGCCGTTGCCCGCCACGGTGCCGCCCGCGTCCTTGCGGTTGACGATCTCGACGTTGTCGAGCGCGCGGTTCTGCTTGAGGTCGAAGTGCAGCGTCACCGGCGTGGAAACGGTGTCGGTCTCGGTGGTCCACTTGAACTCGAACGTTCCGGCGCCGGAGTTGCCGTCGTGGAACTCCACGCCGTCGAACAGCGGCTCATACGTGCCGCCCTGCGTCATCTGCGTCACGTTCGTGCCGTCATCGGTGGGCAGCGCGGCATTGGTCATGGTCAGATCGAAGTCGCCCATGGCGAGCTCGCCGGCCTCGGGCTCGGGAGCATCGGGGTAGTTGATGGTGCCATCGTCCACAGTCTCGATGTAATCGAGCTGCGCGCCCATGGCCCACGCGGTCGAGGGAAGCTTGACCTCGCCGGCCTTCTTGGCCTTGAGCTGGAAGGACGCCACGGCCCCGGTGCCGCTGTAGAGATCCTGCTCCCCCTGTTCTGGAAGGAGATGTTCACCGACTGCTTGCCGTCCACAAAGTTGGTGGTCACCTTTGAGAGGTCCTCCATGGAGGCGGTGTAGGGGCTCTTGGTCAGGCTGTCGTTCACATACTCGAACGCGTCGCCCTGGAAGTTGATGAGCGAGCCGAGCGCGTTGGCGTTCTTGATGTCGTCGGTGTAGAGGTCGACGGTGATGACATCCCCGGCCTTGACCGTGGTCTGGCTCGGGACGACGACGATGTTGCCGGAGACCTTGTCGGACTTGGTGGTGCCACCGTCGAGCTTGGACATGGTAAAAGCCATGTCGTAGGCATCGTACGCGCCGTTGAGGTTGAAGTCGGCACCGTTCGGGGCGATGTGGGAGCTCCAGTCGGTGTCGAGCGGGGCACGGTTCTCACGGCCGATGCAGTTGCCCTTGAGGTGCTGGTAGTCGGCATCGGTGACCTTGCCGTCGCCGACGAGGGAGCCGACCTCGAACGCGGAGGAGCCATCGACCTTGTACATGGCGAGCTCGAGCGCGGTGAAGTAACCGTTGTTGGTGTCAACGGGCGTCAGGCGCACGTAGCGGCCAAAGGCAGTCTGGCTGAGCTTGAACTCCTTGGGCTCCGGCGTGTTCTCCCACGTGGAGGTGCCGCAGTCCGTCCAGTGCACACCGTCGAGGCTCGTCTCGACCTTCATCTGAAGCACGGTGCCGGAGCAGACCGTCTGGCCTTCCTTGAGGTCGGTGCGCGGCCAGTAGCCGAGCTTGTCGAACTTGTATGCCTGGCCGTAGTCGATGGTCATGGCCTGGCCCTCAGCCGCGTTATCACCGGAGTGGAACATCTTGCCGTCGAGATAGCTGTGGTTGAAGGCCTGCATCTCCGAGTAGGAGGAGCTGTTGGCCCAAATGCCGCCCGCGAACTCGGCCGAGACCGGGGTCGGGGTGTTGCGCCACGGGTCCTTGAGGGTGACGACCGTGATTTCCTCGCTCCACTTGGAGAAGCCCTCGGCGGTGCGCTGGCGGATCTTCACCTTATGGGTGCTGTTGTACGCCTGGTCGGTCACGTTGAGCGTGGTGACGGGCTCCTCGGGGGTGCCGGCGGGCACGCTGTTGATGGTGCCGTCGATCATGAGCTCATAGCTCGTGGCGCCCTCGATGGCGTCCCAGCTCAGGCGGAAGCTCGTGGGCGTCAGGTCGCCGTTCTCCTCGGTCGGGGTCTTGAGGGTCGGGACCTGGAGCTTGTCGTTCTCCACGTTCGCGTCGAGCTTGCCGTCGTTCTTGAAGCCGGAGACCTCGAGGGTCTGGACGTTCTTCTGGACGTCGGTCTTGGCGAACTTCACGTACAGCTTGGGCGTGGTGAGGATCTCCTGGCTGGAGAAGCCCTCCTTCTTGACCACATCGGTGGCGTCGGAGGAGGAACCATAGTTGAGGTTCGGCTTCGCGTTGTAGAAGTAGACGAACTCGCCGTCCTTGGGCTGGGCCTTGTCGAACTCCTCCTGCGTCTTGACCTCGACCTTCTTGAGCGCGGCATCGCCGTTCTTGACCACGACGGATGTAGGTTCCTTAGAGACGTTCACCACAAACGAGGTGGTGTGCTCCGGCGCGTACCCCTTGTAGCTGCCCGTGGACTTCTCCGCCGTGAAGGTAGCCACGTCGCCCTTGACGCTCGACTTGTACGTGGTGGACACATGGTCACCGTAGTTCACGTGGTTCTCGGTGCCGTATTCCTTGTCCTCGGACTCCTTGAGATCGGAATCGATGAAGATGCCGTCGTCCTCGAACTGCGTGTAGCTGTTCTCGCCCGCCGTGGCGAAGAACTCCACGTTGCGGACGGAGCGATCGATGTCCTGCGGGTTGTTGTTGGGCTCGTACATCGGGATGATGGCGTTGGCCTTGACGAACACCGGGAGCTTCCACAGCGGCGCGTCGAAGTCGTTGAGCACCTGGCCGCCGCGGTACTGCTCGCCGGTGAAGTAGTCGATCCAGATGGTGTTGTACAACGAGGGGCGCCGCGGCCGAGCGCGGCGCCCCTCGAGCGGTCATTTACAACGCGATGCTCGCTTATTCAGATAGCTCCTGCTCCACAACGCACGTGTTCTTGATGGTGCCCACCAGGTGCTGCAGGGCATCGATCACGCGGGGGCGAATGTCACCGCCGATGAGCACGAGCATGATGTCGTCGCCCACCGCCAGCTCCCCGGAGTTGAGCCATACGCGCACGTAGCCGATGCCGTCGAGAGCGCGGGTCTCCTCCACGGCGGCGGCGACCTTCTCCGCGTCATAGCTAAACACCATGCCGGCGACCTTGTCTCCCGGACGCACGCCGTCGGTCTCGACGCCGCGCACCTCGGCCTTGGGCGTCTCGCGCACCGTCCCGTTGTGCACGAGGTACATGCCGCATCCGCGAAAACTCGGATCGGCCTTCGCCTCGCGCAGCCAGGTGTCGATTGACGGCATCTCAGCCATATGTAACTCACTTTCCGCCCCAGGGCACGTGTATGCTTGCTCGGTTTTGGCGCGCGGACATGCGCGCCACATGACAGATGGACGACCCGACGATGTGCGGCGCCCGCGGCGGCGGTGCCGTCGGCAGAGAGCCGCCGCAGGGTCGTCCATCGCCTATTCGCTCGCGGCGTCCGCGTTCTCCGTGTCCACTTCGCCCACTAGCGTGCACACCATCGCCGCGCGCTTGGTTTGGGCGAGGAACGCGTCATCGCAGGTCACCAATGTGAGGACGGCGCCCGCGTCTTGAATTTTTGCCTCCGCGTCGCTCGCCTTCGCCTCGGCGTTCTTGAGGGAGTCAGAGAGATACTGGGCAAGGCCCGCGGTGCCCTCGAAGTTGGCCTGGCGCGCGGCCACATAGTCGTCTTCGACCCGCATGGTGAACAGCGGCTCCAGCTCGTACGTGGCATCGGGCGTGATGTAGTAGACCTTCTCGATGGAATCGAACTTCTCCTGGCTGAGCGAATCGTACACCTGCGTGAACATGGAGCCGTCGTTCATGTGGTGACCATAGAGTGTCGTCTGCTGGTCGACCAATCCGGGAGCGGTGTCATCCATGTCCATGAAAACCGATCCGCTTGCGTTGTACTCGCCCGAGATCAGCGTCCTCAAATACGTGTCGTTCGTCTCGCCTCGCACCACGGCGTAGTTGATGTTCGTGCCGGGGATGTAGATCCAACCCACCACGTCCTCGTTGACCTTTGTAAGGGCATCGAAGTCGATGGAGGGCACACCCGAACCGTCAGATTCCGTGTCCTTGATGGCTTGGGTGTTCAACGTGTCGTAGAACTCCGCGGCCTGCTTGTAGCCGATCTGCGCATGGATGAACAGACCACCGGCCACGAGCAGCAACACGACGCCGATGGTGATGAGAACGTATGACGCCACGTTGCGTTTACCGCGGCGCCCCCGGTTTCGGTTGCCGCCGCGATGGTCGCTCGGCATATGACCGGCAGGCTGATCGCCCGTCGCGCGTGGCGCGTCCACGCGCATGGAGGCATTGGGCGCAGATGCGCCATGGGCATACGGGATGGGGGCGACGCCGCGGGAAGCGCGCTCGACGCACGGCGTGGGGGCATGGTGCCTCCCCGCGCCCGCGGTATCGATGGGGCGGGGCGCCATCGGGCGCGGCGCCCGCTGTGGATCGGATGCGGCGGGCGAGCCCGCGCCCGTGGGCTTGAAATGCCTGCCTCCGGTAGCCATGCGCGCCTACGCCTCGGCCATGTCGCGCTTGAGCTGCGCGATGGCGTCACGGTACTCGGGCATGGTTGCGCCGAGAATCTGGGTGGCGTAGATAGCGGCGTTCTTCGCGCCGTTGATCGCCACGCACGCAACCGGCACGCCAGAGGGCATCTGGACCATAGAGAGCAGGGAGTCGAGACCACCCAGATCGCTCGTCTTCATGGGTACGCCGATGACCGGCAGCGGCGTGAATGCGGCGACCACGCCGCCGAGATGCGCCGCCTTGCCCGCGGCGGCAACGATGACCTTGATGCCGCGATCGGCGGCAGACTCGGCCCACTCGTGCACCTTTGCAGGGTTGCGATGGGCGCTGGCAACGACCAATTCGTACGGCACGCCCAAGGCGTCGAGCTCGGCCGTGCAACCCTCCATGACGGGCATGTCGGACTTCGAGCCCATGATAATGCCCACGAGCGGGGCCTTCTCGGTAGCGGTATCCATACCTGTACCTCCCAGATACGCGTCGACAACGCCACAAAGTATAGCCGAGCGCACGGGCGGCAAACTTCCCCTCATGTCGAATGCGTGGTCTTTGGGCACGAACGGCACCTCGACGCGAAGGCGGCGGGTGGACAGGACGTGCCATGTACCTGCCCGTTTCCCCCAACTGTCAGGGCACGCCGGACAAAGCGCCAGGACACGCGGCGACTCCTTGCGATGAACCCCGGAACACGAACTCTACGCTTTGCCCTCATATATCAGCTGCGCCGGTCTTGCGCCGCGCGCTCACGAGCGGGGAGGAGCAAATGATCACCACCACGAACCCCATGACGCGACCACCGCGAAAGCGAACGGGAGGGCGACGGGCAACCACGCGCGCACGAGGGCGCACATTCGCGCTCACCGTTCTTTTTGCCGCCTCCATCACACTTCTCGGGGCTTTGGCGCTTGCAGGGGGATTCCTCCCCATACGCAACGCCTTCGCCGCACCGGCCACGATCACGGGCAAGGTCGATATCGTCATCACCAACAAGCAGCAGGCCTATTACGAGGGCGCGGTGGCCCAGTGCGAGGCGACCATCCATCTTCCCGATGGAACAACCCAAGTCGCCCATGGACACTGCATATCGGGAGAGTCCTACGCCGTCCCGCTCGACGGCACCTACGATTATGTGGGCACCCTGCAGGCGGATGGCACATACGACATCGTCGTCCATTCGGAGGTCAGTCCGGGCGCCAACAGTGACGCGTTTCTTCCGGGCGCGATGGCGGGAACCCAGCAGATGGGCGGCATCCGGCTGCACTACAAGCCAAAAACGACCATCACGTTCCAAAAGTCGTCAAAGGACCCATCCCTCACCGAGGGCAATGGCGCATACTCCCTCGAAGGCGCCACGTACGATATTTACGACAAGGCGACGGACGAAAAGGTCGCGACGATCACGACCGATACACAGGGGTCCGCGTCCTGCACCCTCGAGCGGGACAAGGATTACTACGCCGTCGAGACCAAGGCTCCCCAAGGGTACGCGCTGAACGACCATCGCATCAAGTTCCATACGGCTGGAGACACGGGCGATGTCGCGCTTACCGACCACCCCGCTCGCGCCCGCCTGCGCGTGCAGAAGATTGATTCATGCACGGGGGGATCGGCGCAGTACGGAGCCTCCCTCGAGGGGGCGGAGTTCTCCATCAGCTCCACCACCCTTGCCGGGTGGCGCAAAACGGTAACGACCGACAAAAAGGGCGAAGCGTCAATCGGCGATATCCCCTTGGGCACCATCGTCGTCACCGAGACGAAGGCTCCCGCTGGATACAAACTCGACAGCACGCCCCATACGTACACGATCGACGGAACGAACATGGACGATGAAGGCGTCATCGATCTCAAGCCCCTGCAGGCATCCAACGACATATCCGCCTTCGACCTCGAAATCGTCAAATACCTCGACACGGGAGCCGACGGGTCGGGCCTGCAACCCGCCGGAAAGGGCATTCGATTCGAGATCGTCGCGAATTCGACGGGCAAGATCGTCGGAGCACTCACGACGAACGAGGCCGGCAAAGCCTCGACCGCAGACGCGCAGACGGTCAACCCCGAAGCGGTCTCCCCCTCGGCAACCTACGACGCAGGCAAACCTTGGATGGGCAGCGGCAGGCGCAACGAGCACATCGCCGGAGCCCTTCCCTACGATGCCAAGGGCTACACCATCCACGAGGACCCCTCCACTACACCGGAGGGATACCGCCCGTGCCCCGATTGGACCGTCGAGGCGGATCAACTTGTCGACGGCGCGACCCTCCACTACATCGTCGACAACGACTCGGTCAACTCGCGTATCCAGGTGGTAAAAACCGATGCCGCCGACGGCAAGGCGGTCCCCCTCGCTGGCTTTACCTTCCAGCTGCTCGACAGCGATAAGAACGTCATCTCGCAAGAGGTCTGGTACCCGCAGCATGCGGAGCTTTCCGAGTTCACCACCGACGACTCGGGAACGGTGACGTTTCCCGAGGCGCTCAAGCCCGGTACGTACTACCTGCGCGAGGTTGCGGCGGCGGCACCCTACCTCGTCGCGCGGGAGGATGTGAGGTTCACCATCTCAGATAAAGAGGAGCTCGAACCCGTAACCGTCGTCCGCGTTGAGGATGAGCAGGCGGAGGGCATCGCCACCATTCACAAGACATGCTCCGACGAGGAGTCTCCGTCAGCTGCGGGCCTCGAGGGAGCGGAATTCGATGTCATCGCCTGCGGGGACATCGTCAGCCCCACCGGCACCGTGCAGGCCGCGAAGGACAGCGTCGTCGATCACGTCGTCACGGACAGGGAAGGAACTGCCAAAACGAAAAACCTGCCCCTCGGAAACGGCAGCGCGACCTATGCGTTCGTCGAGACCAAGGCCCCCGACGGCCATGTGCTCGACGACACACCCCGCACCTTCACACTGAGCTACGCCGATCAGGCAACAGACGTCGTGTACGCAGAGCTGAACGTGGCCAACGCCCCGACCGACCTGCAGGTCGTCAAGACCGACAGCGAATCCGGTGAGGCAGTTGAGGGGGCGGTGTTCGCCCTTTGGAACACCGCCGATCAGATCTCCGTCGCACCGGAACACGTCGGGTCAGTCGCCGTGCGCACGCAGGGTGACCAGACGATCTCCATGCGTTACGAGGCCCCTTACGCAATCGTCACGGCCCAGGCACCCGACGACATGAGCGTCTCGCTCACACATAACGGCTCGGAGCCAATCGCCATCGATGCCGACGGCACGCAGGTGCCGGCGGGGACATACACCGTTCAGTGCAAGCAGAACGGCACCACGGTCGAAACGAATGCGCCCACCGCGAACATCAACGCCAACACGGCAGTACACATCACCGTCACGCAAAACCTGCTTGGTGCGCACGCGCGCATAGATCAAGCGGAGCCAGCGGAGGACATCGTCGATCTCGACTACTCGCGCGAAGACGACGCGCATATCGCATCCGGCCTCAAGGCCGGGACATACCAGGTAATGGCAGATGGGGACGACGTGGGCACCGTCACGCTGGGCAACGGCGCCACATACCTCGCCCTCAAGGACAACGAGCTTACTGAGTTGCCCGTTCTCCTCAAGAGCGACGCGAATCCCATCTCCGTCTCCACGAATGAAAGTGGAATGTTCAACGTGAAACACCTTGCGGCCGGCATATATCACATGAAGGAGACGTCAGCGCCAAGCGGCTACGTCGCAAGCGATGAAATCGTTTCCTTTGAGGTTGGCGGCGACGGCCTGATCGATGGGAACAAGGTGCATCACATCGCCATCGCGAACGACTTTACGAAGATCGAGATATCAAAGGCCGACGCCGAAACCGAAACACCGGTTGAGGGAGCACAACTCTCCCTCGTCAACGACGCGGAAGAAACCATCGACACGTGGACCAGCACCGCCGACGCCCATATGGTGACTCACGTTACGCCGGGATCGTATTCCATCGTCGAGGTCGCCTCTCCTCAAGGGCACGACGTGGCGAGCCCCCTGCAGATCGAGGTTGAGGCGCGCACCGATGTCCAGCGTTTCACCCTCTACGATGAGCCCATCTCCATCGAGGGCTCCATCGACAAGCGGCAGCAAATCGCCGACCCCACGGCATCCGGCACGATGGCGGACGATTCCGACGGCAATCGCGCCGAGGTGCGTGTCTCGGCCGACGGAAGCTACGACTATACGCTCGACTTTAGAAACGAAAGCACAACCTGGGTCGATGAATTCACGGTCACGGACCACCTGGATGGCGTCGAGGAGGGCCTTTCCATCCTCGACGGCGTCACGTGCGCCATCACGTCAGGCGACTATGACGGCAAGCTCAACGTTTGGTTCCAGACCAACCAAACGCCTGAGGACTACGCCGACCCCTCCCAGGCAAACGCGACGCTCGACGACGGGCACGCCAACCCATGGCTCTCCCATCCCGAGACCTCGAACCTCCTTGGCGAGGACGGCAGGGCGCTTTCCTATGCGGGATGGCGTCTGTGGGCCCAAGATGTCTCCACACAAGAAGCCACCCACCTATCCGTCGACGACCTGGGTCTCGAGCCGGATGAAAAGGTGACCGCCATTCGATTTGAGTATGGCCGTGTCGATGCGGGGTTCACCTCTCGCAAGGACGCATGGGATCGAGAGGACATCAAAGACCCTCACGATGATGTTGCGGGCGTGCCCGATGGCGGTGAAGGGACCGCTAGCGCCATTCTCCACATGCACGTAACGGATGCGTATACCGCCGAAACCGAGTTGGACAACACCGCGCAGGTCGACTTGTTCAGGAATGGCGGTGGCGAGAACCTGGAGGACCACGATGAGGACTTCGTGACGCAGGCGGCCGTGAACGTCGCGGAGCGCATGCCGCAAACATCGGCGCCTTCTATAACCCGCGTGTTGCTCATCGGGTGCTGCCTCGCGGCGGGTACGGCGTGCCTCATCCATCTGGCAAGAACCCCGCGGCGGCCTCGGCGATGCACGCATCGTTAAGGCGTAGGCGTCGCGGCGATCGAGAACGAGGGAGGACGCGATTATCCGCCCCTACGGTGGTAAAGCTCTCCCTCGCGGTCGTCGCGTTGATCGCGGCCCTCCTTGCCGGCAGGATGTCATATTTCGATATGGCGACCACATCCGACTACGACCAGCTGTCGCAACGCGACGGCCTTGCCCTCATCGAAGAGGACGCCGCCGCTCCAGACTGGGGTGACCTGCTCGCACAAAATGAGGACACGGTCGGATGGCTTCACGTCGGCGGCGTCGATATCGACGTGCCCGTCGTGGCCCCCACGGGGGCGCCACGCCAAAACTGGTATCTCGATCACGATTTTTGGGGATACCCCAGCTTGCTGGGATGCCCCTATCTGGACCACCGCAGCTCGGTGACAGGACGGCACGTCATGATATACGGGCACAACCAACCCGCCTCGCACGCGATGTTCTCACCCATACACGCGGCCCATCAAAGCGATGTGTTCTCCACCGTCGGCGACGCAACCCTCTACGTGCCGCACGAAGACGCCACAACCTTCCACCCTCTTATGGCGCTCAGAGTGCACGAGACGTACGAACCTATCCAGGTCTTCTCCCTGCGCGCGCCCGAGGACGTGGCCGCGCTGCTCGAATCGCTCCGCGCGGACGCCAGCGTTGTCACCGAGGACGCGCTCCAACGAGGCGCCCGCGCGACGCGCGTCCTCACCCTCGTGACCTGCTCCACCGGTAACGCAAATACCTCGCAGCGCACCCTTCTCGTCTTCTGTGCCGACGTTTGAGTGCATCGGTGCGCCGACCGACGGCGCTCGGGCGGTAGGATGCGTCTCCCAGGTTGTTGCGAAACGCACGAGCATGAAACGGGCGTCGAGGGGCACGAAGCAGGCGGCGGGCGCGGGTACGAAGCGGGCGGCGAGAGCGACATCGAAGCCGCCTCGGGCGGCCGCACAGTCCTTGAGGGGCGGGGCCAGCTCAGCAGCCCTCCCCCTCGACCTCTCAATCAATCCGCCTCATATCGGCATGGCCACGTATCGGCATGGAAAAGCCTCCCGTTTCCTGGACGCTAGATTCCTCGTCCAGAATACGGGAGGCCGCTTACCAGCCCATGGCTCTCATGACACGTGACGGGTGCCCGCACGGCAGGCGTCCATACGACAGGCATCTGCGCGCCGCGCTCCTACTCGCCAACGCTGTTGACGTCCGAAGACCCTTCTGTGGTGTCCTCGCCATCTACGCCATCGAGCCGCGACTGCTCCTCTTCAACGCGTTGGGCGCGAACGCTCTCAGGCGTCGACCACTTCTCACCCAGGTAAAACGACAGTCCGAGCCCCAGCAGGGCGGCGATGGTGGCGCCGACGAGATACTGGATCCAATGTTCCCTTATGTACTCGAGCACAGTCCCTCCCTGAGCTGCTGCCGGCCGGCGATCTACGAACGGCGAATGACCTCGGTAACGACGTCGGAGACGAACGCGACGTTATCGGTGTCGACGTTGTACGGCTGATCCTCCTCCGTGTGAGACAGCGCGAACCCCGTGCCCTCGATACCACCGATGGTCAGGGAGCGGAGACTCATATCCATGGCGGCATGGGCATCTGTCGTCACGTAGGGCATGTCGACCGTCGCACATTCGCGATGGAAATCCGCGCTCACCTGCTGGACGAGCTTCATGATGCGCTTGTCGCCCTTGAGGACGCGCTGCTCGCCCTCGGTCGCCAGCATGGCGAGCTGTCCCGCGCCAACGCTCTCGAGGTTGATGAGGAACACGCCGCGCAGCTGGCTGCGATGGGCATCGAGGAACGCACGGATGCCCGCGTTGCCGTTCTCCGACGCGCCCGTCGCCACAAACCAGATGTCATGACCCAAAAGCTCATCGTCTCCCATATCGGCAACGGCCTCACGCAGCTCCTCCTCCGTCGCATCCCCGTATGCGGCGGCACCGCCCTTCCATCCGTCATCGAAGTTGTCCCACGAGCCAATGTCGCTCCCGGAGGACTTGGCGTCGAAGGATTCGTCGACACCGAGCCAATCGCTCATGCTGTCATCGGACTTCTTCTTGCGCCCAAAGAGCTTGGAGATGCCACGGCGCGGTTTTTCCTGCACGGGCGCCGGCGCGCTGATGGTCTCGAACGTGCCCTCCCCAAGAGCGGGAGACGGAGCGTCGACCACGGTGAACGCGGGCTCGCTCGCGCGAGAGGCGGCGTCTTGATCGGCGGGCGCGACCTGCGAAGACGCGGGGGCGGCGGCAAACGGATCGACCGGCGTCGCCGACGGGTCGGGCAGGTCGAACAAAGACGCGCGATTTGCGGTTTGCGGCACGTGCGGCGCGGGGGCGTCCGCAGTGCTCGGCACGCTGATCGTGCGCTGAGGCCGCTCGGGAACGGCGGAGTTGATTTGCTCCATGAGAGAGTCAACGGTCTCCACGGGCTGCGTCGGGACGGGCATCGCCACGGTGCCGGAGAGGTCGGCGGGCTCCGGCGCGGGGGCGGACGTTACGGGCGTGAATGCCACCGTAGATCCAACCGAGACGGCAGGAGCCTCATCGTATGACGACCCGGCGGGAGCCTCGGCGTCAAAGGGAAGCTGGTCGAGTGCGCCCGCATCGCCATCGAAGGGGAGAGTCGACACGTTGTCATCAACAGAGGTCTCGTCATCGGAAGCAGTGTCATCGGCGGCAACGACGTCCACGGGGCCCTCGGGCTCCGCGGCGGTGTCGACCGGGCTCGGCTCGAACACTTCCGTTCGACCATCGCCACCCTCGGAGGAGTCATCGTCTTCGATGATCTCGTACTCCGCCTCCATGATTCCGTCGAAGTCGTCTTCGGTCATCGGGGTGTATGCAAACGCATCCCCTTCTTCCTCGAAGGTCGCCTCGAAGTCATCGGTAGCGTCAAACGCGTCGTCATCGATAGCAGGCACATTCAGGTCGTCTTGCACGGCGTCCGAAAGCTCGACATCCTGCTGATCATGCTCCGGGATGGGCTCGGAAAGAGACTCCGCCTCATCCTCGGGCGCCGCCTCATCACCCGGATGCTGACCGCCCTCGTCGACATCCTGGACGATCTGCGCGCGCGGCTCAGATGCGGGTGCCGGAGTCGGCTCGGGCACAGGGGTCGAGGCCGGCTCGGAGACCCGCTCGACCACCGTCTCGTACACCACGGCGCACGACTCGGGAAGCATGCCCAGCCCGCGGATCACATCGGCGCCAAAGCGCACATTGCCCGCACCGTTCAGGTGGAACGGCAGCTTGGGCTCAGGCTCGGCGTCACCGAGGTCGAGCATGGGCTGCACCGCCTCCTCTTCAGCGGCCGTCTCGTCAACGGAGCTCGTCGTGGCGGCGACATCCGAGTGACCGCCCTCGGCGGGCACGGCGGATTCCGCGGCGACGGCGGGCATGGCAGCGATCGTCGCATCGGGGTCGAACGCCGCGACCTGATTCTCGGAGGCGATGTCCGCACTCTCGTGCACGTCGGCGCCCTCCTCAGAGGCAACGACCTCATGCACGGGAGCTGAAGGCTCCGCGGAGGCATTCGCGTCGGCCGGGGGCATCATCGCCGTCGACCCCAAATCCGCCACGGGAAGATCGGCCGAGGTGTCTTCGACCAACGTAAAGGCCTCGGGCTCGGCGGGACCCTGCTCAATCGAGTCGCCACCATCGGCCGTCCCATCCTCGAGCTCGTGGGGATACGCCATGGCCGCCTCCGCCTCGGCGGCGGCAGCGGCCTGAGCCGCGGCGATCGCCTCATCGAGGATGCGCTGCTGCTCCGCGAAGTACTCGTCGGCAGGGGTGTCGTGCGGGAACTCGTCACCGAGCTCGTACGGAGCGACCGCGTCCATCACGCCGAGCATGGCGGCAACAGAGGACTTGTTCGACACCGACCCGGTGGTATAGGGAAGGACGAACCGATTGGCGATGATCGCCACGCCGTTGATGAGGGGGACGAGCGCCACGATGATCGCGAGGACCCATAGGACCGCACGGGCGGCGCCGGGGACGGGGAACACGCGCACGATGGCGATGGCCGCCGGGGCGACCATGGCAAAGGGAAGCACCTTGGCGATCAGGGGCCTATACGCGGCAAACGGCTCGCGGGCGAGGAGATCCTCACGCGGCGTGTCGTAGTGCGCCACCACGACGACCGGACGATTGCGAGGCGACGCCAAGGGCCCCGAGGCCTTGTGATACGCGATGACGTTCTGGCTCAGACCGCCGGACCCGAGCCCCGAGAGAATCGGCTTGCCGGACCGCTCGAGCACAAACAGCACGGCGGCAGCGAGCGTGAGCAGCAGGCCCACGACGCCGAGGGCACCGCCCAGACCCAGGAGCACGGCACCCACGAACACGGCAACGCCCAGGCCCGCTTGGACCACCTTGTGCATACCGCTCGCGCTGAACTCCTGCATCTCGGGAGTAAATCCGTGATCGGCAAAGACCTTGGCGATCACGTCGGCGGCGGCGCGCTCCTCCTCGCTACACGCCGGCGCGATCCCCGTGTTCTGCAGCAGGTGACTCAGATATTGTTTCGTATTCGCCATGTGGGCTCCACATCGAACTCGTTTTGTGCAAACACGCCGCGTGCGCGGCATGCATGTATAGTCGCAAGTATACCCTTACTTGCGCGCTACCTGCAGAATTCGAGCTATCGACACGCGCCGCGGACGGGCGCTCCCCCTTACGCACATGAGCGGGCGCAGCCCGCCATTGCACTAGAATATGGCAAACGATACGCAAAGACGGCAAGCGAGCTGGGAAAAGGTGATCCATGCAGCAGAAGACATCCCCCGCGGCAACGCGCGGCGGAAGCACGAGGCGCGAGGACGGCACGCGGCGTCTTCTCAACCTCCTCTTTGCGCTCAGCGTGGCAAGCGAACCGCTCACCACCGACCGCATCATCAACGATCCCGAGATCGGGTACTCGGGCCGTGAGCGCGAATCGCGCGTCAAGGCGTTCAACCGCGACCGTGACACCCTCGCCCGGCTCGGTGTCTACATACGAGAGGCGGCAGCCTACGGCGACGCCAAAAATGAGCAACGCCGCTGGGAGATCGACCGCAGGTCCACGCATGCGGACGGGACCGCCCTCTCGCCATACGATGCGCAGGAGGCCATCGCCGCCATCGACCAGCTCTTCAGCCTTCATGCGGCAGACCCCGCCCGATGGCCCCTCCAAATGGCCCGCGCAAAACTCTGCAAGATCGCCGGCATCGACCCCGAGGCTACCCACGTCGAGCAAGGGCATGCGGCGGCCGACCTCGCCCATGTATGGAACGCTTTCGTTCGCCGGCGTCCCGCCACCTTCGTCTACCGAGACGCCCGCGGTGAGGAGCGCACACACATCGTGGACCTGTACGGTATGTTCGAACGGGGAACCCAGGTGTATCTGGTGGGGAACGACCACGATGCGAACGATTTGAGGACATTTAGGACCGATCGCATCGTCTCGGCAAAAAAGGCCGCCGGCTCCAGCAAGCCGTATCGCATTCCCGCGGAGTTCGACGTCTCCGGATTCCAATTCCTCCCCTTCGATTTCTCCCGCAACGATCCCGTCAAAGCCCGCTTTTCGTTTGCGCCGGGGTGCGGCATGCACGAGATCGAGCTCATCACCAGGGGGCGAGGCTCAATTGCGACCGATGAACAAGGCGCCCATGACTGGATTGTGGACGTGCGCGATCTCGATGCCGCGGCGTCTTTTGCCCTGGAGCACGCGCACCTGGGCATCAGGGCCTGCGAGCCCGCCGAACTTGTCGAACGGATCGCCGCGCGCAAGGAACAGGCGGTGATCGCCCATGGCCGCTAACGCAAAAAACCTCGACGGGGACCGCGCCATCGCCCTCTGCCTGGGGATCCTCACCTCGCTCACCGCGTCTAGGACGGGGGCGGTTGAGCTTGACGCCCTCTGCACCGAACTCGACGCGAGCGAGGAGGGCATCGACGAGGCCCTCTCCCTGCTCCAGTCGATCGCCGACGAGCGGTCGGGGGCGCGCATCGCCATAGCGCGCCTGGGCGGCACGCTATCCCTCATGGGCGACGCCGGTCGGCTGGCGCCCTTGCGCCTTACCGAACCGGAGGCAAACGCGTTAAGCCAGGCGCTCAAGCGGTGCAAGCTCGACGGCGACGCTCGCGCGCGGATCTCTCGCGCGCTCGATCCCGTCCAAACATCGGGCCACGCGGACCGCCTGCTCGCCGGCGATGCCCTGTTCGGCGGGTTTTTCCCCATCATCGCCGAAGCCATATCCATTGGCGCGCGGATGCGTATGCGGTATCGCACCGCGGGGCAGAGCTCGCCGAGCGAACGCACCATCGACCCCGGATTTATCGAGGTCTCCGGGGACGCGGCCTACCTCGCGGCGTGGGATGTCGAGAAAGACGAGCAGAGAAGTTACCGCCTCGATCGCATCGACGATGTGGTCCTCACCGACGACTCCGTGATCGACCATCCCTTCGCTCGCCGCTCGACCGCCGAAAGCCTACGCGACCATGGAGACACGGCCTTGATCAGGTGGAGCTCGCAGCAGGCGTTCGACTCCTGCACATGGGCCGGACTCGACAGGGACCGTGCACGCACTCTCGAGGACGGGGGCGTCGAGGCGCCCGTCAGCTACACGTCGGAAGCATGGCTCTTCGACCAAATCCTCGCAGCCGGCGGGCGCATCGTCATCGCCTCTCCACCAGAGCTTCGCGATCGGCTCATCGCCTACGCGCGGTAGGGCGCGCGCACATCGCGATCGCGCCCATCGTTGGCCAAGGGCGCCGCTACCGATGGCTCGCCCGCCAAAGCTGCAGGTACTTTCCCACCTGAGCGCACTCGATGCGCTGATACGGAGCCGGGAGCGACGAGAGGAACTTCTTGCCGTACCCCTTGGTCACCAGGCGGGAATCGGCCAGCACGAGCACACCGGAATCGGTCGACGTCCTGATCAGACGGCCGGCAGCCTGCTTGACCTCCAACACCGCCTCGGGCAGCGAGTAGCGGGCCCATGCCCGATCCTCGCGCGCGCCGCGCTCACATGAGAGCGGGTCCGTCGGGCTGGAGAACGGCAGCTTGGGAATCACCACGCAGCGCAAGGTCTCGCCGGCGGCATCGAAGCCCTCCCAAAACGCCTTGAGGGCAAACAGCGAACTGGCGGTATCGGAGAGGAACCGGTCTCGCAGCAGCTTTGCGGACGCCATTTTTCGCTGGCAATCGAGCGACAGCCCCTCCTGCGCCAAGCGGGGCGCGACCCGCTCGAACAGCTCCTCCATATCGCGCCTATTGGTGAACAGCGTGAGTGTCGAGCCGCCCATGGACACATGCACATCGACCAGCAGACGCTCCATGGCGTCGAGGTACGCCGCCCGATTGCGGGGGTCGGGCAGGTCCCCCGCGACCACGACCGCCATGTTGCGCTCAAAATCGTAGCTCGAGTCGAGATGCAAAGAGCGATACGCGCGCCGGTCGAGGCGGTCGAGCCCAACCGCATGGGTGAAGTGGTCAAAACTGCCCGACACGGTCATGGTCGCCGAGGCGAAGATGGCGGTATGCATCTCCGGCAACCAGCTCTCCGCCAATGCCTCACCGATATCGAGGCGCTCGGCGCTCAGGCTCTCCCCACCGGCCTTGAGGCGCCGATTCACCTGGCAGGAGTAGACGTATCGCTCGTCCGTTCCCAAGACCACGAGCTTGAGGGCGTCGAGCATCTCCTTAAGGCGCCGTTGGCCGTCCGCCACATCTGTCACGAACTCGGGCTTTTCCTGGGCGACCGTCTCCACGAGCGATGCGAGGTTCTTGGAGGCCTCATCGAGCGCGTCGAGCGCGGTCTGCGCGACCTCGGCGAACACGCCCCATGCGTCGCTCTCGCGCGTGGCGCGGCTAATCCACATGTTCGCGTTGTCGTAGGACCCGTCCGCACGACCCGAACGCACAAGATCGCGCACGGCGTCGAACAGCTCGGCCATGGCGAGGGACGCCCGCTGCGTCGTCGCGGTCGCCTTTGCGGTGAGCCCCATGAACAGCGTCGCCGCATCGGACGTGGCAAGGTCGCGCGCGATCTTGCCCAGTGCGCCCGTGCGCGCGCCGCCCAAGCGCTCAAAGATCGACAGGCTTTCCTCGGCCGAAACCGTGAGCGCCCACTGACGTCGCGCCTCGGATTCAATGGAATGGGCCTCGTCGACCACCCAATGACGAATGGGAGGCAAGATCTTTCCATCTGCCGCCACGTTGCGGAAGAGCAGCGAGTGGTTGGTCACCACCACGTCCGCACGGGCTGCACGGCGGCGGGAGCCGTGGACCATGCACTTATCCGGGTAAAACGGGCACAGCCGGCGAGCGCACTCGCGAGAAGACGTGGTGAGGTCCGCCTTGCGCACGCTCCTCCAGCGAATCCCCAGGCTGTCGAGGTCGCCCGCAGGCGATTGGCAGGCGTAGGCGTATATGACGGCGATCGCGGTCAGGGTGTCCGCCGGGTCGCGCGTGGTCTGCACCTCGTTGGCGCGAGCAAGGCGCTCGAGCTTGCGCAGGCACGGATAATGGTCGTACCCCTTGAGGGCGCAGTAGGTAAGGCCGCCCTCCATCTCGCGGGCCAGGCGCGGCAGCTCGTGGTGGATGAGCTGGTCGGCCAGGTTGTTCGATTTGGTGGCGATCCCCACCGTGATGTTGTTGCGCTTGGCGGCCTGGGCAAAGGGGACCAGATAGGCGATCGACTTGCCCACGCCCGTGCCCGCCTCTATCACGCGGTGCGTCGATGTCGCGAGCGCATCCCGGACCTCAGCCGCCATCTGCACCTGCTCGGCGCGCGGCTCATACCCTGGATACATGCGATTCACCAAGCCGCCCGGCTCAAAGCACGACTCGACCTCCTCACGGGAGGGCAGCTCAAGGCCGGGGAGCTCATCGGCGTCCATGCGTGCCGTCGACGTCGCCGGCGTCGCGGCGTCCGCCGCCAAGATCTCCTGCCGGGCGCCCACCAGCGAGAAGACGGCATCGGGGTGCAAGCCAGCCAAAAAGCTGAATATCGGCCGGTAGCTCCACGCAACATCCGGGTGCATGTCCGCCAGGCGGCGCATCAGGCCCGCAGGCAGGTCGTCGAGGGCGCACAACAGGATGCGCCACACGCCGCACAGCGCCTCCACGTCCGCGTTTGCGCGATGCGACACGCTCGAGCACCCGAACAGCTCGGCCATGGAGGCAAGCTTATGCGAGCTCAGGCGCGGCAGGGCGATGCGCGAGAGCGCGAGCGAGTCGATCCAGATGTCGGTCACCTCGGCCCCGCCTGAGACCGCCTCGATAAACCCACGGTCAAATGCGGCGTTGTGCGCGATCACCGGATCTCCGCCCACAAAATCGGCGAGCCGTGCCACGGCCTCCTCGGCGGAGGGAGCATGTGCCACATCGGCGTTCGTGATGTTCGTGAGCTCCGTGATCTCCGCCGGAATGAGCGCGTGCGGCTTGACGAAGGTGTCGAAGCGCTCGACGACCTCCCTGCCGCGCAGGCGCGCGGCAGCGATCTCGATGAGCTCGTTCTCCCGGTGGGAAAGACCCGTCGTCTCGGTGTCGAGCACCACCACATCGTCTTCTATCAGGCCAAACGAACGGGTCTCCGCACGGACGGAGAGCGTCGCATACGCATCGATGACCTCCTGCGGGGTGCCCGGGAGCACCGCCTGCGCCATCACCAGGGGGGAGGCGGGGACAGACGCGCTCATCGACCAGCTCGCTTGAGGGCCAGATCGACGAGTTCGGCACACAGCTCGCTGAACGGGATGCCTGCATGGCGCGCCTCGTCGGGTACGAGCGACTCGGGCGTCATGCCGGGGATGTTGTTCGTTTCGAGAATAACGGGCCCGTCTTCCGTCACGATCACGTCCGTACGGGAGATGCCATACAGGCCGAGCGCCTCGTGCGCGCGACATGCGATCTCCTGCACCTGCGTATACACGTTCTCGGGCAAACATGCGGGGATGCGGTGAAGGTCCTTGGGGTCCGCGTATTTGACCTCAAGGTCATAGAACTCGGATTGCTCGGGGACGAGGATCTCGACCACCGGCAGGGCACGAAGCGTCTCGCCATCGCCCACGGCGGCGACGGAGCACTCCGTTCCGAATACGCGCTTTTCGACCATGACCTTCTCGCCGTGCTCGAACGCCACCTCGATGGCGTTCGCCAGCTCGGAGGGGTCTTTGGCGAGGGAGATGCCGTAGCTCGACCCATTGACCACGGGCTTGACGAAGCTCTGCTCGCCCACCACCGCCACGATTTCCTCCAGCGGCGGCATGTCGGCGTGGCCGAACGTCACGCTCGGGGCAACGGGCAGACCCGCGCGGCGGTACAGCAGCTTGGAAAGGTCCTTATCCATCGCGATACCGCTCGCGAGCGGGGAGGAAGCCGTGTAGGGAATGCCCAGGAACTCGAGGACGTGCTGAATCCTGCCGTCCTCGCCGCCGATCCCATGTAGCGCGATAAAGGCGGCATCCCATCCGTCTCCCGTCATGTGCTCCAAAAACGTCGGCGCCGCGGGGTCGATGAGCTCGACCGACCCATAGCCCGCCTCCGTAAGCGCATGCACCACGTTTTTGCCCGACGCGAGAGAGATCTCGCGCTCGTCCGAGGTCCCGCCCGCGAGGACCGCAATCCTCAAATCCTGGCGTCCCGTCCTATCCATAATCCCGCCTTTCGCCCACGTTCACCATCAGGGCGCATCTTATCTGCGCGCCGCGGTGTCCATTTCACGCAATAGCCGCGCGTTTGCGCCTCAAACGCCCGACAATACCCTATTGTATAGGCATATATGCATCTGGGACGCCCTGGCGCCCCGCCACCGAAAGGCGACAAATGGAACGCACCACCCGTTCGCGCGATATACGCCTCCTCACGCTCGAGGAGTTGCAGGACCTGGTCAAAGAACTCGGGCAGCCGGCATTTCGCGCTAAGCAGCTCAACGAATGGATACATGATAAGAACGTATGTTCGTTTGACGAGATGACCAACCTTCCCGCGGCTCTACGAGAGAAACTTTCCGAGCGGTTCTCGTTCAATGTGCCCGTGGAGCTCGTCAAGCAAGTTTCCAAGGACGGGTCACGCAAGTACCTCCTGCAGTTCTCCGACGGCGTCTCCGTGGAGACTGTCGGCATGCCCAACCGCAACAAGCTCGCCGTCTGCATCTCCTCGCAGGCAGGATGCGCCATGGGCTGCGCATTCTGCGCCACGGGACTCGCAGGGCTCTCGCGCTCCCTCACTGCGCGGGAGATGGTCGATCAGGTTCTTCACGTTGCGCGAGACTTCGGCGAGCGCGTGACGAGCGTCGTCTTCATGGGCCAGGGCGAGCCGTTCGCTAACTTCGACGCCACCGTCCAGGCTCTTCGCATCCTTAACGACCCCGACGGGCTTGCAATTGGCGCGCGCCACCTGACCGTTTCGACCTGCGGCGTCATCCCGGGCATCCGCAGATTCGCCGAGCTTCCCGAGCAATTCACGCTTGCCATCTCCCTTCACTCTGCGATTCAAGGCACCCGCAACCAGCTCATGCCGGGGGTCAAAAAATATACTCTCCTTCGCCTTCATGAGGCCATTCAGCTCTACGTCGAAAAGACCGGGCGCCGCCCGACATATGAGTTCGCCATGATCGATGGCATCAATGACACGAACCCTGAGATGCAGGCTCTTGTCGACTTCTGCGCGGGGACGCTCTGCCACGTCAACCTCATTCAGCTCAACAACATTCCCGACAGCCCATTCCGTCCTTCGCCCATCGAGAAGGTCGAATCGCTCCAGCGTCGACTCACCATGCATGGCGTGGAGACAACCATCCGCAACTCCCGCGGCAGCGACATAGATGCCGCATGCGGCCAACTCAAGCAGCGCAGGTTCCGTGCCCAGTAGCGGCTGTATCTCACCCACTCGATCACATAAGTGCTCACTATGAAGAAAAGGGGTTGCGAAGATACTCGCAGCCCCTTTTCTTCTCGTTGTTTTCGTAACACCTAACTAAAACCCCGCAGCATCCCACTGCCTCGAAACCCAATCCTGATTCACTTTCGGGTTGTTCGTCAGGCGCGCCGTACGTAGAGCAACCTCTTCGGACATCTCTTGGGCGCGACGTCGCGGTTTATCTATGGCGCTCCCTAGGCGTTGCATCGCATGCTCTATCGAATCCCTGTTCTTGACGACTAGATAGCCACCTGCGACTCCAAGAGCCAACCCCGATACCATGAGCATCAGCTGGACCGAACGCCTCATGTCAGTCACGTTCCTCATCTGCTTCCACCATGGACATCAGGATACGCTGAAGATCATCCTCGTCCTTGAACTCAATCTCGATTTTATTCTTACCCCGAGTCGAACGCACCTTCACGTTGGTGTTGAAGAGTTGGCGTAGCACACGCGCTGCCTTTTTATAAGACTGCGGCGTGACAGGACGCGGCGCGCGAGGCGTTTCTCCGACTGAAAACAACGGAGCGAGATTTTCAGTCGCGCGGACTGACAAACCCTCAGCTACCACCTTTTCAGCAAGTTTTATGCGAGCCTCTTCAAACGGAACAGCGAGAATTGCACGCGCATGGCCCGCTGTCAGCTTACCTTCATACATCATCTGCTGAACTTGCTCAGGAAGGTCAAGCAGTCGAAGAGAGTTGGTGATGGTCGAACGAGACTTCGAAACTGCCTTCGACAGTGCCTCCTGAGTCATGCCGCTCGCCTTGATAAGCTGGTGATATCCCTTGGCCTCTTCAATGGGATTCAAGTCAGACCGTTGAAGATTCTCGATCAACGCAAGCTCGAGCATCTTTTGATCATCAACGTCCTTGATGATCACCGGCACTTTAGTCAGACCAGCGATTTTAGAAGCTTGGTAGCGACGTTCTCCCGCAATGATCTCATACTTACTGTCATGCTTACGAACAAGCAGTGGCTGCAATACGCCGTTCTCTCGAATCGACTCGCTCAATTCCTCAAGTGCCGATTCGTTGAAATGTGTGCGAGGCTGGTTCGGATTGGGGACAATATCCTCGATGGACATTTCAGTGTCTGGCTGATTAAACCCCGTCTCCGACTGAGCCTCACCCATCAGGGAACCAAGACCTCTACCCAGCGCGGGCTTCTTTTTTGGACTAGGCACGACGAATCACCTCTTTTGCAAGATCAATGTATGCAATGGCACCCTTGTTCTGCGGTGCATACTCGATCACTGGCATTCCATACGATGGGGCTTCCGAAACCTTCACCGAACGCGGGATACAGGTCTTAAACGCTATATCACCAAAGTAATTCTGAACCTCCTCAACTACTTGATTGGAGAGCGAGGTTCGAGAATCGTACATCGTCATGAGCACGCCGTACGTTTCAAGTTCCTTATTGATGCGTCCCTTCACCATGCGCATCGATTCAAGCAGCTTGGTAACGCCCTCCAATGCGTAATACTCGCACTGGATAGGGATGAGCACGCTATCCGCAGCAGCAAGTGCATTGATCGTCAGCAGTCCAAGCGACGGCGGGCAATCAATAAAGATAAAGTCGAACTCATCCTTTACAGGTTCAAGTAAATCCTTTAGTCGAGTCTCTCGAGCCATTGCCGAAACAAGTTCGATTTCAGCGCCTGCGAGCTGAATTGTCGCCGGAATGATAAATACGCGCTCACACACTGTGTCGTGGATCAACTCCTCGGCAGGCACATCATGGAGAAGTGCATCGTATATACACTGCGACAGCTCTTCTTTATCAACACCGATGCCGCTCGTGCTATTACCCTGTGGGTCAAAGTCAACGATGAGCACCTTGCGTCCTTGTTTTCCGAGTGCTGCAGCTAGATTCACCGTCGTTGTGGACTTTCCAACACCACCTTTTTGATTGATGATCGCAATGGTGTGCATTGGCTTGCTGCTTTTTGAACGCTTTACGTCTCGAAAACCCACGCTGCCTCCCGGATTGAAATAGTTGCGTTTCATGCTACATTTTCAGCAGTTTCACGTGAAACATGGCTCAAATTTCCTACGTTCCAAGCAAAACATCCCATCAATCATATTATGTTCCACGTGAAACCACCAGAGTGTAATTCTTGATTCTCAATATGCATGTTCAATCGACTACAAGCACATGCAATTCCGATAATCAAAATTCCGATAATCAGGCAAATGCGTATATAACAACTAGTTTTTGAGAGCACTGCCGAGCATCTTCACACAACGGAGGTAGCAATTTGTATTTAAACATAATCTTGCAAGCTCACGCTTAGCTACTCATTTTACGCTGCACGCTGCACGCTGCACGCTGCACGCTGCACGCTGCACGCTGCACGCTGCACGCTG